>Ga0226835_1000009_pt1 | contig 574017 bp, 464 predicted proteins | sample LAC_MetaG_1_FD_163627 | JGI IMG/M metagenome (GOLD analysis project Ga0226835, IMG submission 163627) | Anaerobic ammonium oxidizing microbial communities from anammox membrane bioreactor (MBR) in UC Berkley, California, United States -... | ecosystem: Engineered > Bioreactor > Anaerobic >... | reverse complement strand
TCTCCTCCGGACTCACGTGTCGCCGTTGTCGTTTCTCTGACATTGCTGCTCCTTATGATGTGAAAACAGCACCAATCTATTGCTTAGAACTTTTACTTGGATGACCTGTTTTGTGTGAAACAGTTCAGTACCTGGCTGTGGCTGCGTATCAAGACGGACTGGTGAGGGGGCGATGGCATTCGTGGGCTGGCGGTGTGGTATCGCCGATGACATTAAAAAAATAGGCATACGCGGCTACAAATAACGTCTGCTTTCCGTTTGAATTCACTACATTGTATTGTCAGATCATACCCAAACACTATCATTAGGACTGTATTATGTTCAGATACCTCCTTCCATGCGCATTTGTACTCTTGATGGGCTGTTCATCAAATGAAGAATCAAATGATGCTGCCGCATTACCAGGAACGTTAACGATAACAGAAGAGCAGGAGCTGGCTGCTGATGCTTCGGATATGTTCGGTGTACTTCCGGCTACGATGCCGGGTGCCGAACATGACACCCCTGATTTAATTGCACTTGGCGAAGCTCTGTATCACGATGTGAGGCTGTCAATAAATAACACGCAGTCGTGCAATACGTGCCACGATGTGACCAATGGTCGTTCCGGTGTTGACGGTGAACCAACTTCGAAAGGGGCGAAGGGTGAGCGTGGTAACCGGAATTCACCTACGTCCCTGAATGCCGGGTTCCAGTTCCTGCAGTTCTGGGATGGCAGGGCAGCTGATCTTGCAGAACAGGCGAAGGGCCCTATCCTGAATCCTGTCGAAATGGCAATGCCCAGCGAGAAGGCTGTGGAAGATCGCTTATCGGGAATTCCCGAGTATGTAGAAATGTTTAAGAAAGCATTCCCTAATACCCGCCGAAACATAACATATCAGAACGTTGCAAGTGCGATTGCCGCTTTTGAGCGTACCCTGGTGTCCCCATCACCGTTTGATGAATACGTAAAGGGTAACAGTGAGGCACTGACAGCAAAACAAAAACTTGGACTGCAAACGTTCATTGCCACAGGATGTGCATCGTGCCATAATGGCCCTACATTCGGTGGCAATACATTTCAAAAACTGGGTATGCTGCATCCGTTTGCGTCAAAGGATGCCGGACGATACGAGGTAACCAAGGATCCGGCTGACAGCATGATGTTTAAAGTCCCGATTCTTCGAAACATTGCACTTACAGCCCCTTACTTCCATAACGGATCGGTACCAACTCTTCATGAGGCAGTTAAACTCATGGCATGGCACCAGCTGGATAAAAAACTTGATGAAAATGAAATAGATGTAATAGTGACGTTTTTAGAAGGGTTGTCTGACCCAAAGCGAACTGCACCACCCGCACCTGCAGTACAATAGAGCGCATTTCAGGTTGGTGTGCAGTTATTGCTGGTCGTACTTTTATTTGAAACAATGATTAAAAGGAATTGTGATGGATAGTGAGTTTGCTAAGGGGCTGCGGCCCGAGAGTCTGATGATGTCATACGGCTATAAACCGGAACTCTCCGAGGGGGCTGTTAAGTGTCCGATATTTCAGACGTCGACGTTTGTTTTTAAAAGTGCCGAGGAGGGGAAGGCGTTTTTCGAGATTGCCTACGGACTCCGAACCTCCCGCGAGAACGAAGAGTTGGGGTTGATTTACAGTCGTATTAATAATCCGAATCTCGAAATTCTTGAAAAGCGTCTGACCTTATGGGATGGTGCAGACGATTGTGCCGTGTTCGAGAGCGGGATGTCTGCAATTACCACCGTTCTGCTTGAGTTTCTAAATCCGGGCGACGTGCTGTTAACAAGCAGTCCGGTTTATGGCGGTACGGATCACTTTATGAAAAAAATCCTGCCACGATTTGGTGTAGGCGTTCTTGAATTTACTCCCGGACAGAGTAAGGATGAGATTATTTCGATGGTTGAGCAGTCGGGAATGTCGAGAAACCTCTCCCTGGTGTATGTCGAGTCACCTGCAAATCCAACAAATCATCTGGTTGACATAGCAGTGTGCAAGGAAGTTGCCGAATACTTTTCCGGGATTACTGCAAAAGAAATTTATCTTGCTGTTGATAACACGTATATGGGGCCCTTGTGGCAGCATCCGTTAAAACATGGTGCCGACCTTGTGCTCTATTCTGCAACCAAGTATATCGGCGGTCACAGCGATCTTATTGCAGGAGCCTGTTTGGGCTCGGCAGCCCTGATACAGCGGGTTAAAACACTGCGGACGTTCCTTGGGAATATGGCAAGTCCCAATACAGGGTGGTTACTCCTGCGTAGTCTTGAAACGCTTAAAGCCAGAATGGATATTCAGGCTTCAAATGCAGACAAGGTTGCAGAATTTCTTACTCGCCACCCAAAGGTAGAGAAGGTGTACTACCCCGGTAACCTTACTCCAGATGATGGCGAACAATTCGTGATAAAGCAAAAGCAGTGTCTAACCAATGGTGGAATGATATCGTTTGATGTTGGCGGTACCGAGTTGGATGCATTTAAAGTACTTAACTCACTGAAGCTGATTAAACTGGCGGTTAGTTTAGGAAGTACCGAAAGTTTGGCAGAGCACCCGGCAACCATGACCCATGTGGATGTTGATGAATCTCTTCGCAATAGGTTGTCGATTACAGAAAAAATGATTAGGCTTTCGATTGGTGTGGAGAATTACGCTGACATCATTTCAGATCTTGATCAGGCCCTGAAGCCTATCTAAGTAGCCTGGTATCAGTGGTGTATCTTGAATGCATTTGAAAATTCGCCAGACTGGCCTGGTTTGTTCATACGGTTGCTCCGGCGGTTGTATGTTTGTGCTATAACCATTTTTTCGTCTTAATGATTGAGTGACAATGACGTTTGAAGAATATTCGCGATACTTTGAAAGTTTATTAAACGGAAACATTGCCGATGCTCCTGAACCCTATAACAATCCGGAGTATAGGGAGTTTACCAAGCTTAACTGGTCGCGTACAAATCGGTGGATTAAGTCAGGCGTACTTTCTGACGCTATTAAAACGGCTGCTGCAGGCATAACTAAGCCACAGAGCTGGTCCCTTATTACTGAGCCGTGGTGTGGTGACGCCGGACAGATCGCCCCGTTCATTGAGCTGATCAGCAGACTGAATCCGCTGATCAGCTTATCATACGAGCTGCGCGATAGCGAGCCATTTTCAATTAATAACTACCTGACGAATGGAGCCAAGGCCATACCGATCCTGGTGATACGTGATGCCAATGGTACGGATCTGGCAGTGTGGGGGCCAAGGCCTGCTGCCGGCCAGAATTACCGCACGAGCCTGGTGGAACAGAATCTCAGCTCAGATGCAATTAAGGAAGAGCTTCAAAACTGGTACAACCAGGACAAAGGAGCTGCGATCCAGCAAGATTTGGCTGAGGTTCTAAATAGGATTAATCAGCATTAGCCAGTTGTACGCTGGTGGGTAGTCGGACTATGTTTCTGAATTCTGCATGGTAGAACTCGGAAACAGTAATGTTCAATCCGGCTGGTACTCACGAAGAACTTTTTGCAGCACTACTGCCTGGTTATGCACCTCATCCTTGGCGCTATACACAAGGGTAAGTGTTTGTTTGCGACTAACGTCCTTAAGGTGCTGCAGAAGGTCTCCTTTCTGCATGAGTTCTTTACGATAGCGCTTTTCAAACTCATGAAATCTTTCAGGGACGTGACCGAACCATTTGCGGAGCTCTGTGGAAGGGGCTACGTCCTTGAGCCACTCATCAACAGCAGCATCTTCCTTACTGATTCCTCGTGGCCATACTCGGTCCACAAGTACACGGTATCCATCCAACCTTTCCGGCTTTTCGTAAACACGTTTAATTCTCATAACAGTGCTCCTGAATATGACGTAATTTCTGGTAGCAGTTGTTGCACTGTTCCGCTACAAAACTACGGCGTGAATGAGTAGCTTGTACCGCTTGCCGGATCTGCTATGCAGTAAACAACCGTGTGCCCGAGCAGTGATTTGCGAATGTTTGTGTATATTGGCTTGTGGTAAACAGATGAACCGTGGATTCCTGATACTGTATGAGTGGTTGCCATACGTTTAGCAAGGTACTATAGTATTTTTTCAAGTCCTGGGTGATCATGGCAGTTGAAATACCCGGTTTCGGTGACAAATACTCGAACTACGTACGACTCCTTGAAATGGAGAATGCTGATATCGATTATCAGGACTTCCGATTCAGTTTTGTTGAGAGTGATCAGTACGTTGTGGCATGTACGCATTCCGAAGAGAGAGATGGGCTAAGCAATGAGTTGCTTTTTTACCGGCATGCACGGAAGTTTGATGAGATAGTGCGCTGTGCTAACGCACTGCTCACAATTGACTATACTGATATTCTTGCTCATAGCATCTTGAGTGATGCGTATAAGGCTGTTGGAGAAGGTAAAAACGCCACCAAGCATAGTCGAATACGAACCGGCCTTGTGCAGTCGATCATCGATAGTGGTGATGGGATAACGAGTATTTCCGCATTCAAGGTTATCAAACTGTGGGAAGAGTTTTTTGTCCTTGAGTTACTTGGGGCACGGTTGGTACAACACCATACTGAACCCTTACAAGACGTGTGCGATATTGTAGAAGTAGAGATTAGGGGCAGCCGCTCTACAGTCTATTTTGACATCAGCAGGATCCTTGCCGGATACGAGAAGCTTCGGTCCGCAACCAACACTGCCTGACAATAAACAGTCGGCTACAAGTCGGATTAATAGGTTTCGTAGGATGTTAGTCTGTCACGTTCAGGATTGTTGGATTTATCAGTACGCCAAACCAGACCCAGGGCTGTGTGTCGGATGCCCCTGTAACATTCTTTAAGTACTGGATTGTTGGTGTTGTAAAATACATGGAATACCCACCGGTGATCCTTGTAAATCGGTTTACTTTGTATGTTATATCGAAGTCGGCCTCCTGACCCAGATCAGCTGATAATCTGTCTGCATTGCTCACAATGATTCCAGTTGTATTAAACTGATGCAGTCCCGCCGAGATTGTCAGCACCTCGGAAGGAGTGCAGACAGCCCTAAAGTATATGTCGGCAAGCCCGGCTCCCTGATGCGGGCTTCCGGCATAAAAGTAATCCATGGAACCGTAAAATTTGTGTCCTGTTCCCAGATATGGCGTGAAGGCAAAGTTGCTTACCATGACGGGTGCTGTGCCTACGTCATTTCCGCTCAGCACATCAACACCTGCACCAATGCTCCAGGTTTTGTCCAGCGCCAGCGTTGTCCGGGCTGCTATCAAATATGCCTTCGTGCTTAAGCCCCTTTCGTTATCGCCAAGCTGATAGTATCCCGAAAGGTAACTGTCCCAGGTGGAATCTTTGTATGAGTAATTCAGTCCTACTGTTGAGTTTATGTACGTTGGCTCAGTAACGGATTCTCCGGATGCATTCTGAAAGCCCAGATTGGCAACAAGAGCACTCATTGTGTGTCTGGTGTTTGGCTTGTACTGTGCCCACAGAGTGGCCATGGATTTATACGGTGCTGCTCCTGCAGGAGTGAACAGTGAGCCAGAAGGATTATTCAAGTTGCCGGAATACAGGGTATTGTAATTTTGATTATATGCTGCGAAGGCTTTTGCCTGAAACTTTGTTCCCTGATATGACAGAGAGATTGCATCATGTGATCTGCCGCCTTGAGACCAGTCAGAACTGCCATAGAAGCGTTCGTCGTCCAGAACAATTTGTTGTCTGCCGATTCGCAGTTCCCACAAAGAGCCAAGATTCAGCTCGGCCCATGCTTCGAAAAACGAAACAGAGTTTCCTCCTCCGGCACCCTGTGTCAGCGGATCCTGTCCCCACAGTGTCACGTTTTGTGGCGATAGTTGCAAAGTAAGCAGGTCTTTGTAATGGTATGTCAGTACCAGCCGGCTGCGCTGGGTGATCAGAGCTGCAGGTGATTCACCTTCAGCAAGTGGACGAAACGCTCCATCCCGGTATTCCGCTCGCGGACGCAGCTGAACCTGGGCACGGAAGCGATTTTCGGGTACGACGTCTTCCGATACAGCCATGGTGCCGGTACTGATGAGAGCCATAATGGTAATAAGCAGTCGAGCAAACAGGCGGATCTTCACGGTAACCTTTCATATATGGTATAGAATGGCATTAGCAAAGTCCGGACCGGTCAGGTTCTCCAGGGTTGACATGTGATGTCTTCGCGGACATTGTTTATACCAGTGTTGCTGCTGATACAACAAAAATACTCCACGATAGTGTTGTACCTGTTGTTAACGATTTCTAATGTTATATAGCACCTTGTGTTTAACCATGCCCTTACCATTGTCGAGGACAACAAACAGAACAGCATCTGTAATATGACTGGGCAGAGATAGATTTTGCGTTGCCTCAAGCCCCCTGATCATACCCGTGTAGAGAACTGTTCCTTGTAATCCGTAAACAGTAAGGGTAACAGGTTCATCAACATTAAAACTCTGCTCTGGAGCTTCACCAACCGTGGTTGGCGTAGGATCGAACCAGTACAACCCTTTCGATGTACCGATAACATAAGTGTTACCCGCAATGATCAGGTGTTTTGCTGCTGCCGGATTATCTGCGCTGTACGGAGCAGTTGCGTACACTGTATCTACTGTTTTCTTTGAAATTTGCAGTCGAAGAATGGTTCCCGGATATTGTGCAGAAATTGCATGCAGCATATCAGAGTTCCTTGAATCTGTAGCGACAACGGTGAAATTATGTGCCCCCTGAAATGGTGTCCAACTTGCTCCCAGGTTGGTGGTTATGTAGAGCTGTTGAGCGGCGATCGCATAAAAGGTTGCTTCTGACTTCACGTCGGCTATCAAACATGTTAATCGCCCTGGCAGACTTTCCGTTGCTGCCCATGTTGCGCCCCCATCAGTTGATGCATAGAGCTCAGTTTCTTCATCATCTTCCTCTGCTACCAACAGATTACGAGGATTAACCGAACTCCGTGAAAGTAATTCCAGACCATGCATTCCCGAAACAGAAGCTGACTTCCACGTCACGCCTCCATCGGTAGTACGGCGTACTCCGTACAGACCTGCAGTAACTGCTTCGTTAGGCTGCACTGGGTGAACCGATATCGAATAAACCGGCTCATTGTAACCTGATCCCAGCCATGTTCTGCCACCGTCGGTTGACCGATAAATATCCGAATTTGTCCCACCATACATACGAGTAGAATCGGAAGGGGCGATGGCAAATGCATATACTCTTCCTCCGGATGGCTGGTCATATTTAACCGGTGTGAGAACCTCCCAGGTTTCTCCTTTATTGTTTGTTTTATAAACATCATTGGTAGTATGTAAAAACCAGGTATTATCGGTATATCGAATCAGATTTTTTACGTCATGCCGATTGATGCCCCGGTCCAGCTTCGTCCATGTGTTGTTTGCGCCACTTTTATAGATGCCCGATTCGTAGTTCCCGGTATACAGAGTTCCATTGACCAACTGGACGGATTGTCGGTAGGTGTGTGTTGTGTCGAAACTGTTCCAGGACATCCCCTGGTCACTACTGCGTAGAATATTGGTGCCCCAAGCGTAGATTACTGATGGGTTCGATGCTTCCTGAGAAAACCCATCGACTGATAGAACATTTCGGCCCGAACGGTCTGACCAGGTGCGGCCATCATCGGTAGACAAGGCCAGCGTACCCTGAAACACCCCATACATCCTGTGGTCTGCCACAGCGTCGGTTGTGAAGGTGAACAGCGTTAGGTTCGTTCTTGGTGGTGTATGCGTAAACTGTTTCCATGTTGCGCCGGTATCCAGGCTTTCGAATAGCTTATTGTTTGACAGGAGGAAAACGACTCCCTTCCGTGTGGGTGAAAAAGCAAGGTTTCCGAGTCGGTATGATGCGTCTGAAAATACCTTTTGCCACGTTTCACCCGAATTGGTACTTCGCCAAAGATCTTGTATGTCTTGAGCAAACAACACTCCCGGGGTGTTGGGGTGCTGAGTAAATGACTTTAGATACGATGCCGGTAATTTACACCGGGTACTCCAGCTTTGCCCAAAGTTTGTTGTTTCAACGATGTTTTTATCAGAAATTGCAAGGACAGTCTGCTTTGTTCCTTTATCAATTTTTAAATACCGGAGTGCTGACCACATGCTGCTGTTCTCGGGGAATTGTTGCCAGGAGGTGCCTCCATTTGTTGTATAATGTGGCATTTTATCAGCAGAATTGGCGGCAACCATTATGTTGGGGTTGGTTGTGCTAACCGTTATAGTATTCCACGTAGCGCCACTCGGTTCGGGAAAACGAACCCACTGTTGTGCCTGCAGGTGTCCGGCAACGAATGCCAGAATAAGAACAGTAAATATCGGCTGTACCATCATTGCTCCCATTGGTGTGTTTGGTGACTTCGTTTATCAAACCTATGGACAATAATTCCTGGTGAAAATGACATTTGTCACACTGAACAAACAACGTCCTGTTGAAATTTTGAGTTGTGCAAAATCGTACCATGACAGCCAACAACTGATTACCCTCAAGCGTCCACGGTTTTCTTGAACAGACGCTTTCCTGACGCAATGGTAGCCGCTGTTTAGCGGTTCACATACTCCATGCCATCAGTTTAGATATGATTGACGTTCGTATCGAACATCTTCGAAAACACCGACACGAATGTGGGGTATGCAGCCGAGCTGGAGGTTGGAGCCGGGTGGCCATGTGTGAATGTATTCTTTGTTCGTTCCTGTCCTATGGAACGATTACCCACATTAAACATACTGAGCGCCTTATTGCCGGTACGTTGGATTTGTATCAGTTTTTCGTACAGAAAGTGTAAACCTCACGCACACGACAGCCCCTTTCCCAATACTCCGACCTGCCCCTTTCAGTTAATATCCCTAACGACGTAAAAGCACCACGTACAGAACGAAGGCAGGTGCCGGTGTGCTGACAGAGGAATGATTTAGGGGTAAGGGGCTAAAACACACGGATTTTTCTTATTTATGCATCACATTCGGATTACAAAAAAAATGAAGACAATTCAGTCGGACAGTTTCAACACAATCGAGATACGTGTTGGCACGATAATACAGGCAGAGGTTTTCGCGGAAGCCCGAAAACCGGCGTATAAACTAACAATTGACTTTGGTGAGCTTGGGTACCGTAACTCATCGGCGCAAATCACAAGGCGTTACAAGCCCCATGAACTGATTGGGAAACAAATTATTGCAGTCGTTAATCTCCCTCCGAAACAGGTTGCCAGCTTCAGGAGCGAATGTCTGGTACTTGGCGCGGTTCATAATGATGATGTAATTCTGCTCACCACCGATGATCTTGTCGCAAACGGTTTACGGATTCAATAAATGCTAACTTCAAATGAAATCTGGATTATCCTGTATGTTGAACATCAGCAGGTAAGCTGTGACTTTTATACCGAACTGCTTGGTAAGGAACCAGAGCTTCATGTACCGGGTATGACGGAATTTGCTCTATCGCCGCAGTGCAAGCTGGGACTAATGCCGAATAATGGAATTCAAAGGATCATTCAGGATGCAATGCCACATCCCGGGAGCGGTACCGGTATCCCACGCTGCGAACTGTATCTGCGGGTAGAGAATGCTGATCACATGTACGCACATGCCATTTTCTGCGGAGCCAAGGCTGTTAGTAAGGCCGAGTTACGGAACTGGGGTGATGTTGTTGCCTATGTAGCTGATCCTGACGGACATATCCTGGCTTTTGCACAATAGGTTTGCGCGTTGAATGTCATTTGCATACGAATAAAAAGTAATTAATTACTTTTTTGTTGAAATGTTCGTAGCTTTGTACTTGATTCCTATTAGCCACTATTAACCGCACATTTTATGGAAACAACAGCCGAAAACGTACTGAACGTCACGCTTCTTGAGCCCCGAATGAAGCACCCAACGATTTTTGCTCGGTTTGATGAGCTGAACAAAGGTGAGCATCTGATCATCCTTAACGACCATGATCCAAGGCCCCTTTATTATCAACTGCTGAGTGAACGGGGAAATATTTTTACCTGGGAGTACTTGGAAGCAGGCCCCGAGTGGTGGAGAATTCGGATCACGATACCCAGCACAACCGAAACGAATGAAACCCTTGGTGAATTGGCAGCACAGGACATTCGTAAAGCTCAGGTATTTCGAAAGTATGGTTTGGATTTTTGCTGTGGCGGAAAGAAAACGGTGCGCCAGGCATGTGCAGAAGCCGGTGTTAATCCGGAAGTAGTAGAACAGGAATTGCGAAACACAGAATCCATCACGGGATCACGTCCGCTTCCGTATAACGAGTGGAGTCCGGACTTCCTGGCTGATTACATTGTGAACACCCATCACTCGTACGTCCGAAAGAACTATCCGGATATCAGGATGTATGCAGACAAGGTGATGAGAGTACACGGCGGCAGGCATCCCGAATTGGTTGAGGTTCACCTGCTGGTAGAAGAAAACTATACCGAGTTGATGTCGCACATGGAAAAGGAAGAGCAAATTCTTTTCCCGTACATTAAACACATAACAGCAGTAAAGAACGGAACAGCAACCTATCAGGCGCCGCATTTTGGTGAGGTGAAAAATCCGATTGCCATGATGGAACATGACCATGAAGCAGTAGGGAATAACCTTCACGCTATCAGGAAGTACACGAACGGCTTTACGCTCCCCGAGGATGCCTGCGCCAGCTATAGTTTGCTTTTCCGTATGCTGGAAGAAATGGAAGAGGACTTGCTCCTGCATATCCACCTGGAGAATAACCTGCTCTTCCCGCAGGCTCTCGAGATAGAAAAGTCAATTCAAAAGTCCTGATTCAAATTCTGTGTGCTGCCGGTACCAGTGTATCGGTGGCACCGCTGCACGATTCCAATGCAGGGGGCTTTCGGTATCGCATGGGAAGCCCCCATGCACTGCTCATTTGAGGCTGATGATAAAATCATCAGCAATCCGCACTGAGAGTCGGTAAATTTGTTACCAGGCCGCGTACGCGAGAAAAGAAACCTGGAACTGCTTGTTTAGACTTGGTTTAGATTTACATTGCAATAGTGAGTTTATGATGTGCTATCCATGGTTCTGTTACTAGGAATACCGTGATGAATTTCAACGATGATCCCCGTGGGTTAAATCACAAGGTTGACCTTGCGAAACTGGAATGGAAAACAGGAACGCTTCAGCAGCTGCAGCGTAAAGAATTGCTGAACGTTGATAATGGAACAGTAAAATTAATTAAAATATTGCCGCAGCAGACCTATCCAGAACACTTCCATCCGAACCATACAGAGTACGCCTTTGTACTTTCGGGGAAGCCGCTGATCAGAATCGGTGGGGATGAGTATTTAGCACAACCAAATGAATTTTACATCTTCCCGGCATCAACAAAGCACTCAATCCAAAATCATGCTGACGATGAATGTGTGATTATTCTGGGCAGTATCACCAACAAGCAGCAATCGTATGATCACTATTAATGCCGATACAAAGATTTCTACGCTGATCAAACATCATCCGCAGGCGATGGAGGCAATAATCAGCATCTCGCCCAAGTTTAATAAACTGCGTAACCCTCTGCTGCAGCGGCTGATGGCAGCCCGTACGTCTATTAACATGGCCAGCAAAATTGGCGGATGCAGCGTTGAAGACTTCTTTGCCAAATTAGAGCCGCTGGGCTTTGTAGTAGATAGAACAACAGGTGTGGTGACGGAGTCGGTAGGAAAAGATTACCCTGTGTTCATGCAAACATTAACAAAAGATAATGTTGTTGACTTGGACGTGCGCAGTACAATTGAGTCGGGTGGTGACCCGATCACACAAATCCTTGGCGTGGTGAACATACTGCCCGATGGGAAAATCCTGAAACTCATTAATACGTTCGTACCTGAGCCTCTTATTCAGCTTCTGGGGAAGAAAGGATATCAGAGCTTCTCGGATGTTATTAGTGAGGACCTGGTATATACGTACTTTTCGAAACTGCAGGAAGCTACGGGAGCTGCCACAACCATTACGGTGGAAGCCGTTGGATCGGAAGGGTGGGACGATCTACTTAAAAAGTACGATCAGAAACTAAAAACAATCGACGTCCGCGCGTTAGAAATGCCACTTCCAATGCTTACGATACTCGACGAGCTTGAACACCTTGCAGAAGGAATGGCACTGTTCGTATATCATAAACGAATACCCGTTTTCCTGCTGCCTGAGCTAAAGGAAAGGGGCTTTGAATATCGTGCCAATGAAATTCGTGACGATGAGGTCCATCTGTTAATTTATAAATAGGAAATGATTAGTCCTGCTCTTAACACACCGGCAATCAAGACAACGTCGTACAAGGTAGTTCTACCGTTCTACTGGTACGGTGCTTTATCCTTCCTGGCTGGTACGGTGCTTCTCTTTTTTTCGACCAGTTCATTTGGCGGTCACTACTTTGAACCCAATATCCTTGCCATTACCCACACGATGGCTTTGGGCTGGGCCACCATGCTGATTATTGGGGCCAGCCATCAGCTGGTGCCTGTTCTGATTGAAGGGAAGCTGTATTCCGATCGGTTGGCGTATGCGTCATTTGTTCTAGCTGCTGTGGGCATTCCATTACTAGTGTACGGGTTTTATACGTTTAATATGATGGACCCTGCCAAATGGGGGGGGCGTCTTGTTGTGTTTTCCATTATTGCATACCTGATTAACATAGTTGCCAGCATGAAGCAGAGCAAGAGCGAGAATGTGCATGCTGTGTTCGTAGTAACAGCTACTGCATGGCTGCTGATGACGGTATTGTACGGGTTGGCTCTGGTCTATAATTTTAGTTTTAACCTGCTTCCCTATGATTCACTTCACTACTTGTCGCTCCATGCTCACTCAGGTATCGTTGGCTGGTTCTTACTTCTGGTTTTAGGCGTAGGCTCACGGCTTATCCCGATGTTCCTGATTTCAAAGTACTCAAATCCAAAACTGCTGTGGATTGTGTATTGGCTGATCAACGCTGCCTTAATCATGTACTTCTTTATCTTCTATCTGATACCGAATCGTACCGTTGACTACCTGCCAATGGCACTTATTGCAGTTGCCCTTGGCATCTTTATCTACTACTGTCAGCAGGCATATAAGCACCGGCTCCGGAAGGCTGTTGATGAACAGATGAAGATCTCGCTTCTGTCAGTTGTGATGCTCCTGTTGCCAATTATAATCATGGCTGTTCTGATAGGCGTGCTGGTTACAACACAGGCCGAGAAGAAGGAGCTTGTTCTGGCGTATGGTTTTGTGATTTTCTTTGGTTGGTTAACGGCAATTATTCTGGGAATGACGTTTAAGACGTTGCCGTTCATTGTTTGGAATAAGGTGTACCGACAACGATCCGCCTCGGGCAAGACTCCGAGTCCTAAAGATCTGTTTAGTCAGCCGATTTTCAATTTTATGGCCGTGACGTACGTTGTTGGATTTGCCCTGGTAACAGTAGGAATCGTGTACTCAGTTATTACTCTGCTGCAGATTGGCTCGGTAGTTTTGATTGCAGCGGCGGTTTTGTATAACTGGAACGTAATTAAAGTAATGAACCATAAAATGGTGACAGTATGAACACAGTAACGAATAATGAAACCTTATGCCAGACGGCGTTAGCAGGCCTGAAATTCGTTGATGACCCGGAAATTGGGCTAAACGTTGTTGACCTGGGACTGATATATGAAGTTAATTTTGATGAGGCACAGAAAAAAGTTGTTTGTAATATGACGCTTACAACTCAGTTCTGTCCGATGGGCGAGTCGATTGTTGAAAACGTAACCCAGTCGCTTCAGGAGTCATTTCCCGAAAGCGGAATTGAAGTCAATCTCACATTTGATCCACCCTGGGGATATCACTGCATTTCTGAGGGTGGACGAGAATTTTTAAACAGGTAATGGTATGTTAAGCCTAACATGTAAGGCCTCGATAAAAGCTGTGATCTACCTTGGATCCATCCAGGATGCAGACCGCAGAGCAAGCATTAAGGAGATTGCGGAATACATTGGTGAAAACGAACATACGGTTGGAAAGCTATTGCAGAGATTGGTACACAAGAAGATCATCCACAGTGTAAAGGGACCCCATGGTGGGTTCTACATAACGGAGCAACAGGCACAGCAGCCAATTATCAAGGTAGTTGAAGCCATTGATGGCCAGGAAGTATACCATCACTGCGGATTAGGAATGAATGAGTGTAATGATAGCAGACCGTGTCCGTTTCATGAAAGTTTCAAGCCAATACGCGAACAGTTCCAGTCCATGTGCATCTCAAAACGAATCTGCGATTTGTACGAGAACGTGAACAAGGGACTGACCTATCTGGCAGGTTAGCCGGCTCAAGCCGAATTACGAACGGAGTGTGCCCTGTGTACACAACATCCATTTTTAACAAGAAAATACAAATAAACTTATTTATAAATAGGAAAAAGCAATGTCAATTACCAAAGAAACTCCCGTTGGAGAACTTGTAGCGCTGGATTACCGTACTGCTTCTGTATTCAAGAAAAATAGAATTGATTTTTGTTGCAACGGACATAACAGTCTTCAGGAAGCCTGTGAGAAGAAGAATCTGAGCGCAGATACTCTCATCAGTGAGCTTGAAGCCGTTATGAGCCAGAGCAAGAATACGTCGATAGACTATTCGTCGTGGCCGCTGGACTTGCTTGCCGATTATGTTGAGAAGAAACACCACCGCTATGTGGAACAAAAAAGTCAGGAGATTCTGCCATACCTTGAAAAAATCATTAGGGTCCATGGGTCGAATCATCCAGAACTCGCGCATGTGGGACAGTTGTTTACAGAGTCGGTTGGCGAGCTTGCCAAGCACATGAAGAAGGAAGAAATCGTTCTGTTCCCTGCAATTCGAAAAATGGTTCAGAACCCTCAGGAAGCATCGCTGAACAGCACCACACTGGAAAAACTTAAATCAACAATCGAAACCATGCTTTCGGAACACGATGCCGAGGGACAGCGGTTTGAAAAGATTGCCGAGTTAACGAAGGGGTATTCGGTTCCCGAAGATGGCTGTAACACCTACAGGGTGACCCTGGCCATGCTGGAAGAGTTCGAGGATGATCTGCACCTGCATATCCATCTTGAAAACAACATCCTTTTCCCCAAGTCTATCAGCCTGGCGGATAGCCTGGTTATGGCATAACGGCGGAAAGGAAGATGCGTGATTCGCTATGAGTAATAAAACAATAAACACAGAACAGGGACACTGGTTGCTTGCCAAGATGGGGAAGCGGGTACTCAGGCCGGGTGGACGTGAGTTAACGATGAAGTTGGTTCAAGGACTGAATATTGATAATGATGACAATGTAGTTGAGTTTGCTCCCGGAATGGGCTACACGGCGTCGTTACTGATAGATAGGAAACCCAAATCATACACTGGTATAGAGCTAAATGAAGAGGCAGCTGCTTTATTACAGGCAAAGATTAATTCCAATGGTTACGGTATTGTTAATACCAGCGCTGCCGATACTGGATTGCAAGACGGCTCGGCAACAAAGGTGATTGGCGAGGCAATGCTTACCATGCAGGCAGATCACCGGAAGTCGGAAATCATCCGCGAAGCATATCGCATTCTTAAGCAGGGAGGCTGTTACGGTATCCATGAGCTGGGTTTGGTTCCGGATCACATTTCGGATGATATTAAAAAAGAAGTTCAGCAAAGCCTTGCAAAGTCAATTAAGGTAAACGCCAGACCGCTAACCCGTACAGAATGGTGCACCCTGCTCGAAAATGAAGGGTTTCGGATTACATCGGTTGAAGAAAATCCAATGCACCTACTCAAGTTTAAGCGTATGGTTGACGATGAGGGACTGCTTCGAACACTGCTGATTTCGTTAAATATCTTCCTGCACCCGGCAGATAAGAAAAAGATTTTTGAAATGCGCGATGTGTTTAACAAGTACGAAGATCATCTGATTTCCTATGCTATTATTGCCCAGAAGTAGTTCCCGATTACACTTTACCAGTATTGGCTTCGACGAAAGTAAAAATATTTCATAGTAATGAGCCCGCATCATGGATAATCATCATCACATGTATCCCGAGGCAACAGCCGAGAATACGCGTCAGAAAAAGGATTTGGCCCCCAAACAGTTCGAAGCATGGCGTGAGTTCAGCCGGACGGTGTTTGCAGCCGGTGCTTTAGATGAAAAAACAAAACAGCTTATTGCCGTGGCCGTGGCACATGTTACCCAATGTCCGTACTGCATTCAATCACATGTTCGCCAGGCTGCTCACAAGGGTGCTACGAACGAGGAGATTATGGAAGCCGTTTGGGTTGCTGCCGAAATGAGGTCAGGAGCAGCATGGGCACATGCCACGATTGCAGTCAGCGAAATGAATCAAATCAGTAAATAACGTAATTGTATGAACGTACAGGGCAAAACAGCTGTAGTCACCGGGGCCAGCAGGGGGCTTGGGCGTGCGCTGAGCGAGGCGCTGGTGAAGAAAGGCGTCAGGGTATTCGGAGTGGCGCGGAATCGGACGCTGCTGGAGAGCATACAGGCATCCCTTGGCAGCTTGTTTGTTCCGGTGCAGTTGGATATAACAAGGGTCGACTCTGTTGAATCGTGGATTCAGAATTCATTTTCCGATAGCAATTGTCCGGATATTCTGATCAATAATGCCGGTATAGGTGCCTTTAAAAAAGTTGACGAAACCGATACCGAGCTATGGGCGAGTATGATGAATACCAATCTGAACGGCGTTTTTTATGTTACGTCTGGCCTGGTACGGTTGATGAAACGGAGGAACTCACCGTCACACATTGTGAATATTGGTTCCGTTCTCGGAACGGTGGGCAAGGCTGAGGCAACGGCCTACAGCGCCAGCAAGTTTGGTATCAGGGGTTTCAGCGAATCCCTCTACATGGAGCTCCGACATCACGGGATTAAGGTAACGTGCGTATGCCCGGGCTCGATTGAAACTGATTTCTTTAGTGAGAGTGGCATTACAGCTCATTCGAACATGCTGCACCCCGCTGACGTTGCGAACACAGTCGTACATATTCTTGAAACGCCCGACACGATGCTCATTAATGAGATTATCATGCGTCCGCTAAATACAAGGCGTCCAAACTAATCGCCGAATAGGTGCTGCTGTTTGTCAGATTCAGGTAACGCAGTATAAACTACCGTCCTGTTCTCGACCCTTGCAGGCTTGGTAAAGGTGTGTTCAGGTACGTTTGTTGCACTTAGAATATGCATAACCTTCCAGCCCCTTGCAGCGAGATAATCGGAAATCAGCGCACGATGGCATCTCCACCAGACTGCTTCAGAGCACATGATTGCACTAACCTGTTGCAAAGCAAGAGCTTCAAGTTCAGTGATACCCGCGATGAATTCAGGCGTCTGCATATAGTCGGCATAGCCCCGGAATGATGCATTCCGCCAGACGGTGTTTACCGAATCGGGTCGCGGGCTGCGACGTCCGCCGAGCTCCTGAATGTGCCTGTATGCTATGCCATGCGCTGCCAGTGACTTTTGCAGCACATCGGTGTTAAAGTGCGGATACTTTCGGGAATATGGAAAGCGTCGGACATCAATTAGCAGGCGAACCGACTGAAGTTCCAGAAGGTTAATAAACTCATCTGCAGACCGTGTAGAGTGACCGATGGTAAACAGGATACCGGTTTGGTGGTCGGATGAATTCATTATCTGTTGGTTGCCTCGAAGGCCCGTAAATACATGTCGATGTACAGGTCGCGCTGCTTCGACTTGTACTGCTGAATATAGCGCGGGTGATCTAGCACCACCAGCTCACCGAACAACTTGTGTTCGTTATTAATGTCGCGAATAAAATCAGCGTTCTTTTTACCGAGCACAAATGCAACCGACGTGTGTAATCCCATTGAAATGTGGTTGCGCAGAGTTTCAATCATGTAGTCTTTTACGCAGTTGTACAGCTCGGCATCATCGTAGTAATTAGCGTTAAGCCATTTATCCTCAGTTGCATTGCGTACAATTGCAAGTGGGAAGGGAGAGTTGATGTAGAACTTGGAGTAAAACTTTTCCGGTCCGCCGTACTGCTTGATCATTTCGTACATAAACACCGACGAGACCTCGTGGGTATGGGCGGACTTCATTTGAATGCCGCAGACGTCGGCGAGTCGTTTTGTATCGGTAAATGGCACTCCGGTAACGCCTGCACCATGCCGACTGGGATTGATTCCGATGATGAACCAGCGTTTTGAAGAATCGCTATAGAACTTATCGTAAAACTTTTTCATGACAACCATTGTTTCAGGATTGCCAGTAAAAGGGTTTAATACCGCAAAACCTTTGGGGAGTTTGGCTGTGTATTTCAGCCCCTTATTAAATCGAACAACATTATTGCCAAACGAAGAAGAACGGGTAGCCATACGTATTTCAATACCATATCAAGTTTCCTGCAAAATTACGGTAATGGGGATGGGGATGGGGTGCGGGGGGGCAAACCCGCCCGCACGAAACATCATAAAAAATTATCATAATCATCTGAAGGGACTGAGGTCCAAATCAATTGGGACGAGAACCCGTCCAGGAGGGTGGGCTGGGGGTGTCACTTTTTCCGTCATCCCCGCACTATACCTGAAAGCAATTGCTGCGGAATTCCTAAGGTTCTTTACGTAGGCTGCGCAACGCAGCCGACCAGCCGAGCTGTAGTGGTAGGTGGTGATGCACGATGGTGGTGGAGGTGGGGGTGGGGCCCAAAGGGCCGTAGTCCGTCCGCTTGGGATTTATCGCGTGGTTCGGTTGCGCAGGTGGGTTGTGTTAAACCATAATGTTGGACTGGTCCTGAAAAAGTGGACACTACGGAAAAGGCGCAATTTCCCCAAAACCTTAGGAAAGAGCAATGAAACACGCACCACAGTTTTATGATGAAGAATTTAAACGTTGCGCCCTGGAGATGGTAGCTGCGGGACGGGGTGCGGGGGACGGGGGATGAGGGACGGGTGGGGGCCGCAGGCGTGGCAAATGGTATATTTACACTTCAATATTGACGTTGAATGACGCATAAAATCATAGTGAACATATCATTGTCAGGATAATAACAGAATGATTACCGATCAGCTGATAGAACCTCAAAGTATAGCCGTTGTCGGAGCTTCTGGAAACCCCTCGAAACCGGGTGGAAAGGTGCTAATCAATTTAATTGACGGTGGCTACAAGGGGACAATTTATGCGGTTAACAAAAAGCCTATTCAGATACAGGGGGCAACCCACTGCTACTCGGTTGACGACGTAGGCAAGATAGATCTTGCAATCCTGGCAATTCCGGCTGAGCAATGTATTGGTGCAGTGAAGACGTTGATTGCAAAGGGGGCTAAGGCCTTTATCGTGTATTCCGCCGGTTTTTCGGAAGCCGGACAGCATGGAATACACCTTGAAAAGCAGCTTGTGGAAATTGTGCGGAAGGCTAACGCCACAATGATAGGGCCTAACTGCATTGGCGTTCTGAACAAGCATTATAAAGGAGTGTTTACAACACCGATTCCGGAATTCGATTCCTCCGGATGCGAGCTTATCTCCAGCTCGGGTGCAACTGCCGTGTTTATCATGGAATCTGCACTCCTCACCGGGCTTCGGTTTTCGAATATCTATTCGATTGGTAATGCATCGCATACCGGTGTTGAAGATGTGCTGGAATACATGGACGTCAACTTCGATCCCGACAGTAGCCCACGGGTAAAGTTGTTGTACCTGGAAGAGATTAAAAATCCGTTTAAGTTTATTAAGCATACCGTTTCGCTGAGGAAGAAGGGCTGCCGGATAGCAGCAATAAAGTCAGGGTTTTCTGAGGCCGGCGGACGCGCCGCATCATCGCATACCGGTGCATTGGCAACGTCGGACACTGTTGTTCGCGCCCTGTTTCGGAAATGTGGCATTGTGTATTGCAGCAGTCGTGACGAACTTATTGCTGTGGCAAGTGTAATGCAGTCAAAGAAACTTGAGGGTGACAAGCTGGCCGTCATTACCCATGCCGGTGGTTCGGCAGTGATGCTAACCGATGTATTAACGTCAAACGGACTCCAGGTTCCGTCATTCCCTGAACGCGATACTGCAGATTTATTGGCAAAGCTGAATCCCGGATCGTCTGTTGCCAACCCGATTGACTTTCTGGCTACCGGCACTGCGGAGCAGCTTGGAGAGATCATTGATTTTTGTGAAACGTACGATACCATTAATGGCATGATTGTAGTGTTCGGAAGTCCGGGTTTGTTTAATGTTAAAAATGTGTATGAAACACTCGACGCCAGAATGCAGAGGTGTTCCAAGCCTATTTACCCGGTACTCCCTTCGTTGATTAATGCAGAAACCGAAATCAAGCAATTCTTGGCAAACGGTAGAGTAAACTTCCCGGATGAAGTAAACCTGGGCAAGGCACTGGCTCACGTTTACGTTTCTGAAAAAGTAAATTTTGATAAGGCAACTCTGCCTGAGATGGATCTGGTTGCCATCAGAGCCATCATCAACGCGGCACCGAACGGGTATGTTAGTGCTGAAACCGTTCGCGAACTTCTGGAGGCAGCAGGAATTGGACTGGTGCAGCAGCAGGTAGTGACGTCGGCCGACAGAGTTCCTCAGGCAGTCGAAAAGTTGCAGTTCCCTCTGGCAATGAAGGTTGTCGGTCCGGTACATAAAACCGAAGTTGGAGGCGTTGCCCTGAATGTTTCCAGTACCGGCGACGCACAGGAAGTGTTTGCAAGGCTGATGCAAATCACTGATGCAAAGGGAGTGCTGATACAGGAAATGGCATCGGGTGAAGAATTGTACTGTGGTGCAGTAAAAGAAGGAGACTTTGGGCACGTAGTCCTGTGCGGTCTCGGTGGTATATTTTTAGAGCTAATAGGCGACACGGCATCAGGCCTGGCTCCTCTGTCACGTCAGGAGGCAGAAATGATGATCGAATCCCTGAAGGGTTATGAGTTATTTAAAGGTTACCGTAACCTCAAGCCCCTTAACAAAGACAAGTTCGTTGATGTGGTCATGCGAATAGGTGCTCTTGTACATGTTGCTCCCGAAATCGTTGAGCTGGATTTAAACCCCATTATGGCCAGTGAAACCAATATGGTTGTTGTTGACGCGCGGATTCGGGTAGAAAAGGCATAGGAGCATTGTGTTCTCTTGCCGCACGAATATCACCGGGTGCATGGAGAACATCAAAGCATTGGGTACAAGGTAGTGACCGTCTGCCGGAACATCGTACAAGGCTGCACCCAGGTGTTCACCAGTGTACTGACTACTGGTCATGAAGCCGTGCAGCCTTTCACGATTCTCTATTACTCATTCAACGTAACAGCAATTACTGTTGAAATTTATCAACGTCAAGGCTAATGCAGCCGGTCAGTCGAGCAGTGATGGTTGGTGGAGCGCCCCCCCGGCACAACTAAGGTAGGGGAGGGGGCTATCCCATGCGCGGCTGTTACCGAAAGAGCTGATCTGAGTATCCTCAGCCTTTCAGGTACTGCCGGAGCACGTACTGAAGAATACCTTGATTCTTGTAGTATTCAATTTCGATTGCAGAATCGAAACGTGCTTCAGTCGTTAAACTGGTTACTGTACCGCCGGGGTGAACTGCTGTTACATTCAGAATTTTGTGTGGTGTAAGATTGTCGGCAAGTCCGTGGATACTGAAGGTTTCCGTTCCATCAAGGCCAATGGAGGCAGCACTTTCTCCGTTTGTAAATACAAGCGGTGCAATACCCATTCCCACCAGATTACTGCGGTGAATCCGTTCGAAGCTTTCTGCGATAACGGCCTTGACGCCCAGAAGATAGGTTCCTTTAGCCGCCCAGTCTCTGGATGAGCCTGAGCCGTACTCCTTCCCTGCCAGCACTATTAGCGGCGTACCGCCAGCTTTGTACTGCATGGCAACATCATAAACGGTATTAACATCGCCTGTTGGTAAGTAGCGGCTAAAGCCCCCTTCCTTATCGGCAATTTTATTCTTAATGCGGACGTTGGCAAAGGTTCCGCGCATCATGACTTCGTGGTTGCCCCGGCGCGACCCGTACGAGTTAAAATGCTCCTTGCTGATGCCGTTCGCGAGGAGATAGGCGCCTGCTGCCGACGTTTCCTTAAATGCACCGGCCGGTGATATATGGTCGGTTGTTACCGAATCTCCCAGATACAGCAGGACTCGCGCACCGGTAATATCACTGATAGGTTCCGGTGTAGCTTTCAGGTTCTCAAAGAAGGGAGCTTCACGAATGTAGGTAGAGTTTGGATCCCACTGGTAGCTTTGGTCTGTGCTTACGGCCAGATCTTGCCAGTCTTCCGAGCCATCAAAAATAACGCTGTACACTTCGTTAAAATCATCCTGCTTCAGGCACTCGTTGATTGTTGCCTGGATTTCTTCACGTGACGGCCAGATGTCGCGTAGATAAACAGGTTTACCGTTCGGATCATAGTCTATCGGATCCTCAATGATGTTAATATCAACCCGCCCTGCAAGTGCGTATGCAACTACCAGCATTGGCGACATCAGAAAGTTCATTTTCACCTGAGGGTGAACACGTGCTTCGAAATTGCGATTGCCCGAAAGGACCGACGCAACAATCAGCTCTCCCTTGTCCACAGCGGTAGCGATTGCCGGAGGCAGAGGTCCCGAATTTCCAATACATGATGTACAACCGTACCCTACAGTATGGAATCGCAGTGCGTCAAGATCAACCTGTAAACCCGATCGTTCAAGATACCGCGTAACAACCTTCGATCCAGGAGCCAATGATGTTTTTACCCATGACTTTGTGCGTAATCCGCGTTCAACGGCTTTTCGGGCAAGCAGGCCAGCGCCTACCATGACCGCAGGGTTTGAGGTGTTGGTGCAGCTGGTGATTGCGGCAATCACGATACTGCCGTCGCTGACAACAAACTCTTTATGCGGCTGCTTTATTCGCACCGAGTGATGAACGTTGTCGGTTATAACTTCTGAACGCACATCACCAGAAAGAGGGACCGTACCAAACGTGAATTCCGTGCCAGAGCCCCCTTCCTTCAACCACGCAGAATCACAGCGCTCTTCCTTGGGTTGATAATCGCGGCTGAATTCATTTTTGAGAATATCCTGAAATTTGGTATTTAGATCCTTGGCAAAAATCTTGTCTTGCGGGCGTTTCGGACCGGAAACGGTAGGCTCAAGAGTTGACAGGTCAAGTTCAACGATAGAAGAGTATTCAATGTTTTCGGTGCCGTTGCGCCAGAGCATATTTTCTTTGCAATACGTTTCAACAATAGAAATCTGCTCTTCCGATCTGTTGGTGGAACGCATGTACTCAAGCGTCCTGTTGTCAATCGGGAAGTACGTAACCGTACATCCAAACTCGGGAGACATATTCCCGATGGTAGCCCGGTCAGTCACGGTAAGATTGTCCAGACCGTCGCCAAACACTTCCACGAACTTTCCAACTACCTTGGCTTGCCGAAGTAACTGAGCAATCGTTAGTACAAGGTCAGTTGCTGTACACTGGTCCGGAATCTTACCGGTTAACTTTAAACCAACAACTTCAGGACAGGTGAAGAAGATTGGCTGCCCTAACATGGCTGCTTCTGCTTCGATTCCACCAACACCCCAGGCAATGATACCGATGCCGTTTACCATAGGTGTGTGGGAGTCTGTTCCTACCAGGGTGTCAGGGAAGAGGATACCGTCACGAGCAATAACACCCTTTGACAGGTATTCAAGGTTGACCTGGTGGCATATTCCCATTCCCGGTGGGACAACAGTAAAGTTCTTTAATCCTTTCTGTGCCCATTTCAGGAGCTCGTACCGCTCTCTATTGCGTTCAAATTCTAATTCAACATTTTTATCATACGAATAGTCAGTCCCGTAGTAATCAACCTGAACTGAGTGATCAATCACTAAGTCAACGGGAATGGCAGGATTAATCTTTTGTCCGTCCTTACCGTGCCGTACAAACTCGGCCCGAAGTGACGCCATATCAACAACGGCAGGTACTCCGGTAAAGTCCTGCATCAGGATCCGTGCCGGCATAAACGGAATGTCTTTGTCAACAGCCTGCGGAGTCCAGTCCATCAGGGTTTCTACATGTTCATCGGTAATGCTGAAGCCGTCATGATTTCGGAGTGCATTCTCTAACATGATTCGAATGCTGAACGGCAGGCGGTGGACGTTGTTTCCAAGGAGTTCTGCAAGTGAATAGTAGGTGTAGGTGATACCGTTAACAGTCAGACTTTTTTCGGCACTCTTTTTATAGTTCTTCATGATTGTTTCTCGGATAACTGACAACTCATACGTATGTTTTGGGGGAAGTTTTATAGTAGGCTGGAGTACAAAAATACGATTTCCCGTGGTCGGTCTGTCCTGTTGCTCTGTGACTTGTATGTTCGTTAGTCAGGCTTTCTGCATCATTCGTACTCTGTCGTCATGTGAGAAAAAGTGGTCAATACGCTCTTGATTCTTTTGCTTGTACGCCTGATACGGTTCGGACTGCCGCAGCAGAAGCCATTTGATTGGTTTTCGAAACACGGTTGTGATCAGTTTGCGAACAGCCGGGATAGTTTTGGCTTGAGCTTGGAAGTATGAGGTTATCGTATGCCTGCGAAAATGAAGGATGTTTTCAAGATCGTCACCGTCAGCCAGACGTCCGCAGTGGAAATTTCAACTCGCAAAAGCAAATTCCGGAAAGTCAAGATCGCCCAGACCAAACATTTTAAACGATCGTGACAGGAACTCACTGTACGGAAGGCAAGCCTGTTGGCCACCGCCCAGGTTGAAAATCCGGTATTCCAGCTGATTAGGAACGTCCAGGGCATTCACAAAGGCGCGGGCAGCATCGTCTGCCGTACATATCTCGAATGTTGTGTCGAGCGGCATGTGGAACATAAGTTTTGATAGTTTATGCCCACTCATGATGCCCGTCAGTCTGAAAATTGTCCAGTGCAGTGAACTGCTTTTTACGATGTTCTCGGCATCAACCTTCGACTGACCGTACACGTCGCCTTCGCTTACGGTCAGTGGATCGTTCACTGTGATATTGGGTGTATGGAGCCGGTCTCCGTACACCGAAACCGAGGAGGCGAATACGAAGAAAACCCCTGGTGATGTTTGTTCCAGATGCTGGATCAAGTTCTGTGTTCCCTGGGTGTTTACTGCCCTGGTGAGGTTTTCATCGATGTCGGCAGCAGGTGGAATGATTGCAGCCAGGTGAATGGCAGCGTTAATCCGTTCCGGGATTGTTGCGATATCTGCAGGATTTGAGATATCACCCTGAATCCAGTCTTTGTCGGCTATACCGGAAAACGAGGCGTTCTGCGGCTTTGGCATTTTATCAAAGACGATAATGCGGTAGTGCCGTTCCGACTGAAGAAGTTGCTGAACAACCTCACGGCCAACGGAGCCTGATGCTCCAGTGACAAGGATGGTTAATGCTGAGGCTGGTGTGTTCATCAGAATCGTCCTAATAACGTTGTGGAAATGCGTTTGTCAGTTATGTGAAGAGGCCAGATGGTACAGTGAAATCTACAGAGCAGAACCTTAGAAAAGTGTGCTGTTTGTCACTGAGATTTTGCGCACCAAGGGGTGCTGTTTATACAATTTGGATGACATCGAATCGTTATCGGTTTTTTTCATTACCATCACTATTTGAATAGGGTCAACATGTCACTTGTCGGGAAAAAAGCACCATCATTTACTGCTGCTGCAGTGGTTAATGGCGGCGAGGTTGTATCAAATTTTTCATTGGATCAGTATCTGGGTTCAAAGCATGTCGTGCTGTTTTTCTATCCAATGGACTTCACGTTTGTATGTCCGACTGAACTCCATGCGTTTCAGGATGCATTAAAAGAATTTGAATCACGGGGTGTAGCCGTTGTTGCATGCTCAACAGACACTGAACAGTCACATTGGGGCTGGTTGCAGGTACCGAAAGCTCAAGGCGGAATTCAGGGCGTAACCTATCCGATTGTTGCCGATACCAGCAAGACGATCTCGATGAATTACGAGGTCCTGGAGGGCGAGTATGAGGTTGACGAAAACGGAAGCATCGTTGCCACCGGATCGATGGTTGCTTATCGCGGTCTGTTTTTGATTGATAAAGAGGGAGTGATTCGACACATGCTTGTGAATGACATGCCCCTGGGGCGCAGTGTGGATGAGGCCCTGCGGGTAGTTGACGCATTGCAGTTTGTTGAAAAGCACGGTGAAGTATGTCCGGCGAACTGGTCGCAGGGCAAGAGCGCCATGAAGGCAACCCACAGCTCTACTGCCGAGTACCTGGCTAAGCAGTAAGCTTGGTTTTCCGAAACTGTTACGAATACACAAAGCAGGACGTTTCAACATAATGATACGTCCTGCTACGTTTTCACGGCGATTGAACCCACTGGTAAGAAATTTTAGTAATGAATCCAATACAGGATTATGAGTGATACAGAGTTGAACAACGCTGCCGGTGTGCCCGGACGCGACCTTGATGCTGCCTTCTGGAATGAACGGTGGCGAACGGGTGAAACAGGTTGGGATGTTGGCTATGCCACTCCACCGATTAAAGAATACATGCAGCAGTATGGAAATTGGGAAGCCGCAATACTGATTCCTGGCTGCGGTAATGCGTACGAAGCAGAATATTTGTTGGAAAGGGGCTTCACCAATATTACACTGTTGGATATCTCGCAAGAAGCCTGCTCACGGTTGAAGGATAAGTTTGCACACAGCTCTGCAGTCCATGTTCTGTGCGGTGACTTTTTTTCACACACCGGGCAATATGATGTTATCATCGAGCAGACGTTTTTTTGTGCCCAGCTTCTTGAACGTCGTACCGAATATGCACAAAAAGTTGCGTCATTGTTAACGCCTGGTGGGCGGCTTATCGGTGTAATGTTTAATCGTCAGTTCGACAGGCAGGGCCCACCATTCGGCGGTACTGCTGACGAATACACATCGGTGTTTCAGCCGTATTTTACGATACATTCAATGGATCCGTGCTATAACAGCATTGGTCCGCGTGCCGGTACAGAGTTGTTCATTAATATGCAGAAGAAGTAACAGAGAACAGATATTCGATGAGATTCGGCGTAATACCTGATAATGCAGATGCGAGGATGACAGCTTCCAGACCAGTCCTTTTGGAGTTCTCTACTGGATGGTGTGGTTCTTGCCAAACCGTTGATGCCGTCATTCGGGCATGTGCCGAACAGGAGGGACGATATTTCGATGTGGTTCGGATTGATGCAGAAGCCTATCCCGCAGTGACAAAGATTCACCGTGTGTACAGCGTCCCTACGCTGATTTTGTTCCAATCTGGTGTTGAGTGTTGGCGGCATGCCGGTGTTCTTACCGTGCGAGAGCTCCGTGAGGCATTACGGCCGTACAGTACCGGCAAACAGAAATCGTGATCGAAAAATACTATAGTTTGTTAACAGTATTAAAAAATATTAAGGGATAAAAGATATGTCAGTTATCGAAACACTCATTTCAGAAATCGAACATGAGGCAGCCGGAACCGTTAAAATACTTGAGGGTATTCCAGAGGACACGTTTGACTGGAAGCCCCATGCCAAGTCAATGTCGGTATATGGGCTGGCCAGACATATTGCCCGACTCGCTGCGTGGCCGGGTGTGATTGCATCAACCGATTCACTCGACCTGGCTGCAGGTGGCTCAGCCGGTCAGGAAGAACGCACAAAGGCAGATATCATAAGCGAGTTTAATAAAGGAACTGAAAAATCGATTGTTTCGCTTAAGTCCAGTACAGCGGAACACCTTGCAAATTCGAGCTGGACACTTCGAAGTGGCGACCACGTCATATTTACGCTTCCCAAGCTGTCGGTGATCAGGTCAATGGGCATGAATCATGTGTACCATCACCGGGCACAGTTAGGCGTGTACCTGCGTTTGCTTGATGTCCCCGTTCCCGGACTGTACGGCCCAAGTGCCGACGAGCGGGCCTAAGCCTGCTCCTGTCTGAAATTATGCCGCAATACCAACCGTGATCCACCTCTCTGGTAAGCCTGCCATCCAGTCAGGTAAGGGCTGGATTCTTGCCGCACTCATGTGTACGATGATGCTGGCTGCCATGGATACAACCATTGTATCAACGGCAATACCAAGCATTGTTGCCGACCTGGGCGGGTTTTCGCTGTTCAGCTGGGTGTATTCAGTGTACCTGTTAGCGCAAACTGTTACCATACCATTGTATGGTAAACTTGCTGACGTCTATGGTCGGAAACCGGTATTACTGTGGGGGACATTCGTATTTCTTGTTGGATCGGTTGCTTCGGGTGCATCATGGAACATGATGTCGCTGATTGCATTCAGGGGGCTTCAGGGGCTTGGTGCCGGTTCGATTCTGGCAACGGTTAACACGATTGCCGGCGACATCTACACCGTTCAGGAGCGTGCTAAAATTCAGGGCTGGTTGTCGAGTGTGTGGGGTATTGCCGCGATTGCGGGTCCTGCTATTGGTGGGTTATTTGCTCAGTACGGTATATGGCGCTGGATTTTTTATATCAACGTTCCAATTGGCATTACAGCATTGATCTTGTTGATCGTGTTTTTCAATGAACATGTTGAATCTCGTGAGCACTACATCAACGGCCGCGGAATTGCGATTATGACGCTCTCCGGTGTCTCGGTGATATTCACTCTAATGCAAACGGGACAAATATGGGCGGTTGCATCGTATCAGACGTTAATCATGGTTATGATATCGGTAGGTCTCATTATCATTACCGTCAGAACCGAGCAACGAAGTCCCGAGCCAATTCTTCCGGGCTGGATTTGGAAGAACCGCGTGTTACTTGGTGCTAACCTCGCGATTGTCTGCATGGGGGCAATGATGCTTGGACCAAACATGTATTTGCCTGTATATGCTCAATCAGTAATGGGGCAGGGGGCTTTGGCGGCAGGTTTTATCCTTGCAAGCATGAGTATCGGGTGGCCGGTTGCATCGTCGTACTCAGGCAGGCTGTATCTGCGAATAGGTTTTCGCAGCACCGCCCTTATTGGCGCATCGATAGTTTTTGCAGCATCCGTTGGCTTTGTTCTGATACCCTTTAACTCGCCGGTGTACTGGGTTGTGTTGGACCAGGTTATGTTGGGCGTTGGTTTTGGGTTATTGTCAACGCCAACAATTGTTGGTGTGCAATCAGTTGTTGCATGGCAGCAGCGCGGTGTAGTCACTGGCGTCCATATCTTTTCTCGATACATAGGTCAAAGTATTGGTGCCGCCGTCCTTGGCGGCATCTTTAATATCTCGTTGCAGCAGGAACTACACCGGGCACCTCGTACGCTGCAGTCGCAGTTGCCAACAAACCTTAACTCAGTGCTTGATGTAATGCAGCATCCGGGTACGTCTAACGCTATACATGAATACCTCCAACACACTTTCTATGGGGCAACACAAACAGTGTATATTGCCATGGCATGTATTGGAATCCTTGTGATTTTGTTTTTACTGCTGCAACCCGCAGGCGGATGGACCGCTAATGAGGAGATGTAGGGGCACTTGGAAAACTGGGAATAATGTCGTATAATGGCGCCCAAATCAGTGTGTCCATTATTGGGAAGGACGTGTGATGAACTCTCTCTCTCTCTCTCTCTCTCTCTCTCTGAGAGTCGTGTATTCCGGAAGTGGCCGACGGTAGCGGCCAGAATCATTCTAATGCTGGTTATGATACCTGCTCTTCATGTTGCAGCAGTGGCTGATGACCCAAATACGGTAGTTGATCCAATCTGTGCATGGCCCCCGGCCGACCCTGAGTGTGAAGATTCAGTGTTGCCGTATCCTGTATTTCGAGCTTATCAGAAGGAGTTCTATGTACCGGTTTCAGCGATGCCACCGTGCAGCGTCAAGGTGAAGGTGTTCGGTAGTAAGCGTTGTGATGATTTTGAGCTTGGGGATCTTTGGTGGATGGATGATTTTAGTCCTCCGGGATGTATGACAAGAGAACAGCTCTTCCAGAGCTATTCCTACGGGAACTTGATTGATGCTATACAGCGGGAATTTTATAAACTGCTGGCTATAGAATCGGAAACGGAAGATCCTCCAAAGCAAATTCCTAGATGTCCAAACGTTAGAACATATCGTTCCGGAGTTGCGTCACCGTGCAGGAAGGCAATGGTGTACTGGACGTACTCAAAGAATTTTGTATCGGTTTCATCGGATCCGGGGTATGTTGGGATTGAATACGATCCAACTAAGCCGTGGTCGTGGTACGAGGCTCAAAAACCATTAGGAGCCACAAATGTACAGGTGGTGATGAAGATTTGTAAGGAGGCGGGCTGCTGCATGAGACTGGTGAACGTGTGTAAAGGCGAAGCTGGAGAAGTGATCGTGTCGGCAGGTGAATTTATCTCGGATCCCATCAGCTGCTGGACGTATCCCATTGACCCGAACTGCAATGTTATCTGGTGTAATCAGTGGTGGTAACTAACGATAACGTATCCCAATTGACTAATATGTAACCCTGAAAGGTACCTGTATGAAACAGCTATGCGCGTGTGCCGTGTATTGCATCTGCGCTGTTGCAGTTACAACGGCGGTGTCGGCACAAGTTCTGGAACGCTTGAGCGGCTTCGGCTTTACCGGTGACTGGTATCAGACCAAGCCGGTGTCGGACAATGAGTACATTATTGTAGCCGGCAGTGGTACGCTGATTTGCTGGAATGTGGAAGAGCGCTCCTTTGTGAAGCAATCTGTGTTACAATGCCGTGCTCTGACCTCGTTTACTTCAGCTAATGGGATGTGGTATCTCGGGACAGCCTACGGCGAGATACTGTCGTCCGGAAACAGAGGTGAGACTTGGGACGAAGTAGGCAATGTTGGTGCATGGATATCGGATTTGCAGGCTATTGGTGGCACGGTTTATGGGATTTCGTACAGTGGAGATGTGTTTATTTACGATGAGCTGACAGGGAAGCTGAACATTACTCTGCAGCGGCAGGACAGACAGTTTACCTGTCTTGATGTCAACGGCCCGGTAATCACTGTTGCAGGCACGAAGGGTGTAATTGTTCAAAGTCAGGACGGTGGCACCAACTGGGAGACTCTGCAGTCTGACACAGCTAACCGAATTACTGCAATCTGCCGGGTGGATGATACAACGCTGGTGTTTGGTGGGACTGCCACGCGTTTGTGGACGTCGGATGACAACGGACGGACAATGGCTCATCGAACCGTACTAAGCTGGACGTATTATACCGAGGAGGGAATACCGGGCGTGAAGTATGACCCAATCAATAGCATTATCTATTATCACAACAAACTGATGGCTGTGGGGAGTATGCCAACGAGATTAGGGTTGTTGCCGCGCTACGGCATCTACGTGTCAACCAATTCCGGTAACTACTGGAAACAGTATGAGCTGCCTGAAACCCCGATAGAGCTTCCTGCGCGGTTTCAGTTTGCCAATGCCATCCTGCCCAGACCGGATGGCTCAGTGTATGTTGTAGAACCGGGCTGGGATGAACCGGGTTCGGTCAGAATTTCATGGCTTGCACCCGACCTGACTCCGAGTGTTGATACCATGTTTTTCCAACAAAATTTAATGTTTACTGAAAAAACGAGCAATTTGCAGAAAAGCGGGAGTGCAGCCGTTGCAGGCGCATATCAGTGGCAGAACAATCAACTACACAGGCTTATATTCACGGACGCTGACCCGGACGTGTATGGTGAAGGTCACCGTTTAACTGTCATTCAAAACAGCACTGACCGGGGCTTGTCCTGGACCACCACTGGCGAGCTGGTCACACCCCAGCGAATCAAGTGGTGGCACGTGGCAACCGACAGGATTTATCTGTGTGCGGGACTGCGGGAGAACAAAGGAATACCGGACCGTGTAGCAATGTCCACCGACGGAGGCGCGACGTTTACGTTTTCTCCGTCGCTCCCACGCCTAATGGAATCGGTGGTGGGTGACGAGCAGGGGCGACAGCTTGTGATGTATTGCTGGAATAGTGATACGGTTGGACAGGAGATACAGAAGGGAATGTTGTTTGACCTGCAACCGGACGGAACCTGTACTCGAATTGAGCTCCCAAAACTGGCACAGCGATTTTCAATTAACACCCCGTTGGTGTACAATGATTCACTGTACGTACCTGTTTGGGAGTTTGACACCAGCGGTAAGGTGAAACATTCCTGGATCATTTCAAATTCGTTACCACTAACGACCTGGAGCATACGGCCCATCCCGTTTTCATTCGAGAACTTAAAACCATTTTACCAGATGGGTATTTGGGCAGTAACCAAACGCTATATCTATCTAAACTCAGGTGAGCTACGTGTAGCAACCTATGATTTGGAAACCGAAACCGTAACTGAAGAAAACGTTTGGCCTGAAATTGATCTAACGGATCCATGGACCACTACGAGGTATTTTGACCTATTTACGGCAACTGATAATTATCTGTTTTACTCGCTCGGCAGAATCCTGAGAATGCGTTCCAAGTCAGAGACGCAATGGCACACCGTCTCACGGTGCTCTGATGGTGCTCCCCCTTCGGGAAGCATCGGTGCTATCATTCCGATGGATTCTGTAAGCATGTTTATCGGATGTTCTTATGCAATGTATTGGCTTCGACTTGATGGTACCAACACGACGGTCGCCGAACGCCCGCTTCCGGTAAACGAGGTGCGTGGCGTCGTGCTTCGGCACAGTCAGCCGGTGGATCTACATCCATCTACAATTAACGCAACATTATACACTGCGAACGGCGAAGCTGTAGCCGCGGCTGAGCGCAACGGAAATACCAACACAGAGTTTCGGGTGCCGTTCGTGGCCTCCGGCGTGTATTACCTGGTAGAAGTCACCAACAGTGAGCATCTTGTCACCCGGGTCATGATAATGCCGTAGCTTATGCACGTACTGCTGTCTGATTTAGCACTCCCAAAGGTTATCCGTATCCTCCCTCTGCCAGGAGCATATCGTATTTTTGTGTTATGAAGAAGCTCATGATTTATACGCCTTTACCGATCATTCTCTTGACGTTTGTAATTGCTGTGCTGCAGACCTCCGCAAAAACCATTCGCGTACTGTTTATCGGTAACAGCTATACTGCCGTGAACAACCTGCCTGAGGTTGTAAAACAGGTTACACAATCAGCTGGTAACGATATTGAATATCAGGCAAGTATTCCCGGCGGGACTACTCTGTGGCAGCATACAACAAACCCGGTAACGCTACAGCTACTGCAGGAAGGGAATTGGGATTTCGTGGTTCTGCAGGAGCAAAGTCAGATTCCGTCATTCCCTGACGGACAGGTGGAACAGGAGTTCTTTCCGCATGTGATAAGAATGGACAGCCTGATTCATGCGTATTCACCATGCGCTAAGACGGTTTTCTATGTAACCTGGGGACGCAAGTTTGGAGATCCTGTTAACGCAGGTTTCTTTCCACCGCTGGCTACGTACGAGGGCATGGACAGTCTGCTAACACTACGCTATACCATGGCTGCCGAGCGAACCGGCGGCGTGCTATGTCCGGTAGGCCCGGTATGGCGTCGGCTGCGCACCACCAATCCTGAAATCGAACTCTACCAGCCTGATAATAGTCATCCAAGTATGGCCGGTACCCTTGCCGCTGCTTACTCGTTTTACAGCGTCTTCTTCAAGGATGATGTTAAGAATCTTGAGATTACCACGCCGGTTTTGCCCGAACAGGCCGTTGCAATTCGCAACGCTGTCCAGGATGTGGTTGCAGATAGTTTATTGGCAGCCTACCGTTATGACAAGGTATTGCGTGCAGACTTTATGGGTGACAGTGGTAAGACTTCGACAGATACAGTACACTTTACCAATTTGTCAAGGCATGCCTCTGGCTATGTGTGGGATTTTGGTGATGGAACAACCGATACTGCTGCTAGTGTTGCGCACATCTTTCCGTCAGCCGGCGAGTACACAGTCTGTTTAACAGCCTATAACAGTTGCGATACTGCCAAAATCTGCCAAACCGTTATTATTGGAGTTTCGTCGGTGGACGAAGCACATTCCCCGCAACTTGCGGGTTATCCCAATCCGTGTAGCAACGTGTTTTATATCCCGTCAGTTGCCAGCGGCACACCGTACCGTATTATAAATGCACTTGGTGTAGAGCAGCTTCGGCAGACGACGTCCGGCAGTACAGGTATTGTTGTTTCACACCTTGCACCGGGCTTATATTTTGTTATGATTGAACAACCGGACGGACAAAAGCAGCTAATACCGTTTTCGAAATGGTAATGAGTTTTAGATAACTCTAACCCGGAGCGTAGAAATCATCATGCGTGAAGATAGTTGGAAAACAATGGTGTTCGTAGCACAAGTGCTTAACCCAACGCGAAACCCGTTATGGATGCACCGGTTGTTGAAATTGATATCTCCGCTTCCATCAGCATACTGAGGAACGAAACTGAATGGAGAGAGTAAGATCATAACGTGAGTTCTGTGTAGACGTGAGAGCACTCCGAAGTGTACTGATAGCAAAGCATACCGGTGCTGAGTCGGAAACTCATTCAGCATGGTAGGCATTATGTGTGCAGGCTCTGGAAGGAATGGTTGACTTTGCTCACGATGGATGGTAGCCCAAATGCTGCAGAAACGCCAAATGATGGCACTCCAGTCAGAAGTTCCTCACGGGGCCCCGAAAGCTCACACCGAATCGGTGGTACTGCCACCACTTTCGATAGGTTAAACGTGGTCAGGCCGGTTAAAAAACAACTCGTCGCAGTTAGCGGAATCCCGCATTGCTTCGATGACTGACTGAAGCGGCCGTGCGAAAATTTGTGGATAATCTACCTCACCATACTCTGGCCGGATAGGGTAGGCAAGGTGTTCAGTTTCAGTTGAGAACTGTGAATTAACGCCAGGCTTATTACCCCGCGGGTCAACCCTGAACCAACCGGTTTCGGGTAGGTAAATGGCGTTGAGCCCATGCAGGGCATGGCCCGATTCAACGGTTCCTTTTCGGAGTACTCTCTGATAACAAAAACCGGCGGGAATTTCCATGCCGCGAAGGACGCTTGCCAAAACATGCGACTTTGCAAAACAAATCCCGTCACGATGGATAATTGCATCCTCGGCGCTAATTGTAATTCTGCTGCTCTTGGTATCGAACGAATGCCGAATCTCGTCACGAGCATATTCAAACGCCAGTCGGGCTCTGTCGTAATCGGTTGAAGCCTTCTGCGTAATCGTGTGTATTGTTGCCTGAACACCGGGAGTACTAAACTCAATAATACCCGGGATTTCCGTCAGATAGTCACTGAGATTCGAAGAGTCGGGCTGAAGAATCATGCTGTGCCTTTGTTGTGTATGGTGTGCTGATGCCAGAAGCAACTGGCTCGTAACGCTCCAAACTTACGGAATACATGAAACCGTCTTTCCCGGCTTCCACACGTTAAGTTTGTACACACAATTCAGTAGATATTGTTTCACCAATTAAATAAATGTAGTATTATGGAAGAAATTCGTAATAGTGATGGCGAATTAGACGTTCGCACCCTTGTGCCGATTAAGCGACATGAGCTTCTCATTAAACTGTTTAACGATTTACCTGCCGGCGAGAGTTTTGTTTTTATTAATGATCACGACCCCAAGCCGCTTTACTATGAATTCCGATCGATTTACGGTGATGTTGTAGGATGGGAATATCTAAACCGTGGTGGTAGGGAATGGAAGGTAAAGGTGACACGGACAGAAGATTCACAGAGCCGAGAATTCGTTGGCATCTCTACGTTACTTGATCTTCGGAAGGCAGACAAGAGCGACTGGCGTCAGATCGTGTTTCACCGCTATGGCATGATGGAACAAGATACAACCATGGAGCTGATTTCACCAGAAGATCCTGTAGATATTCACGGCATCTTTATCATGAAGTTCGAAGGTGAACATTCATGGATTTACAAGAAAAAAGAGCCCAATGAATATGTTGTCCATATCACAAAAAAATCAAAGAGTGGAATGGGTGACACAGGATATTCGGTCGTAAATGAGTTTGATATTCGGCCGTACCCGCCAACGGAACGACATGAAATGTTCTACAAAGCCTTTGCAGATATTAAAACAGGTGAGGCATTTGATTTTATCAACGATCATGATCCCAAGCCCCTTTACTATCAGATGGAAGCAGAAAGCAAGGAGCCGTTCCGGTGGGAATACCTTGAAAAAGGACCGGACGTATGGAAAGTGCGGGTGATAAAGGTGAAAGAACTGTAATGCTGTGCATTTACCATGAGTCAACTGATCCCTACTTTAACGTTGCCACCGATGAGTATATCCTGAAACACCTGAACGAAGACTGTTTTATGCTGTGGCGTAATGATAATGCCATCATCGTTGGGCATTACCAGAATACGCTTGCTGAAATCAACTACGACTACGTTAAGGAACATAACATTGCAGTTGTACGCAGATTATCGGGTGGCGGTGCCGTTTACCACGATCTGGGTAATCTGAACTTTTCGTTTACACAGGCTGGAACAGATACTAACCTTGCTGACTTTCGGAAATTTACCCGACCGATTATTGATGTTATCCAGCAGCTTGGCGCTGATGCCCGTTTCGAGGGTAAGAACGACATAATGATTGACGGACAGAAAATTGCAGGGAATGCAGCCCATATTTATCGGAATAAAATACTGCACCATGGTTGTTTGCTGTTCGCTTCCGAGATACGGAGCGTTACCGAGGCACTTCGCATTAATCCTGTAAAGTATGTTGACAAAGCAGTAAAATCAGTTCCCAAGCGTATTACCAACATTTCCGATCATCTTCCCTCGCCGATAAGCATTGAGGAGTTTACCCGGAAAATCATGAAATACGTCCTGGAAACATATCCGGGTGCAAGACTGTACGAGTTCACCGAGGAAGACAAGGAAAAAATAAAGAAACTTAGAGATGAGAAGTACGCCACGTACGAATGGAACTACGGGAAGTCACCAAAATACAATTTCAAGAAAGCTATTCGGACAACTGGCGGTTTGCTTGAGATGAATCTGGACGTACACGACGGCATCATAAAAGGGGCTAAGATTTACGGTGACTTCTTCTCGGAACTTGGCGTGGAAGACTTGGAACACTTGCTAACAGGTGTACGCCATGCCGAAGATGAACTGCGATCTGTTTTAAACAGCATTAATCTTGAGCGTTACCTTCATGCCATTACAGTTGACAATGTTATCCAGGCAATGTTTTAAAGCCAGTGCTCGATTCCATCCCATACAGTTATACGTACCGAAAAGCACGTTATGGTAGTGAACGCTGATTATGCCGATTTTGCCGCCAGGGCAGAGAAGTTTCGTGGCATGCACCACTCAGGGGAAACGCTGTTGCTTCCGAATGCGTGGGACTGTGTTTCTGCACGACTCTTTGAACATGCCGGGTTTCCTGCTGTGGCTACTACAAGTGCGGGTGTAGCGTGGGCGCGCGGGTATGCCGATGGAGAACACATCCCAGCCGAGGTGATGCTTGATGCAGTAAGCCGTATTGCAGCGGTTACCAGTGTGCCGGTAACCGCAGATATCGAGGGAGGATATTATCGGAATGATCCTGAAGCATTTGCCGGCTTTATTACTGCGCTGATTCGTAATGGTATCGTTGGAATTAATCTTGAGGATGGATTTAACCATACCGAAAACCTTAATTCTATTTCACAACACAGCAATCTTATTGCACAGGTTCATGCAATCGGTACCAAGCTGGGTGTCCCGATTGTGATTAATGCCCGCACCGATGCCATGGTCCTCTCTGTTAGTGTTCAGGACAGAGTTGCAATTGCTGTAGAACGGGCATCCGCGTATGCCGAAGCGGGTGCTGACTGCATTTTTATACCGTTTGTACCCGATATAACTGTAGTTGAACAGCTCCGAAAACACATATCTCATCCCATAAACATTCTTATTACTGCATCTCTGAATTTTGCCGAGCTGCAACGAATTGGGATCAATCGGGTGAGTACCGGGTCACGTCCGCACATGGCAGTGCTGAGCTACCTTAGGCACCTTGCATCCGAACTACGGCATCATTCTGACCCCGGGTTGCTGTTATCAGCAGACGTAACCTATCAGGAACTCAACAACCTGTTTTTAATGTAGATGATGCTGCACGTGGCCGAGCCCCCTACACTCTATCGATAACGCGCTGCAGTTTTTGCTGTACCTCTGTTGCTATGGAGCCCAGCGTACTGTTGTCAACACCCTTCATTGATGCCACCGGATCGACTGCTGAAATTTCAGTGCCACCGTCTGTAGTTTGCTGAAGAATCACATTGCATGGCAACATTGCACCAATGTTTGGTTCTGCGGTGAGTGCCTGGTACGCAAAGGATGGATTGCAGGCACCCAGGATGAGGTATGGACGGAAGTCAACGTCGAGTTTATTCTTCAGTGTTTGCTGAACATCGATTTCCGTCAGTACTCCAAAGCCTTCTGTCTTCAGAGCCTCGGTGACTTTTTCGCGTGCTTCAGTCATGGTATAATTGGTGACCTTGGTGAAGTAGTAACTCATATCGAACCTCGTACGTAATCATTAAGAAAAATCGTCGGACTCGCAGGTCCATGCTGTAATGGTTACGCAACATACCCAACTTTATCACACTGCACTGTGATGGTAGTTACCAAAATATCAGCTATGCCGGTACAATAATTTCCGGAGTGTGCGGTAGCGTCAGACCATGTGGCTGCGAATGACCGGATTACGGATCTCCTGTGCAACGCATGGAGTGGTTAGCTGCCAATTGCTGTTAAGAATACTGCTCAATCTGAAAACGTGAACGACCATTTGTAGTGAGTTTCACCTTTTCTCCGATGATACCGGGCTACAAAACCGGTGTAGTGCATGAGAGCAGGAAATGGTGCATCAGCTATTCGCGAATCCCGTACAGAACCAACTTGCGAAACTTCAGTTGAGACTCTGTTGGCGATGCCGACTCCTTGATAACATTGTACTGCATAACCAGCCGGTTTGTTGGTTTTGCTGTTTTTTCGATAACATGTCCGTCACGTTGAACAGTTACCGTCAGTGGATCTGTTGTTGTAGCCCGCCAGAGTCTCCGCGCATTCCACAGCGAAGCCTCGTTGATCTTTCTGCCATTAACCTTCATTAGAATGTCGCCGGTTTTACATCCAAACACATTGGTACTATCGGCAATCAGGTAAATGGTATCCGCTACGGAAGCATCGCGGTCAATGTGTATCCCGAAGCCAAGGGCAGAGTCTTGTGTGGAGTCAGCAAACTCCCATCCAATCAGTGGCAGATACTGTGCAAACGGCAGTGAATGTGCACTCCCAACGTAGGTTTCAAGGTATGACTGCACGGTGGGTGTTGTGAGTGTTCCGATATCGGCAAAGAGCGAGTCGTCATCAAACGGAGCAGCTTTCCCATACTTGCCCATCAGTCCGTACACAAGCTCCAGAACACCCATTTCCCCGTTTGTTTCAGAGCGCAGCAGGATGTCGAGCAGCAAGGCATTCGCAGGACCTATCTGATATATCACCGGATAAATTTTTTGATTGTCATGAAGAAGCACATTTTTCGAAAATGACGTCAGAGAAAACGTGTCCGGAACAAAGGCAGCGCTGCGGGCGCCCCGCTGGATTGCCTGAAGAAAATCTTTTTCGGTAGATGTTCTGCCACGTAGCCCTGCCTGAATGGCAAAATACTCGGTTACACCTTCGTACAGCCACAAGTGCTTGCTCATTGCCGGAAACCGGAAGTTAAAACGACCGATCTCCTTGCTGTGTAGGTGTAGGGGGACAAGAATGTGTAAAAACTCATGTGCAGCAATCTCTTCATAGCCTGACGGGTGAGTGGAGTAAAACAGGAAGTACATGCTGGACGTGTTATGTTCCAGAGCACCAACCGCATACTTTGTGCGCTTAACGTTTACTGTGTCCTTATCCCACAGATATACTAAAAAAGTGTATCTGTTTACCGGCATTGACGGCAGGAAATCGGCGACGGCATCGGTGGCTCGTTTGAACCCCTTTGCAAATGCTGGTGCCAGTGGCTTACCGTTTGGGGTACCACATACGGCAACCAGAATCTGTGCACCACCACTCTGATAGGTGGCGGTGTCTGCCCTGCACAGTAATGCCGGACCATCCACCAGGGCATCGTAGGTGGGAGCGGTATAGACATCAAAATCATAGCCCCTTTCCAGAACCTGTAGGGCCGTAAATGTTGCGATATCGGGTGAGCGCTCAACTCTAACGGTGTATGGTCTGGTTTGTTTGCCATCTACATATCCCACCACGCCACCGTGGTTAAGGACAAAAACTGTATCGCCCTGAAAGCTTGTTCCAGCCGGTTGAAAAATGTTTACCCGTGAATCCAGATCGTCGAACGAATCATCAAGCCGATACGACACTCTGACGGTTTGCCGGGGAATCACAAACTGCGAGTCGGCAGAACGTGAGGTTGGGAGGGGGCTTCCGGTAGCGTCGAATGCTCTAAAATTGTGTACAAGGCGCCACCACAAGTGCTCTTCGTAGGTGCCAGGGACGGTGACCGGGAATACAAACACGCTGGTGTCCGACGTTAGTTCAGGCAGCTCGATGCTGACGCCGATTCTGTCGTCGAAGTCGGATGAAGCAGCTATCAGAACCCGATATTCATCGGCCCTTACCGTTGACCAGGTAAAACTTAGTACAACACCGAATACAAACAGGACAGGCACTACCGCCCTTACTCTACTCATACATGCAACTTACGGAGGAAAACAGTTTGGTGTCGGAGGGCAGGGTGGCGGTGGCTCGTACTTTTGTACCAACGTTTTTTGTACTTCATCGTTCCGACATTACCAATTCTGTTCTGAATGCCAACTATGACCTGTTCAGAGATACGCTCATCGTTCCTGGAGTTTTTCGCACAACGCGGACATACCATCGTGCCATCGGCGCCCGTGATTCCCCACGGTGATGCCACGCTCCTGTTTACCAACGCTGGAATGAACCAGTTTAAGGATGTGTTTCTTGGGACAGGCTCCAGACCATATACCAGGGCTGCTGATACCCAGAAGTGTATCCGTGTAAGTGGTAAACATAATGACCTTGAGGAGGTTGGACGCGATACCTATCACCATACGTTCTTTGAAATGTTGGGGAACTGGAGCTTTGGAGACTATTTTAAAGAAGAAGCAATTGAGTGGAGCTTTGAGCTGCTAACCACGGTATGGGGGCTTGACAAAACACGATTGCATGCCACCGTGTATCGTACTGATGACGAGAGCTATGAGATATGGAAAAAATATCTTCCGGAGTCGCACATCCACAGGTTCGATGAGAAGGATAATTTTTGGGAAATGGGTGACACCGGTCCGTGTGGCCCCTGTACCGAAATCCACTATGACTATACGCCGGACTGCAGTGGTGGTCCGCTGGTTAATGCCGGCGATGCCCGTGTGATCGAAATCTGGAACAACGTGTTCATTCAGTATAACCGCAAGGCTGACGGGACGTTGGAAGAACTTCCTTCAAAACACGTTGATACCGGAATGGGACTCGAACGCATAGCTGCACTCCTGCAGGGCGTTGGCAGTAATTATGATATCGACATCTTCCGCAGCATTATTGCCCATACCGAGAGGCTCAGCGGAAAGGGTTACCGGCAAGAACTTGATCATCCCGACGGCATTGCGATGCGAGTGATTGCCGACCATATTCGTACACTCAGTTTTGCAATTGCCGATGGAACGATACCGGGGAATGAGGGAAGGGGCTATGTGTTACGCCGAATTCTTCGCAGGGCCGCACGTTACGCTGGAAATCTGGGATTTACCGAGCCTGTGTTGTGGAAGCATGTTGATGTACTCTGTTCCGTGATGGGCAGTGCATTCCCGGAAATACAGCGTCAGCAAGAACTCATAACAAAAATTATTAAAGCAGAAGAAGAACAATTCCTGGTAACGCTGGATAATGGCAGAAACGAATTACTGTTGGCCTGGCAAAATCTTGTTGCAGTTTCTCTGCCGGATGGCCAGAGCCTGGTACCCGGACAATCAATGGCCCCGGATAGTCCCATTGAGGTTGCCGGAGCCGATGGGAAAATCCACCGTTACGACAATGCTGTCCGGCTTGCTGATTATTTGCAATCGCCGGTACTCTCGGGTGCCGTTGCCTTTAAGCTGTATGACACGTATGGGTTCCCGATTGACCTTACCGAACTCATTGCTGCCGAAGAATACGGTCTTACCGTAAATAAGGAGCACTTCACCGAGCTGCTGAACGAACAGCGTACAAGGTCGCGTGCTGCCCGGAAATTGCACGTGAACGAAGTGAAGGCAGAGAATCTTGGCGTTCAGTCGCGATTTGTTGGTTATAACCACTACGTCTGCGAAAGCCCCCTGCTCTACATTTCAGAAAATGAAGTTGTCGTGGAAGAAACGCCATTCTATGTTGAAATGGGCGGTCAGGTTTCAGATATCGGTACACTTACCGTTGGTGGTACAACCTACGATGTTGACGACGTGCGGAAAGTTGGCGATGCCATTGTGCACCTGTGTGAAACGGTGGTGGACGCAGCCGTCGGACACGTAGCCCGCGTGGAAGTGAATGTTCCGCGTCGCCGGGATATCCAGCGTGAACACAGCGCCACACACCTCCTTCACGAAGCTCTCAGGCGGGTGCTTGGCAGTCACGTTCAGCAGAGCGGGTCACTGGTAGCTCCTGACCATCTCCGGTTTGACTTCTCGCACTATGAACGGCTGCACACAGATCAGCTTACCGCAATCGAGTCAATGGTAAACGACTATATATTCAAGAACATCAGTGTCAGTACTGAAGAGCTTGCAATAGAGAAAGCCCGAACCATACCAAACGTGAAAATGTTTTTTGGTGATAAGTACGGAAGTACCGTCAGGGTTGTTACGATTGATCCCGATTTCTCGGTTGAGTTTTGTGGTGGAACACATGTACAGACAACCGGCGAGATCGGACTGTTCAAGATTGTGGGCGAAGAAAGTGTTGCTGCCGGAGTTCGGCGTATCGAAGCCATTGTAGGAACCAGCATCCCTACGTGGATAACCAGGCAGACCCGGCAGTTAACCGCAATGGAGGAAGAGCATGTGCAGCTGACCGAAAAAATCCGTCAGCTTGAAAAGGATCTGCTTGCTGTACGGACGGGCAGGCTGAAGCAACAGATCCCTCAGCTCGTGCAACAGGCCAGTGTGGCAGGGGATCTGCGCATTGTTGCTACTCAAATTCAAGCCGAATCGGCTGAGCAGCTTAAAGATGTAGCCGACGAACTGCGGCTTGCACTGAAACACAACGGGGTTGGACTGCTGGCATCCGTTATCGGTGATAAGGTGCAGCTGGTCTGCGTGGTTACAGATGACCGTACCGGGCAGTATTCGGCAGGAAGTCTGGTTGGAAGGGTTGCCAAGGAACTTGGCGGAGGCGGAGGCGGCAAACCTCACATGGCAACCGCGGGAGCACGAAATACCGCAGGTTTGAGCCAGGCGTTGACAGCATTTGTGTCACAGTTTTCATAGTTTACGGTACTGTTACGAATAAGCAATCTATTCTCTCATCTACAATTGTTAAAGCAGCCATGGCAAACGCATTTGATATCACCGGTACGATCCTGGCAATCATGGATACCACGCAGGTAACGGACACCTTTAAGAAACGGGAATTCGTTCTTGAAATTGCCGACGGGAATTACCCGCAGTCAATCAAATTCCAGGTAACTCAGGATAGAACAGCCCTCCTTGATAATTATAAACTTGGCAACCAGGTAAAGGTCACCTTTAATCTGAAAGGGAGACCGTTTCAGCGGAAGGACGGTACATCCGATTACTGGCTTAACCTGGAATGTTGGCGAATCGAATCCGTTCAGGCAGGAGGTCCCGACACAGGAACCACAGATTATTCTCAGATTCAGCCGGCAGTCGCAAGTAATATCTCTGACGACTTGGAAGACCTTCCATTCTAAACGGACCCCGTACCACGTGTTCTGATGGTACCCGTGACCGGGACATGGTATAGAGCGTCCGGCTCTGCACAGTGTACCAGTACGGTTGCCCCTGATAGGTATCCGGTACCTTGCAGGCTGATGCTTGAATGTCTGGACGGTCAGAGGTCACACAATGGTTAAAACGGTCAACCCAACCCGGCACGGGCCGGCAGGTCATGATTTATGAAGATTGCATATTTTTTCTGAACAGGACGTAGCGTGAAATCTCAACAGCAGGTAACAGTAGGGCAATGGTTATTCAGGTGGCGGAGTTACCTGCCGCTGGCTTTTGTTGTTCTAATCGTGCCGGCAGTTCTGGTGTACACGCCGCCGTTTCTTTCTGACGCTGCAGTTTTAGTCTGGGAGCTTAGTTGCTTTCTGATATCAATGCTTGGCCTGGCGATACGCTGTTACACGGTTGGATTTGTTCCGGAGGGAACATCAGGCAGAAATACTGACACCCAGATAGCCAACAGTTTAAATACTGACGGGATGTACTCAATTGTCCGCAACCCCCTCTACCTTGGTAACTACGTGATGATATTAGGCGTAATGATGTTCTTTGGACTGTGGTGGGTTCCGGTTGTTTACACCATTGTTTTCTGGTGGTACTATCGCCTGATTGTTGCTGCCGAAGAAGCCTTCCTGCAAGCCACCTATGGCGCTGAATACCAGGATTACACCCGGCGCGTACCCGCCTTTATCCCCAAACCAGGCAATTGGAAAGCCGCATCACTGAGTTTTTCGTTTCGCACCGTTCTCCGACGTGAATACTCAGGCTTCTTTGGTGTTATCGCAGCCTTTACCATTGTTGAAGTAGCCACAAAATCTGTTTTTCACAATCACCTTTCCGCCAGTCCCGTCTGGATTGCGGTTTTTTGTACTGGCGTCATTGTCTACGTTACCTTACGGACACTGAAAAAAAAATCACGTGTACTTCACGTCTATGGCAGGTAGCACTCGACGTGACTTTTATTGAAAGGGGCTTGGGTTTATGAATTGGCTTTACCTGATTATTGGCGGTCTCTTTGAAGTAGTATTTGCCTCTTGTCTGGGTAAGGCCAAGGAAACCACCGGACCTGAGATGTACTGGTGGTATGGTGCATTTCTGGTTTCACTCGCAATCAGCATGCTCTTGTTACTTAAGGCAGTTCAGACTCTCCCGATTGGGACAGCGTATGCCGTGTGGACGGGGATTGGCGCAATTGGAACAACGGTGATGGGAATTGTTTTTTTTAAAGACCCAACGGACTTTTGGCGCCTGTTCTTCTTGTTCACACTCATAGCCTCTATTGTGGGGTTAAAATACTTCTCACCGTAGCACGATTTGCACATAAATGCCGGTTGCCAGTTGCTAATCAGCTAACTTTGAACTGGTTTTGTACCCTGTAATTTTAAATTGATCGATTTTGTAGTGAGAATACGGCACAATGTATCTATTCTGCAGAGGTCAATGTTTTCTACCCGATAGTAATAATCATGATAAATCGTCCGGCGCACACCTTTCATATCCCGGTTCTTGGCTTAAGCTTCAGCATAGATACACCCGTTAAAGTTGCACGATATGGCATATCCTCAGTTGTCTCGATTATTGACGATGAGCTGATTGAAGATATGCGCCGATATCACTCCGAGCAGAACAATCTGGAGTTTACTCCAATTTCCGAGAAAGAGCCTGATTACCGTGCCAGACGGATTACCGCCTACCTGAATTTACTGCAGGACCTTGTAGACATGCAGGTAGCCCAGCTCCGCGCCATGGAGTTTACACCGGGTACAGATCTGTGGAAGTATTTTGAACTGCTGCCAGAAACCTCTGCCGACAAACAGTTGTTTCACCAAATGCTACACGAAACCAACAGTGAGCAACAAGCTGCAATGAAGCAACAGTTACGGGCATTGATTAAACCGGGTGCTGTTGACGTGAACATCATGGCCAAGGTGGATAATCCGAGGTACGATAAGGCAGGAAATCAGCTGCCTGACGAATTTTCGGATGCGCTTTCGTCGCTCCGGGGCTTTGCTCAAAGCAACCTTTCATCGTCTCTTGTGATTTCAGCAGGATACAATCCGCGTTTGTTCAGTTATGCCGAGCAGTTCGATGACTTTTTCCCCGACGAATACGGTACACTTCGAAAGACGATTATATTAAAAGTTAGCGATTACAGATCAGCCTTGGTACAGGGTAAAATTCTGGCTAAGAAAGGAATCTGGGTTTCTGAATACCGAATTGAATCAGGGCTTAACTGCGGGGGACATGCCTTTGCTACCGAAGGTGTGCTGATGGGACCCATCCTGGAAGAGTTTAAACAAAAACGTAGTGAGCTACATGCCGAACTCCTTTCACTATGCAACAGTAAGCTCCGGGAGAAAGGGAAACACTGTTTTACGGCTCCTCCGCAACAACGTATATCTGCCCAGGGTGGCATTGGTACCGCTGAAGAGAACAACTTTCTGCTTGAGTATTATGGTTTGGATGGTACAGGCTGGGGAAGCCCGTTCTTGCTTGTACCAGAAGCAACCAATCTTGATGAAACAACCCTTCATGACCTGGCAGCAGCACAGAAAGAAGATTTCTACCTGAGTAATTCTTCCCCCCTGGGAGTTCCGTTTAACAATTTCCGCCGGACAAGTTCAGAAGCCCAACGCAAGATGCGTATTCAGAAAGGGCGCCCGGGAAGTCCGTGCTATAAGAACTACCTTCGTAGTAATACCGAGTTCACTGACAAAATCATTTGCACATCGTCACGACAGTACCAGAACTACAAAATCAAGCAGCTCGAAAGCATGAATCTACCGGCTGACGAGTTTGAAAAACAAGTCAATGCCTTGCAGGAGAAAGACTGTCTGTGTGAAGGCCTCACAGCTTCTGTACGGGTGAAGAACTCAATGAAGCTGTCCCATAATATGTCTGCCGTAGCAGTTTGTCCGGGCCCCAACCTTGCATATTTTTCAGGCGTGTTCTCCTTAAAAGAAATGGTGCACCACATTTACGGTCAGCTTCAGCTGACGAATAAACTGGAACGTCCGCACATGTTTATTAACGAATTGCAGCTCTATATTGACTACCTGAAAACACAAATCCAGGAGAGTAAGGCAGCTGTAGAAGAAAAGCAGAAGAAATGTTTTTCAAAGTTTAAAGCAAACCTCCACTCAGGAATTGAATATTACTCCCGACTCTTACCAACGTTGCCGCACAATGCCTTTAACATGGTTCAGTTGTCAGCCCTAAAACTTCAGCTTGCCGGCATTGAATAACGAAACCTGTCAGCCCACTGACCGGTCAAAAAGAAAAATCGAAGATTGAAGTTGTAGTTTCGTGCCAATGTCTGAACGCATTTTATTACTGGGATCGGGTGGGCGTGAGCATGCTCTGGCTTGGTCTTTGCGGAAGTCTGCCTCGTGCGCTACCCTTTGGTGTGCACCCGGTAATCCGGGGATTGCTGAGGTTGCAGAACTCGTGCCACTATCGCTGACTGATGCTGCTTCGGTAGTGGACTGGTGCCAGGTACATAAGCCTACCTGCATTGTTATTGGTCCTGAGCAACCGCTTGCATCGGGTGTTTCCGACGCACTTCGCAGCGCAGGTTTTGCAGTGTTCGGGCCATCAGCAGCAGCGGCCCGGCTGGAATCCAGCAAGGGCTTTGCAAAGGATTTTATGCTCCGTCACGCTATACCAACCGCCGCCTATAAACGGTTTACCAATCGTGAAGAGGCTGAACAGTATGTGAAGGGGGCTCCGTTGCCAGTCGTTGTTAAGTATGACGGGCTGGCGGCTGGAAAAGGCGTTGTTGTTGCACACTCCCAACAGGAAGCAATCCTGGCAGTCCAGGACATGTTCGCTGGATCGTTTGGTTCTGACGGCGTGGTCATCGAAGAGTTCCTGGAAGGGATAGAGGCGAGCATTTTTGCTATCACCGACGGCAAGGAATACGTTACTCTTGCACCGGCACACGACTACAAACGTATCGGAGATGCTGATACGGGTAAAAATACCGGAGGTATGGGATCGGTAGCACCATCGCCCAGAGTAACTTCCGAGGTGGTAATGAAGGTTAAAACCCGGATTATTGAACCAACGCTGCGAGGCATGGATTCCGAAGGCATGCCCTTTATTGGATGCCTGTATTGCGGTATTATGATAGACCAGGGTGGCAACCCCTATGTGGTTGAGTTTAACGCACGGTTTGGTGATCCGGAAACACAGACCGTTCTGTCAGTCCTTCGGGCCGACACCGCCGAATTAGTTGCATCGGCAGCAAGGGGAAGCCTTAACACGTCCTCAATTTCAGATATAGCCGAAGGGATTGCAGTCTGCGTGGTACTGGCGTCCGGAGGCTATCCGGATTCGTATGCAAAGGGAGTGGAAATCACGGGCATTCATCATGCAGAAACTGACCATGAGGTGCGCGTTTTTCATGCCGGAACAGCCTGGTCCGGTGGTGGCGAAGGCCGTAGCCCGGTGCTGGTTACCAATGGCGGCAGGGTTCTGGGAGTAACGGCACTGCGTGATACGCTGGAAGCCGCCACGGTTGCTGCATATGAGGCGTGCGACTGCATAAGCTTCGACATGATGTATTATCGCACTGATATCGGTAAAAGCAAATGAAGATACTTGTAACTGGTGGAGCCGGGTTTATCGGCTCTCATATTGTGGATCTGTGCGTTGAAAAAGGACATGAGGTGGTGGTGCTCGACGATTTGAGCTCCGGTAAACGCTCGTATGTTCACCCAAAGGCAGCGTTAATAGTTCAGGACATTACATCAGACCAGACAACTCAGCTGATACTTGATGAGAAGTTTGACCAGATCTTTCATTTTGCAGCTCACATGGAGTTGCGCCAAAGCATCGTAAAACCACTGTTCGATGCGAACGTTAACATATTGGGTAGCATTCGAATCCTGGATGCGGCAAGAGCATCCGGTGTTAAGAACCTCGTCCTTGCCTCCACCATAGCCGTACTGGGAGCACAAAACACGTATCCTGCAACCGAGACCCATAGTACAAGCCCCATATCACCCTACGGCACAAGTAAACTGGCAATGGAACATTATGCCGAGTACCACAGGAATGCATACAACATGAAGGTCTGCTGCCTGCGGTTTGGAACAGTTTATGGTCCACGACAAAATCCCAATGGCGACAACGGTATGGTAGCCATCTTCCTACGGAAATTTTTTAAAGGGGCTATACCAACGATTTACGGTGATGGTACTCAGACACGCGACTACGTCTATGTAAAAGATGCAGCCATGGCTGCCATAATGGCAATGGACCATAACCTAAACGGAACCTACTTTGTTGCTACAAACACCGAGGTATCCGTGAATGCCATGGTAGCCGAAATGCTCAAGTACTGTCCGCCCGATGCACAAGTACAGTTTGGTAATCCGAAACCCGGCGATCCGGAGCGTACGCTTGCGAGTTCAGCACTCTTCACGTCGCTCACGGGTTGGAAACCCACAACCTCGATTGCTGATGGAATTGCTGAAACCGCAGAGTGGTTCCATAGGGTTACCGTTGATAACTCTTAGCAAAAAAAATCGGTTTGTTCATGTCAACTTTTGAACATGGTTGTATATTCGACCCTTTGGAAACAAACTTTGTGTGTAACATTCTATTACTGTGTAAATGCAAAGAAAAACAAGTTTATTAGTTCGCAGCCTTGCACTAGTCGTCATTGCTCTGTCGCTATCTGCATGCAACATTCAAGGCTTCTTTACAAAGTATTCCGACGATCCGGTTTGGGTTGACCCCACGGCTGCCAAGCAGACCGCAAGTGCCGGCGGAACTGATGCCGGACCCGGCAAAGCTGTGTACGGCAGGATCTGTGCAGCCTGTCACCTTGGTAGTGGTAAGGGTGTTCCCAACAACAACATACCGCCCCTTGCAGGTTCTGCCCTGGTTGCCGGTGATGCCGAAAAACCAATCAAGATCGTCCTGCACGGTCTCCGTGGCGAGATCGAGCGGGATGGTATAAAAATCAATGGTCAGATGGCTGCATGGAAGGATCAGCTGTCAGATCAGGAGATTGCAGACGTACTGACGTACGTACGGAGCTCATTTGGGAATTCGGCTGACGCTGTGAGTGCAGACCAGGTAGCTTCGGTGCGGGAAGCAACTGCCGGACAGGTAACTCCATATCAAGAATCTGAACTTTAATTGGGAGTACAATGGAAAGACTATTACACGCTTTCATTGAATCATTTGATATGCTGCCGTGGCTTCCTGAAAACATCAGTACCTACGGAGCCCAGCTTGACGACCTTTTCATTTTCATTTACTGGTTTAGTGTTATCACCTTCCTTGCCACTGGTGGGGCAATGGTATGGTTCATGATTGCGTACCGCAAGCGTAAAGGACACCGTGCCCATTACTATCACGGTAACCAGTTTATCGAAACAACGTGGACGATACTGCCCACGATCTTGTTCCTTGGTATTGGTATATACTCTGATGACATGTGGCAGACAACAAAGGAATCGTCACGTGTTCCCAAACCCGATGTTGAAATCCTCGTCCTTGGCAAACAATTCGGCTGGTACTTTATGTACCCGGGTGCCGATGGTAAGTTCGGTCGGAATGCATACACCGATATCAAGGCACGTACGCTGATGAGTGCAACCAATCCGTTTGGAATAGATAGTACTGACCCTGCCGGCTTTGATGATTTCATCACCGAGAATCAGTTTCGTGTACCGGTAAATGCCAACGTTGTGGTGCGGGGAAGTTCTATCGACGTGATTCATTCGTTCTTTCTGCCACATGCAAGAGTAAAGCAGGATGTGATTCCGGGAACCTGGATGAATATCTGGTTTAACCTTTTCAAAACCGGTGAATATGAGCTGGCCTGTGCAGAACTCTGCGGAAGCGGTCACTACGCAATGCGGGCCGTTTACAAGGTTGAATCTCGAAAAGATTACGATGCATGGCTTAACCAGAAAGATGCAGAAATACTGGCAGCCAGGATGGGTGGTAGCACCGCTGATGTAGCTGCAACCGATGCCGAAGCCCCTTCCGATACGGAAGCCACGGCAGAAACCGAATCTGAACCCTCAACGGACGATGGAGAATAATATGAGCACACCAACCATTGCAACCGCTGTACATCCCGAAGTCCACGCCACGGAAAGCACCGGGGTACATGACACACACCATGATCTCCCTTGGTATCGCAAATACCTGTTTTCTACGGATCACAAGGTCATAGCAAAACAATTCATGGTGTCATCGCTGTTCTTCCTGTTTATCGGAGGAGCCTTTGCACTGTTTATTCGCTGGCAACTTGCATACCCTGGTCATCCAATCCCAGTGATTGGAAGTATCCTGCCGGATACCTGGGTTACCGAACCCGGTAACGGCGTGATTACGCCTGAGTTTTATGCCGAGCTTCTTACCATGCATGGCTCCATCATGATCTTCCTGGTGGTGATACCGCTGGCCGTTGGCATGTTTGGCAATTTCTGTATTCCGCTCATGCTGGGTACCGATGACATGGCCCTGCCACGATTAAATATGTGGAGCTTCTGGCTCATGCCTCCGGCAGGACTCATTATGCTGGCCGGATTTTTCACCGATACCGGTTTTGCTGCGGCCGGGTGGACAAGTTATCCGCCCCTGAGCGCACTTACGCAGTTTGCACCGTTTACGATAACGGGGCAGACGCTCTGGTTAATAGCAGTATTCTTAATCGGATTCTCTTCGATTATGGGTGCAGTTAACTACATCACCACCGTTCTGAATAAGCGTGCAAAGGGCATGAAGCTATTTGACATGCCATTAACGGTATGGGCATTGTTCATAAACTCCATTATGATCACGCTGGGTACGCCCGTGTTAGCTGCTGCTGTGGTGATGTTGTTCTTTGATAACTTCCTCCATACCAGTTTCTTCCTGCCTGACCATCTTGTTACGGCATCCGGACATGGATTTGAAGTTGGTGCCGGTCAGCCGATTCTGTTCCAGCATATTTTCTGGTTCTATTCTCACCCGGCCGTGTACATTATGATTCTGCCGGTGATGGGCATTGTTAGTGATGTGATCTCTACCTTCTCCCGTAAACCAATCTTTGGCTATAAACCAATGGTGTTTGCAACCGCCGGAATCTCGATCCTGGGATTTCTGGTGTGGGGGCACCACATGTTCCAGTCAGGTATGAACCCGCTGCTGGGTACTACATTCATGCTCTCTACAATTGTTATTGCCGTACCGTCATCAATCAAGACCTTTAACTGGCTTGGCACCATGTGGCGCGGCAATATTCATTTTTCAAGTGCGATGCTCAGCGCCCTGGCTTTTGTAAGCATGTTTATTATTGGCGGGCTAAGCGGTGTGTTTATGGCGTCGGCCCCGGTTGACATTTTCATCCACGACACATACTTCATTGTAGCACACATTCATTACGTATTGTTTGGCGGATCCCTGTTTGGCATCTTTGCTGGTCTCTACTACTGGTTCCCGAAAATGTTCGGAAAGATGTACAGCGAGACCTGGGGACGCCGGCATCTCTTCTGGTCATTTGTGTTTTTTAACGTGACCTTCTTCCCAATGCACGTACTGGGAGTAGGCGGGCACATGCGCCGGATTTATGATCCAAGCGTTTATGATTTCCTGAAGGGCATGACATCGTTTAACGAACTGATTACGATTGGTGCCATTGGCCTGGGATTCACACAGTTAATATTGGTGGCCAACATTATCTGCAGTATTAAGTGGGGTAAAAAAGCACCACGGAACCCATGGAATGCCAACACACTTGAGTGGGCTGCACCGGAACATCCCGGACACGGCAACTTTGATACTGATATTACCGTGTACCGTGGTCCGTACGAATTTTCTGCACCTGGACGTGACACTGACTTTTGGCCGCAGTGGGAACCCGATACTGTCAGCAGTGAAGTGAAACATCACGAGGTAGCAGCAGGGAAATGACTCTGCGTACTGTTGCCATTGTATTAGCATGTCTCACCTTTGCACTTATTGTGTGGGGGGGGCACGTTAATTCCACAAACAGTGGTATGGCCTTCCCTGACTGGCCAACCTCGAACGCATCACCGATGCTTACCTATGCACCAAGCAAATGGATCATGGAGAATGATAAATTCTGGGAGCATGGACATCGGCTGTTTGCCAGTTTGGTAGGAGTGGTAACCGTTACGCTGTGTGTGATGGCTTGGAGAGCAACGCCGGAAGCAGACCGTCCTAACACTGTTATCATGGTCTTCCTTGGCCTTGTGCTAGTTACGGTGGCCTCGGCAATTGTAGGATTGCAGAGTATGCCATCGGGATTTATGGAAGGATTTATGATTGCATTGGCAGCTACGATGTCGTGGTTCCTCCTAAAAGCCTTTCGCAGCAGGGGGCAGTCGCAGCTCTTATGGTTTGCACTTGCCGCGTTTGCAACCGTGTGTTTACAAGGTGCCTTTGGTGGATATACCGTTCGCAACAATCTGCCGGTATGGACCAGTACAATGCACGGAATTCTTGCACAGGCTTTTTTAACGATTGTACTGGCAATTGTTTTGATTACAGGGAAAGCTCGTACCAACGAGGTACCGTCCCGAACGCTATCGGCTACAATCGTAACAACCTGGCTGGTCCTTGCCATTCAGTTTGTTTTGGGTGCTCTTACCCGTCACAGCGGTGCCTGGGGGGCAAGCCTTCACTGGCCGATGTGGTCTGATGGCTCATTCTGGCCACCAATGTCTGATTTTGGCAGCACACCTGTTCTGGTTCACTTCCTCCACCGCACCATGGCCTATGTCGTGATGGTCATGGTTAGCATTCAGCTATGGGCAGCGTGGAAAACCCGGATGAGATCAATGGCTGTTTCATCGTTTGTGTTAACGCTGGTTCAGATTGCACTTGGGGTTCACATCTTGCTGATGCTGCGTCAGGAAGTAATTACAACACTGCATGTTATGGTAGGAGTGGCACTCCTGGCAACATCGGCATATGCGGGCTTGACCATGATTTTGAGGAACCGTGCATCAACAGTCCAGGGCGCAGTTGCCGGCATCCACGGAGGGGCAGCATGAACGAAAAGAACTCATCAGTAGCACTTGGCCTTGGGCAGTCCGAAAAATCCGTCTCGGTTGTGCGCGAATTTTACGAGCTTACAAAACCGGGAATATCACAGATGGTCACGCTGACCACGCTCACGGGTTACTACATGGCTTTGCCCGGGAATATCGTGGAGTATGCCGCCAACCCGATGCATTGGCTGCACTTTTTAGCAACCGTGGTTGGTACTGTTGCGGTAAGCAGCGGTAGTTGCGCCGTTAATCAGATCGTTGAACGAACAGCCGATGCTGCCATGAGGCGAACAGCCCAGCGTCCGCTGGTTTCAGGAACGATTGGCTTACGTGCTGCGTGGATATTTGCTGCGGTAGTAACGATACTTGGCCTTGCCCTGCTGTCGGTAACCAATGTGCTGACGATTGTGTTGGCAATCATTGCCTGGCTAAGTTATACGGTGGTGTACACACCGCTAAAGAAGCATTCATCAATAGCCCTGCTGGTAGGGGGAATTCCCGGTGCACTCCCTTTTGCCGGTGGGTGGACTGCGGTAACTGGCACATTAGATGTCACGGCGCTAACATTATTTAGTATTCTGTTTTTCTGGCAGCTCCCGCACTTTCTGGCACTAAGCTGGATATACAGGAATGATTATCAGAAAGGGGGCTTTGCCATGCATGCAACAGCCGACTCTGATGGCGCCATGGTAGGCACCCGCATGATTGCTTACAGCGGTGCACTGCTTGCCACCCTTGCGATTCCGTACCTCCTTCATCTTGCAGGTGAGCTTTACCTGTTCGGGGCGATGGCTTCAGGGATATGGTTGCTGATAGAAAGTGTACGATTCTACAGGAGCAAAACCACGGCAGCGGCCCGACGGGTTCTGTTAGTGGCCTACGCAGTGCTTATGGCAGCACTGGTTTTCATGGTTACGGATAAATTCGGCGGATAACAACACCAAGATCAAACAAAATTCAGGGGATAGAATGTCAAACACCATAAACCTCTCTCACGAACCGGTAACACGGATACCAAACGGCAAAGTTGCCATGTGGGCCTTCCTGGCATCGGAACTGATGTTTTTTTCAGGGTTTTTTGCAGCGTTTATTGTTCTGCGAAACGGCAACTATGAAGTATTTGCACAGGGCTCGGCACACCTGAACTGGGTGCTTGCTCTTGTGAATACCTTCATACTGATTGGCAGTTCACTCACGATGGCACTGAGCATTCACCATCTTGAGCATAAGAACAACAGTCAGTTCCGGCTGTTTTTGGGCCTGACAATCCTGGGAGCATTCGGATTTCTTGTTGTTAAGTATATTGAGTATAGTGCAAAGTTTCATGACGGGTTATTCCCCGGCCAGGCACACCATACCGTGTTTTACTCATTCTATTTTATGATGACGGGATTCCATGCTCTGCACGTAATAGCTGGAATGATTCCGATGATGTACATGTTCTTCAGATCCTTCACCAACAAGGGCTATCCGTATCCGTGGAAAGTTGAAACTCTGGGTCTGTACTGGCACTTTGTTGACCTGATGTGGATATTCATTTTCCCGGCATTGTATCTTCTTAACCCATATTCCGGCACCTTGCCTGTTCATTAAGGAGCACACCTATGAGTTCCCAAACCAGCGTAATACCATCGTACTTAAAAGTTTTCTATACCCTGTTAGTATTCACCATCCTCACGGTTGTAGCTGCCAAAGCCTTACATTTTCCGGCATCGTGGGGAACACCCGGAGACGTGTTGCACGTTTCGATCGGAATTATCATTGCCGTATTAAAAGTGTTATGTGTGATGTACATTTTCATGCATTTAAAGTTCGACTCTCCGCTGTTACGCGTTTTTGTTTATGTACCCGTATTCTTTTTTCTGGTGATGGTTTTTGCACTTAACGTTCTGGAGCATTTTAGCTATACACACTGATGCGGACTCTGTTTGTTACGATCGTACTTTTGCTTCCGCTTTTGGGTTGTAGTCCGTCAGAAGAACAGCAGCCATTCCCCGAAAAGGAAGCCCCTTCATTTACTGGCACCGATCAGCAGGGGAATGCTTTCAGTACCAGCCAGCTTAAGGGGAAGGTATGGCTTGCTTCGTTCTTTTTTACATCGTGCCAAACCGTTTGTCCTACACTCAATGCCGAGCAGCAAAAACTGGTACGGACGTATGGTGATAAAATCAAATTCGTAAGTATCAGTACTGATCCGGACAATGATACCGGAGCAGTCCTCCTGAATTATGCCCGGAGTTTTGGTGCATCGCCGGGGGTATGGTGGATGATACACATGCCATCGGACCAGGTGCGTGCCTTGGCTACAACCGGATTTAATCTGATGGACCCAAAGGAGCCGGAAATGCACAGCACACGGTTTATTGCAATCGGTGCGGATGGCATGATAAAGGGGTATTTTAGCGGAACCGATAGTTTAGGAATTACAAAACTGACTACATGGATCAACTCCCAGCTATAAATGCTTCCTTAAACGGTCTTAGCACCGGATTGCTCCTGATGGGCTTTGGCTTTATCCGGAGGAAGCAGGTTGCTGCTCACCGCTTATGTATGATTGCAGCCTTTGTTTTATCAATGCTCTTCCTTGTGGGATATGTGCTGCACAAGGTAAATCTGCATGCCGTAACCGGATCGTATAACACCGTGTTCTCGGGCACGGGCTGGGCACGCACGCTGTACTTTTTCATCCTAATCCCACATGTGGTTTTGGCAATGCTCTTACCGCTGTTAACGCCGCCAACTCTGTTTTTGGGGCTAAAAATGAATGTAAAAACACATCGGAAGTTAGCTCATATCACGCTCCCGATCTGGCTCTACGTATCGGTGTCGGGAGTATTTATTTACTTTATGTTGTATCATTGGTATCCCGCTGTATGAAAAGCATTGTTTTGTCCATTCTTGTAACTTGCACTCTTGTTGTGGCAACAACCACAGCAAACGCGTGTCCGGCTTGTAAGGAAGGATATGCCGCTGGTTCAAAACAGGCTGCCGTAGGCGAAGCGTATTCAATTTCGATTTTGTTTATGCTTGGCTTACCAATAACAGTGGTTTCGGTAGCAGGATTTGCGTATTATAGACAAATGAAACGAATCGAAAGAAAGTAAGTATGGATACTAACGTTGCCTACTTTCTAACGGTTTACGATATTTGCCCGGATTTATTTTGAGGGTGGTGAATGTTCACACGGCAGTTTGATCTGGCCATAAAATTTTGGGGCGCAGTTATTGGAGGCATCGGTGTAGTTGTCTTCTTAGTTGTGTATTTCGGCGTTCGCAACGATGTTGCAGATGTTGGATACCGTCCACAACAACCTGTACCCTTTTCACATAAACTTCACGCGGGTGACCTTAAAGTCAGCTGTCAGTACTGTCATGCTGGCGTTGAGGAGTCGGCACATTCGCCGATTCCTTCCACACAGACCTGTATGAACTGCCACATGGTTGTCAAGAACGAGAGTCCTAAGCTGCAACTGGTGCGTGACAGTTACGATAAGGGGGTGCCGCTGGAGTGGGTACGGATCCATAAAATGCCGGACTATGCTCACTTCAACCACTCGCGTCATATCCGTGCGCAGATTGACTGTCAGAGCTGTCACGGCCCGGTAGAGCAGATGGGAGTTGTATCACAGTTCAGCTCGCTCAGCATGGGGTGGTGTCTGGATTGTCACCGGAATCCTGAGGACCACATTGTTGGTGCCCGGCCGATCAGTGGCGTGTTTACGGGTAAGCTTCACAAGGTATCTGACTTTGCAGACAGCGCTTTCCTGTATAAACCGATCAAGGCGCAGATCGGAGAGCATACACCATTAACTGAGCCATACTTTGGCATGGTAAGCACTCCGCTGCCGGCACACGAGGTAATGGGAATCCCGCACCCGAAGAAGGCAGGTTTGGGACCGGAAAATTGTTCAGGATGCCATTACTAACACTTATTCTATACATTTACAATTCCTCTATAGCAAGGTTCCGGTATGTCAGATAGTTCGTTACCCCAAAACTCGGCAAGGCACTGGCAAAGTGTGGATCAGTACAGCGGTGAATATGCCGTTGGCGGTGAGTTTACAACCACACCTTCAACAATTGTAGAAACACCGGTTTCCCGCCGTGGATTTCTTACTGCTCTGTCTGCTTCGATGGCCCTGACGGCTGCCGCTTGCCGGCGTCCGATTCAGCATTTGGTGCCGGCCGTATCGTCACACCAGACGGCAATTCCGGGAATGCCGGCCAACTATGCCTCGGTGTACTCAAATGGCAATATTGCGTATGGTGCTCTTGTCAAAACACGAGAAGGACGCCCCTTAAAAATTAAAGGAAATGACCTGCATAATGTTAACCGTGGTCGAACCGATAGCAAGATGCAGGCATCGCTGCTGTCATTGTACGACCCTGACAGACTGCGACGCCCCCGCATTCGTCGGTCCGGCGGCGCATCAACCCACGAAAGTGCGGTAAAGGCAATTGCAGGTGCAGTTACGGAAGCGCAGTCGGCCGGGAAGCAGGCTGTTATGGTGATTGGTGATCACTGTTCACCATCCTTTTCGCTCCTTATGCAGGCTCTGAGCGGTGTTGCTCCTGGGCTTCGGTTTGTAAGTATGCCGGATTCGTTGTGCGACAACCCGGCGGCAGCTAATAAAGCAATGCTTGGGATCGATGCCGAATTTGCCCCGGATGTATCGAAAGCGTCAGTCATTGTTAGTGTTGACGCTGACTTCCTGGGAACTGACCCGCTGGCCTTATACCATACAACCCGCTTTTCCGAAAAACGGCGGCCTACGAAGAAATCTCCTGCAATGAGCAAACTGATAACAGTTGAAGCTCAATATTCACTCACCGGCGCAAATGCCGACAGCAGGTACCGGATTCATCCATCACAAATGGAAGCGTTTGTGGCGTTGCTCGAAGCTGACATTTGCGGTGCAGGTGCTGTAGGTTCTGCAGCAGGAAGTGCCTCGGCCGACACGAAGTCGCTGGCTTCAACGGTTGCTACAGAGCTAAAGAAAGGCTCTGCAAACGGCGCCATGCTGATGGTTGGGAAACACCTTCCGTCACGGGTCCATGCCATGGCCATCAACGTAAACATGGCTTTAGGCAGTGTGGGGCAGGGCAAAGCATTTGATCCCGACAGGCTCATTCCCAACAGTAATACCCGGTCAGAACAGGTCCAGACTCTTGTAAATGACTTACAAGCCGATACCATTCATGCACTGGTATTTGTTGGCGTGAATCCTGAGTACAGTGCTGACAGAAATTTCCGAAAGGCAATGCTGAAAGCACCGTTCCGTGCCGCCATAAACATGTATGAAGATGAAACTGCTACGTTGTGTGACGTTAGCATACCAGGATCACACTGGTTGGAAACGTGGGGTGATGCCATTGCTATTGATGGAACAACCAGTGTTCAACAACCAATGATACAACCGCTGAATGACGGTGTACCATCAACGCCGGACACACTCATGGCTATCGGCCGTGCAATAGATTCCGGATTTTTAAGTGACACCGAAACCTACCATGACTATGTGAAAGCTTCATGGGCAACCGTGGTGGGAGAAGACCCCTTTGGAATGCAGTGGAGCGCAATCCTTCGGGACGGAGTTAAAGTTTCCGCGGTGCGTCCGTCGGCACCTGCTCCTGCTGAACCCGCAGCAGAAGGAGAGGCTGCAGCACCGGCAGCACCTGCCCCGGCGCCTGTGGCACCTGCCCCTGTACCGGCGCGATCTGTAGCCTGGAATCCGCAAGGTTGGTCGGTCCTTCCAGCCGACACGGTAAAGCAAGGGGCTACGCTCCTGGTTCTGCCTTCGCTGACAATGGCTGACGGTTCGGACGGCAATAATGCATGGCTGCTTGAGCTTCCTGATCCGGTAACCAAGGTCACCTGGGAAAATGTTGCAATGATGAGTTTAAAGACGGCAAGTGACCTAGGTCTGTGTTCTTCTTCTGACGAGAAATCAATCAGGCATGCAAACGGTAATATTGTTACGATCCAAACACCGAACGGAACAATTGATGCTCCGGTTTGGGTACAGCCCGGTATGGCTGACAGTGTTGTTGCTCTCGCAGCAGGATTCGGCCATACGTCGATCGGCGGCTCTGGCAACGGTGCCGGCGTGAATGCACAAACAGTTGTTAGCGGTACAGGCCGGATTGGCTATGTGTCCGTGAGCGGTATCACAAAAACTGGAACCTCTACACGGATTGCAAGCTCGCAGGATCACCACACCCTTGATGATGGTCACGGTGAGCGCCCGGTAGCAAAACAAGTTAAACTTGCTGACCTTGTGGGTGGCGAAGCTCTCGAACTTGCCTCGGAGTACCCCTCGGAAGGCATGAACGGACATTATAAAAAGCCCCTTTCCATTGTCTCTGAATACAAATACAAAGGGCACCGCTGGGGGATGGTCATTGACATGAGTGCCTGTACAGGTTGCTCGAGTTGCGTGATTGCCTGCCAGAGTGAAAATAACATCTCGGTTGTTGGCAAGGAACAGGTACTGCTTGGCAGGGAAATGCACTGGATCCGGATCGACCGGTATTATGTTGGCGACATAACAAATCCGGAGACGTTGGTTGAGCCCATGCTGTGTCAGCACTGCGAAAATGCACCATGTGAAAACGTTTGTCCTGTCGCTGCCACAACACACTCGCCGGAAGGCCTGAACGAGATGACCTATAACAGGTGCGTGGGGACCCGCTACTGCTTAAATAACTGTCCGTACAAGGTTCGCCGATTTAACTTCCTTGACTATAACGATCATTTGCAAAAGCCGGCAGACCTCGTGTTCAATCCTGACGTTACCATGCGTATGCGCGGTGTGATGGAGAAGTGCACATTCTGTGTGCAACGTTTACATGAAGCAAAATGGCATGCACGTGACGAGGGAAGGTCGCGCGTTAATGACGGTGAAGCAGTCACGGCATGTCAGGAAGCGTGTCCGGCAAGTGCCATCTATTTTGGTGATACCAATGATGCCAACAGTGCCGTGAGCAGGATGCGCGAGAATGAGCGCGGATTCCAGGTTCTGGCGGAACTTAATGTACGGCCGCAGGTCACCTATTTAGCCAAGGTCAGAAACCACTGAACGAAACCAGAAAATTATCAAGGTACATCACAACATGGCAGTTTCTCAACTTGAACATCACCCAATGGACGTACCCGGTTTAGAGCCGGTCCGTGAGACATTGGTGTTGGGCAATCCAACGATGCGCGACGTAACCTCACGTATAGCCAGCATCGTAGAGTCCAAGATCACACTCAAGTATTTGCTTACGCTGAGTGTAACCGGTGCGATGGCCGCATTGGGTTTATTTGCCCTGTATTACACCATTGTTACCGGTATTGGTGTATGGGGACTTAACAACCCTGTTGGATGGGGGTGGGACATTACCAACTTCGTATTCTGGATTGGTATTGGTCATGCCGGAACCCTGATCTCAGCTATCCTGTACCTGTTCCGTCAAAAATGGCGTACTGCCATCAACCGGTCGGCCGAAGCCATGACGCTATTTGCAGTTTTGTGTGCGTTGACGATGGTGCTTGCGCATACCGGACGTCAGTGGCTTTTCTACTGGCTGATACCGATACCCAACCAGATGCACATGTGGGTAAACTTCCGTTCACCGCTGATGTGGGACGTTTTTGCCGTGAACACCTATGGTCTGGTTTCGCTATTGTTCTGGTTTGTGGGGTTAATCCCCGACCTGGGAACACTGCGGAACTATGTTCGCAGCGCTACTGCTAAAAAAGTGTATGGATTCTTTTCGCTCGGTTGGACCGGCAGCACACGTCACTGGCATCATTACGAAATTGCCTACATGATTCTTGCCGGTATCAGCACACCGCTGGTTCTATCGGTTCACAGCGTGGTATCGTTTGACTTTACCGTTGGCATCCTTCCCGGATGGCATACCACGATATTCCCGCCATACTTCGTTGCAGGAGCCATTTTCTCCGGCTTCGCCATGGTTTCTACGCTGATGATTATAACCAGGGAAGTGTTGGACCTCAAGCAGTTTATCACAGTGAAGCACTTAGATAACATGGCTAAGATCATGCTTGCTACCGGCATGATGGTTGGGTATGCATACGCAATGGAAATGTTTATCGCATGGTATAGTGGCAGCAACTGGGAACGCTGGATTTTTATTAACCGTGCCATGGGAGATTATGCCTGGGCCTACTGGACAATGATTACCTGTAACGTAATCTCACCTCAGATTTTCTGGTTTAGGAAATTCCGACGCAGCATCCCCGTGCTGTTCATCATTACCATATTTGTTAATATCGGTATGTGGTTTGAGCGGTTTACGATTATCGTAACATCACTACACCACGACTTTTTACCGGCATCGTGGGGTTATTATTCTCCATCGTGGGTAGAAATATCAATCTTCATCGGAACGTTTGGGATCTTTTTAACAGCATTTCTGCTCTTTGCCAAGTTCGTTCCTGTCATCGCGATTGCCGAAATCAAATCGATTATGCCGGGTGCCCAGCCGGCCCACCATCACGATCATAAGCTTGCCGAGGTTAAATCATGATGACTGAAACTGCAGAAACAAAAACTACACTAACCTGGAAGGGTACCCCGGTAGGCGCTGTTGGTGAATTTACTGATGTGAATGCACTCATGCATGCCGCTGAGGCAATCCGTGATGCAGGGTACCGTGCTTTTGATATTCACACACCATATCCCGTGCACGGACTTGATCACGCAATGGGAGTTAAACGGTCAATCCTTACCTATATCTCGTTTACAGGCATGGTCATCGGTCTTTCGTCGGCACTTGGCATGCAGTGGTGGATGGGAGCAATTGATTATCCCCTGAATATTGGAGGTAAAGGACTGTTTGACTGGCAGTTCAGCGTACCAATTGACTTTGAGCTTTCGATACTTGGTACGGCCGTATTTACTGTTTTGGGGATGCTGGCATTATGCAAACTGCCAACGTGGTGGAACCGATATCAGGATGACCCGAGTTTTTGCAAGGCCACAGACGACACGTTCGTCGTGACTATTGACGCAGAAGACGACAGATTTTCAACAGAGGGCACGCAGGAGTTGCTGCGTAAGCTCGGCGCAACGAATGTTCACCTTGTGATAGCAGCATCATGAACTTCCCCAAGATACCTATCTGGCTACTCGTAATCATTGGCATTGTTGGCGTATTTGCCATCCTTGTCCTGTCAGGCCGTATAACATGGTTCTCTACTGAACCCCCGTTGCAGGTTCTTCCGAATATGGATCTGAACTTCAAGGCCATTCCGCAAAGCGGTAATGCGTTTTTTGCAAACCGAAGCAGCCTTCGGGAACCCGTCCCCGGAACTGTTGCACGTAATGTTGCCGTGTATCCATTAGGCCCCGGCGATATTGATGCTGCCGAAACATTGAACGTTGACCCGGAGCTGAAGCAGACGGAGTTTGTTCTAGCACGCGGACAAAACCGCTTTAATGTGTTCTGTGCACCGTGCCATGATTACAACGCACATAGTGAAAGTGCAGTCGTAAAACGTGGTCAGTGGGCTGGGATTCCCGATCTGCACCGTGAAGAAACCGTGGCATTGTCGAATGCCCGGTTATTTCATATCATTAGTGCCGGTCAGAACCTTATGCCCAGCTATGCCGATAAAATCTCACCGGTAGACAGGTGGACGATTGTGTACTACCTGCGGACATTGCAACACAACGCTTCGAAGGGAGAATAAACAGCTATGAGTTCAATTAATATCGGTTCCTCCCCGTTGGTTGCGTCGATGCGCAAGTACGGCATCATCCTTATGGGTGCAGGAGCAGTCGGGTTGGCTGCTTCGTACGCAGTTGGCGGACAGGAACGTGCCGTTGCCGACTATCTTATCGGGTTCTGGTACTTTGCCGGTATCAGCATCACCATGCTCTTCTTTTCGGCTCTGCAATTTCTGACCCGGTCTGGTTGGAGTGCCGGGGTTCGGCGTATTGCCGAAAACCTGTCAGGTATGACGCCGTTTCTGGTTGTTTTCCTGATACCAATTATTTTAAACCTGTTTGGGCATCATAGCATATATGAATGGACGCATGAGAGCGCCAAGCACGATCCCATCATTCAGATAAAAGAGCCGTACCTTAATATCCCATTTACAATTGGTAGGCTTGCATTGTACTGTTTGCTGTGGTGGGGCATGTGGAAGTTTGTAGTTGGCAACTCTGTAAAACAGGACTCGGCATCCGACATTACTCCTACCAGGAAGAACTGGAAGCGCTCTGCTGTTTGGGTACTGGTCTATTCTCTTACTATCACGTTTGCAAGCTTTGACTTGTTAATGTCATTAGAGCCACATTGGTTTAGCACCATTTGGGGTGTGTATGCATTCTCCGGACACTTCGTAGCTGCGTTGGCAATAATCGCAATCATGCTTGTAAGTTTCCGGAACAATGGGCTTTTAGACGGTTACATACGTGATGAGCATTACCATGACCTGGGTAAGCTGATGTTTGCGTTTACGGTTTTCTGGGCATACATCGGATTCTCACAGTACTTCATTATTTGGTTTGCCAATATTCCTGAAGAAACTGTGTACTTTACAACGCGTTTGGACAATACGCCTTGGAGCGTTTTTGGTATTCTGCTTATCCTTACACGCTTTTTAATTCCGTTTGTGTTATTGCTGAAGCAGGATGTGAAAAGAAAGAAAAAGGTGTTGGTATGGTCGGCAATTGTGATTTTAATTGCCCACTTTATTGACATCGTCTGGATTGTTATGCCAGCGGTAGGCAAGGTGCTTATCCATGGAACATCAGAGCAGGCAATACCATTCTTGTTCTCGTGGAATGAGTTTACCGGGATGCTCTTTTTTGCCGGTGTTTTCCTGTTTGCCGGTGCAAGGATGTTTACATCGCAGAATGCAGTGGCAGCAAACGATCCGCTTCTTCAGGAATCTTTTGAATACCACAGCTGAGTTTACCATCCAATAAATTATCAGCACTGAAAATCATGTAAAGCCCAACTGTCCGGTTGGGCTTTCTTTTTTTCGGGATGTAATCAGTGGCTGCCGGTGCGGACCACCTAATCTCAGGTCTGAAACTCGTATCTTTGATGCCGTATTACGTACACCAGTTATCGAAATTTCTGTTAACCTATTCTCTGAGAGAAGATACTCATGACCCAGCATACGTTTGATGTTGTTGTAATTGGTTCAGGACCCGGCGGCTATGTTGCTGCAATTCGTGCTTCGCAGCTAGGACTTAAAGTAGCCTGTGTTGAGCGCGACCGACTTGGAGGCGTGTGCCTGAATTGGGGCTGCATTCCTTCGAAAAGTCTTTTAAAAAATGCTGAATACATGAACTTCCTGCATCATGCCGACGATTTTGGCTTTGCTCTCAAAAGTATTGATGTGGACTTCCCCAAAGTTATCTCACGGTCGCGTGGCGTTGCTGAACGCATGAGCAACGGCGTTCAGTTCTTGTTCAAAAAATACAAGGTAACCCAAATAAAGGGCTGGGGAACTATGAAGTCTGCCTCGAGTGTTGAGGTGAAGGACGAAAATGGTACCGTTACCGATATGATTTCAACAAAACACATCATCGTTGCAACAGGTGCAAGGCCACGTCAAATCCCGGGTATTGAAGTTGACCGGCAGGCCGTTCTAACAAGTACGGAAGCAATGCTTCAGGAAAAAGCTCCCAAAGACATCATTATTATGGGTGCCGGTGCCATCGGTATTGAATTTGCATACTTCTATAATGCGTTCGGATCGAAAGTTACCATCATTGAAATGCAGAACAGAATCCTTCCCGTTGAAGACGAGGAGGTAAGCAAAGAACTGCGCAAGGTTTTTGAACGTGAACTGAAAATGACCATTCATACCGAAACCAAGGTGAAAAGCGCAAAGAAAAAAGGTAAGGGTGTCGAAATTGTTATTGTAAAAAAGGATGGCACCGAAGAAACACTTATCGCCGAAAAAGCACTCAATGCAATAGGAGTGCAGGGCAATATCGAAAACATCGGTCTTGAACAGGTTGGCGTTAAGCTTGAACGCGGCTGGATTGTTGTTGATAAGTTCCTGCGTACAAATGTTCCCGGTGTTTATGCCATTGGCGACGTTGCCGGAGCCCCCTGGCTAGCTCATAAGGCCTCGGCAGAGGGTATCGTAGTGGCAGAACACATTGCCGGACATCCCACCGACGGTGTTGATTACCATAATATCCCCGGTTGTACCTATTGCCAGCCTCAGGTTGCCAGTGTTGGCCTCACCGAAGCAAAAGCCAAGGAAGCCGGATATGACGTCCGCGTTGGCAAATTTCCGTTTACTGCCAATGGTAAGGCCCATGGTATCGGTAAGGCACAAGGCTTTGTTAAACTGGTGTTTGACAAAAAGTACGGCGGACTGCTCGGCGCACACCTGATTGGCCCCGATGTCACTGAAATGATCGGTGAGTTAGGTCTTGCACGGACACTGGAAGCAACCGGCCCAACAATCTTTAAAACCATACATGCCCATCCCACACTGAGTGAAGCTATTATGGAAAGTGCCGCAATGGCCTGGGATGAAGCAGTAAACTTTTAAACGATTTCGAGTGCGGATAGAAAACTGGGGTCTGATTCGCTTTGCTGATGCCTGGGACAGGCAGCGCGAACTGGCAGAACGTGTGTACCATGGTGAACAAGATACCTTGGTGTTCTGTGAGCATCCGGATGTAATCACTCTTGGAAGAAACACCAAGACAGGGAGCCTGCTCGCTTCCAGAACCATGCTCCGCGATCGCAATGTTGACGTGATTGAAATTAACCGCGGTGGCGAGGCAACTGTCCATAACCCCGGCCAGCTAGTCGGTTATCCTGTGTGCAATCTCCAACGCTCCAAACCAGATCTACATTGGTTCCTGAGAACAATTGAAGAAGCTGTTATTCAGGCACTCGATGAAATTGGCATTGCCTCCGGTCGTGTGGACGGACTCACCGGGGTGTGGATTCAAGACGTTCGCAAAATTTGTGCTATCGGTATCCACTGCAGCCGGTGGATAACTACCCATGGTTTTGCACTGAATGTGAATAACGACCTTTCACTGTTTAACGACATTATCCCTTGCGGCATTGTAAACAAAGGGGTTACGAGCGTCAGCCGAGAAATTGGTGCACCGGTGCCGCTTGCCAACCTGCAGGATGGGATTGCTGAAAAACTGGAAAGTCTCATAAAATCAACCAAATTGGACGTGCTACACTAACATCTTGGAAAATAACATGGTTACCGATACAGGCGATTTATCTGTAGTTCTGTGGAAAACTATGTGGATAACTGTAGGTGTCGGCAAATCATGGTCTTAATGAATAATCCGAAAATTGGACGTTGATTAGTTACGGAATGGGGCGTATGTTTGCATTCGTTCTAACACATGCGGGAATAGCTCAGTTGGTAGAGCACAACCTTGCCAAGGTTGGGGTCGCGAGTTCGAGTCTCGTTTCCCGCTCGGCGACGCGAGTCGTCACTTCCTCTTTATGCTGCATGCCTTGCCGTCGTTTCCCCCTTGATGGCGAGGCATTTTTTATTGATGTAAGTATTCTTTTTTCGGGTAACTTTCAGTGACAAACCGCAGTCTTGAAACAATACATCATGCTTATACCGTCAACCCATCACAGTGTTACAGCTTAGTTTCAATACCCATCCACCAATCAGAATGCAGTCTGGGAGAGTAGTGTTGCATATCTCCGCACAGCGGAAGTCATTATGTTTACTACTGGTACTACTCGTGTATATCGTTCCGTGCAGTGCTTTGCAGTACCCCTCTGGTGTTACTGTTGAACACACTCAGTTTCGGTCTGTGCGAATAGTGGTTAACCCCGAGGTAATGGTTGACACGGTCAGGGAAGGGGCTGGGCAATTCGTAAAAGTCACCTCCTCTGAAGCATACCAGCGGTATAACAGACAAGGAACAACGTGGCAGCTCTGTTTGGATATTCCTGTAAAGGTTTTGGGAGCCAACACACTTGCGCTCACCCGTTCGGGGTCTGTTCCGCAGGTTGTAAATCTTGCACCAGTGCCTCCGGAGACATTTGCCGATGAAAACAACGCAGGATTGATGCCCATTGTTGGACAATCTGATGTTCGTTATGCTGGAATCAGCGCTGGTGTACACATTGCCATAGCAACCGTTGTACTTGCTGAATGGAGTATCGCAAACAACTACACCACTATCCACCGGCGTGCGATATACGAGTTTGAAGTTGCTCCAACGACCGCTGCCCAGTCAGCACGGGTGCATATGGGTAAATCAGCAGACCTGGTTCAGGGAATCGATGCCTTAAGTCCGGTTGCCAGGGTGACCGTAGAATCCGAAGGGATTTATCGGCTTACTGCACAGCAGTTACAAAATGCCGGACTGCCGGTGGATGCCGAAGCAGCCCGTACGATAAAGGTGCTAGGCTGGGGGGGCAGAGAGTTGTCAGAACAAGTTGAACCGCCATTGAATAACGAGCCAACAGAGCAGGAAATAATCGTAAACACGAATGCTGATGGAAGTCTTCGGGACGTAATATTTTATGGCGGCGGACTTACCGGATGGGTTTGGGGCAACGGTAAACCTGAACACTACATTCATCATTATGCGTTGCAGGCCTCGTATCTAATTACAACAGCCGGAGGTGCGGGCCGGAGAAGCAGTACCAGACCGGCCGCCACCGTACAGCCTGCACACCAGCCACTTACTGTTGACGGCTTCGTTTTTAATGAAGAAGAACTGGTGAGTCCGTATGCCAGCGGTTCCGGGCGGAAATGGTTTGGACGCACGGTTGAAAATGGCGGTGCCTACGTGTTAACAATGCCGTTGCCGGGATTGGTACGAAATGGAAACGTACGCTACAGTATGAATGTTGCGCACAGAGGAACTCTACCAGGATTGTTCACCATGTCGGAATCCGGCAGTGAGTTTGCGCAGAAAAGTTTACTCAAGGTGCCACAGTATATGGATATGTACAGTGGTCGCGTGGCCGGATCTGTTCCTGCCGAAAAAATTGCAGCGGATAACCGCAGTGTGGTACGATTTGAATACACATGTGATGATAGAATTGCAACCGGCAGTCTGGACTGGATTGAAATTGTGTATCCCCGCGGGCTGATTGCCGACAACAATACATTCACTTTTTTTACCGATCCCGGCCTGCAGGGCTGTGTTGAATACAGCATCAATGGTTTTGATGGCAGCGATGTCTATGCATTCGATGTTACCGATCCGGCACAACCGGTTCGTGTAGCAAATGTGGCGCCCGCCGGGAGTATCTATTCAATTCGGGAGATTGCTGATTCCGGCAAGGTGCGCAGGTACTTTGTTTCCGGTAAACTGCTGAGCGCAACCGTAAGCCCCCTGCCAGCACTGCGTCTCCGGTCAGATGTGATAGCAGGGAAGACGGGCGACTTTATCATCGTAACACATCCGGACTTAGAAACAAGTGCAAATGCATACGCACAGTATCGCGCAAAAAGCTCCGGTCTGAAGGTGAGTGTGGTTACTACCGATGCCATTATGAATGAGTTTGGTTACGGGATGCAGGACCCTACCGCAATCCGTGATTATATCGGGTATGCTTACCGTAATGCCCCGGTACGGCCCCGGTACATTTTGTTCTGGGGCGATGGACACTTTGATTATAAAAACATTTCAACGCTTAGTAAAAACTATGTTATCCCATTTGAAAGTTTAGACCCGGATGACAGCTCGTGGGGTCTGTTTACGCATACAACAGAGGACTTTTTTGTACGCGTTGACGGCAACGATCTCCTTCCAGATCTGGCCATTGGCAGGCTTCCAATCGTATCCAACACGGTTGGCGAACAGATGTTAACAAAAGTTCGTAATTATGAAACTGAATCGTCGGCTGACGACTGGCGAACCCGAATAATCATGATTGCCGATGACGGATCAACGTCTAACGGTGAAAGTGACCGTGACATGCACCTCAGGCAAAGTGAAAGCCTGGCCAGTAACACGATCCCCAATGATATCACCGCCTCGAAAGTTTATCTGGTAGAGTTTGCAACCGACAACATTGCCCGGGGTAAACGCAAACCCGGAGCAACAGCCGAAATGTTGAATGCAATCAATACCGGTGGTGCTCTGTTTGTTAACTGGATCGGGCACGGCAACCCCAGAGTCTGGTCTCATGAATTCGTATTCGAGCGCGAAACCACGCCTGTAAAAATGCTCAACTCAAACAAGTACTTCTTCACCACCGCTGCAACATGTGACTTTGCCCGGTTTGATATGGCCGATGTTCAGAGTGGCGCAGAAGAGCTTGTACTACTGCCGGAAAGCGGCTCAATTGGTGTCTTCTCGGCCGCACGGGTTGTTTTCTCAGACCGAAATGCAGCGCTCAACGAAGCTTTTTACCGAGCGCTCTTTACGCGCGACGAAAATGGCTTACTCCCCGCGGTGGGCGACGCACTGCGTACAGTGAAACAAACGTTTAATGGTGATAACGACGAGAAATTCTTTTTGCTGGGCGATCCTGCACTCCGTTTGCTGATACCGGACCACCGGGTTGTTTTTGACAGTATTAACGGGGCAGCGGTTTCCGATACGCAAACTGTCCGGCTTCAGGCACTCTCCACCGTTACGATTAGTGGGTATGTTCAAAAACCTGTACAGACCATTTCTGATACCTCATTTAACGGAGTGGCTACCGTATCGCTGTTTGACGGCAAACGAAATATCACCGTAACGGATGATGACGTTTACAAAACCGTCAATAAGTTTTCGCTGCCGGGTGCCTTGCTGGCCCGTGGATCGTTCCGTGTGGTAAACGGCAGATTTTCTGCTACGTTCATTGTGCCGAAAGATATTGCCTTTTCTCCCAACCAGGCCCGGGTACATGGCTATGCTTATTCGGATGACAAGCGAACGGGCAGAGGCGTGGCAACCAACGTTGTTGTTGACGGTGTATCCGATGAACAACACGATGACGATGATGGTCCCGAAATTGCAATCTTCATTGATTCACGGCTGTTTGTAGAAGGTCAGGTTGTTCGTGTAAATCCAATCCTGATTGTTGACCTGAACGACGCCTCCGGTATCAATGCTGCGGGTGTAGGGGTTGGACACGACATCGAAGCCTCGTTTGATAACGGCTCTCTTATTCAGGTTCTTACCGACAATTTTACCACGTCACTGGATAATCCGCGGGCAGGTACAACGTCTAGGCAAATCTTTGGATTAGGACCGGGATACCATACCGTTGAAGTAAGGGCCTGGGATGTACTGAACAATGTACAAACCGCTCAAACATCGTTTAGAATTCTTGAATCTGACGGAGAAATCAACGCTTCGTGGCTGATGAACTATCCCAATCCGTTTTCAGGCTCAACAACAATTCGGTATCACCACAACGCTCCGCGTCCATTTATGGCAACCGTAAGCATTTATGATGTTCAGGGAAGAAAGATTATCGGACGTACGATGACTGAACGCGATATGCAGACAGCCGAATTTTCGTGGGACGGACGTGATTCCGATGGGTTGCCCGTGAATTCCGGAGTTTATATCTGTACAGTGGAAATACGATTGGATAGTGGAGAAACAGGGATTGTGACCGGTAAACTGTCGCTCATTCGTTAAATTTACAGTCTTAATTGAAAGATGGAAGGAAAAATATGCGCGTGATCCGCACGAGTTTCATACTCGTAGGCATCGTTCTTATCACAACGTCGGCCTACAGTCAGGTTGGTGGTGCTGCAGTACCATTTCTGCTGATAGCACCCGATGCCAGAGCTGGTGCCATGGGTGAAGTTGGGACCGCAATTGCTGATGACATTAACGCTGTATTCTGGAATCCGGCAGGGCTCGGGTTCCAAACCCAGCAACGTCAGGTTGGTTTGAACTTTTCAAAATGGCTGCCGCAGTTTAATGCCGATCTGTACTACTCATACGGATCGTACGGGCAGTTCATTGAAGACCTGGACGGAACGATTGCAGGAACATTCATTTTCATGAACCTTGGTGAGTTTCAGCGCACTGCCGAGAACGGTCAGGCCTTAGGAACATTCCGAAGCAATGAATTTAGTGTTGGAGTATCGTACGGAACCCTTATTGGAACAGACGTTGCGGCAGGCGTACAAATCAAGTATATCCAGAGCAACCTTGCACCTGCGGGAGCGCAGCAGGTAAGTGCCGGCGTGGGTATCTCTGGGGCGTTTGACCTGGGCTTCCTGTATCGTCCAACAGACCTTGACATTCTTGGAGCACAATTAGGCAACGTTCTATCTCTTGGCGCAAACCTGCAGAATGTAGGTCCCAAAATGACATATCTAAACGAGTCTGACCCCCTGCCCACAACCTTGCGTATGGGTGTTGGACTGAAGCTGGTTGAAGATGAGTTTAACGACCTCCTTGTATCGGTTGATCTTGCCAAACTCCTGGTGCGCCGTGACTCGCTCGGCTCGGATCCCATTCCGCAGTCCTTCGTTTCGGCATGGGGCGTTGGTGGCATTGAATCCGGTGTTGGTATGGAATACGTCTATGACCAAGCCGTCTCGCTCCGTGGAGGCTACTTTTCGGAACCGGCAGCCGCAGCCGCGGGTGGACGTCAGTTCTACACCCTGGGCGCAGGCGTAAAGTACGATTTGTTTAATCTCTACTTTAGCTACATTCTTACGGTGGAGGATAATCATCCTCTTGCTAACACACTGCGGTTTTCGCTTGTTGTGGACTGGGGCACCGAGCAGTAGGTGCAAGAAAGATTGTAGGGGGCTATGGTTTACCATTGCCCCTTTTTTTTTGAACATATTTTCGCAGCAGTACTGCCACTACGATACCCACAATCAGGATGGTTATTCCCGTACCGTAGGCTGACAGGATTGTATCAGCCTTCTTCCAGTTGGTTCCGAGAATACTTCCGGCATAAATCAGTATCGTATTCCATACCAGAGAGCTAATGGTACTCAGAACCAGCGTACGCATTACCGGCATGCGCACCACTCCGGCAGCAAATGCAATCACGGCCCGGGTACCGGCTAAGAACCTGTTACCAACGATAATCCAGTCGTGATATCGTGCAAACCACCGCTCAACTTTCTGCAGAAGCTCTTCTGTAATAAATGGCAGCCAGCCACGTTGTACAACGCCGTGGCCGTAGCGGTATCCCAGCCAGTATGCTGTTGAAAATCCAATGGTTGAACCAATCGTTGATAGCACCAGAATCGGTGCAAACCCAACAATATGCATACCCACCAGCGTACCGATAAATACAAGGAGCACGTCACTGGGAGCCGGCGGGAATAAATGCTCGGTAAATGTGATTACGACGGTTGCAACAAACACTAACTCCCACGGGAGGTGCTGCAGGAAGATGATCAGTGTTTCGAGCATGATGTAATTTGCAGGTTTAGTACAACAAACATAGCCCCTTACCAGACTTTCACAAAGGACAATGATGAAACCGTTTATTAACGAAGTTTACCTGGATTTTTCTCAAGCGCCAATTGCAAAAAAACAACGTGCCGCAATTGATTTGGTCCGAAGCTCCTTCGGCAAGGAGTATGCCAATATTATTGCCGGTAAAAACGTTCGGACAGATGCCAAAACAATCAGTTATAACCCGGCAAACCCCAAAGAAGTTGTCGGGGTTTTTCAGAAAGCCGGACGGGAACAGGCAGAGAAGGCAATGAAGGCAGCCGTTAAGGCGTTTCAGACGTGGAAGACTGTTAGTCCAAAGGAACGGGCAGGGTACCTGTTCAAGGCCGCGGCAGTCATTCGCAAACGCCGGCTGGAGATTAACGCCTGGATGATCAGTGAGGTGGGCAAGAACTATTTGGAGGCTGATGCAGATACATGTGAAGCAATAGACTTCCTGGAGTTCTATGGGCGTGAAATGCTGCGCTATGCCGAACCACAACCAATTGTGCAGCAACAGGGCGAAGAGAACGAACTCTTCTATATTCCACTTGGTGTTGGCGTCATAATTCCGCCATGGAATTTCCCGTTTGCCATACTGGTTGGGATGACGTCTGCAGCAATTGTTACCGGTAACACCGTTGTTGTAAAACCGTCAAGTGATTCGCCAATGATGGGCTGGCTGTTTGCTGATATCATGCGGGAAGTCGGACTCCCCGATGGCGTGTTGAATTTTCTCGTAGCCAGCGGCGCCGAAGCCGGCGACTACCTTGTAGCTCACCCGCACACACGGTTTATCAGCTTTACCGGTAGCATGGAGGTAGGGCTCCATGTAAATCAACTGGCAGCCACGCCGCAACCCGGACAGATTTGGATTAAACGAGTTGTTGCTGAAATGGGCGGGAAGGACGGGATTGTTGTTGCTGCCGATGCCGATGTTGATGCTGCGGCCAAAGGTGTGGCCGCCGCCGCCTTTGGTTTTCAGGGACAAAAATGTTCGGCCTGTTCAAGGGCAATTGTGGTTGCCGATGTGTACGATGAATTTGTTGCGAAACTGGCTGTAGAAGTTCAAAAACTCACGGTTGGTAACCCGGCTGATAATGCACCGGTTGGCCCGGTGGTAAACGCCAAGCAGTTAAAAACCGTAACCTCGTATATCGAAATTGGTAAAAAAGAAGGTAAACTGGTTGCCGGCGGTAAAACAGTATCGCTCGACAATGGTTACTATGTTCAGCCTACCGTCTTTGTAAATGTAAAACCTCAGGCGCGCCTGATGCAGGAAGAAATCTTCGGCCCGGTGCTTGCTGTTTGTAAGGCTAAAGATTTTGATCACGCAATCGAGATAGCAAACAATACAATGTACGGTCTGACCGGTGCTGTGTACAGTGCAAGTAAAAAAAATCTAACGAGAGCACGCAACGAGTTCCATGTGGGGAACCTGTATCTAAACCGAAAGTGTACGGGTGCCATGGTTGGCGGACATCCCTTTGGCGGGTTTAATATGAGCGGTACGGATAGCAAGGCCGGAGGCCGGGATTACCTGCTGCTCTTTATGCAGGCAAAAAGTGTTGCTACGAAAGTTTAAGAGAGGATGACTTTGAATTTCCAACGTATCAGGCAGGGGGTATTGGTAAAGGGTGCATTGTGGCTGGTGCTATGCACAGTGACAGCCACCGGATCAGGTAGTTTGATTGCCCAGGAGTTACGTCACCTGCAGGGGATATGGGTTAATGCAACCTGGATTGAGCTGATTAAACGAACCGAATCCGTTGCAAAAGCAATGAGCGAGTTCCCCGAGGGGCAGCCGTTGTGGGTTCGCTTTGACGTTGCACGCCCAACAGTAATCGACGTTGGATACCGGATAAACGAAGCCATACCCATGACGGTTAACAGTCGCATTGTTGGCCACATGGGCAAACGAGTTGTTATCGATAGCGCCGGGAAGGGGCTTTGGCTTGTGTCTCCGGATATTCAGGCCGATCAGTACGTAGCTCTCCACTATCTGTCCGACATGGAACTGCCACCAATCGTTATGGCAAAACTTCCTACAAAACGTACCGACCCGCAGTTCTTGTTCGACCGTATGATCATTGCTTCCGTCCTTGGCGGCCGGTGGATGGATGCTAAGGGACATTTACTTGATTTTATGCCTGATGCCACGGCTAACTGGAAAGGTGAAACCTATGGCATTACTATTGAGATAACTGCAGAACAACAGCTTCGGGTAATCCTAACAGATGCGGGCGGCCGCACAAAGCGGTTCATGGCTGAACGCACCGGGCCACGGCTAGTCCTTACTGATGCTGATGGTAGAACAAGCGAATTCACTGCTTCATCCCGGTAGGAGCTTGATTTGGCCTGCATTATCCAGCAGAGTATGAGGCCAACGATGTTTACGTATCAGGTGAGGTACTGGCAGGGCGTCACCCAGCTCGGGAGGCATGTGCTTTAACACCGTGGGTGCGTAATATTGGTGAACGATGCTACGCAATTGGGTGTTTTCCCTCCTCATCAGTGCCTTTGGTATAACAGTTCCGGCAACTGCCGGCGATACCTGTCTCACCTATACAACACTGGGGATTTCGTTCCCACCGGTATCTGACGACGCTGACCGTCAGTTTTCGCAGCAACGGTTAAATGACCTCGGTGTTAAGAAAATCCGCTTTGCCGAAAGTTGGGCATTACGTGAACCTCAAAAAGGAAATGCAAACTGGAAGCCACTTGACGACAGGATTGCATGGGCAAACTCGCACGGGTACGACGTATTGCTTACCATTCAGGCTACCGGTCCCTCATGGGCATGTGCCGGTGCAAAGAACAAGCAGTCGTGCGTGGTGAGTTTACCTGACTTTACTGCCTACGTTACAACCCTGGCAAAACGGTACTCCGGCAAGATTGCAAAAATCCAGTTTGGAAATGAGTGGCAGTCAGATTACTGGTATGCGGGAACTGCAGCAGAATTTATTCAAACACATAATATTGTTTATGATGCTGTTCATGAATATATGCCATCGACAACTGTTGTATTAGGGGGCTTCACTACAATGTCGCTCCGGTTCATGGCAGCATGCAACGGACGAGTGCAGTCGTTTTACGATGATGAGGGCGTACTGTATGATCAGAAAGTGTTTGATGAGGTTTGCAGCAGTGAAGAATTCAAAAAGGCATACAGCAGAATTGATTCGGTACTTACGCTTGCAAGGTATGACGAAGCTGACATTCACCTGTACGACGATGCCGAGCAGTGGGGCGAATACTACGGAAACTTCCTGACGATTGTGGACAAGCCCGTTATTGTTACTGAATTTGGCGGGCCCAACATGAATGTGGAGCCATATACAGAGGAATACCAGGCTCAAAGGCTTAAGCGGTATATCATGACGCTTGACAGCCTGAGAATCCGTGAAGCCTATTTTTTTAAACTAGTAGAGGGAAGTAGTAATCCCACCCACGTTACATCCGGCCTGGTAAACAGCACAACCCTGGCGTTGAAACCAGCTTATACTGTGTTCAGGAAATTTTCCGTATGCAAACCGTTGAACGTTGTGCAGGACCTGCAATCCCGAGCTCCACGTTTGTCACCAAATCCTGCAACAGGACAGGTAGTTATTACCGCAGATAACTGTGGATTATCCGGGCATAGTATACAAGTTTACAATAATCTTGGGGTACGTGTGATCGGAGCCAACGCCAGCGGTACTGAGCAATATGTGATGGACATTTCAACGTTGGGTAGTGGAATGTACTCTGTGGTACTAAGCGGTGTATCCGGACCTGTATGGGTGGGCAGCCTCTTGGTACAGTAGCAGCGAATCCGGGTGGGGTAATAAAAAAGGGGCCTGAGCCCCTTTCCCAAACTACTTGTTCTTCTTTTTATGACGATTCTTACGAAGTCTTTTCTTGCGTTTGTGAGTTGCCATTTTATGGCGTTTGCGTTTTTTTCCGCATGGCATGGTGTAAGTCCGTGATAATGGTTAAAGTTTAGTTGATCGTTGTTTTATCATTTTTAAGAGATGTCAGCACTTTTTGTGCATTAACACCCGCTTCTGAGGTAGGATCTGCCTGAATACAAAGCTCCAGATAGTACCGTACCGAATCTTGTTTTCCCATCTGTGTGTACAGATAAGCGGCATTGTACAAAGCTGTTTGATTCTGTGGATGATGGTCGGCAATTCTCCTGATCATACCCAGTGCATCGTCGGTTCTGCCCAGCTGAAATTCAACATAGGCAAGATCGATCTGGGCTGGGATGTTCCCTGGAGCCACTGCTGACAGGAAATGCTTGTAATACCGTTCGGCTTTCGAGAAATCCTTGATATCGTACGCCAGATTAGCAGCACTGATTACCAGCATACTGTCATTAGGCTTATCGTTGAGTTTCTCTTCTACCTCGTGTAAAAGTTGTGTCAAAGACCGCAGGTGCTCGAGCTCTTTCTTCTGTTGTTCTTGGGATTTCTGTTCCAAGTCACGTTGTTGTTTTCGTTGTTCCGCCAGGGGAGCGCCTTTACTGATAGCAGCGTTAACGATACTACGTGATATAAAAAGCGACGCGCCTGTAACGGCTACAACAACTGTGCTTATGATCAAGATGGCTGAAAAAGGCCTGCTACTGTGTGTCATACCGTCATTGTTGCATCCGTAGTATCGTTACTACGCAGGTTCTCATGAACCTTATCCTGAAACTCGCTGGAGACTTTAAATGTTGGGATAAAGCGTTCTTCCAGCGGCACAGGGTCACCGGTTCTTGGGTTTCGGGCCATGCGCGGTTTACGACTTTTGACGGAAAAAACGCCAAAACCTCGTAATTCAATACGCTTACCCTCGGCAAGAGCATCAATGATACTCAGCAGAAACCCGTCAACAACAGTCTTTGTCTCAAACTTGGTCAAACCGGTTTGAGCAGCGATTTTATCTACGATGTCAGCCTTTGTAACGTTCAATGCATCCTCACACGAAGCAGATAACAATACACCCCGCAAAGTGTCGTACGTACTTCGCACGAACATTGTTGCGGGCCACGAATCTACGAAAGTTATTGTTTTTATACAATGTTAGCGCAAATCTATGTTCGAAATTTCTCACAATAGTTTGCCGGCATCATAATATCTTTGCCAACTGAATGAGTAACCAGAAAGAACGGAGTACGTGGGCTGCGGAGCTGATTTCGCAGACTGAAACTGATGTTCTGGCCATGTTAGAAGGGTCGGGACGGCTGCCAAAACACGTGGCAGTAATTATGGACGGGAATGGCCGTTGGGCTCAGGATCGTGGAAAACCGCGTATTGCTGGTCATCGCGAGGGTATGGAGAGTGTGCGGGCGGTGGTAAAAGCCAGCTCGCAGCTGGGGGTTCAGTACCTGACGCTGTATGCGTTTTCGATTGAGAACTGGAAGCGTCCGCCGGCCGAAGTCAGATTTTTAATGTCGTTGCTTGAAACCTACCTTCGCAGGGAGCTCGATGAGCTACACCGGAATAATGTTCGGGTTTGCTGCATCGGTAAAATCAGTGCCTTGCCGAGGGGAGTTCAGCGGATTCTGACTGATGCGGTGGAACATACCAGGGAGAATACCGGCCTCACATTAACGCTTGCGCTCAGCTATGGCTCGCGGTGGGATATTGTTCGTGCAGTTCAGATTGTTGCCCTGGATGTTCGCCGTGGCAAGTTGAGTCCGGAAGACCTTACCGAGGACCTCTTTGCAAGTTACCTTCAAACGGCATCGCTCCCCAATCCAGATCTTGTTATCCGTACCAGCGGAGAGCAGCGCCTGAGTAATTTCCTCCTGTGGGAGAGTGCATATTCCGAAATCTATGTTACCAGTGTTCTCTGGCCTGAGTTTCGCCGTGAACACCTTTTGCGTGCAATCGTAGAGTATGCCTGTAGGGAACGACGCTTTGGTAAGATTTCTGCTCAGGTGAACGGAAATGCACAGGATGACTACGTTACAACGTTGGAGCAGATTCTGCATGCGATGCGCTAACCGGGCTGTTGCTTTTGTCCTGGCCTTGTTCGTGCCACTGTTTGCAACGTCTCAGACCGAGGCGCCACGCTATCCGGTTATTGCTGGCATAACGGTGGAAGGTCTTACCCAGGGGGCTGATATTCAGACTGTGATTGCTTACTCCGGGTTGCGCGTTGGAGCTGAAGCCCGTCCCGATGATCTGGTCATGGCCATCCGGAATCTCTGGGCGCGCCAAACCTTTAGCGATGTTCAGATTATCAAGGAGCGGGAGACGGCCCTTGGCGTTTTCCTGATTATAAAACTCACACCGGCACCAAGACTGAGAAATCTGGTGCTTCATGGCAATGAAGAATTGTCAGACGATGATATTATTAACAGTATTGATAAGCGGAAAGGTGATCTGCTGGCACCGATTGACGCGTACAAAATCAGGCAGACAATAAAACGAAAGTACGCTGACGAAGGGATGCTGTTCACCAAGATCGAGTCAGAACTGGTTGATGCCGATTCGATGAATTTTTTCGACCTGGTGCTTACCATTAACGAAGGTGTTCAGTACACCGTTGGCAGCATTACCATTACAGGCAACGAACAGTTTGACGATGCCGACATGCTTGATGCGTTTACCGAAACAAAAACCAAGCGTTGGTATGAGTTCTGGACATCGGCCGATTTTGACTATGACAAGTATAAAACTGATCTGAAAAATCTTACTGCCTGGTTTCGCAATAATGGTCTGCTCGACGCTGAGATTATTCGTGATACGGTTATGTATAACGAGGAAACCGAGAAAGTCGCTATTGAAATTGAAGTACACGAGGGTCCCAAGGTGTACATCAGGTCGGTCAGGTTTGTAGGCAATACTGTGTATCCCGAAGATGAGCTGCTGCGCCGGCTGGATATTCACAGGGGTGATCTGTATAATGCAAAAAAACTGCAGGCCAACCTGCTGGTAAACGAAACTCAGACTGATGCTACATCGCTGTATGCCGACAACGGCTACCTGGGTGCTTCGATGGTACCCGAGCTTAAACGTATTGCCGACGATTCAGTGGACATCGAAATACGGGTTTTCGAGGGTGAGCGTTTTACGATTCGACGCGTGGAAATTGCCGGTAACACAAAAACACGCGATCGCGTTATCCGCCGTGAGCTCTACACCCGGCCGGGTGACTACTTTAACCGGTCGGCCATTATCCGGTCGTTGCGGGGCCTTGGTGTATTAAATTACTTTAACCAGGAAAAGCTACAACCGCAGGTACTGCCTGTTGATAAAACCAAGGTTGACGTTGTTTACAATGTTGAAGAGCGAAGCACAGATACCTTTAATGCATCTGTGGGCTTTGCCGGTTCTTTTGGCTTTACGGGATCGATTGGTATTACATTAAACAATTTTGATATCAGCGATCCGCTTCGCGGGGGTGGAGGGCAAATCCTGGCCTTCCAGTGGGAATTTGGTCAGGCCAGTCGAATTCGCACCTTCCAACTCTCGTTAACCGAACCGTGGCTTTTCGGTGAACCTACATCACTTGGCTTTAACATCTTTGATACCTATCAGAACTATGGCTTCTCGATACGCCGTACCGGTGCCCAGGTTAATCTGGGACGACGATTCCGGTTTCCGGATGATTTTTTCCGTGGCGACTGGTCAGTTGGCTTTGAGCGCCAGGATGTACAGAGCACGGGTACGTATTTCCGGCAGGGCGTTAACACTGCTCTGACTCTGGCACAAGTAATTTCGCGTACCAGCTACGACAATATGATCTTCCCAACAACCGGATCACGGTTTGCTGTCTCGCTGAGAGCCACCACAGGTTTCCTTGGGATTGGAACAACTGACTTTGCCAAACTTGGGTTCAACTTCGATGTGGCCAATCCGCTTCTCCGGATTGGCGGAAACCCCAGACTGGTCTTGGTTGTGGGGAGCGAATTTGGATATGTGGACGGATTGAAAGCGGACACAACCATACCCCCACAGGAGCTCTATTACATGGGTGGAAATGGCTTAGGGGGCTTTGCAATCACTCCGCTTCGCGGTTACCCGGATAATTCAATTGGGCAGTTCACGAATGGTGTTGGTGGACGCGTGATGGCACGGTATCTGACTGAACTGCGTTTTGCACTCTCACTTGAGCCCTTCCCGATTTACGTTCTTACTTTTGCAGAAGCAGGAAACGTGTGGGCAAACCTTGGTACCGTTGATCCGTTTAGTTTAAAGAGGGCGGCAGGGTTTGGTATGCGTTTAATGCTAATGCCAATCGGGTTAATCGGTTTCGACGTCGGGTATGGCTTTGATTCAAACCCTCTTAACCCCTCACAACGCTCGGGATGGCAGTTCCACTTCCAGTTCGGGCGGTAAACAGTAAACAACGATTATTTGTTTCAACATGGTGATTTCATGAAAAGACTGTTTTTTGTTGCATCCATATTGACTGTTGCGGCCGCTACCTTCCTATCGGCTCAGAATTACAAAATTGCGGTAGTAAATACCGAGATCATTATCAAGGAACTTCCTGAGGCTCAACAAGCATCCAAGTCCATCGATGAAGCTGCTCAGAAAATCCGTGATACTCTGGCGATGATGCAGAAGGAGTTTGAAGCACGCATAGCCAGTTATCGAAAGCAGGAAGCCATGATGACCAGTGACGCGCGGGCCAAGGAAGAAGATGCCATTAATGGTTTGCGTACACGGTATCTGCAGTACCAGGAAGTAAAAACAGCCGAAGTGCAGTCGATGCGCGAGAGTTTTCTGAAACCCATCCGAGAAAATGTCCAGTCGGCTATTGACGCTATTGCACGGGAAGAAAAGCTTAATCTGGTGCTGGATAAGGCGGCAGGTATCGTGCTGTATTCCGAGGACAAGGCCGACATAACCTACAAGGTGTTGGACAAAATGAAACGGGGAAGTAAATAATTGTTTGTCGTGAACGTGACTTTGGATGAATTCCATCCGCCTCCACGTTTACAGAGAACACCCTATGCATCCAAATTCCCATAATACAACAGCGATCTATGCACTGGTAGGTTTTCTGCTCTGTGCCGTCACTGCTTTTTCACAAAAAATAGGATACGTCTCGTCGGATGCCATTAAAAGCAAGTACGAACCATACCTTATGGCCGAGCAGCGCCTGAACCAGATGGTACAGGACTGGAAGAGCGAACTTGCACAGTACCAGGCTGATATTGACGGGGCAGAGCTGGAGATGCGAAAAAACAGGCTTATTTGGACGGATGTCGAAAAAGAGCAGTATCAGAGAGAACTGGATCAGAAAAAAAAGAAACGCGATGATCTTGCCCGACAGGTGTTCGAGCCAGGAGGGAAGTATGACCAGGAAGCAGAACAACTGATGAAGGGAATTTGGGAAAAAATCTACCTTGGCATTCAGCAGGTTGCTGCTGCCGAAGGGTATGATATTGTATGGGATAAAAGTACCGATCCACTGGTGTACGTTAATGCCCGGTACGACCTTACCGTAAAGGTTATGAAAGCCCTTGGCATTAATGCCGACTCGCTTGAAAAGAAACAAAATCAGGTCATCGAGACTGATCCGCGCAATAAACAGGTACGCGAAACGCGCTCCCGAAGCGGACGTCGCCGAAGCACGTCGCGTCCGGAGCCTTCGGAAACGCCCGAGGTTGAACCTGCTCCCCGTGGCACCATTACACCGCCCGGGCTACCTCCCGATGTACCTGTGCAGAGCCATAATCCGGCCGACAGTTCACGCACAAAAGAAGAGATCCCACGATGAGTCACGCCGGAGCGGTCACCCTTACCGTAGATGACATTATTCGGTTAACAGGCGGACACTGCCCTGAACCCCATCTCGGGACTGCAATTAGCGGAGCAAACAGTATTACCAATGCCGTTGGTACCGAGGTCACGTTCCTGCACCATCAGGGCTACATCAAGTACTTACCGCAATGCAATGCCGGTGCCGTACTCGTAAGCCAGACGTTGTACCAAAAAGCTCACGCTTCATTCCCACCAAGAGAGGGAAGGGGCTATGTTCTCGTTGTGGTTGATGATGCACATCGTGCCTTTGTTAAACTTGTTCATGTTCTATATCCACCAGAAACAGTTGAGTTTGGCATACAACATCCTCGTGCTGTCATTCATCCCGATGCAAACGTGCATGCCACAGCCACGATTGGCCCCGGTTGCGTTGTATCGGAAGGGTGCACCGTAGAAGACCATGCAGTCCTGACGGCCAACGTGGTACTGCACCCCAATGTGCGCATTGGCTCAGCATCGGTGCTCAATGGCAATGTTGTCTGCTATGCAAATAGTGTTGTCGGCAGTCGGTGCATTATTCACGCCGGTGCCGTAATTGGCAGCGACGGCTTTGGCTTCCTGGAGCAAGAGGATGGCTCATTCGAAAAAATTCCACATGTGGGTACTGTCCACATTGGTAACGATGTTGAAATCGGAGCTAACACAACGATTGACCGGGCAGCCGTAGGAACAACCGTCATTAGCGATGGTGTAAAAATTGACAATTTGGTTCATATAGCCCATGGTGTCCGCATTGGCGCAAACACCGCAATCGCAGCACAAGCGGGCATATCCGGCAGTGCCAAGCTGGGTGAACGAAACCGGATTGCCGGCCAGGTGGGTATTGTTGGCCATATCACAACCGCCGATGATGTTGTTGTGGAAGCACAGTCCGGTTTATCAAAAACAGTTGAAAAAGCTGGTGTGTATTTTGGATCACCTGCCAAAGATCATCGTACAGCGCTTCGAATTGAAGCCTCTGTGCGACAACTACCGGACATTGTACAGCAGCTTGCCGAACTTCAGAAAACCGTGCGGGAATTACAGGAGCAGCAGAAATGAGTAAACAGCAGCGTACACTCAAGGGCGAAGCATCGATATCAGGTGTAGGACTCCATACGGGCAATACCTCCACACTTACGATTAAACCGGCACCGGAAAACTCTGGCTTCAGGTTTGTGCGCACTGATATGCCGGGTGAGCCTGAAATTCCGGCTGTTGTTGATTATGTGGTAAGCCTTGAACGGGGGACAACGATCTCCCAGAACGGAGCAACGGTTCACACAGTAGAACACGTTCTTGCAGCACTGGTTGGTATGAATATCGACAATGCCCGCCTGGAACTTACCAACAACGAGCCTCCGGTTGGCGACGGTTCGTCGCTCCCGTTTGTGGAAATGATTAAATCAGCCGGTATCGTTGAGCAGTCTGCTCTTCGTAACGAGCTAATCATTACCGATACCATCCGGTATACCGATGAAAAGCGTGGAACAGAGATTGTGGCACTGCCAAATCCGGAATACCGCGTAACCGTAATGGTTGACTATAATAATCCGGTTCTGGGAAGCCAGCATACTGGATTATTTAATCTTGACGAAGAGTTCGAAAAAGAGTTTGCTCCCGCACGCACCTTTTGTTTTCTGCACGAAGTAGAAATGCTCTTTGATCACGGTCTGATAAAGGGCGGCAATCTTGATAACGCAATTGTAATTGTTGATGAGGATTTAACCGACGAAGAGCTGCAGCGGAAATTAAAAAAACTTGGTATATCCGGTGGAGCCTTCCTTGGCTCTCAGGCGTTTCGCGACAGGCAGCAGCTTCGGTTTAAAAATGAGCCTGCACGGCATAAACTGTTAGACATGATCGGCGATCTTGCTCTTGTTGGTGCACGCGTGCGCGGACAAATCCTGGCTGCTCGTCCCGGACATGCCAGCAACATTGAGTTTGCCCGACTTCTTCGTGCTGAGTTTAAAAAGCAAAGCTCTGGGACGTACTTTAAAATGCCTGATGTTACAACGGCTAAGCTGAACTGCCAGGACATCCTGAACGTGATGCCACATCGGTACCCAATGCTTCTGGTGGACAGAGTGGTTGAGTATGACGAAGTGCAAAAACGAATTGTGGGCGTGAAGAACGTATCGTTTAATGAGCCGCAGTTCATGGGCCACTTCCCCAATCGTCCGATTTTCCCAGGTGTACTCACGGTTGAAGCCATGGCACAAACAGGATGTATGCTGCTGCTGGCCAATGGCTGCGACCCCAAAACACAGCTTGTAGTGTTTACCGGCTTCAACAATGTTAAGTTTCGTCGGGAGGTAACTCCCGGTGATCAGCTAATCATGGAAGTGTACCTTACCAGAATGAGGTTCAACATTGTCCACCTTGTTGGAAAAGCGTATGTTGGCGGAACTCTTGTTGCCGAAGCCGAGCTTTCGGCAGCTGTTGTACCAAAGGAGCCTGCGTGAGTAACTCCATACACCCAACAGCAATCGTGCATCCCGGGGCGCAGCTCGGAATTAACGTTTCGATTGGCCCCTACACCATTGTTGAAGATGACGTTGTTGTAGGCAATGGCACCGAGCTCATGGCCCATGTCGTGATTGCAAGCGGTGCCCGCATCGGGTGTGACGTTCGTATTCATCCCGGTGCTGTTATCTCTACTGCGCCCCAGGATTTGAAGTATGACGGTGCAGCAACGCTTACGATAATTGGCGACAGAACCGTTGTGCGTGAATCTGCCACAATAAACAAGGCAACAACCGCTTCCGGACAAACCACGGTTGGCTCTGATGTCCTCATCATGGCATATGCCCATGTAGCCCATGACTGTGTGGTTGGAAACCATGTTATTATTGCCAATGCCACACAACTGGGCGGACATACTCACGTTGGTGACTGGGCAATTCTTGGAGGACTGGTGGGTGTTCATCAGTTTTGCAGAATCGGTGACCATAGCATGGTAGCAGCTTCAGCAATGGTCGTAAAAGACGTACCTCCGTACATCCTTGCCGGGAAAACTCCGCTAGCTGCAGAAGCCATTAACACCGTAGGATTACGCAGACGTGGATTTACACAGGAGGAGATCCAGGAACTTACGCAGTTTTATAAGTTTCTTTACCGCGAAGGGCTCAATATCTCCGATGCCTTGAATTCGTATGCTTCCAATTACCCGACTCCATCACGGCACATTACTAAATGTATTGAGTTTATTCGCTCCTCGCAGCGGGGAATTATCAAATCAGCAATCAGATAGTGCAGTGCGTTGTACTCCCGTAGCGTTAGCATTCCTCATTCTTTCGGTTTCTGTCGGAGCGGCGCCTGATACCGGCGGTCATGCCCAAGCCCCTTTCCCAAACCCAATTGCAAGTCCGTTCGAAACCCGGTCCGGGTTTATTTGGGAGGCAACCAACGACAAGCTCCGATTAGACATTGGCATGGAAACCGACGTGCTACGCGGCGAATGTCGTGACAGCGTGAATTCCTGGACGTTGGGTGTTGGGATGCAGACCTGGACACGTTTGAGATCAGAAGGCAAGCTTAAATTTCCAGTAGAAACTGTTGACTACTGGTTCGGACTGCATGCTGCTTACGGGAACCAGTCATCATGGCATGGCAGAATACGGCTTGCCCACATCTCGTCGCACCTTGCCGACGGGGTTGCTGATACTACGGCAACCCTGCATCCTGCACCGTTTGTGTATAGCAGAGAGTTTTGTGAGGTGATTGGTGGCTATCCATTCGGGCCTGCCCGTGTTTATGCAGGTGCAACTGTGGTATGGTCAACCCAGCCCAGAACAGCCAACCCGGTTATTCCGCAAGCCGGCGCTGACGTTTACCTTCCTGTGAGCGAACGCATCGGCATTGCAGCCGGATACGACGTCAGACTTATCGGTATTCACGGCGTATATCGGGCAATGCATGCCGCCCAGGCCGGCCTGCACATACACACGTGGAACAACACCGGCATTTTGCTTTCGGCCTACGCCATGAACGGTAGAAGCATACACGGGATGTTTTATACTGAATCCGACTCGTATTTGGGCGTAGGAATACAGATTCTTACGCAGATCCTCTGACTATTATCTGTATTTTTAACAATTTTACCAGGCAGAATGCTGTCCCCGTGGCTTGCCCGGCATTGTATGATACACCCTGTTCTTCCGAATACCGTGAACACCGTATTTCTACGTACAGCATTTAATTGTTACGTGACTATTATTTCCCGTATTTTTGCTGTTCTATGGGAATAGCATGTGGAATAGTTGGCCTGCCCAATGTTGGGAAATCAACATTGTTTAATGCACTTACATCTAATACTGCTGAGGCGGCAAATTATCCGTTTTGCACCATTGATCCTAATGTTGGTGTGGTAAACGTACCTGATCCTCGGTTACAGAAATTATCTGCAGCGTATCAGACTGACCGAGAAGTTCCAACCACAGTAGAATTTGTTGATATTGCCGGTTTAGTTAAAGGTGCGTCAAAAGGTGAAGGTTTAGGAAATCAGTTCCTTGGGAACATTCGTGCCTGTGATGCAGTTGCTCACGTTGTTCGTTGTTTCCATGACGACAATGTTGTTCATGTACACGGTACCGTGAATCCGTTGCATGATATTGACATTATTGAAACCGAGTTGATTCTTAAGGACGTGGAATCCGTATTAAAGCGGATGGACACAGTTCAAAAGAAGGTTCGTGCTAACGACAAGGATGCCAAAGAAGAATATGACCTCCTTGAGCGATTAAACAATCACCTGGACGGTGGAAAACCGGCTCGCTCGTTTCAGCGGGATGACAACGACTCAGAAGTTATTCGTGCCCTGCAGCTTTTAACTGATAAGCCGGTAATGTACATAGCGAATACCAATGAAGCCGGTGCAATATCCGGGAATGAATATGTTGAAGCCGTAAGGGTGCGTGCAGCCGAGGAAGGGGCTTTGGTTGTGCCGATTTGTGCCAAGATAGAGGCAGAGATTGCGCAACTGGATGCAGAAGACCGCGCAGTGTTCCTTGCCGATTTGGGGATGAATGAACCCGGACTGCATCGGGTAATTCGTGAAGCGTACGCTCTGCTTGGTTTACTGACCTATTTTACGGCAGGAAAAAAGGAGACCAGGGCGTGGACGGTGAAAAAAGGTAGTACGGCACCCCAGGCAGCCGGTGTGATACATACGGATTTTGAAAAAGGTTTCATTCGGGCAGAGGTGATGGGGTATGCAGATTGGCAACGTCTGGGCTCGGAATCTGCTGTGAAGGAAGCAGGGTTATACCGAGTTGAAGGGAAGGAGTATGTGGTTCAGGATGGTGATATCATGTACTTCCGCTTTAATGTATAAAAACACAAGTTCAGAGACTGTGGACGTTATGGACATTGTCTTCGACAATTACAATCATTTTTAACACATAGTGGTTCATTTACCATGAGTACACTCAAACACATTTTTATTACACTCTTTGCAGTTGGACTGTTCTGCCTGCCGGCATCGGCACAGGAACGTCCAAACGTCCCGTTACGCTATGGGGCGCATCTGGGATTAAACTACAACATGGCCGGTGTCGGGTACAGCGACTGGCTTAAACTACCGGAGCGTCCGGGCGGCTCGTTTATACCGTTTGTGCTGAATGACGGTAGCGGTATCGGACTCTATGGAGGCATCAGTGCCCAATGGAGTTTGCTGGACTATCTTGCCCTGCAAACCCGCTTGTCATATGATAACCGCAGTCTGGTTGCTGTTGACGACAAAACACACAAAGGTATCGAGGGTGAGGCAATCAGTGATGAGTTTGATTTTAAAACTTCGGCAGTAAACGCCGAAGTCCTGGCAAAGCTCTATATTGACGATGCATTCCACGTTACCGGTGGCGGTGGCGTAGGGATAAAGCTGAACTCCACGTACGATTATAAGCTGAACAAGCAGGAACCTGTGTTTGCTGATAATGAAGTTCCCGGAGCTTCGATTTTTGGTTCAGCAACATTTGGTCTTGGCTACGACATCCCGCTCACCGATGCATCGGAAACTCAACAAATGTTTATTACACCCTTCGTTGAAATGTCGTACATGATGGGGATGCGCGAGGTTGATCTTGCCGAGCAGAGCTCGCTTGATGATGGTCTGTCAGTCGTTACGATCCGCGGTGGTGTTGCCTTTACGCTTGGTGATGTTGCAGTAGATGAAAATGCTGGTCCGTCGAGCTCGTTCTTCATGATTACACCTCCGCCGGACGGTATTCGCTCCAATCGTATTGTTGAGGAGTACTTCCCGTTACGTCCGTACGTGTTTTTTGACAGCGGTAACGTAAACATCCCTGGTAGATACAATAACATTTCTGCATCCGATACCAATGCACTCATCTCTAACTTCCAATCGGAATTTGCTGCAGATGATATGGGGGACGTTCAGGTTCGTCATAATAAACAGGCCGAGCTGTACTACAATCTCCTCAACATCATTGGCTATCGTTTGAATCATGCACCCGCAGCAACTGTTACCTTAATTGGCAGCGATCCGAAAGAACAAAACGGTGCTGATCTTGCCAACTCCGTGAAAAATTACCTGGTAAACACGTGGAGTATTTCTGAGTCGCGTATTAAAACGCAAGGTCAGGTTAACCCCCGTGTTCCATCCGGTACGGCGCGTACCCCTGCCGAAGACAGACCTGCTGCTGATGCAGAAAACCGCCGTGTAGAGCTTACTTCTGATGATGCAAAAATCGTGGAAAGTGCAATGTTGCGCACTGAGCGCGCTGCTCGTGAAGAGAATGAAATTTATGTAAAGATTACAACGAATGAGTCAATAGACTCATGGCAGGCCACCATCACCGGTAATGGACAACGGAAAACCTATGGGCCATTTGCTACCAATGATGCCTTCCTGGATCCGACCGGTTTACTTGGTGAGTCGTCATCGGAAACCTTTGCCCTTGAAGTGATTGCTAAAACAGCAGACGGTCGTACATTGAGTGAATCTGAAAAGTTCGTACTTAAAAAGAGTGATGAGGCTGCCAAGGCACGTCGCTACAGCTTGATTTTTGATTATAATGACTCTGACCCGTTAGGCCGTACCCGTACATTTATCAACGCCATTGTTTCTCAGATTCCCGATGGATCTCTGGTTGTGATTAGTGGCCATACCGATAACCTTGGTACAGACGAGGCAAACCTGAAGCTCTCAAAAGATCGTGCCAAGCAGGTAAAGGATATGCTCTCCACAGCACTTCGGTCTGCCGGAAAGAACAAGGTTAGGATGCGTGCTTCCGGATATGGCGAAGATGAACAAGTTTCACCGTTCAAAAACGATACCCCGGAAGGCCGGATGTATAACCGTACCGTTATTGTTGACATCATTCCGTAATGACTCAATAACAATGTATGGCTTTTCTAGGGAAGAATGTTGCTGTATCAATTAGCACACCGTCGGTTACGATGTCGGAAAAAGTATGGACGTCACTGGGGTTTTCGGTAATTGAACAAAAAAGCAACGAAGTATTTCTCAGCGATGGTCAACTCCTGCTCAACTTAGTTGAGCAGGAGTTTTTTTCGCCGGCTGTGTGTTATTACGGAACATCATCGCTTCACACGAACCGCGAAAGTGTTGTCGGGCCAGATAGAGAAATTCTGTTTATCAGAAAGCCGGAACCGGAGTATGCCCGGCTACCGTTAACCGGTGAAAAGAATTCGATCCTTGGTTTTTTTGATGCTGTTGCAGTTGGCAGTCCGAATCACCGGACGGCACGTGAATGGTCCGAAACACTGGGTTTTTTTGTACAGGAAGAATTTGGTGGTACCTACCCGCAGAGCGAAGTAACGGACGGCCTGATCAATGTGTCGTTCCGAAATGGCTTGAACGGTCGGTTCCTTTGTTATGTACGCGATCTGGATGATGACGATGCACACCAGATTCTGACAACAGCTCAACAGATTCAATCCGATCACGGCGCATCACGCGGTCAGATTGTTCGTGATGCGAATGGAGATATTCTAATGGTTGTGATATACACGGCTGAAGGTACCGGAATAATCATCAGCCAGGATCTGTAAGCAGTTGGGGTGACTAACTAGTAAAAGGGAAATGATGCTACCAGATTTATTAATGTTTGACCTGGATGGGACCCTGCTTGATTCGCGTGCAGGCATTGAACACTCACTGCGTTTGACGCTGGCCGGACATGGTGTTGACCTTGCGTCCGATGTGAGTATCTCCTGGTGCATTGGTACGTCGCTCTATAGAATATTTGAGCATTTTATGGAGACAACCAGTGAAGAACGGATTAACAGCGCCATTGCGATGTACCGCAGGATTTATCGTGATGGTCCGATGTACAATTACCAGGTGTACAGTGGCGTACCCGAAACACTGGAGTTTTTCAGACAGGTTGGGGTTCGGATTGTAATTGCAACCGCAAAAGCAAACGAACAGGCGTGGGATGTTGTACGCACAACACCATTTGCTCATCTTATTGATCATGTTTATGGAACTGATCCCAATGAAGGGGCTGTAGAGAAGCGTGATTTAATTCGGTTGGTACTGCAAAACGAGGCCACAGTAAACTCACAGGCTGTAATGGTGGGTGACCGTCACCATGATATTAATGGTGCCGCCGACAACAATGTCACGGGGATAGCGGCTGCATACGGATATGGGTCCGAACATGAGTATTCACGTGCCACAGCCATCATTTCTCATCCGGCCGAACTGGTGCACGTGCTTGGGAATCTTTCCCGCTAAGTCATAGATTTACCTTAAGTAAGCCGGACTCCGGCAGTTGTTGCCGCACTCATCGTTGGTTAACCGGAAAAAACGTTGTGGAACAGCAGTCAATAACAGAGCGTGTAAAAAAAGCTGCAGTAGAAATTGGTTTCGATGCTGTTTCGGTAGCGCGTGCCGATGCATTAACGTCCGAAATGGTTCATTATCAATCATGGTTATCCAACGGTTATCATGGTTTGCTGGGGTATATGGAACGTAATCTTGACAAGAAACTTGATGTACGCGAACTGCTGCCCGGCGCACGCAGTGTAGTAGTGTTAGCACGGAACTATTATACGCCTTTTAAACATGAACCGGATGCATGCGGTAAGATATCCCGGTATGCCTGGGGTGACGATTATCACGAAATCATGTGGCCAATGCTGAATGAACTTGCGGAGGTAGTTGAACAGCTTGTTCCCGGTACGCAGAGTAAGGGAGTCGTTGATACAGCCCCGGTGATGGATAAACAATGGGCGGTCCGGTCCGGACTGGGATGGCAGGGTAAACATTCCAACATTCTACGGCGTGATATCGGGTCATGGTTTTTTATCGGAGTCCTGATTACCACGGCAGAGCTGGAAACCGACGATGAGTACCCAGACTATTGCGGGTCGTGTACAGCTTGTATCGAGGCATGTCCGACAGGAGCTATCGTTGAGCCGTATATTGTTGACGCAACCAGGTGTATATCGTACTGGACGATCGAAGTCAAACCGGAACACCAGATACCCGACACAATCGTCAATGAGCTGGAAAATTGGATGTTTGGGTGTGATATCTGCCAAAATGTGTGTCCGTGGAACAGATTTCAGACACCAACCACCGAGAATGGTTTTCTGCCGAGAAATGGGGAGTTGGGGTTAGATCCCGAAGATGTCCTGAACATGGATCAAGCGTCGTTCTCGGCTCGGTTCAGGAAGAGTCCAATTAAACGGACCAAGTTGGCTGGTCTTCAGCGTAGCGCGGAGGCATTAAAACGAACAAATAAAAGCTAGTAAATATTGCTAAGGAAGAAATACTATGGATATCAGAACAACAGATGTTGCAATCATTGGATCGGGCCCCGCTGGTTTTACAGCTGCCCTGTATGCCAGCCGTGCGAATCTCAAGGTTATCATTTTTGAAGGGGTACAGCCCGGAGGACAGTTGACGATAACTACCGAGGTTGAAAACTACCCTGGCTTTGAGCATGGGATTATGGGACCGGAACTAATGGATGTGATGCGTAAGCAGGTGCACCGCTTTGGAGCTGAGTCTCGGTACGAGATTATTGGTAAGGTGGATTTTGGCGGAGGTGAGTTTAAGCTGTGGAACGAGAAGGGCCAGGAATATCATGCAAGGGCAGTGATTGTGGCAACAGGTGCATCGGCAAAACTGTTGGGAGCACCTGGTGAACAGGAGTATATGGGCTACGGCGTTAGTGCATGCGCTACATGTGATGGTTTCTTTTTCCGAGACCAGCATGTGTATATCGTTGGTGGCGGTGATACGGCAATGGAGGAGGCAATCTATTTAACGAAACATGCCTCGAAGGTTACTATCGTGCACCGACGTAAGGAGTTCAGGGCATCGAAAATCATGGTTGAGCGGGCACTGAATAATCCCAAAATTGATTTTCTTCTTGATACAGTGGTTGAAGAATATGTTGGCACTACGGATGGTAATCGTAAACAACTTACCCATTTAAAAGTTCGAAATACCGAAAACGGAGAAACTCAGTTACTACCCGCTACAGGAGTATTCGTTGCTATCGGACATCAGCCCAACACAGCGTTGTTCAATGGAATTCTGGACATGGATGATGTTGGATATATTCAAACCAAGGGAAAGAGCAGCTATACCAACGTACCCGGGGTGTTTGCATGCGGCGATGCCCAGGACAGTGTGTATCGCCAGGCAATTACGGCCGCAGGTTCGGGCTGCATGGCAGCAATTGATGCCGAGCGCTGGTTAAATGAACATGAATAGTGCGGCCGGCTATCGTAGCAGGTACTCTTTCACACCATATTTAGATCGAAGTTCGGAAGCAGCCTTTTGGGCTGCTTCTCTTGTTTTATAGCCCCACAGAATAATCTCGTATTCAGGTCTGCCATCTTTTAGGGCTGCTTCAAAGTATGCTTTATAGCCTCTTTTTTCCCAATCAGTTACCTTGGTGCCGGCAATCTGTTCACTAACAACATAATCAACAACAATAGAATACGGATCGTCGGCAGGTGTAATATAGAGTGCCTCCACCCTGTTGTTCAGCATCTTCTGCGTTCCGTCTACCTGCTCAAGAAACATGGGCTTGGAACTACCGCGTGATTGAATTTCAATCTGCTCGTCGCGAACGCCAAGAGCTTTTAAGAAGTCGGCAACATGCCGCGCCCGCTCAAATCCGCGGCGCGTAGCATTGCTGGTGATTTCCGAGCCGACGTGTCCGATAATTCTAATGCGTCGCACGGTATCTGCCATAAGATTGGTGGCCAGCAACGTAAGACCGCTGTAATACTCCTGAATATTCGAGTCCGTTGTGTCGTCAAAGGCAGCCACGATTGCACCATTGTAACGCCTAAACGGTAATGTGCTGACCGGGATTGAAAATGTATCAGCAATTACCCGGTTGTTGTGAGTGTACAGTAGGTGCACTTGCAGTGTCGGGCATCCCGTGGAAGGATGGAATTTTGTGGCAAAGACCTCGGCATGATTGTTTCTTGATAGCAAAATTTCTTTAATAACGCTACCTGTACCGTCGGCACTTGTACTGTGAATTGAATACAGACGTCCTCCGGTGGCCTCTGATATGTAGCGGTACGGATATCCCCGGACACTTGTCCCGATTTTAATTACGTAGATTGTCACGCCGCGTTGCTTGGCATATCTAACTACATCGTTTACAGTAACATCCAGGCTGGCCAGGTCATCACTGGCAGTAACGAATATTAGAATATTGTTTGTGGCGGATGCTTTGTCAAAAACACGCAAGCCACTCACCATGGCAGTATACACAGCAGGAATACCCTTCGGGTCACTGAATTTGGTTTCAGCAAGACTTTGCGAAGCATCCACAGCAAGCTGCCATCTGCATACTTCGGTTGTTGTCTGGCTAAATGTGGAAATACTGAAACTGTCAGATTCAGAATACCCGGACAGAACTTCACGAACTGAAGGGGCTATGGCGGTAAGCAAGCCTTGTGACGTCAGGCTGTTGTCTATCATGATCTGGTAGCGGTTAGCCGCGGACCTGGGGGTCAATGGTCCCTGGACGATTGGTTCCATGGCTTCATAACGGTTCCGGTCAGCACAGCCCCATTCCAACGTCCATTTACCCGGAAGCCCGAGGTGCGACACCTCGAGTCCGCTTGAATCAAGCACGATAGCCTGTAGCGATATACCCGCAGTTGTTACGTGGCCACCCAAAATTCTGAGGAGAGCAGGAGCAGACTCTTCCGGTGCTACACCGCGCAAATACCTGCTGGATGTTGTGCCAGTACTGATGCTTCCCGGGCCCGTGGTTACATCATCGTCCTGACCCCTGAGTTGCGGTGCGTGGCTAAGAACACAAAATGGTAGTATGGACAGAAGGAGGAATCGGAGCATGCTGAATTACGTATTGGGTTGTGCTTGCAGAACATCAAAAGTAATCAGTCCGTTATCAGATGCGTCTGCTTTTATTGTGTCGCCCGCCATAACCTCTGCAGCCAAAACCCTAAGTGCAAGGGGATCGGCCAGGTAACGCTGGATTACACGTTTCAGCGGACGAGCACCGAACTGGACGTCATAGCCACGGCGCGACAGCCAGTCCACACATTCGGGAGTAACGATTAGCGTGATGCCGTTGTCTGCCATACGTTTTTGCAGCGCACGTATCTGGATGTTGGCAATGTGAAGGACTTCCGAAGGTGTAAGAGGCTGGAAGAGGATAATGTCGTCCACACGGTTTAGAAACTCCGGACGCAGCCGTTTCCGTAAAAGACTGAGAATTTCAACTCGGAGCCCACTCATGATGTCAGCCCGGTTTTCCTCGGTTATCTCCAGAAGTTTATCCTGAAGCAGCTCACTCCCCAGGTTTGACGTCATAATTACAATTGTGTTTCTGAAATCAACGGTTCTTCCCTGGCTGTCGGTTAACCGTCCGTCATCAAGAACCTGCAGCAGGATATTAAAAACGTCGGGGTGAGCTTTTTCTATTTCGTCAAGCAGGACAACGCTGTACGGCCGGCGGCGTACAGCTTCGGTAAGCTGCCCGCCCTCTTCATATCCAACATACCCTGGTGGTGCACCAACCAGGCGGCTAACGGCGTGCTTTTCCATGTATTCGCTCATATCGATGCGAACCAAAGCCCCTTCATCGTCAAAGAGGAACTCAGCAAGTGCGCGTGCCATCTCGGTTTTTCCTACGCCGGTGGAGCCAATAAAGATAAACGAACCGATAGGGCGTTTGCTATCCTGCAAGCCTGCTCGGCTGCGACGAATTGCATTTGACACGGTGGTTACTGCTTCGTCCTGACCCACAATGCGGTCATGCATTCGATCTTCCATGCGCAGCAGTTTGGTCCGCTCGGTTTCCAGCATGCGCTGAACCGGTATCCCGGTCCACTTGGCAACTACTTCTGCGATATCTTCGGCACTGATTTCTTCCTTGAGCAGTGGCTGACCTTGTTGCAGTTGCACGAGCTGTTCATTTGCCTGATCCAGCCGAACCTGTGTTTCCGGTATTTTGCCGTACCTGATTTCGGCCACCTGGGCGTAGTATCCATTGCGCTCGGCTTCGGCTGCCTGCTGCTTCAGTTGTTCCAGTTCCGATTTCAGATTTCGGATATTCTGAATCAGGAGCTTCTCTGTACTCCACTGTTCGCGGAGTGAAGCCTGTTCGGTGCGTAGCTGTTCAAGCTCGCGGTTGATTTCTTCCAGACGTTTTTGTGTTGATACGTGATCCATTGTGGTAAACATGGGTGTGTGATACTAACACATAAAGACGAATCTACCCACTTTTTATCATCTGAAGACCGGCTTCATTGCACATGGTAAACGCTGCATGGTGTGTAAACGTCGATACCGCATAGCTGTTTATTTCTATTTTTGTACTCACTATGGATCCGGTCCTCCGACTACTTATCATCATCGTACAGAGCTACCTTATCGGCTCTATTCCAACGGCCCTTATCGTGTCGAAACGCTTTTACGGAATTGATCTCCGAAAGTTTGGCAGCGGCAATCTCGGGAGTACGAACGTATTCAGGGTGCTGGGCTGGAAATGGGGTACGGTGGTACAGGCTGCTGATATTGCCAAGGGGCTGATTGCGGTGTGGCTGGTTGCTTATTTTTTTGATACCAGCATGCCGTTTAATAACAGGACGCCATTCGAGGATGCCACTGTTGTACAGCTGATTGCCGGGCTTAGTGCGGTTGTCGGCCATATTTTTTCGGTTTTCGCCGGGTTCAAGGGCGGAAAGGGCATTAACACATCTCTTGGGATGTTGCTTGCCATTGCACCGATTGAAGTTGCCGTTGCATTCGGGGTGTTCCTGCTTCTGGTATTTGCCAGTGGCTACGTGTCGCTGGGATCGATTCTTGCCGCCATCAGTGTACCAAGTACCATGGCAATCCGACATAATTTTTTTGGTATCGACATCGAAGGATACCAGATAGTGGTGCACACGTGCCTCTTTCTTGCAGTACTGATCATCTGGGCTCATCGTAAGAATATTTACCGTCTGTGGCACGGTACCGAGAACCGGTTCCAGGGTTTGCAGATTTTCCGTAGGCGAGCATAATTCGTGACAGTAGGAATCATTGGCGCCGGTGCCTGGGGAACAGCATTGGGTGTTGTAGCCACCGATGCTGGCCACTCCGTTGTGATGTGGGCACGCGAACCGGACGTAGTTCAGGCAATTAATACCAACCATACCAATTCGGTTTATCTTCCGCAGACCACCCTTCCCTCATCAATTCAGGCAACCAATGAATGGACAGCCCTGGGTGATGCCGAGCTGATTATTCTTGCTACGCCTACACAGCATTCACGATCTGTGTTAACCCTTGCGGAGAAGTCAGGAATCCTTACCGACTCAGTTCTGGTTTCTGTGGCAAAAGGTATCGAGGTGTCAACCCAACAACTGTTGCGCGGCATTGCTGAAGAAGCAGCACCATCGGCACGGCGGTTTGCAGTGCTTAGCGGACCCAGCCATGCCGAAGAAGTAGTACGAAGGATGGCTACGAGCGTGGTTTGCGCATCCGAAGATTTGGAGGATGCCGAATATGTCCAGAACGCTCTTAGTACGTCAGACTTTCGGATTTATACATCCACCGATATTGTGGGTGTTGAAATTTGTGGTGCCTTAAAGAACGTTATTGCAATTGCAGCAGGGATTGTTGACGGTGCAGGTATGGGCGACAACACAAAGGCGGCTCTCATCACGCGTGGTCTTGCAGAAATAACACGATTAGGTGTAGCCTTGGGTGCAGAGCAGCGTACGTTTTACGGTCTTGCCGGCCTCGGCGATTTAATCGTGACCGCAGGCTCGCCTCATAGTAGAAACAGGTACGTAGGTGAGCAAATCGGGAAGGGGGCTGTGCTTTCGGATGTTTTGAACTCAATGACGGCTGTTGCCGAAGGTGTACCCACAACAAAGGCTGCACTTGATCTTGCCCGATCTGTTAACGTAGAACTTCCCATCACCGAGCAGGTTTCACGTATCCTGTTCGAAAATGCAAATCCGCAAGATGCTATTCATCTTCTGATGAACCGTCCGCTTGGTTCTGAAGCATAGATCCCAGTTCAGTTATTTTAAGCTTGGCTTTGTCGATATACTCTCTGCACTGACGTGCCAGAGTAACACCTTCTTCGTACAGGGCAAGCTGAACTTCGATGGCCAGCTCGCCTTTGTCAAGAGCAGAACTGATTTCCTCAAGCCGCAGAAGCTTTTCTTCAAGTGACCACTCGCTGATCACCGGTTGTTTAGCCATGATTAGTCCTTTCGTTGCTGGTAACTGAATTTACGGTAACGGCCGAACGGTCTGTCCATCGCACGATGGTTAACGTTTCGCCTTCCTGAAGTACATGTGAGGTAGGAACAGGTACGTTATCCCGTTCAAGAATAGCATATCCCAGACGGAGCGGACGGTGAGGGTGGAGCATCGTTAACGCACTGGTATAGTGGTCAAGCATCACAATGTTCAGATTCAGAGTGCCGGTAACTGATGCCGTCATACGCTGGTACTGACTGATAATGCGCTGGTTTAGCACGGATAGGCGTTCACGAATTCTCAGCAGTGCTCCCCCGGAGGTAAAATCATTGATTAGTTCCGAAAACTGCTGAATTGTAGAAGTGATAGTGTCAGTTATATCAAGCTCCAGGTCGTCAATTCGTCGGATGAGCTCTTCGCTGGTGAGGGGAGTTACAAGCTCGCCTGCGGCCGTCGGTGTTGGCGCTCTTCTGTCGGCTACGAAATCGGCAATGGTTTCATCGGTTTCATGTCCGATGGCAGAGATGATTGGGGTTACACATTCAAAGATTGCTGCTGCAACCGTTTCGGTGTTGAATGACCACAGGTCTTCAATTGATCCGCCGCCACGGACAACAATAATGACGTCCGGGTGCAACGCATCTACCTGCCGTATTGCCTGGGCTACATCCTGTGCCGAGCCGTCGCCCTGCATCTGGGTAGGGCGAAGAAGAATTTCTACACCCGGGAACCGCCGTTCGATGGTTACGCGTATGTCACGAATAACTGCGCCCGTGGCGCTGGTGATAACGCCGATCGTCCGCGGAAAGCGTGGCAACGGCTTTTTAATCTCTCGACGAAACCAGCCACGTGCGGCCAGGTCAGTTTTAAGTTTTTCATACGCCCGATACAGGTCACCAATGCCATGGGGTCGGATATAGGCACAGTCAAGCTGGTAGGCGCCGCGCGCAGCATATACCGTTAATCGTCCGCCCACAACAACCTGCATCCCGTCAGTAGGGACAAAATCCAGTGGCCGGGTTTTCCACATAACGCAGGCAATACTTGCATCACCGTCCTTCAGCGTAAAATACCGATGTCCGCTGGTATGTTGTTTGTAATTACTAATTTCTCCAACAACCAGGAGAGTGCTGAACGTGGTTTCTAAAACACTCTTTACAACCGTTGTTAGGTCAGAAACAGTAAGTACGTCAGTAGGTTCCCATGCGTTTGCCATACACAAAGGTAGAACGAAGATGCCGGTTGATGTCAGCTTTGGTGCAATTTTGTGGTTGCCGGTTAATTTCAAAATAAAGGCAGAGTTATGATTGGAATTGGATTTGATGTTCATAAGCTGGTAGAGAAGCGTCCGCTGGTCCTGGCAGGTGTTACCATTCCCTCGGAAAAGGGGGCTCTGGCCCACAGCGACGGAGATGTGATTTTGCATGCACTCTGTGATGCACTCCTGGGAGCGATGGGGGTCGGTGATATCGGCGATCATTTTCCGGATACCGATCCGCAGTGGAAGGGGGCAAGCAGCTCTGTTTTTGTTCATCACGTAACCTTGCTTATGCAGGAGCGAAGGTTGTTCATTGTGAATATTGACTGTACGCTTGTACTACAGGAACCGAAAATTGCAGCGTATAAACACGAGATGAAATCAGCAATCGCTGCACTGTGTTCAATTCCAGAATCGAGGGTAAATATTAAGGCAACGACGAATGAACACCTGGGGTATGTGGGACGTAACGAGGGTGTTCATGCCTTTGTTGTCTGTGAATTACAGAAGCTATGACCGTACTTCGGATACCGGCGGTGGTTGTATTGATGGTACTGTGGACAGTGCTCGGTCTGGTGACTGCACAAGGGTATGCAGCAGACGGTACTCCGCTGCAATGGCATACGCATGCAGCGTGGAGTGCACAGGTACAGCCTGCCGGTAACGATTTGCTGGTTCTTCGCTTTCAGCCCGCATGGCAAACTGCCGATCCGGTATTGTCAGTGATTAATGTGCAGGGAAAGGTCCTGCAGTCAGCCGGCAAAGGTTCGCATTTCCGCGCAGCCGTATGGAATAACGGGAAGATCGTTGCAATCCGCCAGATCGGACAGAACAACGAAGTTATTGTGTATTCGCAGTCATTCAGGGTACTGTATCGGCAGATTCTTCCTGTTGCATCAGCAACGGATATCGGCGAGCAGCCCGCCGTTATGTCAACCGGTACCGTGGTGGTGATAAAACTCGGCAGGCAGCTATACACAATTCAGCCGCATGCAGCCAACCCCGAAGTGCAGCTCTTTGAACAAAACGTTATCGGGTTCGGACCGGCAGACGGCAGGTGGCTTTTTGCTGCCGTCCATGAGGTAGGGGGCTTGGCCTACGTGAGCGTTGTGGATACGGCAATGCGTCGGCGGCTGACGTCGCACATCCCGATCTCGTCAAGGGCATTTGTTGGCACGGCTGCTGACCGCGTTGTGGTTGTTCAACCGGTCGATGATGAGCACAGCAGCCAGGTCTCGATTGTAGATCCGTACACATCCGACGTGCGTACGGTCTCGGTTCCGGTTAGGGCAGAATGCGTGACCTGGTATTCATCTGGCGGAATGCTCTACCTGGCTGCCGTCCGGAATAACAATGGTCGGGAGTATTTGGCCGTGGCTACGCAGGAAGGCTTGGGAGGTTTGCTTACATCAGGCTTGCTGTTGCCTCCTGATAATGGACCGATTGAAAAAATAACATCGTTTAATGATACGTTGTGCATCCTTTATCCCCGTAGCGTTGTGAGTGTTGCTCACGGACGCATCCTGTCCAACAATGATGTTGATTTAGACCTTGGGCCGGCAGCTTTGGTACAACGTACACCCCACGGTCTGCTCCTAACCACTCGTGTTGCCTCGGCACTGTTTGTGCAGGAATCGGTTCCTCTCTGGTGGTTTTGGCGTACAGTCTCAACTGTCGGGCCCTACGTTATTCCCGGGATATTATTATTGGTTATCATCCTGTTGGCGGGTAGGCTAAGGCAACAAAAGCGCTTCCTAGGAGCCATGCTCCAGGTTCCGGGTAATGGTCTGGTTCTTGTGCTGGATGACGCAGGCAGGTTACTACAAACAAACGAAAAGGCGGCATCCCTGCTGCGTTTGTCTGCAAAAGTACCTATGGGCCGGCTTTACCTTGCCTACATGCGCCATTCCGGAGTACAGGTGCTGCAGCAATTCGTAACGGAAGCATTAGATGCGCGAAAGCCCCTTTCCGAGAAAGTAAGTATTAATGATGACGATGATCTGCGAGATTATATGGTTACTGCACAGCCGTTATGGGGTTCGTTCGGACGATTACGTGGGATGGTGATAACGGGAATTGATATTTCGGAAGAACTGGAACGCCGGAGGCTTGTTAACTGGGCCCAGTTGGCTCATGATATGCAAACAAATCTTTCAACAATTCGGCTGAATGCTGAGCAGATGGTTGGTGAGTTTGACGGACGTCCGGCAGACAGGATACGCCGAATTTTATTTCAGACTGAGGTGCTGATTCAGCGCGTTCGCGACCTTGTGAGTGTCGGGCGCTCTGAAGCAATTCAGCGCGTTCCGGTTCACACAGCTGAGTTCTGTACACAGCTTCGGCATGAATTTGATCCGGTAATGTTCCCTCATGTAGAGTTTGTGATGAAACTGCGGGGAACCATGATTAACATTGATCGTCTGAAAATGTCGCGCGCTGTGCGCAACGCAATCGAGAACGCAATCAAAAGTTTACGCGGTAAGAACGGCACGGTTGAAATATCAACATGGTTTGACCGGTCAAACGTGTATTTCAAGGTCGCTGATACCGGCGTTGGTATGGATACCTTAACATTGGAGAACATGATGAAGCCATACTACACAACAGCGAAAGACGGTACCGGGTCGGGCATTGGTACCATGATTATGCAGCATGTTACGCACTTACATGGTGGCTCGATTCGTGTTACCAGTGAACCTGGCCAGGGAACTCAGGTTGTATTCAGAATTCCACGATAATGGTTGTAGATATTCACCAAGCAGATGAACACCAGAACCGACCACCTTGCCACACCTGATGCGTTTGCCGGTAAACGCATTGCAGCGTTGGACTATGGTGAGGCACGTATTGGTGTTGCGGTGTGCGATGAAATGCATATCGTTGTGAGTACGCGTCCGGTTGTTGTCAATAACAATGACGTATTTTCCGCGCTAACCCAACGGTTTACTGAAGACCGGATAGATGTTGTCCTGGTGGGTATGCCATATCGGCTTGACGATGTGAAAACAGAAATCATGAAATCAATTGAAGTTTTTGTTGAACAACTTCGGCAATACATCACACAACCGGTGTACGTTGTTGACGAAGCATATTCAACGCAACGAGCCCGATACATAATGGAAGAATCAGGGATGAAACAAAAGAAGCGAAGAAAAAAAGGAACAAAGGATGTTGTTGCGGCTGCGGTGATTCTTCGGGACTTTATCGAGGAGTATCGGTCATGATAGGTTGGCCCCATATAGCCACAGTGTGTGCGCTGCTCCTTTGGCCGGTAGTCCTGCCGGCACAATCAGCGAATACGAGGTCAGGAAGAGTATATCAGGACCCGGATCGGCAGGTATATGCCGAAGCATTTGGAGTACCAAAACCGGGTACCGACAGTACCAACATTTATGTTCTGTTTAAGGTTTCGAATGACGTACTTACCTTCACGAAGAACACCGATCACTCTGACCCTCAAGGCAATTTTGTTGCACCGATTGCATTAAACATTGAGGTTCGTGATTCCCTTGGTGTTATTCGCAAACGTGTGCGATGGAGCAATAGTGCCTATGCTTCAACATTTGATGAGACTAATAGCCGCAATCAATATTCTTCGGGATGGCAGATGATAACAGTGGCCTGCGGGTTGCACACCGTTACACTCGAAGTAGTACAAAACAAGATAAATCTTCCTACGAAAGTTATTATTGACTCAGTTGCAAGTCAAACCTGCCGTAATCAAACATCCCGTCAGCTTATCCTTGGTGTACCGGAACCCGGAGAACCCCGGGATTCCTACCGACCTTTTATTCAGAACGGGAATGCTGAGTTTATACCACATGATGCATACGGTTTTTTACCCGTGCGCGACAGTACCCCTGCTCACTATTCGGTTTCGATTCGGCAACAGCCGTATGGCGGCAACCAGATTCGCTGGTGGAGTGTTGCCAGCTATGAGTGGCAGGGGATGAGTACGCCTAACGTACGCCTCGACGTGTCAGGCACCGGTGGAGGATCTGAGCCGCGTTTGCATATTGTCCCCGACAGTACGGGAGGGGGCTTTGGATATCTTAAAATTCCGTTTCCGGTTACGGCACTCGTTCCCGCCGAATACACTGTGACTGTTGTGCGTGAAAACAGTACCGATTCAGTGCATATTCCGGTACACGTTGTCTGGAATACTATGCCTCAGTCGCTTCGGAATCTCAACGATGCAATTCAATTGCTACGGTACACGGCAGCCGAAACTGATATCAGGAACATTGATAACGGCACCGATGCGGAGCGCCGGGAAAAACTGATGGACTGGTGGCGGGGGCAGGACCCTACGCCGCGAACAACCTATAACGAACGATTGTACGAATACTATCGTCGGGCCGACTATGCCCGCCTACGGTATGCTACCGTTCAGGAACCCGATGGTGCCAACACAGAGCGGGGGAAAATCTATATTTTGTTCGGTCCGCCAACGTCCGTTGCTACAAAGATGAATGCTCAGAATTCCGCTACGGAGCTGTGGACGTATTCTAACAGTGTGGCAAAAACGATTGTGTTTGAAGTTGACGAGCGTGGGTACTACAAGCTGGTTGCCATTGATAAAACCAAGTAGGTTTAGGAGTATCCAGTATTTCTGAGTTCCAGGGAGGCTACTGTAATGGCTCCCACTCATCCCCACCACACGGGGGCTCGTTGGAGGTGACGTGAACGTCAAGGACTGTGCATAACTGATTTGTTGGGTTAAAATGTCGGCACGACCCGCAAAGCGTGTTTTCCTGCAGTACACGTACGTCCTCGTTAAACCGCCGGTACTGGAGCCAGGCAGGATACGCCCCAATGCCCCAGGCAGCCAGCGTAACCGCCGTCCACCACCATCCCGTACCACGGTACTGATCGTTGAAAAGCATTGCCAGAAATAAAATCAGCGTAAGCCGAAATAAGGCTGCTGCGACAATGCTGCCGGTTGTGTAGTACGGACGTTCAGTTTCACCCTCGGGAGGCGTTACACGCAGCAGGAAAAGGTCTACAATTTCAGACAGCGTTGATTTAGACATAGTGAGCTTTCATGTGGACGAAAAAAACAACGAAAAACAGGAATCCGGTGGCCATTCAACCGATACACTGACGAATTGGTGACTCTCAAAGTACAGAAGCCGGGCATGAATAGTATTATTTTTCAGAGTGAAACGTTAACAGCACAGTGCAACTTTAACATGAACTCTCGTACAAAACATGGCTATAATTCAACTACTCCCCGAATACCTTGCTAATCAGATTGCCGCCGGCGAAGTAGTGCAGCGTCCCGACAGTGTCGTTAAGGAATTAGTCGAAAATGCTCTCGACTCAGGAGCTACGGCGATCAGCGTTGTGGTGCGTGGTGCCGGGAAGCAGGCAATTCATGTGATTGATAACGGGCATGGTATGGACCAGGATGACCTTGCGATGTGCGTGGTGCGTCATGCAACGAGTAAAATCAGAAGTGAGAAGGATTTGCATGCAATCGCTACGCTCGGATTTCGTGGTGAAGCACTAGCCTCGATTGCTGCCGTTGCTGATGTGGAAATTCGTACCTGTAAATCTACTGAGCCTGGAAGCACCGGGTATAAGCTTATGTCGCGGCCCGGATCACCGCCACAGATTAGTACAGACAATGTTCAGCCGGGGACTCAAATTCTTGTACGTAACCTATTTTACAATGTTCCGGCACGACGAAAGTTTCTTAAGAGTGACCTTACGGAATTCAGGCATATCAGCGAGGCAATGCAGAGAGTAGCTCTGTCCCGCCCGGACGTACGATTTACGTTCCATGACGCTGATGTTCTTGTGTTTGATGTTCATCCGGCCGATTTGCACCACCGTACCATGGAGATACTTGGGATTGAACACCCCCAAGACCTTGTTGCAGTTCATGGCAGCGAGGGTGGGATTACGATTTCCGGCTTTGTTGGTACCCCCAGAATGGCGCGTCAGAGCAGAAGCGGTCAGTACCTGTTTCTCAATAGCCGACCAATCGTCAGCCGGCCACTTGCACACGCAGTACTGTCGGCGTATGAACATTTACTGGGAAGCGGACAGCGTCCGGTATTTGTCCTTCATATCGAGGTGGATCCCAGCCATGTTGACGTAAACGTTCATCCGCAGAAGCATGAAGTAAAGTTCGAGGATGAACGCCAGGTGTACCTGGTTGTTCAGCAAGCCGTATCGAAAGCGCTGAAATCTTTGAACATCATACCAGACTACGTAACCGATCTTCCACTTGCCTCAAGCCCCTTACAATCACTGGCCGGCGTCACCGATAGGTCAGCGCCCACCTTTGTAAACAGATTTACCGGTGAGATACATACCGCCGGCATGCCGGCGGGAAGATTTGATGGGATTGGCAGTGGTGCGAAGGCAGCATCAAACCGGCCTCAGTGGTCGGCTGAAGCTCAGTCAGCCTTATTCGACGAGCCTGCGGTATTGCCGTTTCTGCAGTCAGGCGGACAGTACATTGTAACCACGCATTCTGACGGAATCATGATTATTGATCAGAATGCCGCACATCAGAGAATTTTGTACGAACGAGCTCTATCAGCAGAAAAGAAGGAATCTGCTGCCGAGCAGGCACTGTTGTTTTCGGTGCGGGTTAGCCTTGCACCTGCCGAAACCACCGTGTTGAAGGAATATCACGAACAATTTACTCAACTTGGATTTCGGGTTGAGGTGATTGACTCAACAACGGCTGAGGTTCATGCCGTACCGTCAGAAGTTCAACCCGGTACGGAAAGTGAAACAATAAAAAAAATGATTGAATCACTACGGGCATTGGGACAGGTTCCGCGTGAGCGGCGTCCGGACGGTATTGCACATGTGTATGCAGAATCGCAGGCAATCCGGCGGGGAATTCGGTTAAGTTCCGAAGAGATGCGTTCAATGCATCGCAGTCTGCTTGGTTGTGATGTACCGCATTTAGCTCCTGACGGAACGCCGACCTTTATAATTCTTAGTAACGATGAAATTGCACACCGACTAAAGTAAACACCTGTATGACCATCCGTAATATTCTCGTGCTTTTCATCCTGCTTGTATTCGTTGTGAATGCTGCAGCACAGGAAAAAGATGAAGACCTGGAGATTTTGTTTTCATGGTTGCCCGGAATGTATTCTAATGCCTCTCAGGTCCGACACGATACCACGACTGCACCATCTGACCTGTACATCCGCCGGATTTGGGATCAGCGCACTGACGGTGCCTGGTTCCTGGTTGACCGTTCAGTGGAAGCAGGGCAGTCTGAACGCCAAAAGCTACTATGGATGATTCACCGTGTGGAGGAAGGGATGATCGAGGTACTGGAGTACCAGCCCGCTGCCTCTTCCTCTTCAGATGCGCCATGGCCGGATTCACTCTTTGCAGATACCCTGAATCCTGAGAAGATAACGTTGCAAAGGGGCTGTGAGTTGTATCTGCAGTTTACCGGCGAGGCCTTCACAGGCCGAATACAAGGTCTGGCATGTAGGAACAGAAACACGAGTATCGCATACATTGTGATGGAAATCGATATTCGGTCGTTTGGATCCAGTTTTTGGCAACGCGGTTATAATGCTGCCGGCGAACAAGTGTATGGTAGGAAGAAATCGCCATATTACTATGAGCGACGTATTCATGAACACATCGGAGACGTACCGGACGATGTCCCAGCCCACGGAATACCCGGTCAGCCTCATAAGCAGGACAATTGAATCGAAAAAATTCGGCAACTTGCCCTGCAGTGGCTAACTTTGTTGGTGTTTAAACGAAAAGGGGAGCTATGTCAGTTCAACACTATGCTTTAATATTGGGCGCCTCGAGCGGGTTTGGAAAGGCAACTGCATTAAAACTTGCAAGCCAGGGCTTTGGCATCTTTGGGGTACACCTCGATCGTGCCGCAGGCATGAAGAATGTTGAAGAGCTGAAGCAGTCGCTCACAGACCTGAACGTACCCTACACGTTTTGGAATGTTAATGCCGTCGATCCCGCCCAACGTGTTCAGATTGTAGCAGAAATTTCGGATCAGTTCAGCCAAAACCCTGAGAGTACGATCCGCCTGCTGATGCATTCCCTGGCATTTGGTACGCTAAAGCCGTTCGTGGCTGCCGACCCGTCCCAAGCCCTAACGCAGAAGAATATTGAGATGACGATGGATGTCATGGCAAATTCGCTTATTTATTGGACTCAGGATGTTGTGCGTGCCGGATTAATGAAGCCCGGAGGCCGTGTTATTGGGTTAACAAGTGCTGGCAGTACTCGTGTTTTGCCGTCGTACGGTGCGGTGAGTGCCGCAAAAGCCGCCCTTGAAAGCTACTGCCGGCAGCTTTCATTAGAGCTCACACCCTATGGGATTACCGCCAACACCATCCGTGCCGGTGTGACCCATACACCTGCCCTTGAAAAGATTCCGGGTAACGATATCATCATGGCTAATGCTCTCATGCGAAATCCAAACCACAGGCTTACAACACCGGAAGATGTGGCCCGGGTAATATCCATGCTGGTGCGTGATGAAGCACAGTGGATGAATGGCAATGTTATTGGTGTGGACGGTGGTGAAGATGCCGTTGATCTGACGTGGTGGAAACCCGAAAGTGGTTCGTGAACACCTCAACCGTAATATCTTTTATAAATCGGTGAGTGTAGTTAAAAATGCCTCAATGTCACTGAGCTCAGCGTTGGAAAGGGGCTTGGGTTCCGGTACATAATACCTCTCACCGTTTTTGTACTGCTGCAGAACGGCATGCAGTGTAGCAGCTGTCCCGTCGTGGAAATATGGTGGGCTTACCGCAACATTCCGTAACGATGGCACCTTAATATCTGTTCTGGCCTGGATACGGTTACGGTGAGCTGCTGATGGAGGTCCCGAGAACACCCGGTGATTGGTGAAGAGTGCATCAGAATGGCATTGTACGCACCCTGCCGGTCCGTAAAATAACTTCATTCCTCGCCTTTCCGCCATGCTGAAATCGGAAAAATCCTTGTGTTGGTATGCTGCATCGAATTTAGAACTAAATGCTGGCAGACTTCGAACAAAAACCGAGATGGCCCGAGTGAGCACCCATGGATCAAAGGGGCGGTCGTAGGCAGCAAGGCTCATTGACTGGACATCGGGATAGGCATTGAACCGGTCAACGACATCCAGGATATTCATGTGGAACTCGTTTTCTTCCTGGAGCGGGACCAGAACATGCATTTCGAGTGTTGGGACGGTGGCCGCTCGGAGTAAGCCGGGCTCGAAGGCTGCGTACACAATAGACGGTGAGTTGGATGTTCCGGCTCGGCCTAATGTTCCGCGGCTTACGGGGGTTGTATCGGCAAAGGCAAAGTCTTCAAGGTGGCAGTTGGCGCAGCTAATATCGTTGCCTTCGGATAGAAGAGTTGAGTTGAACAACAGCTTTCCAAGCGCAAGCCGCTCCGGAGTGGGTTCGTTATCGGGTGGGTACCGTAGGGTTGGTAGCGTCATCACCGGCAAATACTGCATTGGATCTTCGGGCTGCGTTAACGGTGCACAGGCCGAAATTAATAAGCAAAGTGATATAATGCCGGCTGTGCGCACTGCACTATTCCACCTTGATGACAGTTCCGCTTGCCATTCGCCTGCCGGAATGGTGCAAGGATACATTGTACATACCACAGGGCAGCATTGCTACTGGAATGGCTGCACCGCACGTATATGGCTGGCGTACTTGTATCATACCTGTATTGTCAGTAATTACGAGTGTGATTTCGTTAGAACCGACGTCCCCGCATAACTCGCTGCCAGCTACCACAACATCGTGGGTTGGGTTTGGCCACAGGAACAGTGGCATTGGTGGCACGTCGTGCACTGACTCAGTTGATGGCTTCTCCCAAACGATCGTTGCCATGTTTTCTGCCATCGTACGTGCTTCGCCTTCCGAGCTGTGGTTAATAATACCTTGCTCTGCCGCAATATTCCTGAGTAAACGATGAACCTGAAGACTGAGCGTCAGGACTACGGTGTCGCCTGACTTGCCAACAGATGGTTCAATGGTAACAGTGCGGTACAGCTCATCACCGGCAGCATGAATTTCAAAATGCTTCTCTTCGGAGCCCTGTGACCATGCTGTTCCTTCGAGAGCAATAAACCGGTAACCCGCAGACCAGCCCCAGTGCATTGATGGGTTCTGGTGTGCCAGCGGGTGGCCAGGCGGATAGGTTGACGGATCGAGGTGGTTGCGGCCTGCAGGAACGCCGATACCAAACGTTATACTCCTGATTTGTTCAGTGATGTTAAGGTCAGCAAGATAATATCTTGTTTGTTTTGACAGGTTAAACAGGATTGTTGACAATGGCACAGCAACAGTATTCCCATCTGATGTAGTTATCGAATAGTCAGATGTGTAAAATTCAAAACGTTGAATAGTGGCAAAGCGATTTCCATCCGGTCTGCCGGTTTCACCATCAGGAAGGTTGAACTGTTGGTCAGTCGCTGCTGAGTCTTGCCAGAGTATTGGTTGAAACTCAATAATTACGGGGATGGCAAGAGCGGGAACAGACAGTGCAGTACAAAACAGAGCCAAAAGAAGTCCCGTTACATACCGAAGGTGATTTTGCCTATTCATTGGGTACATGGAATAAATAGAGGAGTGGATAATTAGTCAATCAATTGATGTTCCGTCAGCCAATCATCGTTGTGATGTTTGGTTAGATACCGTTCTCCGGTATCAGCAATAATCACAACGACAACCGCTGAATCGGGAAGTGACTTTGCAACCTGCAAGGCACATGTTACGTTCATTCCGCTGCTTCCGCCGCAGAAGATACCTTCTTCTCTGGCAAGTCGGCGTGCCATCGCAAAGCTTTCACGGTCCGTAATGTTATGAATCTCATCAATGAGCGATAAATCCAGGTTGTGTGGGATACGTTCCTGTCCGACACCTTCCACCAGATAGGGTAAGGGCTCACCCATGACACCGGTTTCTTTGAACGATTTTACTCCCGATCCAACAGGATCTGCGGCAATCACTCGAATTGATGGATTCTGTTCCTTCAGGTATCTGGCAGTACCTGAAATCGTCCCGCCAGTACCGATCCCTGCAACGTAATGGGTAACCATACCATTGGTATCTGACCAGATTTCGGGCCCCGTGGTTGCATAGTGAGCAAGTGCATTTGCCGGATTGTCGTACTGATTAAAAATATGAGCATTCGGCGTCTCTGCTGCCATACGGGCGGCAACATTCACGTAGTAATCCGGACTATCCGCCGGTGCCAGGCTACTCACGATTTTCACGTCGGCGCCAAGGGCCTTTAGGTAGCGTACCCGTTCCTGCGAGGCTTTGTCGGTAGTAACAAACAGGCACCGGTAACCTTTTTGGGTGGCAGCTAGTGCGATGCCGATACCTGTGTTTCCGCTTGTAGGCTCAATAATCAGATCGCCGGGTGAGAGTTTTCCTTCGCGCTCGGCAGCTTCGATCATCGCAATGCCGATTCTGTCTTTGATTGAACCGCCGGGGTTCTTGCTTTCCATTTTGGCAAGGACGGTTGCGGCAATTCCGTTTGTAACCTTTGTGAGTTTTAAAAGGGGAGTATTGCCAACAAGTTCAAGAATAGAGTGTTTAACGTTCATTGTAAAAAAAGAGAATAGTGATCACGTTTGATAGTACATCGACGTTTTAGCTGATAGCTTCCTCCAGAAGCTGTCTGCCATAAACCTGCGCATATTCACCGTTGAGGCTGAGGAGTTCATCGTGAGTTCCGTATTCAGTCACCATACCATCGTGTAAAACCATGATATGATCGCAGTGGCGCAGTGCAGAAACACGGTGTGATACCACAAAAGTAGTGCGGTCACTCATAATGTGCCGGAGCTGCTCAAGGATTTTATGCTCTGTATGCGTATCAACGGCCGACAAGGCATCGTCGAGAATTAAGATGGCAGGATTAGTCAGGAGTGCTCGTGCAAGTGAAGTCCGTTGTTTTTGTCCGCCACTCAGCGTAATACCACGTTCGCCCACCATCGTCCGGGTGCCGTGTTCCATGTATTCAAGGTCTCCGCTTAAAAGTGAACTCATAATGGCACGTTCAGTTTGTTGCGTGTTGGCATCGGGATCGCCAAACTTCACATTATTCTCGATAGTGTCTGAAAATAGGAAGCTTTCTTGCGGGACTACGGCAATATGTTTTCTGAGGACAGCAAGCGGGATTGTTCGTATGTCATGTCCGTCAATCGTTATCGTGCCACTGGTTACGGTGTACAGTCGTGGTATTAGGTTTACTAAAGAGCTCTTACCACTGCCAACGCTACCCATAATTCCAAGTGAAGCCCCTGTTGGTACTTCAACGGACACGTTCTTCAGAGCATCACGATGCACATGAGAAGGTGAGAATGGGTTTGGATAGCGGAGCGTAACATTAGAAAATCGAACGTGTCCACTCAGGCGGGTAATCGAGTAATTTGTGTTGTCATCATCGGTGATGTCGGGCCCAGAATCGAGAATCACGCCAAGGCGCCCTAAACTTGCAGCACCTCTTTGAATCATACCGGTTACCCATCCAATAGCTCCAACCGGCCATATTAGCTGATTCAGGTAAATAAAAAACTGAGTCAGATCACCAACCGTAATGGCATGATTAATCACGCGGTAGCCGCCGTAGCCAACAACAACGATATAGGAGAGGTTAAAGAGAACAGTCATTGCCGGCATCATCAAGGACTGTACTCGTGCCAGGTTCATGCTCTTCCGATAATAGTCCTTGCTTGTACGTGCAAAAAGTTTAGAATCTGATTCTTCCAGTGTATATGCCTTGACTACGCGGATACCCGAAAATGCTTCCTGGGCATGGGTAGTAACATGCTCGTACTGCTCCTGGACAATTTTATATCGGCTATGGATTTTTTTTCCGATACTGAAGGTAGCCCACGAGATGAACGGTACGGGAATAACGATGGCAAGTGTTAGCCATCCGTCAATACTTAACATCCAGCTTAATGCAAAAATGAACGTAGTAACGGTATTGGCCGTGTACATGATGGCAGGCCCGATAAACCCGCGTACCGAGCCGATATCGTTTGAAAAATGTGCCAGCAAAGAGCCGGTGCTTCTGCTATGAAAAAACGTCTGACTCTGCCGGCTGAGGGCGCTCACAAAGTCGTTGCGAAGGTCTTCTTCAACCAGTCGCGACATTAGAATAATAGTTCTGCGTGTGGCGAACATACCAAGCCCGGATCCGATCGTGAGGAGCAGAATTAGAGCGATGAGAATCAGAATATCAGATTGGGTGTAAGCATCAGCCCGAAGGGCATCCACGGCCCTGCCAACCATGTGGGGAATGGTGGTGCTGCAGATGTTGCTAACGGTAATGAATATCAGACCCCATGCGATCTTTGAGCGATACCGCAGCAGGTAAGGCTTTAACCGTGCCAGATGTGCCAGCATTACGGCCAGGTCTCAGGCTATGGTTATTTGATTGCAGAGGTACACGTTCTGTATTGCATGGAGCAGTGCAATTCCGTCGTGCATAGGCTTTTGGAATGCCTTCCGTCCCGAGATCAGCCCCATACCGCCTGCTCTTTTATTGACAACAGCCGTTGTTACTGCTTCCGAAAGATCGTTGCTACCACTTGCACCGCCACTGTTAATCAGGCCGATTTTCCCCATATAGCAGTTGGCAACCTGGTATCGTGTAAGGTCGATGGGGTGGTCAGTGGAAAGTTCTGTGTACATCCGCTCGTCCAATTTTCCGTACGAGCTTCCACCCATATTCATTGCTTTAAACCCACCGTTATTTTCAGGAAGTTTTTGTTTAATAATGTCTGCCTGAATTGTTACCCCTAAATGATTTGCCTGTCCGGTAAGATCTGCCGAAACATGGTAGTCTTTGTCGGCTTTAAAGTGACTGTTTCGTAAGTAACACCACAAAATGGTGGCCATTCCCAACTCATGTGCAAGCGCAAAGGCTTCGGCAATCTCAACAATCTGACGGGAGCTTTCCTCAGATCCAAAATAGATTGTGGCTCCAATAGCTGCGGCACCCATGTCGGCGGCTTGTTTAACTGTTCCGAACAAAATCTGATCGTACGAATTGGGATACGTTAGGAGCTGGTTGTGGTTGATCTTAACAACATAAGGAAATTTATGAGCGTATTTGCGACTGGTAGCAGCCAGTACGCCAAACGTAGATGCTACGGCATTGCATCCGCCTTCAATTGCCAGCCGAATGATATTCTCGGGGTCGAAGTACAGCGGGTTTTTTGCAAACGAGGCACCTGCACTGTGTTCAACTCCCTGATCAACAGGGAGTATGCTTACGTATCCGGTGTTTGCCAGCCGGCCTGTTTGATGTATCCAGTGAAGATTATGGAGTACGGCCGAGGAACGATTGCTCTGACCGAATGTGGCGTCAACACTGTTGGCAGATGGAAGGTGCAGTAACCCTTTGTCAATTGTTGTACACGTGTGGTTTAGCAGGTAGTCGGCCTGCGTCCCGAGCTGCTTTACGATGGTTTCAAACATGGCTGTGGTATTGATGGTTGCAGTATTAGGAGAGTGCAAAGTTACGGACTACGCGTTTGCCCTGCGTATGGCAAAGCCCCTTACCTGACAATCAGTAGTGGCCGGACTGCATTGTACGGACCACTTTCCATTCGAAGGAAGTAATGTCCGTTTGCAAGGTGCGAAACGTCAAGGGGCAGTTCGTGATCCCCCGGGGGCAGGATGGGAGTTTGCACTTCGAACACCTGATTCCCTATGTTGTCCGTAATAACAAAGCGGGATGAACAGGTAATGCCGGTGCTGTAACGAACTATGGTACCCCGGTGTACGGGGTTTGGCTGTGGATTCGAAAACGAGAACCGGCTGCCGGCAACTGTGATAATCCGGCCGTCGGGAAAGCAGGTGGCATCAACACGGTATTGGTGGACGCCGCCTTGGGTGTGGACGCAGCGCGGAGTGACGTCGGCAAGAACCCGAATTTCGTGCTCACGCTGCGCGGTGATGTACGGGTCGAAAATGATATTCAACAGAAGCCCGTTCTCCAGGGTTGTACCGGTTGGTGTTCCGTGAAGAGTTACCGAACCGGGTATTACGTTGGTAACATCAAACGTCCACCCGTTCTGAGTTTCACCAACAGAGCGAAAGCCCAGAAACTCCGCAGGATAGGAGACTGTGATATCTACTGCAGTAACCGGAACGCCGTGCATTGAACCTATGCTGCTGTATACGGGAACGGTAAATGGTGCTCCGACTACAATGGTGCTGCCATCGCCGGGTGTTACTGTTGCTGATGTACTAAAGCCGCGGCCTAAGGCGTTAACAACAAGGTCCAGATTCTGATTGTTGTTGTAGCGACACGAAAGTGCATATACTCCGTCATCGGGAGGCGAAAAGCGGACAGTGATTGTCTCCGACATACCGGGTGCAAGCCAGAATGCTCCGCCGGGAGACACAGAAAAGGCATGAACATCACCCGACAAAACCGGCATCAAGCAATATAGCGTATCAGTTGGATGTGGGTTGGTAATTGTTAAACTTTGCGATGAATCCCGACACGAGAAAACAGACTGGAAATCGATAGGGGCCAGACTGCTTTTATCAAACCCTACACCCGTTACAGCAACAGCGGTTTGAGCGTACGGCGTTATTGGCTCGGGACCCGGCTTGGCATCATGCTCGATGATTACGGTATCACGACGTCCTCCGGGTGCCTGTGCCGTAAACGATACTTCCAAATGGAGTTTATCACCTGGTGGCAGGGTAAGCGGAAACGTGGGCCAGTTAATTGCCGTGAAGTCCGGTACCAGTCCTTCAAGGTGTATAGCAAAGAGTGTTAAGGGGCTTGAGGTATCGGCATTGGTGATGACAACGAAGCCATTTGGACGTGCTGTGTTGCCCACGGTGACTGCCGGGAAGTTATAGCCAGTTGCACTGATTGCGGGTAAAAAGCCATAGCCCGTGGCATTCGAGGTTAGCGGGGCTGTTTGGCCGGTTACGGTGACATTAAGAACTGTAGTATGTAGTCCACGTTCCTGCGGTGAGAACCGCACTGCTATGCTGCGCTGTTCACCGGGTTGCAACTCAAGAGGGAGCGAAACGCCGTCAATAATATAGGCAATGTTGGGGCTTGCCGGAGACTCCGGCGTAATTGCCGTTATCAATGCCGGCTGTGTTGCAAGGTTACGAATAAAAATGCTGTCATAAATAACATTACCAACACGGTGTCTGCCGAAGTCAACATTCGTAATTGAGAGCCTGGGTTCCACAACATCGACTGACAGCGTTGTTACCGGAGTTTCGCATTCGGGAGGCAATCCGTACTGTACGGTTAACGTCTGCTGTCCGATCGTTAGAGGGTTTACCGTAACTTCCAAACTCAGACATTGCGAGGGTTTGAGCACAAAGGGACCACCACCCTTTGTAATCGACATGTTATCGGAGCCGGATGCAGTAACAGTTCCGCTAAGGGGAACAGGTCCGTTGTTGCACAGAACATTGGCAACCGAAAATGTACGTGCGCTGATACCAGCAGCGATGCCTCCCAGCAACACCGTAGGCACTGATTCCCACTTGCATGGTGCAATTCCGTTAGCGCTGACGAAGAGGGTTGCATACGTGTTACACGATCCCATGACTTCAAGGAACGCTTCCTCATGCCGTATTCCTCCGGGAGTGTAGATCAGTTCAACCGACACGCATTCACCTGGCTGCAGGCGTATGTTCTCGAGCTGGCTTTGGAGTACGAATTGTGCTGAATCGGTCCCGCGGATTCGTGTTGTTACGATCTCTACGGTGTATATGCCGGTATTGCACAGTATAGAACTAAACGATTTTGCAGAGGATGCACCATGTGGTGTTGGATCCATGATCACCGTATCTGTCCGGAATGAAAGCTCAGGCATTCGTATGGTGAAATCACTGTCTGAGCGTGCAGAATTTGCATGGATTGAGGCGTACTTCGACGCAAAGACATCAGTTTTGCCTGAAGCAGTAAGATTTTTAGGTGGTGGACTAAAGCGTTTTGTGTTGTAGAAAGTTCCTGCCTGGTAAATATTACCCTTGCTATCCGTTGCTTCCAAAGCCTGCATTACAAAACCATCAGGAGGAAGCCCTTCGTTAAAGGTGGCAAAGCCCCTTTCATCATAAATGGCATAGTAATTCCGAATATCATTGGGTTCAAGGTAGTATGGGTTGCTGGCAGCGGGCAATCCGTTATCCTTTGTTCCCACCCGTAGGTATCGCGAGAATGTACCGGTGACGAGAATCTCGGGTTTACCTACGGAATTGTATCGGATACCAATTCCGGTGGTATTGGCATTAACGGTGTCGGGTGAAGCAAGCGTTTCGTTATATCCGCTGCCAGCACGTTTCCAGACGATATTTAAGTTCCTGTCAAGTTTATAAATAAACATATTTGATTTAAACTCAGAGGAATAGAATATCGGGTCACGGTTGAATTCGGCTCTTGGATTGGTATAGAATCCGGTAACGTACACATTGCCATCAGCATCGGTTACGCAGCCCGTGATTCGATCGTTACTGACACTGAGCCCCATAAGGTGCATGAGTTTTCGTACCATGCCAAAGGTATCGAGCCTACAAAGGAAGCCATCGATGTTATTGGGTGTAGAATTGAGCGTTGTAGTACCAAATTTGGCCTGACCTTCGAACCATCCGGTAACGTACACCGCATTGTCATCGGGTGAAACAGCGATTGACGAAGCAACCTCTGAGCCTGTTCCGCCATACTGGTAAACCCATTCGTACAGTGGAGCTACAGAGACCCGAATACGGTAGGTTTTTCCAGGCTGGGGAGGCAGCCACCGATACGTTAGACTGGTGGCATCATTGGTAATCATCTCCCAACTGCTTCCGCTGTTACTGCTGTATTCCAACCGAACAGGTGTTGTTGGGAGTACACCGCTCCAGCTTATCGTGATTGTATCGCATGCCGAAAATACTTCGCCGCCGATGGGGTGGTTAAGAATAACAAAACCTTGTCCGCCTACCAGTTCGATATTTGGCGGGCACGGGGTTCCGAGCAATGAGAGCCGGGCTTGCCTGAATACCTGTTGTGATCCTTGTGTAAATCTTACCCGTATTGAAGTTTTCTCGCCGGGTTTTAAGGTAAAGGGTGTAAAAATGCTCCCCGTACCGCGTCCCCAGTCAGCAACAGAAAAGTAGGTATCCGGATCGATAGTATAACCTGTTACAGTTAGCGGTACCCCGGTAGCCTGGACTACAACGTCAGCCTGTGACGTTCGACCAGTGTCGGGATTTCCGCAGAACAGCACTGGGAAGTTGATGAGTGTGCCACCAACGCTTTCTGGGGGTGTTGTATAGGTTGCTGCAGCGGTAGGAGAACCATACGTTTTTAATGTGATTGCTGCGGTTCTGTTCCTGTCTTCTGCTTTGCACACAACCGGGCTTACCCATGACAGGGTACACGTTTCTGTTGACTGAGTCTCCAGAGCGAGGTAGCTGAATAAATCAATGAGTTCAGTTTCTTTGGCAACAATGGACTTCCCGCCGGTTGCACTTGCGAAAGCCGCAATGGTGGCGTGAGTATTTCTTTCCATCAGGGTTACGCTGTAAAAGCGAATCCCGCTGGAACGTAGTATAGGAATATTCTGGGTGATAAACTTATTTTCATCTTCGATGACGGGATTCGGGTGACCGTCAGTTAAAAAGAAAACGTAGCGTGGCAGTGACGACGGGCGCTGCTTGAAGAGTTCGTAAATGTTGTTACCAGGGTCTTCGAATGGTTTTCTGTAGTCGGTGGATGACTGAGGTTCCATTTTATTCAGGGTGTCGAGGATAACCCGAGGGTTATTTGTCCAGGGCGTCGACACTTCAAAATCACCCGAAAACGTTGTCAGCATAACACGGGTTTCACCCGTAAAACGGATTTTGTTTACGAAGGCCGCAAGAGCCTGTTGTGCATACTTCAAGCGTATCGTTCCATTTACATCGTCCCGCATTGACTGCGAACGATCCAGGATGATCATGATACTGACTTCTGTTTGAGTTTTTGTTGTTGAGCAGTCGTTTGAAATTGTAGCCGACAGATTTGCTGTGTTTCCGGACTGTGTTGACTCGATAATCTGAAACTGGTCTGCCCTTAGCCCGGTAAGAACATTGCCGGAGGCATCGTAGGCGATGTAATCTGCGGTGATGACGGGAAACTGGTCGGCATTCACATTGAAAACAGTTAAGGACTGTGCGTCTACACCGGTAACATGAGCTATTGTCAGCAGAACACCAACAATAAACTTTATGATCATGGGTGTAGCGGTCTGGCGTTTCATTGCATCATTCGTGAGTTCTGAACAGGTGTCAGATCATTCGAGATTAAAAAAAGGGGCTCGAATTTACCCGAGCCCCTTACCATGATTACATCGTGAAAGGTTTCATTAGCGAACAACGGAAAGAATTTGTGAACCGACAAACGGACCACTGATCATGCGCAGCGTGTAAAGTCCGCTGCCAAGAGTTGACACATCCAGATCGAGAGCATATTCGCCACCTTCCAGTACAGGCGTTGTTATGCTCCGAACGATATTCCCAAGATTATCTACAACTTCAAACAGAGTGGAGCATTGTACTCCGGTTGAATAGTTAATGACAGCAACATCTGCGGCCGGATTGGGTCTCGGTGTTGAAATCGAGAATGCAGTTCTGCCAATGGTGATCAGCCGTCCTTCGGAATAGCAGACCTGGGTTACCGGGTATGAGTGTGTATCACCTGAGGTGATCACGCAGGTTGGAGTAACCGTTGCTGACACGGTGATCTGATGGCTATGATCTGCCGTCAGGAATGGGTTCATGGTTGCAGTAACGATCATCCCATTCACGAGAGTTGAGCCAACATCAGAAACACCTTCAAGAACAACCGTTCCGGGAGCCTGACCTGACGGTACAAAGGACCATCCAAGCTGGGTTGCGCTTACCGAGCTAAAAGATAAAAATTCAGATGGATAGTCAAGGGTAATCTTAACACCTGTTACCCGGACACCCTGCATGTCGCCAATAGTTACCATCACCGGGATAGCAAATGGTTTGCCTACATTAATCGGCTGTGACTGTCCCAGCGTAAATGCTGCATTGGTGGTAATCCCTGTGCCCATGGCGTTAACAATCAAGTCGAGTGACTGGTTGTTGGGGTAGGTAAAGGTAGCACTGAACACGCCGGCAGACGGAGGAGCAAAATCAATCGTGACAGTTTGGGATTCGCCCGGGTTAATTGTAAATGAACCTGATGGCGACGCTGTAAAGGCAACCACATCACCCGTGACAACGGGGGAGTTACAGATAAGCGGTGTTGACGGGTTCGGGTTTGTAATTGTAACAGTAACCGATTTTGTTGTACATGTTAGTACATCACCAAAATCAACAGGCGGAAGAGAACTTTGATCGATGCCGATCCCAATTACCTGAACTGTTGTTGTAGCGTATGGAGGAATAGCATCGGGACCCGTTTTGGCATCGTGCGAGATTACAACGTCGTCCACTCTTGTTCCGGCAGCCTGAGCTGTAAACGATACTTCAAGCTGGAGATTACCTCCCACGGGAATAGTAACCGGAAAAATCGGCCAGTTCACAGCAGTGAAATCAGGAACCAGTCCTGATAGCTGCACATCGCCAATAAGCAGGGGGCTGTCCGAATCGGTGTTCTCGATGCGGACGTAGCCGTTGGGTGTTGCCGTTTGCCCAACGGTAACTGCCGGGAATGTATGTCCTGTAGCATTGATTGCAGGCAGGAACCCAATCCCGGTAGCTGTTGAAACAAGCGGTGCGCTTTGCCCGGCAACTGTTGCAGACAAGCTGGTTGAATGTGGTCCACGAGATACAGGTGTAAAGACGACGCCGATAGTTTTCCGTTCACCGGAGTTAAGAACCAGCGACGAGGGAAGTCCGGATATCTGGAATGCAAGGTTGGTATTCGATGCATCGGACGGCGTGAAATTCGTAATCGTAACTGGTTGGGTTGACTGATTCTCAATAAAAATACTGTCATTCACCACCGTGCCAACCCGGTGCCGTCCAAAATCTACATTCGTAATGCTTACCTTCGGTTCAACAACTTCAATTCGGATTGAAGTATTCGGGACACCGCACTCCGAAGCCAGGTTATATGCAAGCGTAATATTTTGAATGCCCGCCGTGTTGGGAGCAACGGTTACCTGGATTGAATGGCATGCATTGGGCGCAAGGGTAAAGTTGCCACCCCCGGATGTAATAACAATGTCGGGCGATCCGGTACTTGAAAGAATACCTGAAAGCGGAAGCGGACCCTTGTTGCAAATAACACTATCAATCGTATAAATCTTTTGGGCAGCACCCAAAGCAATCTTGCCAAGGTCAACAACCGACTTAGCTTCCCACAAACACGGAGCAAGACCAACAGCTTCAACCGTAAGGCGTGCCAGCGTATTACATGTGCCACGCACTTCAAGGACAGCAGAGCGTGTGTTGATACCACTTGGTGTAAATACAAATTCCAGAGACAAACATTCACCGGGTTTAATACGTACCTTCTGGAGATTTCCCTGTAATCCAAAGTCCGATGCATTAGCTCCGGTGAACGTAGCTGAGACAATCTCAACAACAAAATTGCCGGTGTTGCACAGGATCGCCGGGAAGGATTTTGCCGATGTTTGCCCTTGCGCTGTGGGCTCCATGGTTACGCTGCCGGCAGAAAAGGTTAATTCCGGTGACGAAACTGAGAAGTCTTTATCAGACTGTGCGCTGCTGGCAGGAGTGGACCCATGCTTCGAGAGGTAGGCATCGCTGTTTCCACGGCTTGTCAGTGTTGTTGCGGGTGGGGAAAAAGTCTTGTTACCGGTAAATGAGCCCGCCTCATAGCTGTATCCTTTTGAATCATTGACCTTCATGGAATGCATGGTGAATGCGGCAGGGGGAATGCCTTCAGCAAAGGTAGCGTTCCCGCTGGCATCATAGGTTGCGTAGTAGTCACGAAGTGTATTGTTTGTGTACCGGTTACTTTCTGCCCGGCCGCCTCCGCTGGTATAGCCAACCATAACATAGCGGGCAAACTTGCCTCGAACTGCAATTAGCGGATATCCATTTACATCGTACCGAATACCAATACCCGTACTGTAGGCATTTGCAATATTACCGCCGTATCCTTTACCAGTGCGGCCCCACTCAAGATTGAGGTTCTTGTCGAATTTATAAACGAACATGTTGCGCACGTCGCCAGGTGCAAGATTCAGAGGCAGTCCGTCAAACGTGGCACTGGTGGAGGTGTAGTATCCGGTTACATAGATGTTACCGTCTTTATCCGTTATGCATCCCGTTACCCTTTCATCGCCTGTACCGTCATTCCCTTTAAGATGCATAAACCTGTTCAGTGAACCATTGGCATCATACACACATAGGTAACCATCGATATTGCCAACCTGATTGTTTACTGTGGTGGTGCCAAACTTACCCGGACCATCGAACCAGCCGGTTGTGTAAACAAACAAGTCATTGGGTGCAATTGCAACCGAGGTTGCAGAATCCACGCCGGTACTTCCAATCTGCTCTACCCACTGATACTGCGGGGTAGGGGCCACAGACACCCGAATACGGTACTTGGTCCCCGGACCCGGGGCAACCCACTTATAGGTCAGCCCCGTAGCATCATTCGAAATAATCTTCCAGGTTGCACCTGCATCATCGCTGTACTCGATCCGAACAGGAGTAGTAGGAAGGACGCCTGACCAGCCGATGACGACGGTATCGCAGGTTGAAAACAGTTCTCCGCCGGTGGGTGAGTTCAACAGGATGAATCCCTGGCCGCCAACAAGATCAATCGTTGGCGGACACGGGGTGCCCAGCAATTGCAATTGCGATTGACGGAAGATTTGTTGTGTTCCTTGAGTAAACTCAACCTTGACTATAACTTTTTGTCCCGGATTCAATGTGAATGGAGTAAACGTTGATCCGCTACCCCGGCCCCAGTCAACGACTTTAAAATAACCCGTGGGAACGATATTAAATCCGGTTACATTCAGCGGTGCCCCCGTTGCCTCGATGGTTACGCTTGCCTGTGATGACTTCGTAGGTGCCGGGTCGCCGCAGAAAAGCACAGGGAAGTCGATTTTTGTCCCACCGATACTCTTGGCAGGTGTTGTATAGCTAATTGTTGCCGTTGGGTTATTAAGCTTATTTAGTCGAACAACCGCCGTTCTGTTTCTTGCGTCTTCACGGCAGGCGTATGGGCTAATCCACGAAAGCTGACAGATCTCGCGGATTTGTGTTTCTAAGGCAAGGTAATTGAACAGGTCAACCAGTTCAGACTCCTTTGCTACAATTGCTTTACCTCCGGTAGCCTTGGCAAACGACTCAAGGGTTACATGGGTAAATGGCTCCATGAGGGTAACACTAAAGAAGCGGATTCCATTTTGCTGAAGTTTCGGGATATTCTCGTTGATGAACTTGATCTCGTTGGGAATGGTAGGGTTAGGATGCCCGTCGGTTAAAAAGAATACATATCGCGGAATTGACGGCGGACGCTGCGCAAATAAGTCGTAAATAGTGCTGCCTTCATTTTCAAACGGTATAACGTAGTTTGTTACCGTGGTGGGTTGCATCTTGGATAAGGTATCCGTGATGACCTTGGGGTCGTTCGTCCACGGTGTAGAAACCTCGAAATCGCCGGCGAACGTTGTGAGAATTACCCGGGTTTCACCGTTAAACTTGATTTTGTTAACAAATGCAGTGAGTGCTTCCTGAGCGTATTTGAACCGTGCCTTCCCATTCACAAGGTCCCGCATTGACTGAGAGCGGTCAAGCACAAGCAGGATGCTGGCTTCCGGCTCAGTTGTCCGCGTAAAGCAATCATGAGTAATTGTTGGGGTCAGATTTACAGGGGCCCCGTTCAATGGAGTTTCGGTTATCTGAAAATCAGCAGCTGTTAAGCCCGTAATGGCAGTACCAATATTATCAAAGGCAATATAATCGGCAGTGATTTTGGGATATGCATCGGTATTGACGTTGAAAACATTGATTGTCTGAGCATGTACACCGATAATACAGATCAATGCCCAGATCCCCAATATCCCGGTTCGTTGTGCAACGCTGTATAACCTATTCATCATGGTACCTTTCAATTTTTTATTCTCTCTTTCATGCTAGCGCCTGAACAGCGTGGTCCAGGATCCGTAAAGATTTGTTGGTTGCATCCAGCTCGGCTCGCACACCTAAGGGAAGCGTGAGTTTGCTTTTTACATGGCCGAACGGTAAACCGTACACCACAGGAATACCCAGGTCGGCTGTTCGGTCCTGCAGGACACGCATCAGCGAGTGCGGCGGATATGAGATTGACTTTTCTTTTGCCTCGCAGTTACGAAAGTTCCCAAAGGCAATTCCGGCGCACACCTGAAGCTTTCCGGCCAGCCAAAGATGGGTTAGCATCCTGTCTATCTGATACGGTTCTTCGTTGATTTCTTCAAGGAACAGAATTGCGCCGCGGGTATTGATTTCGTAATTGGTTCCCAGTGTAGCAGCTACAACGGCCAGATTCCCGCCGGTCAAACGTCCGCTAGCAACGCCCGGCGTGATTGTTGTGATCTTCGGACTTGAAAATTCTGGCGTTGTATCGTCGGATGACGCTTGCAAGACTTCCTTGAAGGAGTTGATTGTAAACGAGTCAAACGTGGACGTAGCAACTGGCCCGTGGAACGTAACAACATGTCCCAGCTGGTTAGCCGAGATCAATAGCGCTGTAATGTCGCTAAACCCGACAATAGGCTTCCGGGCCTGACCGATAGACTTGTAATCCAACATCGGTAAAATTCGCATGACACCATAACCACCTCGTGCGCAGATAATGGCATCGATTTCAGGATTTTCGATGAACTCCATAAACTCATCAGCACGATCCTGGTCGGGTGCAGACAGATACCCGATACTCTTCTGAATGTTTCTTCCCATCACCGGTGTGTATCCTTCACTCAGACACAGCTTTTCAAAAACACGAAGTTCGTTGACAGAAACCCCACTGGCAGGACATGCCACACCAATTCGTGCTCCAGCTTGTAAACCCTTGGGTAATACAAACTTAGACGAGGCTTTGTCAGCACTCTTTAATGCCGGCACAGCAACTCCTGCTGACCCTAGCGCAGGTATAGCAGTCGAAGCCAGAATGGTGGTTATGAAACTTCGGCGTTGCACAAAGAAAACCTACAAAACATTAGAAGAAACGGGCATACAAAATACGAAGAAGTTGGTTATGATCATTCATCAGCACCCTATTATTCCAAATACAATAACTCAAATGAAGATAAAAGGTTACGTGTACAGAGCAATACGTTTTCCACCCCTACCAATTGTTTTTCGGCACTCGTGGTACAACTCGTATATTCGTGTTACGGAAAGGTGCAAGAGTGGTTGAATTGGCACGCCTGGAAAGCGTGTGTACCGGAAACGGTACCGCGGGTTCGAATCCCGCCCTTTCCGCTCAGAATATCAAAGATTTGTATGTACAGAGCGCTTCAGTACCTCGGTGACAGTCAGACTGACGGGGCTGATACTCAGCTCCTTTGTGTTGCAGAATGACAGCAGGAAAAAAACACTCTTTCCGGTGGATTGTGGGGCTTGGAGTGTTCGGGCTTGTTGTTCTGATTTTCCTCTTCGCATTTGTGTGGCGCTTACTCAACCCGCCGGTATCGCCGTATGTGGAATCCGGTGAGCAACACAGCGTTATTCAAATGGATATCGTAAACGCATCCAATGTGAACGGTGGGGCACGAACAACGATGCGTTTCCTGCGTGACAGAGGGTTTGATGTGGTTGACTTAAGTACTCAATCGCCACCGGTTGTATCCTCCATGATCATCGACAGGCTTGGCGACAGGCAGAGCGCTCTGAAAGTGGCACATGTCCTTGGTATTGCTGATTCTCTCGTGATTAGTAGCATTGACACCATGCTTTTTGTTAATGTGACTGTTTTACTTGGCAAAGATCTTTATAACTTAACACCCTTTCAATGACACAGAGGAAAATAACCAAACCCAGAACGTCAAAAGGCAGGGCAGTACTCTGCGCCCGCCTGGCAGCAGAAAAACAGGCAACAGATATTTTGCTCCTTGATATGTCGGATATCGATTCGTCTCCGGCGGAGTTTTTTGTGATTGGCACTGTAAACAGCGAAACACAAATGCGCGCTGTTACAGACCATGTCCAGCGCCAGCTGAGAGAAGTCCGCCTTGGCTCGCCTCGTGTAGATGGTACACATGCGTCGTCATGGATGGTGCTGGATTACTTTGACGTTGTTGTTCATATCATGACGCATGAAGCACGTGTACACTATAATCTTGAACGTCTCTGGGGTGATGCTAAGCCGTACGGCATTACCGAATCTGGTGTTGCAAAAGCCCTTAAAGAGATACCGCGGAGGACAGGAGAAAAATGACGTTAAAGAGTTTGGTTGAAAACGATTTTCGCCGGGCCGTTATCCTGGTGGGTGGGGCTGCAGAAACACCGATTCATTTTGAAATTCCGCGGCAGCAGGGCCATGGCCATCTAAGCAGCACAATTGCCATGAGCCTTGCAAAGGACCTGCGCAAGGCACCGCGCATGATTGCCCAGGAAATTATAGATGCACTGGGTACAATCCCGATGGTAGAATCTGTTCAGGTGGCTGGTGCCGGTTTCCTGAATATCACGTTCACTCCGGAGGCATTCCATACGATTTTAACAGATCTTGCTCTATCTAAAGGAGAGATTGGTCAAAACAGTATGGGAAGGGGCCGCACCGTCAACGTTGAATACGTCAGCGCCAATCCTACCGGCCCACTTCATGCCGGCCATGGCAGGAACTGCGCCCTGGGCGATACCATCGCAAACATCCTGCAGTGGTCAGGCTATACAGTGACGCGGGAGTACTACTTCAACAATGCCGGAAATCAGATGAATAAGCTGGGAGAGAGCATTGCTGCCCGGCTGTGCGAACAGTTTGGCAAGCCTGAAGTGCTGCCGTTCCCCGAAGATGGGTATCATGGTGAATACATTGTGACAATTGCGAAAGAACTGGCTGATAGTAAGGGCAACGAACTAAATTCCATGATTGATTCCGGAAATATGACCGATCTCAAAGCGGTTGCACGAAAAGCCGGCGAGGAATGGTGTTTTCAGGCAATAAAGAAAACACTCCAAACTCTGAATATTAATCATGATGTTTACTTTAATGAAGATTCACTCTACTCGTCGGGTCGGGTTGAGCAGACAATTCAGCAACTAAGAAATCGTAACCTTGCTTATGATAAGGACGGGGCAGTATGGTTTGCCTTGTCCGCTCTTCCCGATGACGGCCGCAAAACTGAACGTCAGGATAAAGTGATCGTTAAAAGCTCCGGTGAACCTACCTACCGACTCCCCGATATTGCCTACCACGTTCAAAAGCTGGAAAGGGGCTTTGATATTCTTGTTGACATCTTTGGTGCCGATCATATTGCTACCATTCCGGATGTTCTGGCAGGCGTGCAGGCACTGGGCTTTGATGCCGGCAGAGTGAGAGTGGTAATCCATCAGATGGTAACGTTCATGGAGGACGGCGAGGTTGTTAAATTCTCAAAGCGGAGCGGAAAGAGTTTTACCCTCGATGATCTTATCGATGAGGTGGGAGCCGATGTTGTACGGTTTTTCTTCGTGATGCGGGCACCCGGTACACATTTGGATTTCGACCTTGATCTTGCAAAGGAAGAGGGCGAGAAAAATCCTGTTTTCTACCTGCAATATGCCCATGCCCGGATATGTTCAATTTTGCGCAAGGCTCCGGGAGGTGCAGCACCTGCTATTACTGGCGTTTCACTCAAAGGACTTACCCATGCCAGAGAAATCGAGCTGATCACTCTGCTCAGCAGATTTCAGGAAGTAGTGGAGCGGGCAGCCGAAAGCCTGGAGCCGCACATCGTTGCTGAGTACCTTCGCGATTTGGCTGCCACATATCATCAGTTTTATCATGACTGCCGCATTCTGGGTTCGGGTGACGATACGGAACCTGCACGCCTTATCCTGGCGGATGTTACGCGACGCGCTCTGAAAAACGGACTGACGATACTGGGCGTCACTGCACCCGAGAGCATGTAGTGAAAACAGCAGGTACGACGAAGAACCAGCTCCGGACTATCTGCTTTTCCATTTGATCGAACAACCGACTGACGGGAACTGGTCGCCCGAGACTGGCTGTCCATTGAGAAGACTACTGATGGCATCGTACACATCGGCACCCGTTACAGGCATGCCGTTGCCCGGCGTACTGGCGTCAAACCGACCTCGATATACGCACCGGTTCTCAGCATCAAAAATGTAGAGATCCGGGGTACACTCCGCCTGAAATGCTCGTGCTACGGCCTGTGATTCGTCAACGAGGTACGGAAACCGGAAGCCATGCGCCGTGGCAAATTCCTTCATCTTCTCCGGCGAATCGTCGGGATATTGTACGCTGTCATTTGAACATACGGCAATAACCCGTATGCCGCTTTTTTGTGCCAAATGCGCAAAACGTACAATTTCGGAGATGATATGGTGAACGTACGGACAGTGGTTGCAGATAAAGGCAACAACAGTAGCCACAGCGGGCTTGTCCGGTAACGACACAATGCCTTCGCTTAGTACATCGTACAATGCAAATTCCGGCATTTTTGTGCCAAGAGGCATCATTGAAGAGGTAGCAGCCATGCCGGAAAAATACACACATACGTGCCAAAGGCAACATCTGAATTCACTCCGTATCGTGGCTGCGTGTGCCATTTTTGAATTTGGCTGACCAGCAAATCTGTTGTACAACTGAAACACTGAAACACTGAAACACTGAAACACACGAACATCATACAGGAGGTACCGATTCCATGACTCGCGATTATTACTACACAGTTGATACCAATGGAAACCTCTGGCTGGATTCTGTGCTGCAGGATGACCCAAACTTCCTTGATTACTTTTTTCGCAGAATTGCGCCGGTTGCAACGGACCACTATCCCGATTTCCCGTATGTGTCACGATGCGGAAATGAAATGAATTACGTGCGGCCTGCTGATACACCAATTGTCTTTAATCGCTTTGATGGAACGAAGCTGTATTACGCCGGCTCCCTGAATGTGATGTTCCGGCCTGACAAACTATGCTACACAGGTGATGGCGTGCTGTACCACGCTGCCCCTGTTGGCGGTGTTGGAAGGCTGGTCCCGCAGATTGCAATGGACCTTGCACGAAATATCGAACCCTGGGGACCATGGTATGCATACCGGAAGAACGACCGCTGCGTTATTCCAATTCTGCGCCTGGATCAGGTAGATAATTATACTGTGCTCTGGCCTAAGGACGAAAGCCAGTGTATTGCCTGCGGAGGTAACAATCCCCACGGATTTGGTCTGACGTTTTTTTTCGATCAGTATGCCGGAGAGGTGTTTAGCTTCGTGCGCCCAACTGTTCGGATGCAGGGTTCACTGAATATTGTCCACGGCGGATTCGTGTCGCTCCTGCTTGACGAAACCATGGGCAAGTGTTTAAGCGTTCAGGGTGTACGGGCACCTACGGCACAGCTGAACGTGAGGTTCCATAAGCCTATGCTGATTGGCACCGAGTACAGACTACGTGCCAGAATCACTGAACAACGCGGACGTAAAAATTTTGTTCACGGGGAAATACGAAGGGGCGATGATCCGTCGGTACTTATAGCAGAGGCATCGGCCTTGTTCATTACTCTAAAAAATTAGCATTGTGAATCAGAATAGTATTCTTGTCTTTTCGGTTGTTGTTGGTCTGATTTTCGTGGTTGCCGACGTTTACGTGCTGTATTCGTTTCGGAAGTTCATTCGTAAACAGTCATACAGTCCGTGGTGGTATCGCTGTATGTGGATATTGTCGGTTGTTGCCCTGGCAACGTACGTGGTTGTAGCCTGGCGCCGACACCTGTTTAGGATTGACGGAATTGATTTGAAGCTGTTCATGGCTGTTTCCCTATGGTATGTGCCGAAGTTGCCTGTTGCGCTGGTCATCGGAATTGTTTCCACGGTGCGCGGACTTCGGAAGCTGCTCAGGTCAAAGGAAACTCAGGTTGTACCAGATAAGAAGCAGGAAGACATGGTTCTTATTAGCCGGCGCAAACTGCTTGGCAGCACAGCATGGGGAATGGCTTCGGTACCGTTTGCTGTTATGGCCAATGGTATGATTAGAACTGTTTACGACTTTACTGTTGTTCATCACGATCTTGTGCTGGATTCGCTACCTCCCGGCCTGACTGGTTACAAGATTGTACAGATCAGTGATATCCATGCAGGGTCGTTCCTAAGCAGTGATCCGTTCCAGGAAGTACGTCGAATCGTTGATTCAATCAATCCGAATTTGGTTGTGATTACCGGCGACTTCGTGAACGCCGTACCCGATGAACTGTTGCTTGTACAGCAGGCACTGAAGAAAATGGCTGCCAATTTCCCGGTGTATGCTACTCTTGGAAATCATGATCATTACAATACGGCTGATGATCACGCCAGGCTTATTCAACGTATCCGTAGCTACGGCATTGACCTCCTTAATAACGAGCATCGGCTGATTGGTGAGGGGGCTGACCGCTTCGTGCTTGCCGGCATCGATAACGTTGGGTTCAGACAGAACTACGGCAATATCGGACGGGCATTACAGGGCGTGCCCCCTGATTCACTAACGATGCTGCTGGCTCATGATCCTACGTTCTGGGATAAAGCCGTAGTTGGTAAGCAGTCAGTTGATGTTATGCTGAGCGGGCATACTCACGGTGGTCAGGTGGCACTTAACGTTATGGGGTTCACCGTGTCACCGGCAAATTTCGTCTATGAACAGGTTGCTGGTCTGTACAAAAAAGGGAATCAGCTTCTCTATGTAAACAGTGGTATCGGAACAGTAGGCCCGCCGGTGCGGATTGGCGTGCCACCGGAAATAACGGTGTTTACACTGAAATCAGCGTTGAAGATGTCATCAGCAAATGCATAAATTTGCTTACTATGTGTGCAGGTAGGTAATTGCTGTGGAAACCAGCATGCGTACGCCCAGCTCCAAAGCCCCTTCATCCGGATTAAACTGCGGATGGTGTAAACCAGGCATCTCGTCCTGATGATGCGGACGTACTCCAAGCATCCAGAAACATGACGGGATTTGCAGAGCATAATATGCAAAGTCTTCAGCCCACATTTTGGGTTCAAACTCCCGGACATGGTGTTCACCTACAAGGTGCAGTGCTGTAGAGCGTGCCAGTTGAGTAGCAGTTGGATGATTTACTAACGCAGGATAGCCGCGGTTAATGTCAATTTCCCCGTCGCACCCGTACAGCCGGCAGTATTCACGAGTATGCTGCTCCAGTAATGCCCACGCCTCGTGGCGCCACTCCTGACTAAAGGACCGCAGTGTTCCAAGCATGGTTACGGTTTCCGGTATTACGTTAAAGGCAGTGCCACCATGGATTGATGTTACGGTGAGCACTGTTTGATGCAGCGGATTTCGGAAACGGGCAAACACTCCCTGAAGGTGATGAACCAGTCCGGCTGCCGCATACAACGGGTCAGCAGACTTATGTGGCTGTGCAGCATGGGCTCCGCGACCTCGCACCGTCCAGGTAAGCTCATCGGCTGAAGCCATCATGGCACCGTCGGCAAATGACAATACGCCTGCCGGTGAGTCCGGATCGGCATGCTGGGCAAACATCATCTCAGGTCGTGGATTATCCAAGCCCCCCCCGGCAAGGATAAGGCTTGCACCTCCTGGAGTTTTCTCTTCACCGGGCTGGAACACCAGAACAACGGTTCCGGGAAGCGTCTGCTCCAGCCCCTTTAATACACGAGCTGCTCCAAGCAACATGGCAGTGTGCATGTCATGTCCGCATGCATGCATCACTCCATCGGTCTCCGACGCAAAATCTAGTCCTGTGGCTTCGGTTATTGGCAATGCATCGATATCTGCTCTGAGGCCAACGCACTTTGGACCGCTGCCGATATAGGCAATGGTGCCTGTTTCGGCAATCGGCCTAAAGGGAATTTCAAGGGTTTCAAGGCGTTTACGGATATAGTTGGCTGTCTTGAATTCCTGAAAACTCAGTTCAGGGTGTTGGTGCAGAAATCGTCGGGTTTGCTGCAGCTCGTACACTACATCGGGAGTGATACTGCCGGCAACAATGGAACTGAACGAGACTGAACTACGAATCATACAGTGCATCTCCTTGTAAGCGGATACTTGTGATTACGGGGCCATCGTGTTCGATGGTCACGTGTAGCAGACGCCTGCTTGGCGGTCTGAGCGTAACGGAGTCCGAGGTACGCCCCTGTCGCCACAACGCTATTGCTGAAGCCACAGCACCCGTTCCGCATGCACCGGTAATTGCTTCAACACCCCGTTCAAACGTAGCGATGTTTACAATGTTGTCGTCGTCAACCTCGATCAGGTTTACATTAACGCCACGCGGAAAGAACTCATGGCGGCGCAGAGCTTTTGTCAGTGTTTCCGCACCAAACTCGGTCATATTCACCACAACATGGTCGCTCCCATTATCAACGTAGTACACGGTAACGGGGATATCCCGCAGAGCACCTGGCGAGAATACGTGTTCCGATACCGGTGGGGGGAGTTTAATGGTAATCGTGGGGCTGCCGTCAGGCACTGCATCGATAGCTGCCATGTATTGGCGTGAATTAAGCGTAAACGGCAGCCAGGTATTGTTTACGCGGGTGCCCATATCGCAGGCAAATCGAACAGCACATCGGGCACCATTGCCACAGAGCATTCCACCCGAGCCGTCAGGATTGTAAAACACGCAACTAAATGAATCAAGGTCAGGCTGAACAACAATCACGCCTTCAACGTCAGCCCCGTCAGCCCGACGGTACAGGCTAAGCAATTGCGGGATGCGTTCGCCGGCGGTATCGGTAGTGAGTCCGTCCCGCAGGGCCACCGTGGACGTTGCAACAAGGAAGGTGTTGCCGGCACCCGACATGTGGTTCCAGGAATCAGGATATGGTGAGTTCATTGTTAGTAGGGCGCCATAGCGCTGAGATGATACAAATACCGTTATACAGTTTGCAGGTGTTCAATGAGAGCCGCGTGAATGTGTCCGTTCGTTGCAACGATGCTGTTATCTGAAAGCACGAAAGGGATTCCGTCGTAATGGGTAACCGTTCCGCCTGCTTCCCTTACCAGGAGGACGCCGGCTGCCATATCCCATGTATTCAGTCTGGCTTCCCAGAAGCCGTCGAATCGTCCGGCGGCAGTGTACGCCAGGTCGAGAGCCGCCGACCCCAGACGCCGGATGGGAATGCCCATGCGCAGGACAGCAGATAGCTGTTCGATGCAGTTCAGCGGATCGTCGGCAACATTGTATGGGAAGCCGGTAACCAACATACTCTCCCGCAGCGTGGTTGTGTCTGATACCCGGATCGGAGTTCCATTTAGCATAGCCCCCTTACCCCTCACCGCAGTGAACAATTCATGGACGATTGGCTGGTGTATAACGCCCAGCGAAATTTGTCCATCAATAACCGCAGCAATACTCACGCAGAAAATCGGTATTCCATGGGCAAAATTCACCGTTCCGTCAAGTGGGTCAACAACCCAGGTACATGAGTTCCGGGCATTGCTGCCTGACCCTTCCTCGCCAATGAAGCCGCTTCCGGGAACCAGGTTTGAGAGCTCGGTAAACAGGAACTCTTCCACGCGCACATCATACTCGGTGACCAGGTTGTGCACTCCCTGCTTGTTGCGTACCGAAAATGCTGTCCCAAAGCCATCACCCAGGATCTTGCCCGCCTTTTTAATGATCGCCTCTACGGATGAAGTTAGTGTCTGTTCCATGCGTTGCAAAGCTACAGTGCTCCGGCCTTCATAACATCATTGGTACTAAAATCACGTATTTTTGCACCTTCATGAAGCAGAATCGTATTTCAGCCCTTATCGTAATCTTGTTTATTGGTGTTGTCTCGTTTGCCAGTGCACAAAGGGGCTCTACCTTTACCAAGCCGAGATTTATTCCCAAGGGTCCGTATGAATACGACACCACCAATACGGAAAAAGGTATTAAGCTGGCTGAATCGTCGGTTGGACTTTTAACGCGAGAAGTTAATCCCAAGGAGTACCGGATGGGTGCCGGTGATGTGGTAAGCATCTCAATTGGGACAATTTCACCACTCCATTACTCCATTGCAGTCAGCTCAGAAGGTAACTTGGTGATACCGGGTATTGCCGTTATCAATGTTAAAGATGTAACACTTGACAGTGCCAAGAAGGCGGTTCGTGAGGCAGCCGGAAAAATTTACGCCGGGGCCTCCGTTGATGTCTCGCTGCAACGTCTCAGGCAGTTTAAGGTGTACGTCCTTGGTGCTGTTGCCATGCCATCGGTTGTTGTTGCCACGCCGGCCGACCATGTTTTTGATGTTATTGAACGTGCCGGAGGTATTCTTGATACCGGTGCCATCCGAGGCATTATGCTCATTCGAGAGGGCAACAGTGAGCCGGAGTACGTAGACTTGCAGCGGTTCCTTGCCTATGGGTATAGTGAAGCCAACCCCACCGTGCAGGGAGGGGACAGAATTGTTGTGCCGCTGCGTAATACAAAGGATGTGATCAGTATTTCAGGCGAAGTGGTGGCGCAGGGCGAGTATCTGTATATGCCCGGTGACTCATTGTCAACACTAATCCGAATGGCCGGCGGGCTTCTGGCATCGGCACGCCTGGACTCAGTTGTGGTGGTACGGATGCGTCCGCAAGGCCAGGACTACGACGAAATTTATCTTGATCTTACACAATGGCGCGACCTGCAGTTCAGTGACAACTCTCTTCCCGGCGATATTGCACTCCATACCGGTGACAGGGTGTACGTACGGGCAATCCCGAAGTGGAATGAACGCGCAGAGGTTGTGGTTGATGGTGAAGTGGTGTATCCCGGACGTTTTGCCATTATTCCCAACGTAACGCGGCTGACTGACGTGATCCGGATGGCAGGGGGCTTTACGGAACAAGCCTCACTTGAAGACGCCGTGGTTATCCGCGTGAGCGAAATGAAGATTGAGGATAAGGAATATGAGCGTCTTAAACCACTCCCGCCATCGGAAATGAGCAAGGGTGAACTTCAGTACTATCGTACCAAGAGCCGGGAAGTGAAAGGTGTGATGTCTGTTAGCTTCCCCGATCTTTTCCTTCGCGGGAACCATGATAATGACCCTGTGATGCGAAATCATGACAGTATTCTGGTTCCCATCCGAAATGTTTATATCAATGTTTCGGGGTCTGTTCGCCGTCCAGGCCGGATTATGTATCAGCCAGGTCTAAAGTATCTGGACTATATTAATCTGGCAGGGGGCTATGGTTTCAGAGCAGATATGGACGCAACGCTGGTTATCAAGGTAAAAGGTGATCAGTTTCCGGCAGACTCGGAAAACTACACGCTTGAACCCGGTGATAATATTCTGGTACTGGATGAACCGGAAATTAAGTTTATTGACGTCTTTACCCAGGCATTGACGATAGCTGCTCAGTTAGTAACGATTGTTGGTGTTGTACTTACCATTGTAAGGCTGCAGTAAGATGGCATCAATCAAACCTGACAACTCATTGGCTTCAGCGTATAGAGCATCATTCCGTTTATACTGGCGTGTTTGCGCCGTTGCTGTTGGCGTTGTTTTACTGGTTACGCTTTTTGTTCCGTACCGTTACAGATCGTACACCTCGATTATGCCGTCGGACGAAAAGGAAACCGCCACCGGCTTGTCTGCCTTGCTGCAGTCCAGCCCGTTAAGTCTGGGTTCGATGAGTGGCAGCTCAAAGCAGTCGCTGGTTTATGCGGAGCTTCTACAGTCACGATCGCTGGTAGAAAAGGTGGTGGACAGTTTAAAGCTCACGGACAGTGAACTGTTCGCCGGACTTACCCGTGACGAGATTGTGGAGAACATCCAGGACCACATGGATGTTGAAACCAGAAAAACGGGCAGTGTTGTTATTACGGTGGAAGTGGCTTCGGCCTGGCTTCCGCTGTTAAACGGTACCGCCGAGCAGGCTCGTGAAGCATCGGCACGGATTGCAAATGCAGCGCGCCAGGTGCTTGATAAACTGAACCGGGACCGGGCGACGACGAAGGCACGTACAACCCGTGCGTACATCGAGCGTGTTCTTGCCCGGACGAAGCTGGAGATTGACTCCCTGCAAGGGAAGAAACAGGAATTTCAAACCAAAAATAAGGTAATAGCTCTTGACGAGCAGATGGTAGCATTGGTTAATAACGCTGTTACAATCGGTACTGAGTTGGCAACGGCTGAACTCGAATTGTCGTTGGCAAAGCAGGACTTTGCGCGAAATTCTCCGCAAATTGAATATCTGGAAAAGAAAATCTCGACACTGAAGAGCCAATACGACAAAGTTCAGCAGGGAGGCTTGGTGCAGGGAGATGAGTTTTCGATTCCGTTCAACAAGGTTCCTGCCCTAACACGAACCTATACCAATCTGCTACGTGACCTGAAGATAAAGGAACAGATTAATGTGTACCTTGAAACGCAGCGTATGGAGCAGGTTATTCAGGAGGCGCGTGATATCCCGAGTTTGGTAGTCCTGGATGTTGCCGTACCGCCCAAGAAGCGATCGTCGCCGCCAAGGCTCCTGGCCGTAATTGTAACAATGCTTCTTGTTACCCTTGGCTTTGTGATTGCCGTTCCCGTGAAAAACAGTCTTACGGTGCAGCGAGACCAATAGCACCGATCCATTATTAATTCCTGCCTACCCCAGAAACTTGTTTGCTTCCTGACGGATCGCGTCGGCAAGTTTTTTTACATGTAAATTCGATGACTGTTCGGACAGTGGAACGTAGCGTTCCAGCGTGTTTCGCAGGTACACCAGCGGATTGCGTTTCAGGTTAAAGCTCAGGCATCGGATATTGTCAAGTCGTGCGGCAAGTTTGATGGTCAGGCAGTCATCGCTGGCCGTACGCAGTCTTTCTACAAATTCCAGGTCAACCTTATCGGGGTCAAGAGTCGCGCGCTTTAGGTCCTTAGTCAGGGTTTCAACAACGTATGCAACATATCCGCCGAAATTGTATTCAAGGACTCCACGGGTGATGGTGTCACTATCTTCCAGAACATCATGCAGGAAGGCCGAGATCAGCATGTCTTCGTCAAACAATCCCAGCTCGTCCATTAAAATCAGGGCCGTACGGGCACAGTGATTAAAGTATGCCGTCCCGTCATTACGGGTTTGGTGTTCATGAACGCTACGCGCCATTTCGTATGCGTCCAGGACCCTGTTGGTAGCAAGCAGTCTGCCGCGTTCAGTTAAACGGGCAGCGAGCTCGTGAATGCTTAGCCCCTTTTGATTATATGATTGATGTTCCGGCCTTAGCATAGTGTTGCACTTGACGTACGGCAAAATAACCGTTTCTTGCCTTATTTGCACTATTGATCGGTTGCAGCTATCAACTCGCGTGCGCTCTGCAATGCTGTTTCGGTAACAGTGGTTCCACTCAGTAAGCGGGCTACTTCAACCTCGGCGTCGCTGCCGTGAATTGATTCTGCAGTTACAGTTGTCTCCACAGTACCTTCGTGTTTTGATACCCGAATCAGGTTGTGCGCAAGTGACGCGATCTGAGGCAGGTGAGTGATACAGATCATTTGGGTTGTTGCGGACAGTTGTCGTATAAGGTGACCAACGTGGCGTGCAACCTTGCCGCTGATACCGGTATCAATCTCGTCAAACACGATGGTGCCTACGGCCTGACTGCCGGCGAGCGCCGATTTTAACGCCAGCATGTATCGCGACAGTTCACCGCCTGATGCTGTGCGGCGTATGGGTTTGGGCTGCTCCGTAGCCGTAGGTGCCAGCAGGAATTCAACCGTATCACTTCCACTTCGGCCAAGTGCCGACTCCGTGAGGGATACGGTAGCAGTAGCAGAGGTCATTCCCATTTGTTGTACCATTGCGGTGAGGATGGCCGATAGTTTCCTTGCTGCTTTCTGCCGCGATGTACTCAGTTTTTTTGCAGCCCGGCCTGCTTCGGCCAACTTCTCACGATAGAGAACATTTGCATCGGCAAGCTGCTGATCCACGTCTGCAAGAACCTCAAGCTTTGATTCGGCTTCCTGCAGCAATGCAAGTGCCTCCGGTACAGAACCGTACCGCCGGACCAGACGTTGCAGCACTGCCAAGCGGTTTCGCTGCTGTTCGATAAGAGCAGGGTTTAGTTCAAGAGCCTCCACGACGTCGGTAAGTAAACCGGCTGTTTCCCTGCAACTGGTGAGAGCCGATTGTAATTCGGGCATCATTTCGGCAATGCGTGTATCGAAGTCACTCAGCCGCGTAAGATGTTCGATAGCGGTGTGCAGCGATGATGCAGCCGAGCCAGTATCCCCGTCAAGGGCTTCTTTTGCACCGGCAGCAAGACTGACGATGTGTTCTCTGTGTTCGAGTTTGTTTAAAACTGCTTCAAGTTCTTCGGTTTCTCCTGGTACCGGTGCTATGGCACCAATGTGCTCGATAATTTCGGTACAGCTCAAACGAACTCTGTCGGCATCCTGCTTGAGCTGCTCCAGCTCGGCAACACTACGCTTTGCGGATTGCGCTGCTTCCCAAGCCACATACATTGACTGTACCAATGCTTCGTGCAGGGCAAACTCATCCAGGATACCGGTATGGCGCTGAGGGCTGAGCAAACCCTGGGTATCGTGCTGACCATGAAACTCCATCACGATGTTGCCAAATGCTCGCATGACTGTAGCCTGCACTGGAGTATCATTGATAAAACATCGTGATGAGGTTGCGGTAATTTCACGGCGTGTAATAACCGATTCTCCCTGTGAATCGAGTTCGTTGTTGCGCAGAAATTCTTCAACAACCGGAAATGTGCCAACCCCAAACACTGCTTCAACAACTGCTTTCTTCTGTCCTACTCGCACAGTATCGGGCGACGTTCGTTCACCCAGTGCGCAGAGCAGTGCGTCAATAATGATGCTTTTTCCCGCACCTGTTTCACCGATAAAGGCCGTAAAGCCGGCCGAAAACTCCAACTCGATATGGTCAATAAGAGCAAAGTTGCGTACGGAAAGACTCTGAAGCATAACGCAACATATTTAAATGCGGGTTATTCTGCGCTGAAACAGCTTGATTGCACCATAAATGATACCGGCGAACAATACAAAGCCAACAATGGGATGCGTTTCCTGTCCAATAACGATAGCAGAAATTGTCAGCACAAACGTACAAACCGTTAACAATGAAATCCACACAGCAGCCATAGTATTCTCAGGGAGTTGGTTGAGTAGTACAAATTACGGGATCACACAGATACTGCGAATATCGCTGATTAAACGTTGCAAGCATCTCCGGAGTAAGTTTTACCTGGAGCGTTGTTCCGTTCTCATCGTCGGTACGCGATAAAACCTCTGAATCGCGGTACAACTTTGCAATATAGGCAGCATCGGAGTATGGGATGCAGACGGTGCGGGTAACGCTGAGTGTGTCTGCAACGCGCTGAACAGCATCAGTAAGCGCATCCAGGTTAAATCCCGTCAGTGCCGACGTAAAGACGGCATCGGGGTATGAAGCCTGCAGGTCCATGAGCGTATACGGATCGGTTATGCAGTCAATTTTATTGAACACCAAAATGGTGGGATGATGAGTGATGCCAATATTTTTTAACGTTTCGTTTACGACCATGATATGGTCAGCAGAATGTCCTGCAGCAGCGTCCACCACATGGATGATGATGTCGGATTCAATCGCTTCTGCCAGGGTGGTCCTGAACGAAGCTACCAACTGCGGGGGCAGCTTCCGGATAAAGCCAACGGTATCCGATAGCAGGACTCTTTTACCTGACGGGAGGTCAAGGGCCCGCACCGTGGTGTCGAGCGTTGCAAACAATCTGTCTTCTACCAGCACATCAGCATTGGTTAACGCACGCATCAGCGAGCTTTTCCCGGCATTGGTATACCCCACCAGCGCACACCGTGTGATGTTTTCACGCCCCTTACGCTGGACGGATCGTTGGACGTTAATCTGTGCCAGCTTTTCCTTCAGGCGTTGTATCCTGGTCCGAAACATGCGCCTGTCGGTTTCAATCTGAGTTTCACCCGGACCCTTGGTGCCAACGCCGCCGTACTGTTTGGATAGGTGCGTCCACATCCGTGTAAGGCGTGGCATCAGGTATTCGAGCTGGGCCAGCTCTACCTGTGTTCTGCTTTCAAGGCTTTTGGCGTGCGAAGCAAAGATGTCTAAGATCACCCCTGTACGGTCGAGGATTTTAACATTCAGCTCCTTCTCCAGATTCCGTACCTGTACGGGTGACAGCTCATCGTCGAACACAACCATCTGTACGTTTTCATCGTCAATCAGACCTCGCAGTTCTTCCAGCTTACCCTTCCCGATGCATGTTGCACCGTCAGGCCTGTCGCGTTCCTGATACATTCGCAGTGCAACATCGGCACCGGCCGTGTCGAGCAGTAGTTCAAGCTCGTCAAGATGCTCCGAAACCACGTCGGGATCAGCCCCTTTCCGTACCACGGCAATAATGATGGCACGTTCGCGGGGAGCATTTCCAATATCGTGAAGAATTGCAGTCATAGCCTGGAGTGAGCAAACCTACCACACCGACCGTAGTTTTGGATGTGTTGCGAATGAATCATAGTGTGCTTTTCTGCTGTTTCGTTGTTGTTATCGTCAGCCTTTGCCATCCGGCATTAGCCCAGCGCGAACCAATCATCCTTGAGTATGCCGACAGCTTGGTTGGCTCGGGTGGCCCCGGTTACGGTATTCGGGAGTTTTGGGGAAATGTACGATTCCGACACGGAAATGTGACGGTTTCGTGTGATCATGCCATTCATAACCCGGCCTTGAATAGCGTGATGCTCAGGGGCAGAGCCGTTATCCGGCAGCAGGATTTGCGTATTGAAGCTCCTGAAGCAAAATATGACGGGAATACTTCAATAGCCACGGCATGGGGCGGTATTGCCGTTTTTGATGGTAACCGTACCATCCGGTCACGCTCCGGTGACTATGCAATGAAGTCAACCATTGGTGTGTTTCGTGATAGCGTAGTGGCGTGGAATGACAGTGGTGTTGTGTGGTCTGACATTGCCTGGTTAAACAGGAGTACAAACCGCACCACAGCATCCGGACACGTTGTCCTCATCGATACTCTATCACGCTTTATAGCCTCAGCCGACAGTCTGGACAATAACCTGCAGGCGCGATATTCACGGCTGATAGGGAATTCAACGGCATGGACATGGAAGGAAGGGGGCTCTGACACCATGCAGATTGATGCCGACACCTTAAACCGCTCCATGGCTGACAACAGGATAGCGGCCCGTGGACGAGCGTCAATACTGGGGGCATCGGTGGCAGCACGAGGGAATTCAATTAGCTATGCCGCTGCCGATTCTGTAATTACAATCGAACATGACCCTGTAATCTGGGCAGACAGCTCACAACTGTATGCGCACATCATTACGCTGCATATACTGCATCAACATCTTGACCGTGTAGTTGGTACCGGTGAGGCTTTCCTTGTTAGCAGGACGGACACGCTCCGCCCCGATCGGTATAATCAGGTTGCCGGTGACTACATCACGTTGCTATTTACGGATGCTGAACTCCGTGAGCTTATTGCCGTTGGCAATGCCCGCTCGATAACCTTTGGAGGCGAACAGGAAAACGGTGATGGAGTAGCGTTGTTCCAGGCAGACACCATAAAGGCCTATACCCGGGATAACGAACTCAGTGATGTATTCTGGCTGGGCGCTGTTGAAGGTGAACACCATCCTGAACCGGTGATACAGCAGAAAACCGAACCCTACCGCTTGACTGATTTTCGCTGGCGTACCGATGTTCCCGTGTCAAAGCCCCTTCCCAGACCCATTCTTGAGCTCAAGCACCGCAGGGTCACAGGTACACCACCATTGCTGAACGGTACTGCAGCAGAGAGAAAATAAAATTGCGGGGATCGGTAACCTAAATAGCATACTTATGGTTATCATGCTATTATTGCCATTACTGAATAAACAGGAACTGCATGTGATTTGGCGGTTTTGGGGAAGTTTCGTTCTACTGTGGTGCTGTCTGCAGGTGACTGTGGCGTCGGCGCAGGTTGAGCGTGTACTGCCACGTAAAAATGCGGGGACTCTGGAGGGAACGTCGTTCGTTGTTGGTTTTTTACAGAACGAAGTACTCCTGAACACAACAGCCCCCCTGCTGAAAATATTTGTCAGCTCCCAATACGATGCCAAGGTAACGATTACGTATCCGACGGGTTTCGTGGAAACTCTGTTTGTGAAAGCCTTTGGTGTGGGCTCGGTTACACTTCCGTTTATGTACGAGAACGTTGCCAGTGAATCTCCGCAGCGGCTTGGTATTTTCATTTCCAGCGACGTACCAATCGTGGTGTACGCCTTAAATACCCGGGCTGCATCTACCGATACCTACACGGCAATACCAATTAAGAGCTTGGGTAAGAACTACTATTCGGTATGCCAGCCCAATGACCGGTACTCAAACGCCTACATCGACCCGTCACTGGCTGCCATCCGGACCGGCGAATTCATGGTCATCGCTACCGAAGACAATACCACCGTTGAAATTACGCCTGCTCAGATGACTGAACTGGGCCGGCAGGCAAGAAAGCCCTTTACCGTTACCCTAAACAAGTCAGAATGCTATCTGGTAAAAGGGAAGCCAACGCCACTCGGAACTGGCGACCTTAGTGGCAGCAGGGTAAAAGCAGACAAGCCGGTTGCTATGCTGTCCGGTCACGTTAGGGCAAGCATCCCAACGGTTGAAACCAACAGTAAGGACCATCTTGTTGAAATGCTGCCACCCGTAGAAGTCTGGAATAGCGAATACGTAGCACAGCCGTTTTCAGTCGTGCGGGATACCAATCTGGTGCGGCTTATTGCAGGCACTGATGATGTTGACGTAACAATAACAACATCGAAGCGAACGTATAGTCAGAAGCTGGCACAGGCTGGTGACTGGGTGGACATTACGCTGGATGAACCCACATACTACGCCAGCAGTAAGCCATTCCTGGCGGTACAGTTTATGCCCAGTAAACAGGAACTGCTTACCCAGCCTGAAACTGCAAACGGCGATCCGGCCATGGTTGTGCTGCCGGCGGTTGGCCAGTACCTGAGCAGAGCAACGTTCCGTTTTCCGGAACTCATTACACAAACCGGTATCGAAAACCAGCAGTTTCATTATTACGTAAACATTGTTGCCGAACCTGAAGCACTGGCTACGCTGAGGATTGACACACGCCTGGTTACTGAAGTCGAACCGATGATCCAGTGGCAGACCGTGCCGGGAACATCATTTCACTGGGCCAATATCAGACTCCCGATGGGAACCTACACCATGTCGTCGGATGAAGGGCGCTTTGGTGCCATAATGTACGGCATGTCGTACGCCGACTCGTACGCCAATATTTTGGGTGCGTTGTACGATAAGGAGCCGCAGGATGAGCTGACACCGCCCAAATATGCCTTGCAGGTTGAATGCGGTACCGTTCGCGGAACGGTGACCGACGTGGGAAAAAAGTTCGGTGCAAAGCTTACTGAAGTTAAGGTGCAGACTGACCGATGCGTAAACTATTCCTGGGCTCTGAGTCCGCCAACCGATGACACTGGAACAACACCGATCGACGCCTGGGTCCAAGATCCGTGGAAAGATGGTCGGTTTGTGGTTCATGCGTATGACAGCTTGGGAAACGGCAAGGAATGGCTGTTTGACTACGAAGCTCCTTCAATTATCCTGCCGGACAGTATTCTGGTTGAGGCAAGGCAAAAACCAATTGACTGTGTTCGGGTGCCGATTATCAATCCCGACTCTACAAAACAAGTTATAAAAAACATTGCTATTGCTGGAGACCCTGCGCTGGCAGTCCGTACCAATTACGTCTGGCCGGACACAATTCACGGACCCGACACACTATGGGTGGAAGTGTGTTACCAGGGTAGTGTTGCCGGTCATTCAGCAGCAGCCCGTTTGATTGTTGAGTTTGACTGTTCATTAAAAAAGGAGATCCCTGTTACAGGATACCCCTTGGCTGACGTTCAGGCTTCAGGCCACAACTTTGGCTCTGTGCGCATAGGTGATACAAGCTGTGCCAGGGTTGCAATCGTAAACCCCGGAGCTATTGAAATCGTTGTAACCGGCTATCTGCCCGGGCAGCCAGCAGGCGATTTTACCATTGACACAGCCGGTGTATTTCCGGCTACCATTGCGCCCGGTGACACCCTTTGGCTACGTGCCTGCTTTACGCCTTTGCGTGGAGGTATGGCCCAGCGAACCGATACAGCCCTTGTACAAGACCTTCCAAAGCAAACCATAACCGTTATTGGAAAGGGCATAAGGCCACGTGTTCCGCCCATTATTGTTGATTTTGGGAAAGTTGGTATTGGCACTCAGGCAGATACGACCGTCATGCTTATGAATACGGGCGACGCAACCTGCCAGGTTCATGCCGTTCTGGATTCAGCCGCAACCGGCTTCAGCTTCCCCGGACTACAACTGCCGGCCTCCCTGAACCCGTCGGCCGCACAACCGTTGCTCATCCGGTTTCAGCCCCTGCGAGGCGGACTGTATCGTGACTCAATTCCATTGCAGGTTGACTGGAACGGTCATGAAGCCACCTACATCCTTGTTATGGGTGAAGGCGTTGGTCCGGAAATAACAACATACAATGTTGACCTGGGAACGATTACCGTAAACACCGTCAAGGATACTACAGTAACAGTGCTTCTTGCCGCAGGAACAGCACCGTTAATAGTAACATCAGTTAATATCGTTAACTCAGGTACCAGTGATATCTATCCCAATTTCCCTCCGTATCCCGGAACATATCAGCCTGGTGAACGTCAGGCCATCTATGTTGAGTTCCGCCCAACCCGTACCGGTTATCACGAACAGATCTTCGAAGTCCGGAGTAATGGTTTTGCAACCCCCGGAACGCCAAGTCCGAACATCAAAATTTACGGTATGGCAGTTGAACCGCAGGTGGTTGAATTGCAGGGACAGCTAGATGCAAACCAATCGATTGAAGCCTGCACCACTGATACCGTAGCCGTGCGTGTGACCAATACCGGGACCCAGCCTGTACAGGTGCAATCGTTCCGGGTTACACTTGACGGTGATGTACTTGTGGATACTTCATACGCAGGGTATGTAATTCTCCCCGGAGCCGAGGATACCATTGCCATACCACTGGTTGTCTCAACAGACAATGCAGGTTTGCTTGCTTATACGCTCATATATGACGGCGGAAGGGTGCTGGCAGACACTCAGTTGTTAAACATTTATACGGTGCCTCCTACGGTTGATCTGTTCATACCCAAGAACGTCAGTCCCGGTCAGAGCACACCCGTTACGATTAAAATTCAATCATCAGTAGTTAGAAGTCTTGCAGAGCCCCTTACTGTTACCGTGAAATACGAAGCGGACAAGTGGCAGACCGCAACGTCAACCGTAACTGCAGACATTACAGATGTAAGCGGTATCAGGCAGGTCACTGTGCCTGTGATCGACTCAAACAGTACACTCCGGCTGGGAGTTCCTGACAGCGTTCTATCGCCCTATACCGTAACAATTGAGCTTCCCGGACAGACGCTCTGGAGCAATCCCGCACCATATGGGTTTGCAGTATCCGCCGAAGCCAATCACTGTGCCGATGCAAAACAACAAGGCATAGCCGCAACAATAAACGTTTGTGCCGGGTCGCTACGAATGGTGCGCATCGGGGCGCTCGGGCAGGCAGTTATTCAGCTGGACGAACATCCGGTACAAAATGAGCTCCGCCTGAACATTGATGCATCAAAAACAATGATAATTGGCCTGGATCTCGTAGATTTACACGGAGTTCGAACACCACTTGTTTACAATTTGGCGTTGGAAAAAGGAAAACATCATTGTATATTTTCAGTTGCCCGACAGACAAGTGGTTTGTATGGCTTAGTTTTGAAGCACGAGGTTGGGGAGACGATGCTCCCAATCTTGATTGTTAAATAACATCACGGAAGTTCACATGAGAATTTTTTGGGGTACTGTTTTAGTTCTGGTAACTCTTACCACAACGGCCTGGGCGCAGAACGAGCTGGCAAATCCGCTTATACCTGCTAAATCTAAACCGCGTATTTATGTAGGACCGGTAGCAGGGGTAAACAGGTCTATGCACGCCTCCGGTTTTCAGTCAGTTGCTGGAGATGTATTGTGTCCGGACTTTACGCACGGTTCAGGGAACGGATACTACTTTGGGCTTAGTGCCGAGTACCTCCTGGGCTCCCCGAAAGATAGTAAGTCATCGATTATTGCCCGTGTTGTTTACAGCTACTTACCGGCGTATTACGAAGAGCAGGGCGACAATCTCCCGTCACTCTCTCCCGACGGACAGGTTGTAAATTCATCGGTGCGCCACGTAGCTGAAATCAACTATACCGTTGTTGACTTGGAGGCGATTTACAAGCTGAACCTGTTTAATTCCAATTTTGGGATTGTTGTTGGCCCCACGGTTGGCATGGTTCTCAGTGCAGACAGGGAACAGCGTATGGAGTTGGTTGAACCACTCAATGCTGTATTTGATTCATCCCTGTTTAATCCCGGTGATGTAGAGTACATCAATAATGGCCGGGCTATTGTTACCGGTCGGGATGATATTCCGGATAAGTCGTCAATTCGCGTAGCTGTTAAAGCCGGAGCACAGTATGAATTGCCGATTGGCCGATTACTGCTGGTTCCCTGCATCTACTACAATTTTGGCATTACCGAGGTAAGTCCGTCGGCCAACCTTCGCATTAATGCACTCCAGGCAGGTATTGATCTGCGTTTTGCTATCTAGTAGTTGGAGCATTTGTGGTCACCATGGCGGTCAGCGTACGTTTTGGGTAAAACCAGGACAGACGGGTGTTTTTTGTGTACTGCAGCCTGCTGTGACCAACCATCAGTGGAAAATCTAGTAATCGGTGTAACAACGCACACTGTAGCGATGTTGAACCGATATCCCTACAATGCAGGTCACCTTCTGATTGCCCCGCGACAACACTGTGCCAACATAGCAGACCTGGAGTCAGAAGCCGCAGCCGACCTCATGAGCATGCTTCAGTCCTGTGTGCAGGCAATTCAAAGTTCAATGCATCCTCATGCTGTGAACATCGGAGCAAATCTGGGCAAGGATGCAGGTGCCGGAGTACCGGATCATCTGCATTTTCATATCGTTCCCCGCTGGCATGCTGATACAAATTTTATGACGGTGCTGTCAGAAACCAGGGTAATCAACGAATCGCTGGCCCAAACCTGGGCTATCGTACACGAGGCTTGGGAAAACGGCAACCGCCGTATCGAGCCGTAGGTGGCACTCCCATCTGTTCGTTATATGGCAAAAGGAATTGCACCACAACGCAGATTTAGCCAGAATTTTCTGACAGATGTGCGCGTTGCTCAGCGCATTGTGTCGGAGCTTACCATCACGCCCGATGACACGGTTATCGAAATTGGTCCCGGAACGGGTGCCCTTACAAAGTGGTTGGCAGCCTCACCTGCTAAACGGATAATAGCGATTGATGCCGATGAACGTGCGATTGAGCATTGCAGCCGACAACCCTGGGTTACCTCACGCTGTTTGTTTATTCAGGCAGACGTACGTCAGGTAAACTTGGCTGACCTGTTGTCAGGAGAAAAGGCTGTCCTGGTGGGAAATCTGCCGTATAACATCACATCTGAACTGGTTTTCTGGATCCTTGATAACCAGGAGTACCTGACCCGTGCCGTCATCATGGTTCAGCTTGAAGTGGCCCGCCGCCTTGTAGCGCCAGAAGGAAGCAAGGAGTATGGAATTCTGAGTGTGGCAGTAAGGCAGGGGGCTAAGCCAAATCTGCTGTTTACCGTTAAACCCGGATCTTTTTTTCCAGCACCATCCGTTCAGTCTGCCGTTGTTCGATTTTTGCTCCATCCTCATCCTCTTCCCGATTCTCTTATTCCCGGGTTCCGTGAATTTGTTCGGGCGGCATTTAGTATGCGACGAAAGCTTGCTTCGAATACTCTTAAACACTGGCTGGCTATTCAAAATATCAAGCAAGATATCCAACTCGATGTAATTAAAGAGTTTAAACTTTCTGAGAGGCGTCCGGAAACAATCTCTCCGGCTGACTATATCAAGATTTTTTGTCGGCTCGTGGGGGTATCTTTAAACACATAAAACAGGTCTTCCGGCTGTCAGGAGAGTGGTACTCTTGCCAGGCTGTGTAACAAGGACCGTAGACTTGAGAAAAAAAACTTTTATAAACTGTAACTAAATATCTTTACCATGTAGTTTATTGTGGGATACAGAAAGGAAAAAACGCTGATCAGGGTATCAAGGATTTTGTTGGGGGAATTGAGTGAAACAACGGCAACCGAGTTAAATGAAATTTTCAGCAAGTACTTGAAAAATGTGTACGTAAGGATTATTCGTGTATATTAATAACTGGGTTACAAACGAGTGTAACACAGGTTGTAAACAGAGTAAAAAGCATCTGCATTTTCGTAATACGTGGAAAAACTTTCATGAATTTTTTTGTAACCACAATACGGGTATTTCTGATTGTCCTTATAGCTGTAACCGCCGGACTCCAGGTGGCTGCACAGGTTCAAGATTCAGTGAAGGAAAGTAGTCCGCTTATACCTGTTATATCCCAATCGCGTATTTCTGTAGGACCGGTAGCAGGGGTAAACAGGTCTATGCACACCTCCGGTTTTCAGTCAGTTGCTAGAGATGTATTTTGTCCGGACTTTACGCACGGTTCAGGGAACGGATACTACTTTGGGCTTAGTGCCGAGTACCTCCTGGGCTCCCCGAAAGATAGTAAGTCATCGATTATTGCCCGTGTTGTTTACAACTACTTACCGGCGTATTACGAAGTGAAGGGCGATAATCTCCCGTCACTCTCTCCCGATGGACAGGTTGTAAATTCATCGGTGCGCCACGTAGCTGAAATCAACTATACCGTTGTTGACTTGGAGGCGATTTACAAGCTGAACCTGTTTAATTCCAATTTTGGGATTGTTGTTGGCCCCACGGTTGGCATGGTTCTCAGTGCAGACAGGGAACAGCGTATGGAGCTGGTAGAACCGATTACTAGCGTATTTGATTCAACCCTGTTTAATCCCGGTGATGTGGAGTACATCAATAATGGCCGGGCTATCATTACCGGTCGGGATGATATTCCGGATAAGTCGTCAATTCGTGTAGCTGTTAAAGCCGGAGCACAGTATGAATTGCCGATTGGCCGATTTCTGCTGGTTCCCTGCATCTACTACAATTACGGCATTACCGAGGTAAGTCCGTCTGCCAACCTTCGCATTGATGCACTCCATGCAGGTATTGATCTGCGTTTTACTTTCTAACGGTTGGAGCATTTATGGTCACCCAGCGTATACTTTGGGGAAAACCAGGACAGACGGGGGACAGACGGTTTTTTTTTATGTACTGCAGCCTGCTGTGACCAACCATCAGTGGAAAATCTTGTTATTGGTGTAACAACGCACGCCGTAGCGATGTTTACCCGCTATCCATACTATGTGGGTCGCCTGTTGGGTTTTTGCTCCATCGTCATCTTTTTCCCGATTCTCGTATTCCCGGGTTTCATGAATTTGTTCGGGCGGCATTTAGTATGCGACGAAAGGCTGCTTCAAATACTCTTAAACACTAACTAGCTATCTAAAATATCAAGTAAGATGTTCAACTCAATGTAATTAAAGAGTTTATGCTTTCGGAGAGGTGTCCCAAAACAATCACTTTGACTGAGTATATCAAGATTTTTTGTCGGCTCCTGGGGGTATCTTTAAACACGTAAAGCAGGTCTGCCGGCTATCAGGAGAGTGGTACTCTTGCTCAGGTTGTGTAACAAGGTCCACAGATATGAGAAAAAAAAACAACTTTTTTCAAAAAAACTGTAACCGAATACCTTTACCGTAGTTAAATAGGGTACAGGAAGTAAAAAAACACTGATTAAGTTATCCAGTATTTTGTTGGGGGAATAAAGTGAAACAACGGCAACCGAGTTAAATAGAATTTTCAACAAGTACTCGAAAAAATGTGTACGTAAGCATTTTTCGTGTATATTAATAACTGGGTTACAAACGAGTGTAACACAGGTTGTAAACAAAATAATAAACATCTTCATTTTCATAATACGTGGAGAAACATCCATGAAATTTTTTGTAACCACAATACGGGTATTTCTGATTGCCCTTATTGCTACAACCGCCGGACTCCAGGTGGCAGCCCAGGTACAAGATCAAGTGAAGGAAACCAAGGGGACGATGGGGCTGGTAGAAGGTAGGCGTTACATGGTGGCATTCCCTCAGGTATGGGCCAGTCCATCTGAGAAACCAACACCAACGCCCATGCTTCTGTATATTTCATCCAAGGTGAAGGCAACGGTCACCGTTTCCACTCCGTCGGAAATTAATTCTGCGGTTCGGATACAGCGTACAATTACGCTTAAGCCGAACGAAGTGTACAAGCTTTCGATTCCGATATCACTGATGAGTGAACAGAGTGAGATGCGGACCGGATACGGTATTCAGGTGGTTGGTGACAAGCCGATTTCGGTATATACATACCAAGCCTGGAACGGTAACGGTGAATTAGCTCGTCACCTGCCGGTTGAAGCATGGGGTAAGAATTATTACACCATGAACTTCTATCAGGACAAGTATGCAACCGGTTATGAAAAGATGCGTCCAAGCCAGATTCTGGTTATTGCCGCATACGACAACACAATTGTAAACTATACGCCCACCTGGGATACCGAAGGTGGCATGGAAACCCCATCGGTTCCGGCAAACTCATCACAACAGATAGTTTTAAACCGTGGTGATACATATTTAATTAAAGCACGTGTTGTTCCTGAACTTACCAAGGAATTTAAGTCGGACCTCAGTGGAACCTGGATTCGTGCAACCCGTCCGGTAGGTGTTATCTCGGGTCACACCAAGGTAGCAATTATGCGTTATCCTGACGTATTACCGCCAACCGGTATGTATGCAACTGAAGCACACTTTGTGCGGAACAACGTGCACGATGCCATGCTGCCGTTTGAAATGGCAGGGACGAAGTTTGTTACAATCCCCTGTATGTACACCTCGACCCGTGTAACCGGCAAGGCTGCATCTGATATCGGGATTGATGACGACCGTGGTGATGTTATCCGCGTGATTGCACTTGAAGACGGAACCACAATTTCTGCAATGCGCCAGGATGGTTCCGGACTAATGAAGAAATGGCTGATTAACCGTGGTGAAACCCGTCTGGAAACCGCACTTGAAGTTGCAACCTATTGGGAAAGTGATAAGCCGATCCTGATGGGACAGTATGGGAAGTCATACGCTAAAGTACTTCCACCTGCGATTCAGCAAAAAGGTGATGCCACACAAGGTCACCCGACTGTAGAAAGCGGTATGCCCATGTTGCAGTACATTCCGTCAGTTGACCGCTGGGCCAACTACGGCGTGTTCTCTTCTCCTGAAGGAATGGATAACTTCTTTAACATCGTATTTAAAACATCCGATCTTGGTAATATTAAAGTTGACGGTCGCGCCCTGGCTTCGGCTTTCGGCGGTGCAATGCGTCCGCTCCAGGGTACCGAATACTCCTATATCCGTACCCCGATTGCCGTCGGTGATCACGTTGTTGAAAGTGTTAGTGACGATGTTAAATGGGCTGCATGGACCTACGGCTCACTTGATGGTTTAGAGCAAGGTCGTGCTTATGGTACACCGATCACTGTCGATCTGGCCATTGCCTGCGACGATTCACTTGCAGTAACCGAAAAGCTCCTCTGCGGTGATGTTGATGGTGTAGGAAAGATCCTTCCTGAAGGTATCACCTGCGGTTCGATTTTTGCCGTGTATGCTGATAACCTAGTGAACTATGAATTCATAGAAGACCCAGGATTTTCTTCCGGCGATAAAGAAGTTAAGTTCACACTTAAGGTTATTGATAAAACAAAGGATGCTTCCGGTACGGTTCGCGTTGTTTCCCGCTCTGGTAAATACGTAGAAAAAACCTATACCTATGTATCTGACAAGTTTGACTTCTCACCAAAGAAAATTGACTTCGGGACGATACCGTTCAATACCCCTGCATGTAAAGATGTTACAATTCGTAACCTCAGACTGGATGCTCCGCTCACGGTTGTTGATCTGCGGACAAAGTACTTCCCGGGCGTTTACAGCATTTCACCGAAATCGTTTGTGATTCCGCCAGGCGGCGAACAAGTGGTTAACATTTGCGCCACCATTACGGATACCCGAGAAAAACTGGATACCCTGCTGGTTAAACTTGAATGCTATGAGGCTCCGGCTACAGAGCTGCGTGTTCGTGGTGATGAACCTACGATATTTGTTACCGACCAAACATGGGTTAACGTTCCGTCAAGCCATCCAGGTATTCCGAAGGAAGTTGAAATTATTAACGGTGGTAAGGTTGATCTGATTATCACAGGCTACGATGAAGCCCTGGTCGCCAGCCAGAACCACTTCTTCAACTTTGAAACAAAGCAAGGTGCTCCGCTCAAGTCAGTCTTCCCACTCACACTGACAACGGGTCAGCGGTATGCGTTTAATGTTACCTATTCGCCACAAGGTGATGCCGTCAGTCAGCACACACTTGACGTACCGTTCTTCTCGAACGCCCTGGTTGTTGACTCGATTGCAGTTCTCAAAGGTAATGGCGTAACAACTGATATTTATGCAACAGCAACTCCTTGGAATGTTCGTGTTCTGGATAATGTACAGAGCAACCAGGGAATCACTCAGTACACTCAGGAAGTTTCCTTCTCGAACGCAGGCTCACAAGCCGTAACGTTTGATCAACCGTATATCGAAGGTCCGGATGCTGCATCGTTCAAGATCGTTGACAACGGTAATACGGGTGGCTTCCCGATTCAGCTGATTGGATCAAACCAAAATCAGAAAGAGCGCTATATCACGATTGCATTTGTTCCAACCGAACAGGCAAACCGTGGTGCCGAACGCAACAATTACGCTGCAACCCTGGTATTCCCCAATAGCAGCAGTAACAGCAAGTATGAAGTAGCACTGAATGGAATTGCATGGCAGCCACACGTAAAGGGTGCCGATCATGACTACGGTTCCTTCCAGGCCGGCGATCCGGTGGCTACCGCAACAATTACGCTGGTAAATGAGAACTATCAGGATGTAACCAACCCAACATCGGGCGATACAAAGGGTACACATGCCGTTACCATCACCGGTATTCGTCTTCTTGACCCAGCAGCTGGATTCGTGGTTGACTACGGTCCAACACCAGCAACACCGTTCATCCTTCAGCCGGGTGAAACACGCGACATTACCGTTAGCTTTAACCCGGCAATGGCAGGAACGTTTACGACCACCTACGAAGTTCTCACACAACCGTCAGACATGACTGATGGAGCAGCTCCGTATACTCCGTCCTACAAACTCACGGCTGTAGTTGCCGGTGGCGACTTTACCGTACAAGGCAGCAATGCCGAACAGTATGTGTTTAACGCTAAAGAAATGACGATTACAATTCGCCATACCGAAGCAACAACACGTCGCTTTAACATTGCTACGCCTTCCGGTCTTGATGGCTCACGCTTTACGGTTGCCGAGCAGTATATTGATGTACCTCCGGGTGTTACCGGAACTGTTCATGTTACCTTTATCCCTGATTACATCACCAAGCTGCGCAATGGTCAAGATCCGTCGTACCTGCAGTCACCAAAGGCACAAAGCCAAGGTCTGAAATTGCGCGGAAACGCGTTCTCGACTGACGTTGAAATCACGGATGCCGTTAATGGTAAGAAACAGGTTGCCACATTAACAGGTGATGGTCTGTTCCTTGAAACAACAAACTTTGTTGGCACTACGTACCAGGTATCAGTAGCAAAATCAATTGATATTCCGATCGAACTGAAAGCCGTACCGGAAGCCCTTGATGTTGCAAACCTTACTGAACTGCGCATCAGGATCTCCTATGATGCCAACATCGTTCGGCCGCGCCTGAATGCAATCATTACCGATGGTACGCAACTGCAGGGTGGCCGGGTCATTACGGCAACCCAGGTTCTGCCCAATATGATTGAGCTGGATATCGAAACGGCTCAGCCGATTACAAGTGCCGGCGGACCACTCTTCAAGCTTACCTTTGACTCGTACCTTGGTAAGAGCGCAGATCCGGCAAATCCGTTTATCTCGCCAATTAACATTTACACCTATCCTGTAGACTTCAACAACTCAGATGGCGTTGGCAAGAGTGATCAGTATGTGCTCTTCCACGATGAACCGGGTAAGCTGGAAGTTCTACAAGACTGCGCCAAGAACCTGCGTCTGGTACAACTGTCATCGGCACGTTTCTCAATCAAACCGATTGCCCCCAACCCAGTTAGCGGTTCGGCAGTCATTAACTACTCGATTGGCCTGCCGGGTGCCACACGCATCGCTCTCTATAATGCGTCAGGTGTCCATGTTATGGATCTTGTTAACGAAAACCTTGCCGCCGGTGAATATGAACTCACACTTGATGTTACGGCACTTCCCGCCGGCACATACTTCTATCGTGTGATTTCCGGACCATATATCAGCGATGACCAAGTGCTGACTGTTGTGCGGTAAATAAGCATACAACTCGAAAACCAAGCCCCTTTCCATTTCTATGATGGAAGGGGGCTTTTCTTTACTGGACAGATTGGCCGATACCGCACGATACACCTTGTAAACACGAGGTGCGATATGCTAATTTGCATGCATGAGAATAGTATCAGCAGTTACGTTGCTGTGTCTGGCATGGGCCTCCTCGCAGCTAACGGCTCAGCAGATTAGCTGGACACCTGAAATCCCCGGCAACCTGGTTAGGGTGCCGGTTGATGTTAGCCCACGATTCGCCCGACTCGGCCTTGTTGCAGGTACGCATGACCTGCTTGTTCCGCCAGGGTGGACGGCACGTATCTTTTATGCCGGACAGGAGCTTAAAAAACCACGGTTCCTTGCCTGGGGACCCGACTCGGTGCTGTATGTAGCCAATATGTCGGGCAGTACGGTGCTGGCTTTCCCTGACCTGGATCGCGACGGCCTTGCCGATACGTGCTTCGTTGCCACAAAGGTTCCCGGCAGTACCTCTTCGATAACATTCTACCGTGACACCCTTTTTGCAGGAAGCGAATCAGGAATAACCAAGTACTGGCGTTCTACCGCCACAGGCTATGTTTTTGATAAAAGTGCAGTCATTGTTGATAAAACCCAACAGCCCAATCAACTGGGCGGAAATCATAAAACCCGGACCGTTGTAGCCGATACTAACAATCATTATCTCTACTTAAGCGTAGGCTCACGCGGTAATGCCGATAGGGAAGCAGACCGGGCGCTGATTGAACGGTATAACTGGGATGGGTCAGGTCGAAAAGTAATAGCCACCGGCGTGCGCAATGCTGTGGGTCTTACCTTGCATCCCCGAACAGGAAAGGTGTGGGCAAATAATAATGGGAGTGATCACCAGGGGAATAATATTCCGCCTGAATTTATCGATATCGTTCGCGATGGCGGTTTTTACGGGTATCCCTTTGCATATCACGATCACAACTGGATGGATTTAACCCATTCAGCCTATAAAGATATCCTGCCGGTTACGGCAAACGATTCTGCCGCCGTTGCCTCAATGGTGAAGGCCGCAGCACTGATTACGCCTCACTCCGCTCCTATGCAAATGCAGTTTGCACATGACGGGATGCCTGAACATTATCGTAACGGGCTCTTCGTAGCACTTCGCGGTTCGTGGAACCGCACTCCGGTTAGCGGTACGAAGGTGGTTTTTCTGACGTTTGACGGCGATGCCGACACGGTTGCCAATAGCGTACAGGATTTCTGCACCAACTTTATTCTTGACTCTACAAAATCCGATAGCCGCTGGGCACGCCCCGTTGGACTTGCTCTGGCAGCGGACGGCTCTGTTTTTATTACCAGCGATGATGTAAAACAATTTATTGTCAAGCTTACACCACCACAAACATCCTCTGTGCATGACACGTGGAATAACTCTGACCTCCGTATCAGTCCCAATCCTGCCGGAACCTTGCTTCACATTGCATCCCCATTAAAAACTGAACAAATAGTATCAATATTTAGCAATATTGGGATGCTTGTGCTTCGTTCGGTTATAAACAGTGATGGCGATATCAATATCTCCGGTTTACCGGCCGGACACTATGTTGTTATCAGCCAGTCTGGCGGTCAGACTCGCAGAGCGATACTATCTGTTGTGCGGTAATCAGCGCAGACCCCCGCCGTTGTTCCAACTGATGTCGTAATTGGGCACCGATTGTCTCGCGGTAGCTGCATTGATCGAATACATCGGTTAGCCATTCAACTAAAGCGCCTGGCGTTTCTGTTACGCGAAGTAGGCCCATGGTGTGAAACTGTACGGCGTCAGCAGACCTGCTGATGTTGGGTCCGCATGCGATTGGCACACCAAACGCTGCAGGCTCGGTTACGCTATGTACGCCGGCTCCGAAGCCTCCGCCCACGAAGGCAGCATCAGCAATTGCATATAAACCAAGCAACATACCAACCGAATCAACCACAATGGCGGACCCGCTGTTGTCGGTGACAGCTGATAAGGGTACGGCATTAAACTGCTGACACAAGCGTTTTACGGCATTTGGCGTTGGCTCGTGAGGAACCAGAATGAGCCGAAGGGTGGATGTCCAGTCAGGTCTGCGGCTACCGAGTGTGTTCAGTGCACTCAGCAGGAGATCTTCGTCGGCTGACCATGTACTGCCTGTAATCAGCGTAATCCCCGACCACTCCTTATCCAGAAATTGAATCCCGACAGGATGCTCTGCGCGCTCCAACACGACATCGGTCCGCGTGTCGGCCACAACCCGAATCTCGGTACTACTACCCTGCAGCATAGATGCAAAACCATCGGCATGGTGTTGGTTTACAGCGTTGATTCGAGTGAGGTGGCCGTAGGTATCTTTTATCCACGAGCTAAGAATTGCTGAGTTCCACGCAGATGGAATAGTTGCATTAACGAGAAGCATCGGCACGGATTGCCGCGATGCCTCTACCACCAAATTACGCCAAACATCATAACGATTTATAATAATGCATTGGGGTCTGAGAAGTCGTATCCATTGTTTCATACGCCGTGATGAATCTGCCGGCAAAAGATACACGTCGTCAACATCCCGGTGACGTCGGGCCCGATCGTACCCTGAGGGCGACCAAAGCGTAACAACTATTCTTGCGAGGGGAAGTTGCTTTCGCACCAGCGAGATGACTGCGACAAGCTGCTCAAACTCTCCCATCGAGGCGGCGTGAAACCAAATTGAACGGTGTTCTGATTGCGCTGGTTCAGCAAGCAGTGACCGTCGTTTTTTTAATTTGGGATGTACTGTGCCCAGAATGAACAACCCTAACCGTATAACCGGAATACACACCGTGTTATACAGTACATCAACCAGGACAACCGGCATCTAGGTACCTGTAAAAGAGGGCTTGCGTTTGTTTAGAAATGCTCCCGTTCCTTCTATAAAATCATTCGTTCCGCAAAGCTCACCAAATAACTCAGCCTCTAATGCCTGACCGTCAGCAACCGGAAGACCCCTTGATGCAAGTACAGCCATCAACGCTGCCCGTACAGCCAGAGGCGCTTTTGATGCAACCATCTGAGCAAACGTTACAGCCTCACGGAGTAGTGCCTCGGGCTCGGTAACTCGTTGTACAAGCCCCAAATGCAATGCAGTAGAGGCATTAACCATTTCGCACGACAGGATTAGCTCCAAAGCACGGGCTGGTCCTACCAGCCTGCTTAAACGCTGAGTTCCGCCGTAGCCCGGGATTACGCCTAAACTGATTTCCGGCAACCCAAGCATTGCATTGGATGACGCGAAACGGATATGACATGCCATTGCGAGTTCGCAACCACCGCCAAGTGCAAAACCGTTTACAGCAGCGATAACGGGAACCTGAAGTGCCTCTATCATGTCAAACACTCGCTGACCCCGCTGCGAAAACTGGCCACCGGTTTCAGCGGTCTGCGAATGTAACTCTGCAATGTCGGCACCTGCAGCGAATGCCTTCTGTCCGCTCCCGGTGATAATAACGGCACCAATTGTTGAGTCTGCGGCTACCTGACGAATGAGTTCTTCCAATTCATTCAGCAGTTCTGCGTTCAGTGCATTTAATTTGTCGGGACGGTTTAGCGTGATATGTGCTATACCGTCAGTAACATTGTAAAGAAGTGTGTTCATAGAAGCAAAGCTACAAACTCTCGGTATTGTATCCCGATGATCTCGAACGTAAAAAATGTATTTCTGATAGTACTGCTATGCTGTTCCGTAATAGCTGCTGCCGGACGTAAGCCGGTAAAAAAAAGTCGCACAAGCCACCTGGTGGTGGTATCGGAACAGACGCTGGCGCCGGGCATCCGCTACACCCACTACCGAACCAAGTCCAGACGCTCCACGCATATTCACGAGCTTCGGTTTAACCGGACCGAGCAGGGAGGAGCATTGTGTATTCTAAAAGGCAGAGACTGGATAAGCGGACGTGAGCCCCTTGCCAGTTTAACCAGGCGCTATAGCGATTCGAACGGACGTGAGGTGTTTGGTGCTATCAATGCCAACTTCTGGTCAGGCGGACGCAGCATACCGATTGGACCGCTGGTTGCCGACGGACAGGTTGTGCAGATGCTTCCGTATAAACAGTGGTCAAGTGCATTCTTTGACAGAAGTAATGCAATGGTTATCGACACGTTCAGACTGCGTGGAATTTTGGTAAGGGGCTCAGACACACTTTCAATTTCAAGCGTTAACAGCAGATTCAAACCGTTTGATATCGTATTTTACAATTTATACGCAGGGCCGTCAGTACCGTTTATCCCGGATGACTGGGTAGAATCAGCTCTGCATGAAGCAATGGTTGATACTACATTGCTTGGGAACGATAGTACGGAGCAGGTACTGGACACTGCCCGAATGCGTGAAGACCTGCGTAAAATGATGGTAGAAACCAATCGTGAACATGCCACTAAGAAACTTGTTTTTCGGTACCTTCATTCTCCCTGTGTTAATGCACCCGTACCTGCTGTGCTGATCGCGGTGGATACCGGCGTGGTTGCAGTACCTGACAGCGGATTTATCATTACGGTGTCTGATAGCGTGTACAAACTCAGCCCGCCTGCATCATGGAGTGTTGGTGATACTACGGTTGTGCACTTTAGCACCAACGTACATTCAAAACAGGTTTTTGTGAATGCCGTAAGCGGAACACCGCGACTGGTAAGAAACGGCAAAGCAAGGCCAGAGGCAGCACGAGAAGGTGTTACATCGAAACGTTTTATTAACCAGAAACTGGCACGTACAGCCATTGGTGTGGATAAAAGCGGACGTGAGTTGATTTTTGCCGTCATCGAACCAGGAAGCAACGGCAACGCTCAGGAGGGCGCCACCTTACTGGAAACGGCTCGATTTATGAAGATGCTTGGAGCATACCAGGCAATGAATTTAGACGGTGGGGGATCCAGCGGAATGGTTGTAGAAAATAGTCACGTATTTTATAAAAACGAAGATCCGGTTACTCGTTCAATTTCCGTTGCTCTTGGATTAATCCGTGCAATAACCGAAACGCCTTAGTACAACAGGAATGCAGTACGCAGAATAATGAAATCTGCTACGCCGCTCTCGGAGAGCGACTCAATGTCAGTGACTGACATCTGTTGCTTAAGCACATCCAGGAATTTTTCTGATCCGCAGGCTCGTACAAACAAGGATTGAGGCGACGGCATTGAAGCAGTGTGATCAGGATAGGTGCTCCGTAATCGCGATATCAGCATCATTGCACCTGTAAACGGACGGTAGGCTACTCCGGGAGCTCTGGCAATATGGTAGCCATTGCATACCTGATCTTTAAACATGCCTGCCTGCGGCACAAAACGTCCATACCGTAGTAGTATCCCGTTTCGCTTCATTCTGTGTTCGATGATGGTATCGCGCACCATCCAGGGAGCACCGAATACGGCAAACGGCATTGTTGTGCCAATACCAATCGAGCACCAGCCCAGTTCACCCAGCAAACCCAGGAAGGGGTAGTAGGTTGCGCTTTCTGACGTTGGGATATTGGGTGACGTTGGGTACCATGCCAGCATGGTCTTGCGCCAGGTATCTGAACGATTCCATCCTTTGCAGCGGACAACGGTAAGCGAGCAGGTCTTTGGAAAGCCGTTAGATAGTTTTCCAAGCCATCCCAGCTTATTGGCCATGCCGGCTATCTCGCCCAGAGTTAAACCGTGAATGTAGGGTACGGGAATTCTGCATACAAAACTTTGGTAGTTTCCTTCAGGGATGGCGCCGTCTACATCTTCACCACCCAGAGGGTTTGGTCTGTCCAGAATAATAACCGGTATGCCGTTCTCTGCGCAGCTCTGGAGTACTTCAATCATTGTGCTAACGTAGGTATAGCTTCTGGTTCCAATATCCTGTAAATCAATAACTACAACATCGGCACCCTGCAGATGCTTTAGTGTTGGCTTACGGTCCTTACCATAGAGCGACATCACAGGTATTGTATCGCTCACGCCATCCGAAACAGCAACGCCGGCCTTGGTTATTCCATCATAGCCATGCTCGGGAGCAAGCACTCGTAGGAGGCGTACAGTTCCGGCACGCAGCATTTCCTGCAGGGTTGTTCTGCCGGATAGTGAGCGTGCTGCTGCATGAGAAACCAGAACAACATTTTTTCCGGCAAGCATATCAAACTGTGCGTCGATCAGATTGTCCACGCCGGTTTTTACAACAGCAGAATCAGATTGAGCTGTTGCTGTAAAACAGCATAGAGCAAGAAGAAGGACGAAGAGTTTAATCATGGACGGGTTTGTTTCGTGGGTGAAACAAAGTATGAACCTCTCTGATATACTCACGATCGACGTGGGTGTAAATCTGTGTTGTTCCGATATCGGCATGACCAAGCATTTCCTGGACAGCACGGAGGTCTGCACCGCCTTCCAGTAGGTGGGTAGCAAAGCTATGTCGGAAAAGGTGGGGGTGAACATGAGTCTGGATGCCAGCCTTCCCAGCTGCCTGCTGAATAATGTTCCATACACTCATCCGCGAAAGCATGGTGCCGCGCTTGCTTAAGAACAACACATCGTCGGTTGGCTTCTGAGTTATTAGCTGCGCCCGGGCTTCGTTCATATACTTTTTAATCCAGGTTATTGCAGTCATTCCAATGGGAATCATTCGTTCTTTTGACCCCTTGCCAATAACCCGAACCAGCTCCATATCGAACAGTACTTGTCGCTGACGTATTGCGGTAACCTCTGAGACCCGTAGGCCGCAGGCATACATAAGCTCCAGCAAAGCGCGGTCTCGCAGCTCGTACTTGGTGGGCGGAACGCCTGCAACGGTTTCGCCCACAGATTGAAGCAGTCGTACCATTTCAGCAACAGACAAGGTTGAGGGTAGGTGCCGTGTTTTGGCAGGCACCTGTATCGTCTCGGTTACATCAGCCGTGGCTCGTCCGGCCGAAATCAGGAACCGGTATAGGTGTCGGATAGAAGACAAGTAGCGGGCCCGACTGACTGGAGCAATTCCAAGGTTTGACAGGACAACAAAAAAATCTGATAAATGATGTCTGTTTGCATCCGAAAATTTATCAATATTGCAACTATCAAGATGTTCAGCCAATCTTGTTGTATCATGCAGATAAGCATCAAGTGTAGTTGTGCTCAAGCCCCTTTCCAAAGAAATGTAATCCTTGAATGCAGTCAAATCAGTGGCAAATCCCTTGGGAACATTACTGTGCATCGTGCTGAGCTGTTGGCGTGTTTTTGTAACGAACTCTCTGGTGCGATGAGCCAAGCAGGTTTTTCACGAAGGCTTCCTGAATCAGATCAAGGTCATGCATCGTAAGCATGGTATTGGTAAGCTGTCCGTCGAACACACGGTCCATAATGATCGAGTGCACTGCCGATTCGATTTCCTGGCGCTGCGACGTATCTACCAGTCTGGACAATGCTTCGGCGGCATCTGCAAGCATCACGATGCCTGCTTCGCGTGAATCGGGTTTAGGTCCCGGGTACCGAAAGTCGTGTTCATCCACTGCAATGCCGGTTTCCGTACTCTGTTCCAGTGCCTGTGCATGAAAATGCTTAATCAGTATGGTGCCGTGATGCATAGGGATAAACTTGGTAATTCGTTCCGGCAGCTTGTATTCCTTGGCCAGCTCAATTCCATCCTGAACATGTTGCCTGATGATAGCAGCGCTTCGTTTTGGCGGAATGTGATCGTGTTTATTATGTGTGTCGATCTGATTTTCGACAAAATATTCACTTTTTTCAATTTTACCGATGTCATGGAAATACGTACCAACGCGCGTAAGCAGGGCATTGGCGCCAATGGCATCGGCTGCCGCCTCGGCAAGCCTGGCAACGGCCATGGTATGCTGATACGTTCCCGGTGCCCGTTCATTGAGCAATCGCAGAAGCGGATGATTGACGTTGTTGAATTCTTCAAGTCGCAAGTCAGTGGCAACGTTAAACGTGCGTTCAAACAAGAGGATAACGGCAAAGGTGAGAAGGGGGCTTAGAATTGCATTGGCACCGGCCATAACCAGCTTGGGCCAGATAAGCTCTACCTGTGCCGAGCGCTCCAGGTCGATTGCAAGAAGTGCGATAGCCATACCGCTGAAAATTGCAACGATGGCGGTAAAAATCTGGGTTCTGCTGTGGATATCCCTGCCAGAATACACACCCATTATTCCGCCCACCAAAAGCACGAGCATAATTGCATAATCATCGCCACGTGCCGCTCCCACAGAGATACTCATTGCAACAGACAGCATCAGTGCAGTCCGCTCCTCATACAGGATGGTGATAATCATTGCCAGAGCCGGAATGATTGCAAGGTATTCAAGTGGCAGAGCAGTATCGATACGGGCACTAAGCCAGCCCATCAATGTACTGAGCACCGGCAGTGCCAGCAAGGTGGCCAGTTGATACACGCGGTGGTAACTGACGGGGCGGAGAAATCGCAGGAACAGCACAACAAAGCCAACGATGACCATGGCGTGGCCCAGGCTGCCAATAACAGCAAAGTAGCTGTACGTAATCGTGGAGCGCAGCAGTTCAGCATTGCGGTACGCAAGTAACCGGCGCAGTGCCAGATCATCAACTCGCTGCCCCTTACGGATAATAACGTCAGACTTCCGCACGATCTCCTTTGTTGTCCCCACCGAGGTGGCAAGTTCCTCACGAAGTTTACTTGTGGCCGTGACATCAGGTACCAGGAAAATGACGTTTGCCGACGGTTGGCGTCCGAACTGTACGGCTTCGGCACGCACCAGTTTGTCGGCACCCGAACTGTCGCGTACAACGACAAAGTCGGCTTTAACGCTGTCCCTATTCAGCACGGTAGCATACTGTCCCGGACTATGCGCTGTTTGTTTTGGAAGCAGGCTGTCCGGCAGGGTAGTTTTTACCCTGAAAACAATTGGCGCTGCATCTGCTGCCGAATCGGAGGCCTGCCTGATTTCGTGCGCAGTTTTTAGGACAGGGAAGGTATAATCTGCATAGACAGATTCCTGGCTCCAGACCGTACCCAGTAATGACTGGCTGTAGGTAGCATGGTTTTTTTCTCCACCGCTCCCTGGTAGCATGGCTGTTACCGATGCTACGGCTAGCACGATAATAACCCAACGGATAATCCGAATAGTTAGCGTATGCTGCTGCTCAGCTGCGTCTGACTCCGTCCGCAGCTTTTTATAGAGTGTGGGTTGCGAAGCAGCCATGATCAAGACCCGGTGAATGCCGGTGGTCGTTTCTCGATAAAGGCGGCAACACCTTCGGAATAATCACTGCTGTCACCGGCCCGTTGTTGATATTCTTTCTCCATGTCCAGCATTTCGGCCAGAGGGCGAGTAGCTCCCTGCTGAAGAAGTTGCTTCACGAATCCATACGTTTGCGTGGGACCAGACGCATATTTTTTGGCTACGGCACCGAGTGCAGCATGAAACGCCTTGGGATGTACCACAGAATTAACCAGGCCAAGACGCTCGGCATTGGATGCGGAAATTGGCTTATTCAGCGTTGCAAACTCGAATGCCTTTGCGTAGCCCATCATTCGGGGATAGAAGAAGGTAGCACCACTGTCAGGAATCAGTGCGATACCGATGAAGGCTTCCACCATGCGTGCTGCTGAACTCATGATTCGAATATCCGCTGCCAGGGCAAGTGAAAGACCTGCTCCAGCTGCTACACCGTTGATGCCGGCAATAATGGGTTTGGGCATTCCGGTGATTGCCCGGATGATAGGGTTGTACCGGCGTTCCAGGGAATCGTACAGACTGCGTTTGCCGCCACCCGTTGGTGCATCTTTCAGATCCTGTCCTGAACAGAAGGCTTTCCCTGCTCCGGTTAACACAACACAGCGGACTCCTGCATCGGTTTCTGCCTGAGTAAGCGCGTGGAGTAACTCGGTGCTTAACTGTTCGTTGACGGCATTGTATGACTCCGGTCGGTTCAGAGTGATTGTGCAAACACCATCGGTGCTATCGTAAAGAATTGTATCCATAGGTACTATTTGTCGGTGATTCCCAGGTCAGTTGCAGAAAGCGGCTCCAAATTCTTTGCAGCCAGGGCCAGGAAGTCACCCATGAGCCGGATGGTGATCATCACTGCCTCACGTCGGGCAACGGGCGACATTCCGTTGAGTGTTTCCTGAAAGCGATCGTATAATTCCTTATCAGTGAAGCCGGCACCTTCAGCACAGCTTTCAACAATTTTCTGAGCATCAGCAGGTGAAAACCGTGTCTTGAAGTATTCTGACAAACGCCGTTTGAACAAGGCTTCAGGTTTTAGAGCTTTCTTTGCTTCTTCCATTGACTGCCGTAAAACATCGGCACCCCGCTTACTGGGAACCCTACTAAGGAACCCACTGATCAGAGACTCGGTTTTAAATGCGTCGGCAATCGAGCTAAATGCCACCGGAGGCAGGGCACAGTCAACGATTTTCATATATAGCGTGTCGGTATTCATGGTGGCTTCACCATGCGCAGGTCGTGCATCTGCTGAGCGAGCTTCGGCAGTGACAAAAAGGCTACATGCAACAAGTACTGCAATGGCAGCACACAGGTTACTCATTACTCTCATGAATTTCTCCAGTTAGGTTTACGTTTCTCAACAAAGGCAGCCATACCTTCCTTCTGATCGTTCGTGGCAAATAAAAGATAAAAGTTCTTCCGTTCGAATTCCAAGCCCCCTTCCAGTGTTGAACTATGAGCTTTAAGGACGGCTTCCTTGGCAAGGCGCACAGCAATTGGAGCCTTGGTCGCAATTTCAGCAGCAAGGGCAATAGCCTCATCCAAATAGTATTCAACCGGTACTACACGATTAACAAGTCCGGCATCCTGAGCATGCCGTGCATCAATTGTTCGTCCGGTTAACACCATTTCCATGGCAACAGCCTTTCCAACAGCACGGGTCAGACGCTGAGTGCCGCCCGCTCCCGGCATTGCACCAATATTGATTTCGGGCTGTCCGAAGACTGCGGTTTCACTGGCAACAATCATATCAGCCAACATTGCAAGTTCGCAGCCGCCTCCGAGTGCATAGCCACTGACTGCGGCAATTATCGGCTTTTTTATATTACGAATTCGTTCCCAGCGTGCAAACTGATCGCGATTGAGCATGGTAACAGCGTCTGCATCAGCCATCTCGGTTATATCGGCGCCGGCTGCAAAGGCACGATCGTTACCGTGAATTACAATACAGCGAACAGAATCGCTGGAATCAAGAAGCTCAAACGCTTCAACAAGTTCTACCATGGTTTGTAAGCTCAGGGCATTCAGCTGATTTGGCCGGTTAATTTGAATGGCCCCCACACCATCTGTTGGGTGGTGAACACGAATACAAGTGAATTCAGAATCTGTCATCTGCTGCTTCAGGGTAAGTTTGTGTTTCTGCGGATTACGTGAAATTACCAACCGAATGGACAACCTCTACGATTCAATTCCTGAAAACGATGACCTGCTGAAACCGTCGGCTGATACGATACAGCATCTTAAGTCGTTACGGCTCAGGTCGGGAAGCACGGTTCAAGTGCTCAATGGTAAGGGGCTTACGGCATTGTGCAGAATCGAAACGCCAGGTGTACTTCGGGTTATTTCTCGTACTCTGGCTCCGGAGCCGTTGGTTACGGTACTGTGTTTGGGGATTACCGACAGTAAGAGTAGGATTGAGTTTACTGTTGAAAAGGCAACTGAGCTGGGCATAACTCACATTGTACCAGTCCATACCGAACGGTCGCAGTTTTTTAGAACGTCGGTTGAACGGATGAGGCTAAAGTGCGTGGCAGCACTGATGCAGTCTGGCAACCCCTGGCTTCCACAGGTTCATGAACCTGTAGGCCTTGCCGAGGCCGCAGAGTTTTGTCTGCAGCATGGTGCTAAACTTATGTACGGTAGCCAGAATGCCGACGAGTCAAACGTGGACCACGTACGGTCAGTACCGGTTGCACTGTTTATTGGTCCGGAAGGGGGCTTTACGTTGGCAGAGGAAGCACACCTACAACGTTTGCATGCCACAGCCGTACGTTTAGGCAGGTACCGGTTACGAACAGAAACCGCCGCAATCGCAATGATGGCGGCGGTGCAGAGGATACGGATTTGAAGTCGTAGTTCCGGTTACCGGGCAATCACAACCGGAGTAGTGGTGATCGAACCATTGATATCAACAATAAGCCGATACACGCCGGACGATAACGTTGCAACCGGAATGCGCACCAGTTTTATCTGCGGGGCACAGTGGTCCTGCAACAGTGTTGTTGTGATACCTTGCTGGTTGGAGAGAGCAACGCGGACGTAGCCGGGAACGGTAATTGTAACCTCCGCCATGCCGTCTGTAGTTACCGGGTTGGGTGCAACTCTCACGGTATGGTTACTGTAGGCGGTCTCAGTCACAGGCGACTGACCACTGACGAAGAGGCGTGTAGTTACCGGAAGGTGGTCACTAACCGTGCTTCGATACGAACTTAAGTATGCCTGGGGAGCTTCCAGAATTACTCTGTGCAACGAATTCTTGATGTCACGAGTAATCAAACAATGATCAATAAAACTCCGGTCAAATCCGATGTATGACCCCAGGCCACGTTCTTCAAGGCTGAGTGTTACCGGAAACCAGCGGGTTGAATCGTCAGTGAATACTTTGTACGGACTGGGCTTTGCTTCGTCTACATTCGTTCCAGTGAGTCTGTCGTTAAAATCGCCGACGATAATGAGCGATGAGTCGGAATAAAAATCATGAAGGTAGGCATGGAACGTTTCGGCATCGGTCTTCCTGCGCTCATAATCGTCAAGTTCGGTACCTGCACCGGTTGCCTTTGCATGGATATTGAACAGGACGTACCGCTTCTTCATCCCATCGATTTCGGCATCAAACGTTATCCTGTATGGGAAACGTCCGCCAGCCCAGGCTTGAGCGCCGCCATTAACGGCAAGACCGTTGGTAATCGGGGTAATTGTGTTTTTGTTGTACAGGTAGCACATAGACATTTCGGATGGCATCTCGGCGCTGTACAGGACGCCGTACGAGCCTTGTACTGAATCAGCAAGTGCCTGGGCAGCACTGCTTCCGATCACTTCCTGAAGTGCCCAAATATCCGCCTGTATGGTATCCATCACCTGCCGGATACTGCGTCGCTGACGCTGTTTATCAGAAGGCCCCATGGTTGTATCGGTAGAGCCATACCAGTCCAGATTCCATGATGTAATGTCGAGGGTACGGTTCTTGGGGACGGTGTCGGGTTCGGCGGGCTGAACACCCACATCAGCTCCGAAGCGAGGCAAAATCTGATATCCTCCTCGAAACTGGCTTACGCAGCCCACGATGTCAACTTCGTCTTCTGGGATTGGCAGGGCTTGTACGGCGATCTCAGTTGAACCGTCGATGCGCACTGCAAGGTCATTACCCTGAGTGTCGAATGCAGTGTAATTATTTTCTCCCTGGAATGATCCTTTCTCCGAAAACTTCAGTCTTCGGATTCGCACTAACTGTCCTTCGAGTCCTTCACCCAGCAGCGGGACAGAGGTGTTTCGGGGCGTTGGAGCCACGCGGGGTACAGGAACAACCGTGAACGTCATGTTGGTTCCAGCCAGCTCCAACAGGCCGGTTCCTGGCTGACCGGTTGTTGCCTGGAACTCAACGATTTCTGCGTTCTCGATAATAACGGAGTCGCCGATTTGTACACCCCTGGCGAAGGCTGCATTAAAGACGGCAATACCTGCGGTGCCATCCTGAATGTACGCCGGGTTTCCAAATTCATTGGCTGCACTCACACGCCCTGCAACTTTTGCAACAGTGGATCCAAGGTCCTGCTTTCTGACATCAATGATGGGAGTGGGATCCTGTGCAGATGCTGCAATAACTGCACAAAGTGAAAAACAAATAAATGTATAAACGTTTCGGAGCATAGAATTTACCTTAGGGTGCTGGTGGTCAGAAAATTGACAAGTTAACGGAATCTTCGGCATTACTGCTGGCATCCCATGAATACAGCATATACGAGGTTCCTGCAGAGATAGTAACGTTCTCTATGACGGCTGCAACATTTGTTGTACCGGCTTCGCGTAACTCAAAACTGTAGGTGCCGGGAGGCAGCGTTGCGTAAGAACTGCTGAAGCCAGGATCGAACTCTTCGGAAAATAGTTTGTCGCCGCCGCGAACCCACACCTCAACAGTAAAAAACTTGTTGACGGCTTCAGCCATGTGCGTAAATCGGAGTACCGGGCTGGCAGTTGCCGGGAGCGTGGTATCCTGAATTGCCCTCCGAAATTCAACAACCTGGCTTGCGGATCCTCGGGCAAACAAGATAACGTTTGCAGAGCCACCCAAGGTGTAATAGAGTGTGTCGCGCAACAAGGTTGAACCGTTTTTAAGGACAAAGCCAACGGGCCTTCCGGCATCACAGCGAATCAGCGAAGAAGCCTTGCCTCTTGAGATGGTCACCGAGTCAGAGGCTGCTACTACACAGCTAAGTGAATCAACATCGCGGATAACGTGAACAAACCGAACAGTGGCAGGCGTCGGCTGAGGAAACGTGAGGACCCCGTCATCGCATGCTCCGATGAGCAGTGCTACTGCCAATGATAAATAAAGCAACTTATGCATAGTTAAAAAGTATACCGTATTCCAAGCTGCATTCGCCAGCGTGAATAAAAGTTGTCTGTAATATAAATACCCGGGTGTCCGGCAGTTACCGGCGCAGAATAGGTCATTCGCAATCTTCCCTGGGCATCAAACGGATTGTTTCCCGTAGAACCCAGGCCGAACAGGTTAAAACTTTGAAAGTTTACGTACTGTACCAAACCCCACGATGAGTTTAAAAGGTTAAGAAGATTCTGAACATCGCAGGTTAACGTTACTTTCTGATCTGAAATCAATAAATCCTGGCTTATCCGCAGATCGATTTTATTCCGCCATGGTTCACGAACAAAATTTCTGGGGAGGATTTTGCCCTGATACTCCTTTAGAATCGGGTTTGCGTCTACAAGCTGCATGATCTGTTCCCACACCTGTTCGCGTGTACGCAGGTCAGTGCCGCCCGGAGGCTCGATCACAATTCGGGTGTTGTAGTCTTCCGGACGCGGGATGTAGATCAGGTCATTACCGCCGGAAACGTTGTCGCCATTGTAGTCCTGGATGTAACTCAGCGAGTATGGCCGTCCGCTTGATCCGTCAAAAAACAGCCCAACAGACGTAGAGGTGTTTTCTGACCATGAAATCCTGTAGGAGGCGCTTACGGCAATGCGATGCGGTACGTCGAAGTTGGAACGACCGACGGTTGCATTGTTAGGATCTACAACATCGTTAAACTGATAGAGCGATGACGCAGTAGAGTTGAGAGAGCTGTTCAGATCTTCGGAACCTCCGTAGGTATATGACAGCATTGCCGACAGTCCGGGCAGGATATCGTTGTTCTCATCAACCACAAGCTGGGTCATAACCGAATACTGGTATCCCGCATTACGTGACCGTAGCAGCAACACCTGTGTGAATTCCGGCGCCTGCATAGAGTCAGGCTGGGTTCCCGAGTACAGCGGACGTCCGTCGAGCGGACTCACACCCCGTACAGTATCGCCGTTAAGAATCCATGAACGGTTGCTTTGTTTAAGATTCAGGTTTGAATAATCAACCTGGTTCAGGAATGAGCCATACATACCTTCCACCGTTAGGGTAAGCCCCTTCCCAAACTGAATATCGGTACCAAGCGTGCTTCTCCACACCTGGGGCATTTTGAAATTCTCGTCAGTAATGTTAATAGCTGCCGTATTGATTGCAGAGCCCGGATACCCGGTATCACCGGGGTGTGGTGGTGGAATGGTCAGATCCCACTTCATGGGCAGTCCTGTTGCAGGATCAGTAATCAGCAGGGTAGAGTTGTATGCACCTAACTGAGCACGGAACAAATCAACACCTGTGTTAGAGTATTGGTTGGACAGCCATACAGCCGCAACCTTGCCCGTAAATAGACCAGTGCCACCCCTAATCTGGAAGGTTCGGTCGTCACTGATATCGTAATTAAAGCCAATCCGGGGCGACCACATCAAAGCGTCCGATGGGACGCGAGAGGTTGAGTATCCGGGGAAGCGTTCTGCAAACAGGGGGTTATGGTATGGTGTGCTGATAAAGACCGGAATGTCTAATCGTATCCCGCCAATCAGACGGAAGCCGGGTGTTACTTCCCATTCATCCATGGCGTAGAATCCTGTTTGAAGCATCCACCAGTTAGCCCTGGGCGCTGGCGTTCCCGTAATGGCAGTGTTAGCATAACTTACCTGATAGTTGTTAGCCGTGCTATCTGCGAATGATTCGATATTGGGATACTGATAGGTACCGAAATAATCAGGAATGTATAAGTTGTCGAACCCGTACAGTTCGTTGTTGGTTCCAAGCGTTATCGAGTGACTACCTTCAAAAATCATTACGTCGTTGGTAATGGCAAGAACGGTTTGATTTAACTCGTTAGCCTGACTGTTGCGTTCCTCGCCCAGAAGAACAGATTGGCCGCTGCTGCCCACTGTTATCCGAACCTCGGGGAAGTTGGATCCAAGGATTCGGGCATCAGCAGTATTTGTGAACGATACCCGAAGTTGATTGCTTGCCCACGTGCCAATAATTGCGTCCCACTGTGCAACAATCTGATTGCTGATACTCCGGAAAACGTTGGCACGATTACTTAAAGAAAAACTCGTGGTATTGCGGGTGAGGTTTCTGTCCTGAATGCCATAGGAAAAGTTATGCCGCAGCTGAATTTTATTTGATTCGTTAATATTCCAGTCTAAACGACCAATAAGGTTAACGGTATTGTTGCGAATATTAAACGTATTGTAGGAACCCGGATCGTACCCGTACACATCCTTACTAATGCGGATTATGTTGTCGATTATGGATGATGGTACCGGAAAGTTGTTAAGCGCATTCGGGTCATTCAATGCTACTTCGAGCGGGGTTGACCGTAGTCTTACCTCACCGGTAAAATGATAAAAAAGCTTATTGGTAGCAATTGGACCACCTATTCGTCCTCCAAACTGAACGTCCTGAAAGTTTTCGAAGGGGGCTTTATACACGTCGGGGCTTGGTCCAACCAGGTCCTGGTTGCGTCCGTACATAAACACGGACCCCCGAACGGTATTTGTACCACCCCGGGTAATGGCATTTATCAGTCCTCCGGTAAATCCGCTCTGGCGAACATCGTATGGTGATACATTGACGGTAATCCGCTCGATGGCGTCGAGTGACACCACGTTGGAGTTAGTCTGCGAGCCGGCAGTGCCCGCACCGCCAATAGCAAAAACGTCGTTCGCAACAGCTCCATCAATCTGGAAGTTGTTAAATCTGCTGTTAACCCCCATCACGCTCAGGCCGGATAAACCGTCACTGCCGGGTGTTTCGGTGGACTGGGTGTAGGGGTTCATTCGGGCCATATCGCTGATACTGCGGTTAATGGTTGGTGCAGCACTTATTGCCTGCTCGCTGATGGTAGATGACGAGCCAGCCTGTGAGCCATCAAGTCCGGAACGTTGTGCAATCACGGTGACCGTTTCGGCTGACCGGGCCTGAGTGTTAAGCTTTACCGATGCCGTTTGTGTTTTACCAACCTCAATAGCCACGTCAGCAATGGATACCGTCCGGTAGCCCAGGTATGAAAACGTTAGGGTATAGATCCCGGGACGCAGGCCTGCCAGGTGGTAATGTCCACCCCTCTTTGAATACGCACCATACACTGTTCCGGTTTCTGTATGAGTTGCCTTGATCGTTGCACCGGCAAGTTTTTCGTACGTGTCGGGTTTATCGGCTACTTCACCCGTAACGATGCCGGTAAGCGAACCGGTAGTGACGCCCTGAGCTATCGCCAGTGGGCTATACAGTACCATGATCATGAAGAGGAAAACGAAACGCAGGGTCATAGGCATCACATTCTTGAGTTTGGCAAAAGTACGTGATGTTGGCAAAGCAGGTTGCCCGGAGAGTGGCGAATTCGGTCTATTGGACGTTTTCTAAAGCCCATCCAAACAGCGTGATATATTCTTCCGCTGTTCGGTCAATAGAGTTGTTACATTCCATTGCATTCTTACGAATGGCTGACCAATGCGGTTCTTTACGGTACAGGTGAAGGCCTTGCTGAATGGCGTGAGTCAGGGCGTCCGACGTAAAGCGGTCAAAACGAATTCCGTTACCGGTGAAGGCAACAGGGTCGTACGAAAACACTGTATCATTTAACCCGCCAACTGCGTGGACAATAGGTATGGTTGCATAAGCAAGGGCAAACATCTGGGTTAAGCCGCAGGGTTCGAATTTTGATGGCATCAGATAGAAGTCAGATCCCGCCTGTATCCGGTGTGACAGTGGTTCGTTATAGCCAATTCCCAGAAGTACATGCTGCGGATACCGGTGCTGCAGCTCCCGGAACCGGTCCTCGAATTCTGTCTCGCCACTGCCAAGGAGGATAAAGCGAGCTGATTTGTTGCCAATGATGTGCTCCAGGGCGGGAAGCACGATGCTGATGCCCTTCTGCTCGGTCAGACGTGACACCATACCCAACAGGGGGATTTCTTCCGATGCGGTCTGCAGGTCAAGCCCCATCTCCATCAGCAATGCCCGCTTCGCTGCTTCCTTCTTCTCAATCGTCTGTGTCGTGTACCGAACAGGCAGGGCAGCGTCGGCATCCGGAGACCATACGGTAGGATCGATGCCGTTGAGCACACCGATCAGATCGGCCCCCCGGGTTTGCAGAGCATCCTGAAGCCCCATACCCTCCTTTGTCCACCTGATTTCCTGAGCATACGTCGGACTAACCGTCGTCACCTTGTCCGCAAACATGATCCCGGCCTTCATGGCATTAAAGGTGCCGCCATGTTCGAACCAGCATCCTGTATAAAAATCATCTTGTTTAAAACCACACAGGCTCATTGCCAGTGATGGTTCGTACACACCCTGGTAGGCCATGTTATGAATTGTAAAAACTCCTGCGGTGCGCGAGAAGAACGGATCGTACCGGTAATGAATCCGTAACATTGGCATCATCGGTGCAGTGTGGTAGTCGTGTGCATGGATGACGTCGGGTTGGAAATTAAGAATCTTCGCAAGCTCGAAGGCTGCCCTCGACAAAAAGATAAACCGGCGGTCGTTATCAGCAAATCCGTCGTGATAACCGTAGATCCCCGGACGGTCAAAGTACTCGGCCGACCGAATGAAATAAACAGTAACGGTGCTGCCCGGCAGCGTACCCGTATAGACAGTTGCATATTCCTGCCAGTGCCCCAAGGGTACCGTTACCATTATGTTGGTTTCGGTAATCCGGTACCGGTCACGATCTATTGTGCCGTACAGTGGAATTACCGGCAACACCGAGTGTCCCTGTTTTGTCCACGCTGCTGGCAACGCACCGCACATATCGGCAAGACCGCCAACTTTAGCATAGGGAGCCATTTCGGCCGATACCTGAAGAATGTTCATCGCTGGGAGGTGGTTAGTGGTTGGCAAATATACGTGTTAAAGTCTGGCAGCCTTGCTGCCGCACTCCGGGCTTCGGCTTCCGTAGCAAAGAGCCCGTACACCGCAGAGCCACTGCCGCTTAACGATGCGTATATGGCACCTGATGACAGCAGGCGTGTGGATATCATGTGTACAACAGGATGCTCTCGGCCGATGACATCCTGGAATTCATTGGTGAGGTTATGGCCTGTAACGTCATTGAACAGGTTATACGTAAGTGCTTGAATGTTAATAATCTTACGCAATATATCCGGCAAGGTTTCTGAGTATCGTGGTATTTGTGTGCGCTGATCGATCAGCGCGTAGGCGGCCGCTGTGGAAATGTGGATTTCGGGTTTTACGATAACGATATGCCACGGAAGATTCAGGTGTAGAGGAGTTACAATTTCGCCTTTGCCGCTGACAAAGGCTGGCGACGAGTGGAGGAAAAACGGAACATCGCTACCCAGGTTTTCTGCCAGCATCAGAAGTTCTGAATCCGGCAATGGAGAACCGTGTAGCGTGTTAAGTGATGCAAGTGTGGTTGCGGCATTGCCTGAGCCCCCTCCCAGCCCTGCACCGGTTGGTATGCACTTTTCAAGGTGTATCTTCGCACCACTGGCAATACCGGCAGTACGGAAGAACGCGGTAGCGGCCTTGAATACCAGGTTCTCCTCGGGTGTTCCGGTAACGGGCGGAGTGCAGTGTACCTGTAGAGTTTCAGATAGAGTAATCGTGATTGTGTCTACAAGATTTACGGCAACAAATATGGATTCGATGGAGTGGTATCCATCGGGACGCAGCCCGGTGATGCGGAGGCCCAGATTGATTTTTGCCGGAGAGGAGAAACGAACTGAGTGTATCATGGGATTACGGAGATTGGCGAAGTTACTATGACAGGAGAAACCAGACAGATTTCGTACAGAAGCGAGCTAACCCGGAAGACGATACATCTGACGTCGCTGCTCATACCGATTTTGTACCTTCGTGTCCCGCACCGTACCGGAATTCAGATTCTACTGACGATGGCCGGCATCTCGCTGTTTATTGATGTCCTGCGCCACTATCACTCCGGCACCAGAGCTGTTCTGGAGCGGTATCTTGGAGCTATCCTAAGAACGCACGAAAAAACAACCACCAGGCTCACATTAACCGGCGCAACGTGGGTATTGCTGGCAGCCGTCTTGTCATTCGGCTTTTTTCCGACCGTTGTAGCAGTAACGATATTTACTGTTCTGATAGTCAGCGACTCGTTTGCAGCCTTAATTGGTCGGCGCTTTCCCCGGAAACCGTTTTTCGACAAATCGGTAGCCGGAACAGCAGCCTTTATTGTTAGTGCATGGTGTGTGGTTACCGTGTACGCTCTGGTATATTCACTGCCTTTTACCTATTATGTTGCCGGAGCACTCGGAGCGATTGCAGCAGGGATTGCAGAATCAGCGTCGGTGCGTTTAAAGGCTGATGACAATATTGTGATCCCGCTCAGTATGGCAATTGTGATGCTGGTTGTGAACGAGCTCTGTGTTCTCCTTGGCTACGCATCGTTTTATCATTCCATCCCCTGATGACCCGAAGAATCTATAATGGCATTGTTATCCTGGTGCTACTGACGGTAGCAGTGGCTGTTGTGATGTTCCTGGTACGGTATTGGGATGGACAGGCAGGAGAGTACGACGTTGTTGATTCGTTTGCCGACAGCAGTACGGCAGTAACGGCAAGCGTCTACTTTATCCGTGTTGATTCGTATGATTCACTTGCCATGCTCAAGATTGCTAGCGATGTTTATCATCAGGTATCCCGTGACGGCGACGTTGGAATGCAGCGTGACCGTGATTTTCTGTTTTATTTTTTTAGGTCTGATGATAAACAGGAGCTTACTGCCGAGGTCGTGGAAGAGCTGGCATATACCCACCCGCAACTGAAAGACCCCAGCAAGAAACTGGTTGCCGTTATTGGTGGCTACGTTGTGCGTGCGCAGTACAAAGCACATCAGGACCAGCCGACATCGGTTATCACCGGAAGACAAACGTTTTACATGCCCAGGGAAGGCGTAAAGGCTACTGACATTCGGTAGGTACGGTACCGGTTATTTTGAACGGATACACCTATAGTCGGCAAACAGATGGCGCACCTTATTGCGCTGATGTTTGCCGGTACTTGTAACTGGAAGTTCTGTGGCGAACAAAACCACCTTTGGGGCCTTGTGAAGGGGCAGGTTCTGTAAACAGAACTGCCGGATTTCATCAGCATTGGCGTTTTCCTCTGGCACTACAAGGGCACCAACCTCTTCACCGTACATATCATGCTCAAATCCAACTGCAATACCTGCCTTAACACCAGGTGCTCGGTTTATCACTTCATCGATTTCTAAAGGGGCTATGTTAACGCCGCCTCTGATGATAAGTTCTTTTAGTCTTCCCGTGATAAAGTAGTAGGCAGTCCCTTCGGCATCATGTAGGTAAAATCCCTCGTCGCCGCTGCGAAACCAGCCATATGTAAACGCGTGATCATTGGCTTCTTTGTTGTTATGGTATCCTTTCATGATATTGGACCCGCGGGCAACGATTTCGCCGCGCTCTCCCGGGGCAACAGGCTGTCCCAGATCGTTGTGAATTGCCATCTCGTTGCACGGAAGTGCTACGCCAATACTGGGGAAACCGTGGTCACGCATCCAGGACGCATGCTGCTCATCCGAAAGATGAACCGGTATAAAACAGGTGTAGCATGTTGTTTCACTTAAACCATATCCGTGGATGATTCTAAACCCGAACCGACGTTCAAACCGTGATGCCAGTTCGCAGGTAAGAGGTCCGGCGCCACAGATAATATGAAATGATTCAGGGAGCTGAGTTGTTGAATCGGCAGCATCGGCTTCCAGGAGATATGCCAGCAGGGTAGGCACAACGCTGACGCCATGGATGTTCTCAGCGATGACGATGTCCCAGAACCGGGATGCAGAAAATTTGCGGCAAAGCACAACACTTGCGCCCATCAGAAAGGGTGTGGTATGTGTAACAATCGTGCCGTTAACATGATGCACGGGCAGTACACACATCATCCTGGTTTCCGGGGTGATTCCGTGCCACCGTCCAATACTCTCGGAATCGGCGAACATGTTTCCCTGTGTGAGGACGACGCCTTTGGGATTTCCGGTTGTACCACTGGTGTACACAATCAAGCTTTCGTCGGTCAGCATCGATTCTACACGACCAAGGCTGAACAGTGGCTGGTCCCGGAGCAGTGAGTAGAATACGGGATCCCCGGCATCGGTATCAACCTCGATTACGTGAGGATGATTGATTCGCGCAAGATATTCGGTCCTGCACAACACCAAACGGGTTTCGCTGTTGGTAAGAATGTATTCAAGTCTGGCATCGTCTTCCGACATGTTCAGCGGCACGGCACATGCTCCCAGTATCCAGCACGCAAAGTATCCCAGGATAGTATCGGGGTGATTATGGCCGGCAATTGCCACCTTGTTTCCGCGGACGATACCGTTGTGCCTGAGCAGTGATGCCAGGCGTTGTGCCGTTTCGATGAAGACAGCGTACGACCATTGAGTGCGGTTTCCGTTGGCATCGTAATAAATCAGGAACGGTTTCTCACGATAGGCAGAGTGGTTGTATTCCATAAGCTCTGCCCAGGAATTAAAAGCTGGAGCTGAAGATGCGGCTGTCATTTCACATTGCTGGACTAATACTACATGTTTTTTTTGCTGGTTCGGGCAATCACGTCAAGGCTGAACCCAGGTTCACCATACGCAGCTTCATGCCAAAACAAAACGTGCAAATTTGTACATAATTCGCCACACATCCGGCGTAGGTTTGCATTTATGATCGACTTACGAAGTGATACGGTAACGGTACCTACCGACGGGATGTTGGAGGCAATCAGCAGAGCCAGGGTCGGTGATGATGTGTACGGTGAGGATTCTACCGTAAACATGCTCCAGGATAGATTGGCTTCGCTGTTCGGAAAGGAAGCGGCACTGTTTGTCCCATCAGGGACAATGGCTAACCAGATCTGTGTGGCACTTCATGCCGGGGCAGGCGATGAAGTCATTGTTGATGCCAACGCCCATATCTTTCATTACGAAAATGGCGCCACCTCCGTAATCTCAAGGGCGCAGCTTCTAGGAATCGAAACCGAGAATGGCGAAATCCCTATAGCATCGCTGCTGCAGGCGCGAAGGTCACCGGCATACCACAACTTGAATACAGCACTGGTGGCATTGGAAAACACTCATAACCGGCTGGGTGGCCTTGTACTCTCACTGCCATATTTGGCCGAACTCTCGGAGTTTACATCAACCACGGGGATACCTCTCCACTGTGATGGCGCCCGGATCTGGAATGCTGCGGTTGCAACAGGTGCCTCGTACCGCCAGTTGGCTGAACCGTTCTCAACGCTCAGCGTGTGTTTGAGTAAGGGGCTTGGGGCACCGGCAGGTTCGGTAATCCTTGGATCAGCCGGGAATATCCGGAAGGCGCGGCGTTGGCGGAAGCTGTTGGGGGGAGGAATGCGCCAGGCAGGCATACTGGCTGCTGCAGGACTGTATGCTCTGGATCATATTCTGCCGTCGATAGGCTCAGATCACTACAATGCACAGATCTTTGCCGAATCATTATCAATTGAAGAACAAATTCGGGTCAATCCCGAGGCGGTACAATCAAACATCGTGCTGTTTCAGGTGCCGGTACCGGACGATGAGTTTATCGAAGCAATGTCGCAATACGGTATTAAAATCCAGACAATCCGTCCTGGAATTATGCGGGCCGTATTCCATCACCAAATTCACATGCTCGATGCCGTGTTTGCCGGTGAGTCGGTCTGCAATATTGTCAAAGGTGAGTTGTAGTTTTGCATCATGGTACCCGTAGATACAAACGAAGCCACGATTGACCGTGGTCCGACCGAGATTAATGGAATCATTTTTAACCACCGTTTGCACAGCAGAGTGCGCTCGTATGATGTAGACCGGTTGGGCATTGTTCATAACGCCGTGTACTTGTACTGGCTTGAAGCTGCCCGCATTGAATATTTCAGAAATCTTGGTATTCCGATTGACCGACAGTCATTTGTCACAAAACATAGGTTCGTGGTAGCCAAGACGGAGATTGAGTACTTTACACCTGCCCAGTTCGATGATGTGTACACCGTGTTTACACGGGTTTCGTTTGTAAAGAAATCATCGTTTGGATTTGATCATAGTATCCGACATGAGAATGGAACCCTGATTGCATCAGCAAAGAGTATTCTGGTTCACCTGAATCCTGCAACGCATCAGCCTGAACGGATTCCGGGTTCATACCGTGATTTGATTCTGCAGTTTGAGGGTGATGCACCGTTTGCGGGCGAATCGGATAAGGCTTAATACTCCATGGTTATTAAACCATTATAGTTTCGGCTGATCTTTGTTATCGGATCTGTAACCGAAATCAGAACCCGTCCTTTGATCAGGTTTTGTTCGCTGGGCTGTATCCATGCCAGCAGAATTCTGTTTATCGTGTTGTCGGCATCCCAACGGAAAGGGACGGGGGTGTATGCCTGGTCCAGGTATTCACCATCAACCCAGGCGTTCGACCCTACGCACGACCGGTAAATTCCGTCGATTATATATTTTTCGCATGACAGTGAAAATGAGCGTACCAGCGGTGTAGTTGCCGGAGTTGGATGAATACTATTTGGCAATTCAAAGACGAACTGGGGTACCGTTACCGTCCATGGGGTTTGCGACCGCTCAATCAGAATCTCATTAAGGTAGGTAGTATCAGAAACGATTGCTTCGTAGGCACTGTCGGCAAAGTAGTAAAAAAACGAAAGTCGCTTTGGGTGCACACTGCCGTCAACGTTGACAATCGTTCTGTCAACGTTGATTTCCAGCGGTGAGGTGCACGACGCACTCACTGCTATCCACGTGATCATGATCAGCAGGGACTTGCCTAGCCGCACGATGGTGTTACGGGATGTCGATTCCGATACCATAGGTAAACCCAATATTACTGCTTGTAAACCAGGTGTTCTGATGCGAGTACCCCAGAATTGATGCGTCGATACCGGCATAAAAGCGAAGCGGACCAACAGGCATGTAGCTTAGACCAACAGAGCTTCGTGCTACAGGCCCTTGCCCGTATGCATACGCGAGCGTGGCCAGACCATACGGTGAAAGACCAGGTATCAGCAGGGTAGAGCCCACATATTCGTAGGTTCCTCCAAACCATAACAATACTGGTGTCTGGGTAATCCTCTGGAGCTGTCCTTGATCATTCGTTCCGGTAAACTGCTGCCGAAAGCTCTCGGTACCGATTTCAACACCAACATGATGATGGTCTGAAAGTGGCGTCACAAGAGCGTACGATGTGTTTGGCAGAAAGGCCTGCTGAACTGAAGAAGGTACAGGGTTGGTTGATGTGATTTCCTGAGCCAGCGAACGAACTTTAAAAATCGCATTGGGGATTGGGGAGCCCGGATTCAGAAGGTGTGCTGGACTTCCAATAGCGTTCATCATTGTACTGCGTGCAGCCTTTGGGAGGTGTGCCGCTAGTACGGCAGGTGTGATTTCATCCTGAACGGTTGCGTCAGCCGGCAGTACTGGAACGTCTGCCTCGGCCTGGTTGTGGTCCACCGGTGTCAGGCTTGGTTGTACTGTCCTGGACGTCAGATTGCCGGAATGGGAAGGATCTAGCGGGCGGTGAGCCTGCTGCTGACCCTGGTTTCGGTAAATCACGCGAACCGTGCGTATCGTGTCAGTAGGCGTTGATACCAGCAGCGATACCGGCGGTTCGTGATGAAGACGCGCAAGTCCGTTGGTGCGGTCAGCACCCGACTGCCGAAGAGTGTCACCGCCTGTAGTGCCTAATAGAAAGATCGCAATCATTAACCCGGCAAGAATGCCGCCAGCGGAAAAGAGCATCGGGATGAAGAGTCCGCTACTGCCAACAGCAGACGCACCGGAACCTGCAACCCCCGTCATTGCTGCAATCTGCGGCAGCTCAGTAATTGCCGGAGCCGCTGCAACATCGCGCATAACGGCATTCCGCAGCGTAAGCACGTCCTTCATTTCATTCCGTAGTGACGGGTTGGCTGCCAGTTCGTTAAAAAGTTTTTGTTCGTGGGTTGGTTCCAACTCGCCATCCATAAAGGCATGGAGGGCTTCGTTCGGTGATGGGTCTGAGTAAAATAAATCTGACATGAACTATGCCTTTTTGTGTAAATCTTCTAAGTAGGGGGCTAGGATATCGCGCAGCTTTTGCTTTGCCCGGAAAATTCTGACCTTGACCGTCTCCAGACTCACGCCTACAACCTCTGCAATTTCGTTGTACGATAGACCGTTGTATTCGCGCAGCACAAAGGCTTCCCGGTATTCGTCAGGAAGTAAATCCAGTGCAGTCTGAATAAGCTGAAGCAATTCCTTTTGCTCGTAGGGTACGTCGCGGACGCTAAGGTGAAAATCTTCAAATTGGACGTACTCACGACTGATCCGGCTTTTGTAGGTCAGACACAGGTTGCGGGCAATCGTCATAAGATAGGCCGGGAAATTCTCAATAACGGCTGCCTGTTTACCTTTATTAAATAGTTTTACAAAGGTTTCCTGCAGGATGTCCCTTGCCACTTCGTTGTTGCCGGTGATTTTGCGGCAATAGGTATAAATGCGCTGCGAGTATCTACGGTAGAGTTCAGCCAAAGCCTGTTGCGCTATGCCTTCGCCCTTTGCCAGGTTGGCAAACAGGTGCAGATCCGATGGATCAGGCACAGCGTGCGTGCTTTGCTGTTGCATAGTGGTTGTGGCCATAATAAACCGATATCTTAAACTCTACCCAAAAACAAGAGTGCCGATACGGTTGTAGTGACGCAAACGACCGCGAATGGTTACAGGGTAACCACGTGCAGTGACGTAATTTAGCTGTATTATGACGTTAAGTCAGCGCGTATCCGGAATTATCATGCCCAGGCTTGACGGTGAACACTGGGCTAACCAGCTGTACAGAGATAACACCTACCGTTTGCTGGACCTTGGGATCAGAAGCTTTGGGGTTTTTAAAGGCGAGTACGAACAAACCGTTGCCATGATTGAAGATTTGCAGCGGCGCAGTGGCGGACAACTGCTGTTTGGCGCTGATTTCGAATTCGGTCTCCCAATGCGAATCACCAACCGGGGCATTTCCATGCCCCGCGCAATGGCCCTTGGACGCTGCCAGACCACGATTACTGAACGTGTGGCTCTGGCCATTGCTCAGGAAATGCGGGCAATGGGTATTCTGTGGAACTGGGCTCCTGTTGCCGATATCAACAGTAATCCGGATAATCCCGTGATTAATACCCGGTCATTCGCCGAACAGCCCGACACCGTGAGTATGCATGTTAAAGCCTGGATTGCAGGAACAAAAAAGGGACATGTTCTCTCGTGCGTAAAGCATGCGCCGGGCCATGGCGATACCGCAACGGACAGTCACCTGTCGTTGCCGACAATAAAAATCAGTGCCGAGAAGGCTGTCCGCAGGGAGTTTGCCCCCTTCAGAGCTGGTATTGATGCCGGTGCTGAGTCAATCATGGTTGGTCACCTCCTGGTGCCGTTTTTAGACGCACGGAAACCGGCTTCGCTGTCACAGGTTGTGGTGACGGGGCTAATCCGTGACTCATGGCAGTACAACGGAGTGATCATCACGGATGCCCTGGACATGGGAGCGATTACCACACAGTACACCGCTGATAAGGCGGCAGTGCTTGCATTCAGAGCAGGATGCGATATCCTGCTCATGCCGCAGGATACCGATGTGGCAATAAAGGCTCTTGTACAGGCAATCCAGAGGGATGCACTTACCGAGGCACGACTCGTGGCTTCGGAAGAGAGGATTGCAGCTATGCGTTCCCAGTTACCGAATAACAGCCCGGTGCCAATTATTAATGAAAATGATCATGCATCACTCGCACTTGAAGCAGCTCAACAGGCAGTAGTTACCTACGACACCGACAGCGTACTGCCAATTTCCAGATACCGGCACGTTGCGGCGTTTGCTGTTGTGGATAATCATCAGCCGGAGCAGGCTACACAATGGCTGAACTTCCTTAGTCAGGCAACCGAGATGAATATTGACTGTGGCTTTATTGATGCATCGGTACAGGATGCCGAGATCAAGGACCTGCTGAAGGGCATTGCGGATGCCGAGATTGTGGTGTTCGGGTTCTTCCTTCGTGGCAGCGGGGAGACGAGTACGGTAGCAAGTGCCGAGAAATATGCGTCGATCGTCCATCAGCTGTCCGCTGGCCGCCCTTCGGTTGTTGTGGCCTGCGGCAGCCCGTATGGTATCGGAGCCATGAGAGCAACAGCTACCATCTACACGTTTTCGGATACAACACCGTCGGTGGCTGCCTCGGTTTTCAGGCTTACAAAGGCCTGAAAGCGTGACTGCGTGAGTCTCAATGGTATTTTTGCTGTTTCATGAACATCCTTGTAACCGGAGCTGCCGGATTTATCGGCAGCCATTTTGTCGATGAAGTACTTGGTGCCAGTAAGGCGTTGGTCGTAGTGCTTGATGCACTGACCTATGCTGGGAATATGGCGCACCTGCGCACGGCATCCGGTTATGTCAATTTTCGGTTTGTACACGGATCGGTTCTGGATAAGGGGCTGGTGGTAGGCCTGCTTGGGCAGTATGAAATTGATACCGTTGTTCACTTTGCCGCTGAAACACATGTTGACCGATCGATTGCTGCGTCGGTTCCGTTTGTTGAGACCAATGTTCTGGGAACCGCCCAACTCCTGGAAGCAATCCTGGAGCAGAAGAAGGGTGGGCGCGAAATACCATTGATTCACGTAAGCACCGATGAAGTGTACGGAGCTTTGGCGTCTGCCCAAGCCCCTTTCAATGAAAGCTGCAAACTCAATCCAACCTCGCCGTATGCGGCATCGAAAGCTGCTGCCGACCACCTGGTGCTGAGCTTTGTTCGTACTCATGGAATTTGTGCTACCATCGTGAGGTGCTGCAATGTGTACGGACCCCGACAGTATCCTGAGAAATTTATACCGGTAGCAATCACCGGGATAGAGAACGGACTGCCTGTTCCGGTGTACGGTAATGGCACACAGTCGCGAGAATGGATGTACGTTACTGATACCGCAAAATCGATTTGGCAGGTTGTACAGCAACCATTAGCAGGCGAGATATTAAATATTGGCAGTGGTTTTGAGCTGCAGAATTTTGCCCTCCTTTCACATATTGCCCGAGAAATGAAGAAAGAGGTTGAGCACGTGTACTTGTTTGTGCAGGACAGACCTGGACACGACGTCCGCTATGCAATGAACTCCGACAGGTTCCGTGAGTTATACGGCTATACTCCTGCCGTTTGCTTCGATGACGGGATTCGAGAAACGGTGAAATGGTACAGAGCAAACAGTAAAAGTAATTACTCAAAGGGATTAGTATGAGTGCACCCGGACGAAGAAGCACGGGAAAGAAAACCGATAAAACGATGTTGAGTAAATCGCTCCTTGCATCCATCGAAAACAAGTCAGTGACTGTTGGCGTGGTTGGCCTTGGCTACGTTGGGCTCCCGCTTGCGTTAGAGTTTGCAAAGGCAGGTATCCATACACTCGGCGTTGATACGAGCGCTACGAAGGTTAAACTGTTATCGGCCGGTAAAAACTACATTGCAGATCTTGACGATGGCGACATTACACGGGTGGTAAAGAAAACAAAAACACTGCACGCCACAACTGACTTTGCCGCCCTTCAGCAGGCTGATGTTGTTTTTGTTTGCGTCCCGACTCCGTTTACCGATAATAAAGAACCGGATATATCGCACGTTATGGACGCAACGCGAAACATTGCACGTTTCCTGCGGGCAGGACAACTGATCATCCTGAAGAGTACAACATTTCCGGGAACAACTACCGAGTACGTAAAGCCAATTCTGGATTCTGCCGGTTTGCAGTGTGGTGTGGACTATTTCCTTGGGTATTCTCCGGAGAGGATCGATCCCGGGAATAAAACCTGGACAACTGCGAATACTCCGGTCATTGTCAGCGGCGTAACAACGGCATGTGCCAGCGTTACTATTGCTATAAACAAATGTATTATCTCTGAAATTGTTCCCGTTAGCACTCCGGAAGTTGCCGAAATGGCTAAACTGCTTGAGAATATTTTCCGGAGCGTCAATATTGCACTTGTCAACGAACTTGCTCAGCTCTGTGACCGTATGCAGATTAACGTGTGGGAAGTTGTTCAGGCTGCCAGCACCAAGCCGTTCGGGTTTATGCCGTTTTATCCGGGACCCGGTATTGGTGGACACTGCATCTTTATTGACCCGTACTACCTAAGCTGGGCTGCCCGGAAGTTTGATTTTGTCACCAATTTTATTACACTTGCTGCAGAAGTGAACGAAAGCATGCCGTTTTATGTACGAAGCATGATTGAACGTGAGATCGCAAAGCAGCCGACAACACTAAAGAAAGCAAGAATATTGCTTCTTGGGATGGCATTCAAACGCGATGTTGATGATTTACGGCATTCACCGGCTCTTAAAGTTGCCGAGCTCCTCTATGAAGATGGTGTTGAAAACATACAGTACTATGACCCATACATCCCACAGGTTGAAATCGGCGGTCGTACGATTACATCCGTTCCTGCACTCAATGCATCCGTGTTACGGCGTGCAGACGTTGTTGTGATTACAACTGATCATAGTGCGTTTGACATTAACCTGATTGTACAACATTCAAAAGCAATCGTTGATACACGAAATGCAACAAAGAAGTATACAGGCACTGCAGGCAACATTACGCTTCTTGGTGAGGGCCGCTAAGCTGCATGAGTAAATCAATACCAAAGATCTTGTCAGTTGTTGGTGCACGACCGAACTTCATGAAGGTTGCCCCCATTCACAGGGTCTTTCAGACGATGCATGACCGGTTTATTCATCAGATTGTGCATACGGGGCAGCATTACGATGCTCAGATGAGCGATGCTTTTTTTAATGATTTGGAGATGCCGCATCCCGCGTATTTTCTTGGTGTTGGAAGTGCATCTCATGCCGAGCAGACGGCGCGCGTTATGCTGGGGTTTGAACAGGTGTGCATCGAGGCACAGCCAGACTATGTTATTGTTGTTGGCGATGTGAACAGTACAGTAGCCTGTGCGCTCACAAGTGTGAAGATGGGAATCAGAACCGCACATGTAGAAGCCGGGTTACGATCTGGTGACCGGGACATGCCTGAAGAAATTAACCGTATTGTGACTGATGCAATTGCCAGTGATTTGTTTGTGACCGAACAGAGTGGTGTAAACCATCTAATTCATGAAGGGGCTTCGGCCACCTCGATCCATCTTGTTGGCAATACAATGATAGACAGTCTGCTGTATGCCTTACCGAAGGCAGATCTCAGCACGGTACAGGCTGACCTTGGCCTTCTTGGCAACAGCTACATACTTGTTACTCTGCACCGGCCGAGTAATGTTGACAACTCTGAACAGCTACGTATGTTGGCTGGTGTACTAACAGAGCTATCGCAGATGATGACGGTGGTATTCCCGGTTCACCCGCGTACACGCGTACGCCTGCAGAACTCCGGTATAACCTTTCCGAACACTGTAATTCTGTGTGACCCGATGGGCTATGTAAACTTCCTGGCTCTCATGAAGAATGCGGCAGTCGTACTTACCGATAGTGGAGGTATCCAGGAAGAAACCACTGCTCTTGGCGTACCATGCGTAACCGCCCGTACGTCCACCGAGCGGCCAAGTACAACGGAAATCGGTACAAATCTGCTCGTGGTACCTGAACATGATGCCATCCTGAAAGGGGTACAGGATTCGGTTGCCCACAGTCGGAAAACTGGTGCAGTGCCACCCCTATGGGATGGAAAGGCATCGGAAAGAATAGTCGCGACGATCGCATCGTTTTTTAACTCATGAAAATGCAACACCTGCGAAAGGTAATATGACAACAGTTAGACGTAGCTATAAATGGTTATTACTTTTGGTTGTTGGTATTTATAATTCCCTCAGCGGAGTTTCGCAGAGTCAGTCCTTGCTTGATCTTGACAAGCTGAGTGCGAAGTCTGCTGTCGGCTCATCGGCCATGCTTACCGGTGAACAGGTGCCAACGGATGACCGGGTAATACCGGAAGCATACATGATTGGTCCGGGTGATGTTCTCTCATACCAAACTACAGGTCTGGATTTCTCGGAAAAACACACCGTCGTAACACCGGAGTGCAGTGTTCTTATGGAGCGGGTAGGGCTGATTAAGGCAGATGGATATACCTTGGCCCAGCTTCGGGATACTATTCGTGCCGTTGTTAAACGAAATGCCCCGGGACTTGAGATTTTTATTACACTCCGACGTCCGCGGTTGGTATATGTAAGCATCGAAGGTAATGTTCCGTATCCCGGGACCTATGCCGTGCCTGCATCAATGCGTGTGAGTACGCTGGTACGGGTAACACGGCAGCCCTGGCTGTTGCGCCGAGATGCAGCCGTGGGTGAGCAATTGCGAATGCGTGGCACAAAGAGCCCAGCGGTTGTGCCCGAGATGAAAGCAGCCGGCACAGAAACGTTAAGTGCGTTTGCAAAGCGCAATATCGTTGTGCGGCACCGGGACGGTACAACACTCGTAGACCTTGCCCGCGCACACGCAGATCAGGGGTGGGTGTATGACCCTCATTTACGCGAAGGTGATGTAGTAACCGTACCGTATGACACCGAGCCTTTTTCCTCAATCAGTATTGTTGGTGCAGTTGCCACACCGGCAACGATTGCGTACAAAACGGGCGACAAGGCGTCAGTACTGTTGTCAATGGCAGGCGGAGCGCTGGATGATGCCGATCTGAATAATGTAACCTTAATTCAGGGTGTTGATAAAACAGTGATAAAGCTTGGTGTTAGTCAGGACCTTCGTATTTCAGGGACGGATCCCGAACTACAGCCTGGAAGCACAATTGTTGTTGAGAGAAAAAGTATTGCCGGAGATGGTGTACAGCAAGGTGTGGTAGAGGTTCGCGGTCAGGTGAACTCACCAGGGGCTGTTGTTATCACGCCTGGAGTAACCCGTCTGTCAGAAGTGATTCATAAGGCCGGTGGCATAACGTCAAAAGCCTCACTACCACTGAGCTACGTGGTACGCCCCTTCACTGATAGCCCAACGGACAGAGAAATATCAGGTATCAGCTATCGCAATTTCATGTACAGTGATTTGAAGTTAGAGGATACACTGCGGTTCCAGTTAGATCAGTTTTACCGGGTTCCATACGTGAGCTGTTCAATTGAAACTGCACTGGCGGATACAAATTCCAGTCAGAATGTACCGCTTGAGAATGGTGACATCGTAGTTATTTCCGAAGTGCAAAATCAGGTATTTGTGTATGGTCAGGTAAACCGGCCGGGTTATGTACCCTTTACTGCTGGTAAAACCCTGGAGTGGTACGTTAAGCAGGCAGGTGGTTATGCCACCGGCGCCGCAGAGTCACGATCACGAATCGTCCGCGCAGTGAGCAAGGTATGGGTAGAGGACGATGACGGGGTATTTGTGCAGCCGGGTGATGAGGTGTATGTGCCGCGTCCGCCGGCTGTTCCCGCTGGTGTAGAAATGCAGACATACGCCATGATAGGAGGTATTCTATCGAGCGCTGTGGCAATTATGGCAACGTTTATTACATTGCTACGGTAGTATTCTTTACACTGTAACGGTATGCCTCAGACACTCGTTGGCGTTACCCTGTACGTCCTTTGTGGACTGCTGATACTGTATCCATTTACAGTCTATCCTGCTATTCTGTGGGTACTAGCATTGATGAAGCAACGAAAGGTGTCCGATGCTGGTAATACTGCCAATCCGGAAATCGACATTGTGATCGCTGCTTTTAACGAAGAAAAGAATATCGCACAGTGTATTCAGCAAATCCTTACAATGGACTATGAGCCTGAAAAAGTACGGATACTTATTGCTAATGACGGCTCGACGGATGCGACGGCATCGATACTGAACAGACTTGGTGCGGCGGATGGTAGAATCACGGTATTTCATTTACCGCGCGGTGGTAAGAATGCAGCGCTTGACCATGCAGGCCGGTATCTGCACGCTGAAATAACAGTATTTATGGATGCTGATGTCGTTCTTCAGCCATTCAGTATAGGTACCTTGGTTCAGCCGTTTTCAGATACAGACATTGGCGGGGTATTATCGGTGATTGCACCGAATCTGGCATCAGATGCCGCCCTGTCTGCACATGCAGGTGAGTCAGTTTACCGGATTATTGACCGGACTGTTAACCAATTAGAATCACGTGTAAACAGTACTGTTACCTCGAATGGTGCACTGTATGCTATCCGAAGATCACTGTATCGCACCATCGGAAACAGTCGTTCTGCTGATGACCTCGCGCATGTGCTTGCAGTCTTGCACGCCGGTAAGCGGGTAGTTGTGAACCCTCGGGTTCGGGTACAGGAGCAAAGGGAAACCAATGAGCAGGATCTTACTATCGAAGCAGCGCGAACAGTACGCACTGTATCGTCGGGCATGGCTGCAATCTGGCAGTACCGCACCCTGCTGCATCCCCGGTTTGGCATGACGGCATTTTCCTTGTGGTCGCACAGAATCGTTCGATATCTTAGTCCGCTTGCCTATGGAATGATGCTCATAGCCTCGTTCTTAACAATTCCGAATCCTACCGTTTTTGCAATTCTCCTGTACTCTCATCTTGTTTTTATTGGTCTGGCCTTGCTTTCAAAGACTGCCGGCAGGATGGGTATTACAATTCCAGTAATTTGGATTGCTGAGTACTTTATAGTAATGAATTTTAGCTTATTCCGTGGGCTTGTTTTGTTTCTTCGGAAGAGGTCGTACGATATGTGGACGCCCGGAGCTTCATGACACCGCAGTTAACCAGCAAGCGCCAGATATTTCGGGGTGGCGGCGTCATCATTGCCTCTCAGGTAATAACCATGGGGCTGATGTTCTTTGCACAACGTACAATTCTATCTGTGCTGACAAAGGAAGAAAACGGTTTTCTGTTTGGTGAGCGCAGGATTATCGACTTATTCCTGATCATCCTTGTTGATGTTGGGATCAATATCATTGCCATGCGCCGTTCGATCCTAAGGCCTGACGAAGGCCCCATCGTGTTATCATCAGCGGTAGCATTACGTCTTGCATTGTGGATTCCATCCGGTGTTCTGGCAGTTGGTTACGGTGTGATATCTGGTTTTCGGCTTGTGGATCTTGTGCTGCTTTGTGTGTTACAGCTTATGTCGGCAAAAACCACATTACTGCGGTTCTTATTGGAAATCCCATACCGGAATAAGCTCAAGTTCGAAGTTCCTGCCTTGCTGTCCATTCTTGAAACAGCCTTTTACCTGGTTCTGGTTTTATTCCCGCCACAGCAGTTAACAGTATCCACAGTAATAGCATATTCGATCGTTGCAGCAGTACCATCGTTTTTTACACTGCTTCTGATTGACAGGGGTCGGTATTTTCACTGGAAGCACATACGAATTCCCGAAATGAAGTCACTGGCCAGGGAAAGCATCCCGGTAGCCATCATGATAACACTGATTGCGTTGCATGATAAAATGGATGCAATAATGTTGAACTGGTGGAGCACAAAGAAAGAGTTGGGTGGTTTTGGTGCTGCCTATGTTTCGCTAGCACCACTTACAACAACAATCCCGATAGCGGTTACACAAGTCGTAATTCCGCTTGTAACACGTGCCTTTGCGGTGAGCATGAAGCAGTGTGCGCAGTATGTGCTTGGCGCACTCCGGGTCTTGGTTTTTGTTTCTGTACTTGCAAGTGTTGTTCTTACGAATTTTACACCTGAGGTTATTGAATTGGTGAGTAAGGGACAGTACCTTGAATACGTGAGGCTATTCCAGTTGTTTTTATGGATGTCGGTACCGATTTTTATTCTTGTGTATTCGCAAGAGGTTATCATTGCACTAAACCAATCAAAGTTATCATTTATTATCGGTGCAGTTCTTGCCGCTACAACCATCATATTTGGCTGGGCGTTAATTCCTGCCTACCAATCGTGGGGGGCAGGTGTGGCCAAAATGCTAAGTGTTTCCAGCGGAGCCGTTGTATCGCTTGTTTTGATCGACAAAGCTCTTGGAAGGTATGCTGACAGGAAGGTGTACTGGGCAATGGCAATTCCGGTGGCCGCAGCCATTTTGTGGAGTACACAGATGGGAACGTTTTTTCATCGTTATGTTGTTGGGATATCGGGAGTTGTAGTTATTGCGGCAGTATCGGTACTTTCTGGTCTAGCCAGGAAGTCAGAAATTGCAATGGTGCTTGGAATCCTGAAAAAGAGGAACAGGTAAGGGACAATGGGAATCAGTCGTATCATGGTTCAGCCCCGTTGGATTCAGGCAGCGTTCGATCTGCTTGCACTGGTGTGCAGCTTTGCCGTTTTCTTGTTGGTACGAACAGTTGCCATCTCCGAGCCCCTTGCTCCGTTCACCGTGTCGGACGCGATTCTTGTTGGTGTTGTTGTAGCACTGATGTGGATGGCTGTGTTCTGGCTTGCCGGACTGTACCGGAACTACTACGTCCGGTCTCCGTTCGAAGAAGCGTTTGTTGTGATGCGAACAGTGTTTGTCTGGTCGGTCCTGTTTTATCTACTTATTTACATCGACAGCCCTGAGCACTACCAGAATTCGCCGCGGTACATTTTTATTGTCTACTGGTTACTGGTGAGTGCAAGTGTCACGAGCGGACGCCTGGCTGCACGAATACTGCAGCAGTGGCTTTTTCAAAGCGGCAGGATGTCAATTACGACCGTAGTAGTAGGATCCGGGTATGCTCTCAAACACCTTCAGTCTGCCATTGCTCATTCAAAACGCTATCGTTACAAGGTATTGGATGTTGTTGAATATCCACTGTTTTCGCAGGGGAAACAGCAGTCAGCAGCCCTTACGGCGCAACTGAGCTCAATTCTTGAAAACCATCGGCCGGAAGAACTGCATATTTCAATGGAAAAACCCGATCATGATGAGCTGCTGGCTGTTGTTGCCGAGGGGTCGAATGCCGGGTGTAACGTGATGATTGTACCTGACATGTATGCCATTGTGAGCGGACAAACCAGAACTCAGTTCAGGTACGGCTCGGAACTGATTCATGTGAATCCTGAACTGATGAAACCTTGGGAAGAAGCTGCCAAGAGGATTACAGACATCACCATGAGCCTGCTGATCTTGCTGATAGGCCTTCCCGTGTGGATTTTACTTGCCATTGGAGTACGCCTAAGCTCGCGGGGTCCCATTTTCTTTATGCAGAAAAGGGTTGGACGCCATGGTCATATATTTACCATGCTGAAGTTCAGATCGATGGTGGTGGATGAAAACAGGGGAGAAACATGGACGGCACACAACGACCCGCGCGTTACCCGGTTCGGATGGCTGTTACGGAAGACCCATCTGGACGAAGTGCCGCAGTTTTTGAATGTACTGCGCGGTGAGATGAGTCTGGTTGGTCCCCGCCCGGAACAACCCGCCTATGTTGAACGGTTTTCGAAAGAAATACCTTATTATAAACGACGACTTAAAGTGAAGCCCGGAATTACCGGCTGGTGGCAGGTGAAGGCCAAGAGCAATGACGAGTCACGTGAGGAGATTGAGTCACGCCTGCGGTACGACTTTTATTACATCGAAAATCTGAGTTTTATGCTGGATATTGAAATTTTGGTTCGAACAGTTTTTGTCTTGGTTTCGGGGCACGGAAGAGCATGAAATCAATCGTGTGTATACCAACCTATAACGAGCACCAGAATATTGCACGGATGCTGGATAGCCTGCATGCAGTTTTACCTGAACTGCATATTCTGGTTATTGACGATGCTTCACCTGATGGTACTGCAGCAATTGTAAAACAGCGCATGGAAACCGATAATCGGATCCACCTTATCGAGCGAAGTGGTAAGCTGGGCTTGGGAACTGCATACTGCAGGGGATTCGAATATGCACTGTCACAAGGGTATGAGGTGGTGTATCAGATGGATGCTGACTTCTCGCATGATCCGCCTGACCTTTTGCGCTTTGAAAAGGAATTACAAGATTTCGATCTGATCATTGGGTCGCGCTATGTGCAGGGGGTAAACGTGGTTAACTGGCCGATGTCCCGCCTGCTTCTCAGCTGGTTTGCCAACCTCTATACGCGGTGTATTACGGGCATGCCCATCGCCGATGCAACGGGTGGTTTTAAAGCATACAGGGCCACCACACTAAGCAAGATCGATCTTACAAAGATTCGCAGTAACGGGTATGCATTTCAAATCGAGATGAATTACCGAGCATGGCGGTCAGGTGCCCGGATTAAGGAAATACCGATTATCTTCATCGACAGAGTGAGCGGTGAAAGTAAGATGAGCAAGAATATAATCTGGGAAGCAGCTTTCCTGGTGTGGAAACTGAAACTTAACACCCTGTTTACATTCGGCGCGAAGTGACGTTTGCTGAACACCATCCTGGAATCTCGGCAGATAATCCTCTGGTTAGCATCCTGATTGTAAACTATAATGTAAAAGATTATCTGATCCAGTGTCTGCGAAGTATTGAGCATGCCGATCATGGGATTCTGTATGAAGTTGTTGTTGTTGATAATGCATCGGCTGATAACAGCATGGATGACGTTGTCCCTTTGTTCCCATGGGTGAAATGGATTCAGCTGTCGGAAAACATTGGATTTGGCAGAGCAAACAACAAAGGACTGGAGTACTGTTCGGCACCGTATGTGCTGTTCCTGAATCCTGACACAATTATCGCCAGGGATACGCTTCCGGTGATGGTGAGGTATTTAAAGGAGCACCCCGAAGTTGGCCTGGCCGGGTGCAAGGTACTGAACCCTGACGGTACATTTCAGTTGGCGTGCAGGCGGGGCCTGCCCACACCATGGGCTTCGTTTTGCAAACTGTTTGGCCTGCAATCGTTGTTTCCAAACAGCAGGGTATTTGCAGGATATAATCTTACCTACTTATCAACTAACGAAACATACAATGTTGATGCCCTGATTGGTGCGTTTATGATGGGGCCTCGTGACCTCATTCTGAATATGGGAGGATTCGACCCCGAGTACTTTATGTACGGTGAGGATCTTGACCTGTGTTATCGAATTCAGAAAGCCGGCTATGATATCCGGTATGTACACGAGACCAGTATCATTCACTTTAAAGGTGAGAGCACCCGACGCAGTTCGATTAACGAAGTAAAAGTATTTTATGATGCCATGGAAATCTTTGCGCGCAAGCACTTTGGCAGCAGCGCAATCTTTTTGTGGATGATGCGGATTGGCATCTCACTGCGGTCTGTCCTTGAACGCATTTTCAGGCGTCGCATCAACGCTCTCATTATGGTCGCCGATGTTGTCAGCATCCTGATTGCCCTCCTTACCGCTACATGGATACGTTTTGACAGTCCGTTCGGCTTTCCTGAATACGCCTATCCGCTTGTACTGTTTGCCGTTCCGGCCGTTATTGTTTTTTCATTGCTGGGTGTAGGCGAATACGTAGAACACACGCCAACCTTCCGGCGAAGTTTACTGGGCTTACTGATTGGCTCGTTTGTGCTGAGTTCGCTGACCTATTTCTTTAAGGAGTATGCGTTTTCACGGGGCGTACTGCTGATGACGATAGCGTTTACAGGCTGCTCAATGCTGCTTTCGCGAGGGATGGTACAGTTGTACGACAGCTGGCGCGGCCGTAACCGAATTCGGTACATCGTTGTGGTTGGGATTACCGAAGAAGCATCGGCAATGATCAGAAACCTGCAGACGGTTGAACACCGGCATGCTGCCGTTGTGGGTATTGTGAGTACAGAACCATTTACCGAATCATCATTCTCAGGCATACCAATCGTTGGAACCGTTTCGATGTTGAACAAAATCGTTCGTGACCTGAAGGCTGATGAGGTTATCCTTGCCGATCCAGCCTTTACACGAGATCAGGCCATGGTGCTGATGCAGCGCTGTGCCCAGTCTGGTGCGCGCTTTCATCTGGCTACCGACTATTCATCGGTCATCACAGCCCGGATTATTAACGATGTTTCAGGCATTGAACCTACAATTATCCAAGCCCCCTTACTCAATTTTCGTAATCGGATTGCAAAACGGATCTTTGATATCTGCCTTTCGGCCATTGCGCTGGTCGTGATTCTTGTTCGTATATTACTGGTACGGAAAGGGGCTGTACAACAGTGGAAACGTATGCTTGGTGTTCTTCAAGGTAAGGCGTCGGTTGTTGGTCTGTTTCCGGATGGCAAAAATCGTCAGGCAGGAAAGCCCGGTCTTACCGGCCTGGTTCAGTTGGCAGGTCCTGACCGGTTAGATGCCGCTGCAATTGAATCATTGAATGATTACTACGTAGAGCATTACACGTTGGCACTTGATGCTGACATTGTTATCAAACACTTACTCGGCAAACATCGTGGCAAGTATAGTTCTTGATTTTGAAAAGCCAATCGTTGAACTGGAGCAAAAGATCCAGGAAATGAAATCGCTTACCGATACCCTGGATATTCAGCCGCAAATCACAGTTCTTGAAGACCAGGTTGAAAAACTACGGCTGGAGGTGTACCAAAATCTTACCCGATGGCAGCGGGTTCAGATTGCACGTCACCCGGAACGGCCGTACACACTGGATTATGCATCACATTGCTTCACTGATTTTATTCAGCTGCACGGAGACCGTGGTTTCCGTGATGACCCTGCAATCATTGGCGGTATGGCCACGCTGGCCGGCAGACCGGTGATGATACTTGGACATCAGAAGGGTCGTGATACAAAAACCAATGTGTATCGGAATTTTGGTATGCCCAATCCCGAAGGTTATCGCAAGGCGTATCGGCTTATGAAACTCGCCGAGAAATTTAACCTTCCTGTGATCTGCTTCCTTGATACACCGGGTGCGTATCCCGGGATTGAAGCCGAAGAACGCGGACAAGCCGAAGCCATTGCACGCAACCTAGTCCTGATGGCCGGCCTGCGGGTTCCCATCGTTGTCTGCATTGTTGGGGAAGGGGCTAGCGGCGGCGCGTTGGGTATTGGCGTGGGTGACAGAATCCTGATGCTGGAAAATGCCTGGTATTCGGTGATTGCTCCTGAGAGCTGTTCATCGATTCTGTGGCGCAGTTGGGACTTTAAAGAAACCGCTGCCGAAGCGTTAAAGCTGACGGCGACCGATCTGTCAGAGGTTGGCATCGTTGACAGGATTGTTCAGGAGCCTATCGGGGGTGCACACAGAAACCCGCAGGCGATGTTCGACGAAGTACAAAAGGTTCTGTCAGAAACCCTTAACGAACTTGCTGCACTGACTCCTGATGAGTTGGTGGTTAAGCGCCGCGCAAAGTTTTACGCAATGGGGGTATGGACAGAGTAAAAATACAGATTGTTACCAATACAGAAACAGAAACAGAAACAGAGACATACGTCACTATTATTGTAATATAATTTATTATTTTGTTGGAGGTTAGCGTATGGGATTATTATCAGGAATACTTGGTAATGCAAGTGCTATTAGCCAGGAGGAATTAACAAAGGAATACGCACAGCTGTTGTGCGATGGTGAAGAGATTGAACTGGGGTTTAAGGTAATCCGCGACATGTTCATCTTTACGAATAAGCGACTTATCCTGATTGACAAGCAGGGGATAACAGGAAACAAGACCGAGTATAAGTCAGTTACCTACAAAAGTATTACCCGATTCAGTGTAGAAACGGCTGGACGGTTTGATCTCGATGCTGAACTTAAAATCTGGATTTCCAGTGAGGTTCAGCCGAGCATCAGTAAGCAGTTTAACAAATCAGTCAACGTGTACGAGGTTCAGCAGGTGCTAGCACAACACGTGCTCGGATAGTACCCGCTACATTCACATCTTAAACACGAGTGTTTTCAAACTGTAGCTTATACAGTTTTGCATACAAACCATTAGCCTGTAGGAGCGCATTGTGGGTTCCCACCTCGGCTACCTCGCCGTGATGGAGCACCACAATGCGGTCTGCCCGCTGAATTGTGCTTAACCTGTGAGCAATAACAATGCTTGTTCTGCCGGTAAGCATGGTGCTGGTTGACTGCTCGATGATATGCTCGGAATTGGTGTCGATGTTTGCCGTTGCCTCGTCAAGGATGAGGATTTCAGGGTTGGCAACCAGTGCTCTGCAAAACGAGATGAGCTGCTTTTGACCAACACTCAATACGGCACCACGCTCACGCACATGGGTGTTGTATCCGTTGGGCAGGGCATTGATAAAATCGTGTGCTCCTAACGCCTTTGCAGTGGCAATGACCTGCTCGGTGGTTATTCCCGGACGGTCTAAGGTTATGTTTTCAAGGACTGTCCGCGAGAATAAAAACACGTCTTGCAGTACGATTGCCATTCGTTTCCGAAGACTCTCCTGGGAGTACTTCCTGATGCTTTGACCATTGACAAAAATCTCACCATGCTGATAATCGTAAAACCGGCTCATCAGGCTGATTACGGTACTCTTGCCGGCACCCGTGGCGCCCACCAGTGCAACTGTTTCACCCTTCTGCACGGTGAAGCTCACATTCTGTAAAATCGGAGTAACGCCGTCGTACGAAAACGTCACGTTGGCAAACTCAATTCCCGTAGCCAGGCCGGTGAATTCAATGGCACCGGGTGTATCAGGTACCGTATCAACGGTATCAAAAAGGGTGAAAATCCGCTCGGAGGCTACAATACTGCTTTGCAACGTATTGTACTTTTCCGTCAGGTCCCGTACAGGCCGAAAAAACATTTCAGTGAACTGTGTGAACGCAATAAGAATCCCAACCGTCATAGCACCACCAAGGATGGTACCCGAGGCATACCATAAAACAATACACAGGCTGATTGCACTCAGTAACTCCACTACAGGGAAGAACGTAGCATAGTACATGATGCTTCGATCCTGATACTCCTTGTGCAGCCTGTTGATACCGGCAAACGTATTCGTCATACGTTCTTCTTGACGGAACAACTGAACAATACTGATCCCTGTGATAAATTCATTGATAAAAGCATTCATCCTGGCAACTTGCTGACGAATTTTATCGTACACCTTACGCACCTTGAACCGAAAGATGAATGCTGCCGTAAGTAAAAACGGAAGAACCAGGAAGGTAAGTAATGTTAGTTCGACGGAGGTTTGAAACATGAAGAATAAAATCCACAGGATGATCATGATGTCGGAAATCATCATAACCACACCCTGTGAAAATAGTTCGTTCAGCACCTCAACATCGCTGGTAACGCGTGTGATGATGCGTCCTACGGCATTGGTATCGTAAAAGTGAAGTGACAGTCGCTCTACATGGGCATACAGTGCGGTTCGAATATCATACAGAACCTTCTGACCAATCCAGCTCATGACCAGGGTGAGGACGTATTGCAAAGCCCCTTGCAAGAGCAGGAAACCAAAAATGAGCAGTACCAAGACGAACAGTCCCTGAATGTCGCCGGTTGCAATATGCTCATCAATTGCGATTTGGGTAAGGTAGGGGCGTAACGGACCTAAGGCCGAGGAGGTAAGTGTAAGCAGAACAGCACCGGCCAATACAAAAGTGTACGGTCTCAGAAATCTGAACAACCTGCGCGCATGCGATGCCTTCCGTGGTTTATCATTGTCTTGTGTCACAACACGAAACTACGTCAGACGGCACGTTCCCGAAACAGAGGGTTGGCTGACGGCAGGAGAGCATCGAGCGCCGTTATCGTATTTTCGGTCATGTTTTCGATTACCCCCTATGGTGCCGCAGGCGAGGTTACCGGCTCGGCATATCTTGTACGAACAAAGCGATGTACCGTTCTGGTTGATTTTGGAATGTTTCAGGGTGACAAAGAGGATGATGCACGAAATGTTGTCCCGGGTGATATTCACCGCGCCGATATTGATGCAGTATTGCTCACGCATGCACACCTGGACCACTGCGGACGTTTGCCGCTGCTGGTTCGCGACGGATATCGTAAGCATATTTATGGTACCGAGGCAACCAGAGATCTGGTTGAACTTGTCCTTACGGATGCGGCTCACATTCAGGAGATGGACTTTGAGCGTAGGCAACGGCAGGCAAAAAAACGAGGTCAAAAGCTCCCACGGACAGAAGCTCCGCTGTTTGATGCAGACGATGTTAGAAAGGTGTTAAGCCTGTTCAGACTGGTAGAATATAACCAGCGTATAGAAGTTGCACCCGGATTACATGCCAAATGGATCGAGGCTGGACACATGCTCGGGTCTGCCAGTATCGTACTTGAAACAACCAACGAAAGAGTGGTCTTCAGTGGTGATGTTGGCCACATCGGATTGCCATATCTGCGTGACCCCGAACCCCCTTCGGGTCCGTTTAATATTGTTGTGTGCGAGAGTACCTATGGAGACCGCAATCATCAGGACAGAGAACAGACCCTGAAGCAGTTTTCCAACATCATGGTTGAAGCTGTCCGCACGAACGGTAAGGTGCTGATACCATCGTTTGCAATTGGCCGGTCACAGAACATGCTGTACCATCTGGCGGAGCTGTTTCGTACCAAGGTAATTCCCCGAATACCAATTTACCTTGACAGTCCGATGGCAATAGAGGCTTCCGAAATTTATGCCATCCATGCCGACCTGTTTGATGATGAAAGTACAGAGCTGATTGAACAAGGAGAAATGCGCAGGGACTTACGGACAGTTCGCTTTGTGTATGACGCTGATGAAAGCAGAGCAATCAACGATGCAAAGGGACCGTTTGTTGTTATTGCCGGTGCAGGTATGTGTAATGCCGGCAGAATTCTTCATCACCTTCGTCACCACATCAGCGATCCGCTCACCCACGTTGTTATTACCGGTTATCAGGCACACGGTTCGCTTGGTCGTAAACTTGTTGAGGGTGCAGAGCATATCACAATCATGGGTGAGCATAAGGAAGTGAATGCTACCATCCATACATTAGGCGGATTGAGTGCCCATGCCGATCAGGCCGGCCTTATGCGCTGGCTAACAGCAGTGCTGGCAAACCGTGACGGCCGCACTCCGCACGTGTTACTTACCCATGGCGAGGATGATGCCCGGGATGCTCTGGGCACAATGGTTGCCGAAACGTTTGATGTTGATGTTGTTTTACCTTTTTATGGAATCAGTCTGGAGCTTCAGGCATGAGAGTTGAACATGATTTCTTAGGCGAACGGGAGATCCCCGCCGATGCATACTATGGTGTGCAAACGCTGCGCGCCAGCGAGAATTTTCATATCACCGGCATTAAACTTGGTTCACTTCGCAGCTTTATTGCCGCCCTTGGATACGTAAAGAAAGCTGCTGCACTGGCGAACAGGGATCTTGGCGTAATTCCCGCCGATATTGCTGATGCAATCGTGCACGCATGCGACAGTGTGATTAACGGTGAATTAGATGATCAGTTTATTGTTGATGTTATTCAGGGTGGTGCCGGCACCAGCACCAACATGAATGCAAACGAGGTGATCGCAAACAAGGCGCTGGAAATACTCGGGCATCCAAAGGGACAGTATTCCATTGTGAGTCCCAACGATCATGTGAACTGTTCACAAAGTACCAATGATGCATATCCAACCGCGTTCCGCCTGGCTGTCTGGTACGAACTTCATTTTCTGATTGATGAGATCGAGCGGCTGAGTTCGTCGTTTCAAACCAAGTCTGCAGAGTTTAAGGATGTCCTGAAAATGGGTCGTACCCAGCTTCAGGATGCAGTGCCAATGACCCTTGGACTGGAGTTTGGGGCCTTTGCGGTGAATATCAGCGAAGATGCAGCCCGTTTGCGAGAAACACGCAGCCTGGTCACCGAGATCAACCTTGGTGCTACCGCTATCGGTACCAGCATTAACGCTCCGGAAGGGTATCCCCAGCTTGCAACTGCATACCTAAAAAAAATTACCAAGGTGGATGTTACACTTGCCGAGCACCTTGTGGAAGCTACCTGGGATACCGGAGCTTACGTGCAAATCAGCGGAGTGCTGAAAAGGGTTGCCGTGAAGCTATCAAAAATCTGCAATGACCTTCGCCTACTGTCATCCGGGCCCCGTGCTGGTTTAAACGAGATTAATCTTCCTCGGATGCAGCCGGGTAGCAGCATCATGCCCGGGAAAGTGAATCCCGTAATTCCGGAAGTTGTAAACCAGGTTTGCTACCGTGTTATTGGTAATGATGTTACTATCTCGTTTGCGTCAGAGGCCGGTCAGCTTCAGCTTAACGTCATGGAGCCTGTTATCGCCTTTTGCTTGTTCCAGAGTATGAGTATGCTTACCAACGCCTGCATTACACTTCGAGAACGGTGTGTGGACGGCATCACCGCAAATGCAGAGCATACAAAGAGCATGGTCCTTAAGAGTATTGGCATTGTTACTGCTCTTAACCCAATCCTTGGTTACGAGGTTTCGGCAGAAATTGCGGCTGAAGCTATGCAGACAGGTGAAGCCATCCCAGACATCGTACGGCGCAAGGGACTCTTATCCGATGAAAAACTTGCCGAAGTGTTTTCAATTGAAAACCTGATGAGACCCAAGTTTATCCGGTAACGGAAAGCAGCGAAGCTGATTCAACGGCGCAGACTACCTGGAGCACCATTAGCCTTCAAGGGACGGGTATAGCGGGAACTTTTGGCAGAAGTTGCTGACGTCAGCCTTAACCTGGTTGTGCACGGTAGTATCGTCAACGCTGGTAAGAACCTTGTCGATAAAATGAGCAATGGTTCGCATATCGTCGGCAGTCATGCCTCGGCTTGTCATTGCTGCCGACCCCAGCCGAATCCCCGATGTAACCAGCGGCGGCTGTGTGTCATACGGCACCGCATTTTTATTACAGGTAATGCCCGAGGCATCAAGCGCAATTTCTGCTTTTTTACCGGTAAGGTTTTTATTGCGCAGATCAATCAGCATCAGGTGGTTGTCGGTTCCGCCGCTTACCACGTTGTAGTCCATTTTCATCAGTTCGTCGGCAAGTGCGGCAGCGTTCGAAATCACGGTATCAATGTAGGTTCCAAAGGCATCACTCAGAGCTTCGCCAAAGGCCACGGCCTTGCCCGCTATCACGTGCATGAGTGGGCCTCCCTGGATGCCGGGCATCACCATGCTGTCAATCAGTTCACTCATCATCTTCACGCGACCACTCTTGGGAGCTACCTTCCCAAACGGGTTCTCGACGTCTTTTCCGAGAAGGATGAGTCCGCCACGCGGACCCCGCAATGTTTTGTGAGTGGTGGATGTTACTACGTCGCAGTATGGCACCGGACTCATAAGCCTGCCCTTAGCGATAAGGCCGGCAGGGTGGGCAATATCGGCAAGCAAAAAGGCACCAACCTTGTTGGCAATTGCTTTGAATGCCGCAAAATCAATTTCACGGGAATAGGCACTGGCGCCAACGGTAATCATCTTCGGCTTGTGCTTAATCGCCAGGTCTTCTACAACGTTGTAGTCAATACGTCCGGTTTCACGGTTAAGTCCATACGGGACGAAATTGTAAAAAATACCACTAAAGTTTACGGGTGAGCCATGCGTTAGGTGGCCGCCATGCGAGAGGTCCATACCCAGGACGGTATCGCCGGGCTGCAAGTACGTAAAGTACACGCCCATATTGGCGCCGCTACCGCTGTGAGGCTGAACGTTTGCATATTCCGCACCAAAGAGTTGCTTAACCCGGTCGCGGGCCAGGTCCTCGACAACATCCACCCACTCGCATCCTCCGTAATACCGTTTCCCCGGGTACCCTTCGGCATACTTATTTGTAAGTATGCTGCCTTGTGCTTCCATAACTGCCAGCGAGGTAAAGTTCTCGCTGGCAATTAACTCAAGTTTGTCTCTTTGGCGCTGATATTCGTTTGTAAGGACGGAGAAAACCTCCGCGTCTGTCCTGGCAACGGTTTCGTACATGTTGTAAACGTAGTAAATGGTGTGTAGAGCAATGATAAACTAAGTTGGTATCGGGCGGCAGGCTATTTGCTGACAACGATCCGGGTGACACGTGTTTCGGATGTAGTGCGGGCAACCAGCGTCCACAATCCTGCCGACAGTTGTGATGTTTGAATTTGCACCGGCAGCATTGTAAATCGTGAATCGAATACCCGTACGGACTGTCCCGCCGGGTTCACCGCATCAACAACCAGCGGTTGTGTTATCCAGTCGATGGGTACCTGGAGATATGCTACGTCGTTTGTCGGGTTGGGAAACGCTGTAAGATTTGAAACCTGCGGTGTGTTTTCGGTAACGTTATCCACTGTATTGCCAATGCAGACAGTTTCTCCGGAGGAAGCATTAACAACGCACATAAAACCAAATTCTTCATTCTCGGATGGCCAGGAAAAAACCCATGCCGGTGTATTCTCAGGAAAGCCCAGGACTTCTTCTTCGGTAGTTCCTAACACAACTATTCGCGGTAAGCTGTCGGGATAGGAAGCTTGAAACTGCTGAAATTGCTGATTACTCTTTAGCTTACCGACAAGGTCGGTGCCTTGCAGAAACTGATTTGGCACCGGAATGAGCGGAATTTCCATATCATCGCCCAGATCTTCTGACGGAACGTCGATCGGCAACTTTGAGCATGACCCCAGGGCACGTGTTATCGGTACGGTATACATTGAGTCGGTAGCGGTGCTATGAACCAGGTACAGCCATACCGGAGCCTTGCCGTCATCAAGACTCATTCCTAGATCTATCTGAGATGTTCCCAGAGGCAACGAAACACGAACATTTAAAATGCCAACCACCTTGCCATCACTTACACCATCTACGATGGAAGGCGCAGCAGACTGACAGTCTCCTGGCAGGTATCCCGGGAAGCTGAACTGAGCACTGGCAAGTGTTGCCATGAATAAAAACGGAAGTAATAATCTCTTCATAAAGCCCCCTAAAAACAATTGTTGGTAGATGGGAAACACTGATGCAAATGTACGATGCTATTCGTTAAAAAAGTGATTGGTAACGCATTGACAAAAACTGAGCTTAGTAGATTTGTACCCATGACCAAAAGTGAATGGCTCGAAGCTGCGCGTACCGTGTTGGCTTCACGTATCATGGATACAATCGAAGAAACAGAATTTGTCCCCAAGGGATTGGCCTCATATCAGTTTTCCGCTACCGGACACGAGCTGTCGCAAGTGCTTGTAGCACGCTGTCTTACGCATGGACACGACGGATCCACGGTGTACTACCGGTCTCGTCCGTTTGTGCTGGCTGCTGGTATGACACTCGAAGAAGGATTTGCCGGTCCACTGGGCCGAGCGGGCAGCCGAAACGGTGGACGTGACATCGGGGTGGTTCACCATTTACCGAACCGCCGTGGTGTTACGGTGCTTCCGTCCAGCGGCGATGTTGGAGCGCAGTACACCCCCGCTGTGGGATGGGCCCAGGCCATCGTGTACCATACCAAGGTTCTTGGCAATGAGCAGTGGAAAGGGGCTGTGGCAGTTGCCCATGGCGGTGATGGTTCTACTGCATCAAACGGCTTCTGGTCGGCGTTAAACATTGCCACCACAATGCGGCTTCCCATGATTTTCTATATTGCCGATAACGGCTGGGGGATCAGCGTTCCCAGTACAGCACAAACTCCTGGTGGCAACATTGCCGAAAATCTGGCTTCGTTTACCGGACTTCGGATCGTGGATATCGACGGGACCAATCCCGAAGAAGCATCGCGGTTGATTGAAAAGAGTATCGCACATGTACGCGAAACCAGTACACCCACGCTGATGCGGATTAGGGAGGTAAGAATCTGCGGACATTCCAGTGCTGATAACCAGTCGTATAAGACTGCCGAACAGCGCACTGACGAACTCAACAGAGACCCAATCCCGCGTCTGAAAGAATTTCTGATTAGGAAAAAGTACCTCGACGAAGAAGGATGGAGCTCACTCTATACCGAGGTCGAAGCAGATGTGCGGGCTGCTGCACACAAGGCTTTGGAGCAACCGGAGCCGGCACCCGACGATGCGTTCTCAAAGGTATTTGCCGAGCCCTCCTTGGTTCCGAAGCACGGAGGGATGGCAGCCGACGGACTTGTGCCTCCTGCTGGATCTGTTGTCCCCGATGAACAGGGTGTCCGTATCAACATGATTGACGGAATCCGAAAAACACTTGATTCAGAGCTTACGGTAAATCCCAGGGTTCTGGTTTTTGGCGAAGATGTGGGAGTCAAGGGCGGTGTGCATGGCGCAACCGTTGACCTGCAGCGTACGCATGGTCCAGACAGGGTGTTTGACACATCGCTATCCGAAGAAGGAATCATTGGTCGCTCTATTGGCCTTGCCATTGCCGGCTTGGTTCCTGTTCCAGAAATCCAGTTCAGGAAGTATCTCGACCCCGCAATGGAGCCTATTAATGATACCGGAACACTGCGCTGGCGCACGAATGGTGATTTTGCAGCACCGTATGTTGTACGGATTCCCGTAGGATACAGCAAACGAACAGGCGACCCATGGCACAGCGTAAGTGGTGAAGCCATTTTTGCACATACCATCGGGTGGCGCGTGGCATTCCCGAGTACTGTGGCTGATGCAGTAGGATTGCTCCGAAGTGCTATCCGGGGCAACGACCCGACGTTTTTCCTGGAACACAGGGATCTTCTGGATACTAGACCCGGCAGGGGAAAATATCCCGGTGACAACTATGTTGTTGAGTTTGGCAGAGCGCGGATGCACCGATCCGGTACCAGGGCAACCATTGTTGCATGGGGCGAGATGGTTCATCGTGCCACCGAAGCGGCCGATCGTACCGGGGCCGATGTTGATGTGATTGACCTGAGGACTATTGTTCCGTGGGACAAGGAGATGGTCTTTGAAAGTGTTCGCCGAACCGGACGCTGTATGGTTGTTCATGAAGACACCATTACCTGTGGCTTTGGTGCAGAGGTATCAGCATCAATTTCACAGGAGCTGTTTGCATGGCTGGATGCCCCTGTTATCAGAATTGCCACGGCCAACGTCCCCATACCGTACAACAAGGGAATGATGCATGCGGTTCTGCCCAACGTGGATGCGATTGCCAATCAGCTTCGGAATCTGATGGAATTTTAACCCCACCTACGTGTGACGGCAATGGCCGCGTAGCGCGACGTGTGCACGAGTGTCACAAACACTGTGGTATTGCAGACAGTATGAGCATAATTCCGGTTAATGTGTAACGTGGTACTGTCCACGCAGTGAACTCATGTGATGAATGAAAAAACTTGTTCTGAAACGAAGCTCTAACCCTCCGTCAGAAAAGCGTTATGCAATTGCGTACCGTGACGTCCTGAACGAAGCGCAGTACAAGGTTGTCATGCACACCAATGGTCCGGCCCTTGTCCTTGCCGGTGCCGGTACCGGTAAAACGCGTACACTTACGTATCGTGTGGCACGGTTGGTAGAGGATGGTGCAGACCCTACATCAATTCTCCTGGTGACCTTTACCCGAAAAGCTGCAGCCGAAATGATACAGCGTGCAGGGGCACTGCTTGGGAAACGCTGTGACAGGATTGCTGGTGGTACCTTTCATGCCTTTGGATACAAGCTTCTGCTGCGTTTTGGTAAAGCGCTTCCGGAGTTTTTCACAACCAAGAGCATTACCGTACTTGATCAGATGGATGCAGCCGATGCAATGCACCTGGTACGAGCTCGCTTTGACCTGTCAAAACCAAAGAGCCGGTTTCCGCATGCATCAACACTGTTAAACTTAGCAAGTAAATCAATCAATACAATGACGCCACTGCGTGACATTATCGCAACGGATCTTCCGCGGTTTGTAAAACAGACCGATGAAATTGCTGTTGTTGTCCGCGAGTACCAGAAGTATAAACGAGCCAACGCATTGGTTGATTACGACGATTTGCTGTTGTTTACACTAAGTCTTGCCCAACATGAAACGTATGGCTCCATGTTGCGACAGCAATACAAATTCATCATGGTTGACGAGTACCAGGATACCAACGTGCTGCAGCATGCAATCATTACAGCCCTGGCTGGCCGCACCGGCAACGTGATGGCAGTTGGCGATGATGCTCAAAGTATCTACTCGTTTCGCGGTGCCGATGTCGCCAATATTCACGCCTTTGCACAATCCTTTGACCACTGTGAAGTTATCACGCTCGAGCAGAACTACCGCAGCACCCAACCCATACTAAACATCTGTAACACCATCATTAGAAACGCTCCCGGTATGTTCAATAAGGAGCTGGTAACATCGCGCGAACACGGCGACCTGCCGATCCGGGTAGCATGCGCCACCGAACGTCAGCAAAGTGAATATGTAGTGCAGACAGTTCTTGAACAGCGTGAGCAGGGGATTCCGCTGGGATCGATTGCGGTCTTATTTCGGAACGGGTATCATTCGTTTGATCTCGAGATTGAGCTGGACAGAGCCAACATCCCGTATCGAAAATTTGGCGGCATCCGTTTTGTTGAATCAGCGCACATCAAGGATATCCTGGCCCTGCTCCGAATCACGGAAAACCCGAATGATACCCTTGCATGGTACAGGGTTCTGATGCTCCTCCACGGTGTTGGTACACAAACAGCGCGAACCATTATTGACGGATTTGCGGCTGCTCCCGACCCATTGAATAGCCCCCTTCCCAATCTCGCCGAAAATGTTTCTCACAGTATTACCCAGTTACGGAATATCCTGAAAGGGGCTCAGGCAGATGCACGACCCGGCAGCCGGACCCAGCTACTGGCAGAATGGTATAAGCCTGTGATGAACCACAAACATGATGATGCCCAGAAACGATGGACGGATATCGAAGTACTGACCAATATCTGCTCCCGGTATGACTCTACCTCGAAATTCCTGGCTGATATTGCACTGGAGCCCCCCAGCCATACGGCTGAAGCACAGTCAGCCGACGGTGATGACGAGGAATTTTTAACCCTGAGTACCATTCACAGTGCAAAAGGACTCGAGTGGAACTCAGTGTTTGTTATATCGGTTAATGAAGGCAATATCCCATCGGCACGCAGTCAGGGCAGCAAAGGCATGGTTGAAGAGGAACGGCGCCTGCTGTACGTTGCCTGTACCAGGGCAAAAGACACGCTTATTCTTACCTATCCGCTGGTCACCTACCAACGAGAGCACCATGACGTGCTCGGGATGCCCAGCAGATTCCTTGAAACGGTTTCCGATATGGATTGTTTACAATACATTCTGACGGATTCCGACGATGAAATGTCCGGTTCGGATAGTCGTGGTATCAGCTGAACTTCCTAATTTTGAACTTTTTATTAGCCGGCAGATTAAATTCGGCCAATCCAGAAACTCAATCAGGCATGCACATACCAACTTTGCTGGAACTTGGTGAGGATGTTAAAGCCACGGCGCGGGGCATAGAACGTGCCCCTGACCTGCGTGCCGGGCGGTTGGCAACAACCGTTCTGCTCATTGCAAATGATGCGTTTGTTATAACTGCCGTCTTATGGCTGGCATTAATCATCCGCTCTTTCAGTATTCCAACATCGATCCCATTTTCTGGCTACGCCCTTATTGGGGCAGCCCTTGTGCTGGGTAACACGCTCGCATCGGCATGGCGGGGAAACTATCCCGGCTATGGCACCTGTGCAATTGCTGAGCTCAGGAATACATTTTACACGATAACCGGTGTTTTTGCCCTGGTTATAGCGGTTTCGTTCTTTAGCAGAGACTGGCCGCCATACGTCCGTTCTATTTTGCTTGGCTCGTACCTTGTTTCGGTTCCTACGCTTGCCATGGCCAGAATGGCCTTACGGCGGTGGCTGGGACGATTCGACTGGTACGGTATTCCGGTTTTAATTGTCGGCGTAAACAGCATGGCAAAACGGACGGTGGATGTTCTTAGAAATCACCGCCAGCTTGGCTTGCGGCCCATCGTAATCGTTGAACCTGATAGCGAAACTGCCGAGTACGGTTATCATGAAGGAGTTCCGGTGATTGGCGGCCTGGAGACGATTGAGCCGATTTGTACAACCTACCGGATAAAGCATGGTATCGTAACGATGCCGCATAAACGTATTGAAAAGGTTCGCTCAATCATTGATGAGTACTGCCAGCACCTTGACCATATTACCGTAATCGGTGAAAACGTAAACCCTTCGGTAATCTGGATTTCAAACACGACTGCCGATGCACAGGCGATTGGAGATGTAGAACAGCGTCTGCGTTATCCTGCCCTTCGGCTCAAGAAGCGACTGTTTGACATAGCGATGGTAATACCGCTGCTGGTACTTGCTCTGCCGATTATGCTTGTGGTCTCGGTTTTGGTTTTGGTGTTGAATGGAAGACCCATCCTGTTCCGTCAGGAGCGGATCGGCGAGAAAGGAAAGAAATTTACCATACTGAAATTCCGGACGATGCATAACAACGCAGAGGCCAGGCTTGCATCAATACTTGCGGAAGATAGTCTGGCCCGTGAAGAATACAAACGATACCATAAGCTAAAGGAGGATCCCCGCGTTACCAGGCTTGGACGAATTCTGCGTAAATACTCACTTGATGAACTTCCCCAGCTGTTCAACGTTATCCGAGCCGATATGTCGCTTGTGGGAACACGTCCGCTTGCAGAACGAGAATTTGGTGATCTCTCTGCAGACACCATGAAGCTTGTTGCCAATTTGCAAGAGTACACCAAACCCGGGTTATCTGGACTGTGGCAGATTTCAGTTCGAGCTGACGGACCGTTTGAAGAACGCCCGCACATTGACCATTACTATATGCGCAACTGGTCGCTCTTCCTTGACCTGTATATTGTTATCCGAACAGCAGCGGCAGTACTGGGCGGACGAGGCGCATATTGAACACGGTGCTCTTTTTATCACCCAGGTTTCCCTGGCCTCTGATTGGCGGTGACCGGGTAAAGGCATATCATCTTCTTCGGCTTCTTGCCGAAAAAAACAGAGTTATCGCCGTGGTTTTTACTCAGTCGGCTGATCTCCCGGACGAGTCTATTCAGGCTATCACCCGTTTGGGGGTAGAGCTCCATGTGGTTAGGCTGAATCCGTTAACAGCCGGTATTGGGTGCATTCGCTCGCTGTGGACCAGCCTCCCGTTGGAAATAGCATACTACACCCGTGATTCGTTTAGCGTTGTGGTGGACAACATTCTGAGGCAGGAACCCATAACCGACATCGTTAGCTTTTTCATGCGTACGTCCGAGTATGTGCGCCATACCACGGGCCCACGGAAGATCCTGGTTGCCGAGGACTGCCGGACATTGTATCAGACACGTTCGGCTGATGCAACAGGGTCACTCCTACAACGGCTGGTTCGGTGGTGGGAAGTTCGCAAACTTTCAGGCTACGAAGCGTCGGTGATGACCGATTATGATGCGGTTACGTTTGTAAGCACCACTGATCTTGAAGCTGCCCGCAACCTTAATCCTAAAGGAAGATATCATATTGTTACCAATGGTGTAGATCTGCAGCGGTTTCCGTTTCAGGCACAGCAGGCACATCGAAGGAACATTGTGTTTGTGGGAAAACTTGACGTAGAGGCAAATCACATTATGGCAATGCATATTCTTACTGATATCATGCCGCTTGTATGGAACCGGGAGCCGCAGGTTGAGATGCACTTTGTTGGTGCAAACCCAAAGAAGGAACTGCTGAATCGAATTCGTGGTACCGGCGCCAAGGTGTTTGCCAATGTCAGCGATACCGTACCGTACCTGCATCAATCAGCCGTTTTCCTTCATCCTCATCGGGGTGGGTCAGGAATCCAGAACAAACTCCTAGAGGCAATGGCCACCGGATGCCCTGTGGTTACTACTCCAAGTGGTCTGCAAGGCATCAATGCACACCGCGGCCAACACTGTCTGGTTGGGACAACCCCATCTGAACTGGCTGCTCATACAGTACAACTGCTTGCCTCTGTTGAACAGCGTGCTGATCTGGCACGTAACGCCTATGAAGTCATTCAGCAGGACCACAATTGGGACCGAATCGGTAGACAACTGGGGCAGCTCCTGACGCACGAACCCCGATTAACAAGTGCAGTGCAATGAAGGCTTTGTTTGTTGACCGCGACGGTGTAATAAATAAACTAAAAGTTGGTGGCTACATTACCGCACCGTCGGAATTTATCGTACTCCCCGACGTGTTCCCATTGCTGACTCACGCTCATCAGCATGGGTATCTTATAATCGTGGCTTCGAATCAGCAGGGAGTAGGTAAGGGGCTTATGACCGATGCTGACCTGCAGGCAGTGCATACCTTCATGCAGGATGAGTTGCGCTCAGCCCTGGGCTTTGGTGTTGATGCAGCCTACTACTGTACTGATCTTGCCGGTACCGGAAGTGTCCGCAGGAAACCAGCCCCCGGTATGCTTCTGGATGCTATCCGTGAACACCAGCTCCAACCTGATTATTGCTGGTTTGTTGGCGACTCTGTTACCGATGCTGCTGCCGGGCATGCTGCCGGCGTTCATACTGCGCTGGTTGGACCGCACAATCCAACCGATGCAACCATCGTTGCACCCAATCTTAACCTCCTGACATCAGCCCTAATCCCGCATCTGAGGTAAGAGCATCGGCAAAGAGGTATTGGGATACCGTCATTAAAATGATTGTTTGCTGCACGGAAATTTTTGAATTGTCCTGTTCCTGCATAATTTTGTGACCGGTGGTCATTAAAAGACCATCAGTCAGTCAATCAGGATTCTCCTATGGTTAGAAAACTACTTACAGCCTGTGTGCTGCTATGCACGATGTACGTGCCTGCCTTACGATCTGCCGTACCGGTAACATTGGATGAAGCTATCCAAACCGCCATCCGGAAGAACCAGAGTATTGCCATTGCCCGGTTGAACATTTCAAAAGCCCGAGCCCAGCGTACAGAAGCACTATCGGGTGCGCTGCCGTTTGTAGGCGTGAGTGCAACGTACAACTACAATGTGGAGGCCCCTGTGTTTTTTGTACCTAACTTTCTGAACCCTCAGGAAGGCGGCATGCAGCCCATGCGATTCGGGTTAAATAACTCGTATAACGTGGCCGCAACCTTTAACCAGGTGTTGTTCAATAGTGCGGTGTTTACTGGTATTGGCGCAGCGGCTAAGTATGTTGGAGCAGCAACAGACCAGTACAGGGCGGCTGTGGCGGATGTTGTTACCGAGACGCGACGCAGATTCCTGACTGCTCTTGCAGCCAGGGAGATGGCTCAGATTGCTCAGTCTGCATATAACCTGGCCTCTGAACATCAGAAAACAGTTAAAACTCTATTTGAACAGGGGATGGTTTCCGAGTACGATCTTATTCGGGCAAATGTTGCGCTCGAGAATATCCGACCGGAACTTACATCGGCCCGTGTTGGGTACAAAAACGCAGTTGCGGCACTCATGACGTATATGAATGCTGACCAAACGGATACCCTGGAGCCTCAGTCAGTGGAGCTCCCCGAACCCGGAAGCGTTCCTGACGTAAATGAGAGTACTGAGAGTGCCCTCAAGCATAATTACCAGCTGGTTGCAATGGAATCGCAGCTTGCGGTGTCAGGTAAACTTATTGATGTGTACCGGTCTGGTTATTATCCTACCTTATCGCTCATCGGACAATACGGAAACTCTGGACAGAGCGATGATTTTAAAGACTGGGTGAGTGCTTCGCAGGCATTTATCGGCCTCAATCTGAGTCTCAATATTTTTAATGGCATGCGAACGGCATCGCAGCTGGATCAGGCCACAATAGACTATCAAACGCTTGGCGAGCATGTGGACCAGCTGAAAAACCTGCTGCGCTTGCAGGTCAGCGCTTCCATTAATGAGCTTACGTCAGCCAGGGAACGGATCATTGCACAGGCCGGTAATGTTCAGCAGGCTGAGCGGGGGTACGAGATTGCTAAAATCCGATATGCCGAAGGAACCGGGAGTCAGCTTGAAATCAACGACTCGCAGAGTGCTCTAACTCGCGCTCAGGTGAACAGACTTGGGGCACTCTACGACTATTACATTCGGCTGGCAGACTTTGAAAAGTCAATTGGCAAGGTACCAGATAAGTACATTCGATATGCGGAGGAGATTCATGGGGATTCGTGAGCGAAAAGCACGTGAACGTGAAAATCGCAGAGATGTGATCCGCGATGCAGCCAGGACGGCTTTCCTTGAGGTGGGGATCCAGCAGTGTTCCATGGAGCGAATTGCCAGTACAGCTGAAGTGGCAAAAGGGACACTCTACTTGTATTATAAAAATCGTGACGAGTTAATCCTGGCAATTCTTGCAGAAGATTTTAACAAAATCGTAACGAAAATTGAGAAAATCGCAGCACGGAAGCTTGGAGCCGATAAGAAACTGCACCGGTGTGTTGACGTGTTCTTGCAGTACACTCGAGAAAACGATGTTTTTTATAAAGAACTGGTGCGGATCGGAAATGAACATTCATCTGCTGAGTGCTGTAAGGCAGATCTGCCGTACATGAAAGAATTTGCCGAAATCGACAGTCGCATATTTACGGCAACTCTTAACATTGTTCAGGAAGGCGTTGATTCCGGCCTCTTCACGGTAAAAACGAAGATTCATCAGACCGTTCTGGACCTGATGCTTGCAACCCGCGGGTCAATGCTGCTCTGTCAGAGTTCAGTGCTACCCCCGCAATACGGTAAGATTAACTGCGAACAAGTGGTGCGCAATGTAACCTCTTTGCTGATAAAGGGGCTGATGCACTAGCCTAAATCTACTTACTACAATGATTATAACAACAATGACTAATAACTACTTGAAAGCCACATCAATGTTCCGAATGGTCGGAGTTTTCGCACTCGTCGTGATCATTGCGGTGTCATGTACTTCTAACGAAGGACACGAACCGTCACGAGAGCTTTTGGAAAAGTACAGAACCGAGCGCAATGCTCTTGATGACAAAATCCGGCAGCTCGAAGAGCAGTTGGGTGTGAATGCGGCAAATGGCCAAATTCCGGTTGGGGTTTATACCGTAAGTCCCGGTCTCTTTAAAAAGCAGGTTACCGTGAAGGCAATCGTCGATTCACGGTCGTCAATTGCGGTAGCCCCCAAAACGTCCGGACAGCTTGTGAGTCTGCGCGTTGTCAATGGCCAGTCCGTTGCCAAGGGACAAGTGCTGGCTGAACTCGATGATGCTCTGATTCAGCGCGGCATCGAAGAAGTGACTACTCAGCTTGAGTTTGCAACAACACTGTACGAAAAGCAACTCCGGATTTTCGAGCAAAAAGCAGGAAGCGAAGTTCAGTACCTGCAGGCAAAGAATAACAAGGAGTCACTTGAAAAGCGTCTGGCATCGCTTAGAGAACAGTTGGACATGACAAAGATTAAGGCTCCTACGTCTGGTATTGTTGACGGATTACGTCCCAAGGCCGGCGAGATGGTCATGGCCGGCATGCAGATGATGACGATCGTTAATACATCCGACATGCGGGTTATCGCAGACCTTGCTGAAACCTATGCCGGTACCATTCGTGTTGGTGATGTGGTCACGGTGCGCTTTCCCGATACGGGTGATACAATCACCTCCAGGGTGGGGATCGTATCAAAAACAGTGAACCCTGTTAACAGGTCGTTCCGGATCGAGATACCGCTGCGGTCCGGCTCGACAGGACTAAAACCAAACGCCACCTGCGATATAACGCTGACCGAAAAAGTATTTAATGAGGCCCTGACGATTCCGCTCGCGTCTGTTGTTCGCGATGCAGACCGTACCTATGTATACAAAGTTGTCGGAGGGAAGGCTACAAAGGCACGAGTGGTAATCGGAGCGGTGAGTGGTGAAACGGCAATGATAACTGATGGTGTTGGTGCTGACGACGTGATTGTGCACAATGGAGTTACGCTGGTATCTGACGGACAACGCGTGCGGGTGGTTGAATGAGTAATCATAAAAACTTCCCGATAACAGCATGGGCTGTTAACAACCGTACAACCGTGTATGTGCTTACGGTGCTGATTTTTATTATCGGTGCAGTAGTCTATGTCCGATTACCGAAGGAGCAGTTTCCCGATGTAGTTGTGCCAACGATCCTTGTGACCACAATCAATGCCGGCACGGCACCAGTTGACATGGAGAATCTGGTCACGCGGCAGATCGAAAAGCAGATCAAGTCAGTTGCCGATGTGAAGAAAGTGCTTAGTCAGAGCATTCAGGATGCCTCGATCATTACGGTGGAGTTTACGACTGAAATTACGCCTACTGTTGCCAAACAACGCGTTACAGATGCTATTGACAGGGCCAAGGCCAACTTGCCGGTTTCACTTACTAAGGGGCCCGACGTTCAGGAAATCGACATGTCAGAATTCCCGATCATGTTTGTAAATATCTCGGGTGATATCGGTCTTGACAACCTGAAAGTTTATGCTGATGAATTGCAGGACAAGATTGAGTCATTGCATGAAATCCGGCGTGTTGACATTATTGGCGCACTTGAAAAAGAAATTCGGATTGATCTGGATCCGTACCGGATGCAGTCGCTGGGAGTATCGTTCCACGACGTAAGCAGTGTGTTGTCCGGCGAAAATGTTAACATTTCCGCAGGTGACTTAAACGTTGGTGGTATCCGCAGGAATGTGAAGGTTTCGGGTGAGTATCGAACTGTTGATGACATCAAAGAGACTGTTGTCAAGTCCGGCATGGGCAACCTTGTGTACTTGCGTGATATTGCAACTGTTATCGATACGGCCAAGGAACAGCAGAGCTTTGCCCGCCTGGACGGTCACCCGGTCGTTACGCTGAGTGTACTTAAAAAATCTGGTGAAAACCTGATTGATGCATCGGATAAGATTCAGAAGATCATTGCAGACTACCAGGCACAGCGCCTTCCTGCCGGTGTTACGCTCAAACTAACCAATGACATGAGCAAGGCAACACGGTCAAACATAGCAGACCTCGTGAACTCAATTGTGATTGGTTTTTTGCTGGTGACCACCGTGCTGATGTTCTTCATGGGGGTCTCGAACTCTTTATTCATTGGGCTTGCCACTCCGCTTTCCTCCTTTCTTGCCTTCATGGTGATGCCCGGCCTTGACTTTACCTTTAACATTGTTGTGACCTTCTCGTTCCTTTTGGCACTGGGTATTATCGTTGATGATGCCATTGTGGTTATTGAAAACACGCACCGGCTTCATGTTAAGGAAGGATACGATGTAAAAACGGCAGCTGGATATGCTGCTGCAGAAGTGTTTGCGCCTGTGTTTGCGGGTACTTTAACCACACTGGCTCCATTCTTCCCGTTATTATTCTGGCCGGGAATCGTGGGTGAGTTCATGGTGTATTTGCCAAGCGTATTAATCATTACGCTTACAGCTTCACTCATTGTTGCGTACATCATTAATCCGGTTTTTGCCGTTGACTTCATGGACAGAAAAAAAGGCACCATGAACAAACGAATGATGTGGGTCCTTCTTGGTGTTGTGTGTCTGGCGGTTATTGCTGCACTATTAGCCGGTGCATTTTGGTTTGCCGTCCTCGCAATCCTGGTGCTTGCGTTTATTACATTGAACAAATTTGTTCTATCACCATACCTGATCGAGCCATTTCAGGAGAAAATCCTGCCGGGCCTGATGGGCTGGTACAGATCATTTCTGCGTTTCATGTTAGCCGGAAAAAGACCGGCAGTCCTTCTGGTCTCAGTTATCGTTCTGTTCGTTGCTACCATCGTGTTTGCTGCACTGTATGGTAAGCCACCGGTTTTCTTCCCGTCGGGGGAGCCGAACTATGGATACATTTATATCCAGCTTCCAATCGGGACTGATGCAGTTGTAACTGATTCGGTCACCAAGGTGGTGGAACAACGGGTACGGAAAATTATCGGACCTGATAATCCCGATGTAACCGCCATAGTTTCAAACGTGGGCCTGGGAGCGGGTGACCCGCGCTCACCCGACCGTACGGTTGCACCAAACAAAGGGAAGGTTTCGGTAGCCTTCGAAGAATATGCAAAACGGCGTGACCCGCAGACCAGCAAATATCTAACCGAATTTAGGAAGGCAGTTGCCGATATCCCCGGTGCCGAAATCATCGTGGAAAAAGAGGCCAATGGGCCGCCAACCGGCAAAGAAATCAGTATCGAAATAGCCGGTGATGATTTTGCTGTGCTGGAACAACTTACCGAACGGGTTCGTGCCTTAATTGTTGACTCACTGCATATTCCCGGTATCGAGAAACTTAAATCCGATCTTGAGCGCAATAAGCCTGAGATCAGCGTTGTTGTTGACCGAGCCAGGGCAAACATCGATGGAATAACATCCTCACAGATAGGGTTTACGCTACGGGGTGCACTGCATGGTCTTGAGGCAACAAAAATGCGGGTAGGCGAGGATGAGTACCCACTGCAGATCCGAGTGTCGGAAGATATGCGCTCCAACATCGACGCCATGATGAATTTACCGGTCACCTACCGTGACATGAGCACCGGTGCTTTCCGCCAGGTTCCGATTTCATCACTGGCAACCATAAATTATGTGTCATCCTTCTCAGGGATTCATCGGAAAAACCAGCAGCGCGTGGTTACTCTTGCTTCCAACGTTCTGCAGGGATATAATGCTACCGCCATCAATGCACAGATTGCCAAGGCCCTTAAAACTGTGAGAGTTCCTGATGGGTATTCCATTAGGCAAACGGGTGCACAGGAAGAACAGGCTGAAAATGCTGACTTTCTGGGAATGGCTTTTGGCATCGCTGCCGGTATCATTATCCTGATCCTGGTTATACAGTTTAACTCTCTTGCCAAGCCGGTGCTTATTATGAGTACGGTGCTCTTCAGCGTGATTGGTGTACTTCTGGGCTTTACCCTGTTTGGCATTGAGTTTTCGATTGTCATCACCGGCGTTGGGATTATCGCACTGGGTGGCATCGTGGTCAGAAACGGAATTGTTCTTGTTGACTTTACCGATATCCTGCTCGCCCAGGGGGTTGAACTCCGCGAAGCAATTGTGGAGGGTGGCGCTATTCGCTTCAATCCGGTAGTGCTGACGGCTGCATCAACAATTCTGGGACTGGTTCCGCTGGCAATCGGACTGAACTTTGATTTCTGGGCTATGCTAAACCTTCGGGATCCACATTTTCACATTGGATCGGATAGTGTTGCTTTCTGGGGACCCCTGGCATGGGCCGTTATTTTTGGACTTCTGTTTGCGACGTTCCTGACGCTCATTGTAGTGCCATGTTTGTATCTGCTCCAGATTCAAACGGTGACGAAGCTAAAAAAATTCTTCAGTCACTCCTGATCATCGGTTTTATCAGGTGCCGGGTTGTCCGAACGAAACAGTAACGAAATACTGTTGATGCAGTGACGCATTCCGGTTGGTCTGGGTCCGTCAGTAAAAATATGTCCAAGGTGCGAGCCGCAACAACTGCATGTTAATTCGGTTCGCACCATACCAAAACTATGGTCAGGCGTCTGTGTTATTGCACTGCTGTTAATTGCTTCATAAAAGCTTGGCCAGCCGCAGTGACTTTCGAACTTAGCACCGCTTGAATACAATTGGGCACCGCAGGCCCTGCACACGTACGTACCGGGCACAGATGTATCAACATACTCGCCTGTGAACGGAGACTCGGTGCCTTTTTCGCGGAGAACATGATATTCTTCAGCGGTGAGTAAGGATCGCCACTCTTCTTCACTTTTATTAATTTTGTCCATAATAGTACAACCAGAATAGTATTTTGCTGATTTTATAACTGCTCATGACTGACCAACGATTCACTCCGGGTCCAAACAGTATCGAAAATGAATTCCGGCAGATGCTGCTAAGCCGTCTGTCCGATTATGCCGTTCTGTTTCCGGATGAGCAAAATACAACCAGAGCGTTTATTCAATTTGTAGCCGGGTCGGTGCATTGCTTTCATCGTAGCAATCTGTACGGACATGTAACCGGCAGCGTCTGGCTTTTGTCGCCTGACCGGCACCATGTTTTACTAACGCACCATAAAAAACTGAATACGTGGGTGCAGCCGGGCGGTCATGCCGATGGTGACGGGTGTATTTCAAGAGTTGCGTTAACCGAAGCGCACGAAGAGAGTGGCATTTCTGAAATTGAACTGCTCTCTGAATCGATTTTTGATATTGACATTCATCCGATTCCCAGAATCGGCGACGTACCTGAGCACCTCCACTTTGACGTGCGGTATCTCTGTGTGGCCGGCAACACACGGTATGTTGTCAGCGAAGAGTCGCATGATCTGGCCTGGGCACCAATCACCGGTATCTCTGAATTCACGGGTGATGCAAGTGTCATCAGGATGGCAGAAAAATGGCTTCGCCAAGTAGCGTCCGCTCGTAATCAGTGAGCCGGTGTGGGCTGTTCAATATTCCGTACTGCTGCTTTCGCCTGCATAACCCATGCATGAACATCCTGCTTTGTTGCTGCAGAATAACACTGCTCGATTAGCCGTTCAATGATGGGCTCGATAGCAAGAAGATGAGGGGTGATGGGAAGGGGCTTTGACAGGCGAACAGTTTGCAAAAAGCCAGACTGCAATGGGGACACGGAGAAATCTGGGTCGCCAAAAACACTATCAGACGCCGGAAAACCCGCGTCCGGAACATTAAGGCAGAATGTTTTGGCCTGCTGATACAATGTAAGCCACTGAATAAAGTTTTGTGCTGCATCATGGACGTTCGATGAGGCGGTGATGGCAAGCACGTCGCCGTTAAGAACAGATGGAGCCGGCCTGACCTCCATCGCAGCAAGAGAGCTACCGCTAACCATATTTACGATCCAGGAACCGGTGAGCAGGTTGTGAATTTCACCGCGTGCAAATCGCTCATCAAGTCCACGACTATTGTCAACAACAGCACCGTCATGGACCAGCCCCCTTACCGTCCATAGTGCATTTACCAGGTTGGTATCCATTGTTTTGTACACCGGCAGGCTGCCAAAAAACTCAGGGGCACCGTACTGCCACAGCATCGGCAGCGTGCGTTTTATCACGTTATGAGCATCACTGGCGCACAGACCCCATTCGAATTTTGTGGTACTGCCGTTATGACGAACAAAGGTGCGGGCGTTGACAACCCACAGGACACCCTGCGGTGTGTACTGGACCGGACCCGTAACAGGTGCCAGAACATGTTGGTTGTTAAACTCGGCAAACCAGTCCATCCCCAGGTGGACAATATCCGGCGGCGTAGAAGAGTTAAATGCAAGGAGCAGCTTAGTGTAGCCATCCGTCCAGCTTAGTGGCGTGGGTTTGATCCGTACGTGCGCATGATGCTGCTCGTACACGGCAATAAGAGAATCCAACACTTCGCGCTGACGCGGTTCTGACCAAAAGTGCCACAGTGTAATTTCCTGTTGTTGCTGAGAGGTATTGCACCCACACAGCAGAGCAACAAGCAAGGAAGCAATAAAAATTATCATTTCTCAGAAACGATAAACGGTCCTTTTTTTGTGTATGCCGGCTGCTTCCTCACTGTATCGCTTTTTTCCTGTTTTTCCGGCATGGCCGAGTCGGCAGACGGGGGAGCGGCAAAGCCGGGTGAGCGAATGTCGGCCGGCCAGCGCCCCTTCAGATACAGTTCAACAAGTTTTGTGGCAATCGGTGCGGCCACTGTTGAGCCAAAGCCGGCATTTTCTACCATGGCGCAGATTGCGATTTGCGGTTTATCCATAGGAGCGTAGCAGACAAACCAGCTGTGATCCCTGCCATGAGGGTTCTGAGCCGTACCTGTTTTACCGCACATGACGATATCCGGAATTCGCAGGCTTGACGCGGTTCCACCGGGTTCATTGACAACCTTGTACATACCGTGCTGAACGGCACGAACATAGTCAGGCCGGAGGTGCAAGTCTGTTGCGGCATAGCGCATGACTTCGGTTTTGTTTAACACATTGTTGTAAACAGATCGTACGGCATGCGGTTGCAGCAGGATACCACCATTTGCAATTGCGGCAACGTAGCGGACAAGCTGCAGCGGAGTGGTAAGAATTTCGCCCTGTCCAATGCCCCAGTTTGCCGGAGCGTATTTTGACCATCCGTTCTTACCGTAACGCTTATCCATGTACGCTGTACTTGGCACCAGTCCTGAGGCTTCCTCGGTGATATCAGCCATGGTCTTGTGTCCAAAGCCGAACAGGGTACCATACTTCTTCATACCCTCAACGCCGAGTTTCATGCCACACTGAGCAAAATACACGTTACACGAAACCTGGATGGCACGTTCCAGTGTAACCGCACCATGGGCACCGTGGCATGCCATGCTTCGGTTTCCATAGTTATACGCTCCACCGCAGTGCAACACGGTATTGGGGGTTATTAAACCTTCCTGCAGGCATCCCAGAGCAACAAGCATTTTCCATGTAGAGCCTGGCGGATAGTTAGGCATTGATGCCCGGTTAAATAAAGGCTTGTTGGGATCAGAAGCAATCTGGTTGTAATACCCCCGTGACGTACGCCCGCTGAGTTCACGCAGACTAAAATCCGGCATACTTGCAAAAGCAAGTATTTCACCATTATTCGGGTCGATGGCTACAACGGCACCACGCTTACCCTCCAGCAGTTTTTCAGCCAATGACTGCAGTTTGGCATCCAGGCCAAGCTGTAGATCAAAACCACGGCGCGTTGGAACGTCACTCTTTCCTTCGTTAAAACTTGACACCCGCTGTCCGCGGTTGTTTACGGCAACAAACTGCAGACCTTTCTGACCACGCACGTAGGCTTCGTAAGACTTCTCGAGTCCGGTTTTTCCCGTCAGGTCACCGGGGTCATAGGCATCACCAAGTTCTTTTAGTTGATATTCGCTAACTTCTCTACAATAACCAAGAAGATGTGCGGCATTACCGGTAATATCATACGAACGTTTGGGATCAGTGATCACGTCAACACCCGGGAGGAAGTCGCGCTGCTCCTCGATAGCACTCATGGTGCTGAAGTCAATATCACGTCCGGCAGCAAACTTCACCGGATTAAATCTGTTAAACCGTGCAGCCTTAGCAACGTCGGCCCGAATCACACTGTCGGGAACCCCAAGAATTTTGGCCAGTCGCACGGCAACAACACTGGTAAACTGATACGGAGTTACCGTTACGGAGAAACCCGGTATGTTCTGCACAATTGGAATACCGTTGCGGTCAATCATCATTCCGCGAAACGGTTCGATTTTAATTTGCTTGATGGCCTGTGCTTCGGCACGCAAACGATATGCACCGCCCTGGATAATCTGAAGCCACCCCAGGCGAAGGATAAAAACACCGGCCATGAGGAAAACCAACCACTTCAGAATTCGCTGACGTGTTGTAGAACCAAAGTCACCATTGAGAGCCTGACCAATCATGCTGTAATTACATTCTCAGGATTGATGAGCGGTTTACCGGAGTTGGCAGACTCTTCCTCTGTGTTGATAAGGGATGAGCTGATTTCGATAAACGTAAAATTAAAAACCAGGATAAAAATCCCGTAGCGCTGATCAAATAGCTCTGCCGTAAAGATTGAGGCATACAGTGTTGGTTGCATGGCAAGCATTGCTATTGTAATAGCCCTGGCAAGGGTTAAATCCTTTCGGTCTTTAAAAATACGATACGCTGCCAGGATATTGCGGATGCTGAAGCCTATCAGCACCGTCATCATTATCAGGGTAAGTCCCAGGCCAAACTTGTGTAACAGATACACGTAGCCGATATGAATAAATGATGCTTCATTTGTATAACTGTAAATTGGTGCCCAGGAAATGACCATTGCATGCAGACCGGCACCCCCTAACGGATAGCGACGTATGTCTTTCATTGCCGCAGTTACTTCGTTCACCCGCGTTTCAAACGAAAAGTCACCACCGGAGAGCTGGGTCGACGACATAAATCGTTCTTCGATCAGCTGAACAACCAAACCTGTAATTCTGGGGTTGACAATGCTGGCAATGGTAAAAATGCTAACACCAAGAGCAACCGTGGTTGCAGCAATGGCCAGGTTTTGACGCAGACGCAAAAAAGGTATGAGCAATGGCATGCCGGCAAGGAGTGATGCCCATAGCGTTCGGGTAAAGGACTGGAGAATACCTGCAAGATTTAATAGAATAAATCCAAAGAGCGTGAGTCGTGATACAATGCTTTTTGAATAGAATAACACTGGTATGCCCATTAAAACGCCAAACACAAACATTGGAGCAAACAAGCGGCTTCTCGAGTTCAGGACCTGATACGCATAAATGTAACCGTCCTGTGAACGCATGTAGTAATCAGCAACAGTGTAACCCAACATGAGCAGGCAACTAAGAGCTGAAAGGACTAAGAATTGTCTGAAGGTTTGCTCGCTACGTCCGAAATATTCACGGAGCGGGAAATAATACAGTAATAAAAACAGTATCAGCCATTCAACGGTCCAGTCACCAACGTTAATTTCATTGAGAAGCGCAACAATCAAATTCGTGACGGAGAGAATGATAAACGCTACCAGGAAGCGATCGGTCCATGAACGGACAAAGGTATAGCCACTGCCAATTTTATAGAGTGTCCAAACAATCAGAGAGCCAATGACAAACGCGCCCGAGATAACTTCAGATGCTGATAAGCCGACGCCGGTATCTGCGAAAAAACCAACAAGAATGAGTAGAACGGCACCCAGCCAAACCTTCGGGTAGCGTATCATAAGGTACGCACCAAGAACCAACAACCCAAGGGCAAGGAAACCGCCAGTGATGTACAAAGGCATCATACAATCAGGCTGCTTTTCGTACCATATTCTTCCAGCCCAGCACAAACATGACGATGCTGATAAACAGGATCCCGGTGCCAAGTGTTGCACCGGCTGTTATAAGCATACGCTTAGGTCTGTCCTTCTTTTCTGCCGGTACCGGGGTGTCGAGCACAAGAAGGCTGGGGGTATTCTTTGCCTGATCCAACTTTGCTTGCTCATAGGTAGGGAGCACAAAAGCTTTGAGTTTTGTATAGGCTTCGAATTCGGCAGCGTGCCGCATAAACGATGCACCCAGGCCGGCGGCATCCTTAAGACTGAAGTTGCCAAAGAAACCGGGCTTTGTGGTCATGTCGTCAATCTGCTTGCTAATTCCGTCAACCAATGACCTCTGAGCCTTGGCCTGCGGATCGTCGGGTCCGTACGAGCCTTCCAGAATGCCTAAAACTGTTTGTTGCTGGAGAAGGCTTGCACGTGCGTCGGCAAATGCCTTGGCAGATGCAGTAGCCTGGTCTTCGGGCGAGAATAACAAATACGTTTTTGAGTAGTTGCCAATTGAATCCGTGAGTGCCGCAAGCACCGAGTCAATCACATGAAGGCGGGCCTGCAGATAGACCAGTGATTTTGAAGCGTCCTGACGGAAGACGTTGTTGGCAACAGTGTTGGCCAGGGCAACAAATCTGTTACACATGGTAACAGATTTTTGTGGATCTGTACTCCAAATGGAGATTTCGTAATTGCCTTCGGACCGCAATACCACTTCCAGATCAGATTCGAATGCTTCGCGGATTTCATTCATTGGTTTCCCAACCATGTCGTACTGCTCGGCTAATCTAAACTCCGATATCATCGAGTCACGTAATTGCCGCGCAAAAAGGACCACAACAAATTCATAGGTGTTGCCCTTTGGTCCGGTGAGTTTTGAAAGTCCGATATCTTTCAGAGCCGAACTTAATCCTGAAGCACCACCAAACATACCCTGGTCACTTGATGCCGGCACGCAGTTGATTGTTGCCTTGTAAACGTTAGGCATCGTCAACGTGTACAGGTAGGTTGCAATACCGGCTACCAGGGATGCACCAATAATCCACCATCGCAGTCGGAGTAAACTCCTGATTACACTCATTGGGGGTAGTGTTGTCATGTAAAATGTGTTTTGGGAATAAGATGCAAATTACGCACAGCAGTTGATGACGGTGGTATATTTAGGTTCGTGTGGGCAAAAAGAACACGTATGGTTGTCTCATTTGCAACGGTGGATCCTGTGTTGACTCCAGTATATGTCATGATTCTTACTGTCATCGGTGCATCCGGGAGGCTGATTGATTCCAAAAGGAAACAACCATGAAAATTTTATATGTAGCTCCACGGGTACCGTCATTCCCGTTGGACGGCGGTTCGTCAAGTACGTTCTACCAGGTTCGGGAGCTGAAGGCTGCCGGCCATACCATCTGGTTTGTAGCGCTGAATACAAGCAGGCACCGTGCTACCTCACAGGATATTCTGCCCTTTGTGGACAGGTATGATGCTGTAGATATTGACACGTCGATTTCGCTGACGGGGGCCCTAAAAGCACTAACCAGCACGCCCGAGCCCCTTTACTCATCACTGGGAAGGGCTCCCTACACGATGCGCCGGTTCCAGAGTGCAGAAATGGCAAGGATGCTGGCTCGAAGGATTGGTGATGAAATGCCACACGTTGTGCATGCGGATTATTTGCCTACGGTGTGGCCTGTTGTAGCAGCCAAACACATCATGGGTGAGGGGGCTTTCCCGCCGGTGCTGTACCGCGCCCATAATGTTGAATTCCGCATTATTAAGCAGCTTGCCGGTGATGCCTCTGCTCCCTTGCATCACAGGCTGTACAGGAGATTCCTGGCCCGGCAGACAGAGCTGTACGAGAGGAAGGTAGCACAGGTTGTTGACGGTGTTGCTACTGTTTCGGATGTCGATACGGACTGGTTTTTGCATAATACCGATGCGAGAATCGTGCGGACCATCGTACCGGGTGTGGATATCCCTGCAATGGTTCGTCGGCCAGACCCACCTTCTAAACGTCTTGGTCTGGTTAGCAGTCTTGAATGGCCGCCCAACGTTGAGGGCATTCTATGGTTTGTACGGACGGTAGCACCACTGATATGGGAAGCCGATCCTGCAATTCAGGTCCACATTGCAGGTCGTGCCCCCGTCGATGAGATCCTAAAGCTGCATGATGGAAACCGTGTAATTGTTCACGGACCTGTTGCCGATGCCGGTGAATTCCTGGCAACCCTTGATGTTGCCATCATTCCAATTTTGAGTGGCAGTGGTGTCCGTATCAAACTTCTTGAGAATATGGCTCATGGCATCCCGGTTGTCTCTACATCTGCCGGTGCTGAAGGAGTACCCGTTGAGTCAGGTAAACACGTTCTGATCGCTAATACTGCCAGGGCATTTGCAGATGCCTGTGTTCGCTGTATGCATGATGGTGCTATGGGTAGGGCAATGGCTAATGCAGCCCGCGAAATGGCAGTGGACAGCTATTCATGGGGATCGGCTACGCAGAAACTGCTGGATATCTATTCGGAGATTATTGCAGCAAAAAACAGCAACCGTTGATACTAAAAACAATCGTTACTGTTGGTGCTTAGCTTCGTCAAGAGCTTTCAGTGCTGCTATTTCGTCACGAAGAGCAGCTGCTTTTTCAAAATCCAGATCCCTGGCAGCAGACTTCATTTCTGCAAACAGTTGTTCAACAAGATCAGTACGCTGCTCTGACGTAAGATATTTTGCCAGAGGTTCTGCCGCCTTGCGGAGTTGTTGCGTCTGCACCGCCTTCAACTTTTGTTCTCTTTGATGCTGGATATCGGCAACTGACGTGCTTTCAAGAATTTCTTCGAGTGACTTATAGACGGTGACAGGGTTTATACCATGCGTTTTGTTGTACTGTTGCTGCAGCTCACGTCTTCGGTTTGTTTCGTCTATTACACTGCGCATTGAGTCAGTCATTGAATCAGCATAAAAAATTACTAAACCGCCGGCATTGCGTGCAGTACGTCCCGCCGTCTGCATTAGCGATCTCTGGCTTCGTAAAAACCCTTCTTTGTCGGCATCAAGGATGGCCACCAGCGAAACCTCGGGCATATCAAGTCCTTCGCGAAGAAGGTTTACGCCCACAAGCACGTCAAAATTGCCTAAGCGAAGTCCGCGTATGATTTCAACGCGTTCCAATGTATCAACATCGCTGTGGATATAGGCCACACGAATTCTGAAGTTCTGAAGGTAGTCAGTAAGGTCCTCAGCCATCCGTTTTGTGAGTGTGGTTACAAGAACGCGTTCGTTACGCTCGGCGCGACGTCGGATTTCACCGAGTAAGTCATCGATCTGGGTGTGGACCGGACGAATTTCAATGTGCGGGTCCAGCAGACCGGTGGGACGAATGATTTGCTCCACAACAACCCCCATTGATTTTTCCAGCTCGTAATCACCGGGTGTTGCACTCACGTAAATGACCTGATTGGTGTTCCGTTCAAATTCTTCAAACCGTAAAGGTCTGTTTTCCAGAGCGGACGGCAGCCGGAACCCATGGTCCACAAGCGTTAGCTTGCGCTGCCTGTCGCCATTAAACATTGCCCGCACCTGTGGTATGGTAACATGGCTTTCGTCCACCACAAGCAAATAGTCATCCGGAAAATAATCCATCAGCACATGTGGCTGATCGCCTGGCTTCCGGCCACTGAGGTGCATACTGTAATTCTCGATTCCCGAACAATATCCCACTTCCTTCATCATTTCGATATCGTAGAGAGTGCGCTGTTCAAGACGCTGTGCTTCCACCAGTTTGCCCAAACTTCGAAGTTCTTTGAGTCTATCGGCAAGTTCGTCCTTAATATCCCCAATAGCACGATTGAGTGAATTCTGAGTAGTAACGAACAGGCGGGCAGGGTAGAGCAGTGCAGAGTCGGTTTTCTCAATCAGCGTACCGGAATGCTGATCAATCCATGACAGCCGTTCGATTTCGTTGTCGAACAGCTCGATACGCAATGCCCGTTTATCCTCACCAGCGGGCGCAACGTCAACGATATCACCGCGCACTCTGAACGTACCACGCACGAAATCAAAATCGTTTCTGGAGTAGTGAATATTACTAAGCCGGTAAATCAACTGCTGTCGTGTGAACTGCATCCCGGTTTTTAAAAACAATAACTGCTCTTTAAAGTCTTCCTTGGCACCGATTCCGTAAATACAGCTTACGCTGGCTACTACGATAACATCCCGCCGCCCCTCTACCAATGCACTTGTTGCACGCAACCGAAGCCTGTCTATTTCATCGTTGATCGACATGTCCTTCTCGATGTACACGTCGGTTGCCGGAACATAGGCTTCGGGTTGGTAGTAGTCGTAGTAACTGATAAAGAACTCAACTGCATTATTGGGGAAAAACGACTTGAATTCGCCATACAGCTGGGCTGCCAGGGTTTTATTCGGACTCATCACCAGTGTTGGCCGTTGAACCTGGGCAATAACATTTGAAATCGTGAACGTCTTCCCGGAGCCTGTAACTCCAAGCAGCGTTTGATGCTTTTCACCACTGCGAAGCCCGTCTGTCAGCTCGGCGATTGCTTTAGGCTGATCTCCGGATGGACTGTATTTGGATTCAAGTTTGAACATAACCCGTAAAATACGCGTTGACGTTGGCTTCAGAAAGCCGTATTTTTGTAGTCTTTGCCATTAGCATACTATTAGAGCAGTATAATCGTACTAATCCGGTTAACGAAGGAGAAATCATGAAGTTGTCTGAGTATAAATATACTTTACCGAAAAACTCTGTTGCAAAATACCCTGTTGAGCCGCGCGACAGCTCGCGGCTAATGATTATTAACCGGGAAACAGGCGACATCGAGGAGAAGCATTTTCGGGACATCCTCAGCTACATGCAGAAGGGTGATGTTATTGTGGTGAATGAAGCAAAGGTTTTTCCGGCTCGTTTATTTGGTAACAAGGAGAAAACCAATGCAAAAATCGAAGTGATGCTGCTCCGCGAGTTAAAGAAGCAGGAACGGATATGGGATGTTTTAGTAGAGCCAGCCCGTAAAGTACGGATTGGTAACAAAATCTATTTTGATGACAACAAGATTTATTGTGAAATCATTGATAACACAACATCCAGAGGGCGCACCGTCCGATTTTCCTACGATGGAGATTTGCATGAGGTAATTGAGCGGATCGGCCAGATGCCATTACCTGATTACTTTAAGCGCGATGCGGAAGAGCTGGATAAAGAGGCATATCAGTGCGTGTTTGCAAATCCCGAAAAAGTTGGGTCTATTGCGCCGTCGGCAGCAGGCCTGCACTTCACGCCCAAACTGTTAAAAGCTGCAGAAAAAAAGGGGATTAAAATTGCAACGGTCCGCCTGAATCTGGGCCAGGGTGTGTTCGAGACCATCGAGGTGGAAGACCTCACCAAGCATCGTATGTATAGTGAGTATTTTGAGATTTCAAAAGATAATGCCGACATTATCAATAAGGCGCTGAAGAGCAAGCGGTTTGTCTATGCCGTAGGGTCGAGTGTGGCCCGTGCGCTGGAGAGCAGCGTGCTCACCAGCGGTATCGTGAAACCCAATAAGGGGTGGACCGACAGATTTATCTACCCTCCGTACGAGTTTAAGATTGCCAACCGTTTTATTACCAACTTTCATCAGCCTGCTTCACCGGGCTTGTTGCTGGCATCTGCTTTCCTGGGTGACAGGGAGGCCTTGTTTAAAGCATACCGACGTGCAATTCGTTCCGGATTCCGTTTCCATGCCTATGGCGATGCCATGCTCATAATCTAAACACTCATGAATTCAAGCTTACAACAGGTTATGCACACCATCCGTGCATTGGATAGCGCAATGGCTATACTGGGATGGGATCAGGAAACCTATATGCCGGACGGTGCTGCCGAGGCAAGAGCAGAACAGATATCAGCACTGGCAGGGTTGCGGCATTCGCATGTAACTGCGGACGAGACACGGAAGGCCTTGGAGGAGGCCATGGCCGGAGCAGAGGCTCTGTCGCCTCTGCAGCAGGGCGTTGTCCGGCAGTTTGCCAACGACGTACAGCGCGCTACCAAGCTACCGCAGAAACATGTTCAGGAAATTGCAAAGGCCAGTTCACTTGGTCAGGACGCATGGAAACGCGCCAGACTCAGTTCCGATTTCACGGTGTTTCAGCCTGCGCTGGAGCGAATTACCGAGCTGAAGCGTGCCGAAGCTGAGTACCTTGGCTATGAAGCACACCCATACAATGCCATGCTGGATCTGTACGAACCCGGCTTGTCGGTGCAGGCGCTGAATCCGGTTTTTGATGCCCTTGCGCAAGGAACCCGCGTTCTGTTAGACAAGATTGGCCCGCACACCAGCTCGGTACACGATGCGGTGTTATATCGTTCGTACCCGAAAAATGAGCAACTGGAATTTGCCCGCAGCATCGTTCAACAGCTGGGCTTTTCGTTCGAAACCGGACGTGTTGATCTGAGTGCCCACCCGTTTTGTACCTCGTTTGCAATAACAGATGTCAGGCTGACAACACGGGTCTTTGAAAATGACCTCCGTTCATGTTTGTTTGGCCTCATTCACGAGTCAGGCCATGGTATGTACGAGCAGGGAATAAACCGTGAGCTGGAATTCACCGCGGTTGCCGAGGGAGCAAGTATGGGAATTCATGAATCTCAATCGTTATTCTGGGAGAACATCATTGCCCGGAGCGAAGAATTCTGGGTTTGGGCATTCCCGAGGTTACGAGATGCTTTCCCGGATCAGTTAGCTGACCAGACACCGGAATCATTCTTCAAAGCAGTGAATGCAATGCGTCCCAGTCTGAACAGGGTTGAGAGCGATGAGCTTACCTACAATCTTCACATCATCCTGCGTTTTGGGATTGAACGGGATTTGATGGACGGTACGATTACGGTTGCCGACATCCCGGAGATGTGGAATGCCGGCATGAGAAATCTTCTGGGTGTGGTTCCCGCCAATGATGCCGAGGGATGCCTGCAAGACGTCCATTGGAGCTTTGGCGGTATTGGTTATTTCCCTTCATATACACTTGGTAAGCTGTACGGTGCAATGCTGTGGAATTCGTTGAAAACCGAAATCCCTGACGTGGCTGCAAAAATCAGCAGTGGCACGTTTGGACCGATCCTGAGTTGGCTGCGAACCAATATCCATCAGTACGGACGCACTGAGAAACCGGCTGAGATTATTTCACGCGTATGCGGCAGACAGCTAACCGAGAAAGATTTCTTAGACTACATTGGCGCTAAGGCAGCGCGCGTGTACGGCTTTTAACGGCGATGCACATGTTGCCGTAAGGGATGCCCGACGGATGTTGTGACGTTACGCGTTCGCACGTACCCGCTGTAGGCACCGTTCAACCATTGCCAGGGCTGCATCGACTGTTGACCGTTTAGTTCGGAATGACAGTATTGCAATCCGGATCACAAAACGTGAATCAACTTGTGACGAACTAAAGAAGACTTCGCCGTCGGCATGGAGCTGTTCTAAGAGTAGTCGGTTAAGGTGGTTTGAATCGCCGGAAAATGGATAGTAAAAGTAGCTCACCGACAAGTCAGGGTCAGGTCCGACCTCGAAGCCCAGTTCTTGTATCCCTAATCTAAAGTAGTTTACCAGAAGAAGCTTCTCTGCCAGGCATGCGGCAAAGGGTTTGGTACCGTACAATTGCAGGGGCAGCCATACACGAAGTCCACGAAAATGGCGCGTGAGTTCCGGCGAAAGGTTTGCCGGACTTAGTGCCAGCTCCTCATCGGCAGCATCCTGCATGTAGTTGGCAGTGTAAAAGTGCGACTGGAGTACAGCGTGACGGTCCTTTACCAATACTGCTCCTACGCCATAGGGCAGAAACAGTCCCTTGTGCGGATCAACAATGAGCGAGTCAGCGCGTTCAATACCCCGAAAAAGGTGTTTCTTGTCCGTCAGAATAAAAAAGCCACCGTAGGCGGCGTCAACATGAAACCACAGTCCGTGCTTCTCCGCAATATTGGCCAGAGCTTCCAGAGGATCAACGGCACCGGTATCGGTTGTGCCTGCCGTTCCAACCACAAGGAACGGACGCAGCCCCGAGTGCTTGTCTGCAATAACCTGGTCTGCCAGCACCCGGGCATCCATGCGGTGGCGGGTGTCAGTAGGGATGCTGCGGAGCACAACATCTTCCAGACCAATAATGCGGAGCGCCTTTTGAACAGAGTGGTGAACATGTGAGCTCAGGTACACCACTGCCGAGTGAACATGGGTGCCTTTAATGCCGTGTTTGTCACGTGCAGCCGTCAGAGCAATCAGCGTGGATATTGATCCACCCGATGACAAGCACCCCGTTGCCGTTTCAGGAAACGAGAATAATTCTTTTAGCCAGAGAACAACCTCATTCTCGATCGCTGCAGCACCCGGCGCAGCAAAATACGCTCCTGCAAACGGGTTCGTAACTGCTGCCAGGTAGTCGGCTAATGCTCCTGCATAAATGCCACCTCCGGGTATGTAGCCCAGATGCCCTCCTGATGCCGCATTAATGCCGGTTCCCACGACCTCGGAGTTGTACAGTTCCAGAATATCAGACAGGGGGCTTGGATTGCCGGTAATTGCAACAGATTGTAAAATTTTTGACTGAAAGGCGTTGGTCGAAGACAAACGGTTGATGAAGCTTGCGGCAAAGTCGGTTACGTCACGGGTGAGCGCGGCTCGCTCACCGTCTGACGGTTCAAGAACGGAGCTTTGCTCCTCGAAGTCCTCAATCTGCGATATCAGATCCGCTTTCGTCATAATATCCGGTTGTCCTATGTGTTTCGTGCGGAATGCGTTAGCTTCTTAGAGAGCACTGCATCAAGTGAGAAATTACCGGCACCGTGTAACATAAAAAAGAAACCCAAAACCAAATACACTAACGGAAGCTCCCGATTCGACAACGGCATTCCACTGTGAATATGAAAAAAGATTACCATCATGGTGGCAAAAATCGGGATAGCGGCAATGCGTGTGAACAGTCCCAGTGCCAGGAGTACCGCACATCCTAACTCGGCCAGCATTGCCATGGTGAGTGAGAAACCCGGACTCATGCCAAATACGGCCGCGAACTCAATAGGCTGCTCGCCCAGGAGTTTTGAAAGCTTTGGAAACCCGTGGGTGATCAGCAGGAAGGCAAACGAGACCCGGAGAATCAATACGGTGACGTTGGTTAGCCGTTCTGAGGCGAATGGTTGGAAGAGTTTTGTCATCATAGGATATGTGTTGAGATGGTTGGTAATTGTTGAAAGTTAACGCAGAGAATTCAGAATGTGGTACAAACGCCGTTGTCGGCACCGTAAACGCTCCTGGCATCACACCTATCGTACAGAACAAAAGTATTGAGTGGTGAATGAAGCATTGCGGCCAGCCGATACCTGTGTTTCCGTCCTGTCACAGCTGTTCCTGCATCAGTGGCAGAATCACAAAACGGTACCCTCGGGATGCCCTCACACGACGTCTGGGTGTTGGCCCCACCGAACGGATAACAGCCAAACTTGTTGTTCGCAGCATGTTAACTCTATGGTACCGTTCCTGAAGCAGACAGCCCATTTTCGAAGTTTTGGTCTTGCTCTTTGCCGACTTTCTCATATCTTCGTAGCCTGAAAAAGCGCCAACTTAGCTCAGCTGGTAGAGCAGTTCATTCGTAATGAACAGGTCGCCGGTTCAAGTCCGGCAGTTGGCTCACTATTCCTCTCCTCATTCCTGCTGATACAACGGCGAGAGAAGATATTGTTGCATTTTTTATGAATGCCGTGTCATGGGTCGAATAATCACCATCTGTCTTCCGGCCATATTTCTCCTATTCCTGGTAATTCCATCGTGTACGGAGCCTTCCACGTTTGGAGAGCCCCTTTCCGACAATATGAAGGTGCTGAGTGTATCGGAAGCAACAGAAGACAGTCGGCAGGGTAAGCCGGTACAGGTACAGGGTACAATTACTGCTGTATGTCCTGACGAAGGATGTTGGATGGCGATAACTGACGGGAAGACCGGGCTCAGGATAGCATTTAAGAATAGTTCATTTGTGGTACCGGTTGATATCGAAGGCACGGTGCGTGTGCAGGGAATCGTTTCTTCGGAAGTGTTTTCGGAAGATGATGCCAAAGTGATGGCGGAAACGATGGGGTGGACCGATGCACAGGTTAATGGCATTCATGGTGATGTTCGGATGCCGGTGATGACGGCTACCGGCGTGAGTCTTGTAGGCAAGTGATTACAGGTACCGCAACAGATGCTGAGTATCAGAGTGGGCACACCAGTCCTGTGTGTTAGTTTTGCATCATGAAATTTGCCATCATGATGGGCGCTACGATTCTTGGAGTTTGGTTAGGCATTGGCTGGTGGAAACGTGGTGCAAACGGTGGTTATCCGGGTTGGTGGAAGACACTGTGTATTGTTACGATCACTGTTACGCTTGTTCTGGGTATATGGCCGCCAACGGCAGGTACGGTTACTGATGCCGTAACCGCTTCCCGAATGGATTCAGACATTGTTGTTCCGGTATTACTGCGTCCGGCCGACGGTGGGTTATGGGCTGACGCACGGGATTCTCGTGTCATAATCCAGGTTGATAACATTGTATCGGATACTCATGGCGAATATCAGACAGCCGTTGTTGAAGTACGCCGGCTGACCGACACCCATTTTCGCGGTGTCAGAACTGTGGCTACCGATCCGGTGCTGACCATGCCGTATATAACCGGTTTGGCTGAACGCGCACGGATTATTTTCTTCCATGTACCAATGAGCTGGGTTGCTACCGTGGCATACCTTGTGGCAATGATTTTTGGCATCAGGTACCTTCGGACCAGAAACCTGGATTACGATCACGCTTCCATGTCCATGATAGCCGTGGCTACTCTGTATGGAATCCTTGCTACCATAACCGGTGCTGTATGGGCACGATTTAACTGGGGGATGTTTTGGAACTGGGACCCGAAGCAAACAGCAATATTCCTGGTGCTGCTGATTTATGGTGCGTATTTCTTACTGCGCAGTTCAGTGCAGGATCCGCATCAACGTGCCCGACTGAGTGGGGCGTACAGTATCCTTGGTTTTGTTGCTGTTCCGTTCCTGTTTTTTATCCTGCCACGGATGATGCCGGGTCTTCATCCGGGCAGCTCGGATGATACCGGCGCCGGCCCGCTGCTTTCGGCAAAGAGCGATGCGATCAACGTTACAAAACAGTGGGTTTTCGGACTTGCGTTGTTTTCGTTTACACTTCTTTTCTTCTGGCTATCCAATGTCCGGTTCAGAATAGCCAAGCTATTGCACACTTCTTCGTCAGTACACCCATGATGGAATTTCTAGCTCTTAATGCACCCTATGTTGTTCTCTCATGCGTCCTGATCATCTGGGCCGGTATTGCCTCGTTCTTGTGGCGGCTTGACATAAAAATTAAAAAACTTGAGCAACATCGATGAAACAACGATATTTATTTGGTGCGCTGGTAATAGTGATGCTTACGTTAATTGGTTGGTTTGCCCTTGCCGGCAGCACCGTTGAGTATGTTAACGTTGATAAAGCCGAAAGGCTTGGCAGTACTGTACAGATTGTTGGAACCTGGGTTAAGGAAGATGGCAGCAGCTATGACCAGCAAAATGATATTTTCAGGTTTACAATGAAGGATGAAGACGGGAAGAAGATCCCAGTTGAACTGAACGGTCCCAAGCCTAATAATTTCGAAATCGCTGTGAGTATTGTGGTGAAAGGTCGTGTTGAGAACGGCACCCTGAAAGCCCAAAACGTCCTCACAAAATGCCCGTCAAAGTACGAAGGCGAGGCCGCCGGTGCTTAAGCGGATAATCGTTATTTGTACTATTATTTTAATTCCTGCCGCTTTTTATATCGCCTGGCACTATGGCGAAGCAGCATCGGTTGATTTTGCAACAGCAACGCAGATTGCCTCAACTGCCGATGAAAACGATCAGGCCCCAAAGGTTGTAATCGTTGCCACAATTGCTTCAATTGCGGGCAGCAAAATGGAATGCACAGATAAAGCAGGCGTCCCATTTGTGATTGAATATACCGGCGAAACGCCACAGTATCCTTTTAAAGTGGGAGCAGTGATGCGTTTTGTGGGACATGTTCACGGCGGAGCATCTCCGTACTTCCACGCAACCCAGGTGTACAATGATTGAGCAAAGTGTAATTCATCTGTTACTAGGTCTGAGTATAGGTGTAACGCTGAGTTACGCACTTGCATTCCGGAAAGGGGCTGAGCAATACGCAGCTATAGGAAGAACACTAATGCTCTTGCTGGCCGGCGGACTTGTTGTCTGTTCAGCTATGCTGGTTATCAACCTGGTCCAACACCAGTTTCAGTTTACCTATGTGTTCCGGCAAAGCTCGCGCGAGATGCCCCTGCACCTGCTTATCGCGAGCTTCTATAGCGGACAGGAAGGAAGCTTCCTGCTCTGGGCAATGTTTGTTGCTCTTATCGCTGTCGTTGTTACACCCTACGCACGACGGCGGCAGTATGAACACGAGTCAATGATGCTATTTGGCATTATATTAACGTTTTTGACCTTGCTGCTTGTTGCCAAGAATCCTTTTGCGTATTACTGGGAGTCATTTGCTGAAAGCGGAATAACACAGGCAGATGTACCGCTTAACGGCAGGGGAATGAATCCGCTCCTCCACAATGTTTGGATTACCATTCACCCGCCGATTCTGTTTATGGGATTTGCCAGCATGACGGTGAGCTTTGTGTTTTCGATGACCGGCTTGATAAAGAGGGAGTATCACCGGTGGATTGACGTGGCATTACCGTGGACGCTGTTTGCAACCGTTGTTCTTGGCTTCGGTATCATGCTGGGTGGGTTCTGGGCGTATGAGACTCTGGGCTGGGGAGGGTTCTGGGGATGGGATCCTGTTGAGAATAGTAGCCTGATCCCATGGCTGGTGAGCGTTGCTCTGGTTCACACAATGCTGGTTCAGAAGCGAACTAAGGGGCTGGTGAAAACAAATATCATACTGGCAATTCTTGCCTTTGTGCTGGTACTGTACTCCACGTTCTTAACGCGAAGCGGTGTTCTGGGTGATACAAGTGTACACTCCTTTGTAGATCCGGGAGCATTTGCTTTTTGGATTCTTCTTGTTTTCATGGCAACATTCTTTGCGCTTGGCGTTGGGGCGGTCCTGTATCGCGCCCGCGATATTAATGCCTCGAGGGAAGAGTTTGCTGCTTCCAGTAGGGAGTTCTTCCTGAGTATTGGCTCGGCATTGATCATGGCAAGTGCCATCTTTGTGACGGTTGGTACATCGTGGCCGGTTATCATGGAAATTCTTACGCTGCCTAAGGTAGCCGTCAGCACAGATTTTTACAATCTGGTGCACCTATTCCTGGTACCTGCTGTAATGCTGGTAAATGGTTTAAGCCTGTACACACAGTGGCGCAGCACGACAATGGAACGATTCCGCAAGCGCACTCTTACCGCAGCCTTGGTTGCTGTGCCGTTTACGGTGGCAGGGATATTCCTAGGCATTACAGCCATTGGCATGATTGCTCTTCTGTTTTCGGCGTTGTTTGCGCTGATTGTAAATGTTCAGATTGGCTGGACAGTTGTACGCCGGGGGATCTCGAATGCGGGTGCATACATTAGTCACACCGGTATAGCTCTTCTTGTTCTGGGTGTTGTTAGTATCAGCAACTTTACCGTGATGCACCATGCAGTCCTTATTGAGGGCGAACCGGTATCAGTTGGTGGCTACACGTTAACATTTAAAGGGCGTGAGCAAATCGAGAAGCAGTGGACCGATAGAGAGAAGTTCCGCTACTATGTTGATGTGCAGCCAGATCAACAGCCCGGTGCCAAACCGGTAACATTGGCTGCAACGTTGTACTGGAGTGACTATAACAACAGAGAGAGTGCATTCCTGGAACCGGGAATCCGATGGGGAATTAGTAATGACCTTTACCTAACGCCGAAGGCGACAAATACCGAGGATGTGTACAAATCGGTTGAACTAAAAAAAATAGATCAGATAGTCATGCCGTACGACAGCTCGGTATCACTTCGCCTGGAAGGTTTTGTGATGCCAACACCGGTTGGTGCTGATGCAGAAGGCGGTATACAGCTTGGTGCGTCGGTTCGTGTGAATGAAACCGATACGCTTACATTGCTTACAACGATTACAACCGGTCAGCAGGATATGGTTTTTCAACCTGAGTGGACCACCATTCAGGGCACCCGCTACCAGGTAGGCCTAATGCGTGTTACCAGGAATAACGATAATCCCGACGCAAGCACAGCAGTCCTTGGATTTCGTGATTCAGCTGCTCAGCCTAAGAAACCCCGCGAGATTTTTGTTGTTGACTTTTCGGTGAAGCCATGGATATCGCTGGTGTGGGTTGGCGTTATCACAATGGTACTTGGGTTTGGCTTTAGTATTGCCAAGTATATTCGGAAGCAGGGCCGGACTGAACAACCTTCTATCTGAATACCGGTCGCACAGTCCCGGCATTGATTTCAAACAGTAAACCATGAGTTCCTTTTGGAACCTCTCTGCCGAGTACATCAAAAGTGCGAACGTGCTGCAGTGGTGCTGTAGGATCAAATAAACGTTCACCGTTTTCCCGGCAAATCCCGTTTACGGTAAGTAATCCGTTTAACACGTGGGTAGTAACCGGTACGGCTTGCTGGTTCTGATTAAGCCAGTGACCTACGTCGTAGCGTACTGTATCGGCAACCATGGTACCCAGGACCACTACGCCGTGAACCATCGCAACGGTGTCACCGATATTCAATGCTGTGAATGAGCTTCCTGCATCTACCATACCATGTGTGGCATCCTGAACTGACCATGACGGGAAGTGCAGACCGGCAGGAACAAGTATGGTGGAATTAAAGGTGGCTCTACCGTTTAACTGCCGGATTTGCATTGCATCAAGTGAGGCTTGCTCTGTTACACTGTCAACAACAACGGCAATGTGTACACTGTCACCAGGCTCTGCATTCGCATCCGCTACCCGTAACCAAATTGTTGGCTGGTAGAGTTTCGAAAAAGCCATACCGCCGGTATAGCCATACGATTCGGCCGGACCATATCCGTACACCAAAATTCCGAACCCTGAAACTGAGTCAGTCGTTGCTGGCAACGGTGATTCAGAGAAGTGGCTTCCGCCGTTCACCTTGATGTGAGCGTACCCAAACGTGCTGTCAGAAAACGGTGTGAGTGCAGGTACGGCATTACCGTCAACACGTATTCCGGTTGTGGTCAGTGGAGCGAAAACAGTGATCCAGTGCTCGTTATAGATCGGCTGGTTATTCGGCCTCGGTTCAATACTAATGGTTCGATACTTACTTAGATACTGCTCAATTGGAGGAATGATGATCAGGCTTGGATCACCTGAAAATGTCACATTCCCGTCACGTTTTGTACTCCGGTCCACAATGGCAACCAGAACCGGTTTTGTGGCAACAATGGTCCGACCATTCTGGAGAGGCATTTCCCAGATGTTGCCCGCACGAACCAGCGGGAAGTATCCGCCGCCGTCCACACTCACATCAGTACTGTCATAGTGTGCCAGGACCCGAATGACTGATACGTCGTTCTTTTCTGCCTGCCGTGCGTCGGCAGGCAAATGCAGCGGTGGAACCACGAAACGTTTTCCCCACGTGTCAACACTGGGCAATTGTTCAATTAGAATATCCCGTGAGGCTTCCGAGGATAAGAGCGGAACCTGAGCGCGCAGGTGCGAACCCAAGACTCCAATTGGCTTGTTTGACCGAATGACGGTTCCCGTCAGGTCTTCATGGCGGCTGGATGACGAGACTGAGGCCTGAACAAGGTAGCTTTCTCCGCGGTTCAGTTTTATTGTCCTGTTCTTCCATAGTCCAATTCGGGTTCTCGACAAACTCAGGGTAAGATCAACAATCGTAGAGTCTTCAGTTGCGATAATGACAAACTGACTTGGGTAGTACGCTGCCATGCCCATAAAGCCGGAAACATAGTCCGACGGATAGCTCATTACCCTGTATTCAAGCCCCAGTACGTGCGTGGGCAGTGCCAGCCAGGCATCGCTGGTGAGATTGTCACGCACACTGCCGTACACTGAAATATCGGCTTCGGATGTGATGTGGATGCTGGTTGGGACAGCAATTTCGCAGTCACCGGGTGACCCCACCGGGAAGTCGGCTGAGGCCAGCTCATACTCCGAGCGGTCAAATACCTCCTCTACAACCTCACCGGCATTTACTGTCCGCCGAGTCGTTGTTACAACACCTCTGCGTGATCGGGCGGCGATAGTAACATTCGTTGTGTTTTCAGACGAAAGGAAAATACTCAGACGTCCGCTGCGTGATGTATGTTCTGTAGGAGGGAATGCCAGCCAGAAGTCGCGGCCTTCAGATGACATCCACTGTTGGCTGTGCACCGTGAAGGTGCCCAATACGGCAGCAAGGATGAGAAGAAGGATTTTCATTATTTCTTCTGTCGTCGTTGTTGAATAACATCAGCACATAATTCAAGCATCTGCTGTGCCGCCGCATCCCAGGTAAACCGTCGTGCCCATTCAATAGCATTCATGCTTAGGCGTTCACGCAGCGAGGCATCTGCAAGCACCAGACAGATGAGACGGGCCAGTTCATCAATATCGCCGTACGGATAGAGCATTCCAGAATATTCATGTTTTACGGAGTCGCGCAAACCAGGGACATCGGCACTGATTACAGGAGTACCACAGGCATTAGCTTCAATATTGGTAATGCCCCAGCCTTCTTTCACTGACGGATTAAGATCGATATAGGCGCGGGACAGATGCTTTGCTTTTTCAGAGTCTTCAACAAAACCATGAAAGCGGACAACGTCGATCAGACCAAGTGCCGTAGCAATTTCTTCAAGAGCCGTCTGGTCGTCACCAGTACCGATAACATCCAGGACAACGTTGGGAAATTGTTCGCGCACTTTAACCATTGCGTGCAGGATATGATCAATACTCTTATAACGCTTTAGTCTGCCAAAATAGACCAGTGTTTCAGTTGTAGCTTTTGTAGTGACTTCAAATGGGAAGAGGCTGGCATCGATACCATTGTAAATAATGTGGATATTCTTGTCTGGAATTCCACGGTCAATGCACTCTTGTTTGGTGCTTTCGCTTACAACGCATATCGGGATGTTGGCATACACACGGGGAATTTGTTTTTCAAACCACAGTACATACTTTCCGGTGAGCCTGCCTGCCTGCTGATAAATACTGTCACCAAAAAAATGGTGTATGATTGCAAGAATAGGAATCTTCCTGACAAACCGGGGAGTGAAGAACGGAAGCTTATTGATATCATCAATAACAATATCAAACTTTAGCCCCTTACCAACCAGGGTCCACCATAACGGGACGATGTAGTTGAACCACGGTCGCCTGCCAATCCTTACAATGTTTATACCATCGCATGTTTCTCTGTGTGGTGCCTTCCCATGCCCACAGCAGAGTAACGTAACATGGTGTCCCTTTGCAGCGATGCGCGAAAAGATGCTGTGCAGATGCGACTCGGCACCTCCGCTTTGCGGGTGAGATTTATCCTGCCAATTAACTACCAGAATGCGCATGACAGTGGATGTACGTTAAAGGCATGCACAATGGTTACTCATAGCATTAGTTCTGAGGAGTCTCTACAAGGACTTCAACAGTTCTTGAATAGAATCTGCCTTCGGGTGTGTTGTTGTTATACAGTGGGAGCACTTCGCCGCGACCGCTGGTATTATTTTCAGGTACACCTAATGCCGTAGCTACAGACCGTGCGCGGCGTTCGCTTAACCCTTTGTTGTACGCAGCATCGCCGGTTCTGTCTGTATAGCCAACAACCTTAACAGTGCTATTCGGCTGAATGCGCTGTTTAATCAAGCTGATAATTTCCTGATGATCGGGTGTAACGGCATCCTGATCGAAGCCAAACAATATCAATGAGTAGCGGTCAATTTTAATATTTGGCGAGCCGCTGCGCTGTTTGTCTTGCGACGTGATACGCCGAATTGGAATTGTTTTCGTTGCTGATGGTATGACAGCACCTCCGGAGTCGCGCACGGCAATCAGGTAGCTTACCTGTGTTGCTGTTTTTGGTATCCATGGCACGCTTTCACTAATGCGCCAGTCAATAGCTGTTGGGAGCGGATCCGGGCCACTAAAGGTTTTAAGCAGTTGTTGTCCGTTGGCAATAAAGAGCGTGTAATTCGCTATTGGCATATTGGGCTTGATGCCGGGTTCAAATCGAATTGCACTTGGCTGTGTAACAACCATGGTATCGGAGCTTTCCACAAATGCAAGGAGCTCGGGTGACGCAGATGAAATTTCGACACGCGCATTTTCTTCAAGACCGTCAGGGTCAGTAGAACGTGATGGCTTTTCAGGTAGTCCGCGTGTGATCACGTTAATTCGTGTTGGAGCGATATCCCAAACATCGGTCAGGTAGTCTGCCACAGCCTGTGCTCTTTCTGCAGCAAGGGATGCATTATTCTCCACCGGATCGGCGCAGCCTGTGAGTGTAACTGCCGATGTTGGGTTTTCGTTCATCCTCTTGCCAATGATATTTAGAATGTGTGAGTATGTAATCATAGCGTCGAGGTTGTAGAAATTCTTCATCGAGAAGCGCTCTACCTGATCTGAGCTAAGGGTACGATAGGTTTCAGGCAATTCAGCAGAGCCCGGTTTGAAGAAGACATATGGAAGCAATGGTCTGATACGGGTTGAGAGAAATTCTTCAAGAGTAATACTGCTACCATCGGTGGGTACACCGGTTTCTGTGAGACCGTTATGGCTGATGCTGCTAACAAAGGGAACGTCAGGACTGACTGCTGTTGGTGGTGTGATTGATTTTGCAAACTCGTATAATTCAGAATCAGTCAACGAATCGTCAACCGGTGGCGGTGTATAGCTGATTCCAAGTCCTGCACGCAGATGATGGGTGGTCCATGACATGTTGGATGCGTGGGGAAACAGTGAGAAGGTAAACAATGCCTCGGGTGACAGGAATAGTGTGCGGTCAGAATTGAGAGCAAGGTTGTACGTAAGCCCCACGGTTATTCCGGCTGCAATCACCGAGTTATCCGGGATCTGTCCGCTCTGCACGTTTCGCTCTCGCGAATTGTTGGCAAACGCTCCGTCAACCGGTGTTACAAGAACTTCCTTCTGGCTGAAGTCAGCTGCAAAAACGGCTCCCAGTGTAACACCTCCAAGCGCTTGCAGATTGTTTACCAGACGGTAGGCCATAAGGGGCTCAAGGTTTATCTGCTGGAAGGTTCCCGTAAGCTGGTGCTCAATTGATGCCTGCGACGGGCCACCTTCAAGGTCCACAATGGGGAGGGTTTCGTTCGACGTAAATGGTGTCTTGAAGGATTGATAGTGCATTCGCAGGTTCAGCGTCAAGTCAGTATTTAACGGCTTGATATACCCAACACCAAGCACAAGACCGGAGCCCGTGGTGCTTGTATATTCCGGACAACAGCTTGATACACCGGGGATACCTTTGAAACTCGCGCTACTCACGCTAATGTCATAATTGCCGAACAAACTAATGCGGGCGGCATCGTCGAACTCTACGGTAGGAGTAGCTGTTGCATTCCTGGTGGTTTTTTCATGGTTATGCGTTTCTTGTGCATCCAATACCAGGGCAGAAAACAGAGCTAATACTAAGACAAATGATAAATTCTTCATCGGATTACACTAAAACGGTGAGACATTGTTTGAGTACGCGTTACAAGATGCAGGGTATAGGTTCCCGGGTCTAGCATCGCAGTATCGAAGGGGATAAGGTAATCGCCGATTTCCAGATCACGTTGAACAGGCACGGCAATGATTCTGCCGGAGGCATCAACCAGGGTAACCGTGGTTGGGCCTGATTCAACAATATGTAAATCGATGGTGGCAAATGCTGAAGCGGGTTGGGGGACAACACGAAGCTCTGCCGGACGATGTACCGTGGCTGCCGAATTGCGGTTGCGCAACAGTAGTCGGGGTCCGCCTTCACGGCACAGGTCAGAAATGGCAACCTGCCCGTTATTGACTCTAACCTGGACTGTATCGTTAACCCACACCGAGTCAACTGTAATTGCCGATGCCGTATCCGAACCCCATGTTACAGCAAATGGTATCGTGGCCGATACATCGCCGGATGTAGGAATTGGGAGTGAAACATCAAAGGTGCGGTCACCATTCGGATGAAACTCGCTGGTAATACCCTGAGGCGTAAGGATAGTGCCATTTACCCTAAACCGCGCCTGTATTTCTGTAATCGTTGTCCGGTTAAAGTTTACCTTGTTAATAATGCGAACGGGCACCTGCACCACCGTTCCCAAGGAAGCACTTGTCTTGGGCAGGTCAATTGTGCAGCCAATGTATGACCTGACGTGTGCCTCGAACGTCAGTGCGATGTTTCTGCCACAGAGCGAATCCTGGTAGGTATACGTTCCTTTGTACTCGTTGCCTACGGTGCCTCCGGTAAACCGAATGACGACTTCACTGGATGCTCCGGGCGGGGTAATGTACGGGGTTGCTGCTTCGATACGGAATGCTCCGATTGTTGTACTGTTAACAGGCCAGCGCAATGGCACCGAGCCTGTATTGAAAATCGTAATTCGCTGCTCAGCCTGCTCATTTTCGTTAACATTGTCAAACACAACGTTTGTTCTCGACAACTCGAATGCTACACTGTCCTTCCTGGCAACAATTGCAATCTGGGTTACACCGTTCTGTGAGTCAATCGCATTTGACGAAATCACAACCGAAGCATCTTTCTGACTTGCTGTCTGTGGTGCAAAGCGTACCTGAACGTCAACTGAGTCTCCGGGATTAACAGAAACCGGGAACGTTGTTGGTGCCGGTACACTGAACTCACTACTGTGAACACCCCCAATATCAATCGAGTAGATCACCAGAGGCGATGTGCCACGGTTTCCAATAGTGAAGGACTTTGTTGACGGTTCTGTGTTGCACTGATTTGAGTTGAACAGCAGTGTCTGATCTGACGAGCGAATTCGGGCGTCGCCTGCCCCCTCGCCATACAGGCGAATGAGTCTGGTTGAGCCATCACTCAGCGTAAATTCAACCCAGGCAGCAAATCTTCCGGCAGAGCTTGGTGCAAAGCGGAGCGATATCGTCCGGCTTTGGTTCGAGTTCAACGTAAATCCGCCGCCGCCCGTAAGGATTTCGAACGCGCCCTGCTGTACTCCCAGCAACAGCGTGCGTGTTATCGTTACCGGCTGGCTTGTGGTGCCAACGCGTATCAGGACTGAGGTGTCGGCGGCATTACCTCCGGCCAGCCTGCGACCAAAGTTCACAACAGGGGGTAGGAATAAAATTGGAGATATGCCAGTGCCTGACAATGTAATTCGCCGTGTTTCGCCTCCGGCATCGATTTCTACGATTGCTTCACGAACACCTTCAGCATTGGGTTGAAATGATGTTGCAATGTTTAGGGTGCCGTTCGGTTCGATATGGTTAACACCTGATGCACTGAGGATAGTAAAATCTTGTACATTACCGGCAATCATACGCCAGCCGTTCACTACAAGGGTGTCTGTCCCGGTATTTTCGATAACGACTGAGTTGCGTTGCGAGGCTCTGCCGATTTCTGCCGATCCATGGTTAACATCCGAATACGTTCCTACGCCGCCAACGATGGTGAACGTGTTGTTACTTTGGTCGGTAACGGTTTCCGCGTGAGCGATATTCCAAATTCGTACAAACGAATCTGTACCTGCCGTAAGGATACGTTCACCGGTAGGATCACCGGTGGCAGAGTATATCAGGGACGGGCCGGCACTAAACGAACTTTCTAATTCCAGCGAGCTTGTTTTGAAGGTTTTTGCTGTGCCGTCACCTCCGCCAACAAGCAGCTTGCTGCCTGCGTTTGCAAATTCAAGTGATAGGATCGACGCTGTGGAAGGGGCTGAGGTTTTCCGTATGGTACCGGAAGTCAGGTTCCAGGTACGTACAACAAAATCGCTGCCACCTGTAGCAACCGTTGAATTGTCCGGGCTGATGTCAGCTGCGTACACTGTGGCAGGTGCTGCATCGAACGAAGCAACGACCTGGTAGTCAGAGGTTTGTCTGACAACTGTCTTCGAAGCTTCGGCTGTTACAATGTAGGCTCCATCAGCCGAGTACTTAACACTATAAACGGGGCCGCCGTCAACCGCAATCGAGTTAACAAGGTTCATATCGGGCCACGAGTAAATACTGATTGCTTTGTCGGTGCCAACAGCAAGATTACTGCCGTCAGGTGAAAACCGAACTGACCATACTCTTGATGGTGCGGTGATTGACTGAAGGCGTTCACCGGTCTCCAACTGGTAGGCACGCACGATACCATCGTGACCTCCGCTAACACCAACCATTGTTGTGGGATGAGTGGTTACCGTCCACACCCATGCACCGTGAATTCCGAGCTCGCGAATCTGATCCCCGGTAACAGCATTCCACACACGCACTGTTCCATCATGTCCGCCGGATATAACCAGTGATCCGTCATGAGAGAATGCAGCGGAATACACCGGTTCGCGGTGACCTGCAAGCGTAATGATTGCATCGGGTGAGAGCGAGGTTCGCTGTACACGAATCATCATGTTGGTTCCGGTACCCGGACCCGCATTCCACGGATATTGTAATCCACTTGCTGTTTCCGTGATAGGCGTCCATGTTACCCCACCGTCAGAACTTCGGTCAAGTCGTACAACATCAGCAGGGAGGACGTTGGCCCACGTGATGTTATAGGGTACACCTGCCCTGAGTTGTTCGCCTCCGTTTGGAGTAGTTAATTCAAGCTTGTCACCGCTGATATAGCTGCCACCTCGAAGGTATAATGGCTGGTACACACAGGCATCAGAGGTAATGGTAATACTTCCTGCTACACCACTGGTACTTCCCAGGTATCCGATGCGAACCGAAAGACTCTGGTTAGGCTGGATAACAGTACCGGCAGGGATGGGTTCAACGAGGGTAAATGCCGGGTTACTGATGGCAACATTTGTTATTGTCACAGGGCTAACAAGGGCAGTGAGCTGAACGGTGCGTTCAGAAGCGGCGGTGCCAGTTCCGAAATCAACACCTCCCGGTTCAGACCAAGTAAGTGTCGGTAAGGTGTTCGATGGTAGTGTGAGCGTGACGTTGCGCGTCGTTTCGGTCCATGTTACCGTTACCTCTCTGGTACTGGTACATGCATCCGGCATAGTAAACGTGATTAGGGTTTGCTGCGTTTGCTTTGCATGCGAGATAAATGCCCGCGTAAAGTCCTGGGCGTCTTCCTCACTGTCAATATTCTCAATGTACAGTCCACCAGTACTATCGGCCAGTGACCGTACGTCGGACGTTAGAGCCGTTCTGATACCAACGATATAGATTGCCACACGATAATTCCGTGCGGTGCGAATAATTTCAGCTGCATTGATATTTGGTGTTCCAGTCAGGGTAAGAATGAGTGCTCTTGCATTTCGGCTGCTTCGAAGGTGACTCATAGCCCCCTCCGTATTCTCAAGAATTGCACTGTCCAGGTTGCATCCCACGCCGGGCTTGAGATCATCCAAAGCCTGTACTAAGCTGAGTTTATCATCGTTCATTCCATACAGAAGAGTTGGCCGGATATCGAATTTGCCAAGGCCCACTTCGTCACTGAGACCATTGTCGTAATCTGTTGCCGTTAAAGCAACGGCCTTGGTAATCTGAAGGTTGGAGGGCGAGCCAACGTTGAGTGAAGCCGAGGCATCACACATGAGAATGCACGAAATGTTCCGTGGAGATGCCGATGGTCCCAGAACTCCCTGGGCAGGCACTTCAGTACCGTCAACAGTCACAACGGGATTAGAGACTACGGTGTGGATACCCAGGTTAGAATACCCATATGCCTGCAACTCAACCTTGGGGTAGTTGGTAAGCTTGTTACCAACCACAACAAATGTCTGTGCATTTATATGCAACGGTGCAAAACAACATAGAATCAGAAGCAGAGCAAAAGAACGCATTTCGGGCTCTCGTCAGGTATGAATATTATGTGCTAAGCATCAAAAGTACATCATAACCATCGTAAGGCAAAACCGCGATTACTGTTTATCCGAAATTTCGATAATCACGGTTCGGTTGTATGCACGTCCTTCCGGGAGGTTATTACTGAATTGCGGGGCTTGTGCTCCTGTGGCCTCGATCTCTGATGCAGAAATGCTGAGCGCCTTCGCAACTTCTGCTGCTCTTCGTTGGGCAAGAAGGGTGTTATGCTCTTCGCTTCCCATAACATCTGTCATACCGATAACGCGAACCGAAGCTCCGTTTCTGATTTTGTTGCGAATTATCTGCAGGATTTCCTGGTGCTGTTTGGTGACAGTTGCATCGTTAAAGCCAAAAAGAATCAGACTGTAGCGTTCAACTTCAAGGTTGCCGCGATGCTCGGTTTTCTTGCGGTGAATGGTTAGGGTGCTCACGGGTATGGATGCGGATGCTTTTGCAGTGTTGTGCACTACATCGGTTGCAACAACCAACAGCTCCGCTGGCTCTGTGGGTGACGGAATGGTGAATGAGTGTTGCAGTGCAGTCGAGAGGTGCACACTACTGTCATTAATAAAAACCTGTGATGCAAGGAGCGTGGTGTCTGCCGAAATGCTGTACGAAACTGCAATATCGTCAGGTGTTACAACCGTTTGTACTGTTTGGAGTTCAAGTGGTCGCAGGAGTGATGATTCTGATACCAGAATTTCAACGCGACGGTTTTCGGCTTCTGCTGCTGCGAAGTCCTTCGGATCGGATGCGCGTGTTGGCGTGAGCGGGTCGGCTTGCCATTGCACCTTGATATTCTCTTTAGGAATGCCAAGCGACACAAGGGAGGCGCGAACTGATTCAGCTCGTTGTTGTGCCAGGCGTATTCCGTGGAGTGCAAGATCAGGACCGGCAGATCCAACAACGGTGATGTGCGTTTGTGGTTTTTCACGAAAACGCTTTGCCACGATACCGAGAATAGCCGTTGTAGCCTGCACAGGAGTCAGCCGTGCGTCGGATACCATGCGGTGTGCTGCAGTTGAATAGCGTTCGGGGACAGTGCTGCTCCCTTCATCAAAGTAAACATGATTAAGAACAGGCAGATAGTCAACAATCAGAGTTTCTTCCACATGAACCGAGTCAAACGGAACCCGGTGGTTCTGAATGAGTCCTTCAAGCTTCAGTGTTATTTCAGGTGGTGACAGCGAGGGAGGCGCTGGCACGGTAACAGTGTCAGCAATCGGTACCAGAGGCAGTGCGATACTGGTGTCTGCTTCGGGCACTTTAGCTCCGTGTGACACTGCAATAGCAAGCCTGATGTTCGTAGTTCGCCACTCAGCCGAGCTGGTTACGTTGGTAATGGGGATGGCGATACTAACATCTGTGCCCAGGTGCCACTGTTGCGCCTTGCCTACAGAGAGTGAGTAGTGCAGGCCACCGAGAATTTCGGCTTTGAATGGTGCTAAATCCGGAATCTGCTCCTGGTAATTAACCCACGTCCTGTCTGACCCCAAGTAACTGCCATAATCATCGGGTTCTACCAGTGTTTCGCGCTGAGTAAACGAACCATCAAAGACCCACGCAGCTCGTAAACCGCCGGTTAAAGAAAGGTTACCAACGATACCCAGCATGAATGTTGGTTCGATGCCCACAGAAGAAACCGAAGAGGTGAACTCGTGCAGGAACATCGCACGCCGCACCCGCGGAGTGTCGCGCAGGTCTGCCACAAACGTCCACTCCTCACTCTGCATACTCCCGTTCTCCTGTACCAGGGTAAGCCTTGGAACAAAAAAGAGTTTGTCAGACAACCGGTACTTGGCATGGAGACCTGCAAGAAAACCGGTGCCCGAGCCACCGGTAAATGAGGGGCAGCATGATGCGAAATCACCCAACTGGGTAAACTGAGCTGCGTGCATAGAGTACACAAACCCACCGTGAACGCCGTACTGTGTGTGCTGTGCGGTAACCGGAGCTTGTCTGGTTACCAGTAAGGCCAACGTAACAATCATCACTGCAGGGATCATACTGCAGACTGTGGCGGAACGGTGGTGATGTGTGACGGTTGGCATGAATTGCTTGTTGTATTACACGTTAAAAGCAGACGGACACAAATCGGAAACTGCACAATCTGAACATCGGGGGCGTCGGGCTACACAGGTGGTCCGCCCATGGGTGATGATGAGATGGTTAAACTGATTCCATCGCTTTGGCAACATTTGCTGCGAAAGCAACTGTTCAATCTTAACGGGATCTGGAGTGTCAACCAACCCCAAACGGTTGCTCACCCGAATAACGTGGGTGTCAACCGTGATACCAGGGATATTAAAACAGTTGCTCAGTACGCAGTTTGCGGTTTTTCTACCCACACCGGGTAGCTTCAGAAGATCATCCATTGTGGAGGGCACCTGTCCGTTAAAGTCACGGATCAGCATGGCACAGCACTGTTTGATATGATGAGCCTTGTTCTTGAAAAAACCCGTCGGCCGGATGTCAGCCTGCAACTCTTCACTGGAAACATGGACGTAATCTTCGGGCCGGCGATATTTGGCAAATAGTTGCTTCGTAACAATATTTACCCTTGCATCGGTGCACTGTGCCGAAAGGATCGTAGCAATCAGAAGCTCAACGGGATTCGAAAAGTCCAGGCCGACTCTTGCATCTGGGTACGCTTTTTCCAGGCGATTCAGAATTTTCGTAAGAGTAGCATTTACTGGCATTGTGCGAAAGTATGACTGTTAACCAAAAAAACGGTCCGTAAACCCTGATTACCCCGTGAGTTGTCCGGGTGTGTCGCGGTGATACACGTAGGTGGCGGCAGTGCACCGCTCAATGGTAAGGCCGTGGGAGCGGCAGCGTTCAAAGAATTCCGCATCATCGGCGTATGGGATTTGGGGAAATAGTCCAACACGGCGAAAAACATCCCGCCGGATGACAAATGTGCCGCCAACGACGCATGAATCCAAATGGATAAATGCCGCGGGATCATCCTTGTCTCGGACAAACGGATTGCCAATCACGGTAAAACCGCCATGGAACAGATCAGCACCCGGACTGTCAGTTATCAGGTGCATTCGTTTTTCAAGGTGTGAAGGCAGGTACTCGTCATCCGAATCCAGAAAGGTAACCCAGTCTCCCGACGTCAGCTGGATTCCCGTGTTGCGGGCTGCTGCCGTACCGCCCTGTTGTGCAACACGATGGTAGAGCAGTCTCGGATCGCGTTCCATGTAGTTTTGTACAATAACAGAAGTGGAATCCGTACCGGCATCGTCAACAACGATGGCTTCCCAGTCACTCCAAGTTTGGGTAAGCAGCGAGTTCAGTGCGCGCGGGAGCAGGTGAGCCCGGTTCCATGTACAGATCACAACCGAGAATAGTGGACGAGAGCGTTGCATGGTACAAGATAACATAGTTCAGGTAAGTCTGCTTGAAGCATGGACTCTGCTGTCAATGAATAGCATCGTTCTGGACAAGGCGCAGATTGACTTGCTGGAACGGTACCATCGTGAGTTGGTGCACTGGAACAACAGCGTAAATCTTGTTAGCAGGAAGGATGTGGATTTTTTGATTGAGCGGCATCTTATTCACTCCCTCATGTTGCTGCGGTATGTTGAATTTCCGCATAAGGCCAGGGTCCTGGACCTTGGTACCGGTGGCGGTCTTCCCGGGCTGCCCATTAAAATTGCCCGTCAGGACCTGCGGGTAACGCTGGTTGACAGTATTGCGAAGAAAATAAAAATTGTTGACATGATGGCCCGGCATACCGGCTTAAAGGATCTGGATGCTGTGCGTATGCGCGTTGAGGACATGGCCACCATCAGCAAATACAAGTCGGCCTTCAACGTTATCGTATCTCGTGCCGTAGCCCCCTTAAAAGATCTTGCACACTGGTCAGGCGGAGTACGCGCACCAGGTGCTGTGCTGGCTGTTCTGAAGGGCGGCAACCTGACTGATGAAATTAGCGAATTCAAAACAGCATTTCCCAATGTATCGGTTATTGAACACGACATCAACGTACACGGTCTGCCGTGGTTCCTGCAGGAGAATAAGAAGGTGGTAGAGTGCCGTTTCTCCTGATTGTTTTGTGGTTCTTCGTTTCAGCGGTAGCGTTTTCGCAACCCGGAAGTACCCTACGTGTACAGCCGGGCGCTCGCGTTGCTCCTGAACCTGCTGCATCGCCGTTGGTGCTGGCGCGTGTGAAATACGGAGGTGGCGGTGACTGGTATAACGACCCCAGTGCCGAGATTAATCTGCTGCGGTACGTAAAGGCGCATACCAATATTGATGTACGACCGGAGTATGAGTATGTTGATTTAGCCAGTGATAATATCTTCAGGTATCCACTGTTGTTTATGACGGGGCACGGTACAGTGAATATCAGCGAGCAGGAAGCACGGCGCTTGCGGTCGTTTCTGGATAACGGCGGCTTCTTGTATATCGACGATGACTATGGTATGGATGCAAGCATCAGAAAGGAATTAAAAAAGGTCTTTCCTGAACAAGAACTTACCGAGCTTCCGTTTAGTCATCCGATTTACCATTCACATTTTGAGTTTCCGAACGGACTTCCGAAAATTCATGAACACGACGGGAAGCCACCACGCGGATACGGCCTGTTTAGCGGAAACAGACTGTGCGTGTTCTACACGGTGGAAACAAATCCGTCGGATGGCTGGGCTGACCCCGACGTTCATCACGATCCGCCTGAAAAGCGGGAAGCAGCATTGAAAATTGGTACCAACATTATCGTGTACGCTCTGTCGCAATGAAAGCCATCATACACCGACTTCGGAAGACCGGGCGCCTGGAGCAGGCGTGGGATCTGTATCGTGCCGCAGGTGTGTGCACGGTGATATGGACAGCGTCACTAATTGCCATCCTTGGCATCGAGGCGATTGCACATGCAAGCATCGGAGTAAGAACAGTTCTCTGGTGGCTCTGGGTAGGGGGCTCGGGTATCGGTACCTGGTCAGTCCTGTTACTACCGCTTGCCCGGTATCTGGGTCTTCTGCCGATGGCTTCGGCAGATAGCATAGCACTCCGCGTTGGTGATGCATACCCGGATATCCGCGATACACTTTCGAATGCATTGCAATTGCAGGCCGGTAGTACGGGCTCGGTAGAATTAGCCACGGCTGCCATACAGGCAGCTTCTAACGCTGCTGATGGTAAGGATTTTACGGTCATCATTAATCGGAAGCCGGCCCGGCAGGCATGGTTACTGGCACTAACGTCTGGCGCTCTCCTTGCTGTGTTACTCATTACGCTTCCCAGCATTTTCGGAGCGTCGTTGGTACGCCTGTTAAACTATAACAAAAGTTACCTTCCACCGGCACCATTTTCACTAACGATTTCTCAGGATGCTGATACCGTTCTCCGCGGATCCGACGCGCAGATTTTCATAGAGGCAAAAGGGGTTGTCCCCAAGGATGTAACGCTGTATATCCGGGAAGCCGGCAGTAAACAGTTCGTTCCGATTGCTGTTTCATTTGATACGTCGATGAGTGTTGTTCACCGTTTCCCGGGCATTACTGCAACGGTGCAGGCGTATGCATTTGCTCCCTGGAACGATACCGGCGTCACCACTGACACAGTAAAAATAGTTGTGATTGACCGGCCGTTAATCCGTTCTTTACGTGGTACGGTGGTGCCACCGGCATACACGCAGCAGCCCCCTGCCGAAATCAGCGATCAGCGTGCTGATATTACGGCCCTTGCCGGCTCGGTTGTTCATCTGACAGTTGTCAGCAACAAGAAGCTCCAAAAAGCAGTGGTTAACGTAGGAACCCGGCACGATTCTGTCCGGACTGATACGACAGGTTTTCCCATGACAATCTCCGGCAACACTGCAACAGTGCGATTCGCGGTTCGCACCGGAGGATGGTACTCCATTCAGCTGCTTGATAGTGACGGTCAGCAGAATGTCACCCCCGTGCAGCACACGATTACCGTGTTGTCCGACGGCTATCCCACCATTACGATGGTTCAGCCAACCAAGGATGTTGATGTTGATGCAAGTGCCAGACTCCCGATGCTTATGGCGATTGCCGATGATTACGGGTTTAGCAGCCTGCGTTTAAAATACAGGCTTGTTAAGTCACGGTATGCAATGCCGGAAAAAGAATTCCGGAGCATCAACCTGCCGCTGCAGCCAAAGGTAACGGCACTGGATGTTGGGTATACCTGGGACCTTACCAAACTTGATATTACGCCCGATGACGTTTTTGAATTTTACGTCGAGGTTGCTGACAACGATGTAGTAACGGGACCCAAAACCGCAAAAACAGGGACCTATACCGTTCGGATGCCCTCACTGGATAAGATATTTGCTGATACCGACAAGGAGCATGAATCAATAACAAAAGACCTGACCAAGCTGGCAAAGGAAACTGAGCAAATGCAGCGGGAGTCAGAAGAACTGCGACGCGAGCTTCAGAAACAGCAAAGTCAGTCGCAGACCCAAACACAGTGGTCAGACCGCAAGAAGGCCGAGGACTTAGTTGCACGCCGGCAGGAGCTGCAAAAGAAAATGGAAACTCTTGCCGACAGGATTGAACAGATGTCGAATAAACTTCAACAACATAAAGCTATCAGTCCCGAAACCTTGGAGAAATACAAGGAACTGCAGGAACTCATGCGGCACGTAAAAAGTGAAGAGCTTGAACGGATGCAAAAACGTATGCAGGATGCCATGAAGCAGCTGTCACCCGAAGAGTTGGAAAAGGCCATGCAGAACTTCACCTTCGATGAGGAGAAATTCAGGCAAAGTATCGAGCGAACACTGAATCTGCTGAAGCGAATTCAGGCAGAGCAGAAGGCAGACGAACTGGCCAAGAGGGCAGAAGAGCTTGCGCAGCGTCAGAATGACCTGGCAAAGCAAACCCAAAACACTAATCCTATGGACCAGGAAGCACGTTCAAAGCTTGCCGATCAACAACAGAAACTACGTGAAGACACGGAGAAACTTGCCAGGGATGCTGAGGACCTCCAAAAAATGATGAAGGATCTTGGTGTTACCATGCCTCAGGACAAAATGGATGCGGCAATGGAAGAATTGGATGCCCAGCAAACTACGTCAGATATGAACGATGCTACCGAGCAACTCTCGCACGCCGATATGCAGAAAGCTGCCCAGAAACAAAACAGCGCTTCCAAAAATCTTCAGCGCTTTGCACAGCAGATGCAGCAAGTAAAAAAACAGATGAATAAGAATGCACAGCGTGAAGCAATGCGCCAGATGCAGCGAGGTATTCAGGATGCAGTTGAACTCTCGAAACAACAGGAAGAGCTGATGAAACAGATGCAGGGCGTGGACCCGTCGTCACAACAGTTTACTCAGCTTGCCCAGCGACAAAAGCAAATTCAGGAAGCCATGAAGAATATGGCAAATTCAATGATGCAACTGTCGCAACGCAGCACAAGTGTAACACCGGAGATGGCACAGGATATGGGCGATGCCTTGCAAAACATGCAAAACGCACTTCAGCAGATGCAGGATCGCATGGGGAGTATGGCACAACGCAGTCAACAAGGAGCCATGCAGTCCATGAACAGTGCTGCTAAACGAATGAGCGACGCCCTTGGCCAGATGATGAGCGGAGACGCTGGTGGCCAGGGCGGACAAGGCCAAAGCCCCGGTATGGGACAGGGCAGTGGCGAAAGCCCCTTCCAGCGTCTGCAAAAACTTGCAGATATGCAGCAGCAAATCAATAACCAGATGCCCGGACAGGGCGGACAACAGCCCGGCGGACAGCAGCAGGGGCAGGGTGGGCAAGGCAGTCAGGGCGGACAGGGCGGACAGGGCGGGCAGCTTTCACCGCAACAACAGGCAGAGCTGGGAAGGTTGGCAGCTCAGCAGGGAAGAGCACTGAAAGCAATTCAGGAGCTGGAACAGGAACGCAGGAATATCGCCGGAACTCGAAAGCCAATCGGCGATTTACAGCAAATTGCCGATGATATGAAAGAAGTGATGACCGATATGCAGACCGGTTCGGTTACCCCGGAAACCCGATTGCGTCAGGAACGTATCTTGAGCAGGCTGCTAAATGCTTCACGCTCGATGAACGAACGTGATTTTGAAAAAACGCGAGAAAGTAACTCCGGGGTCGACGTGATGCGAACCAGTCCTGCCGAGCTCAACATGAAACTGAATGACCCGTCGGCTATGAAGCAGTTGCTCGACCAAATGAGAAAACGGTACAGTAGGGACTACGAAAACCTGATTCGGTCGTACTTCGAAGCGTTGCGGAACCATTCGATACCCGTAAACACAGACTAATATCATGAAACTCATAATATTTATTGTTCTCCAGAGCATCTGTACTGTTTTAGGCATGGGGCTTATGCATTCGGTGCTTGACGGGCGCAACGCATCCGCAAAAGAGATGGCGGTTGCTCTGTGGTCTGTAAACGGCCTTGCCGGAATTGTGCTGCTGTTAGCCTCGTTTGTGCTTACCACCATGGCTCTGACCTTTACAAGGGTTAGTGTCTTTGTCCCCTTAAGCACCGGTGTCGTATTCCTGATAACCCTTGTGTACGCAGCAATTGCTCATGGTGAAAAGGTAAGTCTTTCAATGACGATTGGAATGGCTCTGATCGTTGCCGGAATCTGGGTGGTTACCTCGCAGCAAGGCAAGTAAACTGTTTGCCTTTGTTTACCTGTTTTGCGGCATCGCAACCACGCAGGTGCAAAGGTTTCATTAGGATACCACAGCCGAAAGCCTGAAATTTGTACGGTTTTATTAATAGTATTATGGAGATTTATTACAGTTATGCCGGATAAAAACAGAAAACGTCGCTCATGGGCTGAGCCCTACAAAATCAAAATGGTTGAATGGATATGGAATCGCACAAAGGAGGAGCGGCTTGCCGCAATTCAAGAAGCGGGATATAATACCTTTTTGCTGCGTTCTAAGGACGTGTATATTGACCTGCTGACGGACAGTGGCACCAATGCCATGAGTGATTATCAGTGGGCTGGAATGATGCTGGGTGATGAGGCGTACTCGGGGTCGGAAAACTTTTACAACCTGGAGAAAGCTGTTCAGAAGTACTATGGTTATCCATACCTGGTACCCACACACCAGGGCCGGGGTGCCGAACACCTCATCAGCAGGATTCTGATTAAACCAGGTACGGTGGTGCCGGGTAACATGTACTTTACCACTACCCGTTTGCACCAGGAGCTGGCCGGCGCTCATTTCGTTGATGTGATTTGCGATGAAGCACACGACCCTGAATCAAACTTCCAGTTTAAAGGCAATGTTGATCTGGCAAAATTCCAGCGCGTAATTGATGAGTATGGTGCCAACAAGGTACCGTACATTACCATCGGTGCTACCGTGAATATGGCCGGCGGACAGCCCATTAGCATGGCTAATCTCCGTGCGGTATCCGAACTGGCTCACAAGAATGGTATCAAGGTGATCTTTGATGCTACCCGTGCTGTGGAGAATGCCTGGTTTATCAAGGTTCGAGAAGAAGGGTATGCCGGTAAGAGTGTTGCCGAGATCCTCTTTGAAATGTGTTCGTACAGCGATGGCGCCACCATGTCAGGCAAGAAAGACCTGCTTGTTAACATTGGCGGCTTCCTTGCCCTACGTGATAAAGATATTTATGAAGAAGCCCGTGCTATGGTTGTGGTGTACGAAGGAATGCATACCTATGGCGGGTTGGCAGGACGCGACATGGAAGCTATGGCGCGCGGTATCGAAGAGTGCGTGATCGACGAGCATATCAAGGCACGCATTGGTCAGGTTGCATACCTTGGCGATCTCCTGCTTCGTGAGGGCATCCCCATCGTGGAACCGGTTGGCGGCCACGCCATCTACCTTGATGCAAAGCGTTTCTTCCCGCACATTCCACAGGACGAGTTCCCCGCACAAATGCTGGCGGCACAGCTCTATATCGAGAATGGTATCCGCTCCATGGAACGTGGTATCGTAAGTGCCGGACGCGACATTGAAACCGGAAAGCATCACTATCCCAAACTTGAGCTGGTACGCCTGACAATTCCGAGGCGGGTATACACCCAGGCCCACCTTGATGTTGTTGCGGAAACTGTTATTGATTTGTACGAACACCGCGAATCGGTTCCCGGACTTAAAATGGTGTTCGAGCCTAAGTACCTACGTTTTTTCCAGGCGCGGTTTGAGCCGATTGGAGGCAGATCATGAAGATGGAACCATTTAAAATAAAGTCAGTAGAGCCACTGTACTTTACTACACCAGAGCAGCGCAAACAACTGCTTGCCGAGGCACACAACAACGTCTTCCTGCTGCATGCAAATCATGTTACCATTGACATGCTTACCGATAGTGGCACCACTGCCATGAGTGCGCAACAGTGGGCGGGACTAATGGACGGCGACGAAGCCTATGCCGGCTCACGAAGCTTTTACAAGTTCGAAACAGTATTGCGTAACATTACCGGTTTCAAGCACATCATTCCAACCCACCAGGGCAGGGCTGCCGAACGTATTCTGTGTGGGATTGTAGGGGGCTCTGGCAGAGTGATACCAAACAATACACACTTCGACACAACACGCGGTAACATAGAGTTCTCGGGTGCCGAAGCCGTTGACCTGCCGGTAGCCGTTGGTACGCAGCCCGAAGTGCGGGCAGACTTTAAAGGCAACATGGATGTGGAAGCACTGGAGCGTTTCATTGCTGAGCGAGGTGCAGAGAATATTCCCGTGGTTATGCTTACGCTCACCAATAACAGTGGCGGCGGACAGCCGGTAAGCATGCAGAACATCCGGGAAGTTCGCGCCATCTGTGATAAGCACAACCTTCCACTCTTTTTAGACGTTTGCAGGTTTGCCGAGAATGCAATGTTCATTAAAATGAGAGAACCGGGGTATGCAGATAAGTCGGTTCGTGAAATCGCTCAGGAAATCTTTTCGTATGCCGACGGAGCTACGATGAGCGCAAAGAAGGACGGTATGGTTAATACCGGAGGTTTTCTGGCAATGAATAACGATGACTGGGCAGCGCAGGCAAAAACAATTCTGATTGTAACTGAAGGATTCCCAACCTATGGTGGGTTGGCACGAAGAGATCTGGAAGCTCTGGCCAGGGGGCTGGAAGAAGGCCTTGACGAGAAATACCTTGAATATCGTCTGGGTCAGGTTGAATACTTTGGCGATCAACTCAAGGCTGCCGGTGTTCCGATTTTGGAGCCAACGGGCGGACATGCCGTGTACCTGGATGCCCGACGCTTTGCGCCGCACATTCCGCCGCATGAATTTCCCGCACAATCAGTGGTATGCGAGCTCTACCTGGAAGCCGGCATTCGTGGTGTTGAAATTGGTTCGTTTATGTTTGGAAGTGAAGATGCATCCGGAACTGCCCACAGTGCACTGATGGAACTGGTCCGGCTTGCAATTCCGCGTAGGGTTTACACACAAAGTCACATTGACTTTTGTGTGGAAGCTATTAGCAATGTTTATAAACGTCGCAATCAGTTGCGAGGCTATACGATAACCTACCAGGCTCCGTTCCTCCGGCATTTTACGGCCCATTTAGAGCAGGTGTAAAAAAAAAGAGCCCCTGAGTAACACGTAGAGTGATCCAGCTCAGGGGCATTGTTATGTCGTGACCTGTTGGTTTTGCGCAGAAACCCTACTGTACAACCTTCATTTCTACACGTCGGTTCATAGCACGAGCTTCGTCACTTGCACCGTCCATAAGCGGCTGGGTTTTGCCAAAGCCTACGCTGGAGACACGCGAAGCAGTTATCCCGCCACTAACAACATAGTCTGCAACTGCTTTTGCCCGTTTTTCGCTGAGGCTTTGATTGTACGCAGCCTCGCCCTGATCATCGGTATGTCCCTCAAACCGTACCTTCATCCCTGGGTTTTCACGGAGGAGTTCAATGACGCGTTCCAGCTCGGGATACGACTCACTTTTTAGCTCGGACTTGTCGAAATCAAAGAAAACCAGCAAACGCGCACCGCCTCCTTTTAACGGTGAAAGATAAATATCTTTCTTTATTATCTGTGACTTTGCACTTGGTGGAACTTGGTAGCGCTCCGAGTGAAAAAGGTATCCAGGGGATTTTGCGGTAATTGAGTACACACGTCCTGCAGGTAATGTTACAACGTACTCACCAGTCTGATCATCGCTGCGCAGTGTAGCTATCACCTTTTGGGTGGTTAGGTCAGTAACCACCATATCGGCACCAAGAGGTTGTTTGTTTGTAATGTCCTGAACAACACCCTCAACCGTGGTAACCGGATCTCCCGGGAATGGGTTGGGGACGGCAGTATAAATGTCGTAATCACCGGAAGCCGAGGTACGGGCAAAAAACGCTTGGTTACTGTTTGGTACCGACGCATAAAACATTTCACTGGCGGCACTATTAATGGGAGCCTCAGCAGCCCGGATATTGCTGAGCTTTCCGTTTGACAACGTTCCCACATAGATATCAAAGCCGCCAAGGCCGCCTGCCTTATCACTTGCAAACGTTACTGTTTTACCATCGGGATTAAGTACAGCACCCATTTCATTCGCGGGCGAGTTTGCACCGTCTAATGGTCTGGCCGCACTCCAGGTGCCGTTAACAAGCTGGCTGATATACAGGTCTGTTCCGCCCAGGCCACCAGGCCGGTCACTGGTAAAAATAATGATCGTACCATCTGCCGCCAGTGTTGGTTGCGAATCGAAATACTGCGAGTTTACGGTTCCACCCAGATTTGTAATGTTGTCCCAGCTACCGCCGGATTTCTTTGCCATGTACAAATCAGTACGTCCGTGTCCCTCAACATCATGATTGGTAGCAGAAAATACCATCGTCTGTCCGTCAGACGTTAACGAAGCAGCCCCTACCATGTCTCCGTCATTCACATCCCCACGCAGACGTACGGGCACATCCCACCCGGAACTTGTGCGTTCCATACCGTACAACTGTTGTCTGCCCGATTTATCGGAGCTGATGATAAGCACGCGACCATTTTGCGTGGGTGCAGGTGCAAAGTCATCGGCAGAGGTATTGTGGTCAACCGGACTAACCTGAACTGCCTGTGCATGTGCTGCAACCACGTACCCAAGTACCAGTAAAAACGATAAAATACTGCGCATGACGTAGCCCCTTAAATTTCAAATCCAAGTTGAAGAATGATTGCCAGATGATTAAGACTGGTCTTGTCAAAGTCAATCTGTGTAGTGCCCTGAGTGTACAATCGCGATCCATCGATTGCCGAGAAGCCGGGTGTGAGTTTGGTTAGAAAATACTGATACCGGACGTTGGGGGCTACATAGATTCCATTTGAAATTTGGTACCGGTAGCCAATGCCAAATTCAAGTGCAACCCTGGAAGCGGCATAACTGCTTGCTTCCGGGCTGGCTGGCTGTGGCAGGATACTCTGAGGAATCGTGTCAGTGCGGGTGATCGTCTTCCCTATAACGCGCTCTCCCAAATAGTTAACCGTAAGGTTCACTTCGTCCGGACTGAGCACTGTAACTCTGTCACTGCGTTCGGCATCGGAAACTCTCCACTCAACCACTGGACCGAAGCTAACGAACAACTGTTTTGTTATGTCAAAACGTCCAAGAAGGCTAACTGAGGCAGATGAATAAACCAGTTTATAATATGACTCAACAGTTGCCTCTGTGAACGGGGAACCATTGATGAGTCCTTCGTTTGGGGTTATTGATGCCTCAGCAATTGCGTCAGACTTTGTATTACTGACGGTTCTGCCCTGATAGCCAAACCGAGCCTGGATACCAATCGTACCGGTTAACGGAATATCTGCAAACAGGCCAATCGATGGTGCTATGCCAAATCCGCTGTTTAGCACATGTTCCGGTGACTGTGCAATAGGAAAATCCGGATTAACCGGCGTGATACTTTGCGACAAAAACCCCATGTTAATCCCACCCTCTATGCCGATGACGGATGAGCGCTTACCAAGGGGCTTATAGCCGCCGGGCTTTCCTTGCGGACGCAGGACATCTTCCGTCTGCGCAAACACAAGTGAGGTTGTTACCAACAAACAACACAGTAACAGTATGCTACGGTTCATAGCAGAACTCCCTGAAACCAGTAATACATAAATTTTCGGTTAAGCTAATCAGAACAATCAAGTGAATAATTCAAAGGTGCAAAGTACAATCTTTTTACGTGTATCGTACAATCATTTTTGCTGTAGCCGGACTGCTGTCCCGGCAATGCCTACTTTTGTGCAGTTAAGCCGGTGATACAACCGGTTGGTTTAGATCCATTTTTAACTGTAAAATCATGAAAGAATATAAAAACTTCATTAATGGTATCTGGGTTACCGGCAGTACCGGGTTGTTTTTCGAGAACTGTAATCCGGCTGATACCACCGATATTATCGGCAAGTTCCCGGAGTCGGGGAGTGCTGATGTTGATGCGGCCGTAACGGCGGCCCGGAATGCATTTGACGCGTGGAGGCTGATGCCGGCACCAAAACGGGGCGATATCCTGCGTAAGGCTGGCGATATCTTCACCCGCCGGAAGGATGAGCTTGCCGGGGTGATGACCCGTGAGATGGGTAAGACGCTGACGGAAACCCGTGGGGATATCCAGGAGGCAATTGATACGGCATACTATGCGGCAACCGAAACCCGACGTTTGTTTGGTCACACCGTCCCCTCGGAAATGAACAACAAGGTGAACCTGAGTTTTAGGATGCCAATTGGCGTCTGCGGCATCATTACTGCCTGGAATTTCCCAATTGCCGTTCCGTCGTGGAAGATCCTCCCGGCACTTGCCTGTGGTAATACCGTTGTCATAAAACCCAGCGAGGACAGTCCGCACAGCATGAACATTTTTGCCGAAATTCTCCAGGAAGCGGGCGTACCGGCAGGAGTGTTTAATGTGATCCACGGCAGTGCAGCCGCTGGATCTGCCCTTGTGGAACATCCCGATGTTGCCCTTATTGGTTTTACCGGCAGTACCACCACCGGGAAAGCAATTGCCGAGCGGTGTGGTGCGCTGAACAAACGTGTGTCATTGGAGATGGGCGGTAAAAATGCTCAGATTGTTATGGACGATGCTAATCTCGAGCTGGCACTGGATGGGGTTCTGTGGGGAGCGTTCGGGACTACCGGTCAGCGATGCACTGCCACCAGCAGGCTGATTGTGCATGAAAACGTCCATGATACATTTGTTGACATGCTCTGCTCGCGTGCGAAAACACTTGTTCTTGGTGACGGCAGAGTAGAGGGAACACAGGTAGGACCGGTGATCAACGAAAAGCAATTCAACAAGATCTTGAAGTATATCGAAATCGGCAAGTCGGAGGCCACGTGCATCTTAGGCGGAGGAGTTGCTACCCAGGGCGGATGTGATCGCGGCTACTTTATCCAGCCAACCATCTTCGATGGCGTACAACAGCATCACAGAATCTTTCAGGAAGAGATTTTTGGTCCCGTGCTAAGCATTTGCACCGTATCATCGTTTGCCGAAGCCGTTGCCGCGGCTAACAACAGTGACTACGGTTTATCCAGCAGTATGTACACCCAGGATGTTAACCGTGCCTTTGTTGCAATGCGCGACCTTCAGGCAGGCATCACCTACATCAACGCACCCACCATTGGTGCCGAAGCGCACATGCCATTTGGCGGGATTAAGGGAACCGGTAACGGACATCGCGAAGGTGGATGGACGGTGTTTGATATCTTCACTGAGTGGAAAACGGTGTATGTTGACTTTAGTGGTCACCTCCAGCGGGCGCAGATCGACAACCAGGATTCCTGATGGTTAGGTATTGGGAAAGGGGCTTTAGCCTCCGACCGTTTCGTAGGGAACATCAAAGTCACCCTTGGCGATCCGTTTAAGCTTGCTTTGTGACAGCATGCGGCGTACCGGTGACAAACGCTCAAAAAAGTAAACTCCGTTAAGGTGGTCGATTTCATGCTGCATTACGCGGGCAAGAAAACCATCGACTTCGCGGACGGTTTCGTGCATGTCTTTATCAAAGTACCGTACCTGTATTGCCGCCGGTCTGACAACAATATCGCGGTATTCCGGCAGTGACAGACAGCCTTCTTCGAACTCTTCCTCTTCTTCGCTAAACGCCTCGATTACAGGGTTTATCAGCACGATCGGTCCGTCGGTTTCAGCTTCTTCGTCGGCATCGGTGATATCGATCACCGTGAGTGAAAGCCCCTTACCAACCTGATTTGCTGCAAGTCCCACACCATTGGCATGGTACATGGTTTCGAACATGTCGCTGATAAGCGTGCGTACGGTATCGGACATCTCGGCAACGGGCTGTGTTTTTTGCTTTAGGATCGGGTGGTTATATGTGTACACCGGTAGCTTCATCCATTACACCTCTACGATGGTAAGCAGTTGTTTTATCTCGTCCAGCACATAATCCACACCCTCGGTAATCTGGTTGCCAAACGAATCGCCGTACTTGGCAAAGGCAGTTTTCATGCCCACGTTCTTAGCGCCCACCATGTCGCGCTCTGCCCAATCGCCCACCATAATTGCCTCGTGGGGCTGAACATTGAGTCGGTTCAGGATAAGCCTGAACGGTGCCGGGTCGGGCTTGCGTTTTCCAGTGTCATCAAACGTGACCACTTCATCAAAAAAGTGATGGTAGTTAATAAAGCATAATCGCAGCCATGCTTCCCGTGTGGGTGCATCGCTCAGAATGCCCAGACGGAGGCCTTTACGGTTAAGCTGCATTAGCGTTGCTGTTACGTGCGGATACGGCTTGAGGGCAGCTTCGCGAGCACGGCGGTAGGCGATGATGCCTGCGGAAATAATGCGCGGGTCAACATAGCCAAGCACGTTTTCAAGTAACATGTCGAACACCTTCTGGTATTCGATGCCCAGTTCGGCATAAATACTGTCGATATGCTCCTTTACCTGATCAAACGTGAGTTGCAGCCCGGCGTCCATCATTGCACCAATGGCGGCATCTACAGCCTGGCGCTTCATGGCCATAAAATCCACAAGGGTATTGTCGAGATCAAAAACTACTGCACGTATCATGGTGTAAAGATAGGAACTCGGGGCTATGGTACGGTGAGCAGAACGACGCTTCGGGACAGTGAAGGGGGGTATCATTGGTAATTTCGTGAATGTTTACCTCGCTCTTAATTGCAAACCGTGGCGAAATTGCCCGACGTATTATTCGAACCTGTCGGCGCATGGGGATTCGTACTATCGCCGTGTATTCAGACGCTGATGCCGGCAGCCTGCATGTTAAAGAAGCCGATACAGCCGTCTGTATCGGCGGGTTTACTCCCCGTGAAAGCTACCTTGTTGCAGAAAAAGTTCTGGAAGCAGCACGCCGAACGGGTGCCCAGGCGGTGCATCCCGGCTATGGATTCCTCAGCGAGAACGCATCGTTTGCCAGCTCGGTCATTAGCGAGGGAATGGTTTTTGTGGGTCCCTCGCCCGAAGCAATTACCATGTTGGGCGACAAAACAGCGGCGCGCGACCTTGCCGTCAGCAGTGGCGTGCCAATAGCCCCTGGCAGTGTTGGTGCAATACAGTCGTTGAACGATGCACAGACTTTGGTTGCCGATATTGGAGTTCCCGTCATCATCAAGGCTGCAGCCGGTGGTGGCGGTAAGGGCATGCGCATTGTAGAGCATGCAGCCGAATTGGAATCTGCCTTCTGTCTTGCCCAAGCGGAAGCTCTTTCATCGTTTAGTGATGAACGTGTGTTTATCGAACGATATGTACGAAATCCGCGTCACATCGAAATTCAGATCCTGGCTGACCATCATGGAACCGTACTGTACTTTCCCGAGCGGGAATGCTCGGTGCAGCGACGTCACCAAAAAGTTATCGAAGAAAGTCCGTCAACAGCCATAACACCCTCGATACGCGCGGCCATGGGCCAGGCGGCAGCTCGGCTGGTTAAGGCTGCCGGATACACCAATGCCGGTACGCTGGAGTTTCTGCTGGATGCCTCGGGTGAATTCTACTTCATGGAGGTGAATACCCGTTTGCAGGTAGAACATCCTGTAACCGAAGCAATCAGTGGTGTTGATTTCGTGGAACAACAACTCCTGATTGCGGCAGGGAAGCCGCTTACCGTTTCACAGACAGATATTGAACAGCCTAAAGGACACGCTATCGAGTGTCGGGTGTGTGCCGAAGATGTTTTTGCTGATTTTATCCCCGAGATAGGACGGGTTGAGATGCTGTATCTCCCGGAAGGCGATGGCATACGGAACGACCACGCAATCGAAGTTGGATCGGAGGTGAGTGTACACTACGATCCGATGATAGCAAAACTTATTGTCTGGGCGCCAACCCGCACAGAATGTATTGACCGCACAATTCAGGCCCTGGATAATTATCATCTGGGCGGATTAAAAACCACAATACCGTTTTGCCGGCTGACTATAGACAGCGAACCCTTCCGCAGTGGGAATTACAGTACCGGCTTTGTGCATGAGAACTGGCCAATTGCACTGCCGGATGACTATCTAAACCTGGTTGCATCCATCGCAGCCGGTGGCTTTTCGCAGGAACTCAACCGGCGCACCCCTCGGGATTAATCCTTGGTTTGCCCTTCGCGTACCACAAACCACGATATTTGCAGTTATGAACATCACAGTAGACACAGCAGCAGCCCTGGGGTTAACAGCCAACGAGTATCAGAGCATCCTTGATATCCTTGGACGAACACCAACCTACACCGAATTAGGAATCTTCTCGGTGATGTGGAGCGAACACTGCTCATACAAAAACAGTATTCTGCAACTGAAAACATTGCCACGGTCAGGTGGACGCCTGCTGGTGGAAGCCGGACAGGAGAACGCCGGCGTCGTTGATATTGGAGGGGGCTATGGCATTGCCTTTAAAATTGAATCGCATAACCACCCCTCGGCAGTTGAGCCATTCCAGGGTGCTGCCACCGGCGTTGGCGGAATTCTGCGCGACATCTTCACCATGGGGGCACGGCCGATAGCGGCACTCAACTCGCTTCGGTTTGGCGAACTCAATACCGAACGCACCAAATATTTAATGAAGGGCGTTGTTAGTGGTATTGGTCACTACGGAAATTGTTTCGGCGTACCTACAGTAGCCGGCGAAGTGTACTTTGAACGATGTTATACCGATAACCCGCTGGTGAATGCCATGGCTGTTGGCATTGTTCATAAGGATAGAATGGCAAGTGCCACGGCAGGAGGCATTGGTAATAAAGTTTATATCATGGGAAGTTCTACGGGACGGGACGGAATTCACGGTGCATCGCTTCTGGCATCACGCGAGTTTGACAGCATGACGGAGAATATGCGTCCAACCGTCCAGGTAGGCGACCCCTTTGCCGAAAAGTTGCTTCTTGAGGCAAGTCTGGAACTCATCCAGGCCGGCGTAGTGTATGGCATGCAGGATATGGGGGCAGCCGGCATTAGTTGCTCTACAAGCGAGATGAGCGAAAAGGGCGGTGTGGGCATGAAGATTGACCTTGACAAGGTTCCTCTCCGCGAAGCTGACATGACTGCTTACGAAATCATGCTCAGCGAAAGTCAGGAACGCATGTTGGTGGTTGTGAATGCCGGCATGGAACAACAGGCGCAGCAGATTTGTTCAAAATGGGATGTACCCTTCGCCGAGATTGGCGAGGTAACTGCTGACGGACGTCTGGAGGTGCGCTATCGCAATGTTATTGAAGCATCGATCCCGGCCGCCTCACTTGTTCTTGGCGGTGGTGCTCCGGTGTACGTGAGAGAGCAGCAACAACCCAAATACCTTGAACTTACCCGCAAGAACATTGATGCTGGTCCCATCCTTAGCACAACCGAGTGCTCCGAAACACTGCGCACACTTCTTGCTTCACCAACGATTGCTTCAAAGCGCTGGGTTTATGAACAGTATGACTCGCAGGTAGGCACAAACACCGTGATGCGTGCTAATGCCGACGCTGCGGTTCTGCGAATCAAGGAACTTCCCGGAAAGGGAATTGCGGTTACTACCGACTGTAATTCGAGGTATGCATATCTGAATCCGTATCTGGGCGGTGCCATTGCCGTGGCTGAAGCTGCCCGGAACTGCATTTGCGTTGGTGCCGAGCCGGTGGCAATTACCAATTGTTTGAATTTTGGAAACCCATACGATCCCGAGGTGTATTGGCAGTTTGCAGAAGTTATTCGTGGAATGGGAGATATGTGCAGGGTGCTTGATACACCGGTTACCGGCGGCAATGTAAGCTTCCACAACGAAAGTCAACAGCACGCTATATATCCAACGCCAACGATAGGCATGCTTGGCCTAATTGATAATCTTCAGGACACTGTCGGAAATACCTTTACCGAAGACAATAAAACCGTTGTGCTCCTGGGCTGGCAAACGTCCGAACTTGGCGGCAGTGAATACGGAAAAGTAATCCGTAAACGCACCGTTGGCGATGCACCGCACCTGGATATGGAAAACGAGTACAGACTGCAGCGACTGGTGCTTGCCGGGATTCGCGGACACCTGATCAGTTCTGCTCACGATTGTTCGGAAGGGGGCTTACTTGTTGCGCTTACCGAGATGTGTATGGGTGGCATCGGGTGTACGGTTACGATACCGTTTGACCATAATGCTGGCAACCTGTTTGGTGAAGCACAAAGCAGGATTCTGGTGGAAGTGTCAGACATCGGGCTTGCGATGCTTCAGCAGATGGCAGAGCAAAGCAAGGTGCCGTTTATTGTTCTGGGAACAACAGGAACAACGAACCTGACGGTGACAAATCTGATTTCCGAGCCGATCCACGAACTCAGGAACGTGTATGAGAATGCAATACCGGCTATTCTGGAAGGCGAAGACATTGCTGTGTAATAGGTGAACAAACCCACACTAAAAACTTACAAGGAGGCATTGTGCAGAAGTTTTTTCCGTTACTGATGAAGCCGATGGCTTCAGCTGCATGGCCAACCATACTGCGTGTTGTACTGGGGATATTGCTTATTGGCCACGGTGGCGCAAAGCTGTTTAACGGCCTGGACAAGTTTATTGCTGTTGTGGCACTCCGGGGATGGCCAATGGCCGAACTGCAGGCCTTTCTTGCCGTGTTCATTGAGTTTGCCGGAGGAATACTACTCACTGTTGGCTTATTTACACGGATTACGTCTTTTACCGTTATTATACAATTTTTTATTATCACCTTTATCTGGTGGGCACAGATGCCCTTCCTGGAATCCGCCGATAAACCCTTCCTGATCATGGTGCTTGCCCTGTACGTGTTCTTTATGGGCCCCGGGAGAATCAGTGTTGACTGGTATTTGTTTGACGAAAGCCGGATTCGGAAGGATTGTCCGGATACGTCTGCTACAACGGCCGCACTTTCATCGGCTGACGATGCCTATCATGGTGACGACGGATCGGCCGACGGCTGACCGGACACACTTCAGGACCACCGAAGAACCCGTGATACTGAAAGTCGGGAGATACGCAACATGGGGACGACTGCTGCCACGGCCGAGAGGACGATGGTAATCATTGGTACCGTAATGAAAATCCACGCGTTGAGCGACACCGGGAGTGACGACAGGTAGTACACTGTTCCATCAAGAGAGATCACCTTCCACGTATGCTGAACCCAGGTCAGTAACAAGGCCATTGCACTGCCAAGCACTGAGCCGCTGATGCCAATTCGAAGTGCGCGGATAAGTACCACCATCATCAGAGAGTTTGAACTCATGCCCAGCGATGCCAGAATAGCAAGCGACCGCGTTTTTAGAACAACCGAAACCAGTAAGCTGCTTATGGTGGTAAAGATTGCCACGATACAGATTAATCCCATAATGATTGGGATGGGCTTTTTCTGAAGCTCAATCCATCCCGAAATTGATGCATACCGATCTTGCCATGGAATCAGCATCGTGTTACCCGGAACTACGTGCAATAAGCGTGCAGCAACACGGTAGGCCTCACTTGGATTGTTCAGTTCTACAGCAATCATACTAACGGCTGTTGGAGGCATGCCGAACGCCTGCCGCAGGGTTTGGGTATTGGTGATCACCGAAGCTCCATCTACCGAACTCATGCCCGAGGTGAAGATACCGCACACACGCAAGCCTGCTACCGTGGGTACTGTGCTTGCTGCAGAAGCGGAGAACAATGCCAGCGTGTCACCAATATCAAGTGCCAGAGTGCGTGCCAGTTCACTCCCAACAACACCTTCGCCAGCCGTTGCCGGAAGATTCCCGCGAACAAGAGTTCCCGGCAAGAGGCGCCTTAGCCTGCCCTGAGGCAGTCCCTGAACAATCACACCGTCAACACCGCCTCGTGTACGTGCAAGTGCTTCGCGCAGCAAAACCGGCTCGGCATCAATCACACCGCGAACACCCTTAATCGTCCGGATAGTAGAATTATGTAGAATTAAATCCGTACCATCTGCCGGACGAATCTCAATATGCGACGTGAAGCGTAGGGCTACCTCAAGAATTTGCTCCTCGTAACCGCGCAGAACAGACATGCTGACGATGACGGCAAAGCAGCCAATGGCAATCGACGCGATACTGGCGATAGCCGTAAAGCGGGCAAACCCATCGGTGCGCAGAGAACGCGAGAAGCGTTTTGCAATCGTCCAGTATAGCAGCAGCACTGTGCTATACCACAATGATAACGACTAATGCAGATGCTATTACCATACGTTAACTATTCCTTGTCCTTACGTGTGGCATGAAACGTCAGTCCGGCATCGACCGTGTGTTTTTGAAGGACCGACGGCTGGAATCGTGGCTCGTAATAAAACTGCTGCCACTGGCTAACCGTAACATCAAGGTTGGTTGATGTGCCGATTAAATCCATCAGCTCAAATGGACCCATTTTAAAACCGAGACCCCGAATCGATGCATCAACCTGATCAATGGTGGCAGCTCCCTCGGTTACAATGCGCTGTGCCTCATTATAAAAATTCCTGGCGATGCGGTTGACAATGAAGCCGGGTGTATCAGATGCCGACACTGCGGTTTTGCCAAGGCCCTGGGCAAACTGAACCGCAACCGTATGGACGGCATCGGTCGTATGTCTGTACCTGATGACTTCTACCAGTTTCATGATATGAGCCGGATTAAAAAAATGCAAACCGATAAACCTTTCCGGATGCTGAAGTTCTTTGGCAATGGCTGCTATTGCAATACTCGACGTATTGGTGGCAAGGACCGTATCCGCAGAGATGATGCTCTCAAGCTCGGTAAACAACGCAACCTTTGCATCGTAGCGTTCAACGATTGCTTCAATAACCAGTTCACAGTGCTCAAGCCCCTTAACATCAGAACATGTGGATACAGCATCTGCTGCAGAGACAGCATCCTTCTCCGTAAGCTTACCTTTTTCTACCGATTTCTGAAGCTGTTGGCTAATCCAGGAAACAGCTTGCTTGGCAGCCTCGGTCCTGGCATCTACCAGAATGACGCTATGCCTTGCCTGGAGAGCAGCCAACGCAATACCGCGTCCCATGACGCCTGCTCCTACAATGCCTACCTTCATTTCAGAACCCCCATTGCCTTGCCCACCGTGGCAAACGCTGCAATTGCCTTATCCAGATGCTCACGGGTGTGTGCTGCCGATACCTGAACCCGGATCCGTGCTTTTTCTTTTGGCACCACCGGATAGAAAAAGCCGATCACATAAATCCCTTCATCAAGGAGTTGTGCCGCCATTGTTTGGGCTACCTTTGCATCGTAGAGCATGATTGGAGTGATTGGATGCACACCGGGGATAATATCAAATCCAAGCTTGCTCATACCCTCACGAAAGTACGTTGTGTTACTTTCCAGAGTATCGCGCAGCGCAGTAGTTGAACTTAACAAATCAAACATCCGTATGCCGGCGCCAACAATACTTGGGGGGAGGGAGTTAGAGAACAGGTAGGGGCGGGAACGTTGGCGCAGCAACTCTATGATTTCCTTCCGTCCGGTTGTAAACCCCCCGATGCCACCGCCCAACGCCTTCCCAAGGGTACCCGTAATAATGTCAACCCGACCAGTGACGTTGCAGTACTCCACCACGCCCCGGCCGTTCTTTCCCATAAAGCCCATGCTATGGCATTCGTCAACCATCACCATTGCCTGATAGCGGTCTGCAAGATCGCAGATTTTATCTAAAGGGGCTATGGTTCCGTCCATCGAAAACACGGCATCCGTAGCAATAACAATGAACCGCGCGCCATCGGCACGGGCCTGCTGCAGTTGCGTTTCAAGGTCGGCCATATCACAGCTTTGATACCGATAGCGTTTTGCCTTGCAGAGTCGCACACCATCGATAATCGAGGCATGGTTGAGAGCATCACTAACAATGGCATCCTCGGCTTCGAGCAACGGCTCGAACACACCGCCGTTGGCATCAAAACAGGCAGCATACAGGATGGCATCATCAGTATGACAGAACTCACTGATCTTTCGCTCCAGCTCTTTATGAATATCCTGGGTACCGCAGATAAACCGGACACTGCTCATACCAAAACCGTGACTGTCAAGTGCGTCGTGAGCAGCCTGTATCATCTGTGGATGGCTGCTCAAACCAAGGTAGTTATTGGCACAAAAGTTCAGCACCGGCCTGCTGCTGCCCTCAACGGTGATCTCGGGGCCTTGGGCTGATGTAATGATTCGTTCGCGCTTAAATAAACCCGATGCATCGATGGATGAAAGTTCGTTCTGCAGGTGTTGTTGAAAGGTTCCGTACATAGCTAATAGATGATTGCGTGAAACAAGTTCAACAAATATCGCTATCAATCGTGCAGCCTGTTCAATGATGCCCACCTGCAACGTTGGGAGGTACCTATCTTTGCAGGCATGAAAGTCAGCGTGATTATTGCAACACGGAACAGATCGGCAGTGCTGGAACGGTGTTTGGCACACTACGCAGACCAAACCTATCCTGACGTTGAAATTGTTGTTGGCATAAACGGCAGCACCGATGGCACGGAACAGATGTTGCGCGAGAAGTTCCCGCACGTAAAGATCGTTGCTTTCTCAGAGAATATTGGTCCACTGGCCCTAAATGCTGCCGTAGAAGCATCCAGCGGGGAGTTGTTGTTTCGCACTGATGACGACGCCTACCCGGCGGCAGAAACAACGATAGCGGATGCTGTTGACTTTATGCAAAGGTTCCCGGATGTTATTGCCATTTCAGGAGAAGTAATCGAAGCCACGATCGGATACCGCCTGCTGGACTATTATCCGTTTTCGAAGCAAGCTGATAATCCTGCCGACGGGTACCCAATGTACACGTTTTGCGGTGCCAGCAGTTTTGTGCGAAGGAAGAACTTTATCGAAGCGGGTGGGTTTTGGGATGTGTTCTGTCATGAAGAAGAAGAACTTTCACTGCGTATGCTGATTAAGGGTGGGCGGATTCAATACGTTCCATGGATACAAACTGTACATTTAAGTGCCACAAAGGAAGAGGGACCCGAAATCTTCTTTCACCGGTGGAGTATCCGGTATGTGTACAATATCAGATTGCAGTGGAAATACTGGCCGGTATTCATTGCGCTGTATCGAAGCACGATAATATCGTTGTTTATGGTGTCGGTTGGCTTCTTTCATCGGTTTCCGTTTACAAAGGTCATGTCCACTGCTCTCCATGGCTTCCGGACTGCCAGGCAGGGGTACCGCGAGCGAATACCTGTTCCGTATAAAAAACTACGTGCCATCACCATGAAACGATCGATTTGGCATGCGCTTGGTCACCATTTTTACAAACGCATTGAGCGCAGGAGAATGACTGTTTGACTATCCTGCAGCTCATGCCACAGTGCCCGCTACCGGCAACCGACGGGGGAAAGGTTGGCTTGTGGGGGATCACACGTCACATGGCAATGGCGGGTCACACGGTTATTGTTTTATGTTACGGGGATGCACAGGTTCCGTTGCTCGATCTCCAGGGTATTCATCTTACGGTGATACCGCATTCTACCCGCAACACGCCCTGGCGAATAGTAAAGAGCCTGTTCACAGCAGACTCACTGTACCTGAGAAAGCATAAATCACAGGCAATGCAGGAGGCAATCCGTGCGGTTATTGGCAAGTATGCCATCGACGTTATCCATGCCGATCATACCTGTATGACACCGCTTGCGCAGTGGGCATCAAATACATTTGATCTTCCCTGGGGATTCCGACTTCATAATGTAGAGTGGATGATTTGGCACAGATATGCCGAAAGCCTGTCCGTATTTAATCCGACACGGTGGTATGTATCCTGGCAAGCACGCAAAGTTCAGTGGGAAGAAGCTGATGCGTTACGCCAGGCAGCAATTGTGTTCCCGGTAACCGAAACCGATTTGCAGCGAGCCCAGGTGGCAGCCCAGTCCACACCAATGGTTGTTGCGCCTGCGGGTGTTGACGTACCGGCCGGACCACCCATGCACCAACAGCACTGTACAACGGAATTGGTGACAGCAGCAAACTGGAACTGGTTTCATAATGCTGATGCTCTGCGCTGGTTTATTCAACAGGTGTGGCCATTGCTCAGGCAGGACCCTGCCTGCAACAACATCTCACTTGGTATTCTGGGCATGGGTATTCAACAATGGATGCACGGCTATACTGCAGTGAACATTCAGGCAGAAGGTTTCGTGCCGGACCTGAGAAAACGGTACCAGGAAAGCAGGGTTTTTATTGCACCACTTTTTGTAGGCAGTGGCATTCGGGTTAAAATTCTCGAAGCCATGGCAGCCGGACTGCCAGTGGTGGCAACCTCGGTAAGTGCCGAAGGAATTCAGGCCGGCGAAGCTGACGGATTGTTCAGGTGCGATACCACCGAGAGTACAGTACACGCTATCCGGAAGCTCCTATCCGATAGCGACCTGCTTCAGCGGGCATCTGTAGCTGCCACCAATGTGGCACTAACCCGGTATTCATGGCAGAATTCGGTGGCTGTCATGCTCAGGGAATACGAGGTCATTGCCGCAGGTCATGGCCGGTAGCGTTGAACACGTAACCTATTTGAACCAAACAAATCATGCATTTTTGTACAAACACTTATCACATGACATTTCGGCGGACAATGAAATACTGGATCAGACCTTTTCTTTTCTTTCTCTTTGTAGCAACATCAGTACAGGCCGGACAAGCTCCGAATTTTGAACAGGTTCGGGCGCAATTACAGTCGCAGTACACCCGGACGAACCCGGACGGAAGCAAAAAAGTATCAAAACAATTTCGCCGGTGGGAGTGGTTTTGGGAACCACGCATCATGCCTGATGGCACGTTCCCGTCAACCAGTATCTACACGAACGCTATGCGGGCTGTTGCTTCTGCAAAGAAGGAAAACATCACGCAGGCAAAGGCAACCTGGAAGGAACTGGGACCAACGGCGCCCGATCTGCCGGGATATAGCTCGGTTTGGAATGGTATCGGACGGGTTAACAGAATTGCATTTCATCCCAGCAATACATCGGTTATGTGGTGTGGAGCTGCACAGGGTGGTGTTTGGAAAACAACGGATGGCGGTAACTACTGGCAGCCGGTGGTTATCCCAGATTACCCCAGTTTAGGTATCAGTGATATTGCCGTAGCAAAAGCCGATGCAAGCACAATCTACATTGCAACTGGCGATGTAAATGCAACCCATCCGAGTGATCTCTCGGGCTTCCCGTCATTTTCGTATGGTGTGCTCAAGTCAACCAACGGCGGTACAACATGGCAGACTACCGGTTTAACCGCCGAGCCTGAACACAACGTCCTTGTTGCCCGACTGTGGGTTGACCCGCGGGACAAAAATGTCGTGATTGCCGCAACGTACAGTGGCTTGCAACGCTCAACGGATGGAGGAGCAACGTTTAGTGGTGTCGGGCCGTCAGCTGCGTTTCGTGATATTATCTCCAATCCCGGTAACCCTGATATTCTGTATGCCGCCACCTATCGTCCTTCGGGAAATGCGGCTGTTTATCGCTCGGTCAATAATGGGGTAAACTGGACGCTTGTTCATACGGTTCCGGAGGCAAACCGGATCGTGCTGGCAGTGACAAAGGCAAACTCATCGGTTGTTGGCTTCATTGCTTCGGATGCCAGAACAAATGGTTTGCAGAACGTGTATTTCAGCAACGATACCGGAAAAACATTTTCATCCAGGAACGTTAACAAAAACCTGCTGGGATGGAGTGCACTTGGCAATGACTGGCAGGCAGGCGGGCAAGGCTTCTATGATCTGGCAATTGCCATTGACCCGGCGAATGATAAAAACTGGATCGTTGGTGGTGTAAACAGTTGGCGGTCAACCAATGCCGGTGTTAGCTGGTCTCTTGCAAACCATTGGGTAGGACAGGGTGCCCCCTGGGTTCATGCCGATCATCACTTTCATGCTTACAATGAACTTAATAATATTTTATATGATTGCAATGATGGTGGAATAGCACGCTCAACGGACAGAGGGCTGTCGTGGCGTGATATTTCGCAAGGAATGCGTATCCAGCAATACTATGGCCTGGCCGTTACCGATATGAACAGTACCGTTACCCTGAGTGGTGCACAGGACAACGGGACAACGCGAACCACCAACGGTACTGTGTTTCAGCATGTACTGGATGGCGATGGTATGGCAACAGCCATAGACTATATCAACCCCAACCTTATGTATGCCAGTCAGCCATACGGAGCTTTTTATGTTTCAACCACCGGTGGCACAAACTGGCGCCTAATCAGTAATGCTGCTACCCGCGGTGAGCGTTCCGGGGCATGGGTAGCTCCCGTAGCAGTGGATCCGTCAAAAAGCGGGCGAGTGTACATTGGATATACCAATGTGTACAGGAGTGACAACTCGGGGACTTCGTGGGTGAGAATGGGAAACCTTGACGTAAACGACTATCTCCGAAAGATTGCTGTATCTCCGGTTGATGGTAAATATATTTACGTTGCTTTCACAAGTAGTATGTTTAGGTCAACCGACGGAGGCAATACGTGGCTCCCGCAGGCGGGCATTGCCGGATACATTCAGGATATTAAGTGTGATCCAACAGTTGCCGGCAAGGCTTATGTAGCACTCGGCGGGTTTAGTCCGTCAGCTAAAGTTTATGAGATTCTCAATGGAAAGGCTACCAACATTACCAATGTTGGCCTTCCCAATGTACCTGCCAATGCAATTGCATTTCAGAAAGGACCGCTCAACAGGCTGTATGTAGGTACTGATGTTGGCGTGTATTACAAAGACGAAAAGAGTTCGGTCTGGTCTCTGTACGGTGACGGACTCCAACCCTCGTTTATCAGCGGAATGGAGTTGCTCCCGTCATCGAGTATCCTAAGGGTATCAACCTATGGAAGGGGGCTTTGGGAAATCAATGCCGAACAATGCGTGGCTGCACAGCCAACGATACAGGTGGAAGGCCCCACAACAGTGTGTGCCGGTGATACCATTCGTCTTTCTTCACCATCAGGATATGCCGCGTACCACTGGTCCAACGGTTCAACAGACCGAACTCTGCTTCTTACGTCTGTTGGTGAAAGTGGGGATTATACGCTTGACGTTGAGGACGCAAACGGCTGCAGAGCAACATCTCAAAAGGTTACTGTAACGATCAATAAAACTCCAAGCAAACCACTCATCACAACCAAGGGTGCCGATGCACTGCGGACGATAGCGATGGGTGGCGTAGCCCGATACCAGTGGTCATTAAACGGAACCGATATTGCCGGCGCTGTCGATCGTGAGTATACCCCCAGGGTAAATGGCGTTTACCGTGTTACGGTTTATAGTGCTGAAGGATGCTCCAATACATCCGAACCGTATGAATTTACGGGGGTAACATCAGTCACCAGTGCCGAACATGAGTTTGTACCGGCCGTGTACCCCAACCCCACAGAAAACTATATCACCCTAAAGCTGGATAACAACGATGTGTATTCAGTACGGATAGTTGATGTACGAGGGAAGACGCTGGGTGCCTGGACAGACATCGTAAACACCTCTGAGTTTCCAGTGTCACTCTTCGACCTGCAGGCTTCAGGCAATATGTTTATTGTACAGATCAGTAATGGCCGGAGTGTGTGGACGTTACCGCTCATCAAACGATGAAACGATAACACCGCCTCCCACCACATCCTGATCTTCGTACATCACAACTGACTGTCCGCGGGCAATTGCCTTTCGGGGTTCATGAAACCGAACATGGAGCATGTTGTTTTCAGTCATCCTGCACGTTGCCAAAGCCCCTTTATCGCGGTAGCGGACCTTAACGGTAAACGTTCGGGGCTCGGTAAGGGTAGCATATTTCAGCAAGTTTACATCTTTTGCGAGCAGGGTGTTATGATATAACTCCTGTTCGGTCCCAACAACAACAGTATTTGTGGACGGTATTACGTCGAGCACAAACAACGGCTCTGGTGCCGAGATACCCAACCCCCTGCGCTGACCGATAGTGTAGTATGGGTAACCCTCGTGCCGACCGATCACGTGGCCGTCCCGTACAATATCCCCACCCCGAAACGCATCGGCGCCTGTGGCTTCACGGAGGAACCGCCGGTAATCGTTGTCGGTTATGAAGCAAATCTCAAAACTCTCACCCTTCTTGGATAGGTGCAGACCCAGCCGCTCAGCTTCACTACGCGACCTTGATTTTGTAAACCCGCTGAGTGGGAATATGGTGCGTGCAAGATGTTCCTGGCGGACCCCCCAGAGCATGTAACTTTGGTCCTTAACGGCATCGGCGCTCTGGCGTATCCAGTACCGGCCTGTTACCGTGTCATGCATAATCTCTGCATAGTGTCCAGTAGCAATATATTCAGCCCCCAGGGCATCTGCCTTATGCAGCATTTGCTCCCATTTAATCAGGCGATTGCACCGGGTACACGGGTTAGGGGTATTGCCCGCCAGATAATCATCGACAAAGTAGTTGATAATTTCATCTTTAAACGAGGATGTCCAGTCAACAATATAGTGCGGGAAACCCAAGGTCATTGCCACCTTCCGGGCATCGTTTATACCGTCAAGCGAGCAGCATGATGAATCATTTCCAACGTTTCCGCCCACGTCTTCGTAGCGATACGTTTTTATGGTGATCCCGATGACATCCATTCCCTGTTCCTTCAGCAGACCGGCTGCAACGCTGCTGTCAACACCTCCGGACATCCCTACAACAACTCTGTTGGTACTCCTGCTCATAATGATGCAACCTACGGAACAGCGCAGATATGGGCAGCAGCAGGGTGGTGCGTAAATTTGTCGGCAGATGCTGGAACCTGCACCCCCTTTTTTTGATCTCCACTCTACCGATCAGGCTTCGGCAGCCCGTGCCGGAACAATAAGCACTGATCACGGTGTTATCGAAACTCCGGTGTTTATGCCGGTTGGTACACAAGGTGCAGTTAAGGCATTGGACTGGCAGAGTGTACATGACGCCGGTGCCAGTATTGTTCTGGCAAATACCTATCACTTGTATCTTCGGCCCGGCACAGACGTTCTTGACGCAATGGGTGGATTTCACTCGTTCAGCGGATGGACCAAACCTCTGCTTACCGACAGTGGAGGGTTCCAGGTCTGGAGTCTGAGAGAACTTCGCAGTATCGACGAATCGGGCGTTTGGTTTCGCTCGCACCTCGACGGGTCACGTCACCGATTTAGTCCTGCAGGCGTGGTGGACATTCAGCGTAGCATCGGCAGTGATATCTTCATGGTTCTTGACGAATGTACGCCATATCCCGTAAGTGCTGCCGAGGCACGGCACAGTATGGAGCGTACCGTAGCTTGGGCGCAGCAGGCACAGCAGCACCACCGCAGTACTGCTTTCAGATACCCTCATCGTCAGTTTCACTTTGCAATCGGACAGGGTAGCACGATACCGGAATACCGGAAATGGTGTATGCAGGAACTGGTTGATATGGATTTTGACGGATATGCGATAGGGGGCTTAAGCGTGGGTGAACCGGTTGACGACCTTTACCGGATAACGGAAGTTAGTACATCTGTAATGCCCGATAACAAACCACGGTATCTGATGGGCGTTGGAACACCCGAAAATATCGTGCGATGCATTGCTCTTGGAGTGGATATGTTTGACTGTGTTATGCCAACCCGGAATGCCCGTAATGGTACTATCTTTACCACCAAGGGTAAGGTTAACATCAAGAACGCACAGTGGAAATTTTCGAAGGACGTGCTGGATGATTCCCACGTATCACAGGTGAGTGCAACAACTCAAATGGCGTATCTTCGTCATCTGTTCATTGCCGGTGAAGTCCTGGGTTTGATGATAGCTACCCTTCAGAATGTTGCCTTCTACCTGTGGCTTACTCGTACTGCACGGCAACACATTCTGGCAGGAACCTTTTCCGAATGGTATCCCGAAATTTTAAGAACGGTGGGACAGGTTCGGAAATGATTTACCAAGGGAGAACTCCGGATGCCAGAGATAACGAAACAATCAATCAATTACTTTAACTAACTGGAAAATAATATGCTTATGTTGCTTGCTCCGCCACCGCAGGGACAAGACCCCACATCGTCACTCATCAGCACGGTTGCCATGATGGGGGCTGTAATTTTAATTTTTTACTTCATGATGATACGGCCGCAGCGCAAGCGTGCCAAGGAACACCAGCAACTTCTGGAATCGGTACGAGCAGGTGACAAAATCATTACCACCTCTGGTATGCACGGAACCGTACACAGTGTGCAGGAAGGAACAGTGAAGGTAACTGTTGCCGACAACATGCATATCCTGATTGAAAAGTCGGCAATTGCAACCATAAATAAGAATTCCGACAGCGGGAAGTAAGTTCATGCTGAACACAGTATCCGAAGCCATTGCAGAAATCAAGGCGGGCCGGTGCATTGTTGTTGTTGACGACGAAGATCGCGAAAACGAAGGCGATCTGGTGTGTTCGGCAGAACTCTGCACAACAGACATCATCAATATGATGGCTGCTGAAGCACGCGGACTGATCTGCGTTCCCATTAGTGAGCAGCGTGCCGTTGAGCTGGAGTTACCGTTGATGGTTCCACAGAATAACACCGCTCTGCACGGTACACAGTTCACGATTAGTGTGGACTATGTGCATGGGACCAGTACAGGAATTTCTGCTGCCGACAGATGTGCAACCGTACAGGCAGTGGCAAGCCCCCTAACAAAACCAGCTGACCTGGCCAGACCGGGACACATTTTCCCTCTTGTAGCAAAGCAGGGTGGAGTGCTGCGGCGGGCAGGTCATACTGAAGCCGCTGTGGACCTTATGGTTATGGCAGGACTGCAACCGGTTGGTGTCCTGTGTGAAATTATCAAGTCAGACGGGACAATGGCACGCATGCCGGACCTGGTAGAGTACGCCCGTTACCATAGCCTGTGCATGATTAGCGTGCAGGACCTTATTGCTTACAGAAGGCAGAATGAAAAACTGGTGGAATATGTTGCTCAGGCGCAGCTACCAAGTGAATACGGCACCTTTAATCTTCGTGTTTACCGGAGTATCGTTGACGGACGGGAACACGTGGCCATCATTAAGGGCGACGTGGCAACCGGCGACCCTGTCCTGGTTCGGGTACACAGTGAATGTTTAACGGGAGATATACTGGGATCATATCGCTGTGACTGCGGCTCGCAGCTGCATACGGCACTGCGAATGATTGAAGCCCGGGGAACAGGTGTTGTACTCTATATGCGTCAGGAGGGCCGGGGCATTGGTTTGGCAAATAAAATCAAGGCGTATGCACTACAGGAACAGGGATACGATACTGTTGATGCCAATATTCACCTGGGATTCCCTCCAGATCCTCGGGACTACGGAATTGGAGCTCAGATACTGTACGATTTGGGTGTTCGTAACATGATTCTCATGACAAACAATCCGCAGAAACGTGTTGGATTGAATTCCTACGGCCTGGAAGTTGTTGATGTTATGCCGCTGGAAATTTCGCCCAACGAACATAACATGGAGTACCTTCGAACAAAACGAGATAAACTTGGGCATCTGCTCAGGCATCTGTAAATTGCCGTTGTACAAACAAAGCCGGCAGACGCTTTGTTTTTTTTTTCGGTATTATTACCAAAGGAGTAACCCATGGGCGGTAATGCCATTTATGTAACACGGGAGCATCTGGAAGCTATTCAGCAGGAACTGCACGATTTAAAAGGTCGTGGACGGAAGGATATTGCCCAAAAGATAGCCGACGCACGGTCGCACGGCGATTTGTCCGAAAATGCAGATTACGATGCAGCGAAGCATGCTCAGGAGCTTCTCGAGATCCGGATTTCGAAACTCGAAAGTACACTTGCACGAGCACAGGTGATTGACAAGTCCGACTTCCCGGACGATAAGGTGTATATCCTGTCAAACGTTAAACTTCTGAATAAGAAAACAAACAAGGAAGTTGACTATCAGCTGGTGAGTCCGGAAGAGGCCGACTTTGAACAGAACAAACTTTCAGTCACCAGCCCACTGGGAAAAGCGTTGATGGGCAAGGTAGTTGGTGATCTGGTAGAAACCAGGGTCCCGGCCGGGATTCTCCAGTACGAAATTCTTAATATCAGCAAATAATCACCACTGGCGAAATCTTCATGGCATGGTTCCACCGGAAATCACAGAATATCGAGGAAACACGGTCAGTACGGGATATGCCCGATGGACTGTGGACGAAGTGTCCGTCATGCTCAACGGTCCTGTACAGGAAAGAACTTGAGCAGCATGCATACACATGCAGATCGTGTAGCCATCACTTCCGTATTGCAGCGTCAAACTATATCAGCATTCTGATTGATGACGGAACGTGGCAAGAGGCTGATACCACGGTTCGCTCTGCCGATCCGTTGAAGTTCTCTGATACACGTCCGTATGCAGACCGGTTGCGCGAGGCATACAACAAAACAAAATTGCCCGATGCTGTTACCACCGGAACAGGAACCATCGGCGGGAATCCTGTTTCGTTCGGGTGCATGAACTTTGGCTTTATTGGCGGGTCGATGGGCAGTGTGGTTGGAGAGAAATTCACGCGGGCAGCCCGACGATCTCTGGAAGGGGCTATGCCGTTTGTGTTTATCAGTGCCTCAGGAGGTGCCAGGATGCAGGAGGCTGCTCTGTCGCTGATGCAAATGGCCAAGACCAGCGCCATCCTCAGTGAACTCTCCGAGGCCGGTATTCCCTATATCTCGATCCTTACTGACCCTACCACGGGCGGGGTAAGCGCATCGTATGCAATGCTGGGCGATATCATCATTGGCGAACCCAAAGCTCTGATTGGCTTTGCAGGCCCGCGCGTTATCGAACAAACCATACGGAAAAAACTACCCGAAGGTTTCCAGCGCTCTGAATTTCTGCTTGACCACGGTTTTCTGGATATGGTGGTGGCACGAACCGAGTTAAAAGATATGCTAACGAAGATTATAAAGTATCTAAAGGTGCCGAATGCGTGACCGATCTACCAGTGTACGTCTTCTTGGTTTCCCGATTGACCTTGGTGCCGATCGGCGTGGAGTGGATATGGGACCGTCGGCAATGCGAATTGCCAATGTTGACGAGCGGCTGCGGGCCCTTGGCTACAATGTGGTTGATGAAGGCGATATTCCAATTCGTACCATTGAGGTTCAGGAAGAGGCAAACTCGAAACTGAAATATCTGCCTGAGGTTGCCGAAATGAGTCATGTGCTCTGCGACCGCGTAAAATCAACGCTTGATGATGGCGAGTTCCCGCTGATTCTGGGCGGCGATCACAGTATGAGCATTGGATCGCTGGCTGGAATCGGGCGCCACTGCAAGGAACAGGGCAAAACGTTGGGTGTGTTGTGGATTGATGCTCATGCCGACATGAATACGGCCGAAACTACTCCATCAGGGAATATTCACGGTATGCCTCTTGCCGTGGCCATGGGGTACGGTCATCCGTCACTTACAACGATTGGTGGTGACTTCCCCAAGCTTGATCCGCGCAACCTTGCAATCATCGGTTTACGATCCATTGACCAAGGCGAACGCGAGCTTATCCACGACTTGGGAATTGCTGCCTATACCATGTTTGATATTGACCGGTTGGGTATGTACGAAGTTGCCTCACGGGTCCTTGAGGTGATGTCGAGATCGGTTGACCATCTGCATATTTCGTTCGACGTAGACGGTGTTGATCCCTCGGTAGCAACCGGGGTTGGTACACCGGTACCCGGTGGCTTAACGTACCGCGAAACCCACCTGCTGATGGAAATGATTTCCCAAATCGAAGCGTATGCGTCGCTCGAGGTTGCAGAGGTAAATCCAATTCTTGATGACAGGAATAAAACAGCAGAGTTTGCCTCAGGCGTTGTTGCGTCGTCGATGGGCAAGCGAATTCTGTAACCATGAGGATTCCGCTTTGTGATACGCTCCACGTTGCTCCGATCTGTTGCAACAGGCGTGCTAACCCTTATCGCCGGCATCCATGCAGCAGCCGGAAAAGAGGGGAAGCCCCTTTCCATTCGTGCAGATGTGAACTGGACACTGGGCACCCAGGCCGCTGACTTTTTTTCGGACTACCGGTCATACCTTGGAGGGAAGACTCCCGGGTTTGAGATCCCCATCGGCGCTGGGTTCTCGGTTTCAAGCTACCAGTTTGATAATGTCTGCATTGGTATTGCGGTCGGGTATCGTAAAGCAGCTGTTCGGGAAACCTTTATGTACAATCCCGAAGAGCTGGCAACGCCAATCGGACCGGCGCAGAGCAATACTCAAACGATCACCGTTACCAGTATCCCACTGATGCTAACGGCTGACTACTGGCCTGGTCACCGACAGTTTACCGGGTATATCGGCGGCGGCCTTGGTGTTAGTCCGGTAGCAGTGTACTGGGATGAGGTCCTCTCCGAAACATCATTGCCGGGCGGGCGCACGGGCGGTGTACGGTACAACTCATGGATTGCAGCACCAACGGTAATGGCCAGGAGTGGTGTGTTTATTGGGTTTGATACCCCAAGAGAATCAACCATTCGCCCTGGAGTATTCTTTGAAGTCGGGTATCAGTGGCTACCCGTAACAGACCGGTTCTTTGCTGAGACAGCCCGAACAATCACGCAACCGCCTGAGGGACTGTTTCGGCCATACACGATTCATTCAGGCGGTATCGTGCTGAAATTGGGCATTACGGTGATTGTGAATGAATAATCCTGAATTATCCAGAGGATTGTGATTAGATTAGCAGTACAGCCCGATCAACAGATTTCTTCCAAATTATTATGTGAAAGGAGTAATCATGGATGTTCATATCAGCACTCGGAAGTGCAGACTAACGGAAGAAGAACACGAATTGTTCGTAAAGGCAGCAGAACAGCTCACCAGATTTCATGATTCAATCCACCGCGTTGATGTTGTGGCACTTGAAGATGCCGGGGTTAAGTGGGCTGAGTTTGCGGTTCGAGTACAGGGGCATACCGTTGTAGCCCGCGAACACGGGCCCGATCACGTGAAAGCCCTGAACGATGCCAAGGAAAAAGTGGTTCGCCAGCTACAGAAGATTAAGCAAAAACAGCAAGCCGGGATTCAATAGCACTTGGTATCTGAACACTTTATTCAAATTTCGGCCCCACACATGCCTTCGTCCGCTCATCCTTCAAAACCTGTCGTTAAAGAATCAATTACGGTGCGAGAGTTACTCACTGGACCCGTTAACCTGCATGCGGTAACGGTGGATGTTGGTCTGGATAATCTGATTACCGATAAAAACCTGCATCGTCCGCAACTGGCTCTGGCAGGCTTCACTGAGTTGTTCTCGTTTTCACGGGTACAGTTATTTGGTAATACTGAGTTTTTTTACCTTCTGAAAACGCTCGACCAGGAAAAACGACGGATTGCGTTTCGCACAATCTGTGATTTCAACGTCCCATGCATCGTTTGCGCCAATGGTCACACCGTACCACCCGATCTGGTTGACATTGCTGTTGAGCATAACGTGGCAATTCTATCTACGCCATTCGATACGAACAAAACCACGTATCTCCTTGGCGAGTTCCTTGATGATCAGTTTAGTGAGCAAATTACCGTCCATGGCTCCTTTGTTGATGTGTACGGGGTGGGCATCCTCTTTGTTGGGAAAAGCGGAATTGGAAAAAGTGAGATTGCCCTTGATCTTGTGGAACGCGGCCACCGTCTTGTGGCAGATGATATCGTAGTGTTTACCAAGAAACGCGAGAGTATTCTCATGGGTACCGGAACGTCATTGGTAAAACACTTTATGGAAATCAGAGGCCTCGGCGTGATTGATGTTCGCCAAATGTTTGGTATCCGCTCAATTCGTTTTCAGAAACGACTCGAAATCATCGTTGAACTCGAGGTGTTCGACCCCAAGCGTGAATACAACAGGACGGGTTTGGACGAGAGCATCACCAATCTGCTTGACGTCCCGATTACAACTGTAAAGCTTCCCATATTCCCGGGTAAGAACGTAACCGTTATCAGCGAAACAATTGCTTTAAACTATCTACTAAAAACCTATGGCTACAATGCATCCAGAGAATTTGCCGACAGACTTGAACATGAAATACGCCGACGTGAACATGAGAATGGACCCTTCGATCAGCGCCAGATCACATACTTTCAAAGCGACGATGAGTAACTGGATCGGGTTCCGCCTTGCAGTTTTTATACCGCTGTGTACCATGATCCTTGCTGCCTGCGGGGGCGGTAATAGCCAGGTTCAGGATGCTGCTGACCTTACTCCGGTGGCAGGTGAATGGGTGGTTGTTCACGAACTCAGCGATCCCGAGGGCCTGAATCCCATTGTCACCAACGATGCCTCCGGACAGGCGATTGCTATGCAAGTTTACGAACCGCTTCTGGAACAAAACTTTACAACACTTGAGCTTCAGCCTGTCCTGGCTGCCGAAATGCCAAAAATATCAGATGATCACCTGCGGTACACATTCAGGCTGCGGGACGATATTACGTTTAGCGACGGACACCCGGTGACCGTTGATGACGTTATTTTTACATTAAAAATCATTAAAAACCCGCTGGTTATCGATGCAGCACCCAATCGCAACTATTACATGGATGTTGCCGATGTTGTTAAGCATGATAAACGGTCGCTGACGGTGGTGATGGCCAAACCATACTTCCTTGCCGACATGCAGCTTGGAATGTTATTGGTACAACCTAAACACATTCAGGATCCAAACAACCTTACAGATCGCTATTCTATTGCCGAGACCAATAATCTGGAGAGTGCCGGGATAAATCCGGCAATGAAGGCTGCCGCAGAGTGGTACAACAAACCAGAGATCAAGTTGGAACCACGGCTGAATATCGGCTCAGGGCCATACGTATATGCCGAGAGGAATCCCGGCGAAAGCGTCATCCTTGCCAGGAATGAGCGGTGGTGGCGCGCCGGTAAGGACCCGCAGAAACCAGCGTACCCAAATAAAATTATTTACAAGGTGGTTAATGACAGGAATACTGCCGTTGTAGCTCTTAAAAACCAGGAACTGGATTTTATGGAATATGTTCCTCCGGCAAAATTCCAGGATGAGGTGGACACGAACTCGATGCCATATCTGGTGAAGCATCCATACAAAACAAATGCATATCTGTATATCGGATGGAATGCACGCCGACCGGTGTTTAATGATAAACGTACTCGTACGGCATTGGGGCATCTGGTTGACCGTGATGCGTTAATCAAACAGGTGGCAAGGGGCTTGGCCGAACCGCAGAACAGCGTACTCTATCCGTCATCGAAAGAATATGATCACGATCTCCCTGGTATTTCATACTCGCCCGAAAAAGCAAGGGAGCTGCTGGCACAGGCTGGATGGACTGACTCGAATAGCGACGGTGTGCTTGACCGAATGGTAGACGGCAAGAGGGTCAACTTTGAATTTACGTTCTTACTTAACACCGGTAACGAAACCAGGGAGCAAATCATGCTCTTACTGATTGATGAGTTCAGGAAGGTTGGCATTAAGGCCTCGATTAAAAAACTGGACTGGACGGTGTGGCTTGATAATGTTCGGCTACACAACTTTGATGCTGTCGTGGGTTCATGGGTAAACGATCCAATGCCCTCTGACCCCTATCAGCTGTGGCACAGCTCACAGATTGAGAACAAGGGATCGAATTATTGCAGCTTTAGCAACGCGCGGGCTGATGAGCTGATGGAATTAAACCGTACGGAATTTGATCCGGAAAAACGACGTCAGTACATGCTTGAATTCCAGAAAATCGTTTACGATGAACAACCCTACACAATGCTCTGGAACGTTCTTTATCCGGCAGTGTACAATAAGAGGCTTCAGAATGTTCAGTTTAGCTATGTTCGCCCCGGATTCAATCCCGGACAATGGTGGGTTCCAACGTCGCAGTGGAGGCTTGCTCCGGCACCATGAACCGAACTAAACTTCGTGAGCTAATTTCTGCGGGCGAGTCTTCAACCGTTGAGTTTAAGCGAAAGTTTACCAGCGTTGACAAGTTTGCGCGTGAGATGATAGCCTTTGCCAATACCGAAGGCGGCTACCTTATTGTGGGGGTTGATGATGACCGCAGAATTGTTGGTGTAGAAAGCGAGAAGGAAGAGCGCAATCTTATTGAGGTTGCCCTACACCATATAGCGCCGGTACTGGACATCACGATTGACATCGTTGAGATTGAGTACGTGGATATCGTGGTAGTGCTTGTGCCACGAAGTTCGTTGCGCCCACACTGGTTTGTACCCGATGATCTTCCGGTCAACGGCAAGAACAGAAAGGCGTTTATCAGGCGTGGCGAGGAAAGCGTTGAAGCCTCACGCGAGATGGTGAAGGTCTTGCGCGGGATGCGTCCCGATAGCCCGCCAATGACGCTCTCAATAGGTGATCGGGAGCAGCGGTTATTTGCCTACCTTGAACGATATGGGCGTGCCAGTGTTAATGATTTTGCACGTTTGGTTAACATCTCCCGGCGGCGGGCATCCCAGATTCTGGTTAAACTTGTTCGTGCAGGTGTGCTGCACGTGAACTACGAAGCGGGACACGATTTCTTCACATTAGTGTAACGGACAGCAGGCGGCAAAAAAAAAGCCCATGAACATGGGCTTTTTTTTTTGATAAACTAACGTATTGACTTAGTTGCTTGCCTGAAATATGACCGAGGCAGTTTGCCGGCTCCCGTGTGCAACAAGAATGTACGTTCCGGGTGAGAGCTTCCCTGCCATCATTGCCTGCAAATCAATGGTGTTGCTGTGAACGGCAGTGGTAGCAAGATTATCACCGGCCACTGAGTAAAGCTGAACGGATGAAATATCGCCCAGAGCAGGGGAGAAGCGCACCACCGAGGTGTTGGTTGCGGGGAGTGGAAATACCTCTATCAAACCGTTCATGTCTGCCAGCTCGGTAACACCAGTTATTGTGGGCGTTACCAGAGCGTTGCTGCTCCAGTCACCCCAGCCGCACTGGGCTGAGCCGCTGCGCACCTGCCAGTAAAACCGCGTGGTTCCCGATGGCAGTGACTGAGTGGGCAACGCAAACAAAGTGCCGCTCACAGCAGAATCCTGAGCGAAAACACCATCAAAGGAGGCCGACGTGGAAAACCGCACATGATAGAACTCAGTACCGGCAGTCTTTGCCCATGAACAGTCAATCGTTCCCATGTTGTCAAATGTTGCATTGCCCTTCGGTCCGATGAGGTTCGGTTTAAGCAGGGGTGTGCCGCCGGTAGTAAACTTGAACACGTCAGACCACGGACCCTTGCCTTCGGAATTGGAACCACGTACGTGCCAGTAGTAGTCAGTACCGCAGCGAAGTCCGTTTAAGGCATAGGATGACTCGGATATGGTTTCCTGAACGATTACATCCGACGCAAACACAGGGTCAGTAGAAACTTCAATTTCAAATTCAGTAATAAACGGTGATGCCTGCCATGTTAATGAGATTTTCTGAGCAGCGACGTTTTTAGAGTTATGTGCCGGTGAAATCAAGGTAACCTTACCAGGAGCGGCGGATGCCGGCACAAAATCAACTTTAATGTTGTTGCCGGTAAAGTTCACCGTCAGTGCGATAGGCTCTGACAAGCCACCACCGGAGGCAGTTACCGTTACAGAACCGTTACCGCTAAAGGGAATAGCATAGCCGCCGCTGGTGCTGCTCACTGCCCAATACGATCCGCGAGATGGCTGAATCTTAACACCTGATAGCCCCTCACCAATGTCGTAAAATCCGTTATTGTTTTTGTCACCATACACCACACCTGTAATGTACCGATCCTTCCGGATACCAAAATTCTGAGTTACGACCAGTGGTCCGACCGTCCCTTGCATAATGCCGCCACTGGTGTGCTGAATCCCGATGCCACACTCAATGTACACAGGATCCTCAAAATTCATGATATTGGAGCGATGGCCCAGTTCAACCTGATTCTCGGGACCCCAGTCAACGTTGAGTCCACAGTGTGCATACCAGACACTTTTTGAGTATGCAGATACGTTTTCTCCGTACATCCCCATTGAGGTATAGCCCTGAGCCGCAAGACGCTGGTTAAGCTGGCTTCCGTTACTTCCAACGTGACCCTGGAAATTATTCGTAACCATGTCGGCCGTATGTAGTCTGGAAGACTGAATCAAGGCTGGGTGGAAGGCCAGAGGCGGACGTGATGGGTATGCTGCGAATGCAGCTTTTGTCTGCGTTTTGTTGATTTGCCAGTAGGTATAGGCTTGCTGTACATCGGCATCGGCACTATCCATAAGCCTGATGCCTTCTGCTGTAGGGTTTGCGCGCGCCCGGTTTATCATCTCCAGCAACAACTGCTCTTCGGGTGTGGGATCGCCATGCACATATTCCTGGGAATGCAGGCTGACTGACCATCCAAGCACAATGAGTATGACTCCTAAGCGAAAAAACTGATTCATTTAATCTCCGTTCATGAAAAAACTTACTCAAAAATACCGATTGCCGGCGGTATAGACGGAATGGTGTGGATATTACTCTGACGGACAGGCAGTACGGTATGCAATTACGGCAGGTCGCCAAGCTGAGGCCTGACGGTAAGCTCTTCAATCAACATTCGAGGGTTGTTGAAGGTGTTTACCAGTAGGGCAATCACTGATGCCGTGTCGGTGGCTTGCAGCATCCGATCATGATACATATTGCGAGGCTCATCAGGCCATATACCGGTATCGGTGGCACCAACGAAAACGGTGACTACTTTAACACCATATTCCCGCACCTCTTCGCGAACAGATCGGTACCATGCCAGCATGCCGGCCTTTGTGGCTGCATACCCGGCGTTGTTCGGAAAAGCTTTGAGTGATGCAACGCTGTTAACGTCAATAATCATCCCGTGGCGCCGGGCTTGCATTGCTGGAAGTACAAGCCGGGTACTAACCATAGCCCCCTTCATATTGGTGCTGATTAACAGGTCGAGATCCTGCTCGGAGCAATCGGTAACCTTATTGAATATCCCAATCCCCGCGCAGTTCACCAGAATATCAACCGGACCGTGCGTGTGGGTAGCCGTACTGAATGCGGAGTGCAGGCTGTTGGAGTCGCCAATGTTACAGTTGGCATGTACGACGGGTAATCCGGAAAGGTTTTCAGTATTCCGTGCCGAAACTGTCAGCCGGTGGCTGCCCGCAAGTAGTCGGGTAAGTGCTGAACCAATTCCTCCGCTCGCGCCCAAGATCCAGATATGAAAGCTGTCAGCCATAGATGTGATGGTGCAGAGATCTGTACAAATCTTCGGTGTGAGGCAATAACGTTTGTGTCCGCCGCGCCATTACATTTCGCTGCACACTGATGGCCTTTTCAATGTTGTATTCTTCAATGGCATCGCCTTCAAGCCATGAGAATGCAGGGAGAGATTTCGGACAAAAATCAGGGGTTGAAATCACCGCATTGGTGCCGATAACACTACCGCAAAGTAGCTTCGTCCCGATTGCCGTACGCACACTGTTGCCAAATAATGCTCCCAGGAACATCCGCTGAGTGTCTTCTTCAAGCCACGGCATTGGCACCCTGATCTGTCCGTAGGTTGACTTTAAGTTGCTTGTTACAGTTCCTGCACCCAGATTACACCACTCGCCGAGATAACTGTGGCCCAGAAAACCGTCATGTGCTTTATTACTGTAACCTTGTATAATACTATGAGAAACCTCGCCGCCTAATTTGCAAAGCGGACCGGTAATGGTGGATCCAAGGGAGCTGTGCGGATGTATGATAGTTCCGGAACCGATAACGCATGGACCGGTAATAACCGCAAACGGTCCAACGATAGCATGATCCATTACAATAATGGGGCCGGCCGAGGAATCAAGGATAGCCGTTGGGTGAACCGAGGCGTTGATATCGGTACCATCCTCCAGAAGGGCCATATCCCAGGATACTGCATCATGGATCAGATCCAGGCACTGCCACAGCCGATGAATCGGCGAACCCGAAACATCAACACAGAGTGTGTCAGACGGGTTGACTGCTTCCAGGTATGTAGACGCACCACCGGGAGATTCGGGCGGTTCCGGTAGAAACACCGCAAAAGGGTGACTGTCGCAATAAAATAAAATTACTTTGTCTGCTCCAGAACACATTTCTACCATTCGCCGCATCACCGATGGACTAACAGAAACATGAGCAGCAGCGATCAGGGTTGGTATTCTCTTATACGGCTCTACGCTTGGATATCGTTCAACAAAACTGGCCAAGTGTGTGCTGCGCTCCGAAGCTACCGTAACGGGTATCGTAGGTACGGCTCGCTTCCAGCGTTCATAAATCGTAAAGGCACCAAACCTGAGCTCCCAGGAGCAGTGCATTTGCGTAAACGGATACAATCCTCCAACATCCTCGTGCTCGATCAGTAATACCTGCACGTTCATAACCTAGGCTTCCTTTGTGTGCAACTGAGCAGCCCGAATAAAAGCAGTAAACAGCGGGTGTCCGGTTACTGCACGTGATGTGAGTTCCGGATGAAACTGCACACCAACAAACCACGGGTGCGCAGGGATCTCGATGATTTCAACCAACCGTTCATCGGAAGAAACGCCACTGATCAAAAGTCCATGTTTGGTGAGTACATCACGGAAATTATTGTTAAACTCGTACCGGTGCCTGTGTCGCTCGGTAATCTTTTCGGATTTATAGGCCTGATAGGCAGCCGACTTCTTTTTCAGTATGGCCTGGTAGGCACCCAGACGCATCGACGCACCCTTTTCTGTTACCGCACGCTGATCCGGCATAAGGTCAACGACAGGATAGGGCGTCTTCTTAAATTCTGTGCTGTGTGCGTTTGTAAGCCCGGCAACATTTCGGGCAAACTCGATAACCGCACACTGCATCCCCAGACAAATGCCGAAGAACGGGATGCCTTGTTCGCGAACATATTTGATTGCCGATACTTTCCCTTCAACACCGCGCTGACCAAAGCCGGGAGCAACAAGAACACCATGAGCTTCGCTGAGCACACGAGGTACATCAGCAGAGTTCAGGCGTTCGCTATCAATCCATTTGATGTTAACGCGGGTATTGTTCAGGGCCCCTGCATGGATCAGGGCCTCGTTAATGCTTTTGTAGCTATCCGGGAAACGTACGTATTTGCCAACAATCGCAATGGTAACCTCGCGGACCGGACGTTTGATGCGCTGAACGAAAGTTGACCAGTTTTTTAAGCCTTCAGGCTTTTTCCGTAATCCTAACTTTTGAGAGATAATTGTGTCAAGGTTTCGCTCTGCATATAACAGTGGTACTTCGTAAATGGTATCGGCATCAAGAGCCTCGATAACGCTTTGCTCTTCCACATTGCAGAATAAACCGATTTTTTTACGCAGCTCGGCACTCAGCTCCCTGTCGGCACGGCACAGCAGAATATTGGGCATGATTCCATGTTCCATCAGCGTTTTTACGCTGTGTTGCGTTGGCTTTGTTTTTAGCTCGCCGGCGGACTTCACATACGGTACATAGGTTAGGTGTACATAGAGAGCATTGCTATGGCCAACATCAAACCCAAGCTGGCGCGCAGCTTCCAGGAACGGCAATGACTCAATGTCGCCCACGGTACCACCAATCTCGATGATCACCACGTCGTACGTACCGTCAAACGACCGCATCCGGCGCTTAATCTCGTCAGTAATATGAGGAATAACCTGTACCGTATTCCCCAGAAATTCACCTTTCCGCTCCTTGGTAAGAACGTCAAAGTACACCTGGCCGGCAGTACTGTTATTTTTTCTTGACATGTTTGTATCAAGAAATCGTTCGTAATGCCCAAGGTCCAGATCGGTTTCTGCACCATCATTGGTAACATACACCTCGCCGTGCTGGAACGGATCCATTGTGCCGGGATCGACATTCAGGTACGGATCAAATTTCTGTACAGTAACGTTGTAACCACGCTGCTTTAGAAGCAGGCCAATAGAGGCGGAGGCAATTCCTTTACCTAATGAAGATAGTACCCCGCCTGTTATAAATATGTATTTAGTCATAGCCCCCTTGAAGTAGTCAAAACCAGGACGGGATCGAAAGTACGACTTCTTCGTGGAAGTGCCAACTTATTCGTCGTAACTTCGCCATTATGCGAACATTTTTTTACCTCACGATTGCAGCGGTCAGCCTTGTATTTGCGGGCTGTCCAGGCGGTGACAACAAACCGCAGGAAACCGTCATTCGATTCTGGCATTTTTGGAGTGAACCCAATCAACGTGATGCAATTCAGAAACTGGTGCAGGAGTTCGAACAAAGCCGCAATGTCCGTGTTGAGCTAACGGAACTGAGCTGGTCAGACGGCAAAACAAAGTTGCTGGCAGCCTTCAACAGTGGATCGCCGCCCGACGTTATTGAACTGGGAAGCGATTGGGTGGCTCAGTTTTCCAGTGCAGGAGTCTTGCTGTCGCTGCCTCTTGACTCGGCAACGCTGCACAGATTTGACAACCGGATTCTTGGCACCGGAATGTGGGACGGACGTTTATATGCGCTTCCGTGGACGGTTGACACCAGAGTGCTGTACGTGAACATGAACATGCTGGAAAAGGCTGGATGGAAGGGGGCTATAAGCACGCTATCTGATTTACAGCAATGCGCTGAAGCACTTCAGGATGCTGGTTTGGTTGGTTTTGGTACCAACGGTGCGGATGCTCATCGTTTATACAAAAAGATCTTGCCGATAATGTGGACGTTTGGCGGTGAGGTCCTGGATTCAACGGGCAAGCCCACAATTAACAGCCCACAAAATATTCAGGCGTTTGAATACTACGCTGCCATGGCCAGAACCGGCAAGATCGAAACCCAGCGTCAGCTTGATGCAGCCTTCCTCCAGGGCACGGTTGGGCTGTGGATGAGTGGCTCATGGTTGATTGACCGTATTCAGGCTACGCCTTCGATCAACGTTCAGGCTCTGCCGATGCCCGGTGCCAACGGTAAGCCGGGTACATCGTTTGCCGGTGGAGAATACCTTGCAGTATCGGCCTCCACAGGGAACACACAGCGCAGCCGTGAACTGGTGCAATTCCTTACGTCAGCCGATAAAGCATTGGCGTTATGCACCAGCATTAATGAAGCCGGGTTCCCGGCAGACAAGGCTACTATGCATAACGATGCATTGATCAACAAACCAATGAAGAAGGTTTTTGCAGACCAGCTTTTACATGCACGGATGACACCAGTGCATCCGCGATGGCTGGATATTGAAGAAGTCCTTGAAAATGCATTGGTGCGAGTACTGCTTGGCGAGGCTACAGCTCAGCAGGCATTGACTGAAGCCCAGGACGAAGTGGTTCGGTTTACGCAGAGTCGTTAGGCGCTCGCACAGCCGGAGTACTGTGTGGCTGGCGGATGTTTGGGATACGATTACTGAATAATGAAGCGACGCACAATCCGCTCGTTTGCATTGGTGACGAGGGACAGGAGGTACATGCCCGCCGGTAGCCCCTGCACGCTGCAGTCAAGAGTACTCACGCCAGCTTCAACCGATGTGTCTTGCCGGAGCTGACGAACGATGGTACCCCGCAAATCAAGTAACGCAATGTTAACCACCCGTGGCTCAGCAAGTGAAAACTGTACTGAACAGGTACCAGTTGCCGAGGGATTGGGATAGACCATCGAGGATAATAAGGCACCGTCATGTAACCGCGATTCCTGCAGTCGAGGTGTGCTGATGGTGGATGCCGGGACGGGAATTCCGTTAGCCACAGCAAGCGGTATGATGTGGCCATTACCCGAGCCAGGGTCTGAATCAACCTCTGTTGCATGCAGAAGTTTGATCTGGACTGAAACCGTGTTGTTAACAAAGTGTATCATGTTAAATGCAACGGAATCAGGTAATGAGCATACAAAATCGGTGGTGGGTCGGTACCACATCAACACGTTCTGGTTATGACTCTTGGCTACAACCGGGACAAGCTTGTTTGGATCAATTTCACCAGAATAGTCCGATGTTACAATCCGGCCGCGTCCGTCAGCCGACGTAAACATGACCGGTATGGGCCCCCTGTTGTACATGAATGGAACCTGGCGAACATCACCGTTGCCGTTACGGAACACGCACATCTGTACCGATGTTTCGGTGCCGCCGGTGGTGCAGTTCGTTAACGAATCAGCGCTGGAAAGCGAGGAACAGATAATGTCAACAGCAGAGGGCTCAATCGTTAACGATCGAAGGACTTCAGAATCTGCAAATAGTGCCGATAAGTTAAGGTCATGATCGCCATGCATACACAGTGGCGTAGTAGCGGGCTGATCAGGCCGCGACAGGACTGCTGATTTCCGTTTTGTGGATGAATTGGCTGGTCTGACGATAGCCGAAGCCGGCTGTCTGGCGCTAAATGCTTGTTCATGGTCATCCGTTGGTGATACCAGGGGGGCAGGGTGTTGCTCTGCTGAACGGGATACGGTCACAGAAGTTTGGTTAGGCAAAAGCAGGGACACCGCCACGGCTGCAATTCCGGCGGCCACCACTCCGGCTACCGAAATCAAAGATCCCGTATGCCACCGTACTGTCTGCCGGACAATAGACTTCCGGAGTACGTCAGCCGGTTGAATGGGGGGCTGCTGCTGCCGGGCTGCCTTGAAGAAATCCTGAAGGGTTTTGCGTGACGTCACAGACCTGCCTCCGCAATCGTGGGGAGAACATCAGTCGTGAACTCATATCGATTACCGTCGAGCCTCTCTTCAGCATGTGTGGGGTTGTCAACGCCCATAATTCTGGCCAGATGTTTACGGCCTCTGACAAGCCTGCTTTTAACACCAGAAAGCGACCCACCCTGGATGGTCTGGATCTCGTTAAGCGAAAGACCAACGATTTCAAACAGAATCACAGCCTCACGGGTTTTGTCGGGCAAACGACTGAGAGCTTCACGCAAAAATTGAATATCTGCCTGAATATCTGGCGGAACCCCGTCGTTACAATACTCATCACAATTAAAATCAGCAGAAACCTCGATGAACAATCTGCGCTTCCACGCTCTTTTCTTGATTGTTCTGCTGGCAATAGTAAACACATAACTCAGAAAAGCCTGTTTATCACGAAGTTTAGTGAAGCCTTCGTATGCGCATGCAACCGTTTCAGCCAATATGTCTTCTGCTTCGGACTGTGTTCGAACCCCCGACCGGATAAAACGCCATAGGTCGGTTTGATGTGCCTGAAGCAATCGGAGAAAATCTGTTTCTGTTTCCATGAGTGGCAGGATTCTGCCTGCAAACCTACGGGCTTACCGCTGAACTACAAAAGGTACGCTGCTGCGTCCCTTGGTTGTGACAACCGAAAAGATATGGGTACCGGACTGAACCGATGGCGGGATGGAAACCGACGTTGTGCCACTGTCCAGGAATCCATCAAAAATCTCAATGGGCTGCCCGCCATCAGTCTGTACAATTTGAATTGAAGCATGAGTTCTATTATCGGACGCTACAATGGCTTTATCACCCAACACGCTGATTTGTACGCCGATTTCTTGTGTACTGTTGCTATTGCCAACACGAAGGACACTGGGAATGAACAACACATACGGTGTTTGCGAATCCTTGTACAGCGTGCCCACCGGAGTGTTGTCTGCCTTGGAAATTAACAAAAGGTGCCACTCATCGCCTTCAATATTCCCCTGGGTTACCTGTGTCCGAACATCGGTAACTCTGAATGTTTCGGAACAAGCTCCGTCAACAACAGCCATGGTTTGCGTTGCGCCGCTCGGTAACTTCATTGTAGCGATATCCCAGCAACCATCAGCGTTTCTGTCGGTAAGCAATAACGTTACTGATGGTGTTACACCATCACCAGCTAATGCTACCGCCAAGTCTCCTTTTTCGGCTGCAAAGCACAAAAACGGGACCATCAAACCAACAATGATTTGGACTATCTTCATAGGCATAAGCGTACCGGTAAGGTTCGGGTTGCGTTAAACATACACAAAATTGATTACTTATCATATTGTAATTTTGACAGTAATTTAAGCAATATGTATAAGTGCTTGAAAATACAACTTGTTACACGCATCCGCGTCTGTCATGAGGGCACCGTTTAGTCCTTCCGGGCCTGGCGTGAACTACACGGCATCAACATCTATGGTTACGCGCACCGAACGAGACGCATAATTGGAGTAATATGACTGAAGTACGGATTTTACGATCGTTCGCAGTTTGCCACCTGACGGATCAGTTTTCTTAAAACCTTTCAGGACGATGATCCGCCGAAACCGGTTTCTAATTTTTGCAACTACCGGCGGCTGTGGCGGATAGTGGATTAGAATGTCAGGCATTACCGGCAGCAGGCGGCTGATGATCGTTGCAGCGTGGTCAACAGCTGATTCGTCTTCGCCGGTTATCTCGATTTGGCAAAACCGAGTAAACGGGGGGAAGTTGCTTTCGTTACGTTCTGTAAGTTCTCCGGATCTCCACTCCTGTACCTGGTTTTCTGCTACTGCCCTGATAACGGGGTGTGTTGGTGAATATGTTTGAATACATACTTCACCGGGTTTACCCGCTCTGCGTCCGCTGCGTCCTGCAACCTGTATTAGGAGTTGCAGAGTACGCTCCGAGGCACGAAATGAAGGTTGAAACAGAGTTTGTTCGGCGCGTATGATGCCTACCAGGCGAACGCGTGGAATGTCAAGTCCCTTGGCTATCATCTGGGTTCCAATGATGATATCAACCTCACCCTTGGCAAAACGTTCAAGAAGTTTGCGGTGCGAGGTGGCAGTGCGCATTGTATCGGTATCCATGCGCTCTACTGTTAGCTTCCGGCTCAGTGTATGAGGAAACAATTCCAATGCACGCTCAAGATCATCCTGAACCCGCTGAGTGCCAATGCCCGCATCCTTGAGGTCAAGACCGCCACACACCGTACATACCGTCTTAAACGGCTGACTGTGCGAGCAGTAATGGCATTGCAACGTACCAGAGTGTTTATGCCAGGTAAGGTTTACGTCGCAGTTCGGACACTGCGCCACATGCCCGCAATCTTCGCAGATCAGCTGGGTTGCAAACCCGCGCCGATTTAAAAACAGGATAATACCGTCCTGATTGGTTGAGTGCTGAACAATTGCTTGCAGCAGCGGGGTACTGATGGTACCGAACATCGATTTCTGCTTATGCTCAACGGCAAGGTCAACAACATGGATTTGTGGTGGTGTAGCACCATCGGCTCTGGTTGGCAGAACAGCGTGCCGGTACCGATGCGTTTGAGCATTGAACAGTGTTTCAAGAGAAGGGGTTGCAGAGCCAAGTACAACCGGGCATTCTTCGATTGCACCGCGCATCACAGCAACATCGCGTGCATGATACCGTGGTGCCGGACTCTCCTGTTTATATGACGGTTCGTGCTCTTCGTCAACGATAATCAGTCCAAGATTTGTTAAAGGTGAAAAAACTGCTGATCGTGCACCGATAACAATATTTACTTTGCCATCACGAATGCTTTGCCAGAGAGAAACACGCTGAGCAGGACTCACTTTTGAATGTACAAGTGCAACGTTATCGCCAAACACACTCCGGAACCGGTCATGAAGCTGCGGTGTAAGTGAGATTTCGGGTACAAGCATCAAACACGTTTTGCCTGCTTCAAGGACGCGTTTCATGGCATGCTGATACACGACTGTTTTCCCGCTTCCGGTAACTCCTTCCAGGAGTGACGTTGAAAACGCCGAAGTCTGTCCGGGTTGTTTTTGAAAAACAGTTCCCAGCGCGTTCTGTTGCGCAGGGTTGAGAATTGCAGTAGAATCTGTTGAGTCAAAACCTATGGGATGTGAAGGGGCTTGGTAGCGCGGAATCTGTACACGTTGTACAAGCCCCTTCCCAACAAGCGCATCAATCACTGATGAAGTTACGCCCACTTCTTTTGACAGCATGGTATAGCTTATTGGAGGTTCCTTCTTGTGGTAGGCACGGTAGAGTCGCCCAAGCACCAAACTTTGTTTTGGAGCCGATGAATCAAGCTGTGCAAATGTTTCACGAACACGAGCATTATCGGCAGCAAAATCCGGGTTAAGGATGGCCGCCTGCCGTGTTGACGACCCGGGGACGGTGTCCATTTCAGTATAAATATTTACATAGCCTGCAAGCTGAAGAGCATCAAGCTGTTGGGCTATACTCTGAACGCGCAGTTTCTTTTGCAGGTATCCCACGGTGATGTCGCCCTTGTGATCCAACAGTACCTCCAGGAGTGCCGCTCGCTTCGGTGCCGTCTTTTTTAACGCTTCCAAATTGATTGGGTGTGTTTGAGGCAGTACGGTTACCTTGAGCACGGTACCCGGTGTAATGCCGGATGGCAGGGCGGCAAACAGAGCCTCGCCCCAGGAGCACAGATAATAGTCGGCAACCCTTCGTGTAAGTTTGAGCAGGTTCAACGTAAAGGCAGGGGTTTCGTCCAGCACCTCCAGAATCTCAAGTGTTCGCTGCGGAGGTGCGGGATCGGTGCCCACTACAATACCGGTTTCGATACGCTTACCAATCGGCACAAGCACTCGGGAGCCTTCGGCTACAGGGTATTGGGAAACGTACGTAAGTGAATCGAGGCGCGGTAGAGGAACTGCCACGTGGTAGTACATACTGCAAACTACGCCTACCGCCATGATATATTCGAAATTCCTGAGGCAATAACTTGGGTTTGGTTACGACAAAGGGGACTATTATGTTACCGTTTATTTCAACCACAATGCGTTTGAGTGTTTTCTTCCTTGTTGTATTTTCTGTAGGGGCTTGTGCCAAGAATCCGGCAGATAGTCCGCGGTCCGCAAAACAGGCCAACACCCTACCTTCGGTTTACACCCGGGCCGAGGATATTCTGACTGCTTCGCGGCATAATGCCATCACACGGGCCGTCGAGGTTTGCTCTCCGGCTGTGGTAGGGATTAATGTTACCGAAGTCCGAGAAGAAGTGTACCGGTCTCCGTTCTTTTTTGATGATCCGTATTTCGAACGATTCTTTGGTGGACCGCAGACCAGAACACGTCGGTACAGCGTGAAGGGTGTTGGTTCAGGGTTCATTATTTCAAGTGATGGCTACATCCTTACGAACGACCATGTTGCCGGGAATGCTACCAAAATTGTCGTTACCATGGTTGACGGTACTAAACATGATGCAACGGTTGTTGGTACCGATAAAGTAGCCGATGTTACCCTGCTTAAAATAGATGCCAGGAACCTGCCATATTTAAAGCTTGCCAATAGTGATAGTGTGCTGGTAGGGGAATGGAGCGTGGCGTTTGGGAACCCGTTTGGACTGTTCACTATGAACGCCAAACCCACGGTAACGGTAGGTGTTATCAGCAATAAGGGAGTGAGCTTTACCCAGCCCGACGAGCAGGGTGAAGACCGCGTGTACAAGAACATGATTCAAACCGATGCAGCCATTTCGTCCGGGAACTCCGGCGGCCCTTTGGTAAATGCCAATGGCGATGTGATTGGAATCAATACAGTGATTTACTCAACTGCTCAGAGCTCACGCGGTGCCGGCAGTATCGGGATTGGTTTTGCAATTCCGATAAACCGGGTTAAAGCCGTTGTTGATAAACTGCAGCAGGATGGTACGATTGACAGGAATTTTTGGACCGGGCTAAAGGTAACGCCGATCGACGAAGAGACTGCCGATTACTATGGTATTAGCCGAACGGATGGCGTGCTGGTAATGCGCATTGCCGGTAACAGCCCTGCTGACAGAGCGGGAATCGAACCAGGCGACGTGATTACTGCGATTGACGGTGAGCCTATTCTTACCATGGAAAACCTTAATGTTGCCGTTCTTGATGCCGTGGCTGGACAAAAACTGAAGTTTACCGTTGACAGAGGCGGCGTGATGAAGGACTTTCTTGTAACATTATCAAAACCACCGAAACAATGACGCAAGGGTCAACCCTGAATGCAACGGCACTCAAAAAGATCTATCGCAAACGAGTTGTCGTAAAAGAAAGTACCCTACAGGTAAGCCAGGGTGAAGTTGTTGGTTTGCTTGGCCCCAATGGTGCAGGCAAAACCACAACGTTCTATATGATCGTTGGCATGGTGCGTCCGGAAAAAGGAACAGTAGAACTGGATACAAGAAATATAACCAGGGTCCCGATGTATAAACGGGCACGGATGGGGTTGGCGTACCTTCCGCAAGAGCCTAGTATCTTCAGAATGCTCTCCGTTGAACAGAATATTATGGCTGTACTGCAGCTCCGCCGCATGAAGTCAGCCGAGCGGCGAAACACACTCAATCAACTTATTGAGGAGTTTGGTTTAACCCATATTCGCAAAAGCAAGGGGTATATGCTTTCAGGGGGCGAGAGGCGACGGTGTGAAATTGCGCGTGCCCTTGCAACCAACCCAAAGTTCATTTTATTGGATGAGCCGTTTGCCGGTATCGACCCGCTGGCTGTTGAAGATATCATGGTAATTGTGCGAAAGCTAAAGGAAAAGGGGCTTGGCGTTCTGATTACCGATCACAACGTTCACGAAACCCTGTCAATTACTGATAGAGCATACATCCTGATTGACGGTACGATGTTTATCAATGGTACAGCCGAGGAGGTGGCGAGCAACCCGGAGGTTCGGAAACTTTACCTTGGCGAGCAGTTTAAACTGGAACGATATTAAGGCTTGAGAACTTCAATCTGGAACAGGATTTGCCGGGTAGGACTAAGGTTGGCAACTGCTTCGGCATAGTAATAATCCAAAATATTCTTGCCAATCACGCCAAGCCGCAACTGTTGCTGTATCCCAATATCAACTGTGTACAAGATTCGTGCATCAACAATATGGACCGGGACCCGTGCGGTTGCATTAGGAATAAAGGCATCCAGTTTATCATCAACCTGCTCTACCTTGTTTTGGAATCTGTAGTCAATCCCAACCTGGAGCCTGTTGGTAATGGAGTACTCGGCCCTGCTGTACCACAGTACGTTATTCCGATACTTTAGTGTCTGTCCGGTCAGCAGATCGGTAGGCAGCATGCCTGTAATCCCGGTTTCAGCAGTAAGCCGCGGATGCAGGATGGCACGAACGGTACACTCAGCACCAAGTATTCTGGCTCGGGTTACATTCTGAAAGATGATCGGAACCGATGGATCATCCATTGCAAACGTTGGCTCTATTAAATCGTATAGTTCGTTATCAAATACTGCGATGTCGATATCAACTGGCAGGACGGCATCTTCGGGTGTATAATGCATGCCTGCCTCGTACGAGACTGAGCTTTCCGCCAAAAGATTGGGATTAGGGATAACATTGAAGGGGCCGTAACGGATGTTGGCATAGCGCTCCGCGATTGCCGGCGCCCGAAAGCCACGTCCAACGCTGCCACGCAGGGCAACGGAAGGAGTAACGTGCCAGCTGATGCCGAACTTGGGGCTAAGCTCCAGATACGAGGGCAGGGTGGCTGTTTTCTCGTGGTCAAGGCGTACGCCAAGAGTGAGAATGGGTCCGTTTGTAAAGCTGAACTCACCCTGTACGAATCCGGCCGCCAGAGCCTGAAACTGCTCACCATAAACGTCGGCTGCAACACTGTTCAGCTTAGCGTTCAGTCCACCCGTGAGTGTAAACTGGTCCGAAAAGACACGGGTAGCCAGAATATCGGTGTTCCATGAGTTTGCCACAGAATGATTGGAATCCTGCATGACGTTGTTGATCAGGTTGCCAAACTCGGTCCTGAATATCCCTGCACGAACAGTAAGCGTTGTCCGGCTATCCAGGAATGCAGCCCACTCCAGGCCTCCAGCCAGTTTGCCGGAACGCAGGAGCTGTTCTCTGTCCTGGGCATCCGGAGGGAAGGTGGCATACCGGAGGTCCTTCCAGTACAGGAAGTTTTCACCGGTGTGAGTGGCATACAAAGCAAATGCCGTAAGGTGGTTGTTCGCCCCAAGATTCCACTGGAACTTCCCGAAGGCAATGCCGTCCAGCGATTTATCAAAGTCACGGTATCCTTCGTCGGAACGGATTGCCGCACTGCCGGAAACTGTTACCTCTGGCGTTGAATGTGTGAGGCGGATATCAAATCCGCTGCTGAGAGGCGCGCTGGTACGGTAGTTCCATTCTGAGTAGCGAGGTTTTGTGTAGGTACCGGCAAAACCGCGACCGGTTATCGTGGTGCCTGCCGGTGGCTTAGCCGTAAACATTGTTACAACACCACCAAGAGCTCCCGTACCGTACAGAGCACTGCCAGCCCCCTTGATAATTTCAATTCGTCCGATATCAGATACTGGCATAACATCGAACTTTATGTCACCGTTATCGCCACTCATCAGCGGGAAGCCATCAAGCAGGACCATGGTTCTGTTGCCAACACCCAGAGCAAAACCGCTGGAGCCTCTGATGTTTACCTGGTCTTTCACCACCGAAACGCCGCTTACGTACCGAAGTGCATCATCCAGACGAGTGATGGACCGCTCTGCAACGTCGTTGCCGTTGAGGGTAGAAACAGAGATGGGTACATCCTGAACCGCCTGCACGCGTCTGCTTGCAGAGACAATAACATCCTGCTTTACGATGCTGGCTTCAAGCATTGTTAGCACAACATGCTCGGTATTGTCGGTAAGGGTAATCGTGATTGTACTTGGTTTGTATCCAATCCGTGATGCCACCAGTGAGAAAACACCGGTAGGTAAACCGGCGATTTTGAATTTTCCGGCTGTATCTGTAACGGCTCCCTTTTGTAATCCATGAATTCGGACAGTTGCGGCAACAACGGGTTGACCGGATGTTCTGTTGGTAATGGTCCCGTACAGATCAACGGCGCTTGCTGTTACTGCCGAGAGCAGCACAAATGCGATATACACGAAAAACATCAGTTAAAGGGCTGTGGCGGAAGATTGGTAAAATCAATAAGAAAGTTTACTTGAACGTTGTCGCCGGGCTGTACGCTAACGGGTAGCGGTACCGGAGGATCTGCATGCGATGTGTGAACAGCAAGCATGCGCCAATCCTTCAGCAGGTTGTCTCCGGTTCGTCCGGCTACAACTACATAACCGAATGAACGAGGCGGGCTGGGTATGGTAAGTGAATACGACTCCTGGTCTACAAACCGCCGGAGTGTGTCGGTATACACTGCTGTATTCCGAAGGATTGCCGATAAAACGGAGTCGGGTGCTGTTGGCTGTGACTGAAACAAAACCACGCGAACTTCCCGTACACTGTCGGGCCAGGGTGCACCGGAGTAGAAAATCGTTCCTGAAATCTGGGCATTGTCCGGAAGCACGGTAGGGTCAAGTCCACCGCAGCCAGCAAGTGTGGCAACCATAATGCCACACAATAGATATTGGACTAAACGGATCAGCACGTTCGAAGCTACGAAGCAATATCCAAACAGTGTTCAAGGTGACGTTTACTGAATAAAATTTCCGGGACGTTGACGGTGGTTTGCCGTGATATAAATATTATTGCTCACACACCAAAACAGTTGTAGAACTCATTAACACACGGATTCATTGTTATGGATAGCATTAAACCGTCGGAAATCGTGAAAGACCTGATTCACATGGGGGCATATAAGTCCAGGTTACATGCAAAAGATATTTTAATCAGAGGCTTTCTGTCAGGATCCCTTCTTGGCTTTGCCACTGTGCTTGCATATACAGCTGCAACGCAAACCGGTTTAGGGATCATTGGCGCACTGGTTTTTCCGGTTGGATTTGCAATGATTATTCTATTAGGGCTTGAACTGGTAACGGGCAACTTTGCAACAGTACCCATGGCGGTATGGGGTAAAGAAACGTCCAGTATAAGCCTTGTACACAGCTGGATGTGGGCATTTCTGGGTAATCTTCTGGGCAGTTTGTTCTTTTGTGCAATGTTCTGGACGTATATTACTGACGTGGGGAAGATAGCGGTCATGCCCGATGTTGCTCACAAGGTAATCGCAGTTGCTGAGGGAAAGACGCTGTTTTATAAAGATCTGGGTTTGCCTGGTATAGGGATAGCGATTGTGAAAGCCATTCTGTGTAACTGGATGGTTACCATGGGTGTGGTGATGGGCGTTTCTTCCTCATCGGCTCTGGGCAAGATCGTGGCTCTATGGCTGCCCATTTTTACGTTCTTTGCTCTGGGCTTAGAACACAGCGTGGTAAATATGTTTGTTATTCCAACAGCCATGATGCTAGGCAGCGATATTTCGCTGAGTGACTGGTGGTTGTGGAATCAGATTCCCGTTACACTTGGAAATATCATTGGTGGCGCACTCCTTACTGGTTTCCCACTGATTTATACATTCCTGCCCAAGAATATTTCCGGGGTCTATACGCCGGGGAAATAGTACAGTGCATTTATCCGTTGTATAAATTCTTTTAACACATCCATATGCCACACAATGCCTTCGATTTCCATGCTGACGAGTACGATCAGTGGTTTGCTGATAACCCACAGTTGTTTGAATCTGAATTGAGGGCACTTAAACAGTTGCTTCCTCAGGGCAAGAAAACACTGGAAGTTGGTATCGGAAGCGGGATTTTTGCCGAGCAGTTGGGGATTACTGATGGCATAGATCCGTCGGAAGGCATGCTAACGCTGGCAAGGCAACGGAACCTGAACGTGCGTAAAGGTGTTGCCGAGCATTTACCGTATGCGGATGCCAGCTATGACACAGTGGTCTTTATTACATCCATCTGCTTTGTTGAAGACCCGGTTATTGCAATGCAGGAGGCTTTTCGCGTACTAAAGGTGGGTGGTGCGCTGGTCCTGGCTTTTCTGGACAGACAACATGCTTTTATTGCGACGGTGGAAGCAGGGAAACAGGAGAGCACATTTTTTCGAGATGCTCAGTTCTATTCAGTGGGTGAAGTTCTGGTGCTTATTGAGCAACAGGGGTTTAGGGTCACTGACATCGTTCAGACACTTACCAATCCGTCGGCACCCGCACCTGAAGATCCGATAGAGGGTTATGGGCAGGGAGCCTTCGTGGTTGTTCGGGCAGAGAAACTGTACACCACCGCACCGTGATTTCATCGTACCGGATACAAAGGGCTTGAACACAGATATGAATTGGGTAACTACACCGCAAAGTTCTCGGATAATTGACAGTGAGGCTATTGCTTCCGGAATTGCTCCATCAGTACTCATGGAAACAGCAGCACAGGGTGTGGTATCACACTGTGCCAATATCCCGGATGGTAGTGCGGTAGTTGTTCTGTGCGGTAATGGCAATAACGGTGGCGATGGATATGCTATTGCCCGCCTGCTGTCCACCCGCTGTACGGTTACCATTGGTGCCGTCCCCGAGCCGTCAACGATGTCGGCTGAAACTCGTGAGAACTACCACAGAGCCCTCCAGTTGTCTATTCCGGTTTCCATACCTGACGATGTTCTGGCCGGAACGTATGACGTTGTTATTGATGCTCTGATCGGAACAGGTGGTACGGCAGATCTCCGGGAGCCCATCAGCAGGTGGACACGCCTGGTTAATAGTAAAAAGGTTTATGTTCTCTCGGTTGACGTACCAACTGGTCTTGACAGTGCTACCGGACGAAGGCACCCGGATACCGTTCGGGCTGATACAACGATAACAATGGAAACAATTAAACTAGGGATGTTAACGGCAGGCGGACGTGAAGTGTGTGGGACAATACATGTTGTCCCCATTGGTGCTCCGCCCGGTCTGGCCCGACAGCACGCCATCGGCTCAAGTCTGGATACGGGAGATCTTCGGCAACTCCTGCCTGAGCGCAGGTCAGGAACGCATAAATACACGTATGGACATGTGTTGGTTGTTGCCGGGAACAGGGCAATGCGTGGTGCTGCAGCCTTGTGTGCCGAAGCAGCCCTGCGTACGGGTGCAGGTGTTGTAACACTGGCCACCGACCACCCCCATCCGCTGTTGCCAAGAGAGATCATGGTAGTGCCATTGAATCAGGCTGAACAGATGCTGGGAAAGGTCACAACCATTGTTGCAGGTCCGGGATTTGGCACAGACGAGGATCGGCTTGGGATGCTCACACAGCTTCTGAACACTGCACACGATATTCCGCGGATCATTGATGCCGATGGATTACGCTGTATCCCGGACATGAGCGGCGCGATACAGAACTGTATTCTAACGCCGCATCCGGGGGAGTTTAATCGACTATGTGATGCTCTCGGCTTGGAGTATGCATCCAAATCAGCCGAGATCACGTCAGTCGTGAACACCGTCCGTACACTTGCATCACACCTTGGCTGTACAGTACATCTAAAATCTGTTCCTCCGGTAACCGTGTCTGGTTCAGATGTTCGTTTTTGCAGTACGGGCAACCCAGCACTTGCCACGGCAGGTACCGGTGATGTACTGGCGGGCATGATAGCCGGACTTGTAGCCCAAGGGGTACGGGGAATAGATGCCGCTTCCCTGGGTGCGTATTTGCACGGACTTACTGCAGATGTGTGGGTACAGAGCAGGGCGGAAGAATCGATGCTTGCCGGTGACGTAATCAGACTGCTTGGTACCGTAATGAAGAACAACAATGATAAAGGCAAATAAACTTACCGTCATCCCATTAGGTGCACTAACGGTTCTCATCTTCGTTCTGAGTTCATTCCCGGGAAACGAGCTGCCACCTCTGGACTTTTATCTGGGTGATAAACTGGCCCACGTAAGCGTCTTTTTTGTGTACGGTCTGGCATGCCAGCTTGCGATTATTGGCTGGAAACCTGCTGCGTCACGCAAGAAGGTACGTTTGTATTCGCTAATCCTTGGAGCTCTGTGGGGCGCCCTTGATGAAGTGCACCAGAGCTTTGTCCTGAATCGTGATGCAAGCGTGTATGACTGGCTAGCCGATATTTCCGGCCTTGCATTGTCGCTACTCTTCACTGCCGTCATCTATAAACTCGTCTTCCGAGCTTCCCGTGCCTGAGCCCCTTTCGTATCGAAGTTTACTGCTAGATACCGGTGTCCGCTCAGTAACCAAGGGGTTGTACGAGAACCCTGCCATCCTAATGGCAAGCAGGTTTTCGGCCTTTTTATAGGCCGACGGGTTGGGGCCGTTGCTGATGATTGAAAAGCACCAGTCCTCGCCATCAAGGGTGACAGCATACCCCGCCAAGGAGCTGGTGTTGCGCAGAGTTCCTGTTTTTGCAAATACATATTCTGCCGCAATGGTACCGGCCAGCCGTCTGCGGATGGTGCCATCAACACCGGCCACCGATAGGGTGTGATAAAACTCCGTGCCGTAGGGTTGCTTCCAGACAGCCTTCAGTAGATCAACCTCTGTAGCTGCACATACACGGTTACGCCGCGAGAGTCCGCTCCCGTCATTGAGAATCATTCCGCGATGCGGCACTCGCAGAGAATCCAGGGTGGCAAGAACAGCTTTTCGTGCAACGGCAGCGGTGTTTGTTCTGCCACCGTAACGTCCACCAACAAACTTGAACAGCTGCTCAGCATAAAAGTTATGACTGCGTTTGTTGACTACGGAACAATATTCACTCAATGGACGCTGTACCTGGGAAAGTATCCTGGAACTCTGTGGAGCAGCCTTAACACCAATACCGGCGTTAACCTGAATTCCGCCAGCCTGAAGCCTGGATTCAAGAACACCAACCGCCACTAGAGCAGGCTTCTGTACCGTGATGTGAAAGGTTTGTGTACGATTAGGCCGCGGAGCTCCGGTAACGGTAATCTGAATTCGTCCATCCTTCAGAACAGTCTGGCTAACAGATAGAGAGGAACGTTTCTTCCGGCGGCGCTTCTGACGTACGGCGGGAGCAACCTGTACAACGACGGCTGTGGTATTAGGGAGTACCTGCACCGAAACAGTACCTTTGCGGGATGCCGAAACGACCACCGAGACCGATCCCTCATTGACCGATAGGGGATAAACCGGCGCCGTGTGCTGAACATCTTCAAAATCTCCACTATAAACAGCACGGTTTCCTACATGATCAAAAAAGCTATCATCGGCGTACAGTTTGCCGCGTACTTTGCGCAGCCCCATCCGGTATGCCTGATCAGCCAGGTATTCCATATCATTTACGCTGAGCATTGCGTCACCGCATCCAACCAGGTACAGGTCACCGTCCAAAACGCCATCACTGTTTAAACGCCCGTTCATCCTGAGTTCAGTAACCAGTGCGCCACCACTGCCCAGAGCGTGGTAGGCGGCTGCCGTTGTAAATAGTTTTGTTGTACTGGCCGGCGTAAGATTTTGGGTCGGGTTTCGCTCGAAGAGAAGTTTGTTTGTTCGCAGGTTCCAAATCTGACAACTGACATCAGCCCCTTTAAATGCGTCTGAATTAAGAACTGAGTCGGCATATTTCTTAAATAATGCAATTGCCTGTGCCGAATCAAACTGAGTGGGTATGGCTGGCAGTGGTGGTAACCGTGTGGAATCGGTAGCAGCAGGAGCTGCAGTTACGTGGCCGATGGCCAGTAATGCAAGAACACAGACGGTGACAGCGATGTTATGCAGGATCTGCGATACCGCTGTTGTTGCATGAAGCCACTGATACCGGGTATCGCGGCGGAACCAGGTACGCTGTCGTTTGGCATACTGGCGTGTGGCAACAATGTGACGTTCAATGGCATCTGTACGACTTAACTGTTCTCCATAGCCAAGGTACTGCAAAACCTGTTCGTATCCAATTGTGCGTAAACTCTGTTGTTGTGGTTGGATTCCATGTGACAGCAAATTTTGTGTTTCCTCGACTATTCCATCATTCCACATTGCATTACACCGATCTTCGATTCGTTTATTGAGTTCGCTCGTGTCCAGATAAATACTAAAGAAGTGTATGTTTGCCTGTACTGAATCCGCCGGAGTCTCAAGAATCTCTGAAAACGGTCTGTCATTCTCGAGGATAAATTCAAGAGCTCTCTGAACCCGCCGCGGATTTTTGTCCGGATAGTGAGCTGCAGCAGCGGGATCAACCTTCTGCAGCCACTGGTACAACCCCGTGGCACCAAGGCGTTCGAGCTCTGAATTCACAAAACCTCTGGTTGCCTGTGAGGTGTTTCTGCCGTGTGAGGAAAGACCATCAAGAGCAGCCTGAATATAGAGCCCGGTACCGCCAACCAGCAGAAGCACGGTAGCCGGATCGGCGTGAGTGGCAATAATCGTGCGAACCCATGCTGCATATTCGCCGGCAGTTACGGTATTGGCTGGATCAACAACTGAAAACAAATGGTGCGGACAGGTTTGCATTTCCTGCAGCGTTGGCTTTGCAGTTCCAATATCGAGCATAGCGTAAACCTGGCGGGAGTCAGCACAAACAACCTCAACCGGCACGTGCTGAGCCAGCTGCAACGCAACCTGAGTTTTCCCGGCTGCTGTTGGCCCGCCTATAACCACAACAGTGGTAGGATTACTATTCACGCTCACTCCATCCTTCAACGCCGATCAGGGGGACAAAGGCAAAGTCACCTTTGTTTTCAACCTTCCAATCTTCAGTGGCAGTTCTTGTAACTACGTACAGTGTCTGGTTCGTTGTATTACCCACCGGAACAACCAGCTTTCCACCAATTGCAAGCTGTCGGGCCAGCGATTCCGGAACGTCAGGTGCACCCGCCGTTACAAGGATAGCATTGTAAGGGGCTCCGGCACGGTAGCCGATGGTTCCGTCGCCAACTCTGCACTGTACCGAATACCCCAGACTACTAAGCCGCTTTCGTGCAACAATGGAAAGCGGCGAGTGACGCTCAATCGACACGACCTGCGCTCCCATTTGTGCAAGTACGGCTGCCTGGTACCCACTGCCGGTACCAATCTCAAGAACTTTATCGTTTGGTTTAATACTGGCGCACTGCGTCATAAACGCCACGGTAAACGGCTGAGAAATCGTTTGCCGTTCATTAATTGGCAAGGCTGAATCCTCGTATGCCTGTGACTGCAGGCCTGCAGAAACAAAGGCTTCACGAGGAACTGTGTTCATGGCATCTAATACGTTCGGGTCAGAAATACCCCTACGTTGCAGGTGCTCTACAAGGAGTTGTCGCTTCTCATCAAAAGGTGTTTTAATTCGTTGTGGGGCTTTAATCATGTACTTGCAAGTAGGCTAATACGTTCTGACAATTTGGAAGGTAGTTCATCAAGTAAAATATTGTGTTCAAGCTCACCCTGGTAGGCAATGCTGACGGCACCAGATTCTTCGCTTACCACAAGGCATACGGTATCGGCTTGTTCGGTTACGCCAACAGCAGCGCGGTGGCGTGTACCAAGTGTTCTTGAGGCAGCTTTCTGTTCGGCGCTCAACGGCAATACGCAACGTGCTGCCACCACAGTCTGACCGTCAATCACCACTGCTCCGTCGTGTAACGGGCTGCGCGGGTTAAAGACCGACAGCAGGAGTTCCGGGCTGAGAGCTGCCTGGAGTTCTACTCCGGTTTCAACAATCACCCGAATATGGTCAGCACGGGCAAACACCAATAAAGCGCCAATATGCTTTGCACTCATTTCCTTTGCGGCATTACACACATCGTCAATAATATTGGCATTGCTACTACGCACAAACAAACGGAACAACCGGGTTTGGGTTACCAGCAAAAGTAGCCGTCGCAACTCGGGCTGAAAGAGAACCACGAAGGCGATCAGCCCGATATCAGCAATCCGCCGAAGAACCCAGTTCACCGTCCGCAGATTTGCTGCTTCGGTGATGATTCCAAGTACAGCCAGCACAGCCAGCACTACGATGATTTGAATTGCTGCTGTATCGCGAAGAGAGCGATAAACAATAAAGAAAAGAATGCTGATGATCAGGATATCAGCGATGTCCATCAGAGTTATCGGAAGGAATCCAAATAGCTCAATCATGGTGCGTCTTGCTCCCGTGTGGCAGATGCTGCATCACCGTTAAATTCTGTATTTACCCCCTGATGACGGCTGTCGCGCTGTTCATAGGCATTGATAATTTCAGCCACAAGCCGGTGGCGGACAACATCTTCGCGACCAAATTCCACGAAGTCAATGCCATTGATTCCTGAAAATAGCTGGAACACATCGCTCAGACCCGAGTCGGTCTTCTTAACAAGATCAATTTGTGTAACATCACCAGTCACGATTGCCTTGCTGTTCTGGCCAAGACGGGTGAGGAACATTTTCATCTGACTGCGGGTAGCGTTCTGAGCTTCATCCAGAATGATAAAGCTGTTGTTCAGCGTTCGGCCACGCATATATGCCAGTGGAATAATCTCCACAATACGGCGTTCCAGCATACCCTTGAGTTTATCGGGGCTCACCATGTCGGCAAGAGCATCCAGGAGAGGTCGCAGATACGGGTCGATTTTCTCACTCAGGTCACCAGGCAAAAATCCAAGGCTTTCGCCTGCTTCAACGGCTGGACGTGACAGGATAATTCGGCTGACTTCGTTGGCGCGCAAGGCGCTTAGTGCCATGGCAACAGCCAGAAATGTTTTTCCTGTACCGGCAGGACCGATGCAGAATACCAGGTCGTTCTTTTGTACTCTCCGATAGTATTCCAGCTGGTTTTGGGTCCGTGCTCGGATAACTTCCTTCTTGCCCCAATATATCAGTGAGTCGAGTTCTTCAGAAGCAACGGCTGGGGTGTGGCTGTTGCGATTACCGCTTACCAGATCGATGATTACTGACACGTCAGTCATCGTCAGACGTCCAACACGCTGGAGCGTCCTTGTCAGCTCCTGAATAATTTGCTCAATTTTCTTGATTTCATGGGGTTCGCCACGGAGGATTACGGTATCACCGCGAACAGTAAGCGTTGTATCGAAAGCATTTTCGATGAGCTGCAGGTGATTTTCGTTCGGACCAAACAGTTCCACCGGTTCTACATCGGTGATGCGTAGTTTTTTCTCGACGGTTTGCATGTAGCCTAACAATAGTGCCAGTATGGTTAACCAACGAATCTACGAGGTAGTAGTGAAATCATAAGTATGTGGTATGTACAGGTGGAAAGATTTCGTGTTGGCAAGAAAAAAAAACCGCTTCACAGTGAAGTGAAGCGGTGATTTTTGTCGGCGGTATGGCTGAATGCGTACCGGAGGTGAACCGGATTTATTTTCCGGTTTCGCTGGTAGCAGGTGCAGCCGTTGATTGCGGTGTTTCAGTTGCAGCAGCCTGTGCAGCCTGAATTTCGGCTTTTTTCTTACGCCAGTAGCGGCGTTCGGCCTTCATTTCTTCGTCTGATTTTGGTCCCTTGGGGGGGATATTAAGCACCCAGCCTGGCTGAATCACATCTGGATTTTTAATCTTATCGGTATTTGCTAACCAGATTTTTGGCCACTGGTGTGGATCGGCATAAATCTCGGACCTGCCGGAGATGTTCCACAAACAGTCTTTGTTTTCAGCCCACGTACCAACGGTGTATCCCGGAGGACGGCTGTGTTCACGATACAATCCCTTAATATCACGTCCTAATGCGTTGATCCGATCGTAGAATTCGGGGAGAGCTGCAAGGCGCTGACCTACCAGCTGCCGAAAATCCTTATCAAGCTGGATGACATCCGCACGCCGGTCGGCGAGCTGGTCGTTGGTAAGACGTTGCATTTCGCGTACCCGGCCTTCGATGCGCCCAAGGGCTTCACGGAATGCATTGACCTCGGCCTCGGAGGCGCTCACCTGAGCATAAATATCGTCGTTGCACTTTTTAATATCTGAAACCGCAGTCGTAAGATCGCCTTCGGCTTTTAAAATATCTGCACGAATTCCATCAAGCTTGGCCTTCAGCTCGTTGTTGGCATCGCGGTATTTGGCGATGCGGGCATCGGCTTCATCGCAGGTAAGCTCAATGTCAGGCTTGGATTCGGGTGGCGGCGGAACTTTTTCATCTGCCGCAGTGGCTACCATGATGCTTCCACTAAACAAGGCTAAGAGCAGTAAATTTTTCATTGATATTCTCCTTATCGCTTCTTGGTTTTAGTGGTTGGTTGCGCGGGTGCGGGGATCTCTTCAATTGGACTGTTGGGATCCCAGCCCGTCCATACATGTGGCCACCGTGCCATCTTGTCCTTTACAAAGTTCAAGCGCTCGTTGCACTTCCTGAGATCAGCCTGTCTGCTGCTCAGTTCGGCATTGATCTTTGTTTTGTCGGTTTCGGCTTTGGCAATATCAGCAGTAAGCTGTTTTTCATCAGTGCGTAACTGATTGATCATTGCCTGCTGCTCTTCCTTGATTTTACAGGTACACGACGTAAGCACCAGGGCTGCACCCACAACAGCGGATGTTAACCAAGGTAAGCTCGTCAGCCTATGTTTCATAACGACCTCCGGGTGATGGAAATTTGCGATTCTTCACTATGAGATACGACTCAAATTCGAATGCATGTACGAGTTTGTTGCGTAAAGGTTCCCACAGAACTAACAAATATACGAGTCAATTTTTATTAATATCACCGGTATTAACCATGCAAAGGGGTGTTTTTCGGCTACACCGTATTTTCGAAGAGTTATGATACTACCCCCGCAATTTGACCCTACACGAGCCCGCACCACATGGTACGAGGCCTGGCAATCAGCTGGTGTGTTCGCTTCTGAGCCGTCTGCCAAAGCCCCGTACAGCATTTTAATGCCTCCACCCAACGTTACCGGCATCCTCCATTTTGGTCATGTTCTTAATCATACAATACAGGATCTGTACATCCGGTGGCATAGTATGCTTGGCGATGAAACCTGCTGGTTCCCGGGTCTGGACCATGCAGGTATTGCCACTCAGACAAAGGTAGAACAACAGCTTCGCGAGCAGGGAACCAACAGACATGAACTTGGACGCGATGTATTTGTTGAGCGGGTCTGGGACTGGAAAAATAAGTACGGCAGTATCATTCTTGAACAACTGAAGATGCTGGGGAACAGCTGCGACTGGAATACAACTTTGTTTACGATGGACGAGACGGCGAGCAATGCCGTTCGTGATGTGTTTATTGCGTTGTTCGACGAAGGACTGATCTATCGCGGAAAACGGATCATCAACTGGTCACCTCTGGCAATGAGCGCATTAAGTGATGAAGAGGTTGTCCATAAAGAAGTACGAGAGCAGATATACTCGCTCCGCTATCACCTTGCCGACGGCTCGGGTACTCTGATCGTTGCCACGGTACGGCCTGAAACCATTTTTGCCGACGTTGCCGTTGCTGTTCACCCCGACGATGAACGCTATAATGCACTTGCCGGACAAGAGGTAATTGTCCCGCTCAGCGGGAAACGAATTCCGATTATTCTTGATGATTATGTAGACATGAGCTTTGGTACCGGCTGCTTAAAGGTGACACCGGCACATGATCCGAATGACTACGAGATTGGTATCAGACACGGTCTGGACATGCCACAGTGTATCGATGCCGATGCCACCTTGAACCAGCTTGCCGGTGACTATGCAGGACTGGATCGGTTTAAAGCCAGACGGGTGGTAGTCCGTGACTTAGAAGCCAGGCAACTTCTTGAAAAAACAGAACCTTACACACACAACATTGGATACTCGGAACGTGGTGGTGAACCCGTTGAGCCGTATCTGAGTGACCAGTGGTTTGTAAAAATGGCTCCCCTGGCCGAGCCAGCCCTGAAGGCAGTTCAGAACCGTGAAATCAGGTTTTATCCCGAACACTGGACCAAAACCTACGAACACTGGATGATGAACATTCGAGACTGGTGCATCTCCCGACAGTTGTGGTGGGGACACCGGATACCGGTGTACTATACTGCTGACGGACGCTACACCGCTGCACGCAACGAAGACGAAGCTCGGAGCAAGTTGGGACTACCTGCATCCGAACCGCTTACCCAGGATCCGGATGTTTTGGATACATGGTTTTCAAGCTGGCTCTGGCCGTTAACTACCCAACGCTGGCAGTATGGTGAACAGCCAACGGTTGGAATGCAGTATTATTTGCCCACGAATTTACTGGTGACCGGCCCTGACATTATCTTCTTCTGGGTTGCACGAATGATTATGGCAACATTGAAATTCGGCAATACCATTCCTTTTAAAGATGTTTACTTTACGTCAATCATTAGAGACAGCAAAGGACGTAAGCTCAGCAAGAGTCTGGGCAATAGTCCCGATCCGATTGCCATCCTTGATAAGTACGGGTCGGATGCTGTTCGTTTTACAATGATTTATCTGGCACCACTCGGTACCGACGTACGACTGGAAATTGACGAGAAGACGCAGGATATCCCGTCGATGGAAATTGGACGGAATTTTGCCAACAAGGTTTGGAATGCCTGCAGGTTTCTCCTGCTAAAAAAAGAGGAGGTGGGCGTCAACATCAGCAAGAGTGTAGAAGCAAGCGTAACAGCAGCCGACAGATGGATATTGTCCCGCTATCACTCAACGTTGTATGATGCCTCGAAGGCATTAGAGCAGTACCGGATTACTGAGTATTCTAAGATATTATATGAATTTATCTGGCGTGATTACTGCGACTGGTACGTTGAAATCGTAAAGATCAGGTGCGCCCAGGCACACAATAACGATGATAAGGCGGCAGCGTTACAAACGGCGTTTGCTGTTATGGAAGGAACCTTAAAGCTACTTCATCCCGTGATGCCGTTTTTAACGGAGGACCTATGGCAGTCGCTGTTTACCGATAAGCCCGGTGAGACGTTTATTCTGCAAGCCGGTTTCCCGGCGTTTGACGCCAATCAGGTTGACCATGCCCTTGAAGATAGTTTTACCACACTACAATCCGTTGTTGAAACGGTACGTCGTCAGCGAAATGAGCTAAGCATCCCGCCCTCCACCCGACTCCCTGTTGTTCTTGGTGCTGAACCTGGCGTGGCGGCATTCCTAACTGATCATCAAACTGTTGTTTCGAACCTTGTTCGGGCAAGCCAGGTTACCATTGGTACTGACATTGCAAAACCTCCGGCAAGCGTGTCTGAAATTGTGCGCAGCGTTGAATGTTACTTGATCGTTGAAGGTGCGATAGACACCGAAAAGGAAATAGACAAGCTCAGGAAGGAACTCACGCGCCTTACCAATGCAATTGCCGGTGTAGAGAAGAAGCTCATGAATGAAGGCTTCATAAAAGGGGCCAGCCCCGAGGTTGTGGCTGCCGAGAAGAAAAAACATGCCGACTGGTCGGCAGCAAAAGAGAAAGTTGAACGAAATCTGGCTTCGCTGTAACATCCGAAATTCACCATGACCAGATTTTAAAGACTGATTAAGTAAATCAACGTATCAATCAGGGGTTGCACCATGGCATATATTATTGAACCGATCAGAACACCGGTAGGGAAGTACGGAGGAGTGCTGAAATCAGTTCGGCCGGATGACATGGCAGCCCATGTAATTCGAGCTCTTATTGACCGCACTGGTGTCCCGGGTGAAGAGGTTGACGATGTGGTGTTTGGCTGTGCCAATCAGGCTGGTGAAGACAACCGTAACATTGCCCGAATGGCAGCACTGCTTGCAGGGTTGCCATACACCGTTCCGGGTGTTACCGTGAATCGTCTGTGTGCATCATCACTCGAAGCAGTTATTCAGGCTGCACGGTCTGTAGATACCGGTGATGCACAGGTTGTGATTGCCGGTGGCGTAGAAAGCATGTCCAGAGCCCCTTACACCCTTCCCAAGAATGTTTCGGGTGGTGCCTTGTTTGGAAATCTTACAGCGTACGATACCGCATTGGGCTGGCGATATCCGAATCCGGCAATGGAAGCAATGTTTCCATTGGAAGCAATGGGTGAGACGGCCGAGAATATTGCTGAACGATGGGAGATTGCGCGTTCAGCACAGGATGAGTTTGCCCTGGCAAGCCACAGGAAAGCTGTTGCGGCTCAGCAGGCGGGCGTTTTTACCGACGAGATTGTACCAGTTGTTATTCGCGGGAAAAAAGGTGCGGTGACGACTGTTGATACCGATGAAGGACCAAGGGCTGATACGACGATTGAAAAGTTATCATCACTAAACAGTGCCTTTCGGAAAGGTGGAACGGTAACGGCTGGTAATAGCTCTTCGCTGAACGATGGTGCGGCTGCCATGCTTATTGTCAGCGATGCCTATGTTGAAACCCATCCGCACATTGCCCAGCTATCCTTTGCCAGGATAATCGGCAGCGGTGTTGTAGGCGTAGATCCACGCATCATGGGTATTGGTCCGGTTGGTGCCCTGCGCAAAGCCTGTGCACGTGCCAACATCAATGTTTCGGATCTCGGCCTTGTTGAACTTAACGAAGCATTTGCAGCTCAGGCACTGGCATGTATGGCGGAGCTAAAGCTTGATCCCGACATTACCAACGTGCATGGTGGTGCAATTTCAATCGGCCATCCACTGGGGATGAGCGGCGCCCGGATTCTTGGTACGCTTGTTAGAACAATGAAAAAGCGGGGTATTCGGTATGGCGCAGCCACCCTTTGCATTGGTGTTGGACAGGGCCTTGCCGTTGTAGTTGAAAACATAGGCCACTAAACTGAACACCCCAAACCGCTATTTTATGGATGGTAGGGGGCTTTGCCTTCGGTGCTGAGCTTTGTTGTGTTACTGATGAGAGCCGCCAACCCAGTGACTACGCCCGTTGCATAAATCATGAGTTTGCGTCTGCATTTGTTTGACTATTTTCGCAGCATGATGTATACGTTGCCACACCTTGTATTACCACAAATTCCTAACCTTCATAAACTTGATGTGTATGTAGCCAATGGCGGCTATGAGGCATATCGCAAAGCGCTTCGGATGACAACTGATGAAGTGATCAACGAAGTGAAAAGCTCGGGATTGCGCGGTCGTGGTGGTGCATGCTTCCCAACGGGATTAAAGTGGTCGTTTATGCCAAAGGGCAACGATAAACCAAAATACCTTGCCATCAATGGTGATGAGTCTGAACCCGGTTCGTTCAAGGACAGACAGATTTTTGAATACAATCCTCATCAACTGATCGAGGGGATACTGATAGCAGGGTATGCCATGGGCATCAGTAAGGCCTTCCTGTACATTCGCGGCGAATACCACAAATGGGTTGCGCTAATGCAGGATGCTGTGGATGAAGCCTACAGTAAGGGCTACCTGGGTGACAGGATGCAGCAAACATTTAACCACCCATATACGCTGGACCTGGTGGTGCACAAGGGAGCCGGTGCTTACATCTGCGGTGAAGAAACTGCACTTATGAATTCGCTGGAAGGCGATCGCGGATATCCGCGGTTTAAGCCACCGTTCCCCGCCAACAAGGGCCTGTGGGGTATGCCAACAACCATCAATAACGTTGAAACGCTGGCAACGGTACCACCCATCATGATGCTGGGCGCCGGGGAGTATTCCAAGATCGGTGCGCGAGGTCATGTGGGGACGTTGCTCTACGGCGTAAGTGGTCACGTGAACAAACCGGGTGTGTATGAACTGGAAACCGGTATGCTGCTTACTGATATTATTTACAAGGTCTGTGGCGGCGTCCCGGGTGATAAGAAGATTAAGGCAATCATTCCGGGCGGATCATCAATGCCCCCATTACGTGGCGACGAGATTGATGGTGTGCGCATGGATGAGGAAAGTTTAAAAGTCTTAGGGACTCATATTGGTACGGCTGGCATCATGGTGATGGATGAAGATACTGATGTTGTCTCTGTGGCATTGCGTATTGCACGGTTCTACCATCATGAAAGCTGCGGACAGTGTACGCCGTGCAGAGAAGGTACCGGCTGGATGGAGAAAATGATGCACCGTTTTGAGCATCACGATGCCACTCTGGCGGATATCGACCTTTTGTACAATGTAGCATCAAACATCGAAGGCAATACGATCTGCGCATTCGGTGATGCAGCAGCCTGGCCGATTAAGGGCTTTATTGAAAAGTTCCGTGCTGACTTTGAGGCACGCTGCAAACCAACACGAACCTTTGATGCGCCCAATATTGCGCACGGGCGCAGAACGGTGCCGGTAATTGCAACCCGATAATGCGAATTGGAATTGTAGGTGGAACCTTTAATCCGATCCATGTTGCTCATCTGGTAACAGCTGAATGTTTTACCAACCAGATGAAGCTGGATACCTGCTACTTTGTTCCTGCCTACCAAAGCCCCTTTAAAGACAAAGTTTCTGTGGTGTCACCTGAACACCGGTTAGAAATGGTAAATATTGCTATTTCTGACAACCCCAAATTTGCGCTCCTTGAGTATGAAATTCAACGTGGAGGAGTTTCGTACACCATAGATACAATAACCGAACTTCAGCGCATGCATTCGGATGCAGATTTGTTTTTGCTCACGGGTACTGACCAGGCTGTGATGTTTACTCAATGGAAGGACTGGACGGAGATATGCCTGCGCTCCCAGCTTTGTATTGTGCGCCGCCCCCTTGCGGAGTCAACCGTTAACGAGCAGATACTAACTGCGCAGCTTACAGTACTGAACCGGGCACCGATCTGGATATCGGCACCGCTCATGTCTATCAGTAGTACAGAAATCCGGACGATGATTGCTCAGCACCAGAGCATCCGGTATTGGGTTCCAGATCGGGTGCGTGAGTTCATCGCTGCACACCGCCTGTACCAGGAAATGCTACCGCCGGCAGGTGCGTGATGGCAGGAATGAAACCCACAGGCATTGTACTGTCAGTACTTCTTGCGGTTGTTGCCGTAGGGATGATATTCCCGATGGCCTGGATGCTGCTTGTAAGCCTAAGGTCGAACCCCGAGCAATATGCTAACCTAATTGATTTACTGAATGCTCCCACAGTTCTTGGGAACTATACCGATGCGCTGAAGAGTGATAAGTTTTTGCGGTATTTCATTAATTCTGCCTTGGTTGGTGCAGTTGTTACCGCGGGGAATGTTGTGTTTTGCCTGTGGTCAGGTTATGCACTTGCCCGTGGGAAAACCAGGGTAACTTCCGTTCTGTTCCTAACCGTGCTTGGTGTTCTGATGATACCACAGCAGGTACTGATGATTCCGATGTATCGGCTAATGGCACAGCTACACTGGATCAATACCTATGCAGCACTAACAATTCCATTCCTGGTGACGCCCTTTGGCATTTTCCTTGTCAGGCAGTATATCCTCAGCATTCCAACGGAGCTCGAAGACGCAGCAAGAATCGATGGGGCAGGTGATTGGGCGGTTCTCTGGCGAGTCATCTTTCCGCTCACACGTCCGGTGCTTACCGTGTTGGCAATCTACACCTTCCTCAGTAACTGGAACAGCTTTTTGTATCCATTTTTATTTATCAACGATGAGGCTCACCGTACACTGCCCGTTGGACTCGCGTTTTATATTGGTAAGCAGAGTATTGACTGGGGACATCTGATGGCTGGTGCAAGCATTAGCGCATTGCCCATTTTACTGTTGTTCGTTGTATTTCAGAAGTCTATAATCCAGGGTCTAACTGCCGGAGCGCTTAAAGAGTAGCGGTTAACCAACCGGACTGACATGCATGCTTTCAGCGATATTTTTATCTTTGCTGCATGGAACAAAACATAGTAACACAACCCAATTCACATCGGTTTGCCGGCAGTCTGCCGTATACCATACTCATGCCGCTGGCTGGAGCCGTTGCAATTACATTGGCTTCGCAGGTACGGATTGATTTGCCAGGTACACCGGTTCCGATCACAGGCCAAACGTTTGCTGTTCTTGTATGGGGACTTTTGTTTGGCGGACGACAGGGGTTTCTGGCTGCAGCGACCTATTTGTGTGCCGGGGCGATGGGGGCACCGGTCTTTGCAGGGTTCACCTCACTGCCTGCTTTATGGGGTCCTACTGCCGGGTACCTTCTTGGCTTTCTTCCCGGTGCCTGGCTGGCCGGTACAGTTGCAGGAAGCCGGTCGGCGTCATTTCTGCGATTGACTGCCGCAGGGCTGATTGGCCACATACCGATTTTACTTATTGGAGCCCTGGTCATGCAGACGTTTACCGGGTGGCAATTCACACTGACGATGGGTGTAGTTCCCTTCCTCCTTGGAGACATACTCAAGAGTATGGCTGCTGCAGCTGTTGTTGTTGGAGTACGAAAGGCAAATCGTGGAGCTTGACAGATATCAAATGCGCTTACTGGCAACATTGATTGCCAACGAGATTGAATCGCGACATTCTGCTGATCTTGCTCCAAAATGGCAGGGTGGTTCGGTTGTTTTTAAACCGGCTGACAGCAGCCTTGCCCAGCATGAGTTGCAGATTGATAAGTTCATGCACAAGGTTGTTATGATGCGTGACAACCTCAGAGTACTGGAACAACAGATTAACTCGTCGTCATCACTAACGGATGGCGAGAAACTTAAGCTCCAGGGATATATTACCCGTGTTTACGGCTCACTTACGTCGTTTAATTTTATGTTTGCCAGTCCTGATGATAAGTTTAGCGGTGCAGGGGGATCTGACTGACCGCACGGTGGTTTTACAGACCTGCACAGCAGCCAGTGTTTTTATGTGTGAATAACTTCCCCGAAACGCGTTTTTTGGGATTTGGGTAAAAACTCTATATTTGTAATTCGCCCACGGGTTGAACGGGCCCATAGCTCAGCTGGGAGAGCGCTTGAATGGCATTCAAGAGGTCAGCGGTTCGATCCCGCTTGGGTCCACACAAAAGGGGATTGTAGCTCAGTTTGGTTAGAGCGCCGCCCTGTCACGGCGGAGGTCGCGGGTTCGAGTCCCGTCGGTCCCGCATCCCTTTAAAAGCTGTCTAAATAGACAGCTTTTTTTTATCCGGTCAGAAACTGAAGATCGGCCCACTTCTTGTACCGGCTGCCATCATGTTGAATCAATTCCGGATGAGAGCCGTGTTCGATAATTGTACCATTCTCGAAGACAAAGATCCTGTCACAGCTACGAACAGTACTCAGTCGGTGGGCAATGATGATGGTGGTTCGATTGGTCATTAATCTATCGAGTGCCTCCTGAATCTGCTGTTCACTTGTTGCGTCGAGTGAACTCGTTGCTTCATCCAGTATCAGAATCTCGGGATTTTTAAGTAAGGCCCGCGCAATGGCAATGCGCTGTTTTTGTCCGCCACTCAGCTTTGTCCCGCGCTCTCCAACTTCAGTCTGCCATGCACCGGGCAGTGCCTCGATAAAGCCAAGAGCATTTGCCTGGCGGGCAGCATCCTGCACGTCGTCCCATGAGGCATCACTCCGCCCGTACCGAATATTGTCTTCAATTGTTCCGCCAAGAAGCACAACATCCTGCGGAACGATACCTACGCGGGAGCGGACGTTGGTAAGGGAAAGCTGACGGCTGTTGGTGCCATCGTATAGGATCTCTCCGGTTGTTGGCTCGTACAGTCGCAGGATAAGGGCAGCAGTAGTGCTTTTCCCTGCGCCGCTTTCACCCACAAAGGCCACCCGACTTCCGGAGTGAATTGTAAACGATAGATTCCGTACCGCAGCATGGCCTGCTCTATCAGAATACACGAAACCTACGTCCCGGAATTCTATAGCCGGTATGCCATCAGGATCAAGGCTGGGAGGTGCGGTTACATGCGTCTGTGGCAGGGGGCTTGGGTTTGCCGGTACTGTTAGTACTTCCACCGGCTGCTGTAGTATCTCCTGAATGCGGATACTTGCGCCAATTGTTTTCTGTACCTGTCCAACAAGCTCCGCAAGACTGCCCAGCGAACCGCCAACAAACATGGCATACATCAGAAAAGATAACAGTTCACCAATACTAATGGCTTTTTCGGCAACCAGGTTTGCACCGTACAGAATCACGCCAGCAATACCACCAAAGACGACGAAGATAATAAAGGTTACGAATAGTGCACGAACTTTTGCTCCTTTAATTGCGTAAGTAACTGTGTTGCTGATCGCGGTTGAATATCGTTGTGCCTCAAAGTGCTCCATTTCGAACGATTTTACTGCCATAATACCCTGAAGCGTTTCATCCACAACAGCTGCACTGGTTGCAAGTGCATCCTGAGTTGACATGCTAAGCTTTCTGATCTTACGTCCCAAAAACACGGCAACAGCCACAACGAGGGGAGTACAAATCACGATTGGAATGGTAAGTGGCAAAGAGGTTGAAACGATAACAATCAGTGCACCAACAAGAAGAACGCCCTGCCGGAAAAGCTGGACCAGGGAAACAGTAAATGTTTCCTGAATTTGCGTTAGGTCACTCGATAACCTCGACGCCAGTTCACCTACACGGTATTGTGTCAGGAACGCCAGTGGAAGCCTTACGATGTGTTCGAACAGGGTTGTCCGCAGGTGTCCAATCACGTTCTCGGTTGCTGTTGCCAGCGTTACGCTTACAGCGTAGCTCAAAATTGCCTGGCAAATCAGCAGACCCAGGAATATCACTGCCAGGGCCATCAAGGCACTACCTGTTCCGCTGGTAATAATTGAATCGACAAGACTGCCGGTAAGCCATGGGAAGAGCAGGCTTACGGCACTTGTTGGGATCATGATGGCCAGGGCGATTATTACACGCCGCGCAAATGGCTTATAGAAACCGAGTATGAACTTCATGTTGTTTACAATGTTAATCCACCGGGCATGGTCAGTACTGCACCATTTAATCCGCACGATGGTGAAAGAAGAAACTCAATCGTTTGTGCTATGTGCCCGGGGTCGACCCATTTTGGTACTTCATCGGCATCGCCCCATTCAAGGTTGGCCGGGGTACGGATAATGCTGGGAACAATGACGTTAGCGCGGATATTGTCTGGTTTCCCTTCTTCGGCAATTGCCTTCGTAAAGGCAACAACAGCGCTTTTCGTGGCAGCGTATAGCGAGCGATGTGCAGTTTGATGCAGCGCATCGTAGGCGCCAATGGTTACGATGCTTCCCGAGCCTGACTGAATCAACCGTGGCATTATAGCTCTGACAATCGTGTACGTTGTTGTAAGATTGACTGCCACGTACCAGTTAAAATCGTCAATGGTTGTTGTGTGTACCGGTGCTGCCGGCAGTATTCCCCCCACAAGATGAACTAACCCGGTTACGGGTTCTGCAACAGAGGTAACGAACTGTTCAACAGCATCCATCCTGGTGAGGTCAGTTGTACTTCCATTTACGGTAATTACGTTCCATCCGGTGGTGCGGAGGTGCTGTGTTACGATTGTTCCTAAACCTCCCGTTGCCCCGGTGACGATGACTGATTTCATAGCTGCTATAAAATGATGACTGGAAGTGTTGTAATATCCGATTCAGTGTAGATAACTACCAGGTACAACCCGGGATCCAGCTCCGGTACTTGTAGCTTGTGCTGGTGCAATTCCGTTGGTGTAGATTCAGAGTGCACAATGGTACCGGTACCAACACAGACTATCTGAAGTGATCGTGGTCTCCTGATTCCGGTAATCGTAAGAGTTTCACCATGCTGTACAGGGTTTGGATACAGAGTGATCCGACTCTGTTCCAGAATGTCTGATTGCACCGATACGATACTTCCCGGCAGACGTACTCCGCATGGGATGTGATTTGCTGCTGACGGCAAACGAACAAAGCCGTTAGGGTCTGGCAGATATGAGATCCGCTTGCCGACAGCTGCGCTGAACCGCACGGCAATGGTGTCTGTACCTGCATCCTGCAATGGGATACTAAACCCGTACCATAGCGAGTCGATGCGATATCCGGTAAATGTACGCAGACCGAGAGCCGTAGTAATGGTAATGCCGGCATCCACCTGACTGGTATCAAATATGGCAACAAGGACAATAATGCTGTCACCCTGCCGGATAGCTACGGGTTTGCCGTATCCACTCCCATACACTGCACCCAATCTGCGGGCTGCCAGGGTGACATCCGGAATGCCTTTACCGGTTTTCCTACCGTTCTCAGGCTTTGTCCAGCATGTTGAAAACAAAATATGTTTAACAATGGAGGCTGTGCTCATTGGATACAGCTCACACAGTAATGCCAATGATCCTGCAATTTGCGGTGTAGCCATTGATGTTCCAGATACACGTTTCGTTGAGCCATCGCGATCCTGACATTGCACAGACTGTCCCATACACGCAACATCAGGTTTAACTCGCTTATCGTAGGTGAGACCTGATGAGCTCTGATCCCACACCACACCGCTGTAATCAACAGCGCCAACCGCAATTACACTGTCAGCATCGGCAGGCGTAAGCAGCGATTGTTCACCTGCACCGTTATTGCCGGCAGCGGTAACCGTAAGCACCCCGAGCTCTGCAGCTCTGTTAACGTATTGGGCAGCCCACGTCGTCCGGCCGTCGAACATAACCGGATCCATTGGTTGTTCTGTTGTATCGAAACTGTAGTAGCCTAACGATGAAGAGATTATCTGAGCCCCCTCCATTTCCATCCACTCGATGGCTGCACAGTATGCTTCTTCTTCGATGCGACGTTCATAGCGCAAGTTCTCGGTTTTTGCCAGAATGTAATCAGCGTTTGGTGCAAAGCCGATAAGAGTGTCTTGTAGCCATCCGCCAGCAATACTCAGAACAATGCTGCCGTGACCGTCTTGTCCGCTGGTGTCTGTATTATTATTGTCAACCACCGAGTCATTCTGGATGTAATCGAATTCTCCAACAACGCGCAGATGGCGTAGCGAGCTCATGGCACGGTACCGGAAGCCGGTATCAATCAGACCTAACCGTACTGAATTTCCCGTAATACCTGAATGAAGAATCGGCATGGTGTTCAGGAGTGAATGTGCATCGGATGACGCTCCGGGACGGGCGGGGCTGCAGTCATCCGTCATGGACAGCGGACGGTAATGAACCTCACGCACTTTTTCGATGCTCCTAACAAAGCCAACCTGACTGAGCACAGTAACCTGAAGCGGTGAAAGCTCGGCAAGAACACAATTTGTCCACCTCAGAGTAAGGATCGGTTTAACACCCACAACGTCGAGTGCTGTTACATAGCCATCGTTTACAGGCATATCTGCCCAGTCCAGAATCGGGTTCTTGCCAGCAGCCTTCCTGCGCTCAATAGCTTTTGGATTAAAACGTTGTAGGGTTGCCTGATAAAGCTCAGAACCCGGCCGAAATGGTTCATTGCCTTTATCGGTAAAGTGGATTCTGTAGAGTTCCCGGCTCTGAGATTGCGCATCGAGCGGACATGCAAACAGGCTGGAAATCACCAGCACGGCAAGTATGTACTGCCAGTCCCGAACAAAACAGCACTTGAGCTGATTTCTTTGATTCATCTGATCCGATAAAAACGACGATTTTTGTTTATGAGCGTTCCAACAGTACGTCCTGCAATGTCAGCTGTGTGGCAGACAGCACTCCATGACGTTGTATGGCATAATCACGAACGGTATGGTGTTATTCGTATTCAGGGACCCGACCGTATTTCTCTTCTGCAGAACACTACCACAAACGACCTGTCGGGTATGGAACCGGGCAGAGGACGTCAGACGGTGTTGGTGACCGAAGAGGCTACCTGTATTGATGTGCTGACGGTGTTAGCCGATCAACATCAGTGCCTGGTACTAACCGCACGATCCATGATTGGAACCGTACTGGACAAACTGCAAAAGAACAGTACCCATCTGGATGTGCAACTTAACGATGTGAGTGGAGAATGGGAAAGCATTACCATTGCGGGCCCACTGGCGCCGCAGGTAATATTCCAGCTTCTCGGAGCAGACGTTCATACCCTTCGGCTGTGGCAGTGGTGTATGGTACCGGACAGCCCCGGAGCATTCATCATCAGAATGCCCGGAGGAGCAAATTTAAATTATGTTATTATGTGTGATGCATCTGTACAGAATGGTATAAAGGCCACGCTGATCGGAGCTGCATCAGATATTCCGTTTTTGCCTGCTGAAGAATATCATTTCCTCCGAATCTGTGCCGGTATTGGCACAAACAATGCAGAGATTTCATCTGACTATTATCCGATTGAGGCAGGGTTGCTTCACTTGACGTCATTTAGTAAGCGCGGATATACCGGTGAGCAGCACATCTCTGCTCACAATTCCATTTCTGACGTTGCGCACAGGTTAATGGTAGTGTATGGTACGGGCCTGGCACAGGACGCCGGCCTGTTTGCTGACGGAGCACAAGTTGGCCGAATAACAAGTGCGGTACAAGTGCCGGACAAGCCGGAAAGCAAGGTCGGTTTGGCCTATGTGCTGCAGGAATATGCAATACCGGGTAGTCACCTGACGTTGCACCATAATCAGGATAATAGTAATGTTATTGATTTACTCACCATACCGGTCGATCCGATATGCCTGTAGTTTTTATTACCGGAGGGTCTCGAAGGATTGGAAAGGGGCTTGTGCATGGTTTTGCACGTAAAGGCTGGGATGTCGGGTTCATATATAGGCAATCCAGGCAGCAGGCCTTACTCCTGCAGAATCAGTTGGCTGGTTCAGGAGTAAAAGTTGTTGCAGAACAGGCCGATATTTCTAATGAACATGAGCTCGAAAGTGCACTGACAAACCTGGACACTCTAATGGGAAGCCCGGATGTAATTGTCAGCAATGCCGGTGTGTTCCCCCAGGCACGGGGACTCTTAGAGCTTACGAACTCTGATGTGATGCAGACTCTTGCAGTAAACACACTGCCGCTCCTAACCATTGCACGATGGTATAAACAACGACCAACGGGGAGAATCATAGCAATTAGCTCGCTTGGGGCCCATGAAATTTGGAAAAACCGTATTGAGTACGGTGTAAGCAAGACTGCTCTTGTGCGGCTTGGCGAGAACCTGGCAAGAACAATGGCGCCCACCCACACTGTGAACATGGTGGCACCGGGAATGATTGCAGTCCCAGACGATCCCTCCCCGGCAGAAACAGAGGTCTCGCTGTTACATACCATTCCGATGGGTAGGTACGGTAGCCCTGAGGATATTTTCGATGCTGTATGGTTTTTTGCTACTGCATCACCGTATATCACAGGGCAGAGCCTGATGGTTGACGGAGGCTACCATCTTGTTCGCTAATGTTGCCGATTTTTGTATTCTCGAAATTCACACATCAATCATTAAAGTTTCAGCATGATTCGTAACTCTATCATTGCACTTGTTCTGACGCTGTTTGGCGTTAACCTCGTACATGCAGCCGGAACAGTGAGCATTTTCCCAGCAAATCCGCAGGCAGGTGCTTCGGTTGAAATTGAATACAAGCCGGGTCCGGCAGAAAAAGCCTGGTTCGGAAAAAGTGCCCAACCCCACGTGGTGGTGTTTGCGTTTTCCGATGTAAAGGACTTACCGGAAGCAATCGAAAGTCAGTTAAAAAACGATGGGAAACGGTGGACCACTTCCGTGTTGTTGCCATCGAACTCGGTTTTTGTGATGTTAAAGGTTGGCGACGGAAAACAGTATGATACCAATGATGATGTTTTCTGGTCAGCAATGATTCATGATGCCACCGGGAAACCCGTACGCGGTGCAGCCATGAAGGCGGCTCAGGTTCTGCTGGGTCAGATGCCGGCTGAATTGCGATGTAAACAGGATATTGATGAAGCTGCAGCAATTCTTACAAAGGAAGTGCAACTGCATTCCAGAAATGTTGCGGCGCAAATTAACCTTGTCCTGTTAAATGCCAGCAGGGGCGAAATGCCACAGGAAGAGGCTACAGCACGGTTAAATGAGTTCGTTAGAACTACACTTGTACCGGCTACGGCTGACGATGCTTTGGCGTTGAGTGCAGCATTCAGAGCGCTGCAAAAGGAAGGCGAGTCGCATAAGATTATTCTGGATGCTTCACAGCGCTTTCCCGGATCAAAGGTGTCGGAACAACTGGAACTTGAAGAGATTAACAGAGTTAATAATATTGACGATTTCTTGAACCGTGCAATGATATTCCTGAATAAGTATCCACAGAGTTCACTGCGCGGAAGCCTGATAGAGTCGGCAATTAATAGTGCCTCAAAACAAGGTGCGTATTCATCACTACTTACGTTTATCGAGAGGGTTACACACCTTCCAGCAATTGCGTATTATCAAGCCGTGAATTATATCGGTGCGCAAGATTCGCTGCGCTCACAAGCGATGGAATTGATCCAGAAGGGGCTCAAGGCCGTAGATGACGATCAGGCCAGGTTCTTTTGGATAGGGAAGTCGGAATGGAATCATCAGCAAATGGTTGCCAAGAGCCAACTATTGTTTGTCCAGGGGGCCATTCAACGGTTTGACGGAAAAAATCAGGAGGCAATTTCATCGTTAAAGGAAAGCGTTAACACCGTTGGCGGTCAGGCCGACCCGGGTGTGTACGAGATGCTGATTGCAACACTGGTTGCTCAGTCTGACAATCCGGGTATTATTCAGTATGCCGAGATGGCCTTGAAAAACGGAGCGTCGTCACCCATGATTCAAGAGGCGTTTGTTAATGCACTTGTGGCAGGCGGACGCTCAAAGGCAGATGCTGAGGCGTTGGTGTTACAGCATAAAAAAACCGGCCAGTCGGCAGTGACTGAAAGGCTAAAACGCGAGATGTTGTTCATGCCCATGGTTGATGGTGAGTTTGCATCATACCCCGGCGGAGAAAAAACAAGAATCGCTGATTGGAAGGGAAAGGTTGTATTAATTGACTACTGGGCAACATGGTGCGGACCGTGCAGGAAGAGTTTTCCGTCACTTCAAAAGCTGTACGAAAAGTATAAGGATAATCCCAATGTTGTTTTCGCAGTTGTGAATGTATGGGAGCGAGATAATGACAGAACGAAAATTGTAAAAGACTTTCTCTCCAACAACCCTACACTAACATTTCCAATGTATATCGACAAAGATGACAGCGTAGTGAAGAAGTATGGGGTAACCGGCATACCTACAAAGTTTTTCCTGGGCAAGGATGGTCGGATTCAGTTTAAAGAGGTGGGGCTTCTGCCGGATGAACAATTTATCGAGGAAGCATCACAAAAAATCGAACTACTGCTCAACCAGTAACACCTATTTTGTTAAACAGGTCCCGCTGCCCGTCCACGGCATTGTGTTGTAGCGTGCCCCCATCAGGTCGCCACGACCGGTTCGTGCAAGCGTGATTACGGGCAGTGGCTTCTCTGCTTCAGCGAGCCAGATTAGCATAATCCGAATCTCAACTTTATTAGTACCTGTTGGTGTTGGCACACAATCAGCATACCTGACGCGCTCCTGTAGAATCCACTTCGAACGGTCATGGTCAGGAATTTGTTCAATGTGGCTACTATCAGGCCCTACCGTAACACCTTTCCCTGCAAAGCTGAAAAGGGGCTTGAGTACGTAATCGTTCAGGTTGGCAGGTATTGAGCTGAGATCCGAAACAAATACCGTGCGTGGTACCGATGGATGATGCAGATACGGGAGCGTTTGTTTGCTGATTTTAAAGTACCAGCTTGGATGGCCGGCCCACGCTACATCCAAGTCGTCATTCCATGAAAAATTGAGCTCTACTCCAAGGTCATCCATTTCGTCAAGGATGGCCCGGTTGAATATTCTGTCAATTTTGGTTGTCCGACCATCAATTGTCGTAAACAGACTTCGACCGTTCCTGGTAATATCGCGGATATTGATGGTTTTTAGTCCAATCAACTTCTCAAAAGCAATAAAGTCAGGTCGCGTTTTCTGCAGGTTAGGATCGATTTCAACCAGGAATGTGGCAGACGGGTCAGCATCAGCGTACACTGCCTTGCTAAGATAATCCAGATACGTCTCACGATCCAGCCCGGAGAGTAAAGGATCAAACCCGTGGAGGTCATAGACACGGCTGTACGTCTCGGCAAGAAGCAGTTGATAACAGTAGAGCGACGGGAATCCCTGAAGTTCAATCAGTTTAGGAATAAAGGTTCCGTCGTCTGCCGTGCAGACTGCAAAATCAACAACACAAAACAGTGGTTTTGATGGTTCAGTGCCGGCAGCCTGGACAGCTATGCTTACAGCAGATTCTTCAAGCAGTGATGCAAATTCTCTGCTAATGATAATCGGCATTTCAACAATCTTGTACTGGATGGTCATACCCAGCCAGGCATCCAGCTCGTCCCGTAACTGCTGATACAGGTTGGGCGTGATTTTGCTGTTGACGGCAATTTGAGCAGACGTATTCATAGCTATGTTTAATGAATTCAGGGAATATATCGAGGCTGGCCTGCCATAAATGTAGCTAAAACATGTACATTGTCAGCGTTGGATGCTGTTACAAACAGCTTCCTGTTAAGCACGGTAAAGTCAGCGTCCATCCCAACAGCCAGGGTGCCGCGGCGATGATCAACGTGAGCAGCAGAATGTGCCCATACCCCGGCAGATCGCATCGCATCGTCGGCAGAAATACACTCATCGTTAGCAAGCCCTGCCGCATGAGTTCGTGTCACGCAGGCGTCGAGAGTCTGTAGTGCCGATACGGACTCAACCGGTGCATCTGTTCCTGTTATCACCGTAATGCCGTTGTCAAGGAACGACCGTAATCTGTATGCTGTTCGGAGTCTGTCAGCGCCGAGTTTATCAAGAGCCATGGCGGCATCTGAAACCGAGTGGACAGGCTGTACGCTTGCGATAACATTGAGGTCTGCAAACCGGCGAACATCATCAGGTGCCACGGTTTGTGCATGCTCGATGCGCAGAACCGTATCTGGTGTACCAGCAGTGTTCCGCACCTGCTCAAAAGCATTCAATACTTCACGCACAGCACGGTCGCCAATCGCATGAACAGCAACGCTCCACCAGCCATCGTCAATAGCCTGCATTGTTCGTTTATAAATATCGTTACTTGTCAGCAGTAGTGTTCCGCTGGTATCCGGACGGTCAGAATACGGTTGCAACAGTGCTGCCCCGTGTGATCCCAGTGCACCGTCGGCAAACATCTTAACACCAAATGTTCGCTGGATCTCACCGCCGGCGGGCAGCAGACCATGGTGGAAAAATTCGAAGTTCTGTGCAGAAACGAAGGACTGAACGCGGACGGCCAGCTTTCCCTGCTCACCCAGCTCGCGAGTGATTCCTACAACGTCTGGTGCCACGTCCATATCATGAACTTCAGTTACCCCTGCAGCGGCAAACAGTTCACTACCCTTGATGAGCCACTGTTCAATCTCGGTTCGGTCTGGTCCGGGAATCACCCGGGTCACGTGCTCAACATCGGAATCAACCAGAAGTCCGGAAGCGTGAGGATAACCGCTATAGCGCAGGGCACAACTGTTTACCCAGGCAGCGTGGCCATCCGCACGATAACAGATCACAGGCACATCAGGGAAGGCAGCATCCAGGTCAGTAGCGTCAGGCAGTCTTGGATTGTTCCAGTTGTTCTCGTTCCAGCCCCTTGCCTGAATCCAGCCATGAACGGGCTTAGCCTGTTGCAGAATACGGATACAGTCGCTGATGTTTGTTGCGGAATGCAACGAAGGGATGCTGGCCGACTGTCCCACACCAAGCAGGTGGACGTGACTATCTACAAAGCCGGGGACAACACATGCACCGGGAAAAGAAAATGTTTCCCGTTCAGTTCGAATAAGCACTTCCATCGGCGAGGGGAGTACCGCACGTATTTTTCCTCGCTCGACGTGGATTTCCATGGTTTAAACCCGTAGTCTTCCTGGGTCGATGGTATCCAGGTACTCCTTCTTTTTAAGGAGTTGCTCCTTGGTTTCAGGATTGTTTGGGTCGGGCAGACAACAGTCAACCGGACATACGGCGGCACATTGTGGTTCGTCGTAAAATCCCTCACATTCAGTGCATTTATCGGGAACGATGTAATACACTGACGTTGAGAAAAAGTCACCCGAGAAATTTCCGGGCGAAGTACTATCGTTATACGTAACACCGGCAAGCTCCCATGGAGCTCCCGCTTCATATATGGCGGTGTTTGGGCATTCAGGCTCGCACGCACCGCAATTGATACAATCTGACGTAATGTAAATGGCCATATAGAACCTCAATGTTGAAACAATATTACGCAAAAAATGCAACTTCGTTATCCTCTGTGCGTCAAATGCCGGCATTCATCCATGTATATGTCTATGACACGTTGCAAGCAGTCCGCAGTTTTGGTCATTGTTTTTCTTTCTGTGTTAGCCAGTGCGTTTGCAGGTGACGTTTCCGGGTTCATTCACGACTCTACTTCGCAGGAAACGGTAATTGGTGCAGCTGTTTCAGTTAAAGGTACCGGGAGGGGAGCATATACAAACAAATCCGGTTTTTTTTCGGTCCGTAACATTCCTTCCGGTCAGCAGATTCTTGTTGTTTCGTCCGTAGGCTACGAACAGCGCACGTTTGAAGTAACTGTACCTGAAAACGGTAGCCTCCAAATCAACGTATACCTTGTACCAAGGTCCGTTACCACGGAACAAGTGACTGTTCAGGCTGACAGAGGAGAGGACGTCAGGCAAATTTCGATCTCCCGTGTTGATATTCCAATGCAGCAGCTTACACAAATCCGGGTTGGTGGTGAGACAGATGTTTTTAGAGCATTACAAATGCTGCCGGGGATTCTTACGTCGTCGCAAATCTCCAGCGGTCTGTTTATTCGCGGTGGCTCGCCGGATCAGAACCTGATTCTTCTGGATGGGATGACGGTTTACAATCCAACTCACCTGTTTGGCTTTATCAGTGCGTTTAATACCGATGCAATTAAGGATGTGGAGCTTTTGAAAGGAGGGTTCCCCGCTGAATATGGCGGCCGTATGTCGGCAGTGCTTAACGTTACACAAAAGGACGGGAACCGGAAGGATATTGAAGGCCTGGTTGGAGTGGGCCTTATTTCGTCACGCGCTTCTGTTCAGGGACCACTTGGCAGCGGGTCGTGGTTTGTGGGCGGTCGGCGTACGTACATGGACTTGCTTCTGGGAATTATACCAGAGGACCCTGAAAGCCCACTTCCCGATTTTAACTTTTATGATGTTAATGCAAAGGTGACCCAGGATTTAGGTGCCCATACCAAACTATCACTGAGTGGCTTTTTAACGCGTGACGATTTAACAATGGAGCAGCCCGGTATTTTCTTCAATGTTGGTATTGGTAATCGCGCATCCTCACTGAACCTGACACATATCTTCAACTCAACATTGTTTTTACAAACAACGATGTCGGCCTCGCATTACCAGAATGGCTTTACAGGCAACATGTCGGGAATGAAGTTCGAGATAGGGAACAGTATCAGTGATTACACGCTTAAAACATCGCTGGAGTGGTTTGTCAGCAACAGTATAACCGTAAAAACCGGTTATGAAGGGACGTATTTTAACTTTCTCTATGAGCAGGTAACAGGCGCTGAAGACGATGCAGCTGGTGGGAAAGCGGCATTCAGACTCGATGCAACAGACAATATTCATGGTGTCTTTGCCCAGTCAAACATTCAGTTAGGCAACGCTTCCGTTCAGCTTGGGCTTCGGGGAAACTACTGGTCGTACAGTACACACCTCACATTCGATCCCCGAATAGCTATCCGTTACACGCTAAGCAGTGACGTGGCTCTCAAGGCCGCATGGGGTATGTACCACCAATATCTGCGTTTGGCAACAATTCCAGATTTTTCGTTTTTCGATACCTGGCTTCCTACCGATAATACGGTGCCGCCCGGGCACAGCACGCATTACATTCTTGCTGCGGAAACAACGTTACCGGCAGATGTTATGCTGAATATAGACGTATACTATAAAACGCTGTCGAATATCAACGAGATTCGTGCAAACCAGGTAAAGGCACAGACTGTTGCCGACATTTTCTATGTTGGGAATGGTCACTCCTACGGAGCTGAAATCTTCCTGCAGAAAAAGTACGGACGGTTTTCGGGCTGGGTTGGTTATGCTCTGGGATACGTTTATGCCCAGTTCGACAGTGTAAACAGAGGAGAAGAGTTCCGGCCGAAGTATGATCGGCGTCACGACCTGAAGGTTAACGCTCTTTATCAGATTAACGATCAGTGGGAGGTCGGTGCCAGCTTCCTGTTTCAATCCGGCCAGTCGTACACTGGTGCTACATCCCAGCTTGGAGTTAGTATGCCTGATTGGGAAGGTGGTGTTGTCATGGTAAACCCTTCACAAAAATGGGGACTCCGTCTTCCAAACTCACATCAGCTGAACCTGTCGGCCGGGTATTCAACAGAACTCGGTAGTCTACCGCTAAAAATATATCTCGATATTTATAATGTATATTCTCGCCGAGATATCTGGTTTCGGTTTTACAATACAACCCACGCAGTACCAACGGTCGAAGATATACGGCTTCTGCCGATTATTCCTACACTGTCAGCCGAACTCCGTTTTTAACTACCAGTATTCCCGCCATGATATTCCGACTTTTTCCGATTACCGTACTGTTCTTAGTCATGCTGGCAGGCTGCGAAGATCCGATCACCAGTGATTACGTTCCTGAACTGGTTGTTGAGGGCTTCATGATTGCTGGTGATAAAATGCAACCGCTACGGATATACCGAAGTATGCCACTCAATGATACGTTTTCACTTCGTGCGGCGTCAATACCGGATGCCTTGGTAACACTCCTTGAAAACGGTATTCCGGTTGACCTTCGCTTTATTGATGATTCGATAGGAATAGGGTATGTACCAACTGATACCTCGTTCCGAGTTAAGTACTCTGCAACGTATCAGCTAACGGTACGGGCACTTGGAAAAACAGCCACCGCTACTGCTGTTACTCAGAAGCCGTTTCAGTGGATACGGAAGCCGGTTGACACTCTTCAGTATCCCGGAAGAGACAAGGAGTTGATTCCGGCTGACTCACTGTCGATCTCGTGGCAGGGACAACCCGGAACCGAACTCTACGTGATTGGCATGGAATGCTTAGATACGGCCGGTTATGGAAAGTACCTGGTACCGCCAATCGCTGATTCGAACAGCAGGATTCGCGATAAGGAGTTTGATTCAGATTCACCAATTGCAAACGAGACCGTTCGGTACGGTCCGGTCCCGGTAGCAAATTCAGCTGTAATCTGGGCTGCTTTTAAATGGTACGGTAAACACCGAATAAAGGTTTATTGCGGTGATCGCTGGTTTCAGAAATGGTTTCAGGCTGTTGGTTTTGGCAGGCGCAGTGAGTACGACTATCGGCTGAGTAATGTGGAAGGGGGCTTAGGCACATTTTCAGGTGCATCGTATATCTCTGCGGAAATATTTTTAAAGAAAGAAGCCCGGTAATTCTTCAGCAATCGGACGTTCACTATGCCCGTGCACGAGATGTCAGCTCATGTAGAATACGCCTGGCAAGGTTAGCGCCTTCTTCATTAAAGCGTGAAATGATTTCAATAACACTATTGATTTGCTGTATTGTGCAGCCTGTTCTCAGAGCTCCGCGGAGGTGTGACTTTAACTGATTGGGATGGGTTAACACGGCAAGCTGCGCCACAATACACAGCTCACGGGTACTGACGTCTAATCCGGGTCTGCTTAAAACTTTCCCGTATCCTTCCACAATCATCCACTCCTTGAGTTCAGCCGACATAGCTTCGATTTTGCTGAGCATTGGTTCGGCCACTCTGCCGTAAATGTGCTGTAGCAACTTCATTCCTCGCTCTTTAAAGTTCGAAGCCGAAAGGCCCTCCTCCGATCCACCTGTGGGTACAGACCTCTCCGATGCCAGGATTTTCATTGCTTCGAGTGTTGCCGGGAAACCGCAGAACAGATACGATTGAAGAATAACCTCGTAGATCATTTCCTGTACGTGTACCTGGTGCCGAACTGACTGTAGCAATATCTCCAGGTCCGTATGCCGGGAAAGCGCCACAAAGCAGGCAACTGTTACCAAAACCTGAATGTCGTCAGGCGAAACTGGCTCAGGTGAGCAACCTGTTTCGGGACTATTCCTTCCGCCATCAAGAAGACTTTTTACTGCCAGACTACGATGACTAAGTACAGATTTTTCATCCGACGTCATCTCTGCAAAGCGTTGAGTGTTCCCTGCGGGCGTAAACATCGAATCATATCCAAAGCCGGCATTGCCAATCTCGTCTATATGAACAGTTCCGCAGCAGATTCCTTCTCCAAACAAAAATGAGAAGCCATCGTAGTAACAGAGTACGCACCTGAACCGGGCATCTGATTGGGTGAGGTTATGTTTCTCAAGTTCCGCACGAAGTTTTTGTCTGTTGTCTGCATCGGTGGCCTGTATCCCTGCATACCGTGCGCTAATCACCCCGGGTTGCATATTCAGAATATTTACCTCAAGACCGCTGTCATCGGCAATCGACGGCAGGCCAGTTAGCCGGTAGGCTTCTTCTGCCTTGATATAGGCATTGGCCTCGAACGTATCACCAATTTCGTCGGGATGGAAGTCTGCAGTAATATCAGTAACTGGAATTAACCGGACGTTGGGTCCATGATACCGTCTGAACAATGTTTCAAGTTCTGCAACCTTATGCTGATTCCCGGTAGCAACAACAATGGTCATACTCTGCTCTGATGAATGGTGTGATCTAGTGCACTGCAGCATTCAGCCAAATCCTCTCTGGAAACTGCGCCACAGGTACCGATACGAAGTACTGAATTCTGAAGTTCTTCATGCCCACCGGCCACAATAAAGCCATGTTCATGTGCCAACCTGTGGATAATGGCCGGGGCATCGTTCACCTTAACAACAGTGACAGCATGACTTGTGGCCTTACCAAAAATCTCAAAATGCCGTTGACGTAACTCCTGATGCAGAAACTCTGTTAGTTGTTCGTGGTGTGTCCAGGTTGACGGTAAACCACGCTTCAGGATCAGATCAACAGCTACCGAAAGTGCCCGAACCAGTGTTACCGGAGGAGTCCATGAAAATCTTCCTTTTTGATATGCTTCCAGAACTCTAAAAAGGTTTAGCGATAACGAACTTGCCTGGCTTGATGCAGCCGCGGCGTCCCACGCGCGTTTGCTAAGAGCAACAGCAGCAAGGCCAGGTGGTGACAGTAAGCCTTTTTGCGACCCAGCTACCACAACATCAGCCCCCAACGTGTCAAACTCAAATCGATGAATTCCGATACCGGTTACGGCATCAATACAGATCATGGTGTCGGGCCACACTGAACGGATTTGGGGTACAATCGCATCAAGGTCCAGTGTAACTCCCGTGGAAGTTTCACTCTGCACCATCCAAATTGCATCAGGTTTTGAAATGTTTTTAAATATCGTCTCAATCTGGTCCACCGTAAAGGTATCACCCCACGGAACCTCGTGCACGGTGATGGCTGAACAGCGTTTTGATACGAGTGAGACTATACGCTGACCAAAATGCCCATGCGAGATTACAGCCACGTGTGCACCTGTCCCGTGGACCGTCTGAACAGCCGCCTCGATGCCAACCGTAGCAGACCCTCCAATGAGTAATACCGGCTGATTTGTCCCAACAATCTGCTGAAGCCCCTTCCAGCACATCGACGCAATCTCCAAAAACTCCTGCGAGTGATGATGCAACGGTTGCAGTGCCATTGCCTCGGCAACGGCTTCAGGGAGTGGTACGGGGCCGGGCGTTAGTAACTTCATTGACGTTGTTCCCTGCATTCATAGCAAAGTATCGATGCTGCAACTGCTGCGTTAAGTGACTCAGTGAATGCGCCACCGGGGATTGAAACCATGGTTTTACACATGGCAATCAGCTCGTTACTCATACCGTGAGCCTCAGAACCAATCACCAGGGCAAGCGGTTGCAAGGTGGCCACGTGGCGGGGTTCGGTGCCGCCACGAGGAGTTGTACCAACAGCAACATACTCAGGGTGCTGTAGTAACCAATGGTGAAGGTTGCATTTTCTAAGTACATTTAGCTTAAACACCGCACCTGCAGAAGCACGTAGAACTTTTGAATTGTACACATCAGCACATCCAGGACTAAGTGCAACAGAATCGAAACCAAACCATGCAGCACTGCGGATTATCGTACCAACATTGCCAGGGTCCGAAACATCATCCAGAAGCAACACCTTGCCCGCCACTGTTCTGGCAGGCAGAAACGATGCTTCGGCAATGATATCCTGGGGCGTCTTGACGGTTGACAAGAGCTCCAGCGATTTAGCGGAGCATTGAACAACGTGGACCCCCATATCACGGAAGCGGCGTGCTATGCTCCATACTGACTCAGGTGCATCTGAATAAACAACTACCGTATGTGTTGCAGCTCCCGATGACAATAGTTCATCACACAGATGCGGTCCCTCAGCCAGAAAACGCTTGCGCTCATCACGGACGCTTGCTGAATGGAGCGCACGCAATTCATTTCGTAGTTTATGGGATAAAAACGGTAATTCATTTATCATAAATGCAAAGCTATGAAGACAGTGAAGGAGCTACTGATACGAAAACGCACCGGGCAGGAGTGGACGTCGGAGCAGGTTAGTGAATTTGTTCGGGGCGTGGTTGATGGTTCGGTTAGTCAAGCCCAGACAGCCGCCTTCCTGATGGCTTCCTGTATCAACGGCTTGTCACAGCGGGAAGTTGCTGCACTGACAATCAGCATGGCAGAAACCGGAGAACGGGTAAGCAGGGAAGCCTCATCCCGTCCCCGAGTAGACAAACACAGTACCGGCGGTGTAGGTGATAAAGTTTCAATCCTGCTGGCTCCATTGGTAGCATGCTGCGGTGTTGATGTTCCGATGATTTCCGGGAGGGGGCTAGGGCATACCGGTGGTACTGTTGACAAGCTTGAAAGCGTCCCCGGAATGACGATGACGCTGCCGATGGAAACACTCAATATGTTGTTAAATAAACATGGCTTATTCATGGCAGCTCAGACTCCGAATTTGGCTCCTGCCGACAGGATTATGTATGCTTTGCGAGATGTAACTGGAACAGTAGAGAGCACAGGATTGATTACGGCATCAATTCTCTCAAAGAAAATTGCTGAGAATCTGGACGGTCTGGTAATGGACATCAAGGTTGGATCGGCAGCCTTCATGACGTCAGTTGAACAGGCAAGGGAACTTGCACAAACCATCCGTGCCGTTGCCGCACTTGCGGGTTTACCGGTTCATATTGTTTTTTCGCGAATGGATAAGCCCCTTGGCAAATCAATAGGGAACTGGATCGAAGTCGCTGAGTCTGAAGCATTGCTTCAGTCGGTGTATAATCCGGCAGATGATTTAAGCAGGATTACGGTTGAATTGGCAGCTCACATGCTTGTGTTGGCAGGGAAGGCGCACGAAATCACCGAAGGGCGGTGTGCAGCCGTCGAAATGTGGAATTCGCGAAGGCCACATGCCAAGCTCTTGCGCATGCTGGAGCGCCAGGGCGGTGACTTTGAAAAAGGGACCAAGCAATTTTCTGGCATTCCTTCTCTGAACGTGTTCCCGCCAGCAGACGGGTACCTCACGATGATCCATGGTAGGACTGTAGCCGAAGGAATCGTTGAGGCCGGCGGCGGACGAAAGGTGGAGACTGACTCTGTAGACCCATGGGTTGGAATTGAGTTCCTGGCCGAAACGGGAGAACTGATTCGGCGTAATTCACCTGTGGCCAAGGTCACCGGTTCTACAGTAGACCAACTGCAAATATTGCATGACTACGTTATACGCTCAATAGAGATTGGCGATGTGATGGGTGTGCAGCAGGAGCCAATTATCGAATCATGGACTTAAATAAAATTACTTAACCGACACCATGGCTTGCTTAAACTGATCCTTTGACCGGGCTCCAACAATCTTTTGTACGATTGTTCCCCTGGTATCAATAATAAACGTGGTCGGGATAGCAGTAATTCCTCCAAAGGCCTCGGCAAGTTCCTTTGAAGCATCAAATAGATTCAGGTACGTCATGTTATTCTTTTCGACGTACGTGGTAACAGTGTTAAACCGTGAAGCTTCATCAACACTCACGCCAATGACTGCATAATTGGAGCCGAGTTCATTGCTAAGGCTGATCAGATCTGGAATTTCTTTTCGGCAGGGACCACACCACGTAGCCCAGATGTTGATAAGGGTTACCTTACCCTTTGTTGCCTGAGTGAATGACTTGGATTTACCATTTTCTACCCATGAGAAGTCTGGTACCTTTCCTTCACCCTTCTTGGAAACTGAGGTGATTTTAAAAACCTGTGCAGTCTGAGCTGAAACAGTAACTGTACCTACAACAAATAACAAACTAAGCGATAAGACAAGTGTTTTCATTAGGGAGATTAAGAGAGTGAAGAAAATACCGCCGGTAATACAGAGAGCGAAGACGGCAAGGCTATGTGTGTATTGCCTGAAACCGTAAAGTGTCGCCCGCTAAGGGGCGACACTTTGATTCCCCTAAGACATTGTTACCAGTTACTAATGGCCTCGGTCAGCAGGCGGACGCCAACGCCCGTACCACCCTTTGGGGTGTAGTGAAATGCTTTTGGATTAATGCCGGTTCCGGCAATATCAAGGTGAACCCATGGGTAGGAGACAAAGGTTTTTAAGAACAGCGCTGCCGTTATTGACCCTGCGGCGCGACCACCACTGTTTTTTACATCAGCGTAGTCGCTGCTTATCAGTTCTTCATACTCTTCATACAGAGGAAGTCTGCATACATATTCACCGGTTTTGTCGCCAGCGTTTTGAAGCTTTTTCATTGTTGACTCATCGGTTCCCATCATACCTGTTGTGGTATTGCCAAGGGCAATGACAATCGCACCGGTAAGAGTGGCAAGATCGATAACCGCTTCCGGGTTAAACTTATCGGCATAGCATAGTGCATCAGCAAGAATAAGCCGTCCTTCTGCGTCGGTATTGTCGATTTCAGCAGTCTTCCCATTCATAAACCGTACAATGTCGCCCGGAACAAGAGCAGAGCCACTGGGCATATTTTCCGTTGATGGAATTAAACCAACAACATTTCGTTTCACACCTAACGCTGCAAGCGAGACCATGGTTCCGATAACAGAAGCGGCACCGTGCATGTCTGACTTCATATCTGACATCCCAGCGGCAGGCTTTATGCTTATGCCACCAGTATCGAAGGTTACGCCCTTTCCTACAAGGACGATTGGCTTTTGAGACTTGGGTCCCTTCATGTACTCCAGCGTTATGAAGGCAGGTGGGCGAACGCTTCCTTGATTCACTCCAAGGAGCCCACCCATTTTTAGCTGAGCAATTTTCTGCTTGTTAAATGTTGTTACTTTAAAACCATATTTTTTACCAAGAACGGTTGCTTCCTTTGCAAGTGTTTCCGGGTAAATTTCACAGTTCGGAGCGTTGGCTAAATTGCGTGCTACGGTTACGCCATCATACAGAGCGTTGGCAACAGAGGCACCTTTCTGTGCTTCCTTAAGTGTAGCCTGCGAACAAATAATGGTAAATTTTGTGACAAACTTGTTGTTGTCACCCGTCTTGTACTTAACAAACCCGTACTGACTGAGCTGAGATCCTTCTCCAATTGCCTGGGCAGTAACTGATACCGGGAGTGAATCTGCAGACGACAGGTCAAAGGCAATATGTTTACAATTGATCGATGCTGCTTTTTTTGTGGCAGCTGCTGCTGCGCGGCGAAGCTTCTCTTCGGAAAAATCAGCTTTCTTTCCAAGACCGGTCAGAATAAACCGGGATGCAGAATTCTTTGTTGCGTTTGTGTAGCCAATGGCGGTCTGGTTTGCCTTCCCCGTAAAGTCTCCGGACTTAATGATGGCGGCAAGATCCGATATTTCGGACGACAGCTTTCGGGTTGCAGTAGAAAAAAGAGTTGAATCTTCAAAAAAGAAAACAACCACTGCATCGGCACTGGTTGCTTGGCGAGATCCGGCTTTGCATGAAATCGACATAAGAGGGATGTACCTTATTGGTTGGAAAAAAGTTCACAAAAATACAACTCATTTCGGGGTAAGTAGTTGGTAAAGCCGAAAAGTAATGTCTGGGAATCGTTGGACCGGAATACGTACATAGCCACCTTTCAACCACATCTGAAGCTGATCTGTATAGTGTGCGTCCATAGGCTGGCCGGATATTCCACCGGGAACTACGCTGTACTGAACACTGTCCTGCATATCGCTGATAACCCTGGCAGATACCGTTGCCTGCATCGAAAACGGACGATAGGGGTTCCATGACGCCATAGAAATTGTTGAGTTACTACCACCGAGTTCGTAACTTTCTGTATTAAGCATCGGTCCCATGAGCTTATGATCGCCCAGTGGGTGATTGGCGTGAAATTTATGAATTGTCCCCCAGGTCCATGCGTTTAAATCCTGTGTTCCTGTAACCTGGGCAAGTTTTTTTACAGCTTCTGAAAACGACCGCACTACGATCCATGACAGATTTTCCCTCGTGGGGGTTCGAATGTCGTCAAACAGCGGGTGTAGGGGATGGTTTAACACGTCAGCCAGGCAGCGGAGAGAGACATTAGGGGTTTGTACCCACTGGCGAAATAATGATTCGCCAAGCTCATCCTGATATGTATTCCAGAGTAGCCTTTCAATAAAAGCCGCACTTACCGTAGCGGCCACGGAAACGGTTGTGTATTCACCATCCCACGTTTCCAGTAATCGAATGGCTGCAGAGTCAGTAGCGTTAAAACGCGACCTCACTCGGTGAAGGACCGGGAGGAGCTGTTGAATCAAACCCAATGCGTATGGCGACTGCACATCTTGCTGGAGTACCTGTGCATCCCGAGCCGTCATTTCCCTGTACAGCAAAGCCTGGTCGAATATTCGTTTTCTGCGGAGCGGAGATGCCTGGAGAAGCGATCTGATTCCCACGTCATTTCCACTCGTCGCACTCACCAGGGTACCCCGATTTGGGATAGTGCTTGCTGGCATATCGGCCAAAGCCATCGGAGCCAACCAAGATTTGGACGTTTCTACCGAGGTTCCTGGCAGCAGCATGTCTGCACCCGACCTGCTGGGCAGGTATCCAGCACCCAGGGTTGCTACCGTACCGTTTGCATGGCCTACGGTAACAGCCATGGCAGGTGCACCCCAATGCGAGCAAGCATTTTGAATTTGCTGCAGATGGGCTGCAGTGTTTATTGAGTACAATGCTGCAACTTCGTCTGATTGGTGCAGTCCGGTCCAGCGCAATGTAAGAAATGCCTGCCGGTTTTTTTGACTTCTGGCCGAGTTATGTATTAAAGCTCGTACAGGTTTGTCTTTAATCGGGAATCCGGCTAAAACACAACCTCGAACCGTAAAACGCAGGTCAATCAGCGAGTCAGCTGCGTTTCTGATCCTGATGGTATCACGAACAAAAGTGAACTTCTGTCGTTGATTGTTAGGTCCACGATAGTAATTTGGATTAGTATCGTCAACAAATTCCACTACATAGTCTGCGTCATCAACTAACAATGGTGTGGTGCCCCATGCCAGAAAATCGTTCCGACCACTGAATACAAGGGGAAAGCCTGGTAAACTCAATCCCACGACATTCATACCAGCAGACGTGATGTGAATCTGGTACCACGATGACGGCATGGTTGGTGCTGAGTGGAAATCATTCGCCAAGATCGCTCCGCTAGGCCCTCGGCCAACGGTCCAGGCGTTGCCAGAGGCAAACAACCCCGGAAGAGGGACGTGGTTTCGGAGCTTAGTTAATGCATCAAGGACGCTCGAAACAGTTGACTGCGGTATCGTGGCAAGAACACTATCAGACAATGATGGAGTGTACTGAAACCCCTCCTGCTGTTTGAGGCTGTCGCCCGTTGTTATAGCCGTACCGCTATTGGGTAGGTACGTTGTCATCAACCGAATGCCTCGTTGCTGCGCAATCCGAGTATAAACAAGGTCGTTCCATAAAGCGGTACTTTGCGACAAGGAAAACACTCGCTGGATTAAAAGGCAATCTTCAGGCTTCCAGGGATCGGGCTTGTATCCTAATGCGTCAAACTCGAATGCCAGGGCCTGAGAGTTTGTCTCCAAAAATTGGTTGATGCCATGAGAGTACGATTTAAGCAATTGCTTCGATGATGGTTGCAATGCATTGAAAATAGAGCCACTTAGCTTCTGCAGTTGAAAGCTGCGTAATAACGCGTCGATGGGTGCGTACTGTGCGCCAAACAGTTCTGCCAGCCTTCCCTGCCCTATACGACGCCATACGTCCATTTGCCAGAGGCGGTCTTGTGCGTGCACCCATGCCTGTCCAAACACTGCATCTGAGTCTGTTTTTGCAACTACGTGTGGAATGCCAAAAGAGTTGCGATAGATTTTGATACTGTCCTGAATATTGACAGCGTTTACGGTATATTCTGATGGGTTACTGCGTGTTGCCAGGCGCTGCGCGAAGTACGCGAAGAAAATCAGCACCGTACCAAACACAATTGTAAGAACAATGCCATGTTGTGCATACGTGCGCCAGCTTACAGCCATTGTTGTTTTCTATACCATGTTATGGTGTCAGTAATTCCGTCACTGAGTGATATCGCTGGTCGAAACCCAAGTTCTTTTCTTGCTTTGTCGCCAGACGAGGTCCAATACGTTTGAATAAGGTCAATACCTTTTTCATAGTTTAAAACGGGCGGCTTTTTACCAAGCTTTCCAATGCCACCAACAATTCCGGCTATTGCCAGAACAATTACATGTGGGAGCCGAATTGTAATTAATTTTCTTCGTCCGGCAGCGGCACCAGCAACATTTGAAATTTGCTTCCATGAATACACTTCTGACGAGGTAATGAAGTAGGTTTCTCCAACCGCATTCGGATGTATAGTGGCTTCAACAATTCCGGTTGCAAGATCCCGAACGTGAATAAGGCTAACCAGTTTGCCATTAAATCCAATCAGCGGAGCAACGCCCTTACTAACCATTTGGAAAAAGGATAATGTTGCTTCATCGCGCGGCCCGTAAACCGCAGGTGGACGCACGATGGTGCACGGCAAGGAATCCATAAAGGAATGAACAATCTGTTCAGCTTGCCATTTAGTTCGTCCGTATGCTGTGATTGGCTTTGGGGTGTCTGCTTCAGTAACAGGCTTATCTGCTGATAACGATGGACCAGTCACAGCCTGACTGCTGATATGAACATAGCGTTTCAGGTTAGGTTGGAACTCCTTGATTGCATTCAGCAGATTTTTCGTTGCCACAACATTGCCATTGTAAAAATCAGCTTCGTTTTTACCTGCGATCTGTCCAGCAACGTGGATTACAACATCGATATCACGAAGAGCATTCTTCAGTGAGTCACGATCATACAACGAACCCTCGCGTAACTCTACGTCCAGACCTTCAAGCCACCGGTGGTTACTGGTTGCTCTGGCAATGTATGCAACCTTGAAATTTCTCCGCAAAAGCTCATCAACAACATGACTGCCAACAAATCCGGTTGCTCCCGTTACTAGTACCGTCACCATGACTCCTGAATATGAAACACAAAATTATTGTGAAATCAAGAATGGCAGTGAAGAGGTTGCAATGCCATGTGTACATACAGCAATGTACCAGCCCGCAGGCCATTCAGCGGTAGAGATATTAATCTGGTGTTTCCCGGGTTGTAGGTTCATAGTGCCAACGTACCACGATCTCCCTTCGATGTCTGTTATTGAAAGTGATGTGGGTGAATGAGCAACAGTTTGAAAATCAACCGTAATACTGCTACCTGTTACAACCGGAAATGGGGTTACGTTGATGAAAGCCCCTTTACCAATTTCCACTGTTTGTGAGGTAATATCACAGTCGCTCACAACGGTAAGTAAACCATCAGTGCCGGTTATTATGGCGTTCTCTGCGTAAACCGAATCAATGTCAAGTGGGGTAGATGTCTGATTGCCAAGAAACACCTTTCCGGTAATTGCCAGCAATTGAGCCGTAGTATCAAGTTCAGTGTTTGACTCTACGATAAGCTCTGCCATACCAACTGCAAGTTCAGTGATGGAAGCACTGGATACTGCTGCCGTGGATGGGCTGCAGCTCTGTGGCATGAACAGGGTAGGATTATACACAATCGTTGCAACAAAGCGTTTTAATCCTTTACCAGTGATTGGCAAAACGGATTCCAGACCAACAGGTATGGTTACAATGTCACCTGGACGTGCTGAAATGTTTCCGGGCAGTGTAAGGGTTAGCCCGCGCAACGTATCAGGGGCTGACGGGGGCAGGGTTCTTCCGGTTAATGTCAGTAGTACAGTGTCGGGACATTCCCCGGTAGTTACTGACACGATATGAATAGTGTCGGTTCGTGAATCACTAAGATAAGAATATGTAAGTTCAACAATGATACTATCGAGAGGGGCTAATAGGGTGGGGAGAGTGGGAGTTGTTGTTGTTATCGACCATGGATGTGCTATTCCCTGTAGGGGGCTTATCGTAATGGCTGTTCCGCCCGTGTTTCGGATAACGACGGTTCTTGATGACTGACCGGCAGGAGGTAGGATTCCAAAATCAGAATCGCTGATGACGGTGGTTCGTGAAGATGTTACTGCCATTGCAGATATCGGAAATCTTAGTGTATCTGAGCAGCGCTGAAGGACAACGGTGATTGTATCAGTGTATGCTCCGGGCACGCTCGGTGCAAATTGTACTTCAAAGGGGAGTCCGGTGCTGATTACCGTTCCTGGACGGATATTGGTTGAAAATGGACTCTTAACGGAGACAAACGCAACTGTGTCTTCGTACGAGGTTGGTGCTACAGAGAACGCAGTCTGCCACGTTGAACTCTTGGTTGGAGCACATAGGACAACGGTGTCGAGTTTGATGTCGGTATCGTTTAACGAAAACTGACCCTTGGTAATCGTTGACTGAATTGCAATTGGGTAGGGAATGTGGCACGGTTCCGACCATACCGTGTCTGTTGTTACCACTGTACCAGCAAAATTCTGCACAAATTCAAAGTTGACGGTCCGGGTTTGTCCGGGCGGTACGGTAACGGGGAGTTCAAGAATGGTGATCGGACTATTCTTGCTGTTGGATGAAATTGTGCTTTCTACATTGCTGGTATTGGTAACCTGTATCGTGCCAACAAATCGATGTGAACAACCGACAATCGTACCGAGATTTAATGTATCTTTTGATATCGATAATCCAGGCTGAAACGATGCAGCTCGCAGCGTGGCCTTGATTGTATCGCGGCATCCCCCGGCTTTGTATGGGAATGCCATGGTTTGGTTAACAGGACGGTTCAGGTCAGGTCCGAGAGGAATGTATTTTACCCAGACCGAGACTGATTGTAGGGGGCTCAGGCTCGTAGTGGTAAAATTGATATAGAATGGCGGCGAAACAATTGGCGGGGTTACGGTAATGTCTTCCGACCCGCTGTTGGTGAGCACAAACAAGCTGCTGTCACGTACAGAAGAAGTAGGGCACGTAGAATAGACACCAAAGTTCACTTCTGCTTTGTCGAGTGATGCAAGCGCTTCAGTTTTGCTTCCGGTAAGTCTGATACCTAACCGAACCCCACACGGGTCAGCAGTAAACATAGCATCACCGCTGATAGTACCATTCCCTGATGGAGAAAAGCGTACTGTTACTTCCTGTTTATTGCCGGGCTGAATTACGAATCCAACATCAGGTGATACAAGGGCAAATCCTGCCGGCATTGCAATATTGGTAAACGTGATTGGTTTACCACCGTCATTAACGATTGTGAACGATCCGGTTTTTGAGTTTTCACAAGCTCGCAACGAGCCTACATCCAAGGCTGTGGGTTCGAAATGATATCGTATGTCGGGCACAGAGACAGTAAGTTCTTCCGAAACGCCATCACATCCACTTGGAGTTTTAATACGGACAGCATACCGTCCTGGCTGAGTAATGGCAAATTTGGTTAGCTTCTGAGTTGCGATTACGTTACCGTCTTTAATGATTTCGTAAGAGTCGGCTGCAGTTATGATTGAGAGTGTAAGAGTATCTCCTGAGCAGAGTGAGCGAGTACCAAAGGGTGCGATCACAACGCTAGGATTAGGAAGCGGATTGATCATGACAGAGTTACTTACGGCAGAGCATCCACCGGCACCAACAACCCGCAGTTTGTATGTACCTGTGCTGTTGGCAACGATAGACGTTGTACCCGGAATACTAACCGGTACGCCATTTCGCGTCCACTCGTATAGGTCAGCAGAGCCAGCAAAATCCGTCCATAATCGAACAGTATCTCCTGGGCAAATAGCATCCTTGGATGAGAAAATTCTTGGTGTGGGTATATATGGTTTAGTTATTGGCGCCGATTGTGCATATGAATTTTCGGTGTATTGCCGGCCTCGGGCAGTGGTGTCGGCAGTTTGTGATAGTGCCATCTGCTGATCAGGTGCAAAGCGATATCCATACACACGGTAGGTGTAGGTTTTACCGCATTCAACATCGGTATCAACAAAATTTGTACCTGAGCCGGTTGGTCTCACAGCCAGAACTTTAGCTGTTCCAATAACATCACCTGCGCTAATATCAGCTCCGTCACGGATACCATTCACCGGGAAGGAAGAAAAATCGGCTGTGTCACGAAGGATAACGTAGCCCGTGGTACTGTCAGACGGGTATGGATCGACCAGTGACGTCCATGAAATGGTGTGTTTAGCTGCCAGGACTTCTGATGCTGTAACGGAAGGAGGTGCAGACCATGTAGGTTCTCGTGTCTCGCGCCAGAACCAATGGTTTACGTTCTTTCGTCCGGCAATCCGCTTGTCATTGTCAATAAGGTTAGGCAGGCCCTTCGATGGTCCGGTACCCGGATCACTTGGAGGAGCAACAATTACCACGGGTCCGGAGCTGGTGCTATCCGAACCAAATCCTGACTGATACGCCTTAACTGACCGACCCGTCACACGAACCGAGTATGCAGTTTGTAATTGGGATGCTGTGTTGTGAGCTACCTTCGGTTGAGGCATGTTCAACCATATCAGATTGGAGGAAGCCAGGCCGGAGGTTAGGTGAGCAAGCGAATGTACCGGATTGTCGTCAGCATCCCGGATTGTTACCATTTCAGCGGGTTGTCCGATATCGAGACCAAATCCCGCGCTCTGAAAAAAATCGGCGTCGAGCTGCATCACCTGAATATACCCGTCAGAGGGGTCTGAGTCTGTAGGTTGTGCCGGAGTGGTAAGCCGGTGGTCGATTACAATAATGGTACCTGCTCTGAGGTGTTTCCAGAGCGGAATGTCCTTGAAAACCGGGCCATTGACTCTGGCAGACAAGTCACCCGAATAATCGTGAACAGACCATCCGACCAAGCTGATGTTATCGTCAAGGACCAAGATCTCTGTCCACTCCAACTGTGCCGTAGCCCCCGGGTAATTGAAGTATTCACTAACAATAACCTTCTGAGAAAACGCAGTACTTGTAAAATTGAGAAAACAAACGATCAATAACGTTAAGAAGTACGTAAACGGTTTCATTCTGTGAATTTATGCTTGTAAGAGTTTCATGTTTCCTGTACAATGATACAGAGATAATGAAAAAGGGGAGCATGAAATCATGCTCCCCTTTGGAATCCTAAGCTAAAATTTTTAGTGAAGCACAACCATTTGCTGGGTGTTGCTAAAGCCACCGATTACAGTTTGGATGGTGTAAACACCCGATGTTAATGAACCGGTAAGAACAGGAATTCTGTTTTCACCAGGGTTTAATACACCGTTAAAGGCTTCAAGGACAACATCACCGGCAAGGTTAAGCACTTTAACTGTAACAGGTTGTGTTGTTGCCATTGCTACACTAATAGTTGCTGCTGTGGTTGACGGGTTCGGGAAAATTCTGGAAACTACAGCATCGCCAACAAGAGATTCGTTAACACCCGACGTTGGTTTTTCAGTAACGACAGCCTTTTCCGAGGTAACGGAACCACATTCTGCAGTAACTTCACACCAGTATTCACCGGCATCAGCAGCTTCGAAGTTGGCCTTTGTAAATGTCGGAGCAATTTGACCTGTAACTGCAGTTCCATCCTTGAACCACTGGTACTGGACTGTACCGGCACCTGTTGCTTCAACCGTAAGTTCAAGGGTTTCTCCTGCTGCAACTTCAACAGTGGCTGCGGGCTGCGTAGTGATTGCTGTAGCAGCTTTCATAGCGACGGTTGCTGCGGATGAGTTAAGGTCACCACAAGCAGATGTGATTGTTACAGTATATTCACCGGCATTTGCTGCTGCCATATTGGTGATTTTGTACTCATTTGACGTAGCACCCGGAATAGGTGTACCATTGAGTTTCCATTGATACGTTACATTTCCACCACCACTAACGGCAACCGAAAGTATCGTTGAATCAGCAGGGCATACATCTGTTGAAGCAGGTTGCTGAGAAATCGCGGCAGGCGGTGCAATGTTAACCGAAATGGTTGCTTCCGATGTTACACTGCCATTTGAGGCTAATGAAACTCGAACAGTATATTCACCAGCGTGGGTAGCGGAAACATTGTTAATCACCAGAGTTGCGCTGTTGGAACCCGAGTACGATGCATCGTCACTAATACGCTGACCATTCTTAAACCATTCAATAACAAGGTCTTGTCCGGGTGGGTTGCTATAGGCCATTGCTGGGACAGAGACTGTTCCACCCGCACAAGCATCAATCGATGATTTTGTGAACTCGGTAAATACGCCTGTCGGGAATACACGGATTACTCGTGATTGGGCGGACTGACAGACACCTTCAATGACGCAATAGTAGTCGTTGCCGTAGTCAGCATTTGCAAAGTTGCGAATTTCCAGGCGGTTGCTCTTCGTTCCATAGTACTTGCGGCTCTCCGTAAGTTCGGTTTGTCCGCGGAACCACTGATATGACTGGGCTTCGTCAGGGAATTCAACTTCAACACTCATTGTAGCAGTTTCACCAATGATGCCGGCTACTGCTGTTGTCTGATTCACAATCTGAGTCTTACGTCCAACACGCAATGTAGCTTTGTTGGTAACAACATCACCACAAGAACCGTATCCGTTCACTTCGCACCAGTAAACACCAGAGGTGTTAAAATGTGCATTGTTGATAAAGAGAAGGGGACTGTTGACATTGGGAATCAGTTCGCCATCCTTGTACCAGCGGTAGGATTCAGCAGTACCACCGACCAGAGCAATCAGTGTGTCATTATCACCAAGACACAAGTTGCGATGATCGAGTTCACCAATAACAGTAAGTGGTTCAACGATGGTGAATTTACCAGAGACGCGGCTCTCGTTTGGTCTGTCCACACCTGTAATGCGAATCAGGCAATTTCCACGGAAACCAATTGACGGGGGAACCCAGGTAAATGCGGTGCTTAAAGGAGGTGCAATAATCCCGTATTCATCAGAGCCGTCACCGTAATCCTCGTCATCATCGTTTGCATTGAATTCAACGGTAACATTATCGTCAATCAGTGTATAGTTTGACCCGCCGTCAACTGAGTATTCAATCTTAACGGTTTTCATGCCGCATGCACGGAATACAATGTCGAACGGAACACCTGAGCACAACGTGTCACCAGCAGCAGGGCTGCTAATGGTGATGTACGGAGTATTGATATAAATCGGATTGTCTTCACCGCCCGGGGCTGGATACTGTGCTGTGTTCAAAGGATTGGTCGAAATGTCGTTCCACATACCGTCAGTTGAAATTGACGAATACACTAACTGGCCGGTAACGGCATCCCGCTCCTCGATACGTCTGATTCCAGCACCAATGGTGTTTGGAATGTACGACATCCAGGCACCGTCGACGTTTTGAATATCGTCAGCATAGGCATCTGTTGTGTAGTTGACAGTGGTGTTGTGACTTTGCACAAGGGCACTTCCGATGGGGCGTCCTGAACCGGCTGTATTATCCCAAATCAGGACAATATTTTTGGGATGTAACTGGCTGATCTTGTCGCCAACTAACGTACCATTCGTGGCAACATTTCCAGCAGGAAGAGCCAGCGAGGTTTGGTTCAACTGATAGGTGCGGATAAGATTTCCGTGGTGATCACCTAATGATACTTGCCAGTGAATGGTGTTACCGTAAGCAAATGTTAAATTATTTGTTGGGACAATATTTATCCAGAGTACCTTACTTGTTTGTCCCGGACCGGTTGAAAATTTGCTGTAGTTCGATTCCAAACTCTTGCCACCGGTGTACGAATACGTCATCGTGCCGTTGTCAAGATGCACATTCTGACCTCCGCCGGTGCTTGTAGGCATTGTGCTGTACACGGTTGATGCACCGGTGATGTAACGGTAGGTTGTATTCGGCTGAAGGCCGGTAAATGTAACCATTGAATAAAACGGCATTGTGTAAGCCGAGAAGTTACAACCGTTTTGTACCGACGACATTATATACTGGGGTACATAGTTGGTTGTAAGGTTCGGGGACGGAACAACGGTAATCGTTGGAAGGGTTTGCGCAGGAAGTCCGGGTAAGTTAAACCGCAGTGATGCGTTGCCTGAACCCGAGAAAATGAGGTTTGTAAATTCGGCTACACCACGGACGGCCTGTACGCTAACGGTACTTGTACCGCTAAGAGCCGGACCGGAAACAACGGAGAACGTAATCGTACCGAAGTAGTTTACATCAACCGTGTTATCCGGGCGATAAACCGTTATCTTGATCGGATTCATCGGATAACCTGTCCATGCTTGGTGCCAGGGACCAGTCATAACAGCGTACGAGGGAGCCGAAACTACATTGAATAAGTTGCTGGTTCCTGCTGTAAGGGCCTGGCCTGACAGAACAGATGCCGTGATTGATGCACCTGTTGTTACGGTGTTCCACGAAACGTTTGACAGTGTAGCAATATTTGAGCCTGCAGGAATTACAGCCGTTGTGGTACCAACGACTGAGCCGCTGCCACTTGCTGCCGTTAACTGTATCGTGGTTGTGGTTGACAGGTTGCTAACGGCTCCTGTGCCACTCACCGGTCGAACCACAACCGTAAATGGTGTGTTGACTGTTGGATTTTGGGGTGTAACTGACATTACCTTGAGTGCTGTGGCAGGCGCTGCCGTCGGCGAGTCAGAGGTAACAAAGATGTCGTCAAGCCGGATCCTAGGGCGAGTACCTGAGCCGTCACCGTCCTGGAAATATATCCAGCGGACCTGAACATACGACTGGTTTTCAAGTGAAGAAGGCATCGTCCAGCTAAATGCCTTGGGCGACGTACCATCAGTTGCGCTAACCAATTGTACGTAATCGCCGTTGCTACCAATGGCATCTATCCAGTTCCCGGATGTACCGATACGGTACTGAAGCCGAAGGTTATATGGACGAGTGCCGGTGGCTGTTACCTGGCTAACAAACGATACAGCAACGTTGGCTCGACCACTGGTACTAAGAGCCAGTATTGCTTCACCAGGATATCCGCAGTTACCCGAATTTGCTGACGATGTTTGAAGGAATGACATCCCGTTGGCATCGTCACCATTAATGCGGGCACCACCGGTCAGGTTGTAAACCTGTCCCCAGTCAGCCTTCGGCAGATCCTGAATCGAACCCTCGAATGGCTCAATGCGCCGGTCGAATACATGGAACATCATCGATGTCGGATATGTTCCGGCAGGGGACGATGATGCCCATGATGTGAACGAATAATTTCCGGATGCAAGATTATATGCTCCGGGGTTTGTTTGGGCTGTGCTAGTTTCAACGCCAGCCAACAACAATGTGCCTATTAAGGCAGTAAGGAGGATGAATCGGGTCATGATCTTTATGCGACACGCCGTTCAACAACTGTTATTTTCTATTCTAAACCATACGAAAGTATGGAACTTGCACAAAAAATCCGCATCATGGGGAAAACTCCTCTCACGATTCAGATTTCCAAATATACGCAGTGCAATGGTCACGCAACCACTTTTCAGTTTTACTGATTACGGCTGGCAAGGTTCCCGGATCGAAGGGAGAGGACAGATTACCACTCCTAACAATATCCAGAAACGGCATGCTTCCCCCTAGGTCGCAAACCGAAAGGTAACTATCAAATGCCGAGCCAATATCTTCAATTGCCCAGAAATTGTACTGGAGTGCACAGATACTGGCAAGCGTATAGTCAATGTAGTAGAAGGGCGATTCGTAGATATGGCGCTGAAGCTGCCATGCTCTCCCTTCCGAGGAAAGTGCGTCGTCGGTGCGATTCCTCCATGGCATGTATGTCTTTTCAAGGTGCTGCCACGTGTGACGGCGTTCATCCGGGGTTGCCTCGGGATGGTCATAAACCCAGTGCTGAAATTCGTCCACCATACACCCGTATGGAAGAAACAATATCGCACCCTGAAGATGCATGAATAAAAACCGGTCGGTTTGATCACCAAAGAATAAGTGCATCCATGGCGCCGTAAAGTATTCCATTGCCATGCTGTGAATTTCGCAGCTTTCCATGGTAGGCCACTGGTATTCCGGAACATCATAATTCCTGCTACGCCAGGATTGGAAGGCATGACCGGCTTCGTGTGTTAAAACTTCCACATCGTGTGTGGTATTGTTAAAGTTGGCGAAGATGAACGGTATTTTATAGCTCGCAAAGCTCGTGCAGTAGCCACCTGGGGCTTTGTTGTTTCGTGAATGGAGGTCCAGAAGGTTCCTTGACAGCATCATTTCAAAAAAACTGCCTGTTTCAGGGTGTAGTTCGTTGTACATCGTACGAGCAGCTTGCAATATTTCGGCATGTGTACCCCTTGGAGTTGGATTCCCATCAGGAAACTGCAGCTTTTCATCAGCAATGGTAAGATTTTCCAGGCCAAGCCTTTTAGCTTGCTGGTTGCGTAGGTCTGTTGCCAAGGGAACTACATACTTAATAACGGCATTTCTGTATTCTTCGATGTCCTCCCGGGTGTAATCAACGCGGCCCATCTCTACATACCGCATCTGAGTATACGATTGAAAGCCGAGTTTCTGCGCCATTTCAGTTCGAATTTGTACAAGGGAATGATACAGCGAGTCGAACTGTGGTCCGTTTTCTTTTAGAAAGAGGTTTAGCGCTTTTTGTGCAGCTACCCGGATTTCCCTGTTAGGGTCCTCCATCAATTTGCCGAGTGTACTCAGGTTGTAGCTTGTTCCGTTAACGTTGATCTGTGCCGAGGCTGTGAGTTCATTGTACTCATTGGTAATGGCTGATTCCTTTGTTAGCAGGTCTTTTACAGCCGGTGAGAATACGCGATGCGAATCAGACAGTCGTCGGATAAACAATTCCCCTTTGAGTGCAGCCACGGCATCTTTAAACGTACTGTTAATCAGTGCAAGTGATACCCACTGGAACGCTTCTGCAACGGAAGGAGAAACGTTGTCGAAAAACTCTTTTTCGGCTTTTGATTCTGCATTGGATACGTCCTGGGTGTAATGAACTTCGGCCAATGACTGCATGGTTGAATATGCGTTCCGAAGGTCATTCCATCGGTCAACGGCATCTATAACGGTTTGTGCATTCGGTGCAGTAATTATGGCATCTGCGATTTCCCGGGATTGAAGGGTAATGGCTGTTACGTCGGGTCTTGAATAGGGAAGCTGCTCAAAGGTGTATTCACGTACTTCGTGTTCTGTCACTGTATATCTCCTCGTAGTTTACGAATTAATTCTCTCGTTTGTGGTGTATATATGCTGTTTGGGTATTGTACCAAGAGCGTTGTCAATGCTGCTACAGCACTTTGAATTTCGTGTTTATCAGTCAAGATTTCTGCCATTAGCAGTAAGGCTTTGTCACCAAAGAGTGTTGATGGCACTTTTGAAATTACGGAATCCAGTTGCTGTACTGCCCGGGCAGTGTCGGTTAACAACAGACTTTCCTGAACAACTGCAATCCTTGCCTGATCGGCAAGATCTGGGTCAGCAGCAGTGTGAACAGCTTGTAAAAAACTGTTTGCAGACTCCGAGTGCTTCTGCTCGGTTTGCAACTGAAGACCGCGAATAAAATGCGATACGGCAAGACTGTCATCACCGGAGAGGAGAATGAGGCGCAGTCGTTCAATAGCATCGTTGGCGGGTAGTGAGGAAGGATGGCGGGAAACTTCCTGATACAGTACGCGGGCCTTACCAAGTTCATGTTCAAATAACAGGTAATCTGCTTTTTTAAATTTAGCGATTAATGAATACTCCTGTGGTCCACCCTCAACACGATTAATAAGATCGGCAACCTGCGCTGTCTGACCAAGTGCATAGTAAATATCTGCAAGCATCACCATGCCTTCCCACGATGCACTGGTACCGGGCCACCTGTTTGCCAGCAGTGAGAGTGTTTCCCGAGCCTCTTCGCTGTTGTGAAGCCTAGTTAATTGAAGCTGACCGATTCTGAGCAGTGCCTGTGCGCTGAGCGGATGTGTTGGATACTTGTCGACGATTGTTTGGTAGTTGGATAAAACTTCCTTAAGCGTTTCCGCTGATAGCGTAGTACGTGCCTGCGTAAGCTTCTGTTCAAGCGTCTGTGCCGATCCGTACGCTGCCGATAAGGCAACGTTGGGAGAGGCATGGGAGGCTTTAGAGTATGCGCTGAGTGCTACGTCGTATTGCTCAGCCTTGCGAGCAGCATCAGCAAACTGGAGGAGCGCCTGACCGTGTGCCTGTTCGGAATCATCGATCTGCTCAGCCAGGGTTAGTGCCTGAGGCCATTTACTGTTGTACTGCAGATGCCATAACTTTAACCGAAGTTGATCGGATGTGTTTGAGGGCAGGTGAGCCATTGCCTCATCAACGGCCTTCAAGCCACTGTCTGTAGCCGTAACGGCAGATAGTAAACCCAGGGCTTCAGTGAGATCACCGGTATTATTCACAATCGTGAATATTTCATTAACCGAGCTCCGGTAGTCACCTGTTGCTGCGTATAGCTTTTGTAACTGACGAGCATATTGCCATGCAGATCCGCTGAGGTCGCGAGCCTTCCTGTATGAATTAATGGCATCTTTTAAGAGGAAGGCATCCTCCTGGGCTTTCGCAACAGCGGCATAGGTTTCCTGGGAGTTATTGCCAATCTCCAACGCACGGTTCCAGAAATCAGTACCAGATTTGCCAAGCTTTACCGATAGGGTGCCCGCCAAAAGTGCAGTCTGCACGGAAGGGTGGTGCACAAGGTGCTCAGTAACAATGGGGAGAAGACCCGACAATTGCTGTAACCCCTGAAATGTCCGGACCACACCGTCAAAATACGCCTGGTTGTTAGGTGCTTTTTCATACAGCTCCAAATACAGCCGTGCTGCTCCACGCAGATCGCCTCCGGCTTCGAAGTTCTTTGCAAGGCGCTCTTGTTCGCTACTCTGGGCAAAGCCGGCTACAACGGTTGTAATGAGTGCTAGTAGGTATAAGAGGGTTTTCATTGTTACTGCTGCCAGTCCTCGGCAAGAAGCGGGAGTAAACCATACTGAATCGGTGCACTGGGAATCTGTACACGATTGTTATGGTCAATAATAATATTAATTTCTGAGCGATAGCCTTCCTTGCCTGCTATATAAACTCCCGGTTCGATAGAGAAGGTTGTCCCAGGCAGAAGCTGACGTGTGTCATCCGTTTCATAACTATCCATATTGACACCGGGTCCGTGCAGTTCAGTGGTAATGCTGTGTCCGGTTCTGTGTATAAACTCAGCACCGAATCCAGACTGGATAATGGAGGCACGGGCCGCGTTGTCAACTTCGCAACCTTTTATGTTTTGTTGTGCTTCAATGCGTTGTTGTACGAGTGTAATGGCGGCATCTCTGGCCTGCGTCACGCTATCAAATATCCGGGCATTATGCTCAGGAATTCTGTCGGATGTATATGCCATCCAGGTTAAATCAGCCCAAACTGATCCTGGCGCTGAACTTCTTGCCCAGCAGTCCAGCAGTAAGAGCATGTCGGGCTGAATTCTGCTGTGGGTTAAAGCGGTTGGCGCATAGTGAGGACTTGATGCATTCGTACCAATTGCTACGATTAAATCTCCGTCGGTTTCAAGTCCGCGTGACTGAAGTTCAGCAAGAATATGCTGCTGCACTTCGTATTCGGTGACGGTGCTGTTGGCAAGCAGGCGTTCGCGCACGAGTGAAAAGCCTTCGAACATTGCGTCCCGCAAGAGTCCGGCAGTGACCGCTGCTCCGGCAAGCTGTACATTCGATAGTACACTTGTCGTGTATTGTGAAATATCGGCGCTTGACACGATCGTGTGTCCAAAGCCCCTTACCATTTCAAGTGTGCCTGCATCAACCTTGCTAACAACAGGCAGGCTGCCATTGGGTGAATACTCCATGGCGAGAGTCTTGTAAGGGGCTAAGGTTTGCTGCACTGCAGATACCCACTCATGGTGTGTTGTGTAGTACTGTGCCGCAACGTCAAGATGGCGCAAGGGATGCTGCTCCATGGAGTGAACAACTTTAACCACTGTACCGTCAGCTGGGATTACTACCATCCAGCGACGTGTGCAGTGTGCATCTGGAGCAACGTTGAGCGTTGTCCAGGCAATTGAATTCGAGCCACGAAAATCATATAAAGCCCAGGCATCAATACCGTGTGCTCTGAGTATTTGCTGGATGTATGCTGTATTAAGTACCATGGTGGTGTCCGGTAAATAAGGTTAACAGTTTTTCAGAAAGGATTGCAGCGGCCTGCAGTGGGTGAAGGGTGCCCGAGCCGACCTGATTGTGCAGGGTCTGAATAAAATCACTCCCAAGTGATGACTTCATGATAGCGTCGGAAATAACTTGTTGCTTGAGAGATTGAAACCAGTCTGCATTCTGACGGCTACGTTTTGCAGTAAGAGCCGAATTACGTGAATGATCGAAATAGTTATCAATTGCATTCACCAGCATGGCGATATCAGGTACGGCCCCGGAGCTGCTGCACAGAACCGGTGGATTCCATGACAGGTCTGGCGGTTGCATGTAGCGCAGTGCGCCCGTTAGGATGTTATTAGCCCGCCGGGCAGCGGCGCTGTCAAGATCTGATTTGTTAACGGCAATGATGTCCGCCACTTCCATGATACCGCGTTTTATTCCCTGAACATCATCGCCCGCATTTGGCAGAACCAGCAGTACGAATACATCAACCATATTGGCAACGCTCACTTCGCTCTGGCCAACACCAACGGTTTCCACCAGAATAACGGTAAAACCTGCAGCTTCGCACAGGGCTATACTTTCGCGGGTAGAGCGCGTGGTTCCACCAAGCTCCAGTTTTGATGGTGAGGATCTGATAAAGGCATTGGGCTGAGCGCTCAGAAGTGGCATTCGAACAATATCTCCCAAGACGCTTCCGCCGGAGCGGTGACTCGTAGGATCAATGGTCAGCACGGCTACACGATCGCCACGAGAGACATAATACATGCCGAGTGCTTCGATCATTGAGCTTTTTCCAACCCCGGGAACACCGCTTAATGCAATTCGCCTGGTAGGTGATTGCTTGTTAGCTGATAGTTCAACGATCAGGGTTCGTGCGAATTCGATATCAGAGGTAGCAGAACTTTCAACCACCGAGATCATCTCGGCCAGCGTCCGGCGATGTCCGGAGCGGAGTTTTCGCACAACGGATGGGATCGAAGGAGCCTCAGACATCGGTTACTCTACGGTTACGCTTTTTGCCAAATTCCGGGGCATATCCACATTACAGCCGCGGGCTACAGCCACATAGTAGGCAAACAGCTGCAGTGGAATCGATGCAAGAACCGGTGTTAAGAGCGGCAAGGTCTCCGGAATGTAAATAACATGATCGGCAACAGTTTGCATTAGCGTATCACCATCAGTAGCAATTGCAATCACCTTACCTCTGCGGGCGCGTACTTCCTGGATTCCCGACAGTACTTTGTCATAGATCTCATCGTGCGGGGCAATGAAAACCACCGGCATATTTTCATCAATAAGGGCAATGGGTCCGTGTTTCATTTCGGCAGCCGGGTAGCCTTCGGCATGCACGTATGAAATTTCTTTCAGCTTCAGGGCACCTTCGAGAGCTACCGGGAAGTTAAGCCCCCTACCAAGGTACAGTGAATTTGATACTGTGCTGTAAAGGTTTGCAATTCGTTCAACCTCATCAGCGCGCTGCAGTACCTGCTGCATTTGCTCGGGAAGAGCTTCAAGAGCTTGTGCAATTTTCCTGCCTTCATCAATGCCCAGATTGCGCATCCTCCCCAGCAAAAGGGCAAATTGAACGAGTACGCACAGTTGTGACGTAAATGCTTTTGTACTTGCAACGCCAATTTCAGGACCGGCATGCAGATACACACCGGCATCCGTTTCGCGAGCAATGGTAGAACCAACCACGTTTACCATGCCAAGAACGGTTGCGCCTCGCTTTTTTGCTTCGCGGATTGCCGCCAGGGTATCTGCCGTTTCTCCACTCTGCGAAATGGCAACCACAACGTCATCCGGTTCAATGATGGGGTCGCGATACCGGAATTCACTGGCATATTCAACTTCAACCGGAATTCTGGCAAGTGATTCTATCAGGTATTCACCAACAAGCGCGGCATGCCAGCTTGTTCCGCATGCAGTGATAATAATCCTCCGGGCATTCCGCAGCTGTTCATGTACTCCTGACAGACCTCCCAGCCGAACGGTTCCGTCGTGTGCCTGTAGCCGACCTCGAAAGCCGTCACGAAACGTTGTTGGCTGCTCAAAAATTTCCTTCAGCATGAAATGTGGGAAACCGCCTCGCTCCAGCTGGTTTAACTCGAACGAAATCTCTTCGATTTCTCCGTGGGTTTGCTCGTTGCTAATGGTTTTGGTTACATAGCCGTCGGGACGTACAATGGCCATCTCGTTTTCTTGCAGATACATTACACTCCGCGTATGAGCAATGATGGCTGATGCATCCGATGCAACAATATATTCGTTCTTGCCAACGCCAAGAATCATAGGACTGCCACGACGTGCGGCAATCAGCAGGTCAGGTTCTACGGTGCTTACAACCACCAGCCCGAAGGTTCCTTCAACTTCGTTCAGTGCTGTTTGAACGGCCAGTTCCAGATCACCCAGCTTTTCGTACAGCATGCCAATAAAAACGGCAAGGACTTCCGAATCGGTGTCAGAAGTAAATGTAAGCCCCGCACCTTCCAACTGCTTCTTGATGGTTAGGTAGTTCTCGATAATTCCATTGTGTACCAGCGAAATTCTTCCCGAATGGTCGGTATGCGGGTGAGCATTCCTGTCAGTAGGTTCTCCGTGAGTAGCCCACCGGGTATGACCGATTCCAAGCGTACCGTCGATTTCGGCAAGATTTAATGTCTTCTCAAGTTCACGAACCCTGCCGGCTTTTTTCGAAATGAACAGACTACCGTTATCAACGACACAAATACCGGCACTATCGTATCCGCGGTATTCCATCCTTTGTAAACCTTCAACAAGAAGGCCGGCTGCATTCTGCTGTCCGATATATCCTACAATTCCACACATAATTCGAGCTTTACGTTTAAATATCAAACAAAATTAGCGAAACAACAACAGCAGTTAGAGGTCTTACCTGTAGAGCGGAGTGTTTTGTTTCTGAATAACAAGTCCCTGCAACTGCGGGGCAGCAGCAGAAAAACGGAGAAAAAAGCCCCGGTTGAATCCGGTGGGAACCCAGTTCAAACTTAAATTCCAGCAGTGTATTTGTTTCCGAATGTCGATGATAGGGCTGTTCACTGTCTGGTTTAAAATATCATAGCTTCCCATGGCCGACACCGATAACGTTTGTGTTACCGTAAGATTGCCCTGAAACGCCAGGAATAATGACTCGGTCATGTAGTCAGGTGTTGGCTTGTTTACCGCATAAGCCAGCGATAACGAAATATTCCACGGCATTGTAAGTGGCTGCCAACCGGGCGAGGTATCTCCAAACAAATCAATAGCTTCCTCCTGGAAGTTCAGACGTTGCCCAAACCGATTGCGCAGCGTTGCTCCGTCTTGGGTGGTATCGCTGCTTTCCTGATGGTATGTGCGCGGTTCAAAGTTGACGCCTGCAGAACTAAAACGTGTACCAAGCTGAACCGACATACTAGTTAGCCTGGCTAGCCCGCCTCCTACACGCTCACCTGTCCACCGGTTAACATCCCGCCAAACCATCCTGCCGGTTGCTTCATCCTGGACAAGGTCCTGGTCATAAACATTAAAAACACCTGATGCAGAAAATTCAATTGCGTCAAGTACGGGTGATCGCAGGCTGAAGCTAATCGGCCGAAGTCGCAGCGAGTCCGATGCAAGGTTGTAGGAGGTGTTAAGTGTAAATGTCAGCACATCGAACGGTCGGGGAGCAACCGTATCGGCAGTATCAGATTCCGGTTTAATACTAATTTTATTGAGCAGACTCAGAGTTATGTTAGCCTGCTGTTCTGGCGATGCAAGCTGTCCTGCTGGTGCAAACCTGTGATACCGGGTTTGCCTGCCCGTAATGGGGCTGGTGAGGTAGCCATAAAAACCAAGTGACGAGTCACTTTGATCAGGGATATAGGTAATCCCGACGACTGGCTGAAGGGTATGCCGTATGGCACTAATACCAAAAATCCTTGGATAAGCCATCCCATACAGAAATGTGCTGGCTGCAACACCAGCGCCATAGGTATACTCTCTGAATAGTCCGTTGCTTCGTGTAATGTTCAGCGTTGAGTCTGCCGGATTAATGCTCTGTGTATACTGCTGAGCATACCAGTTTTCGCTGTAGCTGATTGTTGGCTGAAGAGTAAAATATCCAATCTTCGGCGAGATTGTAATTGCCGGTCTGTGTTCGATGGTGGTGTATTCAGTCCTGACAAACGGATCGGTTTCAGAGGTCCTCAATGAGCTGTGGAAATATCTGCCTACCACGCGATATTGGACGCTTACATCGGCAAGCCAGTTTGCAGTGTTTTTCAGGGAGCGTAGTGGAAACCACTGTGGTATTGAAAGATTTACCGTAGGTGAGTTGGTTACGGAACCGTTAACCATGTTTTCGTCACGGACCATGTTCAGGTTCAGCGTTGTACCATTAAAAAACGAGCGCTGGTAGGATGCTGTTGACCGTGCAATTTGCTGTAACCGGTCGTATGGATTAAAGGACGTATTTTGATAATACTTCTGTGAGGTGAGAAGTACGTTAACAGCGATGTTTTCCATCGGACGCAACTGCTGGCTGTGATTGACTGAGATCCCAAGGTTCATCTGGTACGGACTATCAGTGTTAAACCGAGTGTATCCGTATCTGAACTCCGCATTTCCGCTAAAGTAATCCCGCAGTGCCCACCGCGACCTGTTGTAGAGCGTAAAACCACCCTTGGTTGTGATATCTGCAGTAAGCTCAGTGTCGAAATAATCACTGATGGCAAAATAATACCCAAGGTTTTGCAGTGCAACGCCACGATTGCTTGTAATCAGCGGAGATGGCATGATGAAGCCGGAGCGGCGACCATGTTCGGTACTAAAGAACAAACCAAAGGGTAATGCAAATACCGGTATATCTTCTACATACAGTATTACGGGATTTAAATAAATTTTATTTTCCAGTTCAATTTTCATTTTGGGGGAGTTAAAGTAAAAGTGTGGTTTCGGTGCATCACAGGTTGTGTAGCATCCGTCCTCTACAAAGGCAGTTCTTTGTCCAACCCGCTTGATTCTGTCACCGTAGTAAAAGCCCCCTTCCACTGTGGTTTCTCCGAAAACAACATTCCCTTTTCCGGTTTTAAAGTTGTACGTCATTCGTGCGCCGGCAAATTCCTGACCGTTATCGGAAAACACCGGGAAGCCAACCTGTCGCCCGGCTGAGTCAGATGAAGGCTGAGCGGTAATCGTGCTGGTCCCAAAATCCATGTCAATACGATTTGCCTCAAGCTTCTGCTGCTCATACGAAACAACACTTTTGCCGCGCAGGTACATCGTTTTTGTGCCGGCACGGTAGTGTACGGTATCGCGAGCCCTGATATACACAATTGTGTCGATATCGTGTCGCCTGACGGTGTCAGTCTGTTGGTCAGTAGTGTCGGCTTGTTGGGGTGGGCTGACCGGATTTTGCGGTGCAGGCACTAATAAACCTGCCCACATCGGAGCACAACACATACACAACAGGAGCAGGCGAATGCAATTCATCTAGTGAAAGTAGCGTCGCTGGTACGCCTGAGGGATTGAAATTGAAAGGGGCTTGGGCATGGGCTGGTTTATTCTAACGTTCGTTAGTGTTATCGAGACAGATTGCTGCCGCCGTACTCCGTCGATGTAAATGTGGTGAGCAACGGCTACCGAGTCAGTCATTTCGATGTTTGTAAAAACAACATCAAGCAGTATCTGCGATGTCGTGTCCTTTCGCTGATACTGCAGGACCACGTTCCTGGTGGTGTCAACCAGAAGATACTCGGTTACCAGCGAGTCCCTGCTAACAAACAGGACATGTTCCCCTGGACGGTTTGCAGGGGAAAAGCGCTGCGCATTTCCGGGAACACCGCCTTTAAGCAGTATCATGAATTCTGCAGCAGAAACCGGAAGATGTGCAGCCGATAGCAGGTCAGGGTTGTTGGGGTTGCCATACCAAACCTGCTGCTCCAGGTAATTTACAAGTACAAAACTGTCGGCCGTTGCATACATGCGTGCCATGGTAATCCCAAATGGACCGTTCATGGTGACCAGGTAATTTCCGGCTGAGTCGAGTTCTGCCTGAAATGAAGCACCCGGAACTGAGCGGTTGCCGGATGCCGATAGTGTGCCTTCCACCATCATCGTCACGATGTGCGAAGCACAGTTGGGCGCCATACCTGCAGGCGAATGTGCAATGGCATAGACAGTAGCACAGCAGATTAGGAGATATGGAAGTATCCTGAACATCGTAGTTTACAGTTTCTGTACAAATATCTAACTTGAAGAGAGCTTTTTATGGTTTACGTAACTCGCAAGGCAATGTTCTCGGCTGCACACCGGTTGTATAACCCAACGTTTACTGACGAACAGAACGATGCCATCTTTGATAAGTGCAATAATCCGTTTGGTCATGGTCACAATTACGTACTGGAAGTTACATTGTGCGGCTTACCTGATCCCGCCACAGGATATGTGATTGACTTAAAGGTTTTGAAGAAGATTATTGATGAGCAGGTTGTGGATCATGTAGACCACAAGCACCTTAATTATGATGTTGAATTTCTGCGCGGTGTAATTCCAACGGTAGAAAACTTATGCGTGATCTTCTGGAAGCGTCTTGTACATGCACTGCCAAGCGGAACCCTGTTCTCGGTCCGCTTGCATGAGAGCGACTCAAATTCTGCCGAATACAGGGGTGAACCGGTAGAGGTAACAACGTGGGAGAGTGGCAGTCATGAATAACTCAAAATTATATCCTAAGGCAGACAGCAAGGGTAGGCCTCTTTTTGATTCGAACGGAAATCTGGAGTTACATCCGGCGGAGCTGGATGAAATGCAGCGAGAGCTTGAACAGAAATATGCTGAGATTTTCGACATTTTACGAATCGACAGAAACGATTCGAACAGCACGCGCACACCGCAACGTCTTGCCAAGATGTGGGTACGCGAACTCTATGCCGGACGTTTTACAAAGCCCCCTGAGATAACGGTATTCCCAAACCGGAGAAAGGTTGACGGACTTGTCATTTCAAAAGGAATCAAGGTCATGAGCGTGTGCAGTCACCACTGGCAGCCGATTTCCGGGACATGTTCAATTGGCTATATCCCCACCGATAAAGTAATCGGATTGAGTAAGTTCACCCGTATCGTTGACTGGTTTTCCCGGCGCGGACAGATACAGGAAGAACTTGGTGAGCAGATTGCCGATTATCTTGTTGAGCTGCTTAATCCGCTTGCTCTTGGCGTTGTGATTAATGCACGCCATTACTGCATGGTTGCCCGCGGTGTTGAAGCCGACGAGCATAGCACCATGGTTACTAGCGTTGTCAGGGGGCTTATGGCTACGAGCCATGCCCTGAGAACAGAGTTCTTGAAATTAGCTGAATGAACAAATGAAATGGGAAACATGCGACTCAGAATGGTGGGAGTCTGGTAGGGTACTTGCCGGTGTTGACGAAGCCGGCAGAGGAGCACTGGCCGGACCGGTGGTTGCCGCAGCCGTGATTCTGGACCCCTGCTGTATTCCTGTGGGAATTGCCGATAGCAAGAAGCTCACCGCACTGCGCAGAAATGAGTTAGCTACTGCAATACGGCAGAGTGCTCTGGCGATTGGAGTTGGTAGGGTAGAGGCTGCCGATATTGATGCAATCAATATCTTACAGGCAACGTTTCGGGCGATGCACCTTGCCCTGAATAACCTTGAGCCTGCTGTTCCTGACTATGTAATTGTTGACGGAAACAGGTTTAAACCCTGGAAGGTTGAGCACCGATGCATTGTACGGGGCGACGCGATATCTGTTTCGATTGGTGCTGCTTCAATCATTGCAAAAACCGTCAGAGACGATATCATGAGCAGTACAATTCATACCCGGTATCCGTTGTACGGTTTTCATGAGCACAAAGGTTACGGTACCGAAGCTCATCGGTTGGCCATTATCCAACATGGTCATTGTTTGGAACACAGAAAAACCTTTTTAACACGGGTCGTGCGTGAACGTCACTCTTGATACGGCAGGCTGGTTAATGGTAATCCTGCCGGTGATAGCTGCGCTATCAGCAGGTTTGTATGCAGCACGCCAACGGCAGTCACCGTACGGTCAGGTTGTTGGATACGTGCTGGCAGGGCGCAGTCTCACAGCACCGTTTTTTGTTGCCTCTCTGGTAGCAACGTGGTATGGTAATGTGCTTGGTTCCGGCGAGTTTATTCTTCGGAATGGTATTGCGTTCATGGTTTGCCTTGGGTTGCCGTATTACGTGATGGGTATTCTCTACGGCTGCTTTTTTGCCTCCAGGATTCGGACAACAGAGATAATTTCTATTCCGGATGTGATACGTAAACGTTTTGGCGTAACGGCATCAAAATGGGCCGCCATCGCCGTGTTGGTGATTGGTTCTCCGGCACCCTATGTACTGGCTCTTGGCGTATTTCTGCATACCATTACAGGCATCGACGTATGGATATGTGTTGTGAGCGGTGCGGTTGTGAGTGTTGTGATCGTTGCCAAGGGCGGACTTCGGAGTGATGTTGCAGCCAATGTTGTACAGGTCGTGCTCATGTACGCTGGATTTATTGCGCTCACTGTTGCCTGTATTTCCCACTTTGGTACAGACTCACTGATAAGCTCGGTACCTGCCCAGCTTACCGAGATTCCTGGTCCGATTGGCTGGTCAGGCATTGTTGTCTGGTTTTTCATTGCAATGCAGACCTTTGTGGACCCCAATTTCTTTATGCGCGCTGCTGCAGCCCGAACCCCGGGCACTGCACGTAAGGGGATGTTCTGGAGTGTTGCATGCTGGGTTGTCTTTGACATACTTCAGCTGATAACCGGTCTGTATGGAATTGCTCACCTTCCGGTCCATGATGGAGCATCGCACTACCTGCTGACAGCCGAAGCAGTGCTGCCAGATGTCTGGAAAGGGCTATTCCTGACATCTGTGCTTGCTACCATCATTTCTACGCTGGACGGCTATATCCTGGTGAGCGCAACCACGGTGGGCTACGACCTCTGGCCTTGGAAGAACCATTCTGAAAAATTCAGATTATTTACTGGTTTATCCGTTGCCTCGGTGTTAAGTATTGTTCTGGCTATCACCGTCCCCAGTATCATCAACCTTATCGAACTCCTTGCATCGATTGCAGTACCCGGTTTATTGCTGCCGCTCATTCTTGCCCTTCGTCCCGCGCAGAGGGGGAGAGGTGTCCGTCGTGGACGCCTCCCGGACTGGACGCTCATTGTGGTGCCAATGGTAACGGCTCTCCTTACCCATCTGGTAAACAATCTGTTCCTGCATGTTGTTGAACCAATGTTTGCCGGTATTTTGGTATCAGTTTTACTGGCACCGTTTATTACCAGAGAGCATGTTTACAATTAGCGGCTCGTTTTTCACAATTGGAAATCTTCTCAGCCTGCTGCGGATTTTAATGACAGTCCCGGCAGTGTACTTGTTGTTGCAGAACCAGCGGATGTATGCGCTGGTTGTGTGCGTCATGGCGGCAATTAGCGATTATTTGGATGGTGCCGTATCCAGAGCAACCGGGACTGTCAGCGAGTGGGGACGCATTCTGGATCCGGTTGCCGACAAAGTATTTGTTGCCGGTGTTGTTGTTACTCTCTTGTACCTATCGCTACTTCCACTGTGGTTTGTTTCGATCGTCCTGCTTCGCGATGTACTCATTATTGCTGGAAGCTTTATCATGCGACGGCGCACCGATACCACAGCCCCTTCAATGCTTACAGGAAAAATTGCCGTAACTGCCATTGCCATTACGGGCATTGTGTCCATCATGGATGTTGGTGACTATCTTATCACATTCATGGTTGTCACCACAATGCTGATGGCTCTATCTTTGTGGGATTACTCAAGAAGATTCTATGGGACTATTCGATAAACTAAAAAAGGCCGTTACAGGCGTTACGGAGAAACTGGCGTTTAACCGGTTAACCGAAGGTCTTGCAAAAACGCGTGATAATATTGTTGGACGAATCCGGACGGCCTTGTTTGCGGGAAGAAAGATCGATCAGGGCCTTCTTGATGAAATTGAGGAAATTTTAATCACGTCGGACGTTGGCGTTACGGCTACAGGTAAGATTATCCAGCGTCTTCGTGAGCGCGTTAAAAAGGACAAACTGGAAAATGCAGATACCATCGTTGACGTTCTGAAGGAAGAAATTGCCGACATGCTGGTGTCGAGTCCGTCCGCTGATAATGATCGTTTGTTTACGATCGACGAAGAACGGAAACCCCACGTTATCCTTGTTATCGGCGTAAACGGAGTTGGGAAGACTACAACGATTGGTAAACTTGCTTATAACTACAAGTCGGCTGGCAAATCAGTGCTTATCGGTGCAGCGGACACGTTCCGGGCAGCAGCCAACGAACAGCTCGAAGTTTGGGCTGAACGCGCCGGCGTTGATATTGTACGGCAAAAGCAAGGTGCCGATCCGGCTGCCGTCGCCTACGATACCCTCACGTCTGCCCATGCCCGAGGCACTGACGTTGTGATTATTGATACCGCCGGACGCCTTCATAACAAAGGCGGGCTGATGCAGGAACTTGAAAAAATCAGCCGGGTAATGAAGAAGGTTAAGGCAACAGCACCCGATGACGTGTATCTGGTGTTAGATGCAACCACGGGACAGAACGCCCTGGTGCAAGCACGAGAGTTCTCTAAGGTAGCATCGATAACCGGCATTGTACTCACGAAACTTGATGGTACGGCAAAGGGTGGTGCTGTCCTGGCCATTGCCGACGGATTAAGTATCCCTGTTCGCTATATCGGATTGGGCGAAAAAATCAGCGATCTGCAGGTGTTTGAACCGGTTGCCTTTGTTGAAGCAATGTTTGGTGACAAAGAATCTCCCGCTATCGTTCAACACCCGGCAGAAGGTCGTGAAGCGTAAACAACGCAGATACTGGCAAAAACCCTGGTTTTGGATGTACATTGTTGCGCTTGTGTGTGCTACAATGCTTGTTGTTTTTACCTGGGAAATTGTTCGCGAAGCAAGAAATGCTTTGGGTTTTTCGCGTGCGGTTGGCGTTAACATTAGCAGTATGGTTGTTGTTAAAGATGAATATCATCCTCCAGCTGATAGTCTGCTTCAGCCTACTCAGTTAGCCGTAGTTCTTGAGGTAGCTATGAAGGCAGATCAGCTTAATAAACGCAAAGCAACAGTTACGCAAAAACGAAAAGAATTTGCGAATGTCTTAAACAACGCAACCTTTGGTCTGAATGAATACCGGTGGGCACGGTTCAAAACTGCCCAGGTGCTGCAGGCTTCGGATACCACCGAGCTTGGTACGCTGTTCAGACAATTGCAGCATCCAGGGTTACAATCCCATGTGTTATCCAGAATGATTCAGAATAATCTGGATTCCGAATTACTCGTGCCGTCCAAATAAATTTTCCACGACCGTCACGTCCTTGAACAGTTGACGTACTAATGCTCTATGGTACGGAGCATTATCTTCTTTTTTCTTGTAGGGTCCTGGGCTATGGCTCAGATTCCCCGCCAGTTTACGCTGCAACTCTACCTTGAAACAAATCAGATCCCACTGCAGGGGAGCCATGACCTGGCTGTATTCTGGTATGGCCAGCCGGTAGGAGGTACTGCCGAGCATTCTGAGAACTTCGTAACTCAGGCTAGTGACGGTATCGTAACGTTAACTCTGGGTAGCACTGTTCCGCTGCCACTGACACTTCTGCAAAGGGGCTTAGTCTGGCTTGGGATCAGTATCGATGGAGCACCGGAGCTCCTGCCGCGGACAGCATTAAACAGTGTTCCGTATTCCTTATTTACACATCATGCCAACATAGCCGATGCCCTGTCGCCCGATGTTACCGGGGTTGTAACCTCTGTTAATGAAGTGGCAGGCAGGGTAGAACTTGTGGCCGGACGTGGCGTCACGATTTCACGTGACGGTCACACCTTAACCCTGGAGGCATCAAGGTCATTCGCACGGGGACAAGTAAAGGGGACTGCAGGAGTGTTTGAATATACGGTTAGCCCTGGCATCGAAATCCCGTCCGAAGCTACGATTGCTGCATCCGTTCTCAGCAACACCTACATTGGAGTATCGGTACGCAACATAGACTACCAAACCAACACTATCACGCTCTGCACGGCAGCACCATTAACAGATACAGAACTAATTCAGTGGGTAATATATTAACCCAAATTATTAAAACATTATTAAAGGGATTTGTAATGAAAAACGTACTTTGTCTTGCATTTGTTGGGTTTGCTGCACTCTGCTGCAGCTCGGGCTTATATGGGCAGAGTCAAACGACTGGTACACTCAACCTTCGGAGCACGCAACCAGCTACCGTCTCGCTTTCCATTCCTCAAACTGGAGTTACCGGTTACACGGTATTATTGCCGCCGGCGGTTGGGGCCTCCGGGCAGGCACTCACGGCTACCAACGTTTCGGGTAATACGATAGAACTTGGATGGACCAATGCCGAGTTCTGGCATCTAACCGGCACAGCAATTACTACTGGCGGAACATCATCAGGGCAGCAGTATCTTGGTACGAGCAATGCTCAGGACCTGGTTCTTGCTTCGAATGCAACCGAGGTAATACGGATCATTGGCATAAACGGTCCGTCGGAAGGCTTTGTTGGCGTAGGAACTGCTAATCCCGTAAGCTTGGTTGACGTGCAGGGTACGGTGTCGTTAACCAACAGCGGTACTGCTTCGGAGCTTCGCCTATACGAACCTTCAGCTTCGGGAACAGAATATTCTGCCTTTAAAGCCGGAGCACAGTCAGCATCAGTTACATATACGCTGCCTTCTGCTGCTCCAACTCAGAGCGGGATGGTGCTCACGGGGGATGCCACGGGAAGTTTGTCATGGCAGAGCGCCCTGTTTGCTATCCTGAACGGACTCTTTACTCCAACCCCCGGAGCCCATATTCACGTGATTCCCGTCGGCGGAACAATCACTGCCTCGAGTGTACCAATCGTTACCGTCATCAATGACGCAGGCACTACCATTGGTATTAGCGTTACAAATCGCGACTACGTAAATGGAAACATTACTGTCGAGACTTCGGTTGGATTGTCGGCTACCGACCGGATCGCCTGGGCGGTATTAAATCCGTAACTCATTCGATTTTCAATGGGATTATGACTGGGACTACACGATATCTGATGTTCCTGTGTATCAGCATCACCGCCTGCCATAACTGGTGCAGGGCTCAGGAATTAACGGCAACCCGCCTTCACTTGTCGGGTAGTCCGTGGAACGGAACGTCAGGAGCAGCACTGTACACGGATGATGTAATCCCTCTGGTTGTTGCAAATCTTTCCACTCCCGGACAACCAATTCGATTCCTTGGTGGGCCTTCTGGTCTGGTACGGGCCATGGAAATCGGAGCAGCGGCAGAAACCTGGATACGCGGTTCATTAAGTGTGGGAGTACTGACCGGTGCGGCTGCGGGTGAAGTAGCCAGGATAGGAACAATTCCGGCAACAGGTGGAACAGGACTAACGGTTGACCTTAGTGGCACCTCTACAAGTAGCGGTATTCAGATAGTAAATATTGGTAATACCGGAACAGCGGATGCAGGCATACTAATTTCAAGTACGGCCAATGGCACAGGCACAGGTATCCGCATTGGCAGTCCGTCAGGAGGGGCATTGGCAACATTGGGTACAGCTGTAGATATAACCGGTGGAACCGGACTGCGCTACAATGCGTTAAGTGCAGCTTCGGGGACAGCGGTTGAAATTGGCGGTACAACTGCGCCACAGCGTGGTGTTGATGCCATCGTAGCCGGACTTCACAGTATTGGGGTGGTGGCACGGGCAAGTTCCGTGGGGTCCGGTGTTGTTGGCCTGTCATATTCAGCATCATATACCGGTGTACCTCTTATCGAGCGGACCGGTGTTTATGGTGAATCTGCATCGAATTCAAATGTTGCTGCTGACACACTGATCGGTGTTCGCGGGGTTGTACGCAGAGGCGGTCCTGGAGGAACATCAACGTTTTCAGTAGGCGTACTTGGTGAAGCAAAAAACAATGCAGTGGTCCACTCAGGGTATAACGTTGGAGTGATGGGGTTGGCAGAATTCACACCACAAGGACAGGGTGAGGTAATTGCCGGATTGTTCGTCAGCGAAACCAGTGGTATGTCGGCTGTCCACCTTGGTGGCGACGTTATGCTCGGAAGCCACGAAAACTACCGTCCTAATCAGGTTCCAGCTACCAGGTTTCCACAGAATTCACAAACCCTTACACACATGTTCTCGCACAAAACAAGTGGTAGCACAACAATTGTGAATGAGCAGACTGTTAATGTTCCTACTGGGAGTATGCTCTCGAACATGGTGCTGGAAGAAACAACGATCGTCCGGTTTATTACTGGAGTGAATGGCATTGACGTAACAGGATTCATGGGGGGAACGCATGGAAGGATGATAATATTATTTAATGTAGGTGACAGACTGTCCATTCATAATAATGCAATTCAGAGTAATCCGGAAAATCGGATTCTCACGCCGGAGGGGCGCCTGTTAAACCTGCTTCACAACGAAGCCGTAACGCTATGGTACGATTCTACAGTAATGCGATGGCGCGCATTTGGCATAGCGCGATAACTGCTATTGCGGCACTGTTATTTTTAAGCGCAGAGTCAGGAGCAGAGCAATTCTGCACCCGTGTGGTGGGGATTGATACCTGCACAAGCACAGTGTACGTTGAGTCAACGTTGATGTTGTCTGTACAGGATACTATCATCGTTTATCAGGCGCAAGGTGCCATCACAAACAGCGATGGCGATCTTATTGGTCTTGGTCATGCCGGCGAATGGAGCATTCACACCGTAGTAATGATAAGCCAGCATACGATAGTCCTCCGGCCGAACGTTCCCTATTATGATTCGGAAGGCAGTGTGCAGGTTTGCCGTGTCCTGGGAGGCAGCGTCGTCCGTATCACCTCAAATCTGAATGTTTTGCCATTTACCGACGGAGTGGGTGGCATCTGTTCAATTGTTGCTGACACCGTGGAACTCGATGCCATCATTGATGCAGCTGGAAGGGGCTTCCGGGGTGGATGGGGAAGCTTGAATAGCTACGATACATGTGTTCAGGAAACGTCAAACACATGGCTCAGCGGGATTGGTGGTGGTAAGGGAATCGGTCTGAGTGTCGAGGATGAACGGTTCAATGCGGGAAGAGGTAACCGTGACATTGGCGGTGGCGGCGGTAATGCCCGAAATGCCGGTGGTGGCGGTGGTGGATCGGTTGCTGGACGTGGTGGCAATGGCGGATACCAAACAAGTGAGTTCGGTTCGTTGCCATTGGGTGGACATGGCGGAACTTCTGTGCTCTTTCACTCAACTCACCGGGTATTCTTGGGCGGAGGGGGCGGAGGCGGACATCAAAATGACCACTTGGGTACTGCGGGCGGTGCGGGTGGCGGTGTTGTTCTTATAATTGCAAAGGTTATTAAGTGGTTGGAGAACGGCCGAATCTTTGTATCCGGTTCAGGTGCCGAGACAGCCATTGCTGATGGGGCCGGTGGCGGAGGGGGCGGAGGTACAATTTGGATACAGTGTGATTCTGTTGTTATACCAAAGCCCCTTCACACACCATTTCAACTTGGTGTACAAGGTGGTGCCGGTGGACATACATTCTCGGAATATCGTCGGTACGGCCCAGGCGGTGGAGGTGCGGGAGGCGTTGCCATACTGTCTGCATCCGTCCGCAGTGCGCCGCTGACTGCCAACGTTGAGGGAGGGGCGGCAGGCAGAGTATATACCGCAGACAGTTCCAACGGTGTTGATGGGTACGGGGCTGAGGCAGGAGCCGACGGTATTGTTCTTGGTGACGCATCAATTCCGGAGTATGCCATTCAGCCATGCACTGACCCTGGCATCCTGCTACGGGTACTGGATACCGCAGCACCTGCCGGTTCAACAGTGAGTATTCCGGTTGAAGTTGAATTAACATCTCCTTTGCCGGTTGGTGTTTCACTTCGTATCCGTATTCGGGCTAGGGCAACGTCGTTGTGGCCTTTGGGCCCGTTTTGGTGGAGTGGTCGAAGATATACCAAACGGTATGCGCAGATTACGCTGTCACCAATAACAGAACGTACATCAGTTTACTATATTCCGTACCAGTGTTTGCTTGGGGACAGCGCAGAAGTGGGTGTTGTTATTGACTCGGTTGATGTAGATCCGCCAGAGTTCCGTGTCACGGTCCTTCGCAATGGACGCTTTCAAACGTCCGACGTTTGCTACGCAACCGGTTCAGCACGGCTCTTTGATCAGACGTACCGTCCCGGCTATCCAGCTATCAATGATTACGAGGCAGGAGATCATGAATTTATGATTGATCTGTTAGGCCGCATCTGGCGAAAATCAGATCTACATTCTTCAGCATCCGCCTATCATCAAAGATATCTTCGAGTTCCGAAGCCGTAAGGAACGATGCTATTTCCTGATTCTCCAGTAATGTTTGCTTCAGGGGGATGGAGGTTTCCCAGGTTCTCATGGCGGAGGACTGTACCATTTTGTAGGCATTCTCGCGTGTACATCCCTTACGAACCAATGCCAGCAGAACGCTTTGCGAGAAGGGGAGTCCGTTAGTTACGTTAAGATTCTTTACCATGGTATCCGGGTACACAACCAGGTTATCGATTAACGCTGTGGCCAGACTTATCATGTAGTCTAGAACAATGGTAGAGTCCGGACACGTGATCCGTTCCACGCTGCTGTGCGAGATATCCCGCTCGTGCCAGAGAGCATTGTTCTCGAGTGCTGTAAGCGCATTAGCACGGAGTACGCGCGCAAGCCCGCACAGGCGTTCGCTGACGATAGGGTTTTTTTTGTGGGGCATTGCGCTTGACCCCTTTTGTCCCTTTGTAAACGACTCTTCAGCCTCACGAACTTCGGTGCGTTGGAGATGTCGGATTTCGGTTCCAATTTTCTCGAGAGTTGTTCCGATTATTGCCAGTGTTGTCATAAACTCGGCATGCCGGTCGCGCTGAACTACCTGGGTTGAAACCGATGCTGGCCTCAGACCGAGTTTTTCACATACGTATTCTTCAACAAAGGGCGACAAGTGTTCAAAGGTGCCAACGGCACCTGATATCATGCCTACCGAGATGGTCCTGATGGCCTGTTGTAATCTGTCAAGATTACGCTGAATCTCCTGGTGCCACAGTAATAATTTTAAACCAAATGTTGTGACTTCAGCATGGATGCCATGGGTACGTCCGATACACTGCGTGTGTTTAAACTCCAGTGCCCGTGTTTTCAGGACGGCCGAGAGCCCTTCAAGTCCGGCTACCAACAGGTTTCCTGCTCGTTGTAACTGCACGGCCAGGCACGTATCCAGTACGTCGCTCGAGGTCATCCCAAGATGGATAAACCGTGAGGCTGGCCCAACATACTCAGCAACGTTGGTCGTAAATGCAATGACGTCGTGTTTCGTTTCTTTTTCAATTTCAAGAATTCTGTCAACATTGAATGCAGCCTTTTCACGGATTTCATCGACAGCTTCCTGGGGAATGATTCCTTGTAATGCCTGAGCTTCACATGCAAGAACTTCGATTGACAGCCAAATTGAAAAGCGTTGCTCATCGCTCCAAATTGATCCCATTTCCGGGCGGGTGTATCGGTTAATCATGTTGGCAAAATTACGCTCCGAATCTTTAGATTGCGTGGGAATGCAGGCACTAATTTCAATCCTTATCATCTGCACCACGATCTTTACTTCCGGTGGGTGGCTTGCCGTTGCAGTCGGACTTCGCTCTCAGTATAAGATTTTGGCTCGATACGAGATGCAAACCAGCAAGGATTATCGCTTTGTCCTCCATCATACTGATAGTGATCCTGTGTTGGTGTGGGAACACGCCCGTGAGTTCACGTTTGATGGGTGGATGTATGATGTTAAGACCATGGTTGACAGTGCCGGCGCTACCATTATCATTGCGCACAAGGACTTCCGTGAATCCGAAATTGTGATGGCAATATCGCATGTACTGAAGCCACGGTCACCATTTAGTAAACCTTTGGCACGTATCATTCAAAACGCACTGATGCTTACTGCGGTTATTATGGGTGTTCCGGTATTGCCTACACTCATAGAGTCATCCCTTTATGTTGGGAAAACGCTGCCCAGTTTTCATTCAGAAATGTATGTTCACACGGCGGAGCCTCCACCGAAATATCTTTTGTACCTCCCGGATTTATGTAGAAGATATTTCAACTAACAATTTTTAGGATACAAATGACAACATTTCGATTTGTTATGGCAGTGCTATGCCTTGTACTCGCACTGACCAATCCTGTGCTTTATGCTGATTCGGAGGCAGTAGGAACCGGGCAGACCGATAGTTTAAAAACGATCGAGGCACGGGGCGTAGTGGTGAGTGCTTCACGCTGGGCTGAAGAAGCACGGGATGTGCCTCGCGAAATCACAGTGATTACGCCTCTTGATATTTCACGGAAGAACCCGTCAACAGCAGCCGATATGCTCATGAACAGCGGTACCGTCATGGTACAGAAGAGCCAGTTAGGCGGTGGCAGTCCAATGATAAGGGGCTTTGCCACGAATGCAGTCCTCATTGTTGTTGACGGTGTGAGGATGAATAACGCAATCTACCGTAGCGGTAATCTGCAGAACGTTATTGCTATTGACGCAAATGCACTCGATGGCGCCGAAGTACTCTTTGGCCCGGGCAGCGTACAGTATGGCAGTGACGCCATGGGAGGCGTCATGGTATTTAACACCCATCAGGCTACCCTGATTGATCAAGGAACCTATCTTGGCGGCAAAGCTCTGCTGCGATATGGGTCGGCAGCAAATGAGGTTACAGGCAGTGCTACACTCGATTTTTCAAGTAGGAGCATTGCCTCGTCAACCGTTATCACATACTCAAAGTTTGGCGACCTTCGTAGCGGTGGTGTTTTCGATTCAAGAGAGCCTGATTTTGGGAAACGAACCTGGTACGCAGAACGATTCGGTGACAGGGACTCAATGGTTGCGAACTCTGACGTCTTGCGTCAGGTGCAGTCAGGATATAGTCAGATGAACGTTACCGAAAACCTGCTGTTCAGGATTACGGATGGTGCTACGGTAAACTATGGCGGCATATTCTCTACCACAACGGATGTGCCCAGATATGACAGGCTTGTAGAGCTGAAAGACGGCCTGCCCAAATCTGCGGAATGGTATTACGGGCCGCAACTGTGGACGATGCACAGCCTGACCTACAAAACCTCTGATGCTGGCTTTTTTGGCAGTCAGGCTGCTGTGACTGCCAGTTTCCAGTTCAACGAAGAAAGCCGGAACGACAGGAAATTCAATAAGACAGATTTCCGGTCACAGGTTGAGCAGGTACTGATCGGGTCTGTAAATGCAGACGTGAAAGCTTCTCTTGATCAATCCTCGCCCTACACCCGAGAGCTGAAATACGGCCTTGAATGGTGGATGAATGAGGTTAGTTCCGAAGCTACCCTACGTGATATTAACACTGGTGAGGTTCGACCCACACTGTCGAGATATCCGGATGGTGGCACGACAGTAAATTCGGTGGCTGGATATGTTCAGGTACATTGGGGACTCAGTAGCAATCTCAGTATTGCCGGCGGCGTACGGACAACGTACTACAGCCTTGAAGCAACCATCATTGACACAGCATCGTTTAGTATTCCGTACACATCGATCAGTTTGAATCCAACATCGGTGACGGGCTCGGTAGGACTAACGTGGCAGGCAGCCGATGGTGTCATGGTGCATTCGAATTTGGCAAATGGTTTTCGGGCACCTAACCTGGATAATTTTAAAGTATCCGACAGCTCACCGGGCGTTGTTGTTGTCCCCAACTCGAATCTGAAACCGGAATATGCAACCACATTGGAGTGTGGTATTCAGCTTGATCCGAGTTCGGCGCTCGATGTATCGGTAAATGGTTTTTATACATGGGCCAGTGATGCAATCGAGACAAGACCGGCTTTATGGAATGGTATGGATTCTATCGATATTTATGGTGAGCGAAAAGCCGTGTTTGCCAATACCAACATCGGTACAGCACGGATTTATGGTGCAGATATCAGAGTAAACTATGCTGTAATGCCAGAGCTTAAGGTGTTTGCAACAACTGCGTTTGTAGACGGCAGGGAAACAACAAACGATATTCCATTGCGCCATGCAGCCCCAACATTTGCTACTGTATCGGCTACCTGGCAACCGGGTACATGGTGGTTGAGTGGTTCGTTCTGGTGGTCAGACGGACGAGAACTTGCCGAATTAACACCAAGCGAAGAGAAAAAAGTGGGCGTTCAGTATTCGGCAAGTGGTGCCTTGCCATGGCAAAGAGTTGATCTTGCTGCAGGCTGGACAGTAACAAAACTTCTAACACTGCAGCTTCAGGTTGAGAATGTACTCGATTATCATTACCGTACCTATGCCTCAGGCATTAGTGCTCCAGGACGAAACATTATTGTTAGCACAAGGGTGAACTGGTAACGATTGTTTGCAGTATCCCAAACCTGAATTTTCCGGTCGGACTGTAGGTGGCACAGAGCTAGGTTACCATTACAATATTGTGCTAACGGTGATCACCTGACACGAACTCCTGTTCGTAGGAGGGCTCAAATAAGAACGGATCTGCCCACACGGCGGATCCGTTTTTTATTAAGGCCTCGGCGGTATGGTAAACCATGGCACCACTAAGCTGACAGAGATGGTCAAGCAGAACCGTAGGTTCAAGGGTGTATGCCCCCGGGCCACAGACAATTGTGTCGGACGTTAACTCTTGTTGAACTTCGGCAGCCGGTCGTAACAGTATTTTACCCGTTGGCTGCACAAGACCGTCGGCGATGCCTTCCGGAAGCGTAAACTTCTGTGTAAAGTACAAATTCCGATTTGTAGGTATGGCCACCATGATGCCTGTTAAAGCCAGGGCATGCGTAATCTGCACCGCATTCTGGGCAGAACACAGTAGGGTAGAAACCGGCAGCAGCCGTGTTCGGCGCGTCTGACAAAGCCCCTTTGCAAAACTGACGCCGATGCGGGTGCCGGTAAACGATCCCGGACCTGAGCTAACTGCAACAACATCAAGATCGGCAGCAGTAATATTGGTGGAATCGAGCAGTTGCACCACGAGTTTTGCAAGCAGAGAATCTGCTACATTAGGAATGCCAATGCTGACATCGGCAGATAGTTGACCGTTGACGCCAAGTGCAACACTGCACACACTTGAGGTGGTTTCAATAGCAAGTATCGTCATTGTTTACTATTCAGATAATGATGCCTTTGTAGCGTGGTCGTGATGAAGCTCAGGTGTGAGTTTTGTAAGGACGTCTGTTGCATGCTCTCGTCGCGCAAGCTGTATCTCAGCGGAAAGTTTCTTCCCTTTTTGAATGAGTCTTGCATTCGGCATTGTAGAAATTGTGGTTAGTACGCCCGGGAAAGCCTGTTCGTAATAAACGGAATTGGATTCAGGCGGGAAATCAATGGTAAGGGTTGTGTCATGAAGTGTAACTTTAACCAGACCAGTAGGGAGTGCGGCAATCCGAAGCGCTACAGCAAAGAGTAAGTTACTTGCTTCTGTTGGGGGCACACCAAACCGGTCGCGCAAATCATCGAACACCGTATCAATTTCGGATATACTGGTGGCACTGTAAAGTTTTTTATAGGTTTCGTACCTGTCGGTATCTGCAGGTATCCAGGATGCCGGCAAAAGAGCATCGCAGTCCAGTTCAATTACAACGTCCTCGTTGATAAACGGATTCCTAAGAACAGCAGAGCCAAAGATATAGCTAAACTCGTCGTGTCGAAGTTCGGCAACAGCCTCGTCAAGTATGCGATGGTAGAGTTCGAAACCCATATCAAGGATGAAGCCGCTTTGCTCACCACCCAGCAGATTACCCGCACCGCGAATTTCAAGATCTCGCATGGCCAGCTGGAATCCACTGCCAAGGTCGGTATACTCTTCCAGAGCCTGCAGCCGTTGAATGCTGGTTCGTGACAATGTATGAACAGGAGGAATAACAAGGTAGCAGTAAGCCTGGGTATTAGACCGACCAACTCTGCCACGCAGCTGATATAACTCGGCAAGACCAAAATTGTCGGCATTGTTAATAATCATCGTGTTAGCATTTGGGATATCCAAACCGGACTCGATGATTTTGGTAGCAATAAGTACATCAGTTTTACGCTCCAGGAAGGCTTCCATAGCTTTTTCAAGCTCACTGGTTGACATTTGACCGTGAGCAACCGAATACCGCAGTGTTGGTGCAAGCATTTGGATCCGCTGTGCAAGCTTATCAATGTCGGCAATCCTGTCGGTAACCACAAACACCTGTCCGCCACGGTTGCATTCGATGTGGAGTGCTTCGGCAATGGCGTCATCATCCCATTGTAAAATTTCTGTTTTAACAGGCAGACGGTTGCGTGGCGGAGTCTCGATAACGCTGAGGTCGCGGGCTCCCATCAGCGAAAAGTTAAGGGTACGCGGAATTGGCGTGGCGGTAAGTGTAAGAGTGTCAACCGATGCCCGAAGTTGACGTAATTTTTCTTTAGCACCTACGCCAAAGCGGTGCTCTTCGTCAATAATCAGCAGTCCCAGCTGCCGAAACGAAATATCCTTACTTAGCAGTCTATGAGTTCCAACCACGATGTCAACAGAACCGTTCTTAAGGCCTGCGGCAATTTCCTTTTGCTCTGATGTTGACTTAAAGCGGGACAGCACCTCGATTTTGATTGGATAGCGATGCAGTCTGTCCGTAAACGTTAGATAGTGCTGTTGTGCCAGGATGGTAGTTGGAACCAGAACAGCTACCTGTTTACCAGACTGCGCTGCCTTAAAGGCAGCGCGAATTGCAATTTCCGTTTTGCCAAAGCCTACGTCACCACAAACGAGTCTGTCCATTGGTGACGATTGCTCCATATCCATTTTCACTTCGGCTGTGGTTCGTGCCTGGTCGGGGGTATCTTCGTATTGGAACGCGGCTTCAAATTCTTTTTGCCACACTGTGTCGGCAGGGAATGCAAAGCCAGGTATTGACTTCCGTCGGGCATACAGTTTTATCAAGTCGCGAGCAATATCTTTTATTCGCTTTTTAGCGCGTTCCTTTTTCCGGTCCCATTCTGCTGAGCCCAGTTTGCTGAGTTTGGGTAGTGCTCCTTCTTCAGCCGTAAACTTACTTAGCTTATGAATGTAATTAAGATGAACATATAGTGTGTCACCACCTTGGTAAACAAGCTTTACGCAGTCAACAAAGGAAGATCCAATTTTAATGGTTTTGATGCCTTGAAACTGTCCGATACCTTTATCGGCATGCACAACGTAGTCGCCGTGATGCAGTTGTCTGAGCTCCCGCTGAGTAATTCCGCTTTCAGAGCGCTTCGATCGGCGCTGTGAACGCTGTCGGCCAAATACCTGGTGTTCAGAAAACACGGCAATCTGCACTTCCGGCCAAACAAATCCGCTGCTGAGGGTTGACGCGTACCAGGCGATCCGATCAATTGCCGAATGGTACTCGAGCCCCTTTGCGTCGTTGTCTTCTTCCACTGAATCTGCGATGTTTTCGCACAGGTCCCGCAGACGTGCTGCATTGTGCTGACCGTCGGCTCCAATATGGACAGCTACATTCTTACGTGTTAACATTGAGGCATGGGCCAGCAGTTGTTCAATCGAACCGGCAAACGAGGGTTGGGCAGATGTTGAAGTACTGATTCCTGTGGCCGACAGCGGGTTTATCAGTACTCTCATCCACGATGCAAGTTCAGACAGATGAACAGAAGGATGCTTTGCAGCAACTGTTGCCAAGGTGTCCGGTGCATCCAGAACTACAATTGCGTTTCCGGGTACATGGCTTAGCAGAGTACTCTGTACGTCTGTGTCGTCGCGATGATAAACATGCGTAAGAATCGAAGCATGATCCAGCTCGCGAATTGATCGTTGACTGAGCGGTTCGAATTCTCGAATCGAGTCAACAAGATCTCCCAAGAATTCAAGTCTGACAGGATTATTCCATCCGCTGGGATATACGTCCACAATACCACCTCTCACGGCCATTTCGCCTGGCTTCCCAACGTAGTCGGTTCTTGAAAAACCATGGAGGGCCAATTCCTGGACGAAAGCGGCAAGGTCAAGGTGCATGGAGCGGCTGATGAGTTTTTTATTCTCGGTAAGACCCGTCTTGGAAGGAACATCAGTGAACAGTGACTCTGGTGTGAGTACCAGAACTGCACGTGGTTTTGATTCAAGCGCAATGATGGCATCCAATTCATCGGCGCTCAGTTGATCGGAACTGCCGATACCCGAAACCCGTTGCATTTTTTTTACGCCATGAACAATCCCGGGGTCACATAAGACCTGAAGATCATGCGAAACATCATCAACAGCTTTATCGTCTTCGACCACAACGATGAACGGAGCATTGGAAGCATACCACAATGAGGCAACAAATACACATCGTGCTGAACCCGCCAACTGTTTAATGCTGGCAACCCTGTGTTGTTCAAGTGATGCTGCTGCTAAGAGGACCGGCTGGGAGGCTGAGAGAATTTCGGGGATTTTACGGACGGATGGATTGATTTTTAACACGTACAAAGCTACGTTGTAAGTTTGTAGTGATTAGATGAAGATTATGCTGTATCGTGTAAAATATCTGCTCGGGATTATGGTCGGACTCTTCAGTCTGGTGTACATCCTTTTTGGGGTTGCAGGCTGGCTGCAGAACACCATATCATCTGCGAACCTGCTGATGTGTTTCGCACTGGCATCGGCCCACCTTGGTGCAAGCTCCTGGTTATTGCTGTCAAGTATCCGTCAGTTTAAAATCGAACGTACCAAACTTGACCTTGCCACCCGTCACCTCATTCGAACACGGTCTGGCAGGGTATTCCCGGCTGAGTTATCGCTCCTGGCCGACGTGAGTGAAGAAGATGCTGTTGAGTATTTGGAAAAACGTTGCACGTACGATGTTGCCCTGATGATGCAGAATCGGAAGGGGACCAATGTCTTCTTCTTTGGTCAGCAATTTTGGAATAATTAAATCTAATGGCAACAACCGATGCAGATAGGAACACCAAACGTGGGATATTTGCAGGCGTTCTCATTTTTGCTATTGTCTTTTTTGCACTGGTTAGCAATGGTGGACAGTGCGAGCGGTATAAGCAAAAAGAGAAGAGTTTAGAGCTTCGGCGGCACTATATCGATTCGATCCGGCACGAGGAGCAGCTTGAGATTCTTAAGCGGAAATAGGTACACTGTAGTGCCGTTATTCCTTGGATGCCCGAAGCAGAAATTACGCTATGCCAGCACACGCACAACCTACTGCGGTGTTTCGAACGTAATCGCACACCATTCGTCTTCGGCAAGTTCGGCCTTTATGGTACAGTTCAAGGCAGTAAACGGCTGCACAACATCATTGCGGTCGTACTTCAGGATTCCGCTTACGATAATGACACCTCCCGGTTTAACTGCCTCAATAAAGTGAGGAGCAAAAGGGATTACAAGGTGACGGTACAAATTCGCCGTTATTCCATCGCATGAAGGAAGTGTTGCTGTTTGCAGGTCGAGCTGTTCCAGCGTAATGTGCGTCCCGGCATGGTTTTTTTCGATGTTTTCGTGTGCGTTTAGAATTGACCATTCATTGTTGTCAAAAGCAAACACCGAAGCAGCACCCAGTTTAGCCGCCAGAATGGCCAGTACACCGGTTCCCGTACCAACGTCAACCCAAACTGACCCCTGGTGTACCTCGGTCTCGAGCAATTTGCACATCATTCGGGTTGTTGCGTGGTGTCCGGTCCCAAACGACATCTTGGGCGTAACAATCAGGGTAAGGGGTGCCGTGACACTGTCCGCATGCCATTCCGGAGCAATGGTGATTCGTTCATTTACCACGATTGGTTCAATGTTGGCTTCCCAGGCTTCGTTCCAATTCTTTTCGGCCAGTGTATCAGTGCGGATGATTGCTGCACTAACCCCTGCTGAATGTAAATCCTCCAGCATTGATTCCCGGAAATATTCATTCCAGTCCGTGCCTGGAAAGCAGACTACCATGGAATCCAGCCCAACCTCGATCCCGAGGATTGGATATGCACTAAAAATGGCGGTCGCTACTTCGGTTTGTTCCTCCGGTACTGCCACGGTTATCAGTGTGTATTCGGAATTTTGCATTGTCGTGTAGTTTCGTTCTTTCTACAAAGGTCTTAATCGAAAGGGGAATGACAATGGAAATTCATGAAAGAGCAAAGGCAGTTAAACTGCTGGCGATGGATGTTGACGGGACATTGACAGATGGTGCAATGTACTTCAGTTCGGATGGAGTTGCGTTAAAGCGATTTTCCACACGAGATGGTATGGGCATTACACTCTGGCACAGGGCAGGCCTGCAGACGGCAATAATAACCAGCGAAGATTCGGCTATAGCCAGGCGCAGAGCAGAGAAACTCCACATCGAAAATGTCATACTGCATTCCCATAATAAAACCGCTGACCTCCAAGACCTTTTGCGCAGCCTGGATTTAACGCTTGAGCAGGTTGCGTATATTGGTGATGACGTAAATGATATTCCGGTTATGCGGGTGTGCGGACTTACAGCCTGCCCAGCCGATTCCGTTGCTGCGGTGCGTACGGTAAGTATGGTCAAATGCAGTGCAAACGGAGGCGATGGTGCCGTACGTGAGTTCATTGAGCTGATATTGTCTGCAAAGGGGCTTCCGGTAACATTACCCGAAAACTGGTGATGCTACGTCATAACAAAAGCAATAACGACTCTTCAACAAAGAAACTGGGAGAAATATAACAATGGATAATAAAAATTCAGCAACTGGTTCCTTCCTGGCAGGTGTTCTTGTCGGGGGTGCAGTAGGGGCCGTGCTTGCACTGTTATTTGCACCGAAGAGCGGCAGAGATTTGCGCCGTGATATTGCCGAAACTGGAGAGGACCTCCTGGATAAGGCTGGCAACCTTATTAAAAAAGGTGAAACGCAAGGTGAACAGATGCTGAATGAGGGGCGAATACGTGCTCAGAAGATCGTCAGCAGTGCGCGTCAGCAAGCCGAATCAATTCTTAGCAGTGCCGACACTGTTTTACAGGAAGCACGTCAGCGTGCCCAAGCAGTAAAAGATCGCAGTGAGTCATTTGGGTCTGAATCGAATGCATGACGTTGTCCTTATCGTGTTTGCCTGCATAGCACTCGGTGCTGCAGCATTTTTATTTGTAGTTCTGACCGTTGCTGTCAGGCGTTTCAGTGGCAGCGTAGAGCAGATTACCGAAGTAGTTCAGAAGGCGGGCAGAGATATCACGGAAATGAAGGATCATTCTGTTCGGCTTCTGTCCGAAACAACGGTGTTCATTCAGAAGTCGGAAAGAACGCTCGAGAAAATCGATGACAACCTGTTGCACATTTCAAAAGGTACTGAAGCCTTTGAACAAATGGCCAATGATATCAGAACTGTTCAGCAGGATCTACTCTTGAAGGTACAGGGTCCGCTTGCTGATTTGGCAGGCTTTCTGTCCGGAACCATCAGCGGAATCAGCGGGATGTTGAAAAACATTTTTTCGCGATAGCAGGATTATTTGTTTTTTAGTTGAGCCTCCAGGTTAATTCCATACCGGGCTACAAGGTTACGTACTTCGTTGTAATCACTGTTATTCGTGCGCACAAACCCTTCTACGCTCGCAATTGCCATCAAGGCAGCCTTACCCTCGGCTGTTGTCTGAAAATCCAGTAATGCTGATACAAGTTTTTCTACGATCTCATGCGGTAATCCGTTGCGTACAACCACGGGATCATTTGGAATGGGATCAGTAAGAGCAATGATTTTAACCCGGTCATAGACGTCCGGGAATTGCGTGGCAACCTTGCACCGTGCATCCAAAAGCTCGCCTGTGACCGTATCAGGTGGCGAATAAAACACAGCTCCTGCATCTACCTCGCCCTGGTAAACCTTCATTACCACCTGACTGTGACCGTTTGCAAACATTTCTTCCTTCGGTTTAATGTTTTGCCGTTTTAACATTTCGGATGGGTAGATATAGCCACTAGTACTCGACGGGTCAACAAACGCAATGGTTTTACCTTCAAGTTGCGAAAGCGACGTGATCCCTTTGTCGGCTCGCACGATAAATTCTCCTCTATAGCTCAATTCACCATGCCTGCGTTTAACTTTTAGGACAGGTTGTGCATTGTATTTGGAGTTTGCCAGCAGATACGAAAACGTGTTCATAATGGCTATGTCGGCTCTGCTTGTTCCAAAGGCTTCAACGACGGTGATGTAGTAGTTTGGGACGGATACCCGAACATGGAGCCCGGTCTTCTTGTACAAGTAAGCTCCAAGCTCCTCACCATTCCTGATGATGGCTTGCGCATCCGTTGATGGTGTGAGCATAAGATTGATAGGACGTTCCTTACTTCCCAGCTCACGACTTTTAAACAGCGGCTTTGCCGACAGCCAGATTATTGCCAACACCAGGGCAAGTACATACCAACGAGCAATTCGCATGTGAAGATTAAAATTAGGTTTCTTAGGATGACAGACTTATCCTTGACCGACGGTTCGTATTTTTGCACCGCAATTTACGCTAGCTTTAACACCCGAGGATGTAATGAATATACACGAATACCAAGCTAAAGAGCTTCTTCACTCATTTGGAGTACCGGTGCTGAAAGGGCGGGCAGTGTTTTCTGCTGCCGATGCCGGTGCTGTTGCGTATGCCGATTTTGTTCTGAAAGGGGCTAAGGCAATTGTTGTTAAAGCACAGATTCATGCAGGCGGGCGTGGAAAGGGGACAGTGCACAATCCCGAAACCGGCGAAGCAATTCAGGTTCTTGGTAAACCCTTGCGCGGGGTTACCGTCATTACCGAAGGCAATTTGAGTGACCGAGCTTATCAGGTTGCACAGGGCTTACTTGGTAATAAACTGGTTACAATTCAGACCGGTGCAGAAGGAAAAATTGTCCGTAGGGTCCTTATCGAAGAAGGTTGTAGTATCCAAAAAGAATACTATTGCTCAATTCTTCTTGACCGCCAAACCAGTAAGAATGTGATCATGATGTCAACCGAAGGGGGTGTTGAAATTGAAAAAGTTGCCGAGGAAACACCTGATAAGATATTGAAAGAATACGTAGATCCACTCCTTGGTTTAAGCGATTTCCAGATACGCCGGCTATCGTTTGGGCTGGGTTTGGCAGGCAAGCCCGCCAAAAGTTTTGCTCAGTTTATGAAAAAGCTGTACAGTGCCTACGAGAAGATGAATTGTAGCTTACTCGAGGTTAACCCCTTGGTGCTGACTACCTCCGAAGAGTTCGTTGCACTGGATGCTAAAGTGAACGTTGATGATAATGCTCTTGACCGTCACCCGGAAATTGCAGCAATGCGTGATTCAGACGAAGAGGATCCGCTTGAAGTCGAAGCCGGAAAGTATAACCTGAACTACATCAAACTTGATGGTAATGTTGGGTGTATGGTAAACGGAGCCGGACTTGCAATGGCAACGATGGACATCATCCAGATTGCCGGAGGCTCGCCGGCGAACTTCCTTGATGTTGGTGGCGGAGCAAATGTAGAACGAATTGCAAATGCATTTCAGATTATGATGAGCGATCCCAATGTTGAAGCCGTTCTCATAAACATATTTGGAGGCATTGTTCGTTGTGACCGTGTTGCTAACGGAATATTGCAGGCCCTTGAAATTGTTAAAGTTACTGTTCCTGTAATTGTTCGCCTTGATGGTACGAATGCTGCAGAAGCCCGACTCATTCTTAAGAACTCCGGCCTGAACTTCCTTGTAGCTGACACATTACAGGAAGCAGCTCTAAAGGTTACCGAAGCCTTGGCGGCAGCATCTGTTGAAATATAATCAGCATTATGTAAAGTAAGTGGATTGAAGGTTGCCGTTGATTTGGCACACTGGTACCCTATCCTTTAATTACGGAAATTGCAGAATGGTGTTGTGATTTCCATAACGATTTAACATACAGGTGAGATCATGAATATGAAGTTATTTTACTCAGTCGCAACACTTATTCTGATTGCCGCATTGGGTCGGTTAATACCACATTGGCCCAACTTTACGCCAATACTTGGTATGGCCATATTTGCGGGCGTGGCAATATCAAATCGATTCTGGTCAATGCTGATACCAATTGCAGCCATGGTGATCAGTGATCTGGTCCTGGGTGCTATGTTTGGCACTGAATACCTATTTCATTCCACGCAGCTTGTTGTGTACGGTTCTATTGTGTTGGTGGCGGCTTATGGGCGCTTGTTTACCAATGCGTCTGTTGTAAAAACCACGTTTCTTGGTGGTACGGTATCTGCTTTAGCGTTTTATCTGATAACGAATACGGCAGTCTGGCTGGACGGCACACTGTACCCATCGACGATTGATGGTTTGGGAATGGCACTGGCAGCGGGACTTCAGTTTTATCCCAATGGCGGGAATTTTCTGCTGAACGGTGTAGTAAGTACTTGGATTTCTACTGCAATCCTCCTGACAGTGTATGCTGCCATACAGCGCATTGTTAAGAAGACCGAAACTGAAGTGACCATACCATCGCACCGACACTAGGTACTTTTTGCATAAGGCAGTTTAAGCAAGACCGGTTATTCCGGTAACAGAGGTGTGCTTTACGATATGTTTCTTGTCGGGATGCTGACGCTGGTACTCAACATTCAGAGCCATCGTTGCTTCATGAAATCCGCATAGGATCAGTCTGATTTTATTCTGATATTCCGCAATATCTCCGATGGCATAGATTCCCTCGACGGATGTCTGGAACGTTGTTGGATCCACACTGACAGCATTCTTTTCAATTGCAAGTCCCCATTCGGCTATGGGCCCGAGCTTCGGGCTCAAGCCAAACAGCGGGATGAAATGGTCAACATCGTACTGTGTTGACGTACCATGATTATCGGTTACCATTACGCCCGAAAGTCTGTCAGCTCCAATGAGTGATGTAATATTCGCATTTGTAACGATTGATAATTTACCGGCCTCGGCCAGGGCGAGGACTTTCTCAACACTGTCGGGAGCAGCGCGGAATGACTGACTACGATGGACAAGAGTAACGGATGCGGCAGAGTTTGTTAAGGCATGCGCCCAATCAACAGCCGAATCTCCACCACCGGCAATCAGTACGTGCTTACCGGCATAGATATCAGGATCCTTAATGATGTATTCAACCCCTTGCCCTTCAAAAAAAGCAAGCCGGTCCAGCTGAGGTTTTCGTGGTTCAAAGCAACCCAAGCCCCCTGCCAGAATAACAGTCTTCCCTATTGCTTCGGTACCCAGCGAAGTACGAACCCTGAATAAACCGGACTCAAGTTTTTCAAGTTCATCAACGCGTTCGCCCAGTGTAAACGTTGGTTTAAAGGGCACGCATTGCTGCAAAAGTTTATCAATCAGGTCGCCTGCTAAAATTTCAGGGTGTCCCGGTATGTCATAGATGGGTTTCTTGGGATAGATCTCTGCGCACTGTCCGCCCGGAACCGGCAAATAATCAAACACATGGCACTGCCACTTAAGCAATCCTGCTTCGAATACAGCAAACAGACCACATGGGCCGGCTCCGATAACTATTACGTCGGTTGTAACTGACATGAGCAACAGCAATTTGTGAACAATGCCACGTAGAGTTTACAGTGGTTTAGATTTAAGCCACAATTTATCTGAAAGGAACCAAATTCCACCAACAATTAATGAAACACCATAATTCATCATCCAGGCAATAACTGCAAAACTTAAGCCGTGAGCCGGGGTTACGCCATAGAGGGTAACCAAGGCTGATTGCGCAAAGCCATGGTACACACCAATAGCACCGGGGGTAGGTGCAACTGTAATCCCAATCGTGATGATAACCAGAATGATGAAAGCATCGGGATAGCCTACGGACGGTACCGGTAAATTAAGTGACCAGAGAACAAGAAGCAGCGGAATAGGATAAATCAGCCACATCCACAGTGATTCAAGTACTACAGCCGGCCATGCGCGTTGTCTGTTCAAGACACTAACGCCATCGGCAATTCCCTGTAACCATCGGCGTACTCGCACGGCAAAGCGTTTATGAATTCTGTACGATATTTTAAGAATACAGGATGGAACGGTGCTCGTGAATGCAACAGAAGTAATGAGAATCAGCATGATTGCTGCCGGGATTACTACTGTACCAGTAAATGAGACCAGGCTGAACTGCGAAAGTGCCCCACGAAGCGACGGGAAAAACCATACCGACGCAATAGTCACTCCAAGGAGCAGAAATACCACGTCAAGTATCCGCTCCAGGGCAACGCTGCTTACCGAGGCGGTGGCGGGAATGCCTGTGTGTTTTGAAAGGTAGAGCGGGCGTGCAAGTTCACCGCTTCGCGGGATCACGGTGTTGGCTGCATAACCAATCATGACGGCTCCAAAGGCATCATGTAACGGAATACTCTTGGGATTGTGGCTCAGAAGTCTGCGCCACCGGAGCGCTCGGACCAGGTGTGAATACAGAGTTACCGGAATGGTGGCTGCCAACAGATAACCGTTGCTTTGTACTACAAGTTCAATGAGCTGGTGGATATTTACCGAGCGAAAAACATAGACTGAGGCTGCTACAACAACGATAACGGCTATGATTGCATGGATGAAGCGCCTCATACCGCGCTCTGGACTGTGGAAGCAGAATAGTACGCACGCAAAGCCTGTCCAGTATATGAGCCCGTAACCTTAGCAACTTGTTTTGGAGTCCCGGTTGCAACTACTCTGCCGCCGTGAACCCCGCCTTCAGGACCAAGATCAATAATATGGTCTGCAGCGGCAATCACATTTAGGTTATGTTCAACAATAACGACGGTATTTCCTGAATCTACCAGGGCATCAAATGCTGAAAGCAAAAATGAGATATCGTGAAGATGCAAACCGGTGGTGGGTTCATCAAAAACAAACAAAGTATGTCCGCTGTGCGATACATCAAGAAACGAAGCCAGTTTTAACCGTTGCGCTTCGCCACCGGAGAGGTGTGTAGCCGGCTGTCCAAGTTTGATATAGCCAAGTCCGACATCACGAAGAATGGTAAGGCGATGAACTACCTTGGGGACGTCTGAAAAATGTTGAAGTGCTTCGTTCACAGTCATGTTCAGAACGTCGATGATTGATTTTCCCTTGTAAAGAACCTGGAGGACTTCTTTCTTATACCGCGTTCCATTACAAGCTTCGCACGGCAGCTCAATGTCGGGTAAAAACTGCATCTCGATCGTCACTCTCCCCTCACCCTGACACACCTCACATCGTCCACCGGCTACGTTAAACGAAAAATGCCCTGCTCGCCATCCTAACTGCCGCGAAATCTGAGTGGCCGCAAACGTTTCCCTGATATGATCGAATACCTTTGTATACGTTGCTGGCGTGCTGCGAGAGCTTCTGCCGATCGGACTCTGATCAACCATTTCGATGCCTACAATTTCAGCCAGACCTTCAATACCAGATACCTTACCAACCTCCCCTGTAGTTCCGCCAAAAACGCGACGGATTCCATTGTAAATTACGTTATTTACCAGCGAGCTCTTCCCCGAGCCGCTTACGCCGGTAACAACAGTCAATTTCCCGAGGGGCAATTCAATCAGATCAGCTTTCAGGTTGTTATGCCTCGGCTGGCGTACGATAATTTTTTTACCGCTCCCTTTTCGAACCGATCGTTTTGCACGTGTTGTTTTCTTGCCCGTGAGGTAGTCCGACGTTAACGTGTCAGAGTTCAATAGCTGCGCGTAGCTGCCCTGAAAAACAACCTTGCCTCCATGCTCGCCTGCGCCTGGTCCGATATCAATGATATGGTCTGCAGAGCGAATGATGTCAGGATCATGCTCTACGACTACGACCGTATTGCCAAGATCTCGCATCCGATATAATATCGAAACGAGTTTAGCTGTATCGCGCTGATGCAAGCCGATACTTGGTTCATCAAGAACATACAGTGTACCAACAAGCGAAGATCCAAGCGATGTTGCCAAATTGATTCGCTGGCTTTCGCCTCCCGAAAGAGTATGTGTTAGCCTGTCAAGCGTTAGATATTCAAGTCCAATATCACAAAGAAGTGTAAGCCGACGCTGGAGCTCTTCCAGGACAAGGCCAACGATTTCTCTCTGGTACGGTGTGACGGCTAAACTATCGAAATGCTTACGTGCCTCCTCAAGTGTGAGCTTCACAACATCAGGGATGCTTAGCCCGCCAATATACACCTGTCTGGCAGCAGTCCGCAGACGTGATCCGCCACAAGCCCTGCATTTTGTGTAACCGCGAAAACGACTCAACATGACTCTGTAATGTGTTTTGTACGACTTTTCTTCCAGCATCTTAAAAAAGCCGAGAACACCGATATAGGAACCCGCACCGTCCATGACCTTACTGTATTGCTCAGGAGTAAGCTCATTCACCGGTACGTCTACCGGTATTCCTTCCCGTGCAGCAACCGAGAGAAGCGTTCGTAGGTGAACACTAAATGCATCACCTCTGAACGGCTGAATTGCACCACGCCGAATGGTGAGCTGTTTGTCAGGAAATACAAGGTTCTCGTCGATTCCAACACTACGTCCGAACCCCTGACATACCGGACATGCTCCATACGGATTATTGAATGAAAACAGTCTCGGTTCCGGTTCAACATACACAGTGCCTGTCTTCGCATTTTCAAAACGAGTCGAGTAAAAGTGATCTGAAATTTGTGTATGATCACCGTTAGCAGTAAGAACCCTTACCATGCATTTGCCATTCCCCAAACGGAATGCTGTTTCCAGTGATTCCGTTACCCGGGAGATGGAATCGCTGTCGTTACCCGGGATCAAGCGGTCAATGAGCAGAAAAACAGTCTCTTCTGAATTGCGCTCTTCGTCCCATTCCTCAATATCTGCTATCTCGGCAGTTTCGCCAAATACAATCCTCGTGTATCCACCGGCTATAAGGAGCTCTTTCTGCTTAGCTGAGCCGAGGTTGATGGTGGTTACCGGGACCAGGATGTAGAGCTTCTTTCCCAGGTGATCCTGAACCAGACAGCTACAGACACTTTCGGGAGTATCCTTCCGAATAATCTCACCGGAATCCTTATCAACCACGGTACCGATACGTCCGTACAGCAACCTCAAATAATCGTAGATCTCCGTGGTAGTGCCAACGGTGGAGCGCGGATTACGCGCAAATACACGTTGCTCTATCGCCACTGCCGGTGGTAAACCTGAAATTGAATCAACATCGGGTTTGTTCATACGATCTAAAAACTGCCTGGCATAGGCACTCAGACTTTCAACAAACCGGCGCTGCCCTTCGGCATATAACGTGTCGAATGCAAGTGATGATTTACCGGATCCGCTCAAACCGGAAATAACTGTCAGCGAATTTCGCGGGATACTGACATCCAAATTCTGCAAATTGTTGACTCTGGCACCACGGATTACAATGTGTGTTTTTGGATTCTCTGGTATCGACATTATACGCAACTAATTAGAATACTATGGATTTACTGTCGGGATGATTTCCAGACACAGTCAATCCCCGACCCTGGTGCCTTTTACGAAACAGCAAATTTACGGTTGTATGCCAAAGCCCCCTCATCCTGTTCAGGCTGGCAAGGCAGTTACCTGCAAAAATCTTGGCACTGATGTTGCTTAATTGGCTTAAACTCATTAATTTAGTAGTTCTTGTTTAATTAATACCCCTGGAGTGGTGAATATGGCTCGCCGCTGTGAAATAACAGGCGTTGGCGTACTAACTGGTAACAACGTATCACACGCTAACAACAGAACGCGTCGCCGATTTCTGCCGAATCTTCAAAAGAAACGTATTTGGGTACCTGAAGAAGGTCGCTGGGTAACAGTAAAGATTACTGCCAGCACACTCAAAACTATTGACAAGGTTGGATATACAGCCTTAAAGAAGAAGCTGGCTAAGTAATCGAACATGCACAGCATAAAGAGGTCGCCCGGGCGACCTTTTTTTTTACCGGGCATTGAATGATTTTTGTTCATAGATCGTTTTGAGTTCCGATGCAACGCTTACGTTATGGTGTGGTCTTTTTCTTATGCATACAGGCGTCAGGTCTGGTAGCACAGGACCGTACCATTAGCCGTGATTCCAGCCGACCACAAAACTCAGCCTTTGCCAAGGGGATGGCGTATCAGATCAGTGGGCGTCATGCAGATGCCATTCTTGAATTCCAGGATGCGCTACATGCCGACTCATCAGCTCTGGTGCTCAGTGCCATTTCACGATCGTACCTGCAACTCGGCAAACTGGAGCACGCACTTCAGTATGCAGAGCAGGCAATACGGAATGACGCAACCTCGAAGGAGTCATGGGAGATTCTCGCTGAGACGTTTATTGCAAAGGGGCTTTACGAAAAGGGTGTTCAGGCCTATGAGCAGATTCTTAGCCTGCATCCAACTGAACGGCAATTGTTTACATTCGGTCGTCTACTTGAACCAACCAATGCGAAGCGGGCATCAGAAATCTATGAACTTCTGGCGCGTAGCAGTCCTAATGCTGATATCTATCTTCGGTTATCAAAACTGTACAAGAGACAGGGACTTACTCAGCGGAGAATATCGGCTCTTGAGAAAGCTAACCTGCTCGACCGTGGTAACCCGGGCATCATTTCCGACCTGATACAGGCATACATGCAGGCCGGACGGTTTGAAGAAGCAATGTCTCTGGCTCAGGATGGTGGTACGGCTTTGCAGGAATACGATGGTTATGACCGATGGCTGTGCTTGTTGCGTACGATCTATGAAGATAGTGATGTTGTGCAGCAAATGCAATCCAAGTTGCCTGCAGTGCTGGATAAAACCATAGTTCTCCGTCCAAATTCTTATAATTGTTTATTAACTGCCGGTACGATTGCACTACGGTCTAACAATGCTCAGCAAGCTGAGGTTTTGCTTCAGATGGCAGCTCGCCAAAGCAGCCCCTACAACCGCTTTGATGTTATTCTGCACATTGGTGACCTTTGTCTTCGAATGCAGCAGCCGCTGCTGGCATCGCAGTTTCTCCGTTCAAACCTGAACGAAATATCAAACCCAAGAGCAGATATGTTGTTGGGAGATATTCGTTTTGCGTTGCATGATACAGTGGGTGCAATAACACATTATACCAATGCCGTAACCTCCAACCCTTCGTTGGTTGATGCCTGGATTCAACTGGGGATACTCCATGATTTGCATGGTGATGATGCTCAAAGTGATGCAGCATACAGGAATGCTCTGGCGCTCAATCCACGTCAGCCCGTAGCAGCCAACAACTATGCATTTTCACTGGTGAATCGGGACCGTGGGTTGGATACTGCAGAGCACTTATCGTGGACGGCCCTGCAGGCGCAGCCCGGGAATGCCGCATTTCTAGATACCTATGCATGGGTAATGTATAAAACAGGGAAAATGGAAAAAGCGTATCAGTACATTATGTTAGCCATTCAGCGCGACGGAACAGCAATGCATTATGAACATCTGGGCCATATTTTAAACGCACTTGGCAACCCGGTTGGAGCTGTGGAGGCATGGGAAACTGCCCTTCAAATGGAGCCTCAGAGGTTATACCTCCGACGTCTGATTGATACATATCGTTAACATAAAACATTACCCACATACAATCATTAGGATACCTGCCAGAGAATGACGTTACAAACCCTGTTTAACAAATGGTGGGTTCCTGTTGTGTCACTGATATTTATCGTGACATTAACATTTACTGTCGCATCCCTGGTACAGCTTACGGGGCTTGCCCTCTTGCTTCTGTTTTGTGTAACCCTCTCGGTTCACGAACTGGCTGTAACAGCTGTCCGCTACCCTCGTAACCCCCTCTGGTTTAGGTATAGTCGGCTTGGTTTCACGGGCATGACACTCACTCATTCTGCACTCGCTGCGGGATTTGCTGTGGCTGGCCTGGTGTTGATTGCCCTCCTTGCATTCGTGCTAGGAGGTGTGTTTGAGCTCTCATCGTCCGTCGGGATTTCACCGTATTCGCTCGGTATCCTGATTGTCGGCAGTGTACTTGAAGAAGTTGCCTTTCGCGGGACTCTACTGGAGTCGCTTCAGCAACGGTTTGGTATTCGTACCGCAGTCCTCATGACCTCGGTTTTATTTGGTTTGGCACATGCCGCTAATCCCGGAGTGAATTTGGCTGCAGTCTTCAACGTTACGCTAGCCGGTATTGTATTTGCCCTGTTCATTGTACATTCAAACAGCCTGTGGCCTGCAATATCGTTTCACGTGGTATGGAACCTTGCCGTGAAAACGTTCTTTGGAATTGTGAGCGGCCAGGGCCACACAGGCTGGGTGTCTACACTGAATACACGTACGATTGATGAAGCATATAGAGTTATAATCGCAGGACCGTTTGGCATAGAACAAGGGTTTTTAACATCGTTTATTTTGCTGGGCTGTATTGTTGGTATACTCTTCTTGATGCCGTATCATGCAGAGGATAAAAACTTTTCCGCCATTGCAGTAAAGGACCAAATAGCAGGAACAGATTGATATGATGAAGGCAGTTAGTACAGTAATCGCATTAGTGATTCTTAGTAGCGTGACGCAGGCTCAGTGGATGTTTATGCGCCAGGATGGCGATACCATTTTGCGTGAAGGCGTTCGCGCAATTTATAATGTTGAGTTCAAGAAGGCATCTGAGAAGTTTAAACAGGTTATTGCCCTCTACCCTGAGCATCCCGCCGGATACTTTATGGATGCTATGATCGATTGGTGGAGAATCCTGTTAAACCAGCGCAGTACCAGGTACGATCAGCAGTTTTTATCGAAGATTGATAGAGTTCTTGCAAAGTGTGATGAGCTGCTCTCGGCTGAACCCAAGAATATTACTGCCTTGTTTTTTAAGGGCGGAGCCCTGGGCTTCAGGGGACGGTACTATGCTGTACGACAACAGTTTGTTGAAGCCGCATCGGTTGGTAAAGAGGGCATGGAAATTTTACGTGAGCTCCAGAAAATCGCCCCTACAAACCACGATATCATGCTGGGCACTGGAGTTTATAATTATTATGCCGCCGCCCTTCCGGAACGGTACCCGCTGTTGAAGCCAGTAATGCTGTTCTTGCCCAGAGGCGATAAAAAGCTTGGCATTTTGCAGCTTAAGGCAGCCGGAAACCAGGCCAGATATGCCGCTGTTGAAGCCAAGGCACAGTTGATGGCCATCCTTTATAACGATGAAAAAAAGCCGTCAGAAGCAATTGTCTATGCGCGCGAGCTAACTCAGCAGTATCCAAACAACCCATACTTTGCCCGGTATTTGGGGAGATGCCTTGTACAGCTTGGCCCACTTGACTCGATGGAAATGGTCTGGAGGACATTGCTTCTCGGGTATATGGATAAAAAAGAAGGCTATGACGAGTTTACGGCACGGGAAGCATTGTACTATATCGGTACGGTGCAAATGCTGAAGGGCAACTATGATATTGCTCTCAAATATCTGTATAAATGTGACGAAGCATCCCGTCTGGTTGACAAAGAGATGTCAGGTTTCATGGTGAAGGCTAACCTTAAAATCGGTCAGATCTACGATGTGCAAGGGAAACGTGATCTGGCAATCTCTCAGTACAAAAAGGTAGCCGGTTGGCGGGACTATGATGGTACCCAGGACGAAGCTGCCAGGTATATCGCAAAACCATATGGTCGGTAGTTTTATCACAGGCATTAAGCACCACTAAGCCCCCTACCCTATTTTTGCCGCATGGGAACTAACCGTGAAAAGTGGGAAGAGCTGGCAGCAAAGGAATTGCGCGGTGCCGATCCTGCATCACTAACAAGAACGAATTCCGACGGAATTGCTGTTAAACCCGTTTATTTCCAGGAAGATGTTGGCGGAATAACCGGTTTGAACGGTATTCCGGGATCTCCACCATATAACCGTGGTCCGTATGCAACAATGTACACCAATCGTCCGTGGACAATTCGGCAGTACGCCGGCTTTTCTACGGCAGAAGAGAGTAATGCTTTTTATCGAAAGGCACTTGCTGCAGGGCAAAAAGGTTTGTCGGTTGCTTTTGACCTGGCAACCCATCGAGGGTACGATAGTGATCATCCAAGGGTTGTAGGTGATGTTGGGAAGGCAGGAGTTGCAATCGATACCATTGAAGACATGAAACTGCTATTCAATGGGATCCCGCTGGATACGATGAGTGTAAGTATGACAATGAACGGAGCCGTTATTCCGATAATGGCAATGTTCATCGTTGCAGCCGAGGAGCAAGGCGTCACACCAGAAAAACTTACCGGAACGATACAGAATGACATACTAAAAGAATTTATGGTTCGGAACACCTATATCTATCCGCCCGGACCAAGCATGCGTATCGTTTCAGATATCATCTCGTTTATAAGTGAGCACATGCCTCAGTTTAATTCGATTAGCATTTCGGGCTATCACATGCACGAAGCCGGAGCAACTGCCGTACAGGAGCTGGCGTATACCATTGCCGATGGAATTGAGTATGTGAAAGCAGCAATTGCCCGAGGCATGAACGTAGATCAGTTTGCACCGCGATTAAGCTTTTTCTTTGGTATTGGAATTGATTTTTTTACTGAAGTTGCAAAACTTCGGGCAGCTCGCAGACTGTGGTACGAGCAGATGCAACAGTTTAAGCCGGGAAAAGCCGGAAGCAGCATCCTTCGTACTCACTGCCAAACATCAGGATGGTCACTAACAGCTCAGGATCCGCTGAACAATATCGTGCGTACCACGATTGAAGCGCTGGCGGCTACCTTAGGCGGGACACAGTCACTTCATACAAACTCGTACGATGAAGCGCTTGGTCTCCCTACCGAACAGTCTGCACGGATTGCCCGTAATACACAGTTAATTCTGGACCGTGAAAGTGGCATCACAAAGGTTGCCGATCCGTTGGGTGGGTCGTACTACATTGAATGGTTAACAAACTCACTCGTTGAAAAAGCTACTGAGCTGCTCCGCGAAGTTGAATCCTATGGTGGAATGACGGCCGCCATTCAGGCCGGAATTCCCAAGATGCGAATTGAAGAAAGTGCTGCCTTGAAGCAGGCAGCCATCGATAAAGGGACTGATGTTATTGTTGGCGTTAACGCTTTCAAACTACAGACTGAAGATGCGATTGATGTTCGTGTGATTGACAATACCGCAGTCCGGGCAGCACAGATTGAACGTTTGAAACAAGTTCGGGCTGCACGAAACGAAGCTGATGTTCAGGAATCATTGTCAGCCCTTGAAAACACCGCAAAAGGACGTGGTAATGTTCTGGAAGCTGCCATTACCTGTGCACGTAAAAGGGCAACTCTGGGTGAAATATCCAAGGCACTTGAAAATGTTTTTTCACGCTTCGAGGCAACTACAATGACCATTGAAGGAGTATATGCCCGCGCCTACTCCGGTAACGATCAGTTTGATGCTGTGAGAAAAAAGATCCTGCAATTCGAGGAAAAACACGGAAGGCGTCCGCGGATTTTAATTGCCAAGCTCGGGCAGGACGGACATGATCGTGGTGCAAAAGTTATTGCTACTGCATTTGCTGACCTTGGTTTTGATGTGGATATTGGTCCGTTGTTCTCTACTCCAGCCGAGGTAGCCAGAATGGGATCCGATAACGACGTTCACCTGATCGGTGTCAGCAGTCTTGCCGCCGGACATCTTACACTGGTTGGTGACCTTCTTAACGAGCTAAGGAACTCTGAAGCGTCATCCATTAAGGTGTTAGTTGGTGGCGTTATTCCGCCACATGATGTGCCAACTCTACTGAATATGGGTGCTGCTATGGTTTTTAGTTCCGGTGCCAATATCATTGAATCTGCCAACTCGGTTATTGATATGCTCCTTACAGCGTAAATTGCCCCATCACCGTTTACTTACCTGAAACAAAAAGCATGATTGGCGCCGGTATCGACATCGGAACAAATACCATCTTAATGGTTATTGCCGAAATCACCAGGACAGGTGACGTAAACCTGATTGCTGATATGCACGAGATCCCCAGGCTGGGTGAGGGGTTAAATACATCAGGCGGTATTTCAAAGGAGGCAGTAAACCGCGCTACCGACGTTCTTGCTTCGTACCGGGCTGTTATTCAAAAAGTAAGCAGAGATGTTGCACCCGTACAGGTGATGGCAGTAGCCACGGCTGCACTTCGAAACGCTTCAAATTCCGTGAAGGTCAGGAAACACCTTGAAAATTCCCTGGGGTATCCTATTCATGTTATCAGCGGACAGCAGGAAGCTGCTCTTACCTATGTTGGCACTACAGCAGGCATGGTGGGACAAATTACTGTTATCGACATCGGTGGTGGGAGTACTGAGCTTGTCAGTGGTCGTGGAGGCAGAATCGAATGGGCAGCAACGGCACCGATTGGATGTGTCTCGCTTACCGAGCAGTTTTGCTCTAACCATCCGGTTAGTGTCTCAGATCAGACCTTACTTCGTAATCAGGTTCAACAACAACTGGCAGAGCATTATTCCAATCGCCCGCCACTGGTTGGTAAACTTCTGGCTGTGGCTGGTACTGCAACGTCGCTGGCCTGCCTGCATAAAGAGTTGCCGGTTTTTAATCCCCAGAGTGTTGACGGGACCGAAATCGCGCTTCCTGATATTTATGCGATTGCTGATAAACTCCTCAGTCTCTCACTTCCCGAACTCCTTCTCCTTCCAGGCATTGACCCCCGCCGCGCAGACGTACTGCCGTCAGGTGTTGTAATCCTTGCTGAAAGTATGGCCTACTGTAATCACTCGGTAGTTCAGATTTCTGTTAAGGGGCTTCGATATGGCGCCCTTTATGCAGCGGTTGGATTATACTAATAAAGTAGTACGTATTTTTACTGAAGGCGCAACTACTTGCAGTATAATTACTTATTGCATTGTATTAATAAAATTGTGCAACTTGCAGTATTATTCGAGGGGAAGAATATCATGACTGTAATCAGCACCATCTTTGCTCTGTTGTCGGTTTTGGGTGAAGCCACAACGCCGGTAGATACATCCTTCACGCTACGGTATGATTTGCCGGTTGGTATGTCGTACACCTACCAAGTGATCACTGACCAGTATATTTTAAAAACTGCTGGTGTAAGACTGCACACGCTGATTATCATGGATGTAATCGGACATGATGAAAACAGCCACAGTGTTTGCAGGTTTCGGCTAAAAAGCGATACTGTCGGTGTAAAAGACCAGAAGTTTATCTACCGTCCGCTTACCGGTATCAGTCTTGCGGGAAAGCGGTTATATGCTGAAGCCGGCCACGTTGAACTGGTGATGGATGCGTTGGGAAGGCTGGTTGATAATTCGCCATCGGTTGAAGAACTAAACAGTAATCCTGAGATTGTAACTCAGTTCCACCGAACTGTTGAGTCAAACACGAACGATCCTGACCTGCTGGGTGAAGGCGGTTCGTACATGCTCCAGTTCATTATGCCGTCGTTACCTAAGGGATTAGCATACGAGCTGCGGAAAGCCTATGTTGACACCATCACGTTTAACTCGAAATCAGTTCACCTGCCCACAAGATACGGTGTAGGTGAAACTGGCGAATCTGCGCAATCCCGTCTGGTGTTAACAGATACTCTGTTCAGAACAACGGTTTTAGATTCTGTCCGAAACACGAACAATGCATCGTACGGGTATATGACGCTGACCAACATGCGCACAAATGCATTAGGCGGCCGGTTTACGTCGCAAACAAATGTTGTTCGGGATATGACCAGTGGCGTGGTAAATAAAGTTGCAGAGTACTGCTGGAAAAAAACCGGTGACGAAAACCGTTTAGCCTATTTTGCCAGTGCAGAGTTAATTCATTCAGGGCCAATCGGCAAGTAACATCAGAATTAGTGGTTAACAAAAAACGGATCGCTTAGGCGATCCGTTTTTTTTTTGCTGTTAGCTGATCTGCTTACTCGAACACCGCAAACGCACGGTTTAATAACTGTTCCTGTTCTGCATTATGTTGCTTTGCTGAACCTGTTGCCGGGCTGGCCGCTGCCGTCCGCCCCGCATAGTGCAATGTTTGGTTTATGCGGAGAAGATTCTTCAAGTATGGCTCAATGAAACTCCAGGAGCCCATGTTCTCCGGTTCTTCCTGACACCACACCACTGACTGCGCAGCAGGGTATTTGCTAAGAGTAGCACGCAGCTTCTCTGTGTTCAGCGGATATAGCTGCTCGATTCTGATAAGTGCAACGGAGTTTGTTTGACCGGTTGCTTCACGCTTTTTCGCCAGCTCGAAATAAACTTTACCGGCACTCAGTACCACACGTTGTACCAGGTCCGGATTTTGAATTGTGGAATCATCAATAATTTCCTGGTACAACCCTTCGGAAAGATCGGTAACGCTCGACGAGAGAAGTCGCAGGTATCCCTTAGGCGTCATAACAACCAGTGGTTTTCGCCAGTCTGCAAGGACCTGCCGACGCAGTGCATGAAAGTAATTGGCTGGCGTTGTATAATAGCCTACAATCATGTTATTCTGTGCGCAGAGCTGTAGGAATCTCTCTAATCGGGCACTGCTGTGTTCAGGGCCTTGTCCGTCGTAACCATGAGGAAGTAACAGCGTGAGGTTGGAGCGTTGTCCCCATTTTTCTTCTGCACTCGAAATAAACTGGTCAATAACAATCTGAGCACCATTGGCAAAGTCACCAAACTGTGCTTCCCAGATTGTTAAATCGGTTTTGGCAATCGTGCTGTAGCCATATTCAAAGCCAAGGATAGCGTATTCCGATAACGAGGAGTCGTAAATGTGGAGGCGTTTGATTCCTTGTGACAGGCGGTTTATTGGCACTATTCTTCGGTCAGATACCATATCATGTTGAACGGCCTGTCTGTGATTAAACGTACCCCTACCGGAGTCTTGTCCTGAAAGTCTGACCGCACGACCATCGCGAATTATACTGCCAAAGGCAAGGGCTTCTGCCATCCCCCACTGCACAGTACCGGCTGTAAACTGCTCATGCCTGCGCTCAACTTCATGTTTTACCTTTGAGTGAATGTCAAAGCCTGGCTGGATAGCACAAATGGCGTCTGCAAGTTCTTGTAATACAGCTGCCTCAACACGGGTATTTACCGGTGCAAACAAATCATACTGTACATTCCCGCCGGGTGATGTCGCGGTGGTGTGACGATTGTTAAATGCATTATCTAAGCGCTGATGCTCTTCTTTTTTAATATTGTCAAGGATTTCAGGCTTTGCAGTATGGTCAGCAAGAAGTCGTTTACCAAACAGTTCCTGTACAGGCTGCATATTTCTGATCTTCTTGTATAACAGGGGCTGCGTGGCGGTCGGATCGTCCTGTTCGTTATGACCGTATTTGCGATAACAGTACATATCAATCACAACGTCATCCTCGAACTGTTCACGGTATGCAAAGGCAAATGCAGCTGCCGCACGGCAGGCTTCGGGGTTATTGCCATTTACATGAAGAATTGGTACCATCAGCATTTTGGCAATACCAGTAGCGTACGGGGTTGACCGTGAGTCTTCCGGTGCTGCAGTAAAGCCAATTTGGTTGTTAATGATGATATGCAGCGTTCCACCCGTTCGATAACCAGGCAACCGGGCCATATTCAAAGTCTCTGCAACTACACCTTGTCCGGAAAATGCAGCATCACCATGAATAAGTATTGGTAGTACCGACGTTTGAGTTTCATCACCGATTTCATCAGTTAGTGCACGTGCAATGCCTTCCACTACGGGGTTAACAGCTTCAAGGTGACTTGGGTTTGGGGCTAAAAAGATAGGCAGGGTGGCGCCGTTGCTGCTTTGATATGTTCCCCGCGCACCAAGGTGATACTTTACATCACCCGATCCCTGGAATGAGGTTTCAGGGTCACGTACATCTTCAAATTCATTGAACAACGTTTCAAGGGGCTTCCCCATCATGTTTACGAGTACGTTAAGTCTGCCACGGTGCGCCATACCAAGCACTGCACCGTTAAGCGAAGCATTGGCGGCGCATTCCAGCATTTCATCAAGAATAATCATGGTACTCTCGCCCCCTTCCAGTGAGAAGCGTTTTGCCCCAAGAAACTTGGTGTGCAGGAAGGATTCAAGCTGATCGGCACGAACTAACTTTTTATAAGTGTCGAGCTTTTTCTCGGATGATAAGGGGGTAAGAAGTGAGCGCGACTCAAGATAATTCTGAATCCAATCACGTTTTTCGGGATTTTCAATATGCATCCACTCAGTCCCGATTTGTCCGCAGTACACTTCACGGAGCATAGCAAAGATGTCGCGAAGCGTGGCACGTTTAATACCGCCCAGCCCACCCGTATCAAACTCGCGATCAAGATCCCAAATGGTAAAACCATAGTGTGCCGGATCTAACTTTGGATAATAATAACTTTCAAGGCCCAGCGGATTGATATCGGCAAGCAGATAGCCGCGTACGCGGTAGCTGTGGATTAGCTGGACTACCCTACCCTCTTTGTCAATGACCTCCGGCTGATCCTGATTGGTAAGGAACGGGTTACCACCTTGCTCAATCTTCCAGCGCATTGGTTCAAATGGTATTGCCAGTGCTGCAAATATCTGATCATAAAAGCGGTCTTCACCGATGAGGAGCCGATGAATGGTCTGCAGGAATTCACCGGATTCCGCACCCTGAATCACGCGGTGGTCATAGGTGCTGGATAGTGTAACAACCTTACTGATGGCAAGTGTGTGCAGCACATCCGGCAACACAGCCTGGAATTCAGCTGGGTATTCAATGCTTCCCGTTGCAATTATCGTTCCCTGCCCTTCCATGAGTCTGGGCATACTCATCACAGTTCCAATCATACCGGGATTGGTCAGTGAAATGGTAGCACCCGCCAGATCATCAGGAGTGAGTTTATTCGTCCGTGCCTTTTGAATAATCTCGTCGTATGCATCAGCAAACTGAGCAAAGTTCATGTTCTGTGCGTTCTTAATACTCGGCACGAGGAGAACCCGTGAACCATCGCGCCTGGTAACGTCAACAGCCAGACCAAGATTAACAGCAGCGCGCTTTATTCGTACCGGGATACCGTTGTTCAGACCAAACGTAGAATTCATTGCCGGGGTTCGCTCCACTGCTTTAACGATAGCCCAGGCAAGAATGTGAGTAAACGAAAGTTTCGAGGTATTGCTCCGTAGCCGGAACTCGTTAATGAGGGTACGGTTTTCTTCGAGTGCCTTTACAGGAACGTTACGTACCGAGGTTGCCGTTGGCACGGTTAACGAACGCTCCATGTTCTCGGCAATAATACTTGCTATCGACGATAGTGCAACGATTTCGTCACCCTCGTGCAGGGCAGGCATCCGCGTGCCGGTATCCGATACGGCCGGGCTTGCTGCCGGGGCTACCGGGCGCGACTCGGCCACGGGAACGCTTTTGGATTCAACCAACGGTGTGCCGGACGTACTTGAGGGAGCAGATGGCTTACTGCCGTTTCCCAGTGGTACTTCTGGTACATAATTGGCAAAAAAAACACGCCACTCGGGCGATACTGATTCAGGATTACGCAGGTACTCGAAATACATTTCGTCCACGTAAGCGCTATTCATAGACATCATGGGAACAATACCCTGGTGAAACGTAGATACAAACTTACGCACCTTTTTCTAGTTAGTTGTGGTTGTGTAAGCTTCAGCGTAAAAACCGCTACAGAAGCACAGCGAAAACAACACTGCGACCACTCAGTTCCTTATCTCTACGGTACGAATGATAGCGTGAATCGGCAATGGTGCAGTGCGAGCACACCTGAATGTTTGACGCTACCATGCCAGCGCTGATAAGCTGCGATTTGATGGCCTCATGGTTGTCATAATACCATTTCTCCGGCTCGGCAGGATCCGGGGTGCACCACTCCGGCATGGCTTGTCTGACGTCGTTGCCAACCTGGTAGTTGCTGGCCGAGGCACAGGGCGATAACCATGCTAGTACGTTTTTGGGATGTGTGGCATAGGTTTCGTTCATTGATGCTAATGCCTTGTGAACGGCCTTGGCGGCAGTTCCTCGCCATCCACTGTGAACAACGGCAACGGCATGATTTGCAGTATCATACAAAACAACTCCGCAGCAGTCTGCTACCCGGATGCAGGGCGCAGCAAGCCGAAGATTTGATATGATGATGTCAGCGGTACCTATACGCTCCGCTGGCCGGGATGGCAACACAGTCAGCGTGGAAACACCTGTACCGTGAACCTGGGATACCATGACAATGTTGGCGTCTGGGATTCGAAGTACTGATGCTAATGCACTGATGGATTGTAATGTGGCTTGAGCAGAAGATCCGTGCTCCCAAAATGAATAACCAGGCCACGCCCTGTTGGATGCGTTAGTTTGTGTAATTCCGCATCGAAAGCGTGTTGTTTTGATTCCCCAGGTTATCTCCATGTAGCGAACGTACGAAGATATTTCCGTACCTGCCTTGTATTGATATCCGCTGTGTTCGATCACCTGTAGATACCTCCACCAGGATGCGATTTCTGTCGCGTCCAACAAACACCAACGGGTGGCGCGGAGAAAAAGCATAATACACACCAAAAACGGCAATCGTCATGAGAACGATTCGATAAGCAAGGTGCCTTCTGTTCTGGCTCCGAAGCAGCCAGAGTAAGCCAGCAGTGCCCGAAAGAGCAACAAGCGTGGCTGCCACATACGAGACCGGGACCGAAATATCAGCTATCGTGGTGTTAAACCACACAACAAACAATATCGTGGTGTTGATGCACCATGCAACCGACGACGAGATCACGTCACTGAATGGTCCAATCGTACACAACAGGAGACCACACATCATAACGAACGTTAATACTGGTACTGTTACCAGATTCGCAATGATGCCAAACCATGCAACCGTCTTCATTGTATAGGCAACTGGGAAGAGCATCCCTGTAGTTGTTGCAAGATTCAGGCTGAGAGCATTGACAAAATGTCGTATCCATGATTTGTTCACGCTCAGGCAGCGTTCCCAGCACCGCACCCACGCCGGCAACAGTTTAATAATAGAAAATGTTGCAATCACACTAAAGAGCAATGAACTGCCTGTAATAACTTGGGGAGAAATGAGTATCTGGATAATGATTGCAAAACCAAGAATGTTGGTTGCATCTGGAATCCGCTGAATAACCGATCCTATGATAAAAACTGTTATTACAGTAAATGCTCTCAGTGCAGGGGGCTGAAACCCGGTGATCATCACATACGCGACAAGGCATACCACAACAATTATGGCATGTACTATTCCGCGGACTCGCCCGCCACTCAAAGCAATTAGAAGTGCTGCCAGCATAACAACATGGGCACCGCTAACAACCAACACATGAATCGTTCCGACAACAATAAACTGGTGCTTTTGCTCCTTGCTGAGGTACTGCGACTGTCCCAGTAGCATGGCCATCAGGACAGCTGTTGCGTATGGTGTACAGTACCTGCTGATGTGTTCGTAACACAGTGAATGAATTCGCTGAATAGAAAGCTGCACAACATCTGGTTGCTGCAGAACAAATGCTGAGTCTGCACGAGCAACGAATGCAGCTCCCACCCGTCCTGCATAGTCGATACCCGAGAACATTGAGGGCACACCTGGTTCCTGAGGGTGCTCAACCATTCCAAAGCATAATACCCGAGCCCCTTTCGGGATATTTCCGATGATGGGTTTACGCAAATAAACGATTGTCGTGCAGACGGTTGGTGGTGCAGGCTTGGTGTCGGTTTCACCGCTGATGATTATTGTTCGAACTGTGTCGGCTGTTTGAACTCCTGAAACAACCGTCCCATGAATACGAGCCGGGAAGCGATGCCCCACGACGTTTGGATGAGAACCTGGAATGTGAAGATGAAGAACCACCCAGCATGCAACTGAAAGTGCGGCAAGCAAACGTCCACCCCCGTACTGCCTGAGATAACACAAAACGCTGCCTGCAGCAGTTATCAGCATCAGAGCGGTTAAGAGTGCCGACGACGGCCGAAGATCAATCAGGCCGTACGTGTAGATAAGAACCTGGAGTGCGAGAGAGGCAAGTGGACGGTACGGCATATCATGCACTGTGCTTACGGTAGCACCGGACGTGACACCTGGAGGAATTGCGTCGTGTTGAAAACTTCTTTTCCAGAATCTGTGGTTTCAACCGGTAGTAACCTGTAACTTTAACCTTGGTGTCGCATAGTATGCCGTTACGGATACTTCTACACATCAACCATTTATAACTCCGAGGAATATCATGGCAGAAGCAAAAGCAGAGACCAAGAAAACAGCATCCACCCCCACAATTCAGGAATCAAAAATCAAGGCAGCCCAGTTAGCCATTGATCAAATTGAAAAGCAATTTGGCAAAGGCTCCATCATGCGCTTGAATGATGAGAACCCCATTCAGGTGGATGCCATCAGCACCGGGTGTCTTTCACTGGATGCAGCTATTGGAATTGGCGGTGTCCCACGCGGAAGAATTATCGAAATTTATGGTCCTGAGTCGTCCGGAAAGACAACGGTCTGTCTGCAGGTAATTGCCGAAGCTCAGAAAACAGGCGGGCTTGCTGCTTTTGTTGACACGGAGCATGCTCTCGACGTTCAGTACGCTCAAAGGCTTGGTGTTGACCTGAACAACCTGCTGCTCTCACAGCCTGAATTTGGTGAACAGGCACTTGAGATTGTTGAAACTCTGGTGCGCTCGAATGCAATTGATGTTATTATCATTGACTCGGTTGCCGCTCTTACGCCCCGTGTTGAAATCGAGGGCGACATGGGTGATGCTCAGATGGGATCGCAGGCCCGGCTGATGAGCCAGGCAATGCGCAAGCTGAATGCAGCCATCGGCAGAAGCAATACTACGGTGATCTTTACAAACCAGCTTAGGTCGAAGATCGGCGTTATCTACGGAAATCCTGAGACGACTACGGGCGGCAATGCGCTTAAGTTTTACGCATCTGTACGGATCGATATTCGCAGAAAGGATGTGATTAAGGACGGCCAGGACATCGTCGGAAACCGGGTACGAGCCAAAATTGTTAAAAACAAGGTTGCTCCCCCATTCAAGGAAGCTGAATTTGATATCATGTATAACGAGGGTATCTCACGTCTTGGCGATATGATTGATCTTGCCGTTGAACACAATGTGATCAGTAAGTCGGGCTCGTGGTTCACGTTTAACGATCAGCGGGTTCAGGGTCGGGATGGCATGCGAAAACTCTTGCAGGATGATGCTGCTCTGTATGCATCACTGGAGGCCGAGGTTCGGACGCTGCTCCATCTGCCGCCAACACAGACCGCTTCGGGTAATGGAAAAAAAGTTAGCTAATGCTGGGGCACAGAATGCCCACGATTACATCTGTTCGTAAAAACGTTAAGCAACAGAACCGTTACTCCATCTTTGTTGATGATGAGTTCGTGCTGTCAGTCAACGCTGATATTGTCCATCAATATCAGCTACGAAAAGGCATTGTGTTTACTGCAGAGCTATTGGCAAAGCTTCGAACAGATGACGAGCGATTTCTAATCAGGCAGAAATTATGGCAGTATGCTTCGTATAAACCACGTACCGAAAAACAGGTTAGAGCAAAGCTGAAGACATTCAATGTTTCTGACATCCAGGCAGATGAACTGCTTGACTGGTTAAGGGGCTTTGGTTTAGTTGATGATACAGCATTCGTAAGGAATTTTATCCAGGCGTCGTATCAGCAGAAACCACTGTCTGCTACCGACATGATCCGGCGGCTTGTTGGCAAGGGTATCCCAGCCAGTCTGGCCGAATCGATTGTTAGCGAATGCGTTTCAGACGAGCAGGTGCTGGATTCGGCTGTGCGTGTTGCGAAAAAAAAACTTAGCCAGCTTACCAGTATGCAAAAGGATAAGATTCCCGAGCGGTTACAGCGCTTCCTGGCAGCACGAGGATTCCCCTACCACGTCATTCGCACCGTCATCAGCAGCTTGGAATTACCCTGCCTTCTGTTGATGATGCTAACGGGGTCGTTTTTTGCAAAGGGTCAGACTACCAAGGTTGCAAACATTACCATTACGGCCGTTGAATACGGAACGATGACGCCGCTACCCAGTGCTGAATACCAGGTTGTGATTACCGAGGATTCCAGGGCGCAGGTAACGGGGGCCCCGGTAACCAGGACGGTAGATTCCCCCGTACTACATCTTAGCCTTTTGCCCGGACAGAAGGCCGAAGTTTTATGTCGGTCCAGCGGCTATCTTTCTGGCAGGCAGACAATACGAATTCAGAATATTGATAACACGACGGAGGTTCAGCTGAATACCATCATGTACAAAAGGGATGCCCCTTTTTGTACAGTTAGATTTTCGGCTGCAGAGTACAATCTTACAGGCGAGCATGAAAAGTGTCTCTCAGACTGCACAATCGCGATGGGAACGCACTATACGGTACAGCTTAGGTGTGTCGGAACTATCGCTCATGCATCGGAACAGTCTACTGATGCACTGATGCGCAGGATTAACATGATTGAAGATTTTATGAAATCACTTGGTGCAGATTCCAGCAGAATTACAGTCCGGTTTGAAGAAACTACCTGCTATCCACTCATGCTGGGCAGATTTGAAAATCCTGACAACAGAACTATCTCTGTTTATCTTGTTGAATAGTTACTGTGTTTTCTGAAGATTAATCGTAACCGCAGTTCGGGCAGTGGATCCGGCTGAGCGCTGTTCCTCCACAGCAATATTCCATAATATGCTTGAATGAAGATACACTCGGTGAATCGTTCGCGAAGCGCGGTCGGCACCTTCGTCACGCAACGGCGACTGGAATAAGTTTTCGGCATTCGTACAACTGAGCTGGCGGGCAACCCCATGCCTGTCTGTTATCACGAACACAACTTCCTCATCATTAGCAGGTTCTCTGCTAAACACAAACGAGATACGTTGCCAGTTTCCTTCAGTTTCTATACGAATACTTTTAGTGATTGCGTCAGCTTCGTGCATTGTGCTTTGCACAAATGACACAGGGTATTCCTGACCTGAATCTGATATGCTCATAACATAGTCCTGGAGTGGAACAAACAACATCGGCGGGCATTCAACGGTGCAGCTGTTAAAAATAGTCTGCAGTCCCTCACGGAACATTCCGTCGAACATTGATTTATGTTGAGCCTGGTGTCGTGTATCATACCACCAAAAGTAGTCACTGGCCTGCAATCTTCGAAGTACCGATCGCAATTCCGGTGGATTCCCAGCCTTAACAACGGCCTCATCTGCCTGTTTAAGAAGAGACCATGCCAGGTTCTGAGTCTCTGACCCTATCCAGATATCAAATGTTCCGTTAATCCATGAGCCTGCGGAGATATGGGTGTCCGGCGGGACATCTACAGCATGCAGCGCAGCCTGCGAGCAGGTTACGGTTTCAAACAAAGGGTCGGCAGCGATCGCCTCCATTAAACCACGGAGAAACAGCTCACCATTGCCTTGGTAGAACTCCCAACAGTTTTCTCCATCCAGAATTACAGTAATGCAGGCTTTGTCATGATCAGCTTGCGGTGTTTGAGTTAGTATAAGCTCACGAGTGTCACGTAGCCGTCGCATGAAATCATCCACTGCGTCGGAATGATTCCACGTTGCGTATGTAAACCCAATGGCATCGCTGAGTGCATGATCCCTAAACAACACGGTAATCGGACCGGCATCGGTAAAAAAACGTCGAGGGAAGTATTTGGCTAGTGGCATGTTCGTGCCCAAGGTATTGGCGAGTACGGTTTCATCCGTAGCAGTCCACCGTATCCCTGCAGCAGCCATTAACGAGAGTGTTGCCTGGCTTAAGCCCCCTTCCGAAGGCCACATGCCACTTGGTTTCTTTCCTGCATAATGGTACCATTTCTCTACGGCATTCCACACATGCCAGGCTGCATCGGAGATGTTCGTATACGATGGCTGAGGTACAACCGCATCAGGCATTTGTTCAAGGGCTGCGTTGGTTGAAATAAGAAGCGGTAGGATAGGATGTTCGTATGGTGAAACGCTTACTTCGATTTTGCCACAGTGTTCAAGGTGAACAAGCGTGGGAATAATCTCGGCAATGATGCTCCGGTGTTCACTCAGCAGGGTTTCCAGGTCAGCGTGAATAAAATCTCTTGAGGGATGTCCATATCCACAAATCGTAGCTCGTTTTCGTGATACCGGTCCGGTCCATGCCCACAGCAAGAGTGCCAGGGAGTTGATCCACTCCTGGTCACTCAGCATCAGCAGGGGCTGCCTTGCCTGTGCCAGGAGCTCAAAGGTGTGCCGGAGCTGAAGCAGGTACGGAGTATCAGCGAGTTGGGTATGCTGAAGAGTCAGGATCCACTGTGCCAGTGCATGCTCATGTGACGGCGTTCGTTCCCGGGGATGAACCATACAGAGCTTGCTTACCGGATCGGCCATCCCATGGGAAGCTGAGTCCAGTTGATCTATTAAGCTGGGTACAAGATTAAACGTATGTTTAACCGGGTAGTCTGATAATAGTAGCGGAATGTCCAGGTAGTCCTTGGTGGCATGCATCTGCACCCACGGCAACCGAAATTCACCGTTCCACCGATAATCAGGCTGGTGCTGATGCCAAAGGAAGCAAAGTTTCATCTAACAAGTTACGCAGAGTAATGCTGTGTAACGCAATGGAATGCAATGCAAATGCAGGTGGCATTACTAATTTTGAGCAACTGCGGGAATAGCTCAGTTGGTAGAGCGTCAGCTTCCCAAGCTGAATGTCGCGGGTTCGAATCCCGTTTCCCGCTCAGAGGACTAAAATCGGACGGATAGAGGGCGACTGCGTCTGATAGACGAATATCGTGGGGATATCCAACGAACTACAGGCCGCCGGTAACCGGCCGGCCTGAGATTTGTGGAGATGCCGGGAGTCGAACCCGGGTCCGAAACACCTTCACCGAAGCCTACCACGTGCGTCTTTGGTCTTTGTTTATCTCACAATAAGGTTTACCGGCCAACAGGTGTCTTATTGCCAGCATCGGTAATGTTTAACGTTACGTCCCGATACCAAACTTCACGCTAGCCTGTTAAGGGGCAACACCGAAATTCAGAGCTACAGGCACCTATGAATCCGATGGCATAGCGGCTTAATTAAGCGGCCATGCGATAACCAAAGTTATCGCCATTTGTTGTTCGCCGGTTGTATTTACGAGCTCCACCAGCGTAGCTCGGCACGCATCTTCGCGATCCAATGTCCCGTCGAAACCGGTACATCCCCGTTGTGAATACTTTTCAGGGTGCAAATTACGACGAATTGCCCACGAAATCAGTGCACGGTGGTATCCGCAGGGCTGTCGCTCTGTGATTGGTCTCTCGCTTTTGATCTGTGAGATGCGTACCCTTATGTACCGTAATGTGAAAGAAGCCAGTCTCGTACTTCTTCCATGTACCACTGTGGTGTGCTGGTAGCACCACTAATTCCAACAGTATTGACGTTCGTAAACCACTCCGGCTGTATTTCATCAATTTCCTCGATGAAATGAGTGGCAGGGTTGGCACTTCGCGATACTTCGAATAAAACCTTGCCGTTACTGCTGGCCTTGCCGGCCACGAAGAGCATTACATCATTTGAAGCAGCAAAACGCGCTAAGTTTTCTTCCCGTCCGCTTACCTGTCCGCAAATTGTATCCTTGGTCTGCAGCATTGCTCCCGGTTCGGCCTTTGGCTCAACAAGCAGGTCGCTAATGCGCTCCTTGAGGACATCACGGATGAGGTAGAATGTAGCTCTGTCCATTGTTGTCTGAGAAAAGAGGACAGTTTTCTTTGTTACGTCGGCAACCTCAACAGCCTCATCGGGAGAAAGAACAACCAGGCAGCGATCACCCACCACACCGCGTAATCCAACGATTTCGGCATGGTCTTTTTTTCCAAAGATGATAATTTGATACCCCTGGTCGAAAAACTTACGGACGCGTTCCTGAAGCTTGGTAACAACCGGACATGTTGCGTCGATCAATTCAATTCCGTTTTCCCACGCAGCCTGGTATGTTGCCGGCGGTTCCCCATGAGCACGAATAAGGACGATTGCATTACTATGTGCGATTGTCGGGAAATCAGCTACGGCTATCGTTTTAAGTCCCAGAGCCGCCAGACGCTGCATTTCCTTTGGATTATGAATGATATGGCCAAGTACGTAAACGTCACGCTTGCCCTTATGAGCAAGCAGTGTCTCTTCTGCAATGTGAACTGTCCGAACAACTCCCCAACAGAAGCCGCTGCCGGAATCAATGTTAACAATCATTATAATTTATCGACAAACAAAACAATACATTGTGTGTTAAGCTATAAACGGAAGTATTTACCAACCAGATCTGACGCACGCTGATATTCTGCGACCAATTTGAGTATGGCTTTCACCTGTCCTTCGATGGTCAGATGCGTTGTATCAAGCAGAGTAGAGCCTTCAGGGCGGATAAGGGGGCTGTTTTCCCGCTGACTATCCTTTGCATCACGCTCTTCTAACTGCTTTCGTACAACATCCATACTTACTTCTTGTCCCGAACTTTTAAGCTCCGCAAACCTTCTGCGTGTACGCTCTTCGATATCGGCAACAAGAAAAATCTTTACCTGGGCATTCGGGAAAACCACGCTTCCTATATCGCGACCATCCATGACAACACCACCGTTGAGGCCCATGAGGCGTTGCTTTTGCACAAGGTGCTTACGAACAGAAGCAATGGAACTGACTTCACTAACCAGGTTGGTTACTTCGGGGGCACGAATACTATCGGTAACATCGATACCATCAACAAAGGTCCGCTGTCCGCTTGATGTAGTTTCAAGATGTATGCTCAGCCTTGCTGCAAGGGCATCCATATCGGCTTCAGTGCGTGGAGTGTGGTTACGAATGGCCATCAAGGTAACCGCTCTGTACATAGCACCGGTATCAATATAGGTATATCCGAGAGTCTCGGCAACCTTCCGTGCGGTTGTAGATTTACCCGCACCGGCCGGACCATCGATGGTAATCACAATTTGTAAGGCCATGTGGGCAAAAATACGCCATTGGGTTGAATGGAGCTATGCGTAAGCCGTCGGTTTAATTTTACCTGAACTGTGAACAAGTTTTTAATTTCACGCTATAGAATCGGTTGGGATAATGATAGCTTTGCCAATGACTCCGCTGCTTGAACTACAGAATATCACGCATACATACCCTAATGGCTTCAGGGCACTGAATAACATTTCATTGTCGATTACTGCCGGTGAATTTATTGTAGTGATTGGTTTATCAGGAAGCGGGAAAAGCACGCTGATGCGAACCATGAACCGCCTTATCGAACCGTCGGCTGGTGTGGTGCGGTTTAACGGTACTGATGTGACCCATGTACAAGGTGATGGGTTGCGAAAACACAGGGCACAGATTGGCATGATCTTTCAGCATTTTAATTTAATAGACCGGCACAGCGTACTGAACAACGTGCTATACGGAGCTCTTGGCTCCATGTCTTCTGCAGCCGGGATTATGGGACGTTTTACGCAGGAGCAGAGAACACGGGCACTCGATCTGCTCCGGCGCGTGGGAATCGAATCGAAGGCTGATAACAGAGCAGATGCCCTTTCGGGCGGCCAGAAACAGCGCGTTGCCATTGCCCGCGCCCTGATGCAGAATCCGCGCCTGGTGCTGGCCGATGAACCGGTGGCTTCACTCGACCCGGCAACAGCACATTCAGTGATGGATCACCTGGAGGCAATCAACAAGGAGCTGGGGACAACTATTGTGTGTAATCTGCATTTTCTCTCGCTCGTACGCAGGTATGCCACTCGTGTAATCGCATTGCGCGGCGGTGAGTTGGTCTTTACGGGAGGACCTGACCAGATAACGGATGAATGGTTCAAAGCCATCTATGGTGATGACGCGGAGGTGGTGGAATGACATCAAAAATGAATGTGTTCCTATCATGGGTGATTGATGCACTTCTGGGAGCCTATCTTGCAGCTTGCCTTGTTTTTGTGATACTTCCGGCATTTTTTGAAACCGATGTCGTGTCTGGCACGGTTGCACCATGGCTCGTAGCGACGGTGGCGGCTGTTTTTCTTGTGGCGTCAGTTACCAACCGCGCATCGCTGGGACGACTGTTCTTAACAGGAACATTTGCTGATTCGCCGGGTGCCCGTACGATTACGCAACACCTTGGATGGTGTACACTGGTGTTCTCTGTTCTGGCCGGCTGGATTGTTACTGACGTTTCGATCAGCGAGTTCTTTTCGGGTGAAGGTCTGGCCGGGGCCGGAAGAATATTTGGTGCACTGGTAACCCCCAGTACCGACATCGTTGGTGAAGCACTCTATGCCATGGTTGTAACGATATTTACTGCCTTGCTGGCAACCCTGGCATCGATCCCTATAGCCTTTGTTCTGGCCTTTCTGGCTGCCAGCAACATTATGACGGCTTCACCAGCAGAACGGCTGGTGTATTCAGTAGTGCGTGCACTGCTCAATATTACCCGTTCGATGGAACCAATCATCTGGGCTATCATCTTTAGCGTTTGGGTTGGAATTGGTCCGTTTGCTGGGATGCTGGCTCTTGTCGTACACACCATTGCGTCACTAACAAAACTGTATTCTGAGCAAATCGAAAACATTGCTGATGGTCCGATCGAAGCCATTGAAGCCACCGGCGCAAGCAGACTTCAGGTACTGTGGTATGCTGTTGTACCGCAGTGCGTACTTCCCTACCTGTCGTTTACGGTGTACCGGTGGGACATCAACGTAAGGATGGCAACGATTATTGGTTTTGTTGGCGGCGGTGGTATTGGCACTCTGCTCACTCAGTACCAGGGTCTTGCCAAATATCATGAAGTCGGAACACTTGTGATCATCATCACTGCTGTGGTATGGCTACTCGATGTTATTAGTGCACGAATTCGGTCAGTCCTAAAGTAGAACTGTTTTTTACATCGGGTTGTTGCTACATCGATAACAGTTGCTCTGTAGTCGCGAACGTTCCCGTAAAACACAAATGGTAGAATTGCAATCATGTTTGTTCATCTTCATAATCATACCCATTATTCACTTCTCGACGCTGTGCCGTCACCCGAACAACTGATTAGTGCAGCAGTTGCCGATAACCAGAAAGCCCTGGCTATCACGGATCACGGTGTGATGTTTGGCTGCTTTGAGTTTTACCAAAAGGCCAAGACTGCCGGAATTAAACCAATTATTGGCGTAGAAGCGTATGTGGCTGTGCGTAACCATACTGACAGAGAGCGATTTGAATCGCACAATAAACACCGCAACTACTACCATCTGGTATTGCTGGCCAAAAATGAAACAGGCTACAGAAATTTAATAAAGCTTACGAGCATAGCGCACGAAAAGGGCTTTTACTATAAGCCGCGAATAGACATGAACCTGCTGCGGCAATATCACGATGGTATTGTGAGTACGTCGGCATGTCTTGCCGGCCCTGTTAACGCCCCCCTGCTTGCCGGTGACTATCAGGCGGCAGTTAACAATGCCCGTGAACTCAAAGAGATTTTTGGTGACGACTTTTACATTGAACTACAGGATCATGGTTTACCCGAGGACAAAATCGTCCTTGAACAGGCCCCGAAGATAGCCAGGCAGTTAGGGATAAAAATCGTCGTCAGCAACGACACGCATTACGTCCAAAAAAATCACGCCGTAAGCCACAATGTACTTCTGCACATTACAAAGGATGCCCAGTACACAAAGAATCCGGATTTTGATATCAAGCGGGATCTGCGATACAAGGTACCGGAAATGTACCTGAAATCGCAAGACGAAATGAAGGAGCTTTTTAAAGCCTTCCCTGACGGTATCGAGAACACGGCTGAAATTGCCGAAAAAGTAGATCTTACGATACCAACCGATTTGCAGATGCCACAATTTCCTATCCCTCCTGAAAGTGGTGTGGCAACGCTTGAAGATTATCTTGAACTGCGCACCATGGAGGGCCTGGAACGCCGATACCCACTCCTTACTGCCGAGATACTGGACAGGGCGCACTTCGAACTATCGGTTATCCGGAAAATGGGCTATGCCGGATACTTCCTGATTGTTGAGGATTTTATACGAGCTGCACGCAACATGGGAGTTCGGGTGGGACCCGGCCGTGGCTCAGCCGCGGGGTCCATCGTAGCCTATGCCCTGCAGATCACAGATATCGACCCCCTGAAATACGATCTGCTCTTTGAACGGTTCTTGAATCCAGACCGAATATCGATGCCTGATATCGACGTGGATTTTGCCGACGATAAACGTGATAAAGTTATTGAGTATGTTAAGTCTACCTATGGGTCGGATTCGGTTGCACAGATTATAACCTTTGGCACTCTGAGTGCCCGTGCTGTACTCAAGGATGTGGGACGGGTTCTGGGTATCGACCTGGCGACAATTAACTCAATAACCGACAAAATTCCTGTTATCCAAGGTAAGGTAACGCCCCTGAAAGAGGCATTGGACCTGCCCGATCTGAAATGGCTGAAAAATTCTACTGAGCAACGGTACAAAGACTTACTTGCATATTCCCTCGACTTGGAAGGTACGCTTCGCAATAGCTCTCTTCATGCGGCCGGTGTGGTGATTGCACCCGGGCCGGTCAGTAATTATGTTCCTGTTTATCAAACCCCTCAAACTGAACCGGCCACTCAGTACAACATGAAGGATCTTGAAGCAGCAGGCCTGCTGAAAATGGACTTCCTGGGGCTGCGGACGCTGAGCATCATTGAAAATACATTAGCGCAGGTTAAGAAAACAACCGGGACAACGATTGACCTTGATGCCATACCATTTGATGACCCAGACGTGTTTGCGATGTTTGGTCGAGGGCAGACAACCGCCGTTTTTCAGTTTGAATCCGAGCCGATGCAACAGGCAATGCGCAACCTGCAGCCGTCTACAATTGAAGATCTTATTGCACTGAACGCTCTTTATCGTCCAGGTCCCATGGATAATATTCCGGAGTTCATTGACCGGAAGCACGGTAAGCGAGCTATCACGTATCCACATCAGCTCATGGAGCCCATTCTGGAGCGCACCTACGGCATCATTGTGTACCAGGAGCAGGTGATGCAGCTTGTTCAGACCCTTGCCGGATTTAGTCTGGCGCAGGCCGACCTCATGAGGCGTGCCATGGGTAAGAAGGATCCCAAACTCATGGCTGAACAGCGAGAGTTATTTGTGAAGGGGGCTGGAACACAAAACAATATTGATGCCGTGCTGGCCGGCAGCATCTTTGACTTGATTCAGAAGTTTGCTTCGTACGGTTTTAATAAGAGTCATAGTGCTGCCTACGCATACCTTGCGTATCAAACGGCATGGCTAAAAACACAATATCCTACTGAGTTTCTTGCAGCTAACATGACGGCTGAACTTGGTAATCAGGAGAAGATTGTATCGTTTATCGACGAAGCACGCAGGTATGGTATCACCGTACTTCCTCCGGACATCAACAAATCGGAAGCCACCTTTATTGCCGATGGTAAGATCATTTATTTTGGAATGGCCGCTATTAAAAATGTAGGTATTCCAGCGGTTGACTCCATTGTGGCAACGCGAGCCGATGGCCCCTTCACATCCATTTTTGATTTTGCTGCCCGAGTTGACTCGAAAGTTGCCAATAAACGTGTTATCGAAGCTCTGGTGTGTTCCGGGGCTTTCGATTCTATACAGTCGGGTAACAGAGCACAGCTTGTTGGTGCCATTGAAGCCGCCGTTGAGTACGCCCATAAGGTAAACAGCGGTGGACTGAATCAGATGGACTCGCTTTTTGGATCTTTAGAAAACGTAGCGCTGGTCGAGCCATCACTGCCGCAGGCGGAGCCATGGCCCGAACAGGAACGCTACCGTAAAGAACGCGAGTACTTGAACTTCTATGTATCTGGCCACCCGCTTCAGCCTCACACTGTTGCCGTTCATTCGTATTCAAGCATAACAGTCTCCAATCCGGATCTAACAAAAAACGGAAAACAAGTGTTATTATGTGGCCTGGTTGTTGACGTTAAAACCCGGCTTAACAAGCGGGAACAGACATTTGCAGTGGTAAAGGTTGAACAGTTTACCGGTAGTGCCGAAGTACTGCTCTGGGCAGAAACATACACGAAGTACGCATCGGTTGTTCAGCCCGATTCTGTACTTGTGTTCTCGGGTAAGCTTGAGATTCTTGGATCGGCTGTCCGAATTATTGTAGATCAGGTATACACACTTCAGGATGCGCTGGCATCGCTTAGTAGTGGTTACGTGATACGTGTTGACCCACAAGCGGTTGATCGTGACCAGCTTCAGAAGCTACGGTCGTACTGCGATAGTCATGATGGGATGAAGAGCCTGAAATTTGTTGTTCCACGCACCAGTAAAACAATTCAGTACAATTCGTTAATAAAAATCAGGCAAACACCCGAAACAACGGAATACCTGTGTTCCCTGTTTGGTCAGAACAACGTGCGATATGATGTTGAATCCAGGAAGAATTAGCCGGTTGCCGTGATTTACCGACGGTTTTTCATGCTACGTCCGGCACGTTTCAGCGCCGCCTTTTGAAGAGCTTCACGAAATTGAATTTCGAAAGCAACATAACGGGCATATTGTTTTGTCGTAAGAACACCTTTAATTTCATTCATGTCAGCATCTGACTGTTGCCACATCTTACGGATTGCCGTCCGCAGGTCTTCGGCCTTAGCCGCGATTTCCTGATCAGCAGAACCGGATCGAGTAAGCTTGTTCAAAGCTTTTGCTTTCGATGCGATGTCCTTTTTCATGCTTCTCTGTTGTTCCTGCTGTCTGTCATACACCGGACTGAACTTAGCCGCTTGTTCCGGAGTAAGTTCCAGGAACTTTACAATCTTTGCTTTCCGCATCTCGCTGATACGTCCCTTAATACTCGGGTTTGCCGATTCATCCTGTGCTCCTGCTTTAGCAAATGCAAATACCATGAACCCAAGGACAATGAATGCGGGCACTGCCTTTTTCGTTAGGTAATTCATTGTAATTCTTCTCCTTCAAATAGTTTATCGATATCCGCTTCTGTTACCAGATCGGTTTGAATTGCATCGTCGGCTGGATCATAGAGTGCAACTTCCTGCTCCGCCAAATCCGAAATAATATCGCCGGAGTTGTCTGGATCAGAATAACTTGCCTGTTGTGCTACGTTGACTACCTTGGGTAGTGGGGCCATATAGAAAATTGCTCCGCTTACGGCAAGCGTCACTGCTGCCACTGCAACAGAAAACCTGAATAGTATTTTTTTGCGGTTCCCTGCTGATTCAACGGCATTCATGACGCTAATGCTCATGTTGCGCGTATAATCCGTGATATGGTCAGTGTACTCACATGTGAGGTGCTCGCGAAGCTGAGACGGTTTTCCCCCGCCATTCTCTGCTGCAGTTGGTTTAGAGTTCATCATTAAATTCAGACCTCCATTCTTTAAAGTATTCCGATGTACGGAGCAGATTGGTAATCGTATTTACGGCCCAGTGGTAGTTTGCCTTCAATGTTCCTACGTTTCGGCCTGTCTGGGCACTGATTTCGTCGTATGTTAAGTCTTCGAAATACCGCATCATAAACACCTCGCGCTGTCTTGGAGGAATTTTGGCAAGTATTGTTCGGAAGAATACCTCAAATTCATTTCGATGAAGCTGGTCGAACGGACTCTCAGACGAACACATAACGGTATGGTCAGTATCCGAGTCGCCAAATGGTAAGAAGCGAAGCCAGCGCCGTCTGCGATAGAGTCCGATCGCTTTGTTTCGTGTAATTCGTATCAACCAGGATCTCAGTGATGACTCACCTTTGAATGTACTAAAGGATTTTACGGCAGCTATCAATGCATCCTGAGCACAGTCGCGCGCGTCTTCCGGACAGTTAAGATATCTGAGTGCCGTGCTATACGCCGTCCGCTGATGTAGCCGTACAAATGCCGTTATTGCCTGTTCCTGCTGTCCACTGCGATAGGCACTAATGATTTCGTCATCAGTGCTTAGATGTGCGGTAACTGTGGATGTTGTGAATGTTGTCATCTTCAGCACCATAATCGCATACCAGGTGCAAAAAGTTTAATTGTAGCACGAAATTTCTGTTGCACGCTACACTCTTGCCGAGCGCCACGAACCTTTACGATGGACAACCAAGGCAATGCCTGCAAAAATGAAATTTCCCATGACCAGTCCCATCCATACTCCTTTTGACCCAAGTCCGGCTTGATGAGACAAAACGTAGCACAACGGAAGCTGCATAAACAACAAGCTCCCAACCGTTACCAGCATACTTGTATAGGCTGCACCTGCGCCACTGATTGATCGTACAGTGACTAGCCCAATAGCAAATGCTGCATACCCTAATGACGTGCTTCTCTGATATCGAAGCACTTCTGTTACTGTTTCGGGGGTATGGGTGTATAAGCGTGCGAACCATTCGCCAAACAACCATACCAGCAGACCCAGGGTAAGCATCAGGATTGTTGTTTGTTTCATTGCTGACGTATGAAATGCAGCCACGCGGTCCGGTTTTCCGGCCCCCAGATTCTGTCCGGTTGCCACTTCCACAGCCACTCCAATAGCAAATACACTCATAAAAACCATCATGTCTAAGTTCAGTCCAAGCGTGTAAGCAGCAGTTACCGATGTGCCAAAGCCCCCTACAATCACAAAAATGATTCCCCTGTTTACGCTTACGGCAAGCATCTGAATTGCACTCGGCAGCCCAAGCCTGGCAACTGACTTTAACAGTGTGAAGTCCGGACGGTAATTGCGGAGTGATAGCCTGATCGTTACCTTGCCTGCGGTAACTGACCATACGGCAAACGATGCCCCGCAGATTTGTGCGATTGCAGTTGCCAGACCGGCACCGGCAAGCTCCATCCTCGGGAAGGGGCCAAAGCCAAATATGAGGAAAGGGGCTATGGCTGCATTCAATATCGTTGTTGATATCAAGACAACCATTGGGAATACCGAATTGCCGGTACTTCTGACGATTGTAAAGATTTGAAAACTAACAAGGTTAGCAGCAAAGCCTAAGTACAGGGTCCCCATATAGGCCAGAGCATGTCCGGCAACATCTGCGGGCATATTCATTAGCCCGGGGATGCGTGGCATCAGCGCATACACGATTGCCGTAACCAACAACGCTACACAGGTTATTCCCACAACTCCCTGTGTTGCAATTGAATTTGCTTCGCTGATGGCTCCTTCACCAAAGCGTCGTGAAACAATAATGCCGGTTCCTACAGCAAGTCCGCTTCCCATCGTAAAAAGAAAAAAGCTTACCTGATCACTGCTGCCTATGGCAGCAATGGCCGTGTCACCCAGGCGTGAGGCATAAAAACGATCAATAAGCGAATACACCATGTTAACCAGGAAGCTAAAGGCTAACGGCACTGAGAATAGTCGCAGCGAAGAGTCAATCGGACCGTTGATGAGGTCAGTTTTTTGTGTCATAGTCTTTCTGCTTGTTTCAGCCACAGCAACCGTACTGGTGAGTAGGTCTCTATATTCGCATACCTATGGCGTTAGCGATTCTTTTATCTTGTCTTGCAGTGATTTACACCGCACGGGTCGTGTATTTTATTGTTGGCTTTATCCGTGAACATCGCCGATGGAACAATACCTCTACCTATCCAACAGTATCGGTTGTTGTACCAGCAAGAAACGAAGATAAAAACCTGTTGCGTTGTGTGGAAGCATTGATGACAACTGATTATCCACCGGACCGGATTGAGTACATTTTTGTAAACGATCGCAGTACTGACAAAACGGCCGAATGTTTAAATCGTCTTGCGTTACAGTACCCAATAAGGGTTGTCCACAAAGAGGTTGATGATAATAACCCGAATCTGAGAGGTAAGCCGGGGGCATTACAGTACGGTATTGATAATGCAGGCGGTGAGATTGTCTTAATGACAGATGCAGACTGCCGGGTGTCGGCAGGATGGGTTCGGGGAATGGTTGCACAGTTTTCCAGTCCTGATGTGGGGCTTGTTAGTGGTATTACCGGCGTAGAAGGCTCACGTCTTCTGCAACAGGCACAGATGGTGGAGTGGCTTTACACTCAAAGTATGGCTGCCGGTGCCGTTGGCAATGGAACGGCACTGGGTTGTTTTGGGAATAATATGGCAATGCGTCGGAATATCTTTACCGACCTGGGCGGATATCGGTCCATTGCCTTTAGTTTAACCGAAGATATGGCCCTGCAGAAAGCAGTTAAGAACGCAGGATACCAACTTCGATTTGCCATCGCACCGTCAGCATCGGTGCTTACACTGCCCTGCAGTCACTTTATGGAGTATGTTAAGCAGCGACACCGTTGGGTACGTGGCGGTACGGCTCTCGGCATGAAGGCGGTTCTTTTTGTTGCAACCAGCATTGCACTGTGGGCGGGTGTTGCTATCTCGGCCGTCTTTGAAATGTGGATACTGCTGTGGTGTTTTCTCTTCCTCAGGCTGATTGCTGACAGTTCACTGGTGTACGTTGCATCTTCGTTAACAAAACATAGGGTTTCGCCCTTTGTCATTATCCCGTCAATGCTTTTTCTGGTGCTTACCGAGCTATTCCTTCCGGTGCTTGTCTTAAAAAAGAAGGTTACGTGGAAGAATCAGGTTTTTCGAATGTAGTGGTATTCCGTTCGGGCGCAGCTTGCACAAGCATTTCAAAAATGGTTAGTGTGGGGATACCGCCAGAAAACCGCTCAATGCCTGCTGCACAAAACGTATTCGTCGTAACGATATGCGAACACTGTTCCATCGTTGTTCGCTTATGAAGTTCAGGAAGTGCAGTTGAAGGTATCGATGGATAGCGTACACCGTGAACGCCTGCCATTCCACAGCACCCGGTTTCAACAAGTACACTCCCCTCACCCGCAATGCTCTGTACGATTGTGCGATACATATCGCTTTCTGCGAGTTTTAACTGACTACATCCAATATGCAACATGATGTTGGTGTTAAGGGGCTGTAGTTTCACAAAAGGCAGAACATGGGTAAACAGCCATTCTACTGGCGATAAGACCTTCCAGTGATGCTGTTCAAGGTCTGCCCGATATGCAACCGCACAGGTTGAGGTATCAACAAGGACAGCTGTGTGGGCACCAATTCCTGAACGGCGCAGAACCTCCACTGTATGGTTCCTCGTTATTTGAGATGCTTCATACAGCCCCTTGGAATCAAAAGGCTGCCCACAGCACATGTTTGTGGAGGTATCGGGTAAAATCAATTCCTGTCCGGCAAGTGCTGCAAGGTCACACACAATGTCAGTTCCCGTATGCGACCAACGCTGCGGACACGAGGGTAGATATGCTACTGCCGGCATCCCGTTTGCCACAACGTTTTCAGGATGCAGAACACCATTGGTTTGATGGGTCGGGGTTATCAGTTTGGTTGCCAGTCGCATTGGCTTGGAAAGCATACCGTAGTGGTTTGCCACAACGGCAGCAGCCTTCTGAGTTATTGATGATGTTTGGCTGCTTCGTAGTTGTTTCACCAGTGTGCCGGTATTAATATCAACAGGACATGCAGACTGACAGATTCCGTCAACACTACAGGTATCGATACTAAAAAACTGCTCATCTTTTTTTATATCGACAGCAGCAGTTTCGGGGAGGGATAACCGTTGTTCACGTCTAAGGATGATACGCTGCCGCGGGGTAAGGGTGTAATTTCTTGTCGGGCAGACCGACTCACAAAAACCGCATTCGATACAGGTATCAACCACTGCTTCAACAGTGGGAATTGGTTTGATATTCTCAATATGGATTTTCTTATTGTCATTTAGTATAACACCGGGGTTAAGGATGTTATGCGGATCCAGTAAAGTTTTAATTTCTCGCATTACTTCAACAGCATCCGTTCCCCACTCCTGTTCAAGGAATGGGGCCATGTTTCGTCCTGTTCCGTGTTCGGCTTTTAAGGATCCGTTGTATTTACCGACCACAACGTCTGCTACAGCATGCATAAATGCATCGTAACGGTTAATACTGGCTTGGGAATCAAAACGGTCATTGACCACGAAATGGATATTCCCGTCCTTGGCATGGCCAAAAACGATTGCTTTTTCGTAGTTAAACGTCCGAAAGCAATCACGCACATCCAGTACAAGGTCAGCAAGGTGAGCCTGCGGAACAGCGATATCTTCGTTTATCATGGTTTCACCTGATTTCCGCTTGGCACCGATCGATGGCATAAGCCCGCGTCTCAGACGCCAGAGCTCCTGTTGTTCTTTTTCGGACACAATCCATGTTTCCGGATTGTCAGGTTCAGCATCATGAAATTCTACCAGCAGTGCGGCAACATTCTTATCTGTACACCTGAATTTTGCCGGAGTCGTAGGGATATTCGCAAATGACTGCAACGAGGCATCGTCCATCAGCTCAATGGCAGCGGCACCCATTTCCTGCCATTGAATTGCTTCTTCGCATGCCTGATGGACGCTGGGATAGAGAAAAAAGTTGGTCCATTTGTGTTTTGGGTCGGGCACCGTCCGTAGTATGACCGATGCTATAAAACCAAGTGTACCTTCGCTTCCAACCAACAGGCGTGCAAGAATTTTACTTGGACTCTCCTCATCCAGAAAGGCATTTAAGCTATACCCCATCGTATTCTTAATCCGGTACTTCCGTTCGATTGTTTTGGCAAGGCTTGTATTGGATCGAATAGCATCGCGTAGCCGAATCAAACCGGAATAAATCTGAGGGGCATTCTGACGGAAACGTTCATCAGCATCAACATCGCTGGTGTTCAGATGAAGTCCGCATGCAAGAACAACGTCTGCAGAATCAAGTGTATTGTAGGAGTTCTGTCGGGTTCCACAGCACATACCTGAGGCATTGTTGGCAATGATTCCTCCAATTTTGGCAGCATGTATCGAGGCTGGATCCGGGCCGATGCGCGTGCCATACTTTTGAAGGAGTTGATTAACCCTTCCGCCGGTTATACCGGGACCAAGTTGGATTCGCTCTCCGTTATCCAGCACCTTGTAACTATCCCAGCCCCTTCCAATATCAACAAGGATATCATCAGAGAGTGCCTGACCGCTCAGGCTGGTACCGGCAGCCCTGAACGTGAGGTGGCGATGGTAATCGCGACAGTACCTGAAAAGTTCCTGAATTTCCGTGACCGAATCTGGGCGTACAACAACTTGTGGCACTATTCGGTAGAGCGAGGCATCGTGGGCTAACGTGATCCTGTCAATCCACTCACTACTGATTTGCTGTTTTGAAAATAGTTGCCGTAGGTTGTCTGCCATAGATGCAAACATGCATCATACCTGGAGAACGCCGGTCGAAAATGTTGAGGGCAGAGTACCGTGTGAGGCAACACCAATAGCGCGCGAAATCACGCTACGGGTATCGGTTGGGGCAATGATACCGTCAACCCACAGGTTGGCAGCAGCATAAACAGGGGTTGTTGTGGCATCGTAGCGGGCCTGAATTTCGGCAAGCATTTCTTTTTGTTGGGCTTCGGTAATTGACTGACCCCTCTTCTCCAAAGCAGCTATTTTAATCGAAAGTAGGGTTTTTGCTGCCTGCGCTCCTCCCATGACAGCAATTTGTGCCGTTGGCCACGCATACATGAATCTCGGATCGTAGGCACGTCCGCACATTGCGTAATTACCTGCACCATAAGAGTTGCCAACAACAATCGTAAACTTTGGTACTATGCTGTTGGCTACGGCATTTACAAACTTTGCGCCATCCTTAATGATTCCGCCTTGTTCCGCCCTGGTTCCAACCATGAAACCGGTAACGTCCTGCATAAACACCAGTGGAATCCCGCGTTGATTACAATTCATCACAAAGCGGGCTGCTTTATCAGCAGAATCGCTATAGATAACGCCGCCAACCTGCATCTCTCCCTTGCCATTACGGACAACTTCCCGGTTATTTGCTACAATGCCAACGGCCCATCCGTCAATTCTGCCTATACCGCAGATAATTGTTTTACCGTAATCTTCCTTGTATTCATCAAACTTACTTTCGTCAAGAAGCCGTGCCAGTATTTGGCGCATACTGTAGGGTTTTGAACGGTCAGACGGAAGAATACCCCAGATTTCAGCGGGGTCGTAGGTTGGGGGCTTGGGTTCCGCTCGGGAGAAAATGTTCTTTTGCCCTTTTGTTGGCGAAAATGTCTCAACAATTGAGCGGATTCGCTCAAGGGCTTCATGGTCAGAATCAACCATGGTATCGGTGACACCACTGATGGTAGTATGCATCATGGCACCACCAAGGGGTTCTACTGGTGTTTTCTCACCAATAGCGGCCTCTACCAGTGCTGGTCCTGCAAGGAAGACGGAGCCTGTTCCTTTAACGATAATCACTTCATCACACATGATAGGAAGGTAGGCACCGCCGGCAACGCAGGGCCCCATAATTGCAGCAATTTGGGGTATACCCTTGGAACTAAGAACAGCGTTGTTTCTGAACTGTCTTCCAAAATGTTCCTTATCAGGAAATACATGTTCCTGCAAAGGAAGGTAGACACCTGCCGAGTCGACCAGGTAAATTATAGGCAGGTTATTATCAATAGCAATTTCTTGTGCCCGCAGGTTTTTCTTTGCTGTCATCGGGAACCATGCGCCGGCTTTAACCGTTGCGTCACCCGCAACAATCATACACTCGCGATGAGCAATTACTCCAACGCCGGCAACCACGCCGGCTCCCGGACAACCGCCTTCGTCTTCGTACATTCCTTCAGCGGCAAATAGTCCAACTTCCAAGAAGAAGGAATCAGGATCGATGAGCGCATCAATTCGCTCACGTGCGGTGAGTTTTCCTTTTGCATGGTGTCTGCTGACGGCCTTTGTGCCACCACCCAGTCGCACAGTGTTAGCAACGGCATCGATCACGCGCATACGCTGCCTGTTTACGTCTGCATTTGCAGCGTACGTCAGGTCATCTGCTTGTATCGGTGTCCCGATGATTCCGGCCATTGTTACAGACTAACTATTTTCCTGCAGGGGGCTGAGGGGCAGGAACAGACGGAGCATTGGGAATTGAACTGGCCGGAATAGACCGTCCTTGCGTTACCGGGCCTTTTTGCACATCTCCATGGTCCAGGAAGAGTTTATTTGCCACGATGGCAATAACCATGATAGCAGCCATCAACCCAATGGTAAGGTTCTGCAGAAAGTTACGTCCAGTGCGAACGCCAAGCATGCTGTTGATTTGTCCGCCCAAGCCACCCATTCCGGAAATCATTTCAGACTTGCCGGGTTGAATCAACACAACCAAAACCAGCAGGATGGACGCAAAAACAGAGATAAGTATAAGTAATGTTGCCATAAGACTACAAAAATACGTCAAGTTTTGATAACAATCTTCCTACTGACATTGAAAACCAACGCATAGTGGTTTTTCGGCATCCAGCAGGTGGTCACCGAACCAGGCAAGGAAGGTATCGTACCTGGTCTCGTTGGTCTGATAGTTCTGGTTCGAGGCAGCCTTATCACCAAATGAGTACAGCCACCAGAGGTATTCGTTTAACCAACCGGAATGCTGTACCGTTGCGTTGAAGTCCAAAATATCGTTGGGGTATTTTTCAAAATAGCCAGACTCTTTCCAGAGTTTTAAAAACCGTGAGCGCAACGCCACCAATTGAGCAGTGCCCAGTTTGACGGAGTCCTTGATCGTTCCATTTTTCCGCTCAATCGCCAGAGCAGCCGCGACGGTATAATCAAAGGCCATCGGGAAGCTCATTGCCGTGGGGTTGTTGTCGGAGGCCTGTTCGATGACTTCTGCCGAAGCAAAGTGAACCGGGTCAGAGGTTCCCGGGTTTATGCCTTTTTGCCAAATTTGAAATAAGAGCGAGCTTACCTCTGCAAATCGCTGAGAGCCCCTTTCCAAATTCAAAAACGCTTCGCCATACAGGAGAGCCCAGAAGCGGTACGGCGTAAAGGCAAACGTTGTTGCAATTTGATAGTAGTTGCTTGGATACTGTGGCTCGGCTCGTGCTCCTTTTGCCCACCATTCAAGTGCTGCCTTTGGATTATTATCCAGGTAGGAGGCATTCCCCAACTCAAGATGCAGTCGTCCGCTCTTGGGCCATGCCTGCAACCCTTCGCGGTAGATTGAACGGGCCTTTGATGTGTCACCCAGGAAGTCGTAGCAATTACCTAACAACTGAAAGCCACGGTCAAACAAAGATGTGTCGCGGTACATGCCAAGCAGTTCAACCTGAGCCTGGGAATACTTTTTATCCATCATCAAACAAATTGTTCTCTCATATTTGTACGGAAGGAAGTCAGGGCGCAATGCGATAGCCTCATCCCATGCGATAATCGCTTCGGTGGGTAGATTGCGGTCCATCAGGTTGACAGCTTTTTTGATGACCTTTTGCAGTGCAGCTGTATCAAGAACTTCAGCATGCAGGTGTACCGTAAGGAGTGCCAATAAAATAAGGATGCGTACCATGGTTCGATGGAAAACAAAAAAAAATCTAAGGAAGTGGTATCTGACGTTTGGTATCGCGCTTCAGTGCCTGGTGATCGGTTGCAGTAGCGTGGGATCTCGGTCTGAACATGATTTTAATCAGCCAACATTATTATGGAAGATTGAGTCTGATGCCGGTGCTGCAAGTTATGTTTTTGGCACGATACATCTGCCCGACAGTACAGTATTTTTTCAGCGTGATACCGTGCTAACCATTTTACAACGATGTCGGGAGTTTTATTCCGAAATCAATCTGGATTCTGCCCTGAGTGGCATGGATCCCTCGGTAATGATGCTCCCTGCGGGAAAAAAACTGTGGGATTTTTATACACCGTCGCAGGTAACTGAGCTGAAAGCCGTACTGACGAAGAAACTCGGTCCAATGAGTTTCATGGCAGAAAAGCTTAAACCCGGTGCCGTTATTGCGCTACTGGCGATGGACGCAGATGGAGCAACGGCCCCGATGAGTGTTGATGAGTTCCTGTGGCGCACTGCGAAGTCAGCAGGATGCAGAGTAAGCGGATTGGAGTCGCTCCGTGAACAGCTGGCTCTTCTTGACAGTATTCCGCCCACAATGCTGCTCGAGGCTGCCCGACAGGCAGAGTCCGATAGTACGCTTACAGTACTGATCAATGCCTACCGGACCGAGGATCTTCATGTAATCGTTCAGATGGTTGACAGCGTGTCTACGTTAGAAACATTCATGGTTAAACTGAACGATACCCGTAATATCACCATGGCACAGAGGATGAAGGCAGCTGTGGACAATGGAGGTGCTTTTTTCGCTGTGGGAGCAGCACACCTTGGCGGCAAACAGGGTTTACTTGCCGAGCTTGCTACGCTTGGTTACCGTGTGACTCCGGTGTTTGGGGGCAAACGCAGATCGTGGCTACAGCACGGTACCCACTAAATGGGCTGTTTTATTCCACAACATGACATGCCACCATGGCTCCGCTCTTTTTAAGAGTAAGCTCAGGTTTTACCTTTTCGCACAATGGAATGGCTATCGGACACCGCGTACGGAAGCCACAGCCCGTGGGTTTATTCATCGGAGTGGGAATATCGCCCTGGAGGACGATCCGCTGCCTTCCTTCAGTATTGGGGTTTGGCTCGGGAACAGCACTGATCAAGGCGCGTGAGTACGGGTGGGTTGGCGTAAAATACACCTGGTCTGATGTCCCGATTTCAACAAGATCACCCAGGTACATCACGGCAATTCTGTCCGAAATGTGATACACTACGCTTAGATCATGGGCAATAAAAACGTAGGAAAGATTAAATTCATCGCGCAGTTCTTCCATAAGATTGATAACCTGGGCCTGTACGCTGACGTCGAGCGCACTAACAGGTTCATCACAAACAATCAAATCTGGATTTGTTGCCAGAGCGCGGGCAATCCCGATTCTTTGTCGCTGTCCGCCACTAAATTCATGAGGATATCTTCCAGCATATTCAGGTTGTAACCCAACACGTTCCAGGAGATACAGCACCCGGTCATTAATCTCGTTCTTTGAGAGCGACTTCATGTGCAGTTCAATCGGTTCGCCAACAATCTGGCGCACCGACAGCCGCTGATTTAGTGATGAGTACGGATCCTGAAATATCATTTGGATGGCCTGGCGGTAAGGCAGCATCTCACGTTTTGATAGCGGAAGGAGGTTAGTTGTCTGCGATCCGTCCTTGCTGTAGTTCACCGATCCTGAAAGGTACACATCTGGCGATACATGACGCAGCACATTGATGATTGCACGTCCGACCGTGGTTTTGCCGCAACCAGATTCTCCCACAAGACCAAGGGTTTCGCCCTTATTGATGTGAAATGAAACACCGTCAACAGCCTTGACGTCGGCAACCTTTCTCTGCAGCAGACCACCATAGACGGGAAAGTAAACATGCAGATCGTTAACGTCGAGCAAGGGTGCTGGCTGTGATTGTGTTGTACCGTTGCTCATACCGTAGCCTCTTTCTTAACCAGATGACAGCGCACAAAATGGCCTGGAGTTATTTCGACTAGTTCGGGTTCCACCGTATCGCAGATATCAATTTTAACTTCGCACCGGGTACAGAACTTACAGCCCTGTGGCAGGTTCATAATACTTGGGACGTTTCCGGGGATTGCCTTTAATTTCTCGTTGCGATCTCTGTTCCGTTTCGGTCGTGGTATTGAGGCAAGTAAGCCCTGTGTGTACGGGTGGAGCGGGTTATTAAACAAATCATTAATTTCAGCAATTTCCTGAACTTTTCCACCATACATAACAATAACGCGCTGACACATCTCGGCAACAACAGCCAGATCGTGGGTTATCAGTACGATGGCGGCGTCTCCCCTTTTCTTCTGTAGCTCGAGCATGAGCTCCAGAATCTGTGCCTGAATGGTAACATCGAGTGCCGTTGTTGGTTCATCGGCAATCAGTATCGAGGGGTTGCAAGCAAGGGCAATTGCAATCATCACACGCTGACGCATGCCACCCGAAAACTGGTGCGGATAGTCGTTAATTCGTTTTTCGGGATCAGGTATTCCTACCAAGCGAAGCATTTCAACAGCATGCTCAAGTGCCTCTTTTTCGTTCATGTTAAGATGGCTTTGAGCAACTTCGGCGATCTGCATTCCAATTTTAAATACCGGGTTCAGGCTGGTCATGGGTTCCTGAAAGATCATAGCGATCTCCTTGCCCCGAATCGAATACATGTCTTCGTACGGTAACAAGGCGATGTCTTGGCCCTTATACATGATTGACCCGCTCATGATCCGGCCTGGCGGGTCAGGTATCAGTTTCATTAGGGAAAGTGCAGTCACGCTTTTGCCTGAACCGGACTCACCAACAATGCCAAGGACTTCACCAGGGAAAATGTCGAAACTGACACCGTCCACGGCTTTTGCCCACGTTCCACCGATATTAAAATATGTTTTTAAGTCTCTTACCTGAAGAAGAGGCGTTTGAGTCTGTGCCATTATCGTAACCGTGAGAATACTTTTGGATCGAACGCCTCACGAATTCCTTCGCCAATAAACACCACGAGGCTTAATGTTGTAAACATTGCAAGCATGGGTACTAATACCAACCAATATTCATTCATGTTTACCAAACCAACACTGATCATTTGTCCCCATGACGGTGTCGGCGGCCGAAGACCAAAACCAAGGAAGTCCAGGCTTACCAGTGCACCAATGCCACCAACGATTGAGAACGGGAAAAATGTAATAAGCGGAACCAGTGAGTTTGGCAGGATATGCTTGACCATGATGGTTCGTGTTGGTACACCAATAGAGACGGCTGCGGCAACATAGTCTCTTGACCGCTCGCGGTAGAACTGTGCACGCATCTGAGTGGCTACACCGAGCCAGGCAAAAACTGATATCAGGATAACCAGCATCATAAATGTTGGTTCAATTACGCTAACAATAATGATAATCAGGAATAAAAACGGAATTGATGCCCAGATCTCCATGAAACGCTGACTAAGAATGTCGAACTTGCCGCCAAAGTACCCCATGGCTGCTCCGATCGGTATCCCAATCAGGTACTCAATAAGAGCAATGAGCAGGGCAAAAGAAATCGATACCTGAAAACCGTATGCCATCCGCGAGAAGACGTCTCTGCCCAGGTCATCTGTTCCCAAAAGCCGTACAGAGCCATTGGCATCTTCAGCAAGCGGTTCCAGAAATTTTTCATTTCCAGTAACGGTGATATCTTCCAGTGGCGAAAACGGGTACAAGGGCATCATCACCCAATTCCCTTCTCCCTCTTCGTCGAGCCGCTGTTGAAGGCTTCTATACTCCGCCTCACTTTTTACTCCTGTTTGACCGAAGGTTTCACCACTGTAAAATGATGAGATGTCCAGGAAATTCAGAATTGGTAAGGATGAGAGCAAATGGAGGCCGGCCGGTGAGTAGTACTCACCCTTGTAGTGTACGATTAATGCCTTATTGCTTACCAGTACCGGCAGGAGAAAGCTCAGTGCGTATGCCGAAACAAGGATAACGAATGACCAGTATCCACGGCGCATCTCCCGGAACTTTTGCCACCTTCTCCGGTTAATCGACAAACTTTCCTTGTTGTCTTTGTTCTTTCGTGCCATAATGTATTATCAGCTAAAACGAATTCGTGGATCAACCATCGCGAGTAAAAAGTCAGAGATCATCGAACCAACAATCGTGATCATTACAGAGATCATTGCAAATGCAAAAAACACATTTGAGTCTCGGTACAGAATCGCATCAAATGACAGTTTGCCGATACCTTCAATGTTAAAAGCAACCTCGATGAGATAGTTTCCGGCAAGAAAAATCCCGATAACACCGCCAATTGACGCAATCAGCGGGATGATACTATTTCGCATTGCATGCATCCAAATCACTCTGTCTTCACGGAGCCCTTTTGCATACGCAGTCCGTACATAGTCCTGTCCCAGTGTATCCAGCAACGAGTTTTTCATCAGCATCGTAAGTGAAGCAAATCCATTCAGAGTATAGGCCACAGTCGGAAGCACAAAGTACCACATCCTGTCACCGATTTTCTCAAGTAAGGAAAGGTCGGAATAGTCGGGTGACTGGAAACCACCGGTTGGGAAGATCGACAGGAAGCTACCACCACCTAACAGCACCAACAACGTGGCACCGACTGCGAAGGCCGGGAGGGAGTATGCCAGGAATACAATACTCGACGAAGCGGCATCAAAGGCCGAACCGTGCCGTAAAGCTTTCTGTACACCAAGATAAAAACTGATGATATACGAAATGATAAATCCAATAATACCAAACTGCATAGAGACATCGATTCTGTCAAGTACTAATTCCGTGACGGGTTTCCGGTACTGAAATGATGTCCCGAAGTCAAAGGTAACGATGCCTGAAAATTTCTTTTGATACACCCACACGCTTCCGGCTTTCTTTGACGGATCTACGTTCCAGTCTGTGAGCTGTTCAGTAGGGTTTTCAGCGTTAAATACCTTGTATCCTGCAGCGTCTTTTTGAACAATGACCCGCTTACCATTACCAACATTGCGCGGCTGCCCGATTTCGGTTTGGTAATCATTTACGGGTCGTGGCATAAGACCCAGCCAGATTAAATATCTCTCCCAGATCGGTTTGTCAACCTGATAATAACGCTGAAGTGCTTCAAGTTGCGACGGTGGTAACGACATCCCTTCCATTCCGGTTGCCGATCCCGCACCCTCAGCCCCCTGCCCCTTCCGCAGGGCATTGAGTTGCTGTTCGTAGGCCCCGCCGGGAGCTATCTGAACAACAAAAAAGATGACGATTGTTGCGCCAATAAACGTTGGGATGGCCAGTAAGCAACGCCGAACAAAATATTGAAACATCAGATTTCTCTCGGGTTACTAATTCGTGAACTTACGCCAGTAATCGATTGTCCGGATGCTTTTATCGCCACCCAGATCTTTCTTGTTCTTCATGGCTTCTTTGAGTGCCTCAGCCTTTTCAGGTTCATACCACCAGGAACTAACGATTGTACCATACAGGAATCCTAACTGTGCATATCTGGACAAGCCGTATTCTGGCATTCCAAATTTATCCCAGTAAGCAAACCGGATTCCCTTGGGATTCCACCAGAAACTGGACATATACTCGTTATATGCAATTCCGTCGATTTCCTGAATAATTTTAATCTGACGTTGTACCGAATAGGTTGAGTCATACTCTTTTAACAACTCATCAACATGGGCGTTCTTGAATCCCTGAATATTATTGTTATTGTTTTTATCGGCAAGGGAGCTCATAAGCGACGTTTCCGGATTTGGTGTTAACAATCCTGAATATCCGTACACGAAAATTGTAAAGTTTCGCTCGTCAACAGCCCTAATGAGTGAGTTCCAGTCCATAAACTTCAGCCTGAGATCAACACCGATTTTCTTAAGCTCCTGCTGGTATGGTGTTATCCAACGCTCTGAGTCCTTCGTGATCGGCAGTTCTACTACAAATGGTTGTCCATTTTTCACAAGAATACCATTCTGATCGCGCGAGGTCCACCCTGCTTCAGCCAACAACTTCGAGGCTTGTTGTGGATCAAACTTTACAGGAGGGTTTGATGGATTAGCATAAACGGTGTTCGGATAATAGGTGTCGTATGCTTCATATTCACCATAGAGCAATTTTTCAATCAAGGTTTCACGAGGGTACGCCATAATAAAGGCCTGCCGTACACGCTTGTCGCTAAATGGTTGTTTTCGCATGTTAAATGTAATCCCCTGCGTACCCATCGGTCCGTTTGTATACACCCGACATCGGCGAACCCAGCCATTTTTCAAGGCATCGTAGGTAGTGTCATTAATAAGCCATTCTGTACTTAGCATGTTAAAACGGTACAAGTCAGTTTCGCCTGTTTTGAACTTTTCATACATCAGCCTCATGTTATCTTTTACTACGATATAGTTGATATAATCAAAATTCGAGTAGTTTTTTGCTGTAGGATATTGTATTGCCCAATAGTCAGGCCGACGCGTACACTTCCATGATGCACCGGGCTTGATGTCTTTTTCAAGGATGATGTACGGACCTGTGCCCACGGGCATATTGAAATTAAATTTCTCAAGAAATTCAGTACCGGTTAACTTCGAAATCTCGTGTGCAGGTAAAATCAGGAGCGAAGCACCAAAATAGAGAAGGTCACGGAAGTTGACAGTTTTTGACTTGACCTCAACAATGTATTTACTTTTGGCTACCGGTTCTTCGAACTTTCCAAACACTAACTGCATAGATGGTTCAAGGATCGATGGGTCCATGAGGAGCTTCCATGTTGCCACAACATCTTCTGATGTTACAGGTTTACCGTCGCTAAATCGTGCATTAGGGTCTAAACGGAACGTATAGGTTTTCTTGTCTTCACCAACCTTCCAGTGAGTTGCAAGTGATGGTATGTACTCTCGTGTAATCGGGTGGGTTGACAGGAGGGTTTCATAAACAAGTCCCGACATTTCCGATATGGTCGTGATGTTCGAACCTTGCCCAACCGGACGGAAGGTGTTTGGGAACTGGGATTCAGCCAGGGTTATACTCCCGCCCTTTTTAGCTCTTGGGTCGCCAAAGTACTTCATTTCGTCCTGTGTTGGCTCGTACGTAGTATAGCCAAGGTCAGCCGCAATTTTCTCGAAACCGTTACCACCCAAACTGTCGGGAACAGATGGGTCAGCACCGGGAGGCGTATCATACACCTTCCAGGTTACCTTGATCTCTGATGAAGCAGTCCGTTGTTTTCTTCCGCAAGAAGGTAAAGCGATGATCGAGACCAATGTCACGATTGTTATCAAATAACGCATACTGCGACCAGTATTTATCATAAGTCCGTTTCCCCTATGTTTAAATGAGGGCATTAAAATAGCACGAAGTAATCATTTTAGGCTGCCGAATATACATATCTTCGCTCATGAGAACGATTTTGCCTGACGAGATGCAGCATCGAGACCGGCACCAGCTCCTCATTGCAGGTGTCTCTCCCCGTCCCATAGCGCTGGTTTCTACGGTAGATTCTCACGGAATCGGGAATCTTGCACCGTATTCATTTTTCAACGCTTTCTCTTCTAAGCCGCCTATAGTGGCGATAGGGCCTGCCACAGCAGTTAAAACGGGCAGAGAAAAGGATACATGGCGGAACATTACTGATACCGGCGAGTGTACCATCAGCGCGGTAACATCAGCAATGGTGCACAGAGTCAATCTTGCCTCAGCCCCTTACCCTGACACGGTTGATGAGTTTGAGAAAGCTGGTCTTACCAAACAGAAAAGCCGGATTGTTCAGCCGCCGTTCGTTGGTGAGAGTCCGTTTGCCATGGAATGTGTGCTGGTTGAGAGTATCGCTCTAAAACGGGACGTTGGTGGCAATGGGAATTTGATGCTCATGGAAGTTGTTGCCTTTCATGTTGCAGAAAGTGTGTGGGAAAATGGTTCCATAAGTCCTGCTAAAATGGATCTTGTGGGCAGAATGGGTTTAAGCTGGTATACCAGGACAAGGGATAGCTTTACGGCAATTCAGCCGTCCCACCTTCCAATGGGCATAGATGCGCTTCCTGAGGACGTCCGCACAAGTATGGTTCTTACCGGGAACGATCTGGCACAGCTTGCATACCTCCCTGAAATTCCAAAGGCAGATCCCGAGTTCATCCAATCGGTTCAATCCCATAATGCTGATTCCGTAGAAATTGAACTTAATAGCGAGAATCCGAAAGGGGCTCTGGCTGCGTTGATACGGCTTGGGAATACCAATGACGTGCTATCACGGCATAGAATCGCCAAGGCATTAATAGCAAGTAATCTTGTTTATGAAGCGTGGCAGGTACTTTTATACAGGTGACGGCGCTGTTAGTTTGAAGCAATGGGTGCGAGGGTACAAAGCCGCCCCCCTTTTTCAATTGTCTGATCCGCTTCTACCTGTAGATCATGCACCATGCCGTCAGACGGAGCAGTGATGGCGTTTTCCATTTTCATTGCTTCCAGAGTAAACAGGGTTTCGCCCTTTTTAACGACTGAATTGTTTGTTACAAATACGGACTTAATTAAACCTGGCATTGGCGCTGAAATCCGTATTGATCTTGACTGAAGCGCTGGCGATGATGCGAGAATAGCCAGAAGTGTGTGGTGTCTTTTACGAAAGATTTCTACTGGATAACGGTAGCCGCGGATTGAAACAAATGCCTTTTGCATCCCATCTGTTTCAATACAGACAGGTATGACGGCACCACCGGTATGAACGTTGTATTCCCAAATCCCGGGACCTTTGTCAAGGATAACTGACTGGTTATTACAGGTGCTCTGTGTATCGGATACCTCTACACTGTAATTAGCATCCTGTTTGTCAAAACAAACAACAGTGACTTCGTTCATGGGTACAAACTTACAGCGCCTTGCATGATAGTTTAAAGAGTCGTCCGCCGTACACGCCCAGAGCCTCAAAGGATGTGGTCGTGCGGTTGTATATCACGCTCCCAACAGTATCGCACATCTTACCCATTTGTACAACATTGCGTTCAGGATATACTACAACAAGGGTTGTACTGCTTGGCCAGGCAACGGCTGTTCCGGACGAATTAACGGCCATCTCAGATGTAATGGGAACGGCTGCGTTTACTGTATGGCGTCTGCCGTTAATCACGATATGCTCCCCGTTGTCCTTACTTGCGTACACCATTTGGCTGCCGTCATGTGAGAACACAGTTGGGCCGGCTGAACTCCCCTGAGGATAAAAAGCAGCGTTGTAACCTACTACCCTACTGCCCTGATATACCGTCCTGTAAGCAACAAGTGGGTCAAACGGACTTAACGAAAACCTGTAATCGAACTCTTCCAGGGGCGGGCTTTCCCATGGATTCAGGTAGTCGGCTGCATATACGTACGTACGAATCTGGCCAACAGCATCAGCCCCCTGCCACGCCACAACATCACCTTGTTTATTAAGCCGGACAGTACTCAATCGTTTCATATTCGGTATAAGTTCCTCGGTTCCAAGCATCATTGATGTTACATCATTAGTCTGTTCACTGTATATGCACTCCCCCGTATTCCACACACCATGAAGTGTTATGGCATTCCCCCTGGTAACTTCAGAGCCATTCGCTACAAGAACGCTTAGGTCTCCACGCTCTTCTATCCACGCAACAACAAGACCTTGAGGATCAAAATGCAGGTTTCGAACCGGATAGCTTGAACCATAGCTACGCATGCCATTGGTAATACGTCGTAACGTACCGTCATTTTCAATCCACCATGGATCTGCAGATAACGGTGGAAACGTAACAAATTCCACGTGATGCTGTGTGGCTCGGCTACCTGACGGAACAACGATGTAGGACTGATTCAAAACCGATCCGACTGTTGCCCAGGATTCACCGTCAGCACTAAAAATAGGTGGCTGTACACTGTCAAATGTCCCGATATCCTGCCCGTCGATGATGAGGCTTTGTTTATCCTTGGTAAGGCGGGTAATCGCCCACCAGTGTCCAGTAGTATCAATGTCAAACCGGAGTATTTCATGTGAGTTGTCCATGAGCACCACGTCGGAACACTGGGCAGTGGCGGTATAGCCCATGAAAGTAAAAAGGACGGTATAAAGACTTACGATTAGTTTTTTTTGTACCATCGTTCTTCGGTTGCGATGCAATCTAACGGCACATCGTGCTCATCCACCGGCATCTGTGGCGTTTTTTGAAATTCGTAGGCGAGACCAATTTTCGTAGCATCGGCTTGTGAAAGAAATCTGTCGTAATACCCTTTGCCATATCCAAGACGATCGCACTGCTCATTAAATGCAACCACCGGAACAACGATACAACACGTAGGGTCAAAAAACGATGCCTGAACGGATTCACGAACATCGATAGGTTCAGGTATTCCATGGCTACCCGTAGCCCATTCTGTATCACGACTCACCTTAACGTGTGTTAAATCTGCTGAGCCAATCATTACGGGAACATAGACATCCTTACCGGTTCCCCACGCATATTCGATAAATGGATTTGTCTGAATTTCGGCTGAAGTACTCATGTACACATGAATGGCTTTTGCCAGTTGAAAAGCTCGTTGCTTATGAGCCCTTTCAAAGATGATCAAATCCCACGTTTCCTTTTGTTGTGCAGTCATTGCTGATCGCTTTGTACGTACGGCTGCGCGAATCTCGTCCTTAGTCATTTTTTACGGTAATAATAGGTTAAGAAATCGGGAATAACCACGGCCGACATAAGAACAACAGCACCCGTGAACTGTCGGTAGTTCCATTGTTCAACGGCAAGAAGCAAGGCAAGGGTGCTCGCAAATATCGGCTCCAGCGAAAATATAATTCCTGCACGAACTGGATGGGTGAACCTCTGTTTGGTTGTTTGAATCCAGGTTGTTACGACAGTTGCCAGTATTCCGCAATACAGGAGTGTCATTACCAATTCCGATGTGTACACCACTGGTGCCAGACCTGAGTCCACGATTGTCGAGGCAAGGAGAGCAAGGAGTGCCGTGACCGTGAACTGAATGATGATCAGCAGGTTAATGGCTCCATCAGAGCCAGAATATGCTGTTGTGAGCTTATCAAGCATTACGATGTAGCCTGCCCAGCCAACTGCACTGATCATCGTGAGCATGTCACCTAGATTAACACCACCATACTCGGGCTCAGTAAACAGGAATAATCCAAGTAATACCGTTGCTGCCCCAAGCCAATGTATTCCAGGTATCCGCTTACGATAAAAAATCCTGTAGATAAATGGAATGAACACAACAGTTGTTCCTGTAATAAAGGCGGATGTTGTAGTTGAAACATCTTGAAGAGCGATACTCTGCAGCACAAATCCGATACCATAGAGTGCACCAAGTCCGATACCGTGAATAAGCAGGCCGGGTGTTAACGATCGTAGTGAGCCATGCCATAGAGCAACTGATACCACAATGGCAATACAGAACCTAAAGAAAACGAAGCCTGACGGAGAAATGAATTGAAATGAGGCTTGAGTTAACAAAAATGTTGCTGACCATAGAGCAGTTGCTGTTAGCAAATATGCTTCAGCCCGTAACCGTGTCACTCAAAGTCCTGTACTGATGAATAAAAGCGAATGCAGGCTTCGATACCCTTATGGAAATTTTCAAGGTGAAAGTGCTCATTCGGTGAATGAAGGTTTTCAGTGTTTAAACCAAAGCCCATGAGGACGGCAGGAACTTGTAAAACCGACGTAAAGAGGTCAACAACTGGAATCGAGCCCCCTTCCCTCTGAAATACACAGGGCACACCGAATGTTTTTTCCAGTGCATCCTTTGCTGCTCTTGTGGCTGCATTATCCCGGTTTACATACACTGGATTTGCTCCATGTAGGTCCACAACGGAAACAGTTACACCTTTGGGAGCGTGCTGCTGCACATGCTTACGAACAAGTTCAACAATGTGTTCGGGTTTCTGGTTTGGAACAAGTCGCATACTTAGCTTTGCCATCGCTTTTGCTGGTAGTACGGTTTTGGCTCCAGCTGCCTGATACCCCCCTGAAATGCCGTTCAGATCCAGCGTTGGCCTCACCCACAGCTTTTCAAGCGTGCTATATGTTTTTTCGCCACCAAGGGCGGTGACACCAACGTCAGCAATCAGCCTGTCATCCATTGAACCCAGATCTGCGATCTCTCCTTTTTCTTCCGGAGTAAGTTCAAGGACATCAGTATAAAAGTCATCAATGGCAATACTGCCGTCGTCGTTACGCATCGATGCTATTATGGAACACAGTGCATTGAGAGGGTTTACAACCGGTCCGCCGTACGCACCACTATGAAGATCTCTGTTGGGTCCCTGAACATGAATTTCAACGTAAGCCAGTCCTCGCAGCCCAACCACCAGGCTTGGTCTGTTTGGCGCAAACATTGCCGTATCGCTGATAACAACGGCATCACAGGCAAGCTTTTGGGTATTAGCCTTGATGAAAGGGGCTAGGTTAGGGCTGCCAACCTCTTCTTCGCCTTCGATCAGCATCTTGATATGTACGGCAAGTGACCCATCGGCAATCAGTGCCTGCAATGCCTTGGCGTGTATCAACACCTGCCCCTTATCGTCAGTGGCACCACGGGCGAATACTTTCCCGTCACGGACTGTTGGAGTAAACGGTGGTGTTGTCCAGAGTTCCAGTGGATCTACCGGCTGTACGTCGTAGTGACCATAAAACAGGATTGTTGGTGCATCGGGAACAGCACACCGGTGCTCAGCAAAAACGATCGGGTGTCCGGCGGTCGTAATAACTTCGGTGTGCTGCAACCCGCAGCTACTGAGATGTGCAGCCAGCCACTCTGCACACTGTTGCACGTTTGCTGCTTCGTCGGGGTTTGTACTAACCGATGGTATTGATAAAAAGGTAAACAGGTCTTTTTCGCTATTTATTTGATTTTGGGTAGCACGCTCCAAGGCGTTTTCGTTAGCAGTTATCATTTTGTTTGTTATTTGGTGTGAAAAAAGTCAAATGGGCGCGTTTTTTTTGTTAAGTTGAGAACAGTTTTTTAAAAGCTCGTTTAATTTAATAACGTGGTCGCTTGGAGGGCTTCAATAGATGTTTGAAATTATTTTGCATTTGTCAAACTTACTGATGGTGGTTGCATTTCTCGTACGCTCAATCCTGCCCTTGCGTTTACTAGCTATTGCCGGTGGGTTAACCGGAATAATCTATGACTGGCACATAGGAGAAATGGGTATGGTTGCCTGGGAAGGCCTGTTTACGCTGGTTAATGTTGTCCAGGGTGGGGTCCTGATCTACGAAAAGCAACGAGCTAAACTCACAGCAGAAGAAAAGATTCTTCACCAGACTCAATTCAGCAAACTTAATGTGGTTGACTTTTACCGGTTAATTCGGATTGGGAAATGGGTTACTTCCGGGGCCGGAGATATTTTGACAATACAAGGTAAGCCAGTTGAAAAAATCATGTTGCTTACTGACGGAGCTTCGTCTGTAGAAATCGATGGCAGAATCGCAGCGTACTGTAAGCAGGGTGATTTTGTCGGGGAGATGGCGTTTGTTTCGGGCAATCCTGCTTCGGCGACCGTTCAGACGGTTGTGCCGTCACGCTACCTTATGTGGAACTTTAATGACCTAAAACATCTATTAAAGAAATATCCGGAGCTCACGAGTGCACTCCAGGGAGTTTTTACAAGTAATTTGGTAGATAAATTGCTACGAGATCAGACTACAAACAATGTTTCTGCCGGGTGAGTTTTTTGTCCCACTTAATTTTTAACCCTAAATGAACATAGTTCCACTTAAAGGTCCATTGGCGCTAACGAATTCAGGAGAACTGGAAGTAGTTTTTCTGGGAACGGGAACAGCGTTTGCGTCAGAACTCAACCAGACCAACTTTTTAATTATTAAGGGCGATACTCATATTTTGGTTGATTTAGGCATGACCGGACCTAAAGCCCTGGCAGAAGTCGGGCTTAAGGCTGAAGATATTACAACGATTTTGCCCACACATTCGCATGCTGACCATATAGGCGGTATTGAATATTTGGCACTGAGAAACCGGTATGTTGCTATTCCCAGTGGTCGCCCGAAGATCACCATGATTTCAACGGATGAATATCATACAATCTTATGGAATGAAAGTCTTCGCGGCGGACTAGAGTATAACGAAATAACATCAGAAGGTAAACGATTAACTCTGGAAGACTACTTTAACCTGCAACTGGCCACCCCAGTGCCGGGAACTCTGAACCGTCCGCTATATCGGATTAAATATGGAGAGATTACACTTGAGTTATTCCATACCAATCACATTCCGGGAGCAGCTGAATTTACACGGGATGCATTTATTACCTACGGTTTAATGATTGATGATCGGGTGTTTGTTAGCGGGGATACAAAGTTCGACACTGACCTGATAGAGCACTATGGCCCTAAAGCTGAATTTATTTTCCATGATGCGAGCTTAATGCCCAACGCAGTCCATGCGTCGATAAACGATCTGAAAACATTGCCAAAATCTATCAGGGAAAAGATGATGCTCATGCATTATCAGGACGAAACCCGGGATGAACATGCCTCGGATTTCTCGGGACTTGCAAAACAGCAGGTGCGCTATATCTTCCCGTAGGAGTTTGGTTTGTTGTTATTTGCCTTGAGTGAGTGCATCATACATGGCTTCGTACATCGGTACAATCGTGCTGCTGTCAAAATTTTGTACCGCACGCTCCCGTGCAGCTGTTTTAAATGCTTGCATCTTGCGTTTACTGGTGAGCAGGTCAAGACAATATTTGGCCATCCGCTGGACGTCACCCAACTCTGCAAGGTAGCCACTTTCTCCGTGCTTAACAACTTCGCCAATACCACCAATGTTAGTGGCAACAACAGGAACACCGCACGCCATTGCCTCCAGGGCCGACAAACCAAAGCTTTCTTGCTGCGACGGAAGAAGGAAAATATCAGCAGTACTGAGGAGCTGAGGCAAGGCACTTTGTTTTCCCAAGAATGTAACATGGTCCGCTACTCCTAATTCTCTTGATAAGCGCTCAACCTCACTCCGTTCAGGGCCGTCACCTACAAGTACAAGGCGTACGTTTACAGTTGCAAGTAAGAGTGCAAGTACCCGAACACAATCCTGTACCCTTTTTACTGAACGAAAGTTCGATACATGCATCAATACAAACTGGGAATCCCGCTTAATTTGCCTTGATAAATCAGTGCAGGAGTCCGGCTTATAAACTTGTGTATCAACAAAGTTTGGTATAATTTGAATTGATAAATCAGCTCCAAAATTCTGAGTGGTTCGCTCAGCAAGGAAATTTGATACCGCTGTTATTCCATCCGATTTCTCCAGTGAAAACTGGATAAGCGGATGGTAGGATGGATCAAGGCCAACCAAGGTGATATCGGTTCCGTGCAGCGTGGTGAGAAGCTTGAACGGATATTTATCCTTTAGAATAAGTGAGGCTAAAAAGCCGCTTACTGCATGAGGGATTGCGTAATGAACATGCACTACGTCGAGAGATTCATATTTTGCAACGTCGATAATCTTCCCTGCAAGGGAAAGAGTGTATAGGTTGAATTCGAATAACGGATATTGAGGTGACTCTACTTCATGGTAGTAAATGTTTTCCTGATAATTATCAAGCCGCATTGGTTGTGCATAGGTTATAAAATGCACATGGTGTCCACGCCTTGCTAAATGCGTTCCCAGTTCTGTTGCAAGTACACCACTACCACCATAGGTGGGATAACAAACCATTCCAATATTCACGTATGAATCTCCATTTTTTAAAATTATGAGTACAGGCAAGCAGCCATTAATAACTCTGGATACAATCACGGAGCAGGTTTCAGCCACTCTCGAGGTTCGCCGTTCGTTATTTATCACGTACTTAGCACCTGTTCAGAACAAGGAAAGTGCGCTCCAATATCTTGAAACACTGCGAAAAAAGCATTGGGATGCGGCTCACCATTGTTATGCATGGCGGCTTGGACATCTTGGACAAGACTACCGTCTTGCAGACGATGGCGAGCCGGCCGGAACTGCTGGAAAACCAATCCTGTTCGTGCTACAACAAGGCAATTTTACCAATATTATCGCAGTTACTGTGCGATACTTTGGTGGTGTGAAGCTTGGAAAGGGTCCTTTGGCCCGTGCATATGCAGATTCCGTCCGCGAATCAGTAAGTTTGGTTACAAGATTACCCGTAGTGGTACGGGAAAATATTGTTGTACACTGCCTGTATGACGATGTTAGCCGTGTTATTCCGTTGCTTGAAGAGGTTCAAGCTGAATTTTCAACCGAATATTCTGACAGTGTACGCTTTCACGTCCAAATTGCCAAGCCAAAGCTGGAGTATCTGGTGACTGAGCTTACAACCAGAACAAATGCCCGTGCCGGCTATTCAAAAATCTCCACCAAGGGAGAATAAATAATACGGACTTGACATTCCACCTGTGGGCTCATGGCGCCAAGCCACGTCAAAGCGTAATGGTAATCCAAGTGCTAGGCTTCTAATACCAAATCCTGTGCTATACAGTATTGGGTCTGGTGCTGCTATACGAATATTGTCGACACTAACTCCAGGGATACCATTATTGTCCCATGCACCACCTGCATCAAAAAAAATCTGACCTTGCAATCCCTGAAGAAGTGATGGTAAGGGGCCTGCCTGAAATGCAAAGAACAGTGGAAACCGAAGCTCGGCATTGGCCACAAAATACTGCGAACCATTTCGTTCGTTCAGGGCATACCCACGCAATGGCCAACCTGGTCTGGTAAAAGCAAAATCTTCGGGATTTTGAAAGGGCCAGCCGGCACCGCTAAAAAACCGGTTGAACCAATTGTCAACACCACCAATAAAAAACTTCTGTGGATCACGTCCTAAGCTGTATCCCCCGCTTCCGCGCAATGCAAGGGTGTACATCCCCCCAAGGTGTACATACTGCCGTGCATCGGTTCTTAGGGTCCCAAACGATAAACCGGTTGTTCCGATCTGTGGTGACCCCTCCAGAGTAACATTAAAGCGCGTACCATTTATCGGGGCCCAGAACCCCCAAATTGCGTCGTCAACAACGTAGGATACCGAGGGTACCGTAACAAACCGGGTTAAGCCGGGCATTCGTGGATCATCGATGTTTTCACGGCTCATTGCCTGGACTTGTAAACCAAAGTCGATACGGCTGTATCTACTAAAGGGAACCGACATCGATGAATACATGCCGTAGGTTCTAAACCTGTTCAGATATAGATACGATGCATTTGCAACGTACGAGTACCCCGCATTATGGAATACGGCGAGGCTGTAGTCAACTACTAAGGGTTTATAGTTATACTGAACGTAGAAGTTACTGTTCTCTAAATCCAAAAACAGGTTAAGCATTACATAGAGTTCGTGATCACCCAGCATATCAGAAAACAACATCTGCGCTACTCCCTGTGCGCCAAACCAGTTACTGTAACCTGCTGCACCGGTTATGATGTCGGGAGAGAAAGCCACCTTGTAATCCTGGACGGTAAAATCCCCTGTGCTATCCTGAACACTAGAGTCAGCTGGCAAAGGCTGGATAACACGTGTGTTGGGTTGAACGGTATTTCCGGTGCCAAAGTCAACGTCGAACGTACCATAGGCAAATTCGGCCGTATTGGTTGTATCAGCCTGGTGATCCATAATTGCTGCCAAGGAGTTCTTTTCTTCAAGCTGCAGACTCCTGTACTTTGTTAAGGGTAAAGTATCATGCAGTGGTAAATCAAACGGAAAGGTGACCAGGAACAAATCATAACCAACACGGTTCTGTGATGAAAAAAGAAGTTTTGTCCCATCGCCACTGAGCGATATTTGACTAACTTCCTGAAGTGAGTTGGAGCGTGCCCTTCGTTCACCAGTGGTAAGGTTGATTTCCCACAGGTTTGTGATACCATTATAGTCGGCGGTATACAGGATCGATTCGTTATCGGGGGCAACGGCAAGTGAGTACTTGCCTACAGTGGGGTCGGTTGTAATACGCTGTAATGAGTCGCCATTTATAGAGATGGAGTAAATGTCTTTCTGTGCAACATCGTAGTCCCACATTTTAAAGTTTTCAGAGGTTTCAGTACCGGAGAGTCGACTGCCTCTGTCTGATAAAAAATAAACTCTCTTACCATCTGGAGACCAGACTGGTTCCGTATCGGTAAAAATATCGTTGGTAAGCTGCCGAACGTCACCTGTAGCAAGAGTGTACAGAAAAATGTCGTTTTGTACGTTCTTAAATGTTGCGTCGAACGCCAGATATTGTCCGTCTGGTGACCAGTGAACACCGCCAATGGTGTTGAATCCAAGAGAGAGTGTGGTATAGGTGTTAGTCTTGGTATCAAAAATGTAAATTGCATCTTGTCCGCCGGCTTTTGCTCCCACGGCCAGTTTTGTGCCTTCCGGGTTCCAGGAAATTCCTGGTGTCAGAAAATTCAGTTCTTCAAAGTCGGTAGTTCGGTTACTACTGACCAGTTTTCTAACATCCTTGGTAGCAAGGTTCATTACATACAAACCAAAAACACCATCTGAACGATCACTGATAAATGCAACCTGCTCGCCATCGGGTGATATGGCGGGAGAGGTATTGTAAAAATTCTCTTCTTTTTGATGATTTGTTAACCGTGTAGCCCAGTCTTCAACGTATTCGTAGCGGTCAACATCCGGGAAATAAAACTTCTTGGTATCCTTGGCCCACTGGTCTGACATGTCTTCGAAATTTAATCCAAATGCCGCAACAAAGGTCTGGTTTACATCTCCGAGAGTGCGGAAGCGGTTTAATACCTCACCTACTTTTTCAGGACCGTATTTCTGAGCTACGTAACTCCAAAATGCTTGTCCACCGCGGTAGGCAAAGTATCCGTTTAATTGTTTGAGCCCTTTTAGATATTCGCTAACAGCAACATCGCGCATGAACTGATCGGTTTTTACGTCAAGGCCGCCCACGCTGCTGTATTCCGCAAAGCCTTCATTCATCCACAAAGGCAGCATGGCTCTTGGGTTATTACTTACAAGGGACTGTACAGATCCACCGTAGAACATGTCGTTAATAACAGCATGAACAAGCTCGTGGTGAATCACGTGAGCAAATTTTGCGTAGTCTCCCTCGAACGGGATTACAATTCTGTTCTTGAAGAGCTCGGTTACGCCACCGATACCCTCGGACATAAATTCGTCAATGACATTTGTTTGTTCGAACTGATTATGTGATCCGTACACAATAAATGCAATTCGCTTAGTGATTGAAAACGATAGTTCATGCTGGATTTTGCGTAGGGCTTTTTCGGCCATCATAGCTGTGAATCTGGCTGTATAATCACCGTTTTCATGAAAGTATACGTCAAAATTGTCCGACTGGATATATTTCCAGCGGAATCGTTCATATTGAACTTTATTCTTGCCAAAGGCCAGTTCACCGGAGAACTGTGCACTCCCGGATGTTGTAGCCAGTAAAAGCACGATCACTGAAATCGTGCGGAGCAGAGGTCGGGTGCCGATTATATGCATTGTGTTTAGAAGACGTTGTAAAGGAACTTCTGTTACACGGCTCCTCGTTTAAGTTTTTTATCCTTGGACGGAACAGCCTTTGCTGTAAATATCTCCAGGGCCTGTTTTGCGGCATGCTGTTCGGCCTCTTTTTTATTCCGACCACTACCAACTCCAAGGGATTGGTCAGCAACAATTACCTCGACGGTAAACGTTTTATCGTGGTCAGGACCAGATTCCGCAACCACGTTATATCGAGGCCCTGCCGTACCGGTTCGCTGCACAGCTTCCAGAAGTAAACTTTTATAATTAGTGTCATGAATCAGGCTTTCACGCACCATTATAGGAAGAAGCTTATCAATGATAAATTTGCGAGCCTCTTCGAACCCCGAGTCCAGATACACGGCTGCAATAATCGCTTCCAAGGCATCGGCCAGTAAACCATCACTCCCGTTATCAAGTGACTGACGTGCGCTGTAGCTTAGAAAAATCAGCTTGTCAATTTCGAGTGACCGGGCACAGATTGCCAGTGATTTCTTATTGACCAGCCAGGAGCGCATTTTCGTTAACTCACCTTCGAGCACCTGCTTATGGTTATAAAAAAGGTACTCAGCCGTAATAAAGCCAAGGATGGCGTCGCCAAGGAATTCAAGTCGCTCGTTTGAGCGATTCCCGCCCTGATGAACAACCTGTAGATAGGATCGGTGGGTCAGGGCCTGTTCGTAGAGGGCTCGATTTTCAATGGCAATACCCAACAACTCTTCAATCCGCTCTGCTCCTTCATCATTCAGGATGTTTAGAGGCGGGAAGAGTTCCCTCATTTCCTGGAGTTCACCAGACGTACGCTGACCTGTAAGCCGAAGGAGATTGTCGTATAGATTCCGTACTAAGTCACGCATCGGCTAACCGATTATTCTGTGTATTACGGCTCAAAAGCTTTAAAGCAGAGTGTTGCATTATGACCACCAAATCCAAATGTATTGCTCAGTGCTGCGCGAATCGGGCGTGCCTTGGGAACCATGGGCACGTAGTCCAGGTCACAGTCCGGATCAGGAGTAATCTGGTTGATTGTTGGCGGAGCCGTTTGGTGATGTATCGCAAGGGATGTCGCAATTGCTTCAATGGCACCGGCAGCACCCAGAAGATGGCCGGTCATAGACTTTGTTGAAGACATACTGAGCTTAAAAGCATGATCGCCAAAAACGGTATGTACGGCAGCGGTTTCACTCTTGTCATTATACGGAGTGCTTGTTCCATGGGCATTGATATAGTCAATGTCTGCAAAGTCCAATCCTGCATCTTGGACTGCAAGACGCATTGAGCGGACAGCTCCTTCACCGCCTGGTGCAGGTTGGGTTATATGGAAGGCATCGTCCGTGAGCCCGAGCCCAACAATTTCGGCATAAATTTTTGCGCCCCTGTTCATTGCATGTTCTAGGGTTTCGAGCACCAGAATCCCACCGCCCTCGCCCATCACAAAGCCATCTCTGCCAAGATCAAATGGGCGACTTGCTGTGGCCGGGTCATCATTGCGGGTAGAAAGAGCCTTCATTGCATTAAAGCCCCCTATCCCCATTGGACAAACAACGGCCTCTGCTCCTCCTGCCAGCATCATATCAGCCATTCCACGCTGCATGAGCATGAACGCATCACCAATAGCATGTGACGACGTTGCGCATGCCGAAACAGTTGCATAGTTGGGTCCCTTCAAACCATATCGAATCGCAATGTGGCCGGCAGCAATATCTGAAATCAGCATGGGTACAAAAAACGGAGAGATGCGGTCAGGTTTGCCCCCTCGCTCATACAAATTCTGCTGCTGATGGTGGTACGTCCACATACCCCCTATTCCAGATCCAAAAACAACGCCGGACCGTTCATGGTTGATTTGGTCAGGATTGATTCCCGAATCGTCAACGGCCATAACAGCTGCCGACATAGCAAACTGAGTAAAGAGGTCCATTCTCTGAACTTCTTTCCTCGTGATATGTTGAAGTGGATCGTACCCTTTCACTTCACATGCAAACCTGGTATCAAAATCAGTTGCATCAAATCGTGTGATCAGGTCAGCTCCGCTTTTGCCCTGCATCATACCTTCCCAAAACTCGGTAACCGTGTTACCAATTGGGGTTACAGCTCCAAGGCCTGTTATTACGATTCGTGGTCGTACCATAGAAACAATATTAATGGAGGTTATGCTTTTTTCGATTCAATATAGGTTATTGCGTCGCCTACAGTTTGAATTTTCTCTGCATCCGAATCGTCAATCGTTAGATCAAATGCTTTTTCAAACTCCATGATAAGTTCTACGGTGTCGAGCGAGTCTGCGTTTAAGTCATTGGTAAACGAAGCTGCTGCTGTTACCTTCGAAGCCTCAACCCCAAGTTTGTTTACGATAATTTCCGTGACCTGTTCGGCAATTGTTGACATACAGTGTTCCTTAAAAAATAAAATAAGTAATTGATTTCAAAAGAGTTAAACAGCAAGTCCGCCATCGACATTAATAACCTGCCCCGTGATGTACGATGATGACTCACTAAGGAAAAACGAAACAACACCGGCAATCTCAGAGGCATGTGCCGGTCTCTGCAAGGGGATCGTGCTGAAATACGCCTTTTTTTGTTCTTCTGTTAGTTTCTCTGTCATTTCGGTTTCAACAAAGCCCGGAGCTAAGCAATTTACTAAAACGTTCCGACTGGCAAGCTCCTTGGCTAAAGACCTGGTTAGCCCAACCACACCGGCCTTGGCAGCACTGTAGTTCACCTGCCCGGCATTCCCGGCAAGTCCAACGATGCTCCCAATATTAAGTATTCTGCCATGTTTTTGCCGTACCATGACCTTTGCAGCAGCTCTGCACATATAGAACACTCCGGAAAGGTTGGTGTTGACAACGTCATGCCAGTCCTTTGTTTGCATGCGCAATATTAGCCCATCCCGAGTTATTCCCGCATTGTTTACCACACCATGGATGGTGTTTGCTGCTTCACGAACGCGTTCGAACAATGCCTCCACATCTGTCTCACGTGTGATATCGGATTTTACATAGGTTACCGCTCCGCCACCCTCAGTGATCTCGCGTGTCAGGCTGGCCGCCCTTTCATCCGATGAGTTATACGTTGCATAAACGGTAGCCCCCTGACTACATAAAAGGCGGACAATGGCTTCACCGATGCCTCGGGAACCACCGGTGACGATGAATGTTTTTCCGGTATGAGTATTATTCATGGTTCTCCCTGCTAGCGATATAGCGTTCACAGTCTGATACCTTGTCGATACCCTCTGTTATCACGTCTGTTAGAGTTCTCTTTGCCAGACCTTGAAGCACGGTTTGCGGTCCAACTTCTACAAAGTGCGTAATACCTGTCTTAAACATGTTTTGCATTGTTTGAGTCCACAACACCGGACTTGTCATCTGCTCAATTATCGCATGCCGGAGTTCCAGTCTGTCAGTAGTTGCCTTAGCCGAAACATTGACATAAACCGGAACGTGCGGATCGTTAAACTGAGTGGCATTGACGGCAGATGTCCATTCATCCTGAACATTTGATAGCAGGGGGCTATGAAATGCGCCACTAACCTGCAGTTCTTTCACCATTCGAGCCCCTTTTTCCTTAAATACGGGAAGAATGGTCCGCAGTAGTTCACGAGATCCCGAAATCACGACCTGGCCTGGCGAGTTGTAATTCGCAGGTACCACAATGTGGTTATCTTGCCTCCCAAACTCTTGGCAAATGTTGGCAACCACGTCGTCGTCTAACCCGATAACAGCCGCCATCGTACCAGGAGTTGACTCACCGGAGGCAAACATGAGTTCACCGCGAATCTTTACAAGGTTCAACCCATCGGTAAATGACAATACGCCTGCGGCATATAAAGCACTAAATTCACCGAGAGAGTGTCCGGCAACTGCCTGCACCGTCTGCTGGATATTTGTAACTTTTAATAACATTGCTTCGTGTAAGAACAAAGCAGGCTGCGTGATTTTTGTTTGAGTAAGGACATCTGCCGGGCCCGACGACATAATTTTAAGCAGGTCATACCCTAAAATTTCGTTTGCATGCAGAGCTAATTCACGGGCACTCGGAAATGCACCCGCAACGTCGGCACCCATACCCACGTACTGCGAACCTTGTCCGGAAAATAGAATCGCTTTCATGAATTCTGTACCTCGAATGACCACCGTATCAGGATACTCCCCCAGGTAAAGCCTGCGCCAAAGGATGACAGTACAATCAAGTCACCTTTTTTAAGCTTACCCTGCAACAGGAGTTCCGACAAGCAGATTGGTATTGTTCCGGCAGTCGTATTTCCATATTTGTCAATGTTGACCATTACCTTTTCGGGAGACAAATTCATGCGTTTTGCCGTGGCATCGATAATGCGGAGGTTGGCTTGATGAGGGACAAGCCAAGCAACGTCGTTCCCCGACAAACCGTTTCGTTCAAGGATTTCGTAACTCACATCAGCCATTCCAACAACCGCAGCTTTAAACACAGGCTGACCGTCTTGGAAAATATAGTGTTCGCGATTGGCTACGGTTTCAGCTGTGGGCGGAAACATACTGCCTCCTGCTTTTTGGTGCAGGTACTGCTCACCGTTACCATCCATTCGTAAAATAAAATCCAGAATACCCAGTGATTCGTCAGTACTTGGTTCTACGAGAACGGCACCAGCTCCATCTCCGAAGAGGACTGCTGTAGCCCTGTCCTGAAAATCAACAATCGCACTCATTTTGTCGCCGCTGCACAGCAATACGTTTCGTACGGCCCCACTTTCTACTAACTTAGCTGCCGTGATGAGTGCATTCAGAAAACCAGAGCATGCAGCAGCAAGGTCAAAACCCCAGGCGTTTTTCGCACCCAATTTACGCTGAACAATTGCGGCTGTTGATGGGAATATCCTGTCGGCCGTAACCGTAGCAACGATAATACAGTCAATTTCTTCGGGTGGTAGTCCACGCTGCTGCAGGCACTTTTGGGCTGCAGGAACCAGCATTTCGCTTACTCCACCTTCGCGCAGGAAACGTCGTTCCTTTATCCCGGTTCGCGTCTGAATCCATTCATCCGACGTATCGAGCCTTGATTCGAACCAATGATTATCATATACATCATCAGGTAGAAAGTGTGATACTGCTGAAATGGTTGCTCTCATTGTGCGTGGCTTTCCTGTTGTTGTGGCATTAGGGCCTGACGGATGTTTCCGTTAACATCATTTCTGACAACTTCGAATGCTCTAATAATCATATTTTTAATCGCTACAGGTGACGACGATCCGTGCCCGATTACCACAACGCCATTAACACCCAAGAGAGGAACGCCACCATAGGTTTGGTAATCCATATCTTTCAGAACAGATTTCAATACTGGCTTTAGTGCGGCCATTCTAAGTTTATTGACGAGTCCCTTATTGGCGTAATTCATAAATCGATGTCGCAAAAATCCGAGTACGCTTTCCGCAAATTTCAGGATAATATTACCCTCGAAGCCGTCACACACAACAATATGTACCTTCCCGTTAAGGATGTCCCGACCTTCAACATTTCCTGCAAAATTGATATTGGCAGACTCAAGGAGGCTAAACGTTTCCTTTACCGTATCGGTGCCTTTCCCATGTTCTTCTCCAACGTTAAGCAGCCCCACAGTTGGCGAAGGTTCGTTCATCATTAGCCGGTAGTACACACTTCCCATCACGGCATAGTCGTGCAGGAATCGCGCCTTGCTTCCAACATTGGCTCCAACGTCGAGGACCAAGGTTGGATGGTTCGCGGACGTTGGGAAAAACGATCCAATCGTTGGACGGCTTACCCCTTCAATTCTACCGCACAGCATGGTTGCCGTTGCCATAACAGCCCCTGTATTTCCGGCAGAAACAAAGGCCTGTGCTTTTCCGGCACGTACCATGTCTAACCCCACATACAGCGATGACTCTTTGCGTGACTTTACAATCGTTGATGGTTCATCGTCCATCGTTATCACATCGGGTGCGTGGACAATGGTCAGGTCAGGAAGAGCATCAGGTAGCTCCATTTTTAATTTGTCTTCCTTTCCAACCAGCACGATTCTGGCCTTACCGCGCAATTCACCTATAGCAAGTAACGCTCCCTGAACTTCAGGGTGCGGTGCTTGATCGCCTCCCATCGCGTCAAGGACAATAGTTGGGAGTGCAGACTCGTTGTAGCCTGGTAACTGGGCGTTCATCGGGCGCAATCGCACGACTGCGGCGGCATTAGTCAATATTTAAAATCTTACGCCCGTTATAGTAGCCGCACGTATGGCAAACCACGTGTGGTTGTTTTGATGAACCACAGTTAGGACATGCCGTTACCGTTGGTGCGGAGGCTTTGTAGTGGGTGCGCCGTTTGGCACCGCGTGTTTTGGAATGTCGTCTTTTAGGATTTGGCATTTGTGTTCCTCTGCTCTTTTATGCTATTTTTTTAATTGTATTTTCTGTAATGATGCCCATCTCTCGTCAATTTCACTGCCGGAATCCGGCGTGGTATATTCCCGAGGAAGTTCGGTTTCCCGAAACTGTGGTGCCACCCTTTTCATCGGGAGTGCCACCACAAGATCCTGGCGCACATCATCTGTTACGTCAATCTCCTGGGCATCATCTCTGAGCCCCCTAACATCATCCGGATCAAGTTCTAATCCTTTTTGCTGAAAGAACAAATCTGAATCTAACACATAGTTTAATTCTGTGTTTACTGTGATTTGCTCGTCGTACTCCTCCACAGACCGGTCACAAACCAGGCGTGCAATTGTAGAAACCGTATAGGTGACATGCAATTTTCTGCCTCGCTTTAGCACTTTTCCATACACATGGATCGGTGACATGTACTCTGCAACCAGGTCAGGTATTTCTGTACTTTCAACGTGAAGATCGAACTCACGCTCGCCTGTTTCCATGCCGGCAATCCATACGGTAATGCCGGGTAGTTTCCGTGAACTCATTTCCACAAGACTACAAATATACGGTCAGATAATCGAAAAATAGCGAATAACTGAGGCAATGGTAAGGGGCTGAAGCAATTCCCTATCGAGTCAGCTCCGGTTTAGCAGCCAAGGGCTTTCAGATTTTTCCTGGCTGTATCGTTGTTGGAATCAATTTTCAGAACTTCCTTATACCATTTGCAGGCAGCATTAGTGTCGCCGCTACCCTGATAGCCGATGGCAAGGTAGAGGTTCAACCACTGATTTTTGCCGTCAATTTCAAGGCCTGCCTTGCTCCGCGTGATAATAGCATCAAAATTCTTTGCAGTTAAATCAAATCCGTTAAGCCTCAATATCGCCTGAACTGCACCTTGTTTGTCTGCAGTTGAGGCACCTGGAGCTGCACCGGCAGTAATCACACGTTCATAAATGGTTCTGGCCTGTTGTTCATCTGCCAGTGCCGTGAATGTTTCTGCAAGCCTGTTCAGCGTGTAGGGAGCCGGATCAAGGTTTACCGACTTTTCGTAGTAAACCCGTGCGCTGTCAAGAACGCTGTCAGCATAAAAGTTATTACCAAGGAACAGATATACCTTTGCGTCAAGTGAATCCGAGCAGTTCAGTAAACGCTGTCGAAAGATTTGATTTGAATGTTCTCTCATGTTTTTGCCCGACAGCAGCAAACCAAACCTGAACATAAAGCTGCAGTTACCGGGCTCCTTTTGAGAAGCTTCAGTCATAACGGAAATTGCTTTTGACGTATCGCCAGCCATGACAAGGGCGGTACCAAAGTACCACAGGTCGGTTGGTTCCCATTGGCTAAGGGAACGCCCTGCTGTAACCGCCTGGTTATACGAGTTCACGGCAGCAGACCAGTCTTTGGAATAGACACCACACTTACCTAACATCATGTAAGCATTGGGTTTGAGTGTATCAATTGACTCTATAACCTGGTTTAAATAGACCGTTGCCGAATCAAAGAGATGGAGCTCAAAGAAAGCGTCACCAAGGTACCAGTTTGTAATAGCGTTCCCAGTTTTGCCTGGTCGCAGCTCCTTATACCGCTGGAGCGCTCCAACTGATTCACGGAACTTCTTTGCCAGGTATAGGATTTTCCCTTGTTCAAACCAGGCACGTGCATTACGAGGGTCGAGTTGCCCTACCTTATTCCACTCCAGCAGACACCGCTTAAACAGTTCATTGCTTAGGTCCTGATCAGATTCACGGTTGGCCATCCTCCAGTAAACCTGAGCCAAGGCGAAGTGGGCATCAAGATTGTTTTCCTCCAACTCGATGGTTTTTTCAAGATTGTCCTTAGCAAGTTCATACACTGGCTGAGGCTTGTACTTCATGTATAACAACCCTACGGCCAGGTAGGCATCAGGACTCTTTGGGTAATTCTTCTTTGCTGTTGTGGCTACCAGTTCAGCAGCCTGGATACTATCAGCTTCCACGAGGGCTTCCACAAGGGAGAGCGACGTCTCAACATCTGCATTTTTCTGTGTGATTTTCCGTAGGATCCGTACTGCTTCAGTTGGATTGCCAGAGCGAATAAGTGCAGTAGCATAGGTACGAACGGCAGAGGGAGTCGAGGCATCCTGCTCGTACAAACGTCGGCCGTACTGAACTGCAGTATCAAGAATCTCAAGTTCAGTGTAAATACGCGTGGCTAACTCGAGTACTTCTTCGTCCTTAGGCTTCTCACTTACTGCAAGCCTGATTAGGCGCCCTGCTTCCACGTAGTCTGATACGGAGGCAGAAGCCTTTGCCTTTTCAAAATAATCTTCGGACCTGCCGTTGGATGGTAAAGTTGCTAAAACAACGGCAACACAAATAATTAATCGCATCATGTTCTATTCAGGAGTGTGAATAACAATCTTGGCGAACCCAGGTTCAATCCCAGCATCAAAGAATGAGCGCTGAGCCTTACCGTCACGTGCAAGATAGAGTGCAAATCCGCTTGGCAGACTGTACTGGTTTGCACGATCGCGTAATACAACGTATATGGGGACGGGAAATGGATACAATCCTTGTACGAGATTACCGGCATGAACCAGCCGGGGAAACTGATATTGTCCGGTAGAGTCGGTCCAGCTCAGCCGCAACATTTTAACCGAGGTATCTTTTACCAGTCCAGATAAATAGCCAACGCCGATGTAATTAACGTTTCCATGAACACCGGCTTTAACGGAATCAGTGGTGCCCAGTGAATGAATGCAGTCAGTGCAGGGCTGTGTGCCATTCAAAACAACAGTGCGCAGATTGCCATAGACCGACGACGCAGAACCCGGAACAATCAGAATAGGCTTTTTTTTCAGCTGAGGATAGGAAGAAAGTGGAAACTTTCCCGTTCGGACCCATTCACGAATATGATCTGCATGCATCGTATCGTACGGAAAGTCTTTGTTTGCATAAAAAACAAGGGCGTCACGTGCTATTAACGTACGGGGATATCCTTCATCACCCTTGGTTGCTTCTGCTTCCTGTCGTTCCTCAGGGAACCAGTCTCTGGCAACCACAATGGCACGTGCCTTGTGTTGCATAAGCTGGGTTACGGCTTCATTGGCAGGAACTGGAACCAGTGTTATTGTTGCCTTGGGGGTTACGCTGTCAAAAAGTCGTTGCGCTGGTTGTATCAGGTTAACAACTTCAGCATCGCACAAAACCTCAGCCTGACCAGAAATAGCCGTTTCTGCGTTCTGGTTTGTTTGTTCGGCCGGGTTACACGCAGCCAGAACAAAACAAACAAACAGGAGAAGGACAATGTTCATTGATTGTACTTTTTTTTAGCTTGGTAAAACATCAAAAGTCGGTATATGCCAAACAGAATGCACAGAGCACCAAATACTTCTCTGATTGGTGATGAAATTCCTGTTCCCAAATCGGTAAAGAGTATGCCAACACCAAGAAGAAGTACTGCCGAGCGTATGCCAACATTGAGTATCGTAAGGAACACGATTACCGAAGTTTAAATGCAATTGGAATACGGACCCACACTCTGACAGGAACACCGTTATTTACTGCCGGGGTGAAAATGGTTTCTTTTACTGCATTCACAGCACTTGCATTAAGTATTTCGTTCTCTGAGTCAATGATCTGGGTTTTTTCAACCCGTCCATCCTTGCCTACCAATGCTGCAACAAGCACCTGACCCTCGATACCATTTTTTAGAGCAAGCTCAGGGTATTTAACTCTACGCTGCAGGGCTGCATAATCAAAGTCAGGTTCCTTTTCTACTGCGATAAAATCTTCAACATTCGGCTCTTCCTCCTTGGTTTGAATGTTCAGGGTGCCAACATCCTGTCCGATATTACTTGCAAAGTCCCCGAAATTCGTACCGTCTCCGCCAACGGCAGATGCCACATTGATGTCCTTAACAGAAGCAAAATCTTTTAGGTCCTCAGGGAGTAATGCGTCGGGTACGGCCACCGGCATTCCGGCTCTGACGGCCGGGCCGCTAACAGGTGGAACCACGGTCGGTGGTGGCGGCGGCGGCACATCCTGATTTTCAGAGGGCGGCGGTGCCAACATATCCAGGCTAACCTTGGCAAGCTTTACTCTAACCACCTGAGGTGGAGGGAACATCCAGTTTTCGATGTAACGATACGAACAGGACGACATCCCAAATAGAAGCAGAATGGCAAGTGTTGTATAGAATGCCTTTCGGGTATTCTTCCGTATTAGGTCCTTAAACGCTGAAGCGCCAAAGCCAGGAAGCGTTGCAGGGGTCTGTGCTACTGCCGTTGTCATAATCCATTTACCTCCTTGGCATCGTCCGCAGTAAATGGTGAAACTGTGAAAATTCGCTTTCGTTCATTGATTCCGGCTCGGCGTAATCCGTCGATGATCAGCGGTTCTGCCTGGTTGAGGAGATCCAAGACTTCAACTGCTAAACCATACGGAGCATTATCAGCCGTTTTGAGTGTTACAATGCAGCGATTTTTAAGTGCCACGTTTTGATCAACAACCACCTTCAGTAATTCGTCCTTTTTAACAACTGCTGTTGGTTCGTCTTTCCCGATGTTATAAAAAATCTTACCATCGTTTCGTATACGAATCGTAAACAGTTCAGACTCGCGTACTTCTACCGGTTTCTCAATTTCAGGCGGAACAAACATCTCCATGGTTTGTGGTGTAATCATGGATGTTGTCAGCATGAAGAATGTTAGCAGCAGGAATGTGATATCCACCAGGGGCGTCATATCCATTCTGAAACCAAGACGCTTTCGCGCCTTTCTTTTTCCGGCTTTTCCGCGTTTTTGTTTTGCGCCTCCTCCAAGCGCTTCACCACCGCCTGCCATTGTAATCTCCTTTTAAGTAGGCACTAAGGCTGAGACGCACTGTAGTGCTTTTTAGTTACAAGTTATTGTCGCTTTTCGGTTACGAAGTTGAACGTCGTTGCCCTCTTCTTGCGCAATTCGTTTATGGTTTTATCAATCCACCAATACCTGAGACCTCTATCAGCATCAATAGCGTACCGCGCTTGAGTATTGATAATGCGAGTGCGTTCAATGATCTTGCCCAGCCACGTTGTGTCAGTGATCTTGAAGCTGACCGACGACTCGTTTGCATTCGGATAGTCCAAAGCCATCATGGCCTTGGACAACTCGGCAACATCATCTTCGTTTAACATCGATACATACCAAGCCGTATCGCGTGCCAATGAGTCAACGCCAATCTTAATGAGAACAAGATCTTTCTCTGGAAGTTTTGCAGTATCAGCAACAGTCTGTGGACGTTTGATAACAAACTTCTGCTCGCTTTCGGCTTCACTTCGAAATTTTGCTGTAAACATGAAGAACGTCAGTAGCAGGAATGTAATGTCCACCAAAGGCGTCATATCCATCACAAAGCCAATGCGTTTCTTTTTGATTTTAGGCATAGGATGTACTTCCGGTTACAGGAATTATGCTTTCGAACCTAAACGAATGCTGAACGTTTCATTTAAACTTAGAATTGCCTCATCCATTTGATAGGTGAAGTTATCAACCATTGTTGTAAACATGTTATATGCCACAATGGAAATAATGGCGGCCAGCAGTCCACCTGCCGTATTATACAATGCTTCTGAAATCCCGATTGAAAGCTGCTGTGCACTTACAGTGCCACCGGCTCCGAGAGCTGCAAAGGCACGGATCATCCCAACGGTCGTGCCAAGCAAGCCGATCATCGTGGAAATCGAGGCTACGGTTGACAGAATAACCAGGTTTTTCTCAAGCAGCGGGGTTTCCAGATTCATGTTCTCATCAATGATGCGCTGAACTTCGCCCAGGCGTTGCTCAACGTTCATTGAAGAGTCGTTCTCAACGTGCTGAAACCGGAGAATTGCTTCGCGAAGTACATTGGCAAGGCTTCCTCTCTGATTTTCACATGCTTTTACGGCATCCCCCAACTTATTGCCTTCTACCAACTTTACAACTTCTTTTGCAAATACATCCATACTTGCCTTGCCCTTGGCTTTAGATATTGAGAGCCAGCGTTCAACGGCATACGTAATTGCTAAAAGTACACAGGCGATAAGCAGGCCTACAAGAGGACCACCCGTAAAAACCATTCCCATAGCATTCTGTGGGTTATGGAAATCCACAACTCCGGTTTTGGGGTCAGTGAAGTTTGCATCGGCACCCAAGACCATATAGAAGAATACATAGGCCACAATCAGGCAAAGTGTGATTATGAGAAGATTGGTTAGGTTCTTCATACTAAATCCAGTTGGTAAAAAAAGTTGTTCAAATTCAAAAAGTCAATGCCCGATTATCTGATTTAGACACTGACTGGTTTAATCAATTACTGAGTCAAGAATTGCTGGTCTTAACAAATCATCAAATTCAAGTTACTGATAAACCGAGCCGAAACTACAAAAAAGTACACACAAAACGGGGTATAGTTGCTTTGCGTAGGCATAATTTACGGCTCTGCTCTGCTTATGACGGCTATTCGCGGGATCCTGTCAAGATCTTCGATAACTGCAACACCCCATGCTGGTGCAAAAAGGTCTACAACCTTCGTAAGCAAATCATGGCCAAGTTCAATAATGCACAGCCCCTTTTCTTCCATTAGTCCTTCCAGGTTCTGAGAAAGCCATCGGTAGAACGTCATACCGTCAGCATCGTCTGTAAGCGCCTGATGGGGTTCGTAGTCACGGACATTTGGGTCAAGGTGCGAGACTTCGCTGGCAGGGATATATGGTGGGTTCATCACGATTAGTCTAAAACGTCCTTCGGGTACGGATTTCAGAATATTGCCGTGCATCCATGTACAACGGTCGTCAACACCGTGGGTGCGTGCATTAGCGCTGGCAACTGCTAAAGCTTTTGCCGAAGAGTCGGCACACGTCCACTTTGTGGTTGGTGTATGAACGGCAATGCTGATAGCTATACAACCGCTGCCGGTACCAATATCCAGACAGTGGAATGCTCCGGACTCCCCTTTTGACGTTTCATCTTGAACAAACTGAATTGCCCGTTCTACAAGGAGTTCTGTTTCCGGTCGTGGAATAAGCACATCAGGTGTAACTGCGAATCTCAGACTGTAGAAGTTTGCGTAGCCAAGTACGTATTGCAAGGGTTCGTTGTGAGCTAAACGTTTCACCATGGTTCGCAGACGTGCCAGTTCAGGTGGTAACAATGGACGGTCGAACTCAGAATACAGCTTGATTCTTGTAACGGCAAGTACATCACACAGGCACAGCTCCATTGTAAGACGTGGGCTCTCGAGCTCCTGTTTGCGGAAATACTCAGTTCCCCATTTAATAAGGTCGATTACCGTCCACACTCTATCAGCATTGTTCTTGGCCATACCGGTAGGGTGGACTAAGCGGTTGATACCGCGTCTGCGTAGTGTGATTGTAGCGATTGTACAGTAGTAGTACCAGTCCTCAGTGCCTTTATTCCGTGTAACGAAGCCTCAGCGGCAGCAATGGTAGTAAAAAATGGTACGGTGTACCGCATTGCAGTTCTTCCCATGATGGCTTCGTCATACCGGGCACTCTCACCCAGTGGGGTGTTAATGGCCAGTTGGATTTTACCGTCAGCAATTAAGTCAATGATACTTGGGCGTCCTTCGTAATGTTTAAGAACACGTTGGGCTTGTACACCGTTGTCTTCCAGGAACGTAGCCGTCCCACCGGTTGCCATGATTGTAAATCCAAGGCTGGCATAGCCCCTTGCCAAATCAATTGCTCGCTGAGTTTTATCATACGAGCTAAGCGATATAAAAACATTGCCTTCCAGTGGCAAGGTATTTCCGGCTGAAATATGACTCTTAATGATGGCTTCACCAAAGCTGCGGTCCATTCCCATTACTTCACCGGTTGACCTCATCTCAGGTCCCAGGAACAAACTTGCATGCGGGAACTTCATAAATGGAAAGACTGATTCTTTGATGGCAACTCTGCGGTTCATTTCCGGCTTCGCAGGAAACTCGTCCGGGTTTAGTGGTTCACCCGCCATTACGCGTGCAGCAACCTGTGCCAAGCGTATTCCGGTTGCTTTAGAAACAAAGGGGACGGTGCGTGAAGCACGCGGGTTAACTTCCAGGACGTAAACAACACCATTCTGTACAGCAAATTGCAGGTTAATTAAACCCACGACGTTTAATTCCAGTGCCAGCATTCTGGTGTACCTGATCATGGTTTCCAAAACCTCTTCCGAGATATCGTATGGAGGCAACACACTCGACGAGTCACCGCTATGTACGCCTGCTTCCTCGATATGCTGCATAATGCCTCCGATAACAACGGTTGTGCCGTCGCAGACCGCATCAACATCAAATTCGGAAGCATTTTCAAGAAAATGATCAATGAGTACCGGGCGCGTTGGATCCTGGGTGATAGCCTCTTCGATATATTCTCGAAGGCGCTCCTCCCGGAAGCATATCTGCATGGCACGTCCACCAAGTACGTACGATGGGCGTACTAATACCGGGTATCCAATCCGACGAGCAATGTTGGCTGCTTCATCGGTGGAAAGCGTTGTTCCCCAAGGTGGACACGGGATGCCAAGACGGGAAAGGAGATCTCCGAAACGTTGGCGATCCTCTGCCAGATCAATGCCATCGGGCGATGTTCCAATAATTGGAACACCAGCATCAGCCAGGCGTTGTGCGAGTTTAAGGGGTGTTTGACCTCCGAAGGTTACAACAACACCATAGGGTTTTTCAAGGTCAACAATATGCATGATGTCTTCGAACGTCAGCGGTTCAAAGTACAGTTTGTCAGTAGTATCATAATCAGTGGAAACCGTTTCGGGATTGCAATTAATCATAATTGTTTCAAATCCCATGGCTTTCAGGGCGAAAACTCCCTGAACACAGCAGTAGTCAAATTCAATACCCTGTCCAATACGATTGGGTCCGCTGCCGAGGATAATAATTTTCTTTCGGTCAGTAACGGCAGACTCATTCTCTTGTTCGTAGGTTGAATAATGATATGGTGTTGAGGATTCGAACTCAGCAGCACATGTGTCAACAGTTTTGTAAACCGGGGTTACACCAAGCAATCGGCGATGACCTGCAACAGCCGCCTCGGTTGAATTATACAGAACTGCAAGCTGAACATCACTAAAACCCATGCGTTTCAGGTGGCGCATCGTGGCAGCATCTACCTGCTGGAGTGTGGTCCCGGAGTTTGATGCTTCTATGATACTGTGCGCCGTATCAACAATTTCCTTACACTGATGTACAAACCAGGCATTATAGCCTGTGATCCGTGAAATTTCGTCAACAGGGATACCAAACCGCAGAGCATCGCATAAATCAAAAACCGATTCACTGTGTCTGATACGGAGTTGTTGTTTTAACGGGACAAGTTCCTCCTCAGTACGGTGTTCGATCTGACGATACGAATGGCTGTCGAACCCAAAACCGTAACGTCCGCGCTCAATCGATCGCAATGCCTTTTGCAGGGCTTCCTTGTAATTTCTACCAAAGGCCATTGCCTCGCCGACTGACTTCATTTGGACGCCCAACGTTGTATTGTGTTCATGGAATTTTTCAAAATCCCACCGTGGTACTTTGGCAACAACGTAGTCAATAGCAGGTTCAAAGCAGGCAGGTGTTTTCTTTGTAATGTCATTAGTCAACTCATCAAGAGTATAGCCTACTGCAAGGAGTGCTGCAATCTTGGCAATCGGGAAGCCGGTAGCTTTGGAGGCCAGTGCTGATGATCGCGACACTCGTGGGTTCATCTCAATGACAACCATCCGTGCCGTTTCGGGATGGAGTGCAAACTGAATATTCGAGCCACCAGTTTCAACTCCAATCTCCCTGATGATTGCCAGTGCAGCTGTACGCATTCTCTGATATTCGGCATCAGTAAGAGTCTGCGAGGGGGCAACCGTAATAGAGTCGCCGGTATGCACTCCCATTGGATCAACGTTTTCGATACTGCAGACGATCACCACATTATCGTTTGAATCTCGCATTACCTCCAGTTCAAGCTCCTTCCAGCCGATAATACTTTCTTCCACAAGAACCCGGTGTACTGGGCTTGCCAGAAGACCGCTCCTGAGTAGTTCACGGTATTCTTGCATGTTGTAGGCAATGCCGCCCCCGGTACCTCCAAGAGTAAAGCTTGGCCGGATAATCGCCGGGAACCCCACGGTGTCAATTATCTCCATGCCGCCTTCTTCTGAATGGACAAACCCACCCCGTGGCATGTCCATTCCAATTCGCTTCATAGCATGCATGAAGCTCTCCCGATCTTCAGCTTTTTGAATTGAATCAATCTGCGACCCAATTAGTTCAATATTGTATTTCATCAGGATGCCGCTCTCATGCAATGCAACAGCAGCGTTCAAAGCTACCTGGCCGCCCATTGTGGGAAGAATTGCATCCGGCTTTTCGATTTGGATTATTTTCTCAATGTACTCAGTCGTTATCGGTTCTACGTAGGTAGCATCAGCTGTTTCGGGGTCCGTCATGATGGTAGCCGGATTGCTGTTTACCAACACCACCCGATATCCCTCCTGCTTTAGCACCTTGCATGCCTGTGTACCAGAATAATCAAATTCGCAAGCCTGTCCAATTACAATAGGGCCTGATCCAATAACCAGTATGGTGTGTATGTCTGTTCTTTTGGGCATAATTCTTAGCTTAACATGTGTTGCAAAACAGCCATCCGTACAGCCACTCCATGAGTAACCTGCCGGTGTATCAGTACATTTTTGTGGGTTAACAACTCCCCATCGATTTCTACTCCTTCGTTAACCGGACCTGGATGGATTACTAAGGTAGTTGACAACTCTACAAGATGCTGTGTGGTAAGAGCGTACTGCCTACGGTAATGTTCTATACCGGGAACAGCGTCTGTACCAAGCCGTTCATGCTGGATTCGTAGCATACTCACCACAGTACCCCATTCAAGAGCATCAGAAACCGACTCGAGTGTGGGGATGCCTCTGAACACTTCATCGTTGGCAAGGGGCTGAAATTCCGGTGGTGCGCACAGCGCTACCGTCGCCCCCAGACGAATAAAAAGTTCAGCCTGCGATCGGGCTACTCTGGAATGGCGCACGTCGCCTACGATGACTATACGTTCCCCATGGAGGGAAGAGCCGCGTGCTTCCATTATGGCTGACGCATCCAGCAGCGCCTGAGTTGGATGAGTGACGGTGGTTTCGCCACCACTCAATACGGGTGTAGTGCCCAGGGTTGCGGCATAATCAGTTAATCCGTCCAGAGCACTACGGATCACCAACAGGTCAAATCCCATGTGCGAAACAGTGGCAACAGTTTCGTTTGCCGATTCGCCTTTTGAGATGCTGGAGCCAAGCGGAACAAAGGTTGATACCGTAGCTCCGAGACGATGCGAAGCCAGTTCAAATGACATGCGGGTTCGCGTGGATGGCTCAAAAAACAGAAGGCAGATATTGTATCCGGCCAGGCTCACTGGCAACTTCAAACGATGATCATCTTTCTTAAGGAATACCGATGCAGTACCAAGGATGGCATCAATATCATCGTCAGTCAAATCGGTGATGCGAACAAGATTGTTCTGTTTCATTCAAAGCAAAGCTATGGAATGGCAAAAAAAAAGGCTCACAAAAATGTGAGCCTCGTCGTACGTGAGCCGTCACTTCTTCTTCTTTGCTGCGGCTTTCTTAGCTGGTGCTGCTTTCTTTGCAGAAGCGGCCTTCTTTTCGCCATTGACAATGGCTTTCAGTTCGGCGCCCGGCGAGAACTTAGCAACCTTACGAGCTGCAATCTTTTGCGGCTTGCCCGTTTGCGGGTTGCGCCCCATGCGTGCAGCACGTTTGCCTACCTTGAAGGAGCCAAAACCAATTAAGGAAACATCATTCCCTTTGCCCATCTCAGTTTTAATAGCCGTGAGTGTTGCGTTGAGAGCAGCATCGGCCAGTGTTTTACTGAGGCCGGCACCATTGGCAATCGCTTCAACTAGCTCTGCCTTGTTCATACAAACCTCGTATGAGTGTGATGAAGATGAATTAATTACAGTTCGAACATAGCCCATAACCATGCGGGTTAGCAAGGGTAATTTTTCCACAATGACCGTATTTACAAGGTTTTCAGAGCAAAAGGGGTCAATTGAACGAAAAAATTAATGCAGTACACCACGACAATGGAATAAATGGAGGCAATCACATCGTCGGCAATTACTGCCCAGGCTTCGGTTCGGTTGTTCAGTGTTGAGGCTGGAACTGGCTTTGCAATATCGAAAATCCTGAACAGCAGGAACCCGCCTACGATGTACCAGACACTGGAGGTCATCATTGGTACTGCATAAACTACACACATTCCAATTGCCTCGTCAATAACAATTCGACCCGGGTCTGGACCCCACGACGGCTGAAGAGTTTTAATTGCCCATAGTGCTGGAAGGGCTAGTGCACATGCCGCAATACAGAACCAGAACCAGACGTCGGCTACTCCGGCTGTAATGAGTGCAATGAACATGACCACAAGACTGCACCACGAACCGGGTGCAACCGGAAGGTACCCGGTGTATCCTACGGTGGCAATGGTGACTGCAAGCTGATGACTGCTCATGTTGGTCTGGAAAGCAGGTTACGATATCGAACCGTATAGTCAATACCGGTGATCAGGGTGTAAACAGTGAGTACAAGCAACATCCACCATACCAATTTCGAATACAGTATAGAAACAATATCGGTCGTTGTACCTAAAACCATACCTGAGAGTTCAAACCCGGGATCGGTGATCGAAAGCCAGTACAGGCATAAGACGCTGATGATGACAACCATTTGCAGAGCAGTCTTCCATTTAGCAAGGCGGGTAGTTTTAACAGATGTTCCACGCTCTTCAGCAATGTTGCGTAAAGCAGTAACAACAAAATCCCGAATAACATTAACCAGTACCATCCAAAGCGGCATGATTCCGATAATATAAAACGTTACGAAGGCAGAAATTGTTAGCACTTTATCTGCCAGCGGATCAAGGTATGCTCCCATATCCGTTACCTGTCCGTAGGCTCGGGCAAGATACCCGTCAAGCCAGTCAGTCAGGGCAGCAGCAATAAAGGTAATGCAGGCCAACGAAACTGTAAGTGGTGTACCGGCTACAGCGAGTGCAAGAACAATGGGCGCAAGAAACAGTCGCGTTAGTGTAAGAATATTTGCAAACGTAAGATTCATCAGGCACCGGCAGCAATGGCAATGGAAAGGAAGTCACTGCTGAGCGAAGCTCCTCCAACAAGTACTCCGTCAATGTCAGCCATCGAAACAAAGTCTCGCGCATTATCAGGCGTAACGCTTCCACCGTAAAGCACGGGCAATTGTTCGCCGCAAATGGTCAGACAGTGCTGCTTTACTGTTGAATGTACGCTGGCAGCCTGGTTAGATGTTGCAGCGTTACCTGTGCCGATGGCCCAGACAGGCTCGTATGCGATCACGCATTTCTGAAGGGATTCATGACCAAGTTCTGAGACGATTCCATCAATCTGCTCTATCAGCACGGCCTCTGTTCTCCCCTGCCGACGTTCGTCCTGGTTTTCTCCGATACAAATGATTGGCGTTAATCCGTTCCGGAGAGCAGCAGCGGCTTTCTTTCCAATAACCTGATTTGTTTCGGAATGGTACCGACGTCGTTCACTGTGTCCGACAATCACCCACGTGCATCCAAGTTCAGCCAGCATTGCAGGGCTTACGTCGCCTGTAAAAGCCCCCTTGTCATGATAGTGACAGTCCTGTGCACCAACATAGAAGCGTGTATCATGAAACAGTCTGGCAACTTCGCTTAAAACCGGAAAAGGCGGACATATCACAATTGGAACCAGGTCGTGATTGTAATACTCGGTGTTGTAATCGCCTAATAGGTCCAGAGCTTCCGAGCTGGATCCGCTTTGTATGAGTCGAGCAAGGCTGATGCCTTCTGATACGCTCGCAGTCATTTTCCAATTACCAACAACATAGTTTTTTTTCATCGGCGGTGTACTCCTCTCACCCGGAATATCGTATAATTAATTAGCATGTGATCTGAAACAAAACCAATGCCATCTATCTCTTCTGTAGGTGTGGTAATCCGAACGGCATCAGAGGTTTTAATTTTCTCCTCACCCTGATCCCAGTTAAGTGTTGCTGTTTTCAGCGTAGTATTGCTTGAATCCGAGTGTACGACTACGTTTCCAATGGCAGTCATATTTTTTGTTCGGTCATCAATCACTGCACTATCTGCCACAAGAGTAGCAACTTCTTTTACACTGTTTTTTTTATAAAACACAATTCGAATTCCCTGACCAAGTAATGTTTCCATTCGTGTTTCATATACTTCAGCTCTGCCTGCTTGCAGAACAGCTTTTGTAAATGAACTGTCCTGAAACCGTACCTGAATATTGTAGCTAACATGAAGTGGTGCCATCAAGTAAGGATCATTATCAGAGCGTTTATACTGTTGATGCTGGGAGCAAGAGGTAAGTAATACCATTGTGGCAGCAATGCTGAGTGCGTAACCTATCGTACGGCATTCCATACGCGCAAAATGGAATGTAGAAAGTTCTCAACCAAATGCAGCGGCATTTGTGTAGCTGCATCACTGAGTGCACGAGGCGGATCCGGGTGTGTTTCAATGAATAGCCCACCGATTCCGGTAGCCATGGCTGCGTGTGCCAGCCCGGATATAAACTCCGACTTCCCGCCGCTCTGCGTTCCAAGACTGGGCTGCTGCACACTGTGCGTGGCATCGTAAATCACCGGTAAGCCTGAGGCTTTCATTGTAATCAGACCTCTCATGTCAACCACCAGGTCATGATAGCCAAAAGTTGTACCGCGCTCGGTTAGCCATACATGTCGATTGCCGGTTGCCAGCACCTTGTCAGCCGCCCTGATAACATCCTCTGGTGCCATAAACTGGCCCTTTTTAATATTTACGACCTTACCGGTATTAGCGGCAGCTTCAAGGAGTGACGTTTGTCTGCTGAGGAAAGCAGGTATCTGAAGAACATCACATACTTCCGCGGCAATGGCAGCCTCGTGGTCTGCGTGAATGTCAGTAAGAACAGGTATGCCAAAAGCCCCTTTCACTCTGGCGAGAGCCTCTAGCGCTTTTGCATCTCCGATGCCGGTAAACGACGTGTGACTTGTTCGGTTTGCCTTGCGGTACGAAGATTTGAACACAAGATCAATTGGTAATCCGCTGGTAATCTGCACGAGGTGGCGGGCTACGTCCATGACTAATTCAGCACTTTCTACAACGCACGGACCGGCAATTAGGAGCAATCGGTTTGGGGAGTATATCATACAGACCGCAAATTATCCATAATTTTCAGTGCAGCGAATTTTACTTGAACGAGGAACTGTGTCGACAATACCAGATCATTTACCCCCCAGACGTTCCGCAAGGAGACGCATCGTTGAGTCAGAGCCGGTCCCCGATCCTACGATTGTGGAGCAGGCTGCGCCAGGGACGCAGGTGCGGAACATCAAAATCGTGGCCGTTCTGCTGTCACTTCTGTGCTTTCTGATTCTGCTGGCCTTGCTTTCGTACACTCAACGCGACGAGGCAAATGCCCAGCTTACAGCCCGTGATCTTTTTGGAACACTCAAAGGAACAGATGATTTACGGCTACGGTTCGAAACAACTCACAACTGGCTCGGTCTGTTAGGTGCAGTCATCAGCCACTGGCTGTTCACAAATACGGTTGGTATCTGGTCAGTCGCATTCCCCATTTTGGGATTGCTGGCAGCATGGGACTTATACCGTTTTCAGAAGATTTCACCGTTGCTGACAAAGCGTTCCGTTGCAACGGTGCTCTCTACAATTATCGTGGCCTCCATTGTTGGTACAGCACAGCTGGTGTCTTGGTTGCCCGAGATAGGAACGATTTACAGCGGCGCCGTTGGACAGTTCTTCGCCGGTGTATTAACACCAATCATCGGATCAATCGGAAGTTTCCTGTTCTTTTTAACTGCTCTGTTCTTTACCGTATCATTTGGATTTACAATACCTGTTGACTCATTGACTGCACTTGCCAGGCGGGGTGTTGACGTCCTTATGAATTTAGTCCGGACAAAGGCCTCCAAGCGTCATGACCCCAATCAAACAGAACCGATCGCCGGTGTTGCAGATACTGTCTCCGAACGACCTTCCGATGATGGTTCGGTCATCGTCCGGCCGGCACGATCATCGGCGGACGGTGTTACGATCGTTCGATCCGGTGCAGAAGCTGGTTTAGCATCTAAGCCCGTGGTTCCATCGGAAAAACCGGTTGACGCGGCGCCTGTGAAACAAGAAAAACACGTACGCTACGGCTTGGATGAAGTCCAGCGGCGGTCAGCAACTACGTCTCTGGACTCGAGTATTTTAAACCCGATTGAGAAAGGACCATCCGATCCGGGTGATGTGCCGGAGCTGCCGCTCTTTTTAAATGATGATGATGAAGCTGATACCGACATCCCCACCGAAGAAGGTGGTGCTGATCCCACGTTAATCGTGAACGTTGAAGAGAAGGTTCATAAGGAACCCGAGGTAGAACTCTCCAACGTTACGCTCTACGATGAAAACATTGTGTATAAGCCACCTCCTGCTTCCCTCCTGGTGGAAGGTACAGACGAAGTGTCGGTTAACGAAGAAGAGCTTCGCACGAATGCAAAGATCTTGCAGGATAAGCTTGAAACATTTCGGATTAAAATTGAAAATCTGACAGTGCAGCCGGGTCCCGTTGTCACTCAGTACGAGTTTGTGCCAGCAAGTGGTATCAAGGTTTCACAGATTGAATCTCTTGCTGACGATATTTCGCTTGCCCTTAAAGCACCAGCTGTACGAATTCAGGCACCTGTCCCCGGCAAGGGTACGGTAGGTATCGAAATACCCAATCTCAATCCGTCCCTGGTACGATTCAGTAGCATTATAAAAAGTAAAAAATACCACAATCCCGATATCAAGCTCCCAATTGCATTAGGAAAAACTGCCGTTGGCGATGTTTACTGTGCTGACCTGACAAAGATGCCACACCTCCTTATTGCCGGCGCAACCGGAAAAGGCAAATCTGTTGGCATTAACACGCTGATTGCATCACTGATTTACAGGATGCATCCCCGTGATTTGAAGTTTGTGATTGTTGACCCTAAACGGGTTGAGATGAGTCTCTACCGTGAGCTGAAGAATCATTTCCTTGCCGTATCGCCTGATATCGACGAAACCATTGTTACCGAACCTGCCAATGCTGTAACCATCTTGAAAAACGTTGTCGAAGAAATGCAGCTGAGGTACAATATTCTTGCAGGATGCGGTCAGCGGAATATTGCCGACTATAACCGCAAGGTTAAGGATGGCAAGATCAAGGATAAGGATGGTATTAAACATAGACCAATGCCCTATATCGTTGTCATTATTGATGAGTTGGCAGACCTGATGATGACAGCAGGCAAGGATGTTGAAGAACCCATTGTACGCTTGGCTCAGCTGGCGCGCGCTGTTGGCATTCACTGTGTGGTGGCTACACAACGTCCGTCTGTTGACGTTGTAACCGGTCTTATCAAGGCAAACTTTCCCGCTCGCATTGCGTACCAGGTAAGTGCCCGCGTTGATTCGCGGACAATTCTTGATACCAGTGGTGCCGAGCACTTGATTGGTAACGGTGATATGCTTTTCGCTCCAGGGAACACACCCAAGCCAATTCGAATGCAGAATGCTTTTATTTCTACCGAAGAAGTTGAAGCCCTTTGTGAACACATTGGAAAACAAAAAGGATATAAAACACCATATATTTTGCCCTCAATTGCCCAGAAACGTCAGGGCGGCACCAGCACCAGCGATGATGTTGACGTGTTGTTTGCTGACGCCGCCCGCATTTTTATTCAGTTGCAACAGGCATCAGTCAGTACGTTACAGCGGCGCCTAAAAATCGGCTATGCCCGTGCAGCCCGGATCGTTGATGAGCTTGAAAGCGCCGGCATCGTGGGCCCACCGGACGGCAGCAAGGGCAGGTCAGTTCTACTGCAAAGCGAGAGTGAACTTGAAGCCTATCTGTAGCGTTTATCGGACGTTTCTTCTGAAAAAAGCTCCTCACGAACTTTCTACCATGGATACCGTATGGTTTTGATACGCCTGATTCCCCACATAAACACCATTAACATCTCTGTACCGACAACTGGTAAGCCATGACAACGGAATCGAATCTCACAACAATACAGATACGTGGAGCACGCGAACACAACCTTAAAAACATTAGCCTGGATATACCACGTGACCAGCTTGTCGTAATCACAGGATTAAGTGGCAGTGGCAAATCATCGCTAGCGTTTGATACGATTTACGCAGAAGGACAACGCCGATATGTAGAGTGTATGAGTGCCTATGCACGTCAGTTTCTCGGGATCATGAAAAAACCCGACGTCGATCTGATTGAAGGTCTTTCGCCTGCCATCAGTATTGAGCAGAAAACCGTTGGACACAATCCACGTTCCACTGTGGGTACCGTTACCGAAATCTACGATTATTTACGACTACTGTATGCCAAGGCTGGCATACAGTACTGCGTACACTGTAACATTCCGGTTATGCAGCAGAGTCCTGATCAGATCGTTGAATCGGTACTGATACATGCCAAAGCCATGCCCGAAACTGCCATCTGTTACGTATATGCACCCCTTGTGAAAGGCCGAAAGGGTCACTACCGCGAACTTTTCGAGCAGCTCCGACGTCAGGGCTACACCCGGGTTCGGATTGATGGAGACGTGCAGGAGATTTCGGAAGGGATGCAGTTGCGACGATACCAGACTCACGTAATTGATGTTGTGGTGGACAGGCTGCAAGTAAATGAGGGACAACAGCGACGACTCACAGAAAGTATCGAAACAGCCTTGGCAGTCGGCGAGGGAAACGTCTACATTGAGTTCCTGCGTAATAACACCTCACTGCAGAAATTAAACTATAGTACCACCCTTTCATGTCCGCAGTGTGGTTCCAGCTATAGCGAACCTGCACCCAATAGCTTTTCGTTCAACTCCCCTTTTGGTGCCTGCACTGCCTGCGAGGGCCTCGGAGAAACTCGCAATTTTGATCCTGCACTCATTATTCCTGACACATCCGTCTCGATTGCTGACGGCGGGATAGCTCCGCTTGGTAAGAAACGCGAAACATGGCTGTGGCAAATTGCAAGTGCCTACTGTCGCGAAACCGGTATCAATACCTCGAGTCCGATTGCCGACCTCTCTGCTGAGAAGCTTCACCTGTTTCTGGAAGGGGGCGATAACATCCGTGTAAAGGTTTCGTATAAACAACGCAGCGTATTTCACCGGTTTATCGGGTTATTACCCGCTTTACGACATCAATACGAGCAAACAACATCGTCTGCAAGCAGAAAACTCATTGAACAGTACTTTTCTTCAAAACCATGCAGCGAATGTCACGGAGCACGCATCAGGCCCGAAAACCTGTTTATCCGGATTAATGATAAAAATATCTATGAAGTTACAGCTCTTGATATCGAGACTGCTGAAGCATGGTTCAGAGACCTTACCAACCACTTGTCCAACAGGCAACGCATCATTGCCGGAATTATCATTAAGGAAATTGTATCGCGACTTCATTTTTTAAATCAGGTCGGACTCAGCTATTTAACACTTAGCCGTTCATCCAGAACCCTGAGCGGTGGCGAAAGTCAGAGGATTCGTCTGGCCTCACAGATCGGCAGTCAGCTTGTGGGAGTTACGTATGTTCTTGACGAGCCAAGCATTGGGCTGCATCAGCACGACAACATGAAACTTATTCAATCACTCAAAGAATTACGCGACCTGGGAAATACCGTCATCGTAGTTGAGCATGATAAGGAAATGATTGTTGAGGCCGACAAGGTAGTGGACATCGGTCCGGGTGCAGGGATTCATGGCGGGTCAGTCACCGCACAATTTTCAATGAGACCTGACGCTCCACCACCACAATTTTCGGGGAAGTCATTAACCTACGACTACCTATCAGGCAAGAGCAGCATTCCTATACCTGCCATCAGACGAAGCAATGCAGGAAACGAACTCGTCCTCACGGGTGCATCCGGGAATAACCTCAAGGACATTACACTAAGGTTACCACTAGGAACATTTACGTGTGTTACGGGCATGAGTGGTAGCGGCAAGAGTAGCCTAATCAATTCAACGCTCTATCCAATACTTGCAAAACACTATCACAAAGCGGAAACAAACCCGTTACCCTACGATTCGATTACTGGGCTTGAGTATCTGGACAAGGTAATTGAAATCGATCAGGCACCAATAGGCCGTACTCCAAGATCAAACCCGGCAACCTACACCGGACTCTTCACCCATATCCGTGATTTTTTTGCAGTACTACCTGATGCTAAGGTACGCGGGTACAAAACGGGACGGTTTTCTTTTAATGTTGCAGGCGGACGTTGTGAAGAGTGCGAAGGGTCAGGGCTTCGGCGCATAGAAATGAGCTTTCTCCCTGATGTTTATGTGAACTGTGAAACGTGTAATGGCAAACGGTATAATGCCGAGACCCTTGCAGTTCAGTATAAAGGAAAGTCAATTGCCGATGTTCTTGACATGTCGGTCGATGAAGCACTTGACTTTTTCTCCAGTATCCCAAAAATCAGGCACCGGCTGCAAACATTATACGATGTTGGCCTGAGCTATATCCGCCTGGGTCAGCAGGCGCCTACGCTTTCTGGTGGTGAGGCTCAGAGGGTTAAGCTCGCCACCGAACTGGCAAAGGTAGGTACGGGTAAAACACTCTACCTATTAGACGAACCAACCACCGGACTGCATTTTGATGACATCCGGGTTTTGTTAAAGCTGCTCGATACCCTGGTGGACAGAGGGAATACAGTGCTTGTGATTGAACACAACCTGGACGTTATTGCACACGCCGACCATATTGTTGATCTTGGTCCACATGGAGGCAGACATGGCGGCATCATCGTGGCTTCAGGGACTCCCGAGCAAATTGCTGCTCACCCAATGTCTATCACCGGGCAATACTTACGGAGCATGCTTACAGGTGCTTAACCCCGCTTGGTTATAACCATGGTGTCACGGGATCCAATGCATGGTACGCACTGCAAGACTAGAAAATTGATTGCGGTATATTTGTTCTTCCAATTTCAACCAATCATTGTATACCATGAATATTTTAGTGTGTGCCTCCCTGGTTCCAGATACATCGGCGAAGATCGGTGTAGCGGACGATGGAAAGAAAATCAATCCACAAGGGGTTAAGTTTATCCTCAATCCATATGATGAGTTTGCAATTGAGGAAGGTCTTCAGCTTAAGGAAAAACATGGCGGTTCGGTTACCACGGTAACAGTTGGTACTCCGGCCTCTAAAGAAGTGCTCCAACGAGCGCTGGCAATGGGGTCCGATGCAGCTGTGCTAATTAACGACCCACATTCCTCTGACTCGTTTGTTGTTGCAAGCAGCATTGCAGAGTATGCCAAGGAACTGTCACCCGACATTATCATTTTTGGAAAACAAAGTATTGACTTTGATTCGTTTGCCGTGCCTGGAATGGTAGCGCAGCTCCTGGAACTGCCTAATGTATCGATTGTAAGTACACTTACAATTGATGGAACGACCGTTACTGCTGAGTGTGACATCGAAGGAGGGAAAGAAAAAGTAACGTGTTCCCTGCCCTGCATTGTCAGTGCTCAAAAAGGACTGAACGATCCGCGATATCCCAAACTGCCTGACATCATGAAAGCCAAGAGCAAGCCCATCACCGAACGGGCAGTTTCATCGGTTCAGTCAAGGACGGAAACTGTATCAATGACTCTTCCTGACCTGAAACGCTTAAATAAAATATACTCTGACTCTGACGCAGATATCGCAGAACTGGTACGGTTGTTACACGAAGAAGCAAAGGTGATCTAAATGTTAGTGTTTTTAGAAACAGGTGTAAATGGATTAAAGCGTTCCTCTTACGAAGCAATTACAGCGGCGCGTAAGGTTGCTGGCGGAAAGAAAGTCTGCGGGGTAGTTTTTAATGCAACCGCTGAACAAATTGCTGCTGCAGGTGCATACGGTCTTGAGTCATGCATCAACGTTATTGGTTCCGGAGTAACGGAATACGCCAACGGTGTATGGGCACTCACGATTGCAGATGCTGCCAAACAATGCGGCGCACAAACTGTATTGTTTTCTGCTAATGCCCATGGCAAGGACTTAGCGCCTCGTGTGGCCGTACTCCTGGAAGCAGGACTGCTTGTTGACTGCGTAGAACTTGACGGTACACCCGACAATATCGAAGCCGTACGCCCAATATTCGGTGGAAGGGTTTTACAAAAAGTACGGTCCACCACCCCTGTTACGGTAGTTACGGTTCGCCCGAATGTTTTTACTGCAAAGACGATTGAAAGCGCAACACAGCCGCAGGAATCTCAGATTAGTATCTCGGATAGCGCACAAGTGCGTTCTGCTGTCGTAAAAGAAACGATTGTAAACCAGGGACGACTGGATGTATCGGAAGCTGATATTGTTGTCAGTGGTGGAAGGGGGCTTAAGGCTCCTGAACATTTCGAATTAATCGAGAACCTTGCCCGCGTTCTTGGTGGAGCAGTTGGTGCGTCACGTGCAGTAGTTGACGCCGGATGGCGTCCTCACAGTGAACAGGTAGGCCAAACTGGTAAAACCGTCAGCCCAACGATGTATGTGGCTTGTGGAATAAGTGGTGCCGTTCAACATCTTGCAGGAATGAGTTCCAGCAAGATCATTGTTGCCGTTAACAAGGATAAAGACGCACCCATCTTTAAAATGGCCGACTATGGGATTGTTGGTGATGTCTTTGATGTCCTACCAAAACTCACGTCAGGAATTGCCACGATTACTCATAAAAATTAACTGTGATTTCCAAGTGATCGTATGAAGATCGTACATTCCCCTAACCATCACACTTACAAATTGCTTCAGTAACTTCCGAGGAACCATGGCGCGTATCCAAATGGACATCTTTGGTTTAACAGACCGTGGCATGAGCCAGGGTGCTTATGCCCTGATCTTAAAGGAAGCCGATGGACAGCGGAAGATGCCGATTATTATCGGTATTCACGAAGCGCAGGCTATTGCCAGCGAGCTGGAAGGAATTCACGCACAGCGCCCACTTACGCATGACCTGATGCGTTCAGTGATCGAAGGCCTTGGAGCACATCTAAAAGAGGTAGTAATTCATTCAGTTCATGACGGGACCTTCTATTCATCGCTGATCTTTGAGAATAACAACGTTGAAATCGACGCACGCCCAAGTGATGCCATCGCTTTAGCAATTCGCTGCGGAGTCCCCGTGTATGTTACCGAAGAGATACTATCACAGTCTTCAGATGAAAACGAAGACTCAGGTACCGACGGTTCTGCTGCATTTGGTTCTCTTTCGCAGTCGGACAGCGATGATCCCCATGCACTTGATCCGGAGCTAGGCCGGAAGCCAGCCAAGCCTCTGACAGCGCGAGAACGTCTTGAACAGGAATTAGAGGATGCTGTTCGGCTGGAAGATTACGAGAGGGCCGCTCAAATACGCGACGAACTGAACAAGTTGCACGATTAGGTGCCTACGGTCGATTGATATTAAGCGCCATCTCTTATCTTTGTGGCTCTGCCGGAGTAGCTCAGTTGGTTAGAGCAACGGAATCATAATCCGTGTGTCGGGGGTTCAAATCCCTCCTCCGGTACCATTCGGGTACACATATCTGGTACAGAACACGGCAGGTGTACGACCTCCAGGTATCTTCTGCAGGTATTACTTTTTTGACTGATACAGTAATTCGATCTGACTGCTATACTTTGCTAACACAGCATTACGCCGAACCTTTAACGTAGGCGTCAGTAATTCATTTTCAACCGTAAATGGCTCACTTAGCAGCAGAAAACGTCGTACCTGCTCATACTTGGCAAATCCGGTTTGCAGTGAACCAATTGAGATTTTGATTTCGGAGAACAGTTCTTCACTCCTCACCAGCTCGTCCCAGTTCTGAGTTGGCAAATTGCGCTGTGCTGCCCATTCAAGCACAGCGTCCTGATCAGGAACGATAAGCGCTGTGCAGTATTCACGTCCGTCACCAACAAGCATGATCTGATTGATAAACTTACATTCTTGTAGTTTACTTTCAATCGGCAAAGGGACAATATTCTTTCCGCCACTTGAAACGATGAGGTGCTTTTTCCTGTCAGTAATCCGTAAACGTCCATCAGCATCAATCACGCCGATATCACCTGTAGATAACCAGCCCTCGCAATCGATCATTGCCCTGGTTGCTTCCTCATCAGCCCAGTAGCCAGCCATGACATTGGGCCCCCTTGCAAGGATTTCTCCATCCTCTGCAATCTTAATTTCAACGTTAGGAAGTGGTGTTCCCACTGTACCTAGTTTTTCCTCTCCTTCTCGATTAACCGTCAGCACTGGCGACGTTTCCGTTAATCCGTATCCTTCAAGAATAGGTATTCCGAGTGCCTTAAAAAAAATGCCATCCTCATATCGAAGAGCGGCTCCTCCAGAGATGAAGAAACGCAGGTTGCCTCCAATCCGATTTCTAATCTTTGACAATACAAGGGTACGTGCCACCGTAAATGTCAGGTTGCTGGCAGGCGTACGATTTCCGGATACATGTCGTTTCCCGGTTTTCAGAGCCCACATTCCTAGATGTTTCTTAACTCCCGATTCCCTGCTAACTGTTTGCTCGATTCGTAACCGAATGCGCTCGAACAGCCGTGGTACCGACGTCATGATGGTTGGCTGTACCTCCTTCATATTCTCCGCAACCGTTTCGATGCTTTCGGCAATAAAGGTAGTGCCACCGACAGCAAAGGCCAGATAGTAACCGCTCATGCGCTCATAGCTGTGACACATAGGAAGATAGCTGAGGAAAGTGTCATTAGCCGATAGGTTAAATACAGACAACGAGGCCTTTATGTTTGACAACAGGTTATCGTGAGTAAGCATGACTCCCTTAGGATTGCCCGTTGTTCCACTCGTATAAATCAGCGTCAGTATATCTTCGGGTTGCACGTTTGACGTATGGTCATAAAATCGTTTAACTCGCTGCTTCTCCGGGATTCTCTGCCCAAGTTCAGCAACACCGGAAAAGTGCAGCATACCTTGTGAAATTGGAACATCAGCGTTCATCACGATAACAACTTCCAGCGACGGGATAGACGCACGCCCACGCTGCAATTTTTCAGCAATAAGCTTATTGGAAACAAAAACAGCGCGAGCCTCGCAATTGTTAAATACGTAAGCCAGTTGCTGCTCAGAGAGCGTAGTAAATACAGGAACGTCAATGGCTCCAATACCCGTAATAGCAAAGTCTGCGATGATCCACTCCAACCTGTTCTCACTTACAATTCCAACACGGTCTCCGGCCTTTATTCCAAGTTCCAGCAATCCATTGGCAAGATCACACACGTCGTTGAACAACTGATTGTGGCTGACGTGTTGCCAGATTCCGTTAACTTTTCTGGAATATGCAATCTTATCAGGTGAAGTACTGAACCTGTTACAGACTTCCAAAAACATCCCGGGTATTGTTGTTGCCTGCATTGCTGTAAGAGCTATAGTGGATCCTGCCGGTAAATTTAGCAAGAATATGTATTTATCGTCGTATAGCGCCAAATAGCCGGGGCTATTCTGGGATTACGCAGTCTTCCGCGATTAGTCCAGGAAATTCCAGGTCAGGCTGAGTCTGAAGTTACTTGGCACTGAAGGGGTAACCCAGGTAGAATACCACCGTACAGCCAAAATGTTTTCCCAGCTGAGCCGAATTGCTGCATTACCAACAAAGGCGGTGACAAAGGCATCAATCCCATTGTACACAGCTTTGTTATCGTCACCAGGCGGCTGAACACTCATCCATCGAATTGGAACAAACTGGAGTACCGTGCCAGGTATCAGTGCGGAGATACGAATGCCACCCTTAATTGTATTCCGCCCTAATTGATAAATCCCAGCAACCTGAACGTCTCCTGAGAGCGGTGGCAGAAGGTTACTCCCTGATATGGCTGTGTGAGTGTGAACGGTTGCCTGTGTTTCAAGTAAGCCATGCCTCACGGTGCCCGACAGAATCGTTCCCACCGTACGTGCAGCGTCCTGCCTGTTCGAAGCACTTATGTCACCGGCCAGACCAAGGCTGTCATACACCAGATGGCTCGAAATCATGTTGGTGGTTGACGTAAAAAACAAACTTCCCCGAACCTTGAAATTTTTTCCGGAAAACGCATATTCACCCAATGCCAACAAAACGTTTTCAGGTTTCAAACCAAGCTGTGTCTCGGCCGGCGTTGGAAGCGTGGTTACATAACTTACATCTGCAAGTACCCTTGATCCTGAACCTTGCCATAACAACCCGGCACCGGCGCCATAGGCTGCTGTACCCATTGCATATTTCAGGTGCGACGCTGCCTGAAGGCTAAGCTGGGGGGTTATGGCGTGATGCAAATGCAGGAACAATTGCGGCTGAATTTCACTGACGGCATCCACAACGTGGTTGCCAGTGTTTCGCACATATTCAGCAACGGCACCAACCCGAATCAATGTTGTTCCAAACTGATGCGATGTTCTAAGCAGCATACCCGCCTGACGGCCTTGAAAAAGGACCGGTTCCAAGACACCTGACGCTGAGTCTGTAGCCAACGTGTTGTCCTGCAAGCGGATAAGGTTATCATGAGTATAGTACAATTGTGCGGTCATCGTGTGAAGTGAGTCGCGGGTGAGTAAGGTCATAAATCCAAGTTGAAGATCATGCCTTCGTTGCAGGTCGCGTAATGAACTAAACACAACAGGTGTATCAAATTCTGATATCAATGGATTATGAGTACCCGTTACAATACCGCCCCATAAATCGGTGTTGTGTGAAATGAGGTCATACGAGAAATCAAGAACGGAATTCGAATCGGGCATATACCTGTATCCAAGGCGTACATTCCACACATCATAATCTGTTTGGAGATAGCTGCCTTCAGCCCCATTGCGCCGAATTCCAACATTGATGTTCGTGCCCTTTGAAATATTTTGTGTAAACAATACATCAGTACCGATAAAATTACCGCCACCCTGGCTGTACCATAATGCCGTATGTGGTGTTTTTGAATCGTACCGTGCTTTCTGCAGGTTCATTGCGGCCTGTCCGATACCCGGTGCAAGACCAATGGCAGCCGTGCCAACAAGGATCTCAACAGTTTCAAGTCCTTCTACCGCAATTGCGCTTAAATTGATACAATTATTCCATGCAGAGGAATACGGACGCCCGTTCAATGACGTTAGTAAATCTGTTTGCAAACTCCCAAGCACTGAAATCGCATCAAACTGTCCGAGCCCGCCTTGCGACAAAGGCTGATACGGTGTACTTCGCATAAGGAGTTCCCCTAGCGTCTGATACTGTACAGATAGCCGGTCGGTCTTGGAAATACTATCGGCAATATCCAATGGCAAACGCCCGATGCGACCGTATCCTTTGGGCATCGGTCGTGCTGAATCATTGTCCTTGACGTCATTGCTGTCCAAACTATCTGAATGCAACAAGATGGGGACAAAAGGAGCAAGAAGAACAAGATCATCAGACTGTTGTACTGTTGCCTGTACGGGGCATACCATACGGAGTGCCAAGGCAAGCACAATATAAACAGCCTGACGGTTCATACTATGAAACGGGTGTTTCGCTTTCGGTATCGTCCTCTTCTTCAGAATCTCTGGTAACGGTAGTAATTGCGGCAATGCTATCACCTTCTTCAAGGCGGATAAGCCGTACTCCTTGTGTGTTACGGCCGATAACCCTGATATCCTCTACATGCTGGCGGATAAGGATACCGTTCACCGTCATTACTACAAGGTCTTCGGTATCAGTTACCTCAAGGATTGCACAGATTGGACCGGTTTTCTCAGTGATATTCATTGCAATCACACCCTTTGCTCCGCGTTTTGTTCTACGGAAATCATCAACCTTGGTACGCTTACCATAGCCCCTTTCCCCTACAACAATTACTTGAGCATCGGAATGGCGTACAGCTGTGAGTGAGATCACTTCAGCACCCTCGGGAAGGTCAATGCCGCGAACGCCTGCTGCAGCACGTCCCATTGGGCGCACGTCGGTTTCGTTAAAATGCACGGCAAGTCCGTGGCTGGCGCCAATAAGAATATTCATATGGCCATCGGTTAGTCGTGCACCAACCAGCCTGTCATCATCCGCAAGATTAATTGCGATGATTCCCGTAGAGCGGACATTGGCGTAATCATTTAGTGCTGTCTTCTTCACTGTTCCATTTTTAGTAGCAAAGAATACGTAGGCGTTTTCCTGATCGATATCGGTAACCGGTAAGTACGCGGTGACCTTCTCATCGCTTTGCTTTTGAATTACATTGGCGATTGACCGACCTTTTGCATTTCTGGATCCCTCAGGAATATCATATACTTTTATACGGTATACACGTCCCCGATCGGTAAAGAACATTAGGTAATGGTGGGTAGAAGCACGGAAGACCAGTTCTACGTAGTCATCGTCATACATACCCTGTCCGGCTACACCACGTCCTCCCTTATTCTGTCTCCTGTACGTTGTAACCGGCGTACGTTTAATGTACCCGTTATGGGTAATAGATACGATCACCTCCTCATTGGCGATCATGTCTTCCAGAGTAAAGTCGCGGGCATCATGAACGACTGCCGTTCGGCGTTCATCACCATGCTTTTCAGCAAGTAGTGTAAGTTCCTCGCCGATGATGCTCATCTGAAGCTCCTTACTGGCAAGAATGGCGCGCAGACGTTCGATTGTTTCGATAAGTTCACGATATTCTGCCTGTATTTTATCGCGTTCCAGTCCGGTAAGGCGTTGCAGCCTCATATCGAGAATGGCCTTTGCCTGAATCTCCGACAGCTCGAACTTGGTTTGCAGAGCAGCCGACGCTGTGGGAACATCTGCACTTGCTTTAATTGTTGCAATTACGGCATCGATATTATCGAGGGCAATAATGAAGCCCTCCAAAATATGTGCACGCTTTTCGGCTGCCTCAAGATCGAACTGAGTTCTTCTAACAACAACTTCGTTACGATGACTGATAAACTCAGTGATCATTTCCTTAATCGTCAGGATCCGTGGTCTGCCGTTGACCAGCGCAAGCATAATGGCACCAAACGTGACCTGCATTTGTGTATGCTTGTATAGGTTGTTCAGTACAACCATCGGTACGCCATCACGTTTAAGTTCGATTACAATACGGATACCTTCCCTGTCACTTTCATCTCTGATATCAGAAATGTCTTCAAGCGATTTTGCTCGTACCAGAGCGGCAATTTTCTCGATAAGACCGGCCTTGCTCACCTGGTATGGAAGTTCGGTAATTACGATGCTTTCCTTGCCCTGCTTGTTGGCTTCGATATTTGCCTTTGCGCGGACAATGATTTTGCCCCGGCCGGTGGTATAAGCACTGCGTACACCTTCGTACCCATAAATAATCCCTCCCGTTGGGAAGTCTGGAGCTGTGATGTATTTAAGAAGTTCTTCATTGGTGACATTCGGGTCTGCAATTACGGCCTTAATTCCGTTTACAATTTCGCGAAGATTATGCGGCGGAATATTTGTGGCCATCCCAACGGCAATACCATTGGCTCCGTTCACCAGGAGTGTTGGAAGTACTGTTGGCAGCACCGTTGGTTCCTGCAGCGAATCATCAAAGTTCGAACGGAAGTCAACAGTATTCTTGTCGATATCGCGCAGCACTTCCATAGCCAGTGAATCCATCCTGGCTTCAGTATATCGCATTGCGGCCGGTGAGTCGCCGTCAACAGAGCCAAAGTTCCCCTGTCCATCAACCAACTCATAGCGCATAGACCACGCCTGAGCCATCCGAACCATAGCATCATACACGGCTCTGTCACCATGGGGATGGTACTTGCCGAGAACTTCACCAACGATACGCGCACTTTTTTTATAGGCACGGTTTGGCGTCATCCCCAATTCATACATAGCATACAGTATGCGTCGGTGTACGGGCTTTAATCCATCGCGGATGTCCGGAAGTGCCCTGGAAACAATAACCGACATTGAATAATCAAGATAGGAATCGCGCATCTCGTCTTCCATCATGACCGGAAGAATGCGTTCGCTGTGTAGTGCCATAATACCTTTGATCTGTACGGAAACAGTAAGGCACCGAGAGTATTCGGCGCCGGAATAACAGGTGCAAAAATACGGATTTCGGGCCTATCTGAGGCAGAGAATCAATGAACTATTATCAACGTTCCTGTACGGATTGCAGGAGAAGCTGAAGGGGCAATCGCAGCACGGATAATCCAACCATAAATCCCGGAACTAACGCTGTTGCCTGAGTCCGTCAGACCGTCCCAATACACCGTATTCACACCGTTCGTCAGGGTGGTTTCAAGTTGCCGTACCTGCCGTCCCTGCATATCATGAATCGTTAATGTTCCCGGGGTTTCAGGAAGGGGCGACTGAAAGCGGATAACAAAGTCGGTTCTACCGTGTGATGGGCTGGGGTGGACTGCAACGCTTGCCACTGCAGGTATAGTTGACAAATACAAGGATACTTCCATTTCAATTGGGTTGCCGGTAGCGTCTGTAGCCCTTATAAGCAGGTTGTTCTGTCCATTCTCGAGCGGCGTTTTAAACTTTAGTGCCGCCTTCACTGTTTCATCGGTATAGTAAATCCTGCAACTGTCCGTTGGATAAAACCTATAGTCAGTTACAGATTCTTTTCGAATTCGTAAGCCATTAACAAACACTACAAGCCGGGATGCGTCGGTAATCGGTATTCGACTGTTGTCGGTAAGCTGAACTTCGATAAGAGGTTCGGGTGCAACATAGTCGCCACTTGTAACCCGATTTCCATCGGCATACGTCAGGATGTTGGGTAGAGTTGTATCGGTTGATACATTGAGCTGAGCCGTACCTGTATTGTTAAACGAATAGAACTCCTGACGTTGCTGGTTGGAGTTAATTCTGGCTGTTACCGTTGTAGTACCCGATAGATTTACGGTTGATAGTACAAACGGGATCGTTGCGTTCCGGTTGGCCGCTAAGGTGACTGACTGTTGCGCGACAGGGGTTTCTGGCTGAGTTCCGGTTAGAATCTCAACCAACATTGTGTCAGTGCCCCACCTGCGATCTGCATTCTGTACAGTGACGTGTACAACGGCAGAATCCCCTTGCAATACCGTTGTGTCTGCAAGTACTACCCCTAAGGTATCGATCAGAACCTCATGTGCGGGCTGGTAGTTTACAAGAGCATTCCTAACCCAGGTATTGGGCATACTGTCTGAACGATGCCGAAGATTCCACTCAACTTTAACAAAGGATACGTCTGAGGGCAAATCCGACAAGTCATAAAGTATACTGTCTGCAGAGACTACTGGCAGGCTGTACTCAATACCATTTTGCAGCTGTGCTTTAAGAACAGCATCGGTACCGTAGGTATCATACGAAAGTACAGCGTGATCCCATGAGCGTGCGGGTCCGATCCACGGTGTGCTAACCGTGGCTTCGTCAGCATAAAACGACATCGAATCGTTAAGGGTTACCAGTGTATCCGGAGCACCTTTCCATGCTTCAGGTGCCTGGCCGGGAGTCAGTCCCCGCCGTCCAATCATAACCCATGAGCTGTTGGGGGCAAGCGAGTCAGAATACCGTGATCCATATTCTTTCAGAATTGTGGAAAGAGTATCCAGGTTGTTGTCTTTCACAAAACCAGAGAAGCTTTCATCACTCGATGCAAATAAAACATACTCTCCCTGCTTAACCGAATCTTGCAAAAACGCGATAAGCTCTCGGGAGTACCCGTTATGGTTGCTTTCTGCCGGAATAGGATCCTTCCATGTATCGTACCTGCGTATTGCACGTGGCACTGTGTCGCTCGTACTTAAAACAACAAGATTAATACCACGAAAGAATGGGTTCTTAACATACGTTATTGAACCAACGGTGATTTGAACTGGCGGATTATTCTCGTCCAATGAAGTTCGCAGTCCGTTCGACCGTAGGAAAATCGGAAGCGTAGTATGACGTAACTGAAGCGTCCCGTTAATCCGGTTAAACTGAACCCGAGATTCGTCGTAAGCAACAAGGCTGGTAGCTGGTACATATGCCCTGGCAGAGTCATCCGCAACCATGAACGGCACCCAGAGTCGTGCGCTGGTGTCCACGCCGGGTGTAATAATCCGGGAGCCAATCCAAAGTTGGATGTTTTTCAATGAATCCGGAAGTGGCGACCACCAGTTTACAATGGTGCCCATTACGGAAACCTGCTCTGGAGTGGACACGACAACAGTGGATGAATCCGGATTACGAGTGTTCGTACAGATCACAAACTCAGCATGCTGATTTGTTGTGAAGTAATGGGGAGATATTTGACGTACATGGACTTCTGTACCGGATAATCGTTCATAGGGCACAGGCTCCAGGGGAAGCAGTGACTGTGGCAATACCGTAAACTTACTTGTGATCGAGTTATCAGCACTGTCATCACCGTAATATCCGTCGGGATCTGCAGTAATCACCAACTGATGATCACCAGCCATATTGGTTACCGGAATCCTGAACAAAACCGTCGGCGAAGCACAAATGCCGTCATGTACATCCACGAACAACGTATCAGTAACTGACTTGTAGGTGCGTATCATTCTGATACGCAGTGGTATTGTTGTTCCCACACCCTGATTAAGGACCGTCAGGCTGGCGATGGCTACCGAGTCCCTGTCCGTTATCTGTCGTTCACCCAGCTCAGAGCTGATTCCAAGATCACCGGGGCGCAGACGAATATTGGGTTTATTATCAATTTTGATTCTCGAATACGGATCTCCAAGCAGGCAGTACTGCATTAGCACATTATAGGATGCCTGATTATCGGTAAAGCCAATCGATTTTTTTGCCTCATACATAATCTGACCAAGAGACCGTGCGCCTTCCATCATGATCTGGTGCAGGCGGAAGTGTAGGTAGTCAGCAAGAAATACTTCCTGCCAGCCGGTAGCGCCCATGCTTGCAACAAAACCCTTACCGGGATGGGTAATGTATTGTGCATTCTTGCATGGAACACTCGGGTTTGAGAAAGCTCCCGTCTGACAAGCGAACGTTGCAAGTACGCCATACTTCCCGGTATTGTCTAACTCCGACGGCTCCCATCCGTTGATATCAAATAATTCAGTAGCTCCGTGTCCTACATAATTCATCCACTGAACGCCAGCGTTAATTGTTTGCGTGATAAAATATCCGGCGTTCTTAGGCGCAGTGCTTTTACAGAGCGTGACTGTGTCTGCGCAGAACGGACGTTCGGTGATTTTTTCGCCCGTACCCAGTGGATCTGACAGCATCGTTTGATAGATGTTGCATAACCCTTCGTTTTCGGTTCCTCCGCCAACGAAATACCAGGTCCGATTCCACCTGTCAGCCGGTACGGTGTCGCACTCAATGATCTTGTCAACAATTGCCTTACCATCCGCTGCTGTTATTGCTGGAAGCCTGCCAACAAGTATTTCAGGCGAGATAAGATCGTCAGGAGAATCAAGCAGACTATAGTAGTAATCGGAACTTGGCCGTCCGTATGTAGGAACCTGATCGGGCATGCGTGCCTGTACATTGCCTCCCTTTACGGCAAGTCGCGGATCCCAGGAAGCATTTCCAAACAAAATAGCAGCCTGAATTGAAGGGGCTTTTGCATGCGAAAAATGCCAGGCAAGGTAACTTCTGACGGCTTCAGCATTCCTCATTCCGAATCCAAACTCTGCCAGGATATTATCAATATCAACGATTTTAACTGTTAGCGCGTTAAATTTTTCCCTATGCTGTGCCAGACGGCGGGCCTGTTCCAGATGAGTACGATAGGCAATGATGATAACGTCTGCCTGCGACGTATCGGCGCGAAGGTTGGCAAGAGCAGATGGTAAAACCCGTGCGGGTTCAACAGCAGCTGCATCTGCAACGTAAACCACCGTTTGATCACCTTCCGGAAGGATGGTTTCAAAAACGAACCCGGGTGCTGTATCCCACTGATGCCTAAACAAGCTCCCGTATGCCCTCCTGCTATCCCCTTCCTGTACTCTCCCGCCTGTATCAAGAATACCACACAGTATCCAGTGAGTGGAAACCGGAACGGTAAGACTTCTGGCGTTCAGTGCATTAGCAAGTATAGTCCCGGGGGGAGTGTTTGGCCCCCAAAGTACAATTGCCGTCGAAGTTGGCAACTGTCGGATTTTGTCAGCAACCGCTCCTTCAGTTGCGTTTTTTATAATAGTGCTATTGCCTGTATTATCTGTCCAAGCAAGGGTAAGTCCGGTAATTGTATCCGGAGATACTTCAGCCAGGCCTATCAGGGCAGATGCTCTCCAGGTTTCAGTCGATGGCGCAGAAGTTGTCCAGTCAGGTTCAACCGGCGTGAGCCCACCGCGAATGACAATTCCTCTACCCGATGGTGTAGCTTTCCCAATCGTTCTGTTTGTAGTATCAATCCACCACCCCTTGGGTGTTTGCGCATTATACCACGATATGCTGCTTACGCGTGACCGTGCCGGAACCTGAACGATACGTGCCCCTTTTTCAAGCACCGGCACTATATCAGCACTCACTTCGATTGCATCGATAGCCAGTTGCGATAAGTAGTCTTTATGCTTCCGTAATGAATCAATCCCTGTTGCGTAGTACTTAACAAGCTGGTATCCACTCGGGCACTCTGAGCCGGGAAGTTCCGAAACAAGTGTCTGCAAACCATATCCATTGTATTCGCGGTTTTGCAGAACCGAACCATTAAAGCAAACGTCCAAACGCCCGTCAGGCGCATACTGCGCAAGGCCCGTTGTAGAAGCAAATTTGGTTGTAATTCTCACTGTTCCGTTTGGGTCTGGTGCGAGCGGAAACTTCCATTCAGCTCGGGTATAATCTCTGGCATTCAGAAAAAACCAGTAGTAACCCTCTAGATAAACAAGATTAGAATTAAAATCACTGTAATCCAGATTGTCGGCATTACCCAGATGGTAATATCCTGTGTCGAGTTCAAAATGCTGTTCCAGTCGTACAGACGGGATGCTAACAGAGGTTCCTGAAGGAGATGCGTATGTTAATCGAGGATTATCACAGTTGGGACATACCGATAAGAACATCACCGCTGTGGTATCCTCCATGGACAAAAAGGATGTATCGCCTTGCGGGCGGTGTGCGATGAAATAAACGGTATCAGTGTCTGAAAAAAAATCTGTACCCATTTTCCCATCAACATACAGCGGTTGCTTTTTTCCCCTCCAGTATAGCACGAGATCACGAATCGGAACCCCCTGAAAACGTGGTTCGGTGGTCATCACCTGCCCAGCGCTGATACTTCCCACACCATCGGCGGATGTTTCGATTCGTACGTACGGCTGTTGTGGATCGTACCAAGAATAATCTGACGCTACAACCTGCGGAGGATCGTACACTGAGCTATGGACCGTGCGCTGTAACGCTACCTCCACTGAATCGGCAATCTCGATCTGGCCATTGCTGATGCGCCACGGCCAAATCTGTATAACGTGCTGTGGAACCCACGCTTTGTAGCCTGCACTTCGTACGCGGGTAACCGGGCTTGCCTGCAAATGAGAAGGGGCTTGGGCAACGGTACGCCACCGGAAATACCGTGCTACTGCAACAATGCTGTCTGTACCAACTTGTATCGGGTCTGTTAGTATCGTTGGGAGTGGAACTGTGAAGTCAAGTGGTGGCCCTGCGTCGTGGCGACGGAATACGATTGCCGGAATCTCTCCAGATGCCGACATAACATGTAGCGAGCTGGACAGATGTGTTACCTGTATCGTATCCCTCAGAGCAGCATTGACACCGGTGGAACAAAACAGGGCAACGGCAACGATAGAATAAACAAAACGCATGGTTAAAAATAAAAATGCCGTGAAGTGTAGAATACACCATCACGGCATAATGACAATTCTATTTCACGTCGGTTACGACCGGTCGGGGAACGCCTGACGCATAGCAACAATAATCTTCTCTGCAACCTTATCGCTAACCACTTTCTTCACATTTTCATCGCTCGCCAGTGCATCTTGAATTGCAATTTCAACCTTTTGCTTAATGATTTCGCTGGTTTCACCAACAAGGGCATCAGCAAGTGAGTGCATATCCACCGAAACATCCTTCATTGTTTCAAGCTGGTTCTTGTTGGCATCTTCCATCTTCTTCATCAGCTTGTCCATTCGTTCTTCTTCTTCGGTATACAGAAGTGTAAAGGCCAGAAGTGCAAGCATTGAACCTTCGAGAGAAATAGCGGCGAGGATCAGCGATGGTTTTGTTGCAGGAATAAATTTCAGACCACGAATACCAATGATTACAATCAGGATAGCTGCGCCACCGTATGCCAATCCGGTCACATTATTCGAGTACTTTTCCGTGAAGTGGTGGCTCATGTAAAGTTTAAGCCCCTTCATGAACTTCATTCGGTTACGCGTAAACTCAATTCCGCCCTTGGTATCGATTGTCTCCTTAACCACGAAGTCCGAGAAGAACTCCTGGATCCTGAGGAGCAGAACTTCCTGGCGGAACATTGACAAGCTGACGTCATTGGTAAATACCTGATCGAATGTTACTGCGCGCCGGCTGTTCTTCATCGGGGAGTCTGGATCTGCTGTTTCAGTACGATCCCACACAATTTGGAAGGCTGAGCGAACCTGATGATGTTCCAGTGCATCCAGGTCATGGTCGGGCATCGTCAGCAAATCAACGATTTCATCAGCGAAGCCTGTCTGAAGCCGGATTTTTGCCTTGTTATGCACAACCTCACGGTCAACCTTTTGCGCCATATATCCAATGCTGCTGGGCATAAACATCGTTATTGCAAGAGCGAAGGCTAGGCCAAAAACGATAGCAAGAACTGCAAAACCGATAGGCGGCTCCAGAATAATGGCGGCTTCGCCCAAGCCCCCTTCACCATTTGCCTTTACAACCCACTCACTGGCAGCCTTTGTATAACCGTCCTTCTTTTCGGTCCGGGCCTCGCTAGTAAAGTCGAAGATATAATCCGTCTTTATCAACGGTTTTAACGCCGTTTCAGGAGCAACTTCACCTGAAAATTTATCCGTTGTAACGGCATGCAGTCCGGGCATTATTTGTTTAAAATTTGCTGCCAGCCGGTCATCATGAGGCTTAAAAATCGAGATAACACCGGCTTGGACCGCCGACGGTATGACGAATTTGTAAAAGCCGTATGACCCAACGATGATGAGCACTAACAGAATCAGATAGTGCTGCATGCCTGTGTTTTTATGCGATTGCTGTTCGCTTCCTGTCATAAAACTCCCTCTTCCCTGTTGAGAAATGGATACTCTTTGCTGTATTAAAGTCCGAATATACCAAGAATTATTGTTGAATCTACATCAAAATGCATGGTACAAAATCCACACCAACCCACCGGACAGTCTGGGGCAGCCCGCCAAGCCATGTTTTTGATGTTCCGTATCTTCGTTGAATTGGAGTTCAGGAATGAGTTTTTATACATTACTGCGTTGATACTATGAATTTACAACCAAAATACAAACCCCGCTTCTCAGTTACGTCAAACCAGGCAATACCTTCAATGCGCCAGAATATGTTGGTTGATGGTTTTGACGTCGTCGTTGATTTAGATCGCAGCCACGGCAGCTTTTTTGTTGATGCCCGTACCGGTACTGAGTATTTGGATTTCTTCTCATGTATTGCCTCGATGCCGATTGGATTAAACCATCCGAAAATGACGGATCCCGCATTTGTGGAGTACCTTGGTACCGTTGCCCTAAACAAGCTATCGAATAGCGACATCTATTCCGAAGCCATGGCAACCTTTGTTAAAACATTCTTCGAACTTGCCGTTCCCAAGCCTTTCGTCTATTCATTTTTTATCGAAGGTGGTGCCCTTGCCGTTGAAAATGCTATTAAAGCCGCCATTGACTGGAAGGTCCGGAAGAATTTTAGAAACGGCTGGCGAAGTGAACGCGGACACAAGGTGATTCACTTCCAGGGTGCTTTTCACGGACGGAGCGGATACACCATGAGCCTCACGAATACCGATCCTACAAAAACAGACTTGTTTCCTAAGTTCGACTGGCCGCGTATCTCCCACCCATCACTGCAGTTCCCAATCAGCGATGCAGAAATCACCAGGGTTACCGAGTTGGAAGATCTTGCCGTACGGCAAATCAAGAATGCATTTCAACAGAATCCGGATGACATTGCATGTATCGTTCTGGAACCTATTCAGGGTGAAGGGGGCGACAGGTATGTGCGGAAGGAATTTCTGCAACAACTGCGAACCCTTGCCGATGAAAACCAAGCCCTTCTCATCTTTGATGAAGTTCAAACTGGGGTTGGTATTACGGGACACTGGTGGGCTCACCAGGAATACGGAGTCACACCGGATATTATGGTTTTTGGAAAAAAAATGCAGGTATGCGGTATTATTTCTACAAACAGGATCGACGATGTTCCTGACAACGTTTTTCATACTCCAAGCAGGATTAACTCTACGTGGGGCGGAAATCTGACCGACATGGCCAGGGTTACCCGCTACCTTGAAATTATCGACGAAGAAAAACTTGTTCAGAACGCAGCTACTCAGGGCACCTACTTACACAACAAGGTCCTTGAGCTACAATCGAAACTTGGAAATACCATAAGCAATGTTCGTGGATTGGGGTTGTACAGGGCGTTTGATCTTCCTGACACTGCAACCAGGAACACATTCCTGTCCAATGTTTTAAAACAGGGTGTTATTATGGTGGGCAGCGGTCAGCGTACCGTACGTTTTAGGCCACCGCTAAACATCAGCTCTGAAGAAATCAACATTGGTATTGAGCGGATTGCTCACGCTCTTTCGTAAGGGTTGGTTTATTCTTCGCCAGGCACTGCATTTAAAAGTTCGCCGAGCTTCTGGTGCATGATGCCGATGACTGTTTCAAGAGGAACTCCCGGAACCCTGACACCGGCAGCATAGTTGTGGCCCCCGCCGCCCATCGATGCTGCCACGTCGCGGATAAAGACGTTCTGTTTTGACCGCAGGGAACACTTTATCTGATCAGGAAGCTCAACAAACAGGACGCCTATGCGCACCCCTTGAATACTTAGCGTGTGCTGCACAAGGCCATCGGTTGCTTCTACCGTACACCCGGTTTGCTTCAGGTCATCCGCTGTTACCACCATGAAACACACTCTTCCATCGTAAAAGAGTTTCATGCTGCGTAAAGCATTGCCAAGAAGACTGATGGCAGCCGGCTGGTGCGTGTTATTTGTTAAATCGTACGCCTTTACGGGGTCGGCCCCACATTCTACAAGATTTGCAGCAAGGCGCAGCAGTGCAGGTGTTGTCCGCGGAAATCTGAAACCGCCACTGTCGGTCATAATTCCTGTGTACAAACACTGGGCAGCACTCGTTCTGTGTTCCGATCCCTCGCTACTTTTTCGGATTGCTGACGGAGTGCCCTCATCAAATAAAAATAATTCTGCTACCATCTGGCATGTAGCCGCTGCATCAGTATCAATCAACTGTAAATGTGCAAATGTCTCCGGCTGTACATGATGATCAATATTGATGATTTTGGCACTGCTGCCTCTGATTTCCTCCCCTAAGGTATGTAGTCGCTCAAGGGTATTTAGGTCAAGCACTACGATACAGTCAGCGTTCCGAACCAGATTCTTCTGCTCAGTGCTATTCTCCCACACCTGCAGCGCTGATGCTCCGGGCAGCCACTGCAGGTTATCCGGACACCGCGATGGAAGCAGTAACGAAAACGTCACGTCTGATGCTGATTCATCCTTTAAAAGATGATACAAGCCCAGAACTGATCCAATTGCATCGCCATCAGGGTTAATATGAGAAGTTATTACAAAACTGCGGCTATTTTGAAATTCAGCACGGATCGTATTCAATAATTTTGACCGGTCGTTGTTCTTCATGTCATAAATTAGCTAAATCATGGCGCGAAAACCCACAACATGGAAGGGATTCCTGGTTTACTGTGCAATGCTTATTGCAAGTATAGTTTTTCTCGGCATTGTTACTGACAAGCTGATTTTGCCGGCTATTTCAGATGCTCGCGCCACAATCGTTGTCCCACTGGTTGAGGGGCGAACGGTTCAGGATGCTATTGTCATGCTTGAATCCAGAGGGTTAGTTGTTATGCCACCTCACGAGCAGTTCAGTTCTGAGGTGAAAGCCGGTATTGTGTTTCAGCAAATGCCGTATGCGGGCGCTACCGTAAAAGGTGGACGGCGTATTTACCTAACGGTAAGTAAGGGTGTGGAAACGGCAACAATGCCGAACCTGAGGGGTCGGACTGTGCGTGAAGCCCGCCTGCTTCTTCTTCGATCCAACATGCAACTGGGCAACATAACGTATACCTTTAATGACAGCATTCAGGCTGAGACCATTATGCAGCAAAGTATAGCGGCCGGAACCAAGGTAACCTCACAAATGCAACCATCGGTTATTGTTAGCCAGGGTCCTGTAACAGTTCTTGTTCCGGACATTATTGGTACCACGCTCCAGCAGGCAAAACAACAGATCGAACTGGCAGGACTGAAAGTGTTGGCAGTACGAAAAATGGCCAGCAGCATTTTTATTCCCAATACAGTTCTTGATACCGACCCGCCCGTTCTTAGTAGAGTTCCGCCGGACTCCGGAGTGGTGATCACGGTATCAGAGTAGTTCTTCGATCCATACAAACCCGTTGAACTCTACAACCTGATACGTCATTAAACTTCCTCCGCTCCCGGTATTCCGACCACTCCGGAGATCAAAGCACCAGCCGTGCATGGGACAGGTGACGGTTCCGTTTTCAACAACCCCCTTGGAAATTGTCGGAAAATGTTGATGGGGGCATACATTGGTAACGGCACAAATCGTACCGTTCACTTTAAACAGAGCAAGATCACGTTCAAAGTCAATGTAAATATGTTTACCGCTTTTCTCGGGAATCTCTGATATTCTGCACAGTTGCCTGTGAAGTTTTCCGTTGATAATGCGCAGAATCGGATCAGGCATTATCCACCGTAACAATGATCGGCCCCTTGGGTCCCATACGTAAGCGTGCATGTGATACAAAGGCATCGTGCTCAAACACGATGGTCCAATTCTCATCAATGATCCGATTATGAATTGTCTGTTTCTCCTGCACTGTTACTAACGGCTGGTTATCGTAGGCCATACCATAGGCTACAGGAATATGAGCCGCTGTAGGAAAAAGGTCTGCCGGATAAAACAGTGTCCCATCGGTGGTTTTTATGATAACACTCTGCATGAACGGCGTATGGCCATGGAACAGCTCCAGATCAACACCGTCAAACAATGTCCCGGGTCCGTCGAGCAGCTCAAGAACCCCGTGTACTGCCAACGGTTCGTACATATATGATTCAAACGAAGCACGGTCTTTCACACTCGGATTTCGCGCCCATTCCAGATGGTGTTTTTGCACGTAGTACCTGGCATTGGGGAAAGCAGGCTCGCCATGGATAACTGCCCCGCCCGAATGATCGAAATGAAGGTGTGTAAGAATCACATCCGTCACATCTTCCGGCCGTATGCCTTGCAAAGCCAAAGCCCCCTTCAATGAATACTCCGAAAAATCAATTCCGTAGATATCAAGAAGTTTTGGGGGCATCTCCGGGCTGTTTCCGGTATCAACGAGTATTGTTTTCCCGTTTCCCCGCAGCAAAAGGCACCTGGCAGCCATAGGAATCCGGTTACGCTCGTCTGCCTTGGCATAAACACGTTCCCATAGTGGTTTGGGAACAACCCCAAACATTGCTCCTCCGTCCAAACCAAACCGGCACGTTTCGAGTGTGGTAACCTGATACATACTGTGTTGCTTCAATTTCTAAATCGGACAAAATCATAGGAACACCAACGGTGTCTTCACAAATTTAGGCTGTGCAGCCGACTCCTTCATTGGCCATACCCCACCTGCTATCCCGTTGTCACCGGCAGAAAATGCAGACACACCGCTGCAGACAAGGTATCATTAGGGGCGGGTATTTAAAAAAGTGATTCGTGTGGATACAATAGCAGACAGCCATTCTACATAATTGTAGGGTTCATTTATATCTTTGTGGTTTCGTGCAACACCTTACCTAACCGTTTGGGTTGTTCAAGCAATCAGAAATTCTACATCATCGAGGTCGAAGTCTTATGGGTGCTATCACCCGAATCCGTCAGTTAAGCCCGTATTTCCTTGCAGTTGTTGCGGTGCTGTTTATTGTTTTTATGGTTTTGCAGGACAGCAGTTGCAGCTCTATTCAGCAACAGCAGCGCAATCCCGAGAACATTTCCATTGCCGAAATTAACGGTGAGTCAATCTCCCAGGCCGAGTTTGAACGGCGCGTTCATGATTATAGTGAACGTCTGCGTCAGCAAAACGCCCAAATGACTGCTCAGGGGCAGACCCCACAGGAAATTGATGATGAGCAGGTGCGTCAGCAGATCTTCGACCAGATGGTTGAAGAAATCTTACTTAAGCAGGAAGCAGATAAGCTTGGAATCGTTGTTACTGACGATGAAATCGTAGATGTCATGCTCATTAATCCGCCACAGGAACTTCAGTTTTTTAAAGACAGTACCGGTAAGTTCCAAAAGCAAATGTACCAGGAGCTTGTAACCAATCCTCAGCGGTATGGCGAAATTTTACAAGAGCAGGGTATGCCTCAGGAGCAGGTTGACCAGCAGCAAAAAGTGTGGGATGAAACTCTTCGCGATATTGAGCACAATCTGCGTACGATGAAGCTGCAGGAAGCTGTTGCCTCAACCGTAACAGCTGCCATATCTACGGTAAGCCCAACATGGGCCGAAATTGACTATCGTAACAGCAACAGCACTGCTAATATCCGGTTTGTTGCCGTGACCCCCGGGCAGGGAGCAGAGCAAGGAATTAAACCTACCCAGGACGAGCTTAAGGCTTACTATGACCAAAACAAACAGTATATGGTTCAAAAACCAGCCCGCAAGATTAAGTATGCGGTCTTCCGTCAGGTAGCAAGTAAAAAAGACTCCGCAAGGGCACAAAAACTGAGTGAAGACCTCATGAAGGCGTTCGCTCCTATTACGGATGTAGCCCAGCGCGATAGCCTGTTCACTGAAAAAATGGGTCAACTGGGCGGGACAACATCTGACTATACACGGGTGTCGAATCTGGACCCAACTATCTCGATGGTCTTAACCACAACTCCCGTTCGCGATGTTTTTGGGCCACTCAATACCGCAACAGGAATTAAATACCTCCGCGTTGACGATAAGCGAGCCGGTGTTAACGAAGTGGTACGAGCCAGCCATATCCTCATTCCTTTTGAAGCAAATAAGGACAGTGCGCGCACTGTAGCAGAGAATATCATGGCCCGTGCAAAAAAAGGTGAAGATTTTGCAACCCTCGCAATGCTAAATTCAAAAGATCCGGGTTCAGCTCAGAACGGTGGCGATCTTGGATACTTTGAAAAAGGGAAAATGGTACCTGAATTCGAAAAGGCAGCATTCGGTGCTCAGATCGGCGACATCGTGGGACCGGTAGAAACTCAGTTCGGTTTCCACATTATTAAAGTGACCGACAAGCAAAGTACAGAGATTAAATACAGCGAAATTTCAATTGCACCGAAAATCAGCACCACCACAAAGCAGTCCATTATCTCGAATGGACTCAAAATGGAGGAAATGCTCAATAACGGTTCTGACTTTGATACCGTTGCCAAGAAATTCGATGTTAAGGCAATGGAATCAAACTTCTTCAGTTCACGTACTCCGGTGGTTGGCTCACATGAAATTACAGCATGGGCCTTTGCTGCAGGTAAGGGTGACATTAAACGCTTCGATGTTAACAACACGGGCCTTGTGGTTGCTCAGGTAAGCGAAATCCGAGAACAAGGTACAAAGCAGTTTGAAGACGTTAAGGAAGAAATTGAACGGGTTGTTATTCAGAATAAAGTATTGGATCAGCTAAAGTCAAAAGCTGAGAAAGTTGCACAGACCTGCACAGCAGCAGGATCTCTTGAAGCCGCTGCCACCATAGACTCTGCTCTGACCGTCCGCGTTCAAACGGCATTACGTAATAACGGACAGCTCAGTGGTTTTGGCGCTGACTTTGTGTCGACCAATACTGCGTTTACCGCACCGATCGGCAGTATTACAGGACCAATTCGTGGTAAACGCGCATGGATTATCATGGTTGTTGATAGCCGCACACCTGCCAATATGGATGCCTTCAACAAGGATAAGGCCAGTCAGATTCAAAACCTGATGTCCAGGCAGCGTTCAAGTGCATACTACTCCTGGCTCCAAAGCATTAAAGACAACGCAACCATCGTGGATAAACGCTGGGATCGTGACTGACCCCACTTCCAGGATTGGTCGTACACAATCAGGAGAAGTTCCCCTTGTGTCGTCTTTGGACGATGCTTACTCCTGGTGTCTGAAGTTTGCTAAATCACATTACGAAAATTTCCCTGTTGTTTCTGTTTTACTTACCAAACAGGCACAACGTGCATTAGCTGCCGTTTATGCAATTGCACGAATCGGTGACGACATTGCCGATGAACCCTTTACGGGGAACCGCCTGGAAGCACTTGCCACACTCGATGCTGTAGTGGACAACCGTATTGAGCCTGGTGGACACCCCGCCTACATGGCAATCCAGGATACGATCAGCAAATTTCGTCTGCCGACTGACCCCTTTCACCGCCTGTTTATGGCTTTCAGGTTTGATGCAGAGAATTCGGCTTCAGGCACTGCACAGCCCCCTACTATCCGTTTTGACACCTGGGAAGAGGTTCACCAGTATTGCAATAGCAGCGCAAATCCCATCGGCGAACTGTACCTTCGGATTCACGGTCAGTGGTCGGACGCTGTAAAGCCAATGTCTGACGCTCTGTGCACGGCCCTACAAATAACTAACTTTTTACAGGATCTTTCAGTCGACATCCCACGGGGGCGATTGTATATTCCGGGTTTGCCCAATAACCCACTGCAGGATTTGGTGCAAACTCAACGGGCATTAGATGATGCTAAAAACCATACTGCCAGGCTGTACACCGCTGCCCGTACATTGTATCAAGTAGTACACCCTTTACGATTGCGGTTAACGCTTCGAACTATTGCGCTTGGCGGACGAATCATTCTTGCACGGTGTAATATCTCCAGTCTTACAAAACGAGTAAAACATCAATAACCCTATTGCCTACACAAGCCCATTCCACATTGCGGCTGCATATTTGAAGTGGGTAATTCAAGCGCACCTGATAGTAGTCTAATTTGAATGCCTATCTTTGGTAGCAAATACACTTCTATGTCGGAAGACACAGTCAAAATATCAACCACCGGATCTACCAGCTTTCACTACAGCTTTTCGTTCCTCCCCCGCGAACAGCGTCATGCCATTCGCACTGTATATGCATTTTGCAGACGGATTGATGACATCGTGGACGAAGGTCCATCGGAAAGCCCTGAAGACATTGCTACAAAACGGGAACGCCTTCAATGGTGGCGTTCAGAAGTTGAGAGCCTTTACAACCCTGCTGCAGCATCTGTTCTTACAAAGGGGCTTTCACAATCGCTTCAGAGTGTCATCCGAAGGTATTCAATTCCAAAGCAACACTTTTTAACCCTGATTGATGGCTGTGAGCGCGATTTAGTACAGCACCGTTATGCAACATTTGATGAACTTAAAGAATACTGCTACGCTGTTGCGAGCACCGTTGGATTAATCAGCATTGAAATCTTCGGGTACAAGAACGAACAAACCCGCCAGTACGCTATAAACCTGGGCTATGCACTCCAGCTCACCAATATTATACGAGACCTGAACGGCGATATCCGTCGAGGCTACATTTACCTTCCTCTTGAAGACCTGGAACGATTCCGCTATTCTGAGCAGGATCTGAAAAACGGGGTGTACAATGAAGCATTCAGAGCATTAATGACATTTCAGGTACACCGTGCCCGACACTATTACCACAAAGCCCGAACCTTGCTTGTGCCCGAAGAAAAAGTGACCATGGTGGCCGCTGAAATCATGGATGCAATTTATTACCGCCTTCTGGATAAGATTGAACTTCAGGACTATGCTGTGTTTACCAAACATATTTCGGTAAGCACCGTTCATAAGCTTGCAACAGCACTCAGGATCTGGTTAAGCAGCAAATTATTCATCCAGCGCTTGCGTGGATGATTCATGTTGTAAATTCGCACTATGGTGAATGAACTTGATACCCGTTTTGAGTTTAATGACGTCGAGTCACGTGAGGTAGAAAGATTAAAAAATCTGTACCCTCACCCTAAGGCAGCCATTATGCCCGTACTGTGGATGGCCCAGAAAAAGTGGGGCTGGCTGAGTGAAGATGTCATGCGATATGTGGCCACGGTAATGAACGTACCCTACGCACATGTTCTTGGCGTTGCAAGCTTCTATACGATGTACTTTAAAAAGCCTATGGGACGGTACCATGTGCAGATCTGCACCAACGTATCCTGTATGCTGCGTGGTGGCGTGAAGTTGCTCCAGCATGCCAAACAACGCCTGGATATCGGACAGAACGAAGCCACCGCTGACAGAAAGTTTTCACTCGAAGAAGTTGAATGTATGGGTGCCTGCAGCGGAGCCCCTCTTGTTGTTATCAATGAAACCTACTACGAGCATGTAACAGAATCGCAATTAGATGAACTGTTAAACCGCTGCGACTGACGCAGAATTCCCATCGACACAATACACAAAAGCCCAACTGTTTGCAGTTGGGCTTTTAATTTTCGAATCATTCATGGTATCCGACATCACTCAGCAAGGGTTGCGTGCCATGTAACATTTTCAATGAAAACGTAATTCACCGATTCCCTGCTGTTGTGTTGTTTTGCATCAGTTAGTTGTTCTCGCCACGGTCAATCAGGTACGGAGAGGTGCTGCGGTTGTTCTCGCCACGGTCAATCAGGTATGGAGAGGCGCTGCGATTGTTTTCACCACGGTCAATTAAGTAAGGGCTGAGGTTACGAGTTGTTTTCATTGTTTTGTCCTTTGATTTCATTTGGTTATTAATGGTTTACAGGAAAAGATTGCAGATGATGGTTTGATTAGTCTTCATACCGGTCGAAAATCCATTGCATTGTACCTTCTTTTTTCCTGTTCCACTCGGCTTGTTGCATGATAACCGGATCGTTCATGGACTGCTGAATTAAACACTGATTCGGCGGCAGATTAACAATATCAACAACTACTTGTTCCGGAAGCGTTGTAACCTGCTCTGTACTTAGTACACCAAGAACCATTAAGATGGAAATGAACAAACTCATGACAGACTCCTGTTTAAAAGTTAAAAATGTTAAAAATGTTTAAAAATCTTAATTCTCATTGTATGTTGTACCACCTACCTGAGGCTTTACCCGGCAGATCTGCACGATAGACTCATGCAAACATGTGCTGACTGTTACATTGGATACCGTAAACCATACATTACTCCAGTCAACATTAACACCACATAATGGCGTTTTTGTTACATTGAACAATTTAGATATTTTCCACAATTCAGGCGGTTTTGTTACCCCCTCGGATAGGAGGGGCGATTAGAGCAGATTTTCGACAACTACATACAAACCAAGCGGGAAAACAGCGTAACACTCTCACTTTCCAATGATTTGCTGGTTTTTAGGTCAAAAATGAACTACTAAAACTTTACCACGAGGTGCAAAATATCATTTGCAGTTTCCCTTGTTCTGTTACATCAACAGTACAAAATTGAACACTTATTTTTACTAATATAGTTTCTGCAACATACTTTTTGTTACATTGCGTAAATGTATGTAACATTTGCCTGTAAAATGTTATAGGCGAAGGCACAAGAACTCACTTGGGCAAGTATTATGGAAGTCTTAAAAGAAATACTTCGAATTGTTACATCTAAGGCAGATGTATCAAAAATTTTACCAGAGCTTGTGGATCAGAATCACAGCGACTATCACACGCTAACTGGACGCTATTTGAGGGGTATTCATACCGACGAGTTTAAAACTGATGAGGAAGCAGCCCAGGTGCTGTACAAGGCACACCGCTCTGATCAGCGTTACCGAACTCTGAAGTCACGGGTATATGACAGGCTGATTCACAGTGTACTGTTTCTTCAGGTAAAGCAACCTGAACACAGTGAATATCTTAGCTACTATTACAAATGCACAAGAAATCTGATTTGTGCGCAAACCCTGATTCGGTTTGCTGCCCGAGCAGCCGGCCACGAAGTAGCTGAGCGGACGCTTACCATGGCAGAAAAATATCAGTTTACCGACATCTGTCTGGCACTGGCAAAAATTCTGCACGATACTTCAGCAGTAATGGCTCAGCGCGCAAAAGCAACTGTTTACAGAGGAAAAACAATTACATATACGGCGTTACTTCAAGCTGAACACAGGAGTGATTTCATAATTGATATCTACGTGCTAGAGGCGCATATATCCAGCAGAACTACAGCTTACTTATCAGATATGGCAGAAGCGGGGCTTATGGAAATCAGAGAACTCTGTGCTGCTCATAAATCGCATACACTCATTCTTAATGAATTCAGAATGCGTATCATGTCACACAAGCTTCTGAATCAGCACAGCGGAATACTTGAAACTTCCAATGAGGCAATTGCATATTTGGAGGCCAACCCTCACTTATCACAGCCGGCCCGGCTTGGTGAATTCCGTCTGCAAAAACTGACAGTACTTATTGCCTTAGGTAAAGTCCAGGAAGCATTCCGGATAACAGACTATGTTACAAACTCATTCCGTGCCGGCGGCTATAACTGGTTTAACGCCCTCTATTACTCAATAGTAGCTGGATTGCTGGCTGGTGAATATGAAAAAGCAGCTGACTATGTAAATCAGGCAACAAAGCATCAGATGTACAATCTGATTGATGATTTTAGAAGGCAGAACTTCACACTGTTAAACGCATACGTTTTAATTGCTGAGCAGTTGCAATTAGGGAGTCTGGGGAATGCTTCGCCGGAAGAGTTTCAAAGAAGAGGTGCACGGTTTAAGCAATTCAGGCTGTCAACCTATTTGAACAGTATTCCTGAAGTGAGCAAGTACAAGCAATTCTACAACACTGCTGTTCTGATATCAACAATATGTTTTCTGATTTTGTATAAAGACTTTGACCAGGCGGAACGCAGGATTGAGTACATCAAGGTGTATGTCAGCCGGTACATCCGTTCCCAAACATTTCACAGAGTGAAAATTTTTCTGCGTATGCTGCAGGCATTCAACCGATGCAGTTTTGATCCTAAGCAGATCAGGAAGGCGAACAAAAAATTACGGGCCCTGCTAGAAGAATCCGGTGCTGAATCTAATCCCACAGCAATTGGTGAATTTATCAAATTTGAGGTGCTGTACGAGGGCCTGCTAAGCTTTTTAGACCGCTATGAAGCATCATTGGATGAGTAATTTAATTCACTGTAAACAGACACAGTAAGACCTCAATTTCTGCAAACAGGAAAAACAAAAAAAACTTCTTGCGTTAAATTCTACATTTTGTATATTGCATCTACATTTTGTAGATATGCTAACAGGAAGTTGTTATGCTAAAGACAGAAATTGGTTACAGACATCGGCTTGTTCGCGAGCAGCTAGGATTATCGGTACCCGATTATGCCGGAATTATGGGGGTTCGCCCATCCACAATATACTCATGGGAAAGTGGCCGTACTGCCGTTCCACACAAGATACTTACGGTGCTGGAGCAGAAGTACGGTATTCCTGCAAGCTGGATTTTAACCGGTATTGTATCACAGGCGCATCCAACCACCATACCCACACTCACCCATTTAACCGAGCAGCTTCAAAAGCTACAGGCAATGGTAACCGGTCTTCGCAGTACATCACCGCAGGTTATACCAAGTCCGGAAATACCCCAGCCTTACAAAATCCCGATGCTCATGCTGGGGGTAAGCGCAGGTGTACCGGTAGCAGCCGAAGATACTGTAGAGCAGGAAATAGACCTGGCAGAAATGCTGCTCCACAACCCCGGTAGCACATATTTTATTCGGGTTGTGGGAGACAGTATGGTAAATGCAGGTATTGCCGATGGAGATACGCTGATTGTTGACTGTTCCATGCAACCACGGTACGGTCAGATTGTCATAGCCCGCATTTTTGGTGAGCTTACAGTTAAGCGCTACATACAGCAGCCTGCCGGAAGCCCGATACTACGGGCAGAAAACCCTGCCTATAACGATATCATCATAACTGCCGATATGGAGTTTGCCATCATCGGCGTTGTCCGCTCCTGTATCAAACAGTTTTAACCTATCACACTCCACGTACCGGACGCTTCTGTCTTCAGAAGTGTAAGGAATACGTGTCCCGTTACCCAACAAAAGGCACATCATGATTACCGCCCTGTTCTTCCCCAACCTGCCAATACTGGCATTTCAGATGGTACTGGGTACCACAAAATCCATCATCGTGCATTCAGGCGGCTACGTAACAGCACCCGCTCAGATGTCGGGCATACGTATCGACCAGGCAATGGCGCTCCGCCCCCTCGCATGTCCGCTATCCAGACAGCCTGCACTTGAGCGTGCTGCCTGGGAACATATAATCGAATCTGTCTATAAGCTTACGCCAAGCATTGTTGATGTAGAACCTGGCAGACTGCTATGTAGCACCAATAACATTTTGGATATTACAAGGCTGGTCGCACGTATGGGAGGCTGTGCAGGAACTGCACGTACTGCTACACTGGCAATGCTGGCCGCAGTCTCGGCTCATCCGGGAACTATTGTAAGCCTGGATGATGACAGCAGTGCTGACTTTCTGGATACCCTTCCATTGCGTGTTCTTCGTTCATTCCCGGAGCTTGAAATAAGTCAGCGTACAACGGACAGATTAGAACTGTTTGGAATGGGAACCATAGGTCGGATTCGCAGGCTTACCAGGCAGCAATGGCAAGATCAGTTTCAGGAGCAGGGACTTCGGCTGCACGAGTTTTTACGAAGTCTGTCTGACAGTAATCCGATCCCTCTGTACGTTCCTGCCCCTACAGCAACGGGCATTGTCTCCTTCAGCGATCCCGTCACCCAGCCCGATCTGCTGCAGCACTCGATGAATCTTGCCCTAGACAATGCCATACAGCACCTACAGAAGCAGCATACCCGCAGACTGGAAGTTTCTCTGCTTGATGCATCGGGTAACCCGCTCTTTACTGCTTCCAGGATACTCCGTGCCTCTACGTCACAACGTGAGCATCTCTTGGTTCAGGCCACAGCAATACTCAACCAGTTAACTACCTCTCATCCGTTGCAAGCAGCACAGCCGTCGGTCCAGGGGTTACGTATCAGGCTGGGGGCTTTGTCTGTTGTGCCACCCAGCCAGACTTCCTTATTTAGAACAAAACCCAATGCCGACGTTATCTCGAAATCTCTGGCGCGCAGGTTTCCGGCTGCAATCAAGCACGTTCGAATTCTGGATGCCTATACCTGCATGCCGGACCGTTTTGCTTTGGTAGAACCATGGAACCGCTCAGGTGGAGGAGTTGCATAGGATATGCGTTTACTAATGGAGCCCATCGACGTAGCAGAGCAGGTACCGGCCACCGCCTTGCTTCAGGCTGACTATCTGCATTCCTCCGGTCTTGGAGTCCAGCCGCGGGCATTTTGCTGGCAGGGGCTGCTTTACGAAGTAGAAACTGTCCTGGAAACCTGGTCAGCACGATGCGAGTGGTGGGGTACGGAAGAACAGCGAGAATACTTTCTTGTGCTTACTCAGATGGGAGTCATGGAGATTTTTCAAAGTAAACAGGGATGGATATTATCACGGGTGTTTGACTAATGCAATCCTATGTTTGGCAGCCTTCGAACCTTCTCCTTCTTTTCATTCCTTCGTGCCGTTTCGTCGCCTGAAGAGCTTGCCTGCAGAGCTTCACAGCTTGGCCATTCTGCACTGTGTTTAACAGACTGGAACGGCGTATATGGAGCAGTACAACTTCAGCAGGCATGCAAGAAACACAAACTCAAGCCCCTTATCGGATGTACTGTGGCGGTTGCTGACTCAACGGTAAGCATTATTGCCAAAAATGCTGCCGGCTATCATTCGATGAACTGCCTTATCAGCAATATTCACGACACACAGGATGCCCGGCTTACAAACCCGGACGAACTGCAGCACTTGCGCGATTGCTGGCTACTGCATACATATACCGTCCCAATCCGATTACATCATAGCTGCTCGCAAGCTGTTGTGCTTAACCTACAACGTACGCCCGGCGAACAGCGCAGGAACAACATACTCCTGAATCATGCACGGCATGCAGGTCTGCCAGTGTGTATTGCACCGGAGGTGCGGTACGCACGTGCCGACAACTATGCACTGTACGATGTTGTTACCTGCATCAGGGTTGGATGTACCGTGTTTGATCCCCACCCTGAAAGACCAGTGAACGATCAGCAGTATCTACGGTCAGAATCAGAGCTTCAAGCCCTTCTTCCCTATCCGGATGCCATGCAAACAACGCGACGCATCATTCAGGAATGCAACTTTGATATCGTACCGGGTTTTATTACGCCACCATCGGCAAATATTCCGGAGGGGGCTTCGGCCGACGTGGAATTACAGAAACTCTGCGATACGCTGTTTCACAAAAGATATGATGCCGGCTCGGATCTGTCTGCCACAGCAAAGGCTCAGTTGGAACATGAGCTAACGATTATTAAAGAACTTAAACTAAGTAACTTCTTTCTTGTGGTTCGGGAAATTATCATGCAGGCTCAGCAGAGAAATATCCTGTATTCAGGCCGGGGGTCAGCCGCAAATAGTATTGTTGCTTACGTTCTTGAAATCACTAACGTGTGCCCGATTCGGCATCACCTGCTGTTTGAGCGCTTTTTGCATAAAGGACGTAAAGGAACACCCGACATCGATGTTGATTTTGATAGTGACAGACGGCAGGAAATCATAGCATGGATGGAGCAGCGGTTTGGCCGTGAACAAACGTCAATGACTGCCACTCTTATCACCTACCAACCGCGAATGGCTATTCGTGATATAGCCAAAGCACTTGGGTGGACGCCCGAAGAGGTGCGGAATATCACCAGGCAGGTACCTGTAGTGACAACAAAGCCGCTTACCGAATACATGGACGCAATTGCAGGCATTACCGGCCCTGCCCCATTGCTGTCAACACTGGTAAGGATGTCAACGATGCTACTGAATCGTCCACGCCACCTTGGTCTGCACAACGGCGGCATGATACTCTCGGCAAAGCCCCTTACCTGCTTTACTCCGCTGCAGCGATCAGCCAATGGAACAAGTGTGGTACAGTTCGATAAGGATGATGTCGAGGCAATGGGCCTAGTAAAATTTGATGTTCTTGGGCTTCGAATGCTGGCATGTATAAACGAAGCACTGGAGTTGATTGAACTGGAACAGTCACCGGACATGCCGCAAGAGGAGCCATCACGCAATACTCCTGTTGCCGACGTGCGCGAGATAATACGTACACTGCCACCCGATATACCATCGGTGATGCAACTCATACGATCCGGAAAAACCATTGGCGTTTTTCAAATTGAAAGCCAGGGACAAATGCATCTCCTGGCACAACATCAGCCCGAGTGTTTTAACGATCTTATTACCGAAGTAGCCCTTTTCCGTCCCGGTCCACTTCAGGGCGGGATGGTTCATCCATATATCAGACGACGTCGCGGCAAGGAAGCTGTTACGTATCTGCATCCTTCACTTGAACCCATCCTGAGTGACACTCTGGGCATCGTGCTGTTTCAGGAACAGGTTCTTGAAATTGCTCATCGGTTTGCAGGAATGCCGCTTGATGAGGCCGACGATTTCAGAATTCTGATAAGCAAAAACAGAGACTCAGACAAGATCGCCGAGCTCCAAAATAAATTTATTAAGGGGGCTATGGCACGAGGAATTAGCAAACAGATAGCCGAAGCTGTCTATGATACTGTTCGGCATTTCGTAGGCTATGGCTTCTGCAGAAGTCATGCAGCCGCATTTGCTGCAATTGTGTATCAGAGTGCATGGCTGAAAGCGCAATATCCGGCGGCATATATGGCAGCGTTTATGCAGCACCGCCCGGGCTTTTATAATTTGATGACGCTTGAAGAAGAAGCCCGCAGATGCGGCGTCCCCGTACTGATGCCACATATCAACAAATCAGGATTGCGCTACAAACTGGAGCGGACCGAGAAGAATATCCTTGCCATCAGGAAGCCGCTTACAAGTATTTCAGGGATTACCGAAGATATAGCTCGTCCGATTGTATGGGAAAGGTACTCAGGATACTATCACAGCGTTGAAGAGCTATGGGAACGAACACGATTATCCCAGGATGTTTTTGATTCATTGGCACTTTCAGGAGCACTTGATGATCTTGAGAAATCATCACGGTCTGCACTATGGAAGTCTGGTGTGCTCGGCAACCATGCATCCCGGACTACACCTACAGTTGACCAGCCATTGTTCTACTCAGCTCCTGTACTTGACAATATCCCGGAGTTGCCTCCCGTAAAAGCACAGGAAAGATTAGCGTACGATTATCAAACCCATGGTGCTGCCCGGCTGCATCCTATGACGTTGTTCAGGCGTTATCTGTCGGAACTGGGCGTGCTGCCAATTCAGTCACTATCAGATGGATATTCTCAGAACGCTTCGTCAGGCTTAGCCTCTCGGGACCCTGAATACCGTGAAGGTATTGCCGGCAATCCTACACCATACGCCATCGTTGCGGGGATAGTGATCCTCCGGCAGTCTCCACCAACCGCTCGTGGCGTATTGTTTGTTACGATCGAAGATGAAACGGGATATGTTCAGTGCGTTGTTGAGCCAAACGAGAGAGAGTATTTTCGTACGCAGCTTCGACAGGCTGCACTAATCGTAAAGGGCATTGTCTGCGCTCGTGCATCGTGGCGTGGATTGCTCGTGCGGGAGGTTGCAGTACTGCAGCAGGCAATCGGCGGATACGCAGGTCACCCGTCAATGTACGGTGGTACCGATGTGCAGCATCTTACAACCAACCATCCAGTAACTAAATAAATATAGTGTTTGCATTATGATAGCGTTGCTTATCGAGTATGATGGAACGAACTATGTTGGATGGCAAAGACAGCCAAATGGTATTTCAATTCAGCAAACCATTGAAAATGCAATCTCTTCGCTCGTCGGGTCGCCGGTAACCGTAACCGGTGCAGGCAGAACCGATTCCGGTGTTCATGCTGCCGGACAGGTTGCCCACGCGGCAACCGGCATGCGCTCAGTGCCGGAACAAAAACTGTCGGTTGCTATCAATACAAGGCTTCCACACGACATTCGCGTTCGGGAGGCACGGTATGTGGCCGACGATTTTCATGCCCGCTTTCAGGCAGTCAGCCGGGAGTATGAATACCATATTGCGCTCAGCCAGAATGTGTTTCGGAACCGTTATGCATGGTTCCCAACACTGCCGTACGACCGGAATTTACTGAGCCAGGCCGCATCGGTCTTTATTGGTACTCATGACTTTACCACCTTTAGCAAGCACAATCCAGCAACACGCTCATACACGTGTACCGTTGAACATTGCGCCGTAGAACCGTCTGCAGATGAACTTATCATTCGAATCAGGGCAGACAGGTTTGTGTACGGAATGTGTCGTGGTCTGGTAGGTGCAATGATGTCTGTTGCCCGTGGACGATGCAGTATTGATGAAATCAGGGACGCACTTCTCGCTGCTGACCGGACGTTTCATGAGTTCAGTGTTCCGGCACATGGTTTAACGTTACACAAGGTGTATTACAACACACAGTTATTTTCAAACACACAGACCGATTCATGATTGCTATTTGCGTCTCGTGATGCATTTTCGTGTATCCTCCGGCTTACCCCCGGAGGTGAACGTGTTTTACCCTCCTGGACTGACATCATGGAACTTAATGTAAAGAAAACGATACTTCGAGGAATTTACCTGGTAATCTTCTCGCTTTGTGTTGCTACCGTACTGCCAACCTGCAGTAGCCTTAATGTGTTCCCCATTAGTAAGGACAAAGAATTAGGGACTCAGTTTGATGCTGAAATTCGAAATGATCCTAAAACCTACCCTATCCTGAATAATGCTGCTGCCCGAAGTTATGTTCAGGGGATTATTGATCAAATCAAGCGTAGTCCAGATGTTAAGTATGCCGGACAGTTCCCGTATGTAGTACAAATAATTAATGATGACAAAACTGTAAACGCATTCTGTACACCCGGAGGCTATATCTATGTGTACACCGGTCTACTAAAGGTCCTTGATAACGAGGCCGCCCTGGCCGGGGTGCTTGGTCACGAAATCGCACATGCTGAACTAAGACACAGCACTTCCAGAATGACGAAGGCAATGGGTGTTCAGGCATTGCTCGATATTCTTGCAAATAACACAACAAGTACAACAATAAACTTCACCGCAAACGCATTTGCCGGTATTGGGCTATTAAAAAATAGTCGCGATGATGAATCCGAAGCTGATGACTTCAGCTTTCGGTATTTGATGTCAACAAAGTGGTACCCCGGGTCAATAATCTACTTTTTTGAAAAAGTGCGCGGACGGGGCGGAAGCGGGTTGGAAGAATTGTTCAGTACGCATCCTCTGCCACAAAGCCGGATTGATGAAACAATAGCACGATTAAAGAAAAACAATATACCCCCTCCTACCGAGGCACAGCTGAATGCCAGAGGGTATGCTGATTTTAAGCGAACGTTAAAGTAGAATCAATGGGCCGGCTGTGGCTGGCATTATCGTAGCCAGCTTGGAGCTTCGTACAGAGCTATTGCCAAACTCGACCACAATCTCCGGAACGCCGAGGCAACTGACGGATCCGTCACGACCACAGTTCTGTCGTTTAACAGTTGGAAATCTCCCACTTGCGCAATCCGTGCAGCCGTTTCCGCGCGATACGTTTCCAATTCAATATAGGGCATGGCAACAGGATGTGCCACTTCAAACTCACTCCTGTCATACATATCCAGCATCAAGGAGCAGGCATTCACAATCTCTTCCCTGGTTCTGGCTGGCGGATAGCAAATTGCGGCTGTAGGACCAAGCGTTTTCTTCGTTGCAACAAAAGGTACCGTTCTGTTCCATTCCCGTATCTCGGCTTCGAGATCACTGTTACCAACAATCAATCCTACAGGGACATCAAAATCCCCGAGGATAGCTGCATCTATTTGTGCTTCCCCACATGATTCTCCGTAAAGGCGCAAATCCGCAATCGTACTACCAACAAACGTGTGAGCAAGCAAACCACCGGGGGTACGCGCCTTGGTGTGGAAACCAACCAGCACCGCAAGGTCAAACGAGTCGTCTATACCTTCACACTGACACAAAGGTTTGTTTTCAGGTGTTGCCGTGCCTACAACCAGTTCGGCCGAAGGGTGCAATTTATCCAGCAGTACATTACGCATAACACCATGACCATCGCCAACTCTGAATGAAAACGTAGCGTCAGGTCTGGCCTGTATACACCCCTCGATTACTGCATTCACGTCGGCCGTAAGGGCCGCCTGAGCTGCACTGTAGCCACGTCCCTCCGGCATCAGCTGGTCCGGGTGAACTACTCCAGTTGCACCTTCCATATCAACAACAATAAATATTTTCATCTTCTATATTAAATTTTGAGTTTGGAAATTCGTAATCAGATCATGAATACCAGCAGACCGAATAACGTTTACCGGAGTTGGGCTTATACAAGCTCTGCGTTTACCCAGGATTGTCCTACATCTGTGAGCCGTACTTTGACCGGTGTTCTATGAAGAGCCGGACGACCCGTAAACCGCACCGGAATGTAATTCTCGGTGTACCCTCGTAACATATCATTGCTTCCATCATAATGATCTGAAATAGCGGTTCTGACTGTACCTAACTGTTTCGTCCAGAATTCGCGTTCTCGCTCTTTCGACATTGATCGGAGCAGTCGTGTACGCTCCTTGCGTTTGGCTTCGCTGACTCTACCGGGCAGCAGTGCTGCCGGAGTACCGGAACGCTCACTATAGGTAAATACATGAAGGTAGGTAAAAGGCATAGACTGAATAAACGCAACACTCTCATCAAAGAGTGCATCAGTCTCTCCAGGGTATCCAACGATAACATCAATACCAATTGCAGCATCGGATTTCGTTGCACGAATACTCTCCATTGTTCTTCTGTACATCTCCGGATTATACCGCCTTTTCATTGATTTCAGTATGTCGGAACTTCCACTTTGCAGCGGTACATGAAAATGTGGAGCAAACAAATCGGAGGAAGCAACAAGATCGATGATTTCCCGCGATAATGTATTCGGTTCGATACTCGAAATCCGGACCCTATAGGGCAGGCTGAGCCCCTCCATCATTGTCAGAACGTCGATAAACCTGTGCCCATTGCTACTCCGATACTCACCAAGGTTAATACCCGTAAGGATCACTTCATGGAAGCCCTGGTCAGCAAGTCGCATACACTCATCAGCGATAGCCTGCATTTCCATGGCCCTGGCTGGTCCACGGGCAGCCGGAATAGTGCAGTAGGTGCACGAATATTCGCATCCGTCTTGCAGCTTAAGGTACGCTCTGGACCGTTCACCAAATACTTGAGTTGCCGCGCCTTCGAAGCCGGTTGCTGTTGCCATGTCATTAACAAACACCCTTGGCGAAGTCCATAGCGACATCTCGTCGGCAATATTGGCAATATGCGTTTTATTGATGTTTCCAAAAACTGCTTTGACGCCTTCGATTGAGGCTACTTTTTCCGGCTGAAGCTGTGAATAACATCCCGCTACGGCTACCGAAGCATTCGGAGCCCCCTTCAGCCCTCTACGTATAATTTGTCTGCACTCTGTATCGGCAGTTTCGGTAACTGTACAGGTATTGATAACAATGAGTTCTGCTTCCTGTCCAAGCTCGACTTCAGTGTAGCCCTTTTGGCGCAGTTTGTTTTTAATGACTGACGTTTCTACTTGATTAAGTTTACAGCCAAGTGTATGAAAAGCAACCCGTTTTTGCATAGTTTACTGCAAAGTTAGAAAGGAAAATAATGACGAAGATTGAACCAGGCATCACCGGTACAGTTGAAGTTTGCGTTACACCGCAGATGACTGCGGTACTGGAAGGACGAGAGATTCATCCTGTGTGTTCTACCTTCTGGCTTGCTTATTATGCAGAGGTTGCAGCCCGGCGCGCTATCGAACCCCATCTTGGTGCCGACGATGATGCTGTTGGAAGCATAGTCGAAATCCGACATCAACGTATGGCTGCTGTTGGGTGCAACCTTCTCGTTACAGCAACAGTGGCAAACTTCCGGGCCTCACGCGTACATTGCATCGTTACAGTGACGGCAATAAAAACGAATACCCTCATTGCAGAGGGTATTCAGGAACAGGTGGTTATACGAAAGGAGGTCCTTAAGAATAAGATTGCTTCTGCGGTCAAATAACATAAGCGATCCTATTGTATGATTTTCTACGAGATAATCTCCGCAATTACTAATTGCCCGACCAATGTTGATTACAGTTTTGTAAGAATGAATTTGGTTGCATTCACTCTGTTTTGTTGTCCTGAAGCATCATCATTCGAACCTGATATTGATAGTTTCCGCCCGTAGCTCTGAACTCTTGCCGGAGGAACACCCCTTCGGATTAAAACGTCACGGACGGCATTCGCCCTCATGTGCGGATCTTTTTCTCCGTTATTTGAAGTGCTTGTATACTGAATTTCCAAAGCAAGATCTTTACGCTGCACTAATACTGTTGCAATTGAATCCAGTAATGGAATGTTATTGTCGTCAACAGCATTCGTTAGCTCCTGGAAATTAATATCTGCCGTCATTACAATCTGGTTAACATCGGCTGAATTCGAATATTCTAAACCAACACTCGGGAGCATCGACAACATTTCCCGTGTTTTAACCAGCCCGTTTGTCGAAATCCCTGACATCGTTGCACCACCAAACTGCTCGGCAACAACAGCACGATTTGGTTGGGCCACGATGAGGTAGGAATGCCTCAATGAGTGGTATATACCCATGAACACTTTGTCAAAATCATTAATATCGTTCAATGCATAAACGCGTCCATTCGTGGTTTCTGCCAAACGGTGCAGTTTTGAAAAGTCAGCAATTCCGTAGGTAACACAGTTTACTACTACATGATTTTCAACTGCGGATGCAACTACGTCATCAAGGGAATGTTGTGATTCAGTATCGTCGCCATCCGTAAACAAAACCATAAACCGCTTCACGTCATCCGGCATTTTACTTAACTGATCAATCGAAACCATGGCGGCATCGTAAACCGCACTTCCTCCACCCCTGTACGGTAGCCCATTAACTTTGAACTGACTAAGATACTCTTGACGGTCACGGGTAAGCTCAACCTCTACCTTAGGAGAACCGGTAAACTTTATAATGCTAACATAGTCGTTTGGTGAAAACGACTTCAACGCGGACTGAATGGCACGCTGCATACGAACTGCCCGTGGTATGGTAATTGACGGGCTGTGATCCAGTACAAAACTGACGGCAAAGGCTTCATTTTCGGAACGGCGAATTTCTTTTACTGTAATCGCTGAACTCGTTGCCTGAATTTTCAGCTCGTGGTTGATAAAATCCGTCCACAGTTGCCTTGCTTCTTCCTGACTCTCTAAGTATGGCGGAGCGTACCCTCCCAAACTTACTCCCTCTAAATCAGTGAGTGTTAATTGAACCTCACGTGATTTGTCGGCCATTATATCAGAAAGTACAACATACTTGATCTGATTCTTGACTGCCATTTCATGAATCGGTACCAATCCCTGGCTGTTATTGTCCGGTCGTGTGTCTGCATATCCAGCGGATACCTGGGTAGCAGTGACTACAAACGCAACCGTACAAAGTAGTAGTGAAATCTTCATCAAATGCCTCCCGAAATGACAGAAGTATAAAATCAACGACTGCAATCTACGTACGTATTTTTACGCTGTCAAGTGGTAGGGCACAAATTTTTGAATTATTTTTACGTATTAATACGTAACGGGCAGCCTGAGCAAGCACTAAGATCATGCTTTCCAATTACTTGCCACGATCATATAATACAATGATTAAATTCAAAGAAAAACTTGAAAAATCATACTAATAGCATCAAAACCAATACTTTAATGGCTACACCAGCATTACGGTACCGGAAAATTTCTATACTCCTATGGTCACCACAGCTATAATTGGCTATACGTATATTTACTTACGTAACCACCATCGACATTACATCAGACCGTACCGCTTGCGCAAGAACCACTCCACGCTGAAGGCTGACAAGGAGACCAGAATTGGCCAGACAGTATTCCAGAGTGCTACTTCGTTCGACCCGGTTTCGGCAACCTCGCGCATTCGCGGATCGGCCACAATTCTGGCAAGAACGGAATCCGCATTTTTCAGATCTGCATAGCTCGCCCCCGACGCATTGGATATGCCGCGCAGCAGAGCAGCATTTTGGGTCGTAGCAGCGGCTTCGATGCTCAGAGTATCAACCGAGAATCTTCCGGATGCCGTTGCAATTCCTTTATCTGCATCATACGCTACAGCTTTATACGAATAGTCGCCTGGTGGCAATGGACGCATACGAGTTGCAAACGATCCATTCCCAAGTCCCTGCATGGTTACTGCTCGTGAACTTTTTGCCGAGGAAATTGTGAGTTGTACCCCAGCCTTTGGATGAAGATTGTAAACAGACTGAAGCAGAGTTCCCGTAAACGAAACTTCCTCACCTGGAGCATAAATCTGGTGCATGGTTTTCACCACAAGGAGTTGTTCGCCTTCGTCCCTGGTAAGCACTTCCATGGTATTTGAAACAAACGTGCTCAGTACATCAGGTGCCGTAGCATTATGCAGCATCGCCGCCGCAGTCCCCATGAGTTTCCACCGATACAACCCGTACCCCAACACAGCAACGGCACGTTGTTTATCGTTTTTCGAACGGACAATGAGGGGCTCCTGCATTGGAATATTATTAACCCGGATGGTAGCAAGAACATCAGCACCCGGGTTTACCTTTACAAACGTCTCAGTCCTGTAAATTGGTGGCAAGGTATTCCAAATATTCTGATCAGCCGGGTCGCCGGAAATACGCATAAATGGATCGGTGGCCGAGGCAGCATCAACATTGGCCGTCACCGAAAACTCATTTGGACGATGTGCAATCACTGAAAACGGCAGGAATTTTTCAAGGGGCTTAAGTTTATCGTAGTCAGTTGTCCTGCTTGGAATAAAAAACAGATTCAGGCCTGCTTCGCAGGCACGAACCAGACGCTGAATAACATCCGTTGGCGTTGTTGGTTCAGGGAAGCCCACCAGAACGGCAGTTACCGCTCCCCTAAAATCAGTGTCAGACGGAGGAGTGGCGTAAAATATCCCACCGGTTTTTTGCAGAAATGACCGAAGAATTACCGACTTATCAGCTTCGAGCTGTTCCTTTACAAATGATACATCCGGACTGGGCGCTCCAGCCAGGAGTAGGACCTTCTTCTTGTCATCTTTAACATCTACATAGCGTATCACTGAATTGTTATGCTGGTTTTTATCGGCCGTATCAGAGATGATCCGAACCTGAATCCGATGGATACCTGTCTTAACCGGCGTCCACTGTGTTTTTACCAAACTCACCTGCTTGCCGGAGGTTATGCGCACGGTGTCAGACGCTATTTTTTTACCATCATCTTCAAAAACAACGTGAGCGGTTTTGCCATTCATTGCATCGGCGGCAATGGTGGCGGTAAGCAGTACGGGTTGTGCAACGCGGGTGTGCTCGGGAGATGTTACCGATTCAAGTCGAATGTCGGACGTGATACCGGTATCTCCGATACCCAGGGTGTACCATCCAACTTTTGAGTCACGTACTACTGTTGTGGGCAGCACTCCTGAATTCCACTGACCATCAGTGACCATGAGCACAACGCCCGGTTGTTCAGCACGTGGTCGGTTTACAATGTACTGCATGACTTGAGCCATATTCGTGCGGTCATCGGTAAATACAAGTGCCGAATCGGGGTTGTACTGACGTATCCGCGATCCAAAAAGCAGAACCTGGGTGTTATTGCTTAGCCCCTTCACCTTCTGAAGTAACGTTTGGATCGCATCGTGTATAGCCTGTTCTCCTGTATGTACGGGAACCGAACGTGAAGCATCGACGGCAACAACAAGCAAGGGTTTAGTCGTGTGCGAGTACAAAAACGAAACAAGGGGTTCAAACAACGCTAATGCAAGGGTAAACAAAGCACAAAAGCGTAATCCCATTAACATTGCTTTCCTGTTCCGGGGCAGGACGGGCTGTGTTTTGGAATACAAGAAAACCGTCAGCGCTGCCAGGACCAGAGCCATACCTGCCAGTAACCACCAATTCCCAGTTGTTAATACCAGTTCAAACTGCTGCATGAATAACCTTTTTGTATTCCCTAACGCCGAAATTTACAGAACAATCAACTTGCTGTTTGTGTGCTTACGACTGTACTACGTAACTTTGTGTTCTTATGTCGGGGCGTGGCTCAGCCCGGTAGAGCACCTCGTTCGGGACGAGGGGGTCGGAGGTTCAAATCCTCTCGCCCCGACACAATTAAAACCAGTTCGTTTACCCGAACTGGTTTTTTATTATTACCGACTTCAGATTAACAAATTCGGTTAAACCAAAGTGCGAGAGTTCCCTGCCATAGCCGCTGTTCCCGGTTCCTCCAAACGGCAATCGAGGATCACTTCGAACAATGCCATTAATAAAAACTGATCCGTCCTTTATACCAACAGCTACATTCTCTGCTCGCTCGATATCTGCAGTGTATAAAGCAACGCCCAGACCATACGGTGTTTTCTGAGCAAGCTGGAGTGCCTGCTCATTTGACTCTGCCACCGTGATTGCAGCCACCGGTCCAAATGTCTCCTCGTCAAAAACACGCATTGACGGTATAACGTTATCCAGTATCGTTGCTTCGAACAATGCACGATCCCGATTTCCCCCAACCACACACCGTGCTCCCTGCCGAATTGATTCCACAACTTGCTGTTCGAGTTTTTCTGCAAGGTCTGTACGGGCAAGCGGGCCAAGAGTCGTCTGCTTCTGCATTGGGTCGCCCGGAATAAGAGAAGCTACTCGTTCCTGAAGTCCGCCGATAATGTCAGCTTCATGCTTTTTGTGAATGATCAATCTTTTGGCAGCAATGCAACTTTGGCCGGCATTTGAAAAACGGGCAACAACCGCATCATCACAGAACGATTGCACATCAGCGTCGTCGAAAGCAACCATAGCGTTACTCCCTCCAAGCTCCAGAACTGATTTTTTCAGACTTGCTCCTGCTGCAGCTGCTACAACTGCCCCTGCCGTGGTACTGCCGGTAAATGTTACGGCATTAATTGCGTGGTGCGAAATGATGTTTGCAACGTTTCTGTGATGAACACGTACCCCTGCAAATACACCGTTCGGGAAACCAGCCTCTCTGAAAACACCTTCGATGGCTTCAGCACATCCGAACACATTGGGAGCGTGTTTGAGAACAACTGAATTGCCGGCAGCAATCATTGGGATCGCGCAGCGGAATACTTGCCAGAATGGAAAATTCCAGGGCATGATTGCGAGAATTGTACCTAACGGATCTTTTCGTACATAAGCCCTGTCTGCAACACCTTCAACATTCTCTGATTGAAGCATGACTTCGGCATTTTCGGCATAATACTCAGTGACCCATGCACATTTTTCAATTTCTGAAAGAGATTCAAGAATTGGCTTTCCCATCTCGCGGGTAATAATGCCAGCGAGGCCAGTACTGCCTTCCCGTAGCTGTTTTGCCAACGCTGACATCAACGTTGTTCGGGTTCTCAGCGGTACCGTTCGCCACTGTTGTGTTGCGATTTGTGACGTACGAAGAACTGTCTCAACTGTCGGCTCATCGTACTCGGACCATGTTGATATGATTTCCTGATTGTAGGGATTGATACTATGAAACATTAACCTTCCAGACGTCATGCTGTTTACAATACATTTTTAATAACAGTACCAATTGGTACACGAATCTGCCTTGAGGTGATTTAGGAGGCAGCGGGCAAACCTGAAGTTACTGAGTAGATTCACTCCCGTATGGTGGCTTTGCAAGCTGAAGCTCAACAAGGAACGTTGCCCCTCCCTCAGATGAGGTGTTTTCGTACCAAATCCTGCCGTTCATCCTATCTACCATTCGCTTGACCAGATAGAGACCGATACCGGTACTATCTTCACCTCCGGTTGGCGTTGATGACAGTTTACTAAACGGAGAAAACAGGCGTAGTCGGTCAGTATCGCTGATACCAGGACCGTGATCCGCCACCCTCAGGACTACCATTGCACCCTTTTCAAGTGTGCTTTCAAGTCCAAGGTGACATTCAATGGTTTCACCTAATGGAGAGTATTTTATAGCATTACTGATCAGGTTGTCAAATACAACTGCAAGACTTGCATCCGAAGCCTGTACCCAGAGCGGCTGTTCACTTTGTGAAGATACTATCCGAATATTCTTGCCTGCTGCAAGTGCAGAGAGCGTATGCAACGAGTACGAAAAAGTCGTGCGGGCGTCAGTCAGGCTGCCATCAGTCATATTCTCGGATGCCGCTACGCGTAATGTTTTGTTAACCATTTCGAACATCCGAGTAGAGATTGCGTGAATATCGCGTTCTAACTCCATTCGCTCGCTAATCGTAATCGTTTCATCGGTCCCCAACATTGAAGTCACAGTACGAATCGTACTGAGTGGGTTCTTCAATTCATGTGCAAGCAAGGCTATATACCGTTCATTTTCGGCAACAACTTCTTCAAGGTGTCTTACGAGGGCCCCCAACTCAGCATTGCGCTGACGCTCTGCCTCGGCCTCACCCTTTTTTCGTGATCGTTCAAGAGTTCTATTCATTCGGTACATCTTACTCTTGAGCGACCTCGAATAGAGCATTTTCAAATGCTCACATCGTTTACGAAGGACAACTGATACATTCTTCCAGTCTTCTATACTTTCGTAGTATTCCAGTTCTTCGTTGTAGATTTCCAAAATGAATGGTACACTGTACATGTACTGGGGCAACGTTTCATTAACCAGCCTCAAGGTAGGCGCCCAGTCACCTGCCAAACGTGCCCTTTTTGCAGTAGCCCGCATTAATGGAAGATGCGAATGCCCATCAAACTTGCCTGCTTTCTCCAGCTCGCTTACTTCATTTAGAAGTTCGTCAGCCGATTCGAGATCACCAATTTCAAGGTAGCTTAAAATAAGCATTCCGTAGTCAGACGCAACGTCAGCCACTTCACCAAACTGTTTAGTGTACGTTAGTGACTGCTGAAATGCATCAATTGACTCATGAATTTTATCAAGGCTGCGGTAGTGAAGACCAATATTGTGCAGGGTTTTTCCAATGCCGACGTTATCTTCCAGTTGTTTAAAAGTCTCCAAATTTTCCTTGGCTATGGTAAGTGCTTCCTCGAAATCATACAGATAGTTGTGGTACAGGGTTGCCATGTTCGAACGAACAATTGCACGGAGCGGCACATCATCAGTGATATTGAGTTTTTCCAGCGCACGTTCGTAGTAATCAAGTGATTCGCTAAATCGATTAGTAAACTGGCACACATTTCCAACATTCAAAAGCACACGTGCCTGGTCAAGCTCCGATCCAAACTTTGATAGTAGATCTAATGCTCTGGAATGCATTTCAAGTGCTTCGTCGTAATTAACATCTATCAGAGCCAGGACTCCCAGTTCATTATACCCCAGGCCTTCCAATCTTCTGTAGGCAGCACGTTTTGCAATTTCAAGTGCCTGCGAGGCCTTTGTCCTTGCATCCTGGTTATTACCAATGTGGATGCTGGCACGTGAAGAAATCAATAGGACGTCAACAAAATGCGGACTATCAACTTCGCATCGTTTAAGCAATTCGGAGCACTGTTCAAGGACATGCTGGGGATCTGACCGTAATTCTGAGCGGGCCTTCTCAATGTCATGAGCGAGACTCTTCTTCGTCATAGTGATAAACCAAGACTAATCCTGTGAATAAGTGCACTGCTTCCTACAGAGCTCATGGCATAGTCAACATGCATGTCATTCAGAGTAACACCGGCTCCTGCTGACACTCCTGCCAGCTGAGTAGCCACATTAACATTGCTTATGTTCCGGGTGGTATTATCGTATCCTAACCGGAGTCTTACATACTTACCTGCACGCAACTCACCACCAACCGAGAAGTTCAGAAAACGGTCGAAAAACGATGGAACATCATCTGCTAAATGATTGATTGAGGCATTTACAAGAACAGGCAAGCCTTTTAACTGGTGGTTAACCCCCAAACGAACATCCAGAGTAAGCTTGTCCGTTGTCCCGTCAAAAGTTGTCAGCTGAAATCCGGCATTTAAAATCGAAAGCCCAATATTGGTATTTGACTTTGGGATTTGAAACAACAAACCGCCATCAATTGCCAGGGCAAACGTGTTTTGTGTTTCAACGGAGCCATACAAGAGTTTCACAGTAGCTCCCCATGAAATCAGGGTGTCGATCTCACGTGAATAACTTCCTGCAAGTGCGACATCTGCTGCGCCGAACGAGCCGAGGAGTTCGCCGGTAGTACTGGTCCTGCTAAACGATCCGTAGGATATAAAAGATGCATGCACCGCATAGGCTTCGTTCGGTGCCGTACGCATCGAGTATACGAGGTAACCGGAGTTAATATCCAGAACGTGTTTGATAAACGTTACGTCAACCTGGTTGGAGTCGGTTGTAACCAGACTACCGGGGTTCATTACCACCATGGACGGATCGTTTGTCATGGCAACAGTAGCACCTCCAAGCGCAGCGGCACGTGCACTAATTGTACTACGCAAGAACGAAAATATCGTGCTCTGCTGCGCCCTGACTCCGGCAATTGTTGTACAAAATGCACAAACGATCACTATGAGTGATCGCATGGGAAAGCTGAATAATGTCATACGTTATCCTCTGCTGCGGCCTGTACTATTTCCCGGAAATGCCTGGGTGGCCGAACAGGCTGCCATGTTTCCGAATTGACAAAAGTGTGTTTCGTAAACCCCGTTACCAGTACCTGCTGTCCTTTGGTAATAACGTAGTCGATGTGCATGACGGCTCCATGATCAGTACAGTACGTGGCCTTCAAATCCAGAACATCGTCGTACCGGGCTGGCTGCAGATACCGGGCCGAAGCCTCAAGTACGGGCATCAGGATGCCGGTTTCCTCCAGACGGGAATACGGAATTCCGGCGGCTCTGAGCATTTCTGTGCGTGCAACCTCAAAATAGCTTAAGTACACACCATGGTATACCACACCCATTTTATCTGTATCAACGTACCGAACCCGAATTGATGTTGTATGTGAAATTGTTTTCCCCACCTTAGGCCTTGGAATCTAATGTTGTAAACAACTCTAACAGCCGTTCCAGTTCTTCAACACTAAAGAACTCAATGTCAACCGATCCCTGCGTCTCATTCTTCATGCGAATCCTGACCTGCGTACCAAAAAGATGCCGTAACGATGACTCGATATCCTGTAGGGCAGCATGGTTTTCGCCTTCAATTTCAGGCCGAATCCGCTGTCTGCGTACCGGACCGCCCTGGACAATGTCTCCGTTTTTTTCAACCTTCTTCCGTCCTAACTCGATATCCTTAACCAGCGCTTCAGTGCGCCTGACCGAGAGGTCGTGAGTAACAATCTCGGACAGTACTGCAACCTGACTGGCTTCGGTAGACAGTGCAAGCAGTGCCCGGGCATGGCCCATAGAAATTGTCCCGTTACGCAGCTCTGACTGAATCTCTGGTGGCAGGCGCAGCAGTCGCAGCATATTAGCCACCGTGCTTCTGTCCTTGCCAACTCTCGTGGCCACATCATCCTGCTTAAGACCACACTCATCAATCAGCAGCTGGTACCCTAACGCAACTTCCAGCGGATTCAGGTTCTCTCGCTGTACATTCTCGATAAGTGCAATTTCCAGCATCTGCGCGTTTGTGTTTACTTCGATGATGTAGGCCGGAATTGTTTGCAAACCGGCAAGTTTCGAAGCCCGCACGCGACGCTCCCCGCTGATGAGCTCATAACCATCAAAATGTTTACGAACCGTTATCGGTGTAATAACACCGTGAATGGCAATACTCCGAGCCAATTCTTCAAGCCGTGCATTATCGAAATCCTGCCGCGGCTGCATTGGATTTTTTCCAATAATTTTATCAATCTCTATCAATGCTATCGAGGAACTGCTTTCTGAGTCATCAACGCCCGTAAGTGACGTCTGCCTGCTTCGTTCCTGCTTCATTACATCTTTAGGGATCAGTGCTCCAAGCCCCTTTCCCAAGCCTAATCCGGGTTTCATACGCTATTCAACCTCCGTTGGAATAATACCATTCCGTGTAAGGATTTCGGATGCCAGGTCCAGATAGTTCTGGGCACCGATACTGGATGCTTCGTATAAAAGAACAGGTTTTCCATGGCTTGGCGCTTCGGACAGCCGAACATTCCGTGCAATCACGGTTCGCATAGCTTTATCTTCGAAATGTCGGCGTACTTCGTCAACAACCTGATTGGATAGGCGTAGCCTGGAGTCGTACATCGTCAGCAACACTCCTTCAATATCGAGTTTCGGATTTGTACTCCTCCTAACGATTGCAATTGTATTCAGCAGCTGACCAAGTCCTTCCAGGGCATAGAACTCACATTGAACCGGTATCAGAACACTATCGGCAGCGGTCAGGGAGTTCAGGGTTAGCAAGCCAAGTGAGGGCGGACAGTCGATAATGATAAAATCGAAGTCATCCCGAACTGCATCGACTGCCGTACGCAACAAGTATTCCCGCCCCTTCACATCAACAAGTTCAATTTCTGCACCAACCAGATTGATATGTGACGGTACTAATTGCAAGAACGACATCATCGTTGGAACGATTGCATCCTTTATTGGAAGCTTATTTACTAACACCTCGTAGATGGTTTTCGTCAGCTCAGTCGTATCAACATCATATCCATGCGAGGCATTAGCCTGAGGGTCAATGTCAATAAGCAGTGTTCGCTGTTCAGCCGCTGCCAGCGAGGCAGCAAGGTTTACAGACGTTGTAGTTTTTCCTACTCCACCCTTCTGATTAGCAACTGCAATTACTTTAGCCATTGTGATTCCTTTATTCCAGTCTGTTAATTTTTATGCATTAGATAGTGTGTTACTGCGCTGAGAACCAGAGAGTGCCGTACAAGGCCCCGTTGGATTAACGAAAACAGTTCCTTTTCAGCAACAAGTCGAACCGATATATCTTCTAATGCGTCGAGGTTCTGCATGCCGGTATCAGCGCAATTACGCCACAGGTAGGTAAAACACTGATTACTCATAAATGCTGGATTTGCATCCGTCTTGCCAATCAGTACAGCAGGTTCGGGAGAATACCAGCCTGTTTCTTCCCTGCATTCGCGCTCTGCGGCCAAACGTGGGTCTTCGTGTAGCGCTGCAATACCTCCGGGTACCTCGAGTGTGACCTCTGCAGTTCCGTGACGAAATTGCTCAACAAGAATGATTTGGTTATCGCCCGTAACCGGAACAATATTTACCCAAAGTGGCGCACTGGCAATCGTAAATGTACCTGTTCGGCCATCAGCTGCATGCCGGCGAACTTCGCGGTGCACCCGCATAACGGTGTAGTCAGTTTCCGGCTCAACCGAAATCCGTTCCCAGCGAGCAATATCATTCGAGCGATGTGGCATAGGTACCTGTGGTGACAAACAAACGAAAATAGCGATTAGAAACTCAACGTACGTACTGTTTCATGCACGTTTCACGCTACCTTCCTCCGGAAATCGATAATCGGATATCTACACCGAACTGAGTGGAACTGAAGCCGGGTGTTGAGGCGCCTTCCGAGAAGTTGCCTTCGTAGCGAATAAAGGCCGAGGCTGTAACGCGATTACTGATTGTATATCGTGCCCGAGGTTCAATGGTGAGTTGTGTTGTGCCGTTTACGGTACGGGCCTGTGTAAAGGGATACTCATCAACTTCGAATCTCGCCTGGATATTTTTTCGCATCTGGGTAAGAAGCGAAATCTCAAGATCATTTTTCAGTTCCAGCCCAATAAACCGCAGGTTCATGCCACGCTTTAAATACGATGCCTGAATTTGCAGCTCATGGGTGTTTTCCTGTTGAATCACTCCACGAGCTCCTCCAGAGAGCGAATGTGCCTGGGTAATCGAGTACCGCGCTGTTGCTGTTAACATACCTTCCAGTGCCCTCTCGTCAAAACTCAGGTTTAATCCTATCAGCGGCGAAAATCCTGTACGTACTTCCTGAACGTCGGTTACCCTACCGTTGTCAGTTATCGTTGCAGATTCTTTATACGTGCTTTGGTACCCGTGTTCCAGGAAAATCCGTTGTGCAATACCCTTCAAGAACCACAGCTTTTCAATACCATCCCACCGCAGCGTCCAGTTTAAAGCTGGCAAAACCTTGGCTGCCTCACCCGACCATAGTTGAAAACTTTCGAAACCTTCTCTGAAGGAGGTGTTCAGAGCTTCCAGAAGCAGGGTGTTCCTGTCGTTTTCGTTGGCAGTTGCCATAATTACTGCCTTCCGCTCGTTATACATCCGCAGGACATTATCTACATTGTTATTGGCAAGTGAGAATGGGAAGAAGTTTGGAAAACTGATAAATGTTCTATCAATTATCTGCCTTTTAAGTACGTTCGTAAACGTAGGATTTCCAAATTGATCGGTAATTACACGTTGATTGATCGAAAAGCCGATATCAGTTTTTGCAATGATGTCAAGCGTTGCACCAGGCCAGAGCGGTCTGTTGGTTTGAAGTTGGAAGGTGGATTTCGTATCGTAGTTGTCCATCATTACGCCATTGGGCGGTCGCAGTCCTGGTGTGGTTTCGAACTTGAAAAACGGGAATGAAGAGCTACCGGCAAGAACAACATTGCCGTGAGGCTGGTAGTTTAGGCCAAGCTGGTAGGCTGTACTCGGGCCCCACGATGGCTGGTTGGCCCTGAATGTGACTGACCGTGCCCAGAAGTTTGTAAAACCGGTTTCACCCATAACACCGCCGTTGTTGGCATTGCTGTTCTGATTGAACAGGAAGGTGAAATTCTCGAAACCAAAGAAGATATCCTTCAAAATATAACCTAGTGTGCCAAGCGTGCTTTTGTCTGTGTGCTTGATGGGTCCGAACAATGACTGCCCAAACTGCCCCCATCGGAAAACGGGGCTAATCCTGAACTGGGAATTGAATCGGGCATTTCGAACGATGTCGCGCTGAGCCGGATCAGGCGCAAGCGGATCAACCAGACCAAAGGTAACGGAATACGAGGCAGTGGTCTCGATCAGCCGGTCCAGCCCGGCTATGGCAGGAAGCCGCGGACGCATTGAAATTGTCACAACCTGATCATACTGACCGGTTTGGCCAAAGTTGAACAGGCGGCCATTGCTAAAGAACATTTCACCAAACAACTCCGATGCAGACCGCTGTCTGCCATTAATATCAAGTTCCAAGGGCGCCAGTGTTGTTGTGTTCGTTAGCTTGTAATCAATGGTTGGATTGAGTAAGCCATTCTCTACAAGACGCCAGTTAAAGCCAACGGACTGGGTACCGATAAAGTTTCGTACAATCGGACTTGGGTACGATAAATACCTACTCTGCTCGGTAGTCCTTCCCCGTTCAAAACCGGCATTTGCCGTAATGTTCTGCGGGAGAAAATTAAATTTCACGTCCTTATAAATCTTTAACCCGTAAACACCATCTAGAAATTTAAAGGGGCTAACTGTAACGGTATTGGGAATGGTAACCGCATAGTCAGCTTTAAACCTCCAGAGCCATTCAAAACGGCTTTGTACAACCTGGGTACGCTGATATTCCTGAGCATAGCTAAAATTAAATGTCAACTTATTTAATATATCTTCAGCATACCATGCAGAGGATGGAATTCCAAGTTTCAGACCGGTTATTGCCCACTGATCCTGAATCCGGAGGGTTTCGGAACGTTCTATTACCTGGCGGGCTGCCTGGCTTGCTACTTCTTCAGTAGCCCCTTTCCGAAGTGTATCCACGCGGGTTGCTTCAGCTGCAGCATCTAGGAGCACGTCGTTCTGCGCCTGGTACCGTGGTTGCTGGAAATACTCCGAGTGTGTATAGGTTATAGGGATCTTAGCCCCCTTCATGCCCTTAGGCAATAGTTTTTCAAGCGAACTGTTTACCGTGACATTCCACGATGTAACCGTGTTGCGGTCGCCAAAGCGTTCTTCCAGCTTATGGAAGTTAGGCGTACTTACGTTGACGGCTGCGGCAACGTCAGCAAGGTCAGCAAGGTTTACACTGGCAGTAGCAATGGCTGCCCAGTCATTATCACGTATGGGATCAACAACACGAAGTTCATCAACCCACATACTTGTTGTAAGCTCACTGGGGTAACGTTCGGAAGGATTTTCGATTCCAAATGCAAAAAACGATACTCTGTTTAGGATAGGACTACCCTTGATGGCGTAAACTGCCGACGGATCGTTGGGGACTGGAAACTCCTGGCGTTCGTTAATTCTGGTGGCATCCCGAACCTGCTTAATAGCGGTTAAATTCTCAACGGGAATTCTAATATCCTGCCATCCACGCAGCAATGGTCTGCGCATTTCATAGTAGTTGGCGGAGTCCACACCAAACCGAATAAAGGCATAAGCCGGCGGGATCGAATTTCCGTCAATATGATCCGGCATGGTATTATCACCATGGATAAAAAATGCTAACTCTTTGTAATAGAACAAATCCCAGGGGGTATATCTGCGCGCTGCCATTCGTTCTTCGCCGTACTTCATGTTTTGCACGTCAATCCGAAGTGACTGCTCGTTCAGATACAGATTGGCAAACGGGTCCGGGTTTTGCAACTGTTGTGGTGGGCTAACCCCCGGTGGCATGGAATAAAAGTCGGGGGCATCCTGATTTTCTTCGCGGTTAACGTAGGCAACTTGCAGGACCGAGTCAGTTTCACGAAGTCCGGGCTGAAAGTTGTGGCGAGCCAGCCAGTATGATCCTACAACACTCCAGTCAGCTATTGCCAGTTTCACCCGTCCGCCACGAAAAGCAAGCCGTACATACTGAATATTGGTATAGAGCGGATTTCCTACAACGGTGTCCGGACGGCGGACCGGAATACGGAATAGATACCATCCTTTGTCTGGATTCCCACCGATAATCTGAGGGTTAGTTGCCGGATTGGGATCCAGACGAACCTCGTACCTGAAGTACGAGTTGTCAAGCATGATGGTTTGTCCGTTGTTCTTATTCAAAATCTCGGTATCAGGAAACTGTCCGAGTTCCGACTGGGTAGAGTTGTTTTCGTAGTTATTATACTTTACAAACTGTGATTCATTCTGGTTCTGCCTGTCAGCACTAAAATCAAAAAAGTAGTCATCGCGCGCAGGGTCTGCTTCCAGATTCAGCGGATACGGGTAGGACTCTTTCTCCTGTTGGTTTGACAAGGTATCAAGGCCTATGTCTTCACCTTCGTCGATGATATTATTCGGTGGATATCTGTCTTCGGTATTGAGTTTCTGGTTTGGTATTACATCTTCCGATATCTGCCCCAGGTCTATATACATTTTAGACCCTGGTTCATAATCTTCGATCTTCATCATGATTTCGATGTAATCAATGTTATCGTTATCGAAATTGGTGTTAAAGGGCGATAGTAAGCGCATCAGTCCACCCCAGGTTCTGGCACTATTATCATAACGATAGTTATTAGCAGCATCTCGTACCTGTAGTGAGTCTGGATCAAACCAGCGGGGGTTTTCACTATCAAGAAACTGTGGGTTCATATTGTAGATGCCGCGCTTGGCCGGATCGAACACGATCCTCATCGGGTTAATATTCGTTTGTCCAAGACGCTGCGACCTGTTTGGGTAAACGTCACTCTGTGGAACATCGGGAACAAATCGCTGATACCAGAAGGTACGGCCACGGAAATTCTGTGCAGTAGTATCATCGGGCCATAGTGTAATATCCGGGAATGGACTACTATGTGACCACACTCCAGGAGTAAGTCCAAAGCTGATAATTCTGCGTGCTCCCTCAAAGTCGTCTACATACGCAACCGGTTTTCCATCGTCTGAAAGTACGCTGCTCTGACGTTTATTGGGGTTAGGGTTAACCATAGCCCATTCGCCCTTAAGCACAAAATTGCTCTTGGTTTTTGTGTCGATAATTGGCAGGTCATCGATAAACCGAGTAAGCCAGGGCAAGTTTGCATTCAGCTCGGTGTCAAACCCCCACATAAGGTTGGCATTCGGTTCCTGGTTTGGCTGCACTCTGTCCACGAGAGCTGCCACGTCGTAGTTCATCAGGGTCATCCCAATCCTGCCGGTTAGATTTCGCTTCTTAAAGAGCTGGTAATCGGCCCGCAGTCCGGCAAGGGTTCTGGTTGTCAGATTGAACACATCGTTGCGTTCGTATTCTACCGAAAGGTTTGCGTTAGGCAGAGTAGCTCTGGGATTCAGAAGCGATAACGTTCCTCCGTAGTAGTCAACCGAATAATCAACTCCCTCGCGCAGGTCTTGTCCGTCAAGCTTTACTTTCACCGATCCAGGTGCGACATTAAAGGCAAGAGGTATTCTGCTTCCTGAAGCCGTTCCGGATGCTTCGCCTACAATTAGAAACCTATCTTTTGCCGTATTGAGTCTGGCTGCCTGATCAGTGGTATCATACACTTCGTTAAATACATACTGTTCTGCAAGCTGAGCATTACCCTGCTTTGCAAAGTATTCACGTAAGCCATCACGGAATGGCTCACGATTGGGGAACGTGATTTCACCTCGTTGGGGATTAAACACCGGCGGACGGGCATCAAAAATGCCGTCAGGCGGTAGGGCTCCGGTACTGTTATTCACCTGGTCTAGCTTAAATATCGTTACAACCTTATCCGGAGCCCCTTCCAGAATATCGGTAGAGTCATTGGTATTGCGGTAATACCACATCCCGATGTTGGCATCAGTTGGATTTACATTGGTGAGGCCAACGGTGTAAACGTTCTTCATTAGCCGCTTCCAGAGCGTTTTAAAACCGGGCTGCATTGCCTGCCGGGAAACCAGCTTCAATATCAGCGTGTCTTTTTCTCCTGCATTCCGGGGCAGCGTGCCAACGTACAAATCATCTTCATCTGTTAAGGCCGACTCACCTTCGTAGCGATACGAAACAGCATAGAACCGGTCGGAGCGCAAATTCAGAATGGTGAGCGTACCCAGGTTAACATCAACCTCGTAGCGTTTAGGATCCAGCTGTACAAACCTTCCACGTTCCACTTCCCCAGCCTTGATGTCACCATTCTTCATCGCATCGGGATATCGTTGTCCGCGTTTATATTGGATCGGATCCAGATCAGCGTAGGCAACTGCTTCGTTTGCCTGCACCACACTCACCTCAGTTGTAGACTCCCATACAACAATTTCCTTAACAACCAGCGATCCGGTGCTTGCCGGTAAAACGGGTGGGAACGTTGAGTAAAACAAGTCCCATACTTTAAAGTATGCAGTATCCAGGAAGAAATGATTCCGTACATAGTCGTAGGCACGAACGGCAAAGTACGACTTTGATGAGCCGCCAGCTGCGTTTAGAAACTGCCGTTCAGAGCGTCGTTGTGATGCAATCGTTTTTATGTAGAGCGGACCAAACTGAAAATCAGCCCTGAGACCAAATAAGGTTTGGCCACCACCAATAAGTGTACTATTGGTTTCCAGATTTACATTGCCGAACTCAACCCGTTTTATAATATCGTCATCATAGCCTTCGTATCCCACCTTAAACCGGTTATTAAACTCAAACTGGTTAAGTGTATTCCAATCGGTATTAAACCGGAATTTATCGCCGATTCTGGCGCTGACATTTACCTGGATATTCTGGCTGAAAATTGGTGAAGACTGGGTCTGCCCCAACACAGAAGCAGTACCAAGATTCTGGGTGTCCCAGCGCCAGCCAGCACGCACATTTACCTCACCGTTCACGTTAATGCCAATTTCCGGCTTACCGAAAATTCCAAATATCGGACTGGGCGGGAGCGGGATGGTCAGGTTGGTAGCCTGATCAAGGAGTTTAAGAATTTCGTTTTCCGATTTCACCTTACTTAACTCATACCGCGCCAGCGAAGAATCCTTGGCACTCGCATACAGCTCAAACGGTCTGCGTTTAAGGTAGTCATCCAGATTTTCAATCCGTGGCAGACCCAACGGTAGTCCCTGGATATTGTCGCGCAGGGTAATTGTCTGCAGCAGTGAATCAACCGTCCCTGATTCAAGCAGACCCGGTGGTCGCACCAAACGTCCGGCAGACTTACCGGTTCCGTAGAATTCTGACCGTCTAAACCCGGACGGGGCTCCAAATCGTGGGATGTCGGTATTAGTTGGGTCGCCAAAATCCAAAACGGTTACTGAATCTGTGCGAACACTATCAGACGCAACAGCACGGCCCTTCACCAACGGGTGGCACAGTACAAAGAAGAGCGCAAGGAACAGCGCTCCGGCATGATGATTTAATTGTCGATCGTTCACGACCGGCTATTCACAATCAGAGAATAATGGAAGCATGTAAAGAAAGTACCAAACAACGTGAATAGCATGCCTTATTAGTGTAGAAAAACTTTCGCAAAGATAGATGTAGCGTAGTTTTGTGAACAATTTAACGTGTGAGCAAACACTTGAGTGTTAATGCCCGCGAATCAACTAACGTGCCTAGTTTATACTGAATGCTGAAAAAATCTACGGTACTATTACTGCTCCTATGCGTTGTAACAGCGGGGTTCGCTGTTGATTTTCACAAATATTCGCCGCTTACGCCCCGACAAATTTCCGCGCTGATGCCCACCGAGACGCGTACGGTTATTGACCTCAGTGGTACGTGGGACGTGGTCGAGGATGGACAGCCTTCTGGTACTGTGGCAGTACCGGGTACCGTTTCGGGTACAGGACCAATCACACTCCGAAAAACAATTAATCTGAAGGCAGAAACAGTTAAGCGGTTTTCCTGGCAGCTTGAGTTTTTTGGTATCTCGGATGAAATCCAGGTTCGGATCAACCAAAAAGAGCTGGTACGTCACCCGGGAGGCAATGCGCCGTTTACCGTAGTTATTACCGACAGGATGCTGCAGTCAGGCTCCAATCAGATTGAATTGGTCATCGGACCAACAGGCTCGCTAATTACTTCAATCCGCAGATATGCGCCGGCGTCGCCAAAACAATGGACGGGTGTTACTCGTGAACTCTTCCTGGTCGGGACTCCACATGTTTCAACAGCCGAGGTTCGTACCTCCACCTCGTACAGCCAGAACTTTTCCTCGGCATCGATACTGGTGACGACCTCGATCAGGGGTGCAAACGTTGAGCGAATTTCAAATCCAACAGATACTGCAAAGTCAATTCAGCAAGGCATTGTGGATATCGATGTCGAAACAATTGTCCGCAATAAGCAAACCGGGGATGTTGTTTCAAGGGACTACAGAAGCAATCTGAAGGTAGAGCGTGCCCGTACCGTAGTCATGAATGCCGACCTGCATATTGCAAATCCTCAATTGTGGTCGCCGGAACAGCCTAACCTTTACGAGATCGAAGTTCGTTCGTTATTTGCCGGCCGTGTTATTGATGTGTACAAAAAACTGATTGGCTTACGGTCAATATCGGTGGCTGGTGCACCTGCGCAACGACAAATCAGATTAAACGGCAGACCATTCTTTGTTTATGGTGTTTCGTATGTCGACGAATATCCTCAGGTTGGACCGTCAATGTCGTGGCGCCAGATGGAGAACGACGTCACCCTTTTAAAAACACTGGGTGCCAACACTGTCAGGGCAGTACGAGGCTGTCTGCATCCGTACTTTATGTATCTGTGCGACGTTTATGGTATTATGGTCATGCCTGAAATTGATGCTAGCGGGATCCCCACGCCACTGCTCCAGCATGACGAGGTAAAGGCATACCTTGAGAACCATGCCGACCTGCTTGCTACATACGTCAGCTCGCATCCGTCGGTACTGGCATGCGGGTTAAGCACCGGCTTTGAAGAAGGTTCGCCCATTGTTTCGGCATATCATAAGACCGTAGCTGCATTATTCCGTAAGCACATCTCTGTTCCGTTGTACAAGGTTGTCCCGTCAACACAAATTTCTAAGTTGAATGAAGGGGGCTTTGATTTCGTGGTGTTATCGGCAAATAGCAGAAGTGAGCAGAATTCACTACAAACGGCTTTCGCATCGGCAAAAAACTCCGTCAGATCAGCCGCCCTGCTGTCACTTGTCGGCTTCCCGGTTTCACCTCAGAACTCCAACGGTTATAGTGATCCCCTATCGCTTGAATCACAGGCTGTTGCTATTCGTGACGGATTAACGGCTGCCAGAACCAATGCCCTGGCAGGAATTATCATAAACACATTTGCGGATTACTCACTCGAACTTCCCACCCTGATGGTGGATGGTAACAATCATTATGTTTGTACAGCAGGTTTATTAGATGCATGGCGTCAGCCACGAGTTGGTTTTGACATGTATAAAGCTCTGATCAACGACGAGAAGGAGCCACTGCTTCAGGCACGAAATTTCACCGACTCAACGTCGAGCCTGTTTCTTGGCACAGGTATCGTGCTGGCGCTGATCTTAATGCTCATGGTAAACCGCTCGCGGAGGTTCAGAGAGTACTTTATCCGCTCTCTTGTAAGACCATACAATTTTTACGCAGACATCCGTGACCAGCGTATTCTATCAACAAAGCAGACAGCGGGCTTGGGTATCGTTATTGCTGCAGGGTCCAGTTTAATCCTTGCATCCACCCTATACTATCTCCGTACCGATGCCAGGATGGAATACCTCATGCATTTGTTCATCTCTGATGGCATACTTTTCAGCATTGTTCGCTGGGTGGCATGGAACCCGCTCCTTGCCATTATCACTGGAACAGTTTTCTGCCTGGGTCTTCTGGCTGCAACGGCCGGCCTGCTCAGAGCGGCTGCAATCTTTTCTCAGGGACGTATCTTGTTCAGGGACTCATTCACAATTGTTGTTTGGGGGGCAGTCCCGCTCCTGATGTTAACACCAATTGGTATGGGACTCTATGAGCTTCTGGCCTCCGATACAATATCAATGTGGATTCCACTGCTTATCGTGAGCGTCATGCTCTGGTCATTATTTAGAATCCTTCGGTCAACAGCAGTGGTTTATAATGTTTCATCACTTGCCGTACATGGTATTGGTCTGGGATTTATTACGCTCCTGTTAATTGCATTTATTACTGTTTGGGAGCTTCAGTTTGATATTCTGGAGTTTCTCGACTATTTCAGAAGTGTTATGGTTTTATAACGATGGGTTTGTATGTTCCTGATGACCGCGATCTTAACGAGCGCGAAAGAACAATCCTTCAAACGGTGATTCAGCTGTTTGTGCTCCATGCGTCGCCGGTAGGTTCACGCGTGCTTTCGCGTCACTTGGAAAAGGAACTAAACCTAAGTCCCGCCACTATACGGAATGTTATGGCAGACCTTGAGGCAATGGGATACATTACCCATCCGCATACATCAGCAGGGCGAATGCCAACCGACAAAGGGTATCGCTTTTATGTAGACACCCTACTTGAGTTCTCGCTTCAGCCTCAGGTAGAACAGCATATCGTGGACGAACTCTCGAGTAAACCAAGGGAAACCCTACTGAGGGATGCCTCAAAGGTATTGGGGAAGCTAGCCAAGGCACTGGCTGTTGTTAAGGTTCCCAAAGTTTCAGAGGCACTAATCACCAAGGTGGAACTCATCTCCCTTTCGTCTGATAAAATTCTTGTTGTTATTGCCCTGGATAGTGACCTTATTCGTACAATCACACTAGAGTCAAACACCGTAATTGACCCCACTGATCTGGAAGTCTTAAGTTGTTTTCTTAACGAGAAGCTCGCAGGTAAAACACTGTATTCACTGTCCGGTATCCTGCCGTATGCATCCGTTGATACTGACGGTCCCACCGGCAGCCTGCTTCGGTTGTTTGTGGACGAAGTGGGAAGACTTTCTACCACTGATACCGAGTCAAGCGTTCATGTTGCGGGAGCACATCAGCTGCTGGAGAATCCGGAATTTGGTGATCCGGCACGGATGCGCAGCGTCATCGAACTAATGGAAAATTCGGATGTTATTGTACACCTTGTAGATGCCGTCCCTTCAACCAGCGGTGTTGCTGTTCGGATTGGAAATGAATTGCAAAACGAACAGTTGGCAGACTACAGCCTAATCACTACAATGTATCGCGTAGGTTCAGCCACAGGGTCGATTTCACTGATTGGTCCAAAACGTATGGACTATGTTCACATGATGGGCTTGGTTCAAACGGTGAGTGGAGTTTTGCACAGCAACCTTCATGGCAAGGTGTCATAATTACTCGCCACGTAAATCGTCAGTTGCATTCTGCCAAACAATCTTTTATCAAATTTCTATCTTTTTTGCGCACTATGACTATTTCCGACGGTCAGACCGATGAAACGAACATGCCGGATAACGATATTCAGGAACAGGATGAACTCACTGCATTACGTGCTGAAGTAGCCGAATGGAAGGAGCTAAGTATCCGCCGTAGTGCAGAGCTCGAAAATTTCCGGAAACGTACGGCAACTGAGAAAGAATATTTGGCTTTATATGGCGCCGAGCGCTTTATTTCAAAACTCCTGCCGGTCTTCGATGACCTGAATAAGGCATTGGAGGCTGCTCAGAATTCACCCGATCAGGCTCTGCTCAATGGTTTACAGATGGTTTACAACAATGCCCTGAAGGTCTTGGCAGAATCAGGAGTGTCTGTTATTGAGTGTAATATTGGTGATCCGTTCGACGTGAATATCCATGAAGCTCTGATTCACGTGCCAAGCGACCTGCCGGAAGGCCACATTGCTCAGATCATAGAGCGTGGCTATCAATTCCATGATAAGGTGCTGCGACACGTAAAGGTAGTAACATCGTCCGGAACACCACTTAACGAATCAGACGTAACGGAGTAATACGGTGACAAAGAGAGACTATTACGAAATTCTGGAAGTGTCCAGACAGGCTACCGACGCTGAAATAAAAACGGCATACAGGAAAATGGCAATGCAGCATCATCCGGATAAGAACCCGGATAATCCTGAAGCCGAAAGCAAATTCAAGGAAGCTGCCGAAGCGTATGATGTGTTGAGTAATGCCGAAAAGCGGGCACGGTACGACCGCTACGGGCATGATGGCGTCCGTGGTATGGGTGGCGGCAACGGTGCTGCAGGTTTTACCGACATCAGCGATATTTTCAGTGCATTTGGCGACATCTTTGGTTCCTCGGTATTTGGCGGAGCTTTTGGCGGTCGCAGCCGCTCCGGTAGGCGGAATCGCGGTGAGCCGGGATCTGACCTACGTGTTCGCATTTCACTGCGCCTTGAAGAAATCCTGAATCCTGTAGAGAAAACAATTAAACTACGTCACTATGTTGACTGTACGTCGTGTTCCGGAAATGGTAGCAATTCGGCCGGTGGGTGGACACAGTGTGGTTCGTGTAATGGCACAGGTGAGGTGCGGCAGGTCTCCCGGTCAGTATTCGGGCAGTTTGTGAACATCGCACCATGCGGTGCCTGCGGAGGAAGTGGTGAAATTCTAAAAACACCGTGTACGGAATGTAAGGGCGAGGGCAGAGTTGAGGGCGAAGAGAATATCCAGGTTACCATTCCTGCCGGAGTGGCCACTGGTAACTACCTCAATGTAAACGGTAAAGGTCATGCAGGCCGACGTGGTGGTCCGCCCGGTGATGTTCGTGTTGAGATCGAGGTTGAAGAACATGAAATATTCGAGCGGCAAAACGATGATGTACACATGGACCTGCCTGTATCATTTCCGCTGGCAGCACTTGGTGGTACGATCCAGGTACCTTCGCTGACTGGGCCTACGGAAATTACAATCGACGCCGGAACCCAGCCGGGTGCTGTTCTCAGGCTAAAAGGTAAGGGAATTCCGCATGTTCAGGCCCGCGGCAAGGGCGATCAGTACATTCACGTTAATGTATTTGTACCAACCACACTCTCGGCGACAGAGAAAAAAACACTGGGTGAACTGTCACAAAGTAAACACTTTGTACCACCTTCACAGCAGAAAGACAAAGGTTTTTTTGATCGCGTGAAGGAAGCGTTTTCGTAATGATTACAGGAAACGCTTTTGTACAATGAAGCGTTTCCTGGTTACCATACAAAGCGAGACAGGTCTTACCCGTGCAGAACTGGTAATCGTATTAACCATTTTTATTACGCTTGCCATCGGGTGGCTTGGCAACATTATGCAGAGCAGTCAGTCCGCCCATACAACGGTCGCTGTTGAGCGCGTCATTGATTTGCTTGACTCGCTTGCGGCCAGTACCAGAGCTGGATCCGACACTGTGGTCATATCTCCACCAGCGGCTTCTACCTCACGCAGTTCCCAGTTAGGTCAGCACTCAACAGCACCAACAACACAACCAGAACCGTCGAACCTTTTCAGGCGACCTATTAATCTGAACAAGGCAACACCAGCACAGCTTGATAAGCTTCCGGGTATCGGCCCAGCTCTTGCCGGGAGGATTGTTGCCGAACGTGCCAAAGCCCCCTTCACATCAATTGATGACCTGCGCAGAGTAAAGGGAATTGGAGCAAAAAAACTTGAAAAGCTTCGTCCCTACGCCGTTGCACCGTAATTTCACAAATGCCTTATTGCGACTTTCTTCATCCTTTACGCTCAATTCGGGTTGGCTGGGAAGCCTGTGACGGTGAAATCAGCCTGATCGAGTACACCGAACGTGAGCCGGATTTACTGAGTCCGGATGAGCAAACGGCAGTGGTAATCACTCCCGCTGCAGACCTTGTGGTACACCGCTTTCCAACGATTCGGAGAACGGCTCACCGCTATGTATTCGAGGCTGAGCAGTTTTTTACGGATGCGGAGCGCGGTGCAATGAACCTCTTTTCCATAAAAGGGGCTGAGACATCCGCCTCAAGGCAGTGGGACGTTATCATGGGATATCGCAGCCGCGGACTAACAAATCCCGTGAACGAAATCGTGGCAGCATGCATGGCCACTATCCCCGACGGTGATTGTTTTGTGTGTGGTGTATTTCCGGATAGGATTGTTGTAGCTCTCCAGCAGGGCAGCATCACTGATATCCGATCTGTGTCATGGCGCAACCGGTCAGTATGCGAAGAATTACATGCCACTCTTACTCTGATGGCACATGACCACCTTGTAAGCTCGTTGCCCCTTGTGCTATTCGGTGACGCACTATCAAAGCAGGTACTAACTATGCTTATGGATCAGAAGCCGGCTGCGGCTGGTGAAATCAAACGCTTACAACCATTCAGGCACATCAGCAGTACGCTTGATGATGACAGCAATCGCAGAATACTTTCACGTACTCACATTCTGGGGTGCATTGTCGGCGCAATTTTTATGCACGAGAACTCCTATCCTAATCCCCTGCTGCCGGTGAGTATCACATGAGTCTGAGAATTATCAGCGGCATTTGGAAAGGACGAACGCTGCCTCCGCCGCATACCAACGGTACCAGACCCAGTACTGACATGGTTAGAACCATGGTGTTTAACTATGTAACGGCATGTACCACGATAGACGGAGCCATAGTCTGGGATTTATTTGCCGGGACGGGTGCATATGGTTTTGAATGTTTAAGCCGAGGTGCAGCAGCCTGCACCTTTGTGGATTCGTCTGCTATTCAGTGTAAAAAACTGTGTGATTTTGCTGCCAGGGTTAATGCTAAGGGCCATGATATTGTTCGTGGGACCGTACGTGATTTCATACACTCACAGAGTAACAACACCATCAAGCCAACCATTGTATTTGCTGATCCTCCGTATGCAGACCGGGTGTGCAATGACTTGCTGAACACACTAACGTTGCATGTTGCAGATTCCTGCGTCTGTGTCCTGGAACATGGTCCATACGAATTCGTTCTTCCGCATGACGGGTGGACGGTACTGCAACACAAGGAAGTTGGCCAGGTTGTGTTTGACATCGTACAACGATCAGTCTAAGGATTACCATGCAAAAAACTGCAATGTACCCGGGGTCGTTTGACCCTATCACTAACGGACATGTTGATGTGATTGAAAGAGCAGCATCCATGTTTGGAAGCGTCACCATTGTTATTGCCCGCAACAGTAAAAAAACACCGCTCTTTAGTGAAGATGAGCGATTGTACATGGCTACTGAGGCACTCAAGCACCTCTCCAATGTTACTGTTCAGCTTCATTCGGGCCTTGTGGTTGACTATGCGCGCAGTCACAATATCCCGGTGATCATCCGCGGGCTTCGGGCTGTAACTGACTTTGAGTATGAGTTTCAGATTGCCCTAATGAACCGGAAAATCGCACCTGATATTAACACGATATTCCTGATGCCGCACGAGCGCTACACCTATCTGAACAGCTCGATCGTGCGGGAACTTGGTAAATACCACCAAAACCTGACTGAGTTCGTACCACCGGTTGTAGCATCACTGATTCAACAGAAATTTCCACAAACCGCATGAACGTTCATATCATCACATTAGGCTGCAGCAAGAACACGGTTGACAGTGAAACACTCACCGGTACATTACAGGCCAACGGTCTTACTGTTGTCAATGATGCCGACTCCGCGAGTGCCATTGTTATTAACACATGCGGGTTTATCGACCAGGCAAAATCAGAAAGTATTCAAACAATCCTTGAAGCGGCCGAACTCAAGAAGAACGGTGGTATTGACACACTCATCGTAGCCGGGTGTTTGTCAGCACGATATGCTAACGACCTTAGGAACGAAATTCCCGAAGTTGATCACGTGTTTGGAACCGAAGCCTACGAAGGAATCGCCAAGGCCTTATCACCTGACTTGAAGTACTCTCTGCTTGGCGAACGAACCGTCTCGACACCACGGGGCTATGCCTATCTGAAAATTTCCGAAGGGTGCGACAGACCCTGCAGTTTTTGTGCAATACCGCTAATGCGCGGCAGCCATCGCAGTATCCCGGAGTACGACATCCTGCGTCAGGCCAAGAGCCTTGTTGCACAAGGAGCTAAAGAGCTGATTTTGATAGCTCAGGATCTCACGTTTTACGGCTTAGACCGGACAGGAAAGCGCACCCTGGCCAACCTGCTACAGATGCTTGCAAACGAAAGTGGTGCAGAATGGATTCGGTGCATGTATTCATTTCCAAGCGGTTTTCCGATGGATGTGATAGACGTCATGGCTGCCAATGATAATATTTGCAACTACCTTGACATCCCCCTTCAGCATGCCAGCAATGAGATCCTGCAAAGTATGCGGCGTGGGATTACACGAGAACGAACAACTGATTTACTAAATAAAATTAGAGAAAAAATACCGGATATCACACTGCGCAGTACGTTTATTGTTGGTTACCCATCCGAAACAGAACAGCATGTTGATGAATTAGCCGACTTTTTACAGCAACACCAGCTCGATCGGGTTGGCTTTTTCCCGTACTCACGGGAGGATGATACGCACGCATTCAGCCTGGGTGACCCAATTGCCCCTGAAGTCAAGGAACAACGGATTGCACGCCTTATGGCAGTACAGTCCAAAATTTCACTTGATAAAAACATTCAGAAAATCAGTACCGTCAAGAAGACGCTGGTGGAAGAAAAAATCAATTCGGAATGGCTGGGCAGAACCGAGTCCGACGCACCCGAAGTTGACAATGAGGTGTACATACGGTCAGCCATACCATTAACGCCCGGCGAATTTGTTAATGTGGCGATTACGGACGCCGATGAGTTTACGCTGTTTGGCAATCTTGCTTAGGGCTGCCCGGGCTATTAAACCTTGAGGTTTTTGAAAAGGAAGACAGACATATATCCGCTCGCCAGTGCCATAACCAGAACGAGTACAATAACGGCAACGGACGGAGCATCGGCACTACTTGCAACGTCCCGAAGGTGCACCACCGTCCTCCACACAAATGATGCCGTAAAAATACCTGCCACGGCAATTGCAGCAGGTAACGCAAACGTGCGCCGCTGTTTATGTAGCGCTCCCAACACAAGCATCAGGATCCCTCCGATAATTCCGTTTACCAGTGCCGATGCACTACGATTTTCTGTTGCAATAAAACCCAGTGCTCCGCACACAAGCAGGAACACTCCGTAGTACATGATTCTGTGGGCAACGATTCGTGGTGGAAGCATCATGCAGCTCTATTCAACGATCGTACCATCCTGAAGCCTAACAATCCTGTTTGCATGATGAGCCAATTCGATGCTATGAGTGGCAACGATAATGCTAACGTTATACTCGTTTTGCAAGCTGCTAAACAGAGCAACGATTTGATTGGCATTATCAGTATCCAGATTCCCGGTTGGTTCATCGGCCAGCAATACTGCCGGAGCGTTCGCCAGTGCTCTTGCAATGGCAACCCGCTGCTGTTCACCACCGCTTAGGCGCAAGGGATGATATTCTGTTCTGTGCAGCAATCCAACATGCTCTAAAAGAGTGTGTGCTCGCTTGTGTGCCTCGGCCTTAGGCTTTCCTGCAATAAGCATTGGCATCATAACATTTTCAATAGCCGAAAATTCAGGGAGCAGATGATGAAACTGGTAAACGATGCCAAGGTAACGGTTGCGCATCGTGGCGAGCTTTCGAGGAGTAAGGTTCTGGTAACAGTAAACCTGATCTGTCACAAGCTGAATGGTTCCTTCATCAACGGTATCTAATGATGCCAGGATATGCAGCAACGTGCTTTTACCAGCACCGCTAGGCCCCATCACTGCAACAAACTCACCCCGCTTACAGGAGAACGTAACATTTCGCAATACCCGGGTTGCAGCCTGTCCTTCGGGGAAAAATGATTTTGAGACGTTTTCGGCGTGTAGTACCGTCATTCCTTACAATTGCTGCAACACTCGTACATCGTTTTGATACAGTAATCGAATATCGTCGATACCGGTTTGCATCATCACTATCCGTTCAAGGCCAAAGCCAAATGCGAAACCAGTGTACTCCTCGGGGTTGATGCCGGCAGAAGCAAGAACATTCGGATGAACCATGCCGCATCCTGCAATCTCCAGCCAACCCGAATGTTTACAAATCCGGCATCCGTCGCCCTTGCACAGGAAGCAGCTCATATCAACTTCAAGACTTGGTTCAGTAAACGGAAAGTAACTGGTTCGAAAGCGGAACCGGGCATCAGCCGAGTAGAATTGACGTGCGAATGCAGTAATTGTGCCTTTTAGGTCAGCCATACTCACATTCCTATCAATATACAGCCCTTCAACCTGATGAAACTCGGCAAGTGACCGTGACGAAACAGCCTCGTTTCGGTATACTCTGCCGGGCATGATACATCGGATGGGCGGAGCAACAGTTTCCATGACACGCACCTGCACGCTTGAAGTATGCGTGCGCAGTAACAGAGTTGCGGGGTTGGACTGCACGAAGAACGTATCCTGCATGTCTCGTGCAGGATGGTCGTCCGGGAAGTTCAGGCTTGAAAAATTATGCCGCTCGTCTTCTACATCGGGTCCGTGCGCAACCGAGAACCCCATGCGTCCGAAAATATCAACCACACGCTGAATCGTGGCCACAATGGGATGAACCGAGCCATGCCCGGTTCTGCGGGCTGGGAGCGAAGCATCAATGGTTGGTTGCTGTTTCCGGTTCTGCTGCAAGCGTGCGTTTATCGTGGCAAATTCAGTTTCAACATGAGCCTTCAGAACATTTAACTCTCTGCCTACAGCAGGTTTTTCTGATGTCGGCAGAGAGCGCATTTCATCAATCATCTGTTGTACCGTACCCTTGCGTACAAGATGCCGTAGCCGGAAACCGTCAGCCTGTTCCACAGTACTGATCTGCGAAAGTTCCAGCTCCAGAACAGCCCGAAGCTGTGCAACACGTTCCAGCATGGGTTTACCCCACTTGCTTTACAATTGCGGCAAATGCATCCGGATGATTCATTGCAAGATCGGCGAGCACCTTACGGTTTATCGAGATATTGCTCTTCTTTAATCCGTGCATGAGATTAGAATAGGTGGTACCGTTAAGTCTGGCTGCAGCATTAATCCGAACAATCCAAAGTGAACGGAATGTGCGCTTTTTGTTCCGGCGATCTCGATAGGCATAGGTAAGCCCCTTCTCAACATGATCGCGAACAATTGTCCAAACCTTACTTCTGGCGCCCCAGTAGCCCTTTGCGAGCTTGAAGTACTTCTTCTTTTTCTGATGCGCCGCTACTTTGTTTTTTGCCCTTGCCATGGGTTTTCCTTTAAATGTGCTGTCAGGAGAGCGGATCCCTGATCAACGATGTTAATAAATATTATTACCGTAATGCCAGTGCGTGAAGAATAAGCTTTTCGTTTGATGGATGAACTAGCGTATTCTGGCGCAGGTTACGTTTGCGTTTGCGAGATTTGCTGGTGAGAATATGGCTTTTGTACGCCTTTTGCCGTTTGATGGCGCCACTTCCCGTTATGCTGAAGCGTTTCTTGGCGCCCGAGCTTGTTTTCATTTTCGGCATTGCTGTCCTTTGTGTTTAGTCGATTATATCGTTATAATTTACTCTTTATTCGTAACCGGCTCTGATTCAGCATCTGAGGCAGGTGCCACAACGGCCGGTTTTGATTTCTGGTTTTCTGCCTTCTTGGTGCCACCCTTCTTTTTTAAATCCGGTGCAAGAGTAACACTCAGCATTCTACCTTCCGTTTTCATGTCCTGATCTGTTTTTGAAATATCGGCAAGAGCATCAATAAATTTTTGTAACAGAGCCCTTCCGATATCCTGGTGGACGATTTCACGTCCACGGAACAGAACATTTGCTTTTACCTTATGACCATCCAGCAAAAACTTTCGTGAATGACGAACCTTAAATTCCAGGTCGTGGGTATCGGTACCGGCACGAAGCCTGATCTCTTTAAGTTCTTTTTGCTGTTGATTTTTACCAATTTGTCTGTCTCTTTTCCGCTGTTCATAAACGAACTTACCGTAATCAATAATCTTACAAACAGGCGGATCAGCCTGGGGAGAGATTTCAACCAAATCACGATCAGCATCATGGGCGCGCTGCAATGCTTCGCGAACCGTCATTACTCCATATTGCTCACCATCATCACCGATAACCCGAACTGTGGGGCCGGCAATTTCCTCATTGATTTTATGCTTACGGTTTTGTTCCGGACGCGGGGCAACGCCACGCGTATTAGGTCTCCTCAAAAGACATCCTTAATTGTATGAATAAACTGGTAAAGCACAAAGATACGGCTCTAACCCTTGTTTATCCAATAAGTTGACGTAGTTTTTTGAATAGCGAAAGCACAACGTTTGGAATTGTCTGCACCGGGAAGGGGCTGTGAATTCCGCTCGATTACCGGTGATGAACATGATGCAATACCTGTCCGACGTAATTTTACGGTTCTCAATTCGTCAAACAAGAAACTTATGAATCATACCGACGACGTTTTAACAACCATCGAAGAAGCGGATCGCCGCACCCCAACCGTGCCTAACGAGTTGCCGGTACTGGCTTTACGCGATATCGTCATTTATCCTCACATGATCTTCCCGGTTCTGATTGGACGGGCAAGTTCATTAAAAGCCGTTGCCTCGGCGTTAGATCACGACAAGTTCGTGATGCTGCTTACCCAGCGCGATCCTGCAACTGACGAACCCGGCTTTTCGGATATGTACAGTCATGGCACAGTTGCTAAGATCTTACAAGTTCTCAGATTACCGAATAATCTATTAAAAGTGCTGGTGGAGGGCATGATTCCCGCACGTGTCTCCGTGGAAATTTCCACTGAGCCCTTTCTAAAAGCAAAGGTGATTCACGTGCCGTCAGTGTTTGATGCCACTGACCAGCAGCTTAATGCCCTTGTGCGGCATGCCAGTGAGTTGTTCGAGGAATACGTAAAAGAACACCGGAACCTGCCACCTGAGGTTTTGGGTGCCTTTGAAAACCTTGACGATCCGGTAAGAAAGCTGTTCTATGCGGCTGCCAACATCCAGCAAAAAGTTGAAGCAAAACAAAAAATCCTGACTCAGGAAGGGCTAACGGCTCAGTATATCGAGCTAATCCAGCTTCTAAGCAGCGAAATAGAACTCCTGCGCCTGGAAGCTGAAATCGACACCAAGGTTCAGGATCAAATTCAGAAATCACAGCGCAAATACTTTATCCAGGAACAAATCCGGGCACTTCAAAAAGAGCTTGGTGATGATGATGAAAATGGCTCGGAGCTTAGTACACTTCGTGAACAAATAGAGCAGGCGGAGCTACCGGAACAGGTGCATGCTCGAGCAATGGACGAGTTTGAACGGCTTAAACGAACTCCATCGATGAGCCCGGAATTCTCTGTTAATCGTACCTGGCTGGAAGTGCTGACAGCCGTTCCGTGGAAAAAGCGAACCGCTGACGATCTGAATGTTCAGCATGTACGGAGCATTCTGGATGATGATCATTACGATTTGGAGAAGCCAAAGGACAGGATTTTGGAATATATCAGCGTGCTGAACCTGGTTGGCTCATTGCGCGGACAAATCCTCTGTTTTGTTGGACCTCCAGGTGTTGGTAAAACATCGTTGGCAAAATCAATTGCCAGGGGGCTTGGGCGGAACTTTGTCCGCATTTCTCTCGGAGGTGTCCGTGACGAAGCTGAAATCCGAGGTCACCGGCGCACCTACATCGGTGCCATGCCAGGCAAAATTATCCAGGCAATGAAGCGGGCCGGCAGTGTTAACCCGGTAATTTTACTTGACGAAGTTGACAAAATGAGTATGGATTTTCGGGGCGATCCAAGCTCAGCTCTGCTGGAAGTCCTTGACCCGGAACAGAACTCAGCGTTTAACGATCATTACCTTGAGGTTGACTATGACCTCAGTAATGTACTGTTCATTGCTACAGCAAACGTAAAATATGATATTCCGGCTCCCCTGCTGGACCGCCTCGAGGTGATCGAGCTTTCAAGCTATCTTGAACCGGACAAGGTGGAAATTGCAAAACGTCACATCATGCCAAAACTCCTGGAACGGCATGGCCTTGCTGATTTCGACGTACGGGTTTCAGATGCTGCCCTGCTTCGTATTGTGCGAGAGTACACGCGCGAATCCGGAGTTCGTAACCTTGAACGTGAACTAGCAGGAATCCTGAGAAAAGTGGCTCAGAAAATCGTATCACAGGCTACAGCAGGTATCGAAGGTGCTGATATCCCCACTGATAGTATTCGTTCGCTGCCATCATTTAAAAAGCTACGCAGACGTGCGTGGAAAATTGATGCTCCTCAGGTAGAGGAATACCTTAAAGCACCTCGCTTTAAGGAAAAGTCATCTGAACTGCACAGCAAAATTGGTGTTGCCACCGGGCTGGCCTGGACGTCAGTAGGCGGCGATACACTCCCGGTAGAGGTTACGATAATGCCGGGGACAGAAAAACTCACCCTTACAGGAAAGCTGGGCGAAGTCATGAAGGAGTCGGCGATGGCATCGCTGTCATACCTTCGCAGCAACTATGCGAAATACAACCTCGAACCCGACGTGCTCAAAGGAAAAGAAATCCACGTTCACCTGCCCGAAGGCGCAATACCAAAAGACGGTCCTTCTGCCGGCATCACCATGACGCTGGCCCTGCTCAGTGCCATAACCGGAAAACCGTTGCGCGGTGATGTGGCAATGACAGGTGAAGTAACACTGCGGGGACAGATTTTACCCATAGGCGGCCTGAGCGAAAAACTCCTCGCAGCAAAAAGAGCAGGAATGAAAACGGTGCTTGTTCCGGGCGCCAATAAGGCTGATGTTTTAGAGTTACGACAGGGTGTAACCGACGGTTTGGACATCGTGTACGTAAACAAGATTGACGAAGCAATCCCGGTGGCTTTTGACAGTGAATCTCCATTACCCCGCAAAACCATCGGCGCAAAGTTGCCGGCAACTACCAAAACAAAACACCGGAAAAAGTAAATTGTTTGTAATTTTGTACTTTACATTAACACAGATCTCTAAAGAGGACCTACATCATGGCTAAAAAAGGTGCCCGCGTTATTATTACGCTGGAATGTACAGAAGCAAAAAAAGAAGGTAAACCGGCTTCCCGGTACACAACAACCAAGAACCGTCAAAACGTTACTGAACGCCTGGAAATGAAGAAATACAATCCCTTCCTTCGTCGGCACACGGTTCATAAAGAAGTTCGGTAAGATATCGCCAAATACTCAGAACTAAAAACCATCCTCGTACGGATGGTTTTTTTTTTGCTTCCCCTACGGTTTCTTTTGTTTTATGTTGTTTCGTGCGGGCGGATGCCATCCGCCCCGACGGTTTCGTGGTAATATTTGTGACGTTTCGTGCGGGCAACCACGTGGGGTCGCCCCTACGGGTATGCGTGGTGTTCAACGTTGTTTCATGCGGGCGACCACGCGGGGTCGCCCCTACGGTTCGTATTGTTTTTTATGTTGTTTCGTGTGGGCGACCACGTGGGGTCGCCCCTACGGGTATGCGTTGTGTTCAACGTTGATTCGTGCGGACGCCCACGCGGGGTTGCCCCTACGGTTCATTAAATTTTTTGATATCTGCACCCCCTCCCTAAACGCGCCTGCGCGTTTGGGGAGGGGGTGGGGCCGCCCCTACCGGTATGTGTTGTGTTCAACGTTGATGGTGTTTCGTGATGGGCGACAATCCACCCCGTATATTGAGAATTTTCTCTCATCCTGCAAATTCTAAAGCAGTCGATCGTCGGGAGACGCTGCCTACGTTCGGACCGGATGGGCTATTTGGTTGGCTTGATTCGGGAAGCCTTGTCGGCTACGGCATCACTCAGATTAATTCCTCGCGCATTTGCAAAATTCATCAGGGCAATAAATACATCTGCAGCTTCATCGGCAATCATTGACGAGGGAACCTGAGCCCCCTTCCAAATTTTCTTTTCAAGATTGGCAAGCTCACCAGCTTCACCACAGAGTTCAAGACAGTAAAACTCAGGAGAACGAGGCTGAAACTGATCGGCCTGCCAGTTTATAAACGCATTCTGGATTTCGTCAAGATACTGCACGCTGTGCTGAACAATTGTCAATGTATCACTCATCAGAATCTTTCGATTGCGGCAAATCAGAATACCGTATTACTAAATTATTTTCCTACTCTATCGAATTTTCGGGTTCAATAATCTCCCGCCCGTCAGCATCAAGATCGGGTTCCTTCATTCTGTAGCCAACACCGCGCACACTCTGTACCAATTGTGTCCTTTCGGGTTTTTCAATCTTCTGGCGGAGACGTTTTACGTACACATCGATAATGTTGGACTCTGGGTCGAAGTTGTGCTTCCACACCTGCTGGGTGATCATACTCCTGCTTAATATCTTACCCTTATTCCTCATAAAGTATTCAAGCAAGGCATATTCCTTTGTCGTTAACTCAATTTCTTTATTATCGCGATAGGCAAAATGTGTGACCAAGTCAAGCACAAGATCACCGCAAGTGAGCTTGGTTGTTTTGTCGGTGCTTGACCTACGCAAAATTGAGCGCAATCGCGCCGCAAGTTCTTCAAAGTGAAATGGCTTTGCCAGGTAATCATCGGCTCCGGCATCTAAACCATGAACTCTGTCCTCAGTTGTGCCCCGCGCAGTAAGCATGATCACCGGTGTTGAATTTCCCAGTGCACGAAGTGCACGCAACATTGAATAGCCATCCATCCTGGGCAGCATCACGTCCAGAACGATGGCATCGTAGCCGCCTGACGAGGCATAGCGCAGCCCCTCTTCGCCGTCGGCAACGGCATCAACAAGGTATTTTTCTTCTTCAAGACCTCGCTTGATGAACGAAGCAACCTTTCGTTCGTCTTCAACTACAAGTACTCGCATCATGTAATTTACAACACACCGGCTCACGTTGATACCCGATATTTGTGTAATGGCATGGGAACGTGTAGTTGGCCAGGCGGCCATCATTCGAATATTGCAGCGGTCGGTATTGTCCGACAGGATACCACAGGCTCTCCTTCTGGAGGGGGCTGAGGGTTGCGGGACATTGGCACTGGCTACTGCGTATGCACGCGTTGTCTTGTGCGAGCAGCGAACTACGGGTGCCAATGGCACTGATGCCTGTGGAGTCTGCAGGTCGTGCGTTCAGAATGCCCAACTGCGCCATCCCAACCTTCAGCTCATCACAGCATTGCCATCGGGAAAGGCCGACAGCGAGGCCGACCTTCCCGCTGATGTTCTGGAGGAACTGTCAGAATTAATCACAAGCGTTGCCAACGATCCGTATCAGCCGTTCATTCTTCCGGGAGCTGCTACCATTCGGATTAGCCAGATCCGTGAGCTAAAGCGGTCGCTGGCTTTGTCGGCAGTGCAACAGGGGTACCGGGTTGTAATTCTGCATAGGGCCGAAACGCTGACAACAGAGGCTGCAAACGCATTCTTGAAAACATTGGAAGAGCCCCATCCCAATACCCTCCTTATTCTTACCGCCGCCCAACCTGACCGCTTGCTGACAACGATAACGTCGAGATGCCAGCGTCTGTTCGTCCCGCCTATCTCTACGCATGACGTGGTTGGAGAACTAATAAAGCGCGGCAGCTCAGAAACCGACGCCATGCTTGCCGCATCAGTTGCTCAAGGCAATTTTTTGCATGCAGTACAGGTTGCCACCGATGATTTACGGGAGGTTTTTGAGGAGACGCTGACGTTACTTCGAGCGTCATTGCATGGGCGAGAGTACCGGATGCGTGTTACGTCTGCAATTGAATCCATGCTGGACCGACGGGATAAGCAAAAAGCTGTTTCGATATGCTCCGTGCTTGCGCTGTGGTTTAAAGACATCCAGACCCTGATGGCAGACGGAGAACCGAATTCTGCATTTACCTACTTTGATCCACAGGCTTTGGTGAAATTTGTGACTTCATTCCCGTCAGTTAACATGCAGAAGGTTATCTCCGAAATTGAAAAAGCCAGCTTTGATATCTCGCGAAACGTGCAGATTCACCTGGTGATGTTAAGCCTGATGCTTTGCATTCGGGACTGTTGCCTTCGACCGAATATTCCACGTGAACACGGCCCGGCATGAGAGTTTGTACCGCCTTTGTGATTGCTTACTTGTGTCTGACGGCAGCATCACCAGCTCTGGCCACAGAATCACTCTTCGTACGTTCCGTTGTTACAGATTCCGCCGGATGGCGTTCGGCATCGGTAGTGTACTTTACCAATTCAGGTACCATCGCACCGTTAACTGCTCTCACGTTTCGTGTAACCGAGGGCGGACGAGGCGTGGACTCACTCGTGGTTCATTGTCCGGACCACTCGCCTGCAACAACAATTTCATCTGTTCTTACCATTGACGTATCTGGATCAATGCGGCTGGGCGGTCCGAATCTAAAACTTGCAACAGAGGCGGCCTCTGCATGGGTTCAGGCACTGGAGGGAAACTCTGACTGCGCCATCACTGCCTTTGACGATGGCGTGATGTTGTTAACCGATTTTACGAAAGCAAAGTCTGAGCTGACTGAAGCTATACAACGACTTACACCACGGGGAGGTACCGATTATAACAAGGCGTTCAATAGCTCCCCTCAGGGTGCCCTCGACGTTGCGAGTCGCGGACGTAACCGAAGGATACTGGTGTTCCTTACCGATGGTTATGGTACTCTTGATCCTGATAGCGTGATACGCAGAGCCGTAGGTGACTCAGTTACGGTGTATTGCGTTTCGCTTGGATTAAGTATGCCAGATGTATTACGAACAGTTGCAGAAAAAACCGGAGGTTTGTGGTTTGAGAATGTCACCACGGTAGAACAGGCACTTGAGGCTTACCGTAGAATCTATGCAGATGCCGTAACACAATATGGTTGTACGGCACGGTGGAAAGCACCCGAACAGTGTTCTGACCATACCGTAATCCAGGCACAAGCCGGTAATGCTACATATCAATTTGTTGACGATGTTCCGGTTGTTTTACAAAGCAAGGTGAGCATCATCCCGAGTAGTGTCCGTGTCGACTCGGTAACTCAACAGCCCGCTCCACTGCTTCTTGTGTGTACGGGATCAAACTCTACCATAACCAACATAAGTATTGATCGTCCTGATATATTTCGCCTGACCACTCCTCAACTCCCACGCACCCTGAAGTTTGGTGATACCCTTGCCATATCGGTATCACTCATTGCTCCCTCCGCAGGATATACTGTGGGTACAATCACCATTAGCGGTAGTCCTTGTCCACTGCCGACGGCTTATGCAATAACCGGCGATCCTCTGGTGGCACCGTCACGGAAAACGTTGCGCGTGGTATTCCCCAATGGCAACGAAACATTCCCTGCACACTCCGATTCTGTGCTTCGCTGGGAAGGACTACCACCAGACGTTCCGGTAACGCTGGAAATCAGCACCAATGGTGGTTCTACCTGGCTGAACGTACAAAAAGATGCTGTAGGTAATCTGCGTCCGTGGAAGGTCTTTAATATCTCGTCGGACTCGTGCTTGTTTCGTGTTACTCACATGGTTCCGCCCGGCAGTAAAAAACCGTTGTTAACGACTTCGACACTGAATGTTACCTCTGTTGACCTGTCGGCAACTGGTAAATACCTGGCTATCGGCGTAGAGTCTGTGCTTCGGGACGTATCAGTACCGCGTGACGTATTGCTCTGGGATGTTGAACATAAAAAGCTGCAGCATACACTGGGCTACGGACAAATCGTTAAGTTCTCCAACGATGAGACCAAGCTCCTGGTGATGTCCAGAGACTCGATTTCGCTCTTCGATGTGCAAACTGGTGTACGGCTTTGGCAGCATGCGTCAGATCACCTGCCATCAAACATCTCCGTTGATTCTGCATTTCGGGTTTTGGCCTTCTCTGGTGCCCAACACAGAAATGTTAACATTATTGATCTTAAATCAGGTACTGCAATTACCGCGATCCCTGTGAATGCCCGCCAGCCTGTCATGGTTGATGTTGCTCCTGATGGCTCGGCCGTAGCAATAGCCGGTGCCGACAGTACAATTCGGGTGATCCACCTGCGGGCAGGTGGAGGCCGGGACCTCACGATTACCAAGGCTGGTGTTCATGTTTTTTACCGAGCAGTATTCACCGGCAACGGCTCAATTATTGCTGCAGATGATTTAGGTACCGTTAGCAGCTGGGATGTAGCTACAGGCAATCCGCTACGTACATTGTCCAGGCGTCAGTACAGGAACGACAATACCTACATTGCGATATCGCGCGATTCGCGAAAGGCCGCCCTTGAAGACGGAGTTGATGCAACGCGGATTGTTGATCTGGAAACGGGAGACAACATGGTCAGTATCCGCCGCCCGATGGAGCCTGGCGGTGCCTCGAATGCCCAGCTTAATTCTCAGGGCACAGTGCTTCTTCTTTCAACGTTGGCACATGCAACGGTGTACGATGCCATTACCGGCGTCTCGATGATGCGTCTCCAGCGAGGCTCGGTTACGCCATCACTCTCGGCCGATGGGACAGCCGTAGCCGTAGCAGGTCCGGGCAATGTTGTAAATGTTTATCAAGTTAGCTCACCAATACTCCAGCAAGACGTGAGCGATGCCATGTGGTCGATCTACAAAATCACAGCTAAACTGCGTCCCGTGCGTTTACGGCAGTTAGCCGTCGGACAGTCAACAGACTCTGTTGTGGCTGTTGCACTCACCAACACTTCGCCTGACACAGTACGGTTTTTCGGGGTACGCATTGAGGGGGCTCAGGCATCTGACTTCTCGGTAAATGCACCGCGCGAGTTTATTCTTGGTCCAGGTGAATCTACCTCGCTTACCTACTCGTTTCATCCAACCAAGGTTGGTGAGCGTGCAGCCCGCGTGTACGTTCAGTTTCCCGGTGGCATTATAAATGCGGCAATTACCGGACGGTGTGTTGGCGGAGTGATTGCAGCGGACGGACGTGACGTTGACCTTGGTACCGTTGCCGCCGGTACAGTAACAAACGTTACTGTTGACGATCTGCTTGTGAATCAGGGATTGCACCCCGTTACCGTTACCAACATTCAGGTTGTGGGATCTTCGGTTATTATCCCTGCATTTGAACAGCAGTTTTCACTGCAACCTGCAGAACGCAGGAACGTTGACGTAGAAATCCGCGCACCGGAACCAGGCATTTTCACTACTCAGGCAATTGTAACCGTCCAGGGCATACCGGACCCCATCGAAATTCGATTTGTGGTTAGGGTTGTCCACCCAGACTCTTTGCTTGCACACCATGATCCTACAACATTCAGGGGAATAATGTTGCCAACGGCTCTCGTTCCCAAGGCAGGGACTTTAACAACCGGTGTTTACAACGCCCTTGGCCTGTCAGCTACCTACAGCATTACCAACGCCATTGCCGTTGTTGCTGGAGGCATGATTCCGCTGCCAAGCCGGTGGCTTGGCGCCACCGGCTATAATGCATCATGGAGTGCTGCATGGTCTGCCGGCGCGAAATTTGGATTACCCGTTGCAAAAAACGTTATTGTGGGCGGTGGCATACAAGCAGGACAAAGTCTCTACAATCAGGACTATTCGGCAGAGATGGACAGCCGGATAACCTTTAGCACGCTCTGGGCAACGGCCGGCTATGGTACCGATGACAGCCGACTGAACATTCACACCGGCTTTACATTCAAACACCATGAAACCCTCCTTGAAGGCGCCTTCCGCGCCGATGCAACCATCCTGGGGATTGGGTATGATTACCGGATAGCAGACCAATGGAAGCTCTGCTTTGAAGCCTTTGCAATGCGAACGATGCCATTTATACCCGTCTCGGTAGTTGGACGATATTTCAGGGCCGATGACGCCTTTGAAGTAGGCTTCACCTATCTGGCACAGCTTAAGGAAGGCAGTGGATGGCCAGTATTCCCCTTGCTAAGCTGGGTTAAGCGCTGGTAAACGCCGGCTTAGCCATGCAGTGTAAACACCATCTCGCAGGTTGTTGCGGGCAACTCAACGTCAAGCCTTCCTCCAACGTGCTTGATACCTGTATGCGGCGAAACAAACATCAAACCGCAATCTGCAGGAATACTAATTTTGGTGACGATAGGCTCTTCTGACAAATTTGCAAGACAAATCATGCCCTGACGTGAACCGTGCGGAAGCCTGAGGAAACCCAGTAGCGTATCCGTCACTGACAGTGGGAACACCTTGTCACTCTGCGTTGCATTAGCCCAAAATGCCGACGCCGTCAGCCGTCGGGATGCCGTAACCATTGCGTTAACCGTATCAGCACTGTCATCCCAGGCAAGTGGGACGTCCGAGAACATTGGCAATGTGTTGTATGAATACTGCGCAATCTCCTCGGATGTGAACCCCAGTCCCGTATTCACCGGAATCACTTCACCCAATTCCATCCCCGCATGAATAAAACCAATGCTTCTCGGAAGCGCCCGCAGCAGGGTCCACACTGCAATAGCTGCCCTGGCCGATCCCAGACGGACAGCAGCACGCATGGTGTTATGCGATTCAGGTGAGGCAAAAACCGGTACACTATTCTGCTGTTCGGCAACGGCAACAATATGCTTTCCGATTTCGGATGCTGAATGTGCAGTAACCGGAAGATGTCCTACAACGGCATCGTATCCCTCGGCAGCCGACACCCCTTCTGCATCGAACTGTTCCCAGTACAACGTAAACGAATCCTTTAGCAACCTTGCATCGGCAACGATTTTTCGGCGCAGGTCGGCAGGCAGTGCATGTCCCATGTCAATCATTGCACCATCGATGTTAAAGGATCGAATATAGAACGGTATAAGCGACGCAAGTGTATTCCACAGGGGGCTAATGCGATAGTGCTCGCTGTCCAGCTCAGAATCGAACATCCTGAGCGTGTTGTATGCCATGTACCGGAAGTGCGGATGGTCATGCAAACGCAGGTAGGTTACATCAGTCCACAATGGCTGATTATCATCGGGTGGCCAGTCTGCAAAGCCTGGTGGTATCCGTAAAACTGTATTGCGAGAGCCAAGCCCCTTCCAGCCCCTTTCATCAAATTCAACTTTCAGTGGTGGAGCCGAGAACTGCTCTCTGTACTCTGCTGAGGGTTCGGGCAGATTATAAAATTGTTTCTTTTCCACCTTGTGACGTATTGCCTTAACGTCTTTTGCCGTGAACGACGGAGGAGTAAACTGGGCTGCATCACCAGCTTCAGCTTCGTTGATCCAGTAAAACCACTCCGGGTTCGATGAAACCAGGGAGCTGTCGATACTTGCCGTGCGAAGAACAACTTCCAGGATAACCTTGATGCCGAGGCTATGGCACAGTTCAATAAAAACACGGGCTTGATTTTCAACTGAGTATGACACGGCAGGCTCTGCCAGGTACGGATCAAGGCGCCATGGGTTTTGAACGGCATATGGTGATCCCAGCGTTCCTTTTCGTGCCACACGACCAATGTCGGTAACAGGCTGCAGGATTAGCGTATCTACACCAAGACGAGTGAGGTAAGGAAGCAAACCCGCAAGCTTCAGGAATGTCCCTGTGGTCCGCCAGCCATGGGTTCCAACACCTTGTCCGTGGTTGTATGACGTAATGTGGCGCACCATTCCACCATAGGCCAATACTTTTTCAGGATTCCACGTGCGCTGCCGAAGAACCTTCCTGTCGCGATCGATAACGCGAAGCTGGTGAAGGAAATATGCCGGTGGCGACGGGAATGTAACCGGGTCGCAACTACCTACCCACAGTCCGGGCACGGTATATGACGGCCACTGGTGGCGAAGCAGGGCTTCCAGCTCAACCTGCAGGGAGTGGATGAGTGGCGTCATGAATGAAAGTACCCGTAAATACTTTCTGCAACTTTTTTACTAACAATCTCCATCAACTGTTCTTTACTGGCATGTTTAATAGATTCTACCGAACCAAGTGCAATAAGTAACCGTGCGGCAGTTTTGGCTCCAACACCGTTTATCTGTTCCAGTTCGGACTGCAAAGTTCGCGAACTCCGGAGTTTCCGGTGATAATTAATTGCAACCCGATGTGCCTGATCGCGGGCCTGTTGCAGTAAACGAAGGCTGCTTGATGTTTTAGGCAGGAACACGGAATCCTGCTCCCCGGGGACAATGACTTCCTCAAGTTTTTTTGCAAGACCGATAACCGTAAAGCTTCCAGCGATTCCAACGGACCGAAGGGCATCCAATGCAGCGTTTAGCTGTCCCCTTCCGCCGTCAATTATGCACAAATCCGGTAATGGCATGTCCTTCAGCGAACCGCTATAGCGGCGAGTTATCACCTCCTTCATCGCGTCGAAGTCATTATTCCCTTCAACCGTGCGTAGCCTGAAGGTTCTGAACTCTGAACTTCGTGGCTTGCCATCTACGAATACAACCATCGAGCTAACGTAGTCAGTGCCCTGCATGTGTGAGTTATCAAAACACTCGATACGCCGTGGCAGTTTACTCAAATGAAGGTCACGTTGCAAACTCATAACTGCCCGGGGCATCACCTGGTCTTTTTGTGCCTGCTGCAGCAGCAGTTCACGCAGCAGATGATCGGCATTGGTTTCTGCCAGCGATAGCAGCTTTTTTTTATCGCCAATCTTGGGGACAAGAAATTCAACCTTCTTACCTGACTTCATCCTTAGAAATTCTATCACTGATTCATCATCAACGGCAAACGGAAGCATTACCTCTGCAGGAACATGATCCTGCTCTACGTACCACTGCTCGATGACGCTTCTTAGGATATCGCCGTCGGTATCAGTAGCCTGCTTAATAAAAAAGTGTCGCTTACCCGTGAGCTGTCCGTTGCGAACCGTAAAAATCACCGTGCAGACGTTGTTTCCAATTCGTGCAAGTGCGAACACATCACGGTCGGCTGAGTCTGCGCTAACAACCTTCTGTTTGGCGGTGTACTCCCGCAACCGCTCCAGACGCTTCAGAACAATCCGCGCTTCTTCAAACCGGAGCTCATCTGACAGTTGCTGCATGTGTTGCTCCATTTGTAACTCCAGATCATTCGACCGTCCGGTAAGGATTTGTTCTACCTGATGGATGTATGCCAAATACTCTTCTTGCGAAATCAGGTTTTCGCACGGCCCGTCGCACCGCTTGATATGATATTCCAGGCATACCGTGAACCGCCCGGTTTTCACATTATCGGTTGTCAGTGGCAGTTCACAGGTCCGTAGCGGAAACACCGCCCGTATTGTCTTCATAAGGTAGTACAGGAACGTGCCGTCCGTATATGGTCCGTAGTATTTACTCCCGTCCTTGACCACCCTGCGTGTTTTAAAGACACGTGGATAGTCCTCGTTGGTAATCCGGATATACGGATAACTCTTATCATCTTTCAGAAGGATGTTATACTTAGGCTTATGCTCCTTGATCAGTGTATTCTCAAGGAGAAGAGCTTCGGGCTCGGTATCGGTGACGATGTATTCAAGACTTGCAATTTTGGACCGCAGCACCATCGTCTTCGCATCCACAGGCTTACCCTCCTGAAAATACTGACGGACCCGATTCCGCAGGTTTTTTGCCTTGCCAACATAGATAACCTCACCGGCTTCATTCTTGTACAGGTACACGCACGGAACCGTTGGAAGCGTTGAAACCCTGAGTTTTGCTGCAAGCTCGGATGGAGATAATTTTTCCATAGCTGCAAAATAGGGCTATCCTGATACCATATATTCGCTGAGAAAGGAGTTGCAATGCCAACACAGAATCACGAAGTTCTACCGTCAATCGAACAAGTTTCACTTGAATTGAAAGGGGCTGCAGAGTTCATCGGCAGTCGGGTTATTAACCGCGAGGAAGTCATTGAGCAGGCAATTTGTGCACTCCTGACCGGCGAACACCTTCTGTTGCAAAGTCGCACGGGTGCCGGTAAGTCACTCCTTGCCGAGCAGATTTTTCGAATGTTCGACGGAGGCCGGATTTTTCGGGTGCAGGCCAGTAAGGAACAGCAGCCCGACACGTTTTTTGGCGGCCTCGATCTTGAAGCTCTGAAAACCGGCCGAATTGTCCATAACACCGAAGGCTCTCTGGTGGAGAGCGAGTTTGGTTTTATTGACGAGATTTTCGACGCCAATGACTTTACCCTTCGTGCCCTGCTCTCACTGCTTAACGAGCGCAGGCTGATGCGTGGCGTACAGGACGTAGCCTCGCCCCTTCATACCGTTATTGCAGCCACGAACTACCTGCGGATTTCCGAGGTGACCGAAGCACTGCTTGACAGGTTTCTGTTCAAAGCGCTCATCCTTCCCGATAAAGATCCGTTTATCCAATACAAGATTTCGCAGCAGTATCTGGAACATGGCGGACGGGTGGTGGAACCCCCACAGAAAATCAGCTTTGAGAAGCTGAAACACCTGAGCCTTGTTGTTCGGGGTCTGGCTGACGACATGGTAATCAGTATTACAAACGAGATGTTATACTTTACCAACATCGTCATTCGGCACTACGAATTTCTCCGAAACCGTCAGCATAGCGAACAGTTAAAGGCTACCTCTGGTGGCGACTTCTACATCTCGCCGCGGACCCAGGCCAAATCCCTGGACCTGCTCCGGGCACTTGCCATGCTTAAAGGCCGTAACCACGTTGCTCACGAAGATGTCAGCAGACTGTATTTCATCTTTGCTACCGTCGGCCTCCCCGAAGAAGTTGCAATGTTTAAGAAGTCGTACACCACGGTACTGAACTCACTAACATCATCTCGCGCTTTTGACCAGGTGACAATCCTGCTGGACTTTACTGAGATTCTGGACAAGCTGCGGTCAGAGCCACGGCGCATGAAGGAGCCCCTTTCAGCGCTTTCTGGTACCTCGGTAAAGCGAACGTTTTTTGAGTGGATCAAGGAAGCCTTCGGCAGTGAACAGCCTGAGGCAAAGAACAGAATGATCCTGGAGCAGTTCCTGCGTGATTTTGTTCCTGCCTGCGATGAAGTACGCGAGCTCAAGCACAGTGTAGAACAAATTCTTCAGCACACACTAATCCTGATTGAGCGTGAGCTTAACCGATCGGAATAGCATCCTTAACCGGCAGGTACTCGAAACATCCTCATTCTTCTCAAGGCTGGAAGAATTTGGTTTCTTCGACCGGGTATCGGAACACCTCCCTGCCGAGTTTACGATGATTTACGAGATAGCCAGGGTTATCGAGGATGCTACTCATAGCCTGGCAATGAGCCTTGCGCCGGTTCTGGAACTCGACGAGGCCTTGCAGGATGCTCCGACCACTACCATGCTGCTCCCGCACGTACCGGAAGCAAAGGAATACGAGGCTGACCTCATCCGGAGCGTCACCGAAGTCAGGCATATCTATCCACATCAGTTTTTACTACCTGAAACAGTTTTCCTGCAGCGCCTTGCAGAACGATCACTGTGGCTTCCACGCCCCCGAACACCACGGAACTTCCGCTATCAAACCGATAGCAACCGGTTTGCCCCCGATGACAGGAAGCAGAAAGTGTACATCCTGTTTGATACGTCAAGCTCGATGCAACACCACTACCGGATACATCTGGCAAAAGCCATTGCCTATATTTTTTTACGACGTAACCAGCGCGAACTGGGTACGGTTTTTTGCAGAACGTTCGACGTTAAGATCGGCGATCGTCACGTGGCACGAGACGTTGTTGGTTTCGACCAGTTGATAAGTACCATCATGCACATTACAGAACTGGGCAATGGGACGGTACTGCAAAAGGCAATCGAGGCAGCCATCGACGATATTTCGCACGAGCCCCAACTGTCGCAAACTCAGATCCTTGTAATCACCGACGGTGTGGCACATGTTGACCTTGGACACCTGCAAACCCTGATGGGCACTGATATCAGGCTGAGTACCGTGAAAATCGGCAGGGCACGGATGCTGGTGGATGACAAGGTGATCGAAGATCAGGTGTTCCATTCCTCAAGCGATGAAGCCAAACGCTTGCGTGAACTTCTGAATGAAAAACGAGACCTTCAGTCAGCCGTATCTCATGCTTCCGGACATAAACGTTCTGAAAACATCAAGGCTCACCTCGATGTTGTCCAAAAGCAGATCGATATGCTTAAAACCAAACTTGCTGTTCAAGTGAGCGAAGAGTACGGCCTCGAGATTCAGCGCCTCAGTACCGTTTATATAGAAATTGACGATATTGAACCAGCCGAACTCTTCAGCTTTAGCGAGGAAAAAGTTGTCGAATTGGAAGAGCTTGCCGAAGCCCTTGTTCAAACACTGCGTTCTGAACACCAGATCGAAGATATCAAGCGGGCCGCAATGCTGTATGACCATCTGTATCTGCTGATGCAGTATAACACCGTAGATGCACCCAGGCTGGAGCGCTACGCCAAGGAGCTGGAGGGTATCCTGGGCTCAATCATGAATCAGCCGGGTACGAGTGACGTTGATGTGTCGATCACCGACCAGGAGCGTTTCCAGCTACGTAATATGCTCGAAGGGGGCTTTGGTTCAAAACGTACCTCACTCGCACGCTTACTGCGCTACCTGTTTATGTACGTGAAGCGCTGGTGGCATACACGACGGAAATTTAGGATGTATGAGCGTCTTACCGGCAAGGTACAGCCTAACCGCCGGAAGGACGGCCATATCCGCTGACAACCCAATGAACCCCGTTATACCACACTGGGCCTGCCAACACTGTGATATTCAAAACCATGCTCCCTCATTTTATCCAGCTGGAAGATATTCCTCCCGTCAAAAATCAGGGGCTGTTTCATGAGTTCACGCAGTTTCGGCAAATCCGGGTTTCTGAACATGGGCCACTCAGTGGCAATAATTAGCACATCAGCACCCATTGCGGCATCATAATGGTCATCGGAATAGTGAAGACGTGCACCATAAATCTTTTTAACATTAAGGTGTGCTTCCGGATCGTACACTCGCACCGACGCCTTGGCGTCAATCAGTGCATTGATAACTTCCAATGACGGTGCCTCCCGAATATCATCGGTACCCGGTTTAAACGCCAGCCCCCAGACAGCTGCGGTCTTCCCTTGCAACGATCCTCCAAAAGCGTTTATAATGCGTTGCGAAAAGCGGTGAATTTGTCGGGTATTAACTTCATGAACTGCCTTCACAATCTGTAATGCAACCCCGTGCTGCTCCGCATCGTTCACGATTGCTTTAACATCTTTTGGGAAACAGCTTCCGCCATACCCAAGGCCTGCAAATAAAAACTGTGGTCCGATACGCGGTTCGGCACCAACGCCAAGTCTGACTTGATCAATATCGGCGCCAATTGTTTCGCAGTATTCCGACAGGTTATTCATAAAAGATATCTTGGTTGCCAGCAACGCATTTGCCGCATACTTCGTTACCTCGGCACTGCGCTCGTCAAACACAAAAATCGGCGCTCCGGTTTGTACAAATGGCTGATACAAATCAGTGAGTACTGTTGCGGGGTATTCGTCTGATGTACCAATAACTACCCGTGAAGGGTTCATCGTATCGTCAATGGCGTAGCCTTCAGACAAGAATTCGGGGTTGCTGACCACGTACACCGTGCTATCACCGGCTTGTGCAGAAAAAATATCCCGAACTTTTTGTGCTGTGCCAACGGGGACCGTACTCCGATTTACCACGATCAGCGGATGAGTACGATTCAGTGATTTCAATAGTCCGGCTACCTGGGCTGCAACATCCATAACGGCACGTAAATCTGCCGCACCACCGGCACCCGGTGGCGTCGGTAAACAAAACATCAACACGTCACTGTCACTCACAGCTGTTTCAAGGTGCGTTGTAAACCGGATCCTGCCGGCATCCAGGTTTCTTCGGAGCATTGGTGCCAGCCCCTTTTCGAAAATCACCGGATGTCCGCTGTTGAGCTGCCGAATCTTCTCTGCGTCTATATCCACACAGAGTACCGTATGTCCTACTTCTGCTAAACAAACGCCTGTAACCAAGCCCACATAACCGGTTCCGACAATTCCAATTTTGTACGACATTTAGTTTGAATTTGGTGAAAAAAATACTACAGCAGGTACCAGGCAATTGCAATGAGTAACAGGATGCAAACAAACAAAAAGAGCGCAAGTTTTATCAGGCGCTTGAACAACGAGAAACAAACAACCACAACCAATATCCAGAGCAGGATCTGTAAAAGTAGGGGTAGCTTGTTATAAATTTCGGTAATATCAGCCATCAGCGGTTTTTAAACACGAATGTAATTGTACCTTCCATCTCGGTATCAGTTGACAGCGGATTGAATCTCCATTTGTACATGGCTGTTATTGCGGCATTATCAACAGCCGGATTACCTCCTCTCCGAAGTGGCATCACCCAACTAACCGTACCGTCTGGACGCACTCTGAACCGCAATTTAACTTCAGTATTTAATGTTCCGGCGGGAAATCGTGGCAATTCCTTCTTCAACACCGTCCGGTTACCTCCACCTCCCCAGTCAATGTCGCCCAACCCGAGCCCCTTTCCCGGGCCGCTTCCTGCCCAGCCAAGGCCGGTACCGTCAGTTGCTCCATCCTTAGTACCACGGTCCGCATCACCGCTATTGGCTACATCGGAAGCCGTACCTTTTTTTCCGAGTTCGGCTACGGTACGATGCGAGGCTGACCCCATTGGGTCTTCTACTGTTCGCGGATTTTTAGCGGAGGCCGCTGCCTGGGCATCTTCAAGCGGATTGCCATCCGGGCCCTTCCTTGCCTGCCCCTCTCTGGAGAGATTCCCTTTTCGTGCTCCGGTACCGTCGCCATCACCAAAGCGGACCTCTACGAGTCCATACGATGGCCGCGTTGCGTAGGGTTCGGGTGCTGAAACCTTGGTGCACATCGAAAACACCATGAGAACTGCAAAAAAAATAAGTGCAGCAACGAAACCGCGAAAGGTATTCGGACTCCACTGAAACTGGATGCTTGCGGTATTGATATCGTTGCGTGATCTCACAGTGTTTACATTCTAACGCACTCGGGCAACCCAGGGCTGACGGATCCCGGCACTCCGTGCTGCAGCCATGGCATCTTCGTATGTTTTAAAATCACCAAAGCGTACCCTGTACCATGATTCTCCCCTGATTTCCTGCTGGGCAATATAACCATCGTTAATATTTTTTTCACGCAGGATTTGCAGCCATTCATTGGCATCAGCACGAGACGGGCTGCTAAAAACCTGCACAACATACTGCGTACCGCCACGCAGTTGCTGCTGTGGTACCGGCTCAGGTTTCTGGTTCGATGCCTCCGGCCGGCGCTCAGGTATGGGGCGGGGTGTGTTATTCGCTACTGCTGCCGGCTTCGATTTTTCTGTCCGCACGATTGATTTGGGCTGGTTGTTATGGACGGTATGGTCGGCAGGCTCTGCAGTCTTAGCCGGCGCAGGCACTGGAGCAGCCGTGGCAGTGCCGGCATCAACGTTTTCAGCCGGCCCGTAAGGTATGGTGTCAGCCACCACCGGAGGTAGGCTAGTCTGTACGTCAGCTACGTCAGGGGTGTACTCAGCCGTGGCATCCTGCATAAAGGCCTGCTGATCGATCGTTGGCCTGCTTAACCAGTACATGGTACCGCCAATTACCGCCACCAGGAACACTGCAAAGCCAAGGACTCCAAGCCAAAAGATTGGTCCTCGACGCTTGCGACCAGACGTATCGGCAGCATATACAACAGCTTCTGCCGGTACTGCTGCCTGAGCCAGGTTTTGCATGTCCGGAGATGGTATCTCACCTGTATTGCTGTCAGAACGTGCCGATGGTTCATTGGCACCGGTTGCTGATACGGTGTCAGCATGTACAGGAGCCGGCATGCCAGGTTCCGACCAGGCTTGTTCGGAGGTTGGCAAACCGGTTTCTGCAGCAGCATCGATTGACTTGTAATCGGGAGACTCGGACTGACTTCTCCTGAACGAAGCATCCTCATCGTCCGTAAATCCTGCTGATTCCCAATCATTTTCTTGTGACATTAAAACCTCCAGTCAACACCAACACGTACAAATGCAGTTCTTTCTTTATACCCTTCCCACAGGAAGATGGTGCTCCCTAGCAAATTCTGTGCACGAATAACTGCCGTAAGATTGGAGCCAACATTGTAATCGGCAGAAATCCGAACATCGGTATAGCCGCTCAGATGGGTTACATTCGCCGTATCAGCATACCGTCCTGCACAATACACCACCTGAATGCCGGCCCGCAGAGCCAAATTCCATGTTCTGAAGTATGATAACGAGACTTTGGCAGGCACAGTGTAAGGGGCTGTGTTTGCATTGGCAAGCATTGTCCAATTAAGGGTTACGTCGGCTGACAGCACATCGGTTGGTGAAGGCTTCCACACCGTATTGCCTTGTAGGTAGGTGCGTGCCAGCGTCTGCCAGTCCACCAGGAACATTGCTGTATCTGCAGAGCGCACCCACACCACATCTCGGTTACTTTTAGCAAAGCCCCCTTCCACCCCCACCGAAAACGTGGTGAGCGGATGGTACAGAAACGATCCGTGTACCGCTACAACATCAAATGGAAGGTCTACCATCTGGTCGGGCGATAGGTATGGGTTTTCGGCTGCAAGATCGGTTATGGTGGTATGCCGGAGACCACTCCTCAGCCCTCCGCCAACGGTGACTACCGGCGATGCCTGCCACGAAACTGTTCCGTTGACCAGTGCTGCAGCCCTGGTTTCGGAGGTTGTTCCTCTGCCAAGCTGTGCTCCAACCGTACCCAGAACCTCAACAGGTCCATGCTGGTATTTGAAAATCGGTCCAAGACTCACCAGCGGATAGCCGCTACCGTTTGTAGCCAGTGATGCTTCAATCATGCCCCCGGCTAGGATATCATCGTCACCGGAAATAAACCGGATTGTTCCAAACAGCCCGCCATCCGATATCCGCGGACGAAGCTGCGTCTCCACCTCCGATCCTGTCCATGAAGCCGATGCCGTAAAATCATACTTCCCTGTTCGTCCAACCGTTTCAACTCCAAGGCGATAGTTAACAACACTTCGTGAATTGTGTAAAGGTGACGCAAACAGCGAAAAATTTTTCGACCCGATTGATGCCCGTGCTGTTGTCGTACTCCGCCCGAAGACAATAAAACGGTCAGGTGCCTCGTAGGTTGTTTGCACCTGGGCATTCCATAGCGAATAATCCGAATGATCCACCCATCCCCCACTTGACTCGTAACCACCTTTCATGTCAACCAGATATTCGCCTGCTCTAAATGAATATCCAGCTTCGATATCCGGTGTAACATAGTTACCGATCCCAACGCTGACATATCCTGGAACATACGCTACATGGTTAGAATACACTGGTAACGGGATTTCTTCAAGCGGCGGTAACGGTAGTTTTTCGATTGGGTTCAGGCTATCCAGTCTGGTCTTTGAAAGAGCAGCCGGACGTCTGGGTGGAAGTTTTGCAGCACCTGGAATACCAATTTGTTCCTTACCGGTAACAATGAACTCCGGAAGTTCAATCGGCTGTGCGGGTGACTGCTGCTGAGCCAATGCAAACGATGTGCACCCGGCGGAGAGCAGGACGTACAGTAGAATTCTGATGATGAGAAGGGGCTTGGGCAACGTCATTTTTGTTTCTCCAGTCGTTTAAGACGCGCAAGAGCAGTCTTCCCGTAGTCATCGTTTGGACGCAGTTGGGCAACCACCGTATAGGCATCGCGCGCAGCCGTTACGTCACCCAGTTGCTCATAGGCACTCCCCAGGCCGATCATACTTAATGTGTACCAGTCTTCGTAGCCGGCATAGTCATTACGGACATGTTCAAAGGCTTCCACAGCCTCCATCCACATCCGCTGTCGCGAATACAGGTCACCCATATCAAACAGTGCATTGGCACGGATCATTGCCGACGGTGAGGTTCGTACCAGGGTTGCCAGCTCTGTGCGGGCACTATCCGGCATGCGCACGGCGCGGTAATACAGTGCCAGCTGGTAGCGCGCCTGGTCTCCGTATTCTGTTCCTGGATAGGCGTCGGCAACTGTTCGGTACAGGTTCAGAGCCTGCAGGGTATCCAGCATCATCCGGGCAATCGTGGCACGCTCGAATCCTGCGCGTGATGCCTCGGCTGTATCTGTAGGATACCGCTTCATAACAACAGCATATAAACTATCGGCAACCTTTGCGCGAGCCCTCTCCTTGTGAAAATCAGCAAGCTCCATTTTGGAAAGGGCGATGTATTCACTGTTTGGATATGTGCGCTCTAAACTTGTGAAGGCATTATGTGCCTGCTGAACATCGTCCATGCTCAGATATGTTTTTCCAAGCATGAACAGGGCATGGTCTGCCCGACTGTTATCGGGGAACTTTGAAAGGAAGGCCTGCAACTCATCGGCGGCGCTTTTATAGTTCCGTCCCGAATAAAAAATATTAGCTTTTTCCCATGCGAACTCGCTGGCTGCCTTGCTCTGCGGATTGTATGCTATCATTTGATCGGCAACAGCAATGGCTTCATCGGTTTTCCCTTCACCCACAAGGACGGATTGCAGACTCTTTGCAGCTTCAACGGCCAGGGGGTTCATCGGGAACTTACTGATAAGGCTCCGGTAGCGTGCCTTTGCCCCCTCCAGGTCACCGGTATTGTACAGTGCATCTGCAAGGGTAAACATTGCGTTAGCCGTTTGATCTCCGTTAGGATACTTGTCAATGAGGTATTCAAATTCCTTAATAGCCTCCTGGTCATTATGCTGCTGAAATGCAATCCATCCGGAAAGGTACAGCGCATCATCGGCAAGTGCTGAAGCGGGTTGTTCCGATGCAAACGAGCGCAGGTACGCCGAAGCATCGGCAAGGTTCCCGGCACGGTACAACGCTTGTCCTGCCTGATACCCCGCATATTGTCCAACCTCCGTGTTCGGTGCCGTACGGGCAGCTCTGCGGTACTGTTCGGCAGCCTGGGAATAACTCCGGGAAATGTACAAGGCATCACCACGCCGAACCATGGCATCAACGGCATAGCTGCTTTTGGGGAACGCATCGAGCAAGACGCCAAAAGCCTTTATGCTCTTGTCGAATTCACGTTTTCTAAAAAAGGTCCATGCCAGACCATACAGTGCATCTTCTCGACGCGGACTTGCCGTATAGCGATTCACCAATTCTTCGTACACATCCTGAGCGTTTCTGAGCAGATCACTCCGGTACATCATCTCCGCCAGCCAGAATAATCCTTCGTCGCGCTGTGGATCGGCAGGATGCGACGCCACATAACCGGTAAGAACTCGAATAGCGGCTTCGCGTTTACCTTCCTGTGCAAGACAAATCCCACGTTTTAACCGTGCTTCGGCAAGGTACCGGCTTCGCATTTCAGCGTAGGCTGATGGCAGTTGAGCAGCCTCTTGTTCAACGCGTTCATACACAGCCTCGGCGTCCGACCATTTTTGCAGTTCCAGGAAGGCGGCTGCCAGCAGCAACTGTGAGCGGATCGTTGTCTGCGCATCGGTACTTAATTTCTCGGCACGGTCAACGGCCCTAATCGTAGCCTCCATGTCGCCACGCTGATAGGCTGCTTGGCCAACCTCCACCAGAGCCTGAGCCTGATACGGATATCCGGCCAGGGCCGCAAGGTAGGTAAAGTCAGCAACTGCTTTTTCGGGCATACCACTCTGACGCAGGGCCAAGGCGCGGTAGAGCAATGCCTGCTGACGTATGGGCGAGGCATCGTCGGTTACCTGATCAATAATTTTATCAAGATGCAGTAATGCGTCGTCCGACGAGTCAAGATTCAGCATACAGAACGCACTTTGAAGTCTAACCAGCGGTACGTTTCTGTCGGCAGGCGATTCCCGTAAATATGCAGTAGCAGAATCCAGGGCTTCGGCAAAACCTCCGCGCATGATCAGTGCATTTGTACGCAGGATTCGAACCTGTCCGGCAGCCTCCGATATCGGAAACGGCAACAAACTGTCTCCAGCGGAAAGACTCAGGATTTCTGCATCTATCCCGCCAAGGATGTCAACGGCACGTTCAGGCATCCGCTGCTGCAACGCAATCTGTGCCTCCCTGATTCGGGCTGCCACAATAATATTTCCTGTCCTGTACTTTTTCCGAATTGTTGAGTAGGCTTCGGAAGCTTTGTTTGTCACAGCCAGACGCTCATACATTTGGCCCATGGCAAACAGCGCACGAGGAGCCAGGCTCCCCAACGAATCGGCGGCTATACAAGCCGCAAATCGCACGATTGCACTGTCAAACTTCTGCATCCTGCCCAGCGCCACGCCATCCCAGAAGTAGGCATGCTGTGCAAGAGTACGGTACTGCGTATCCCGACGGATACTGTAATCATGCTGCGCACGCAATGCCGCAGTATAGAGCAAGCTGTCAGCCTGACTATATCGGGCCTCCGACAGCGCCAGAAAGCCGCGTGCCGACATTGCAATGGGGACAAAGGGCGAATTGCTGCGCTCCTGCAGGAACACCATCAGACTTCGGTCCGAACTCTTTGGCAAGCCTGACGCACGTTCGATCTCGGCACGACTCATTCGTAGGGCGTCACTGCCTGAGCGGACCTCTGAGTCTCGAAATTCATCCAGCACATCGGCAGACCTACGCAACAGTCCGTCTGACTGCCATACGTCCGCAATCTGCTCCACGGTCTCCAACGGAAGGTACGGGTAACTCCCCTGCTGTGCATAACACGGCAGGAAGCATATCAGGAAACAGCAGAATACAATCACTCTGCCACACAGATTTTGTATATAAGATATCCCCATGGTAGCTGCATTGCAAAAATAAGAAAGAGGGATGTGGTATGGGGGATGATGAACCGGCTAAATAAAGGGGCTTACCGCCGTGTAATCGGTTTGTGTTTTTAATTTCAAAGGAGCGAGCTCATGGAACACACTCTCCACAGTTTCAACTCAATTGAATATTACCTGTGGACGGGTTTGAAACCCGCACCTTGTACCGCACCCTTACTGTTTGGTCCTTTTTATGCTATTTCATGCAGAGCAGCCACGCGGGATTGCCCATACGGTTTTTTCGTTTCTTATGTTGTATCGTGGGGGCGGATCCCATCCGTGCAGGGCGACCACGCGGGGTCGCCCCTACGGTTTTGTATCGTTTTTTATGATGTTTCGTGCGGGTGCGGACATGGGTCCGTTCCAACGATATCATACCAACATTACGGTTTAACACAACCGCCATACACGACCGAGGCACGCCAATATCTCGAGCGGACGCACTACGGCCCTTCGGGCCCACCCCCACCTCCTCCACCATCTCGCTTCACCACCTACCAGTACAGCTCGGCCGGTCGGCTGCGTTGTGCAGCCTACGTAAAAAACCTTAGGAATTCCGGAGCAATTGCGGTGATAGAGAGTGTGTGAATGACAGCGAAGTGTGACATCCTAAATCGTCCCCTACGGTTTTTTCGTTTCTTATGTTGTATCGTGTGGGCGGAGGCCATCCGTACAAGGCAACCACGCGGGGTCGCCCCTACGGGATTATCGTTTATAATGGCCTGGTCCTGAAAAAGTGGACACTACGGAAAAGGTGTAATTTTCCCAAAACCTTAGGAAAGAGCAATGAAACACGCACCACATTTTTATGATGAAGAATTTAAACGTCGCGCCCTGGAGATGGTAGCTGCGGGACGTACGCTGGCTTCGGTGGCCCGTGAGCTTGGCGTCGACGTCAAACGGCTATCGTACTGGAAACGCACGCTTGGAGCTGCAGCAGCTGCCGGGCAGAAGACACCTGACGAGCTAGCCGCCGAAGTACGGGCCTTGCGCAGGCGCGCCGAGCGTGCAGAAATGGAGCTGGCTATTTTAAAGAAAGCGATGTCGA